>Ga0160461_1000004_pt1 | contig 576877 bp, 539 predicted proteins | sample HID1975I_E6MG_FD_108266 | JGI IMG/M metagenome (GOLD analysis project Ga0160461, IMG submission 108266) | Enriched soil microbial communities from UW Madison campus, WI, USA - HID1975I_E6 MG | ecosystem: Environmental > Terrestrial > Soil > Unclassified | place: USA: Madison, Wisconsin... | reverse complement strand
GGTGGCGCCCAGGGGCTTGCGCAGCGCCTCGGCCAGGTCGCGCGCGACGCGATCGGTCGGCCCGCCGGCGGCGAAGGGAACCACGATGGTGACCACCTTGTCGCCAGGGTAGTCCTGGGCATGGGCGGCCGGTGCGGCGAGTGCGGTCAGCGCCAGTGCGGCGCACAACAGGGTCTTGTTCATCATCATTTCAAAGGTCTCCAAGCAGAATCATCATCGGGCCGGCACGCGTGCGGCCAGGGGTTGCGGCTTCCAGTCCGGCCGGATGTGGCAGCCGTTCTTGCCATCGGTGTTCCAGCGCGGCTGCAGGGTCTCGCAGCGTCGCGCCAGGGCTTGCGGCGTGGGCTTCTCGCCGTTGTCGATCCAGGCCAGCATGGCGTCGAACATGGCGACGTATTCGGTGTCGCTCAGGTAGCTGTGCTCATGCTCGTCGGCGAAAACCTGCACCAGCTGGTCGGCCGTCCCGCCGGCCTCGCGCTGGGCACGGTACACACCTTCGAGTTCCACGAAGGCGGTGGGGTCGTCCATGGCATGCAGCGTCAGCGTCGGCAGGCGGGTGCGCCCCGCGGGGCGGCTGTCGACCGCCAGCGCGCCCTGCGCCTGCGGGTCGGCGGCGTAGCGCGGCACCTGCGCATCCAGCGGCTTGCCATCCACCTGGCCGGGATAGAACACGCCGACGTTGCCGAACGGGTTGCGCCCGCCCAGCCGCTGCCCGGTCAGGTCCTGGAACAGCCAGGTCGCCCAGTTCATGTGGCCGACCAGGCTGCGCTCGGGAATCTTCACCGCGCCGACGATCGCCGCCATGCGCGCATTCTGCTCGGCCGTGCGCTGCGCGCGCGGCGTGCCGGCGCCGGTGCATTCCTTGATCCGCTCGGCCAGCTGCGCGCGGGTGAGCGACGAATCCTTGGGCAGGCCCATCCACAGCGGGTATTGCGGTTCGTCCGGCTTCGGGTGGTTGCGGCACACGGCCTGGTAGACCGCGCGCAGGTCGAGGCGGAAGGTGTAGGCGCTGTCACCGCCGCCGAGCACGCCGCTGGTGAGCAGCACGCCATCGTACGGGCTGGGCTTGCCGGGCGCGGGCGCGTACAGTTCCGCGCCGATCGACGCCACGGCGCCGCCGTAGCTCTGGCCGTGCAGCAGTGTGCGGCGCGGCTGGCCGAAGTGGCGCACGAAGATCTGGCGCAGCCGCTCGGTGTCCTCGGCCGCCATGGTCACGCCGTAGCCGCCGCGGCGGTAGGTGGAGCCGGCCCAGGCGTGGCCGGCCTCGACCGTGACGGCCCAGCGCTTGAGGTCCGCTTCGCTGCGCGCGAGCTTCGGCGGGCCGGTCTCGGGTCCGCCGTGGGCATGCATGACGAGCACGCCGGTGCTGCGCTGCCAGCCTTGCGGAATGGCGATCCAGTAGTACGCGCCGGCGCCGTCCGCACCGGTGAAGCAGCGCGTGCCGGACGGCACCTCCTTCGGGCAGGTGGCCGCGGTCGGGCCGGACGCCTTCATGGCGGCGCGGTCCGCGTCGGGATCGGCGACGTCGGTACGGGCATGCGCGCAGGCCAGGAACACGAGGCTCGACAGCGCCAGCGCCGCGCGCCTTGTCTTGAGGGCAGAGAGGGTCGTCATGTCAGTGGCGCACTCCAAGTTCAAAAGCGGGATGGACGGCGTCGCCGGCCACGAAGGCAAGCAGGCCGCCGGTGAAGATCAACTGGCCCGGCCGCGGCGCAGCCGCCTGGGCGATGCCGGGAACCGGCGTGTCGTAGGCGAGCGTGGTCGCCGCACCTCCCAGGTCGAAGGCCGCGCCCGCGAGTGTGGCCTGGCGGACGTCGCCACGCACGCTCGACATCGCATAGCCGCCGTCCGCCGCGCCCGAGAGCAGGCTGGCCTGCTCCGCCAGGATGCGCATGCCGGCGCCGGTGCCATCGCGCACGAGGTGCACCGGGACCGGCGTGCTGCCGGCCATGCCGATCACCATGGAGCCGCTGAGCGCGCCGCCGCTGGTGCTGGCGCCCCCAGTGGGCGACGTGGTGTAGACATCGAACGCGCGGCGGCCCGCGGCACGGGTGATGTAGCCCTTCTCCGTCTGGGCGCAGGCCGGGTCGTAGTTCATGGCGCCGCCGGTGACGGGGTCGGCGCAATACTGGAAGGTGCCCGCATTGCGCAGGCGCACCGCGCGGGCCAGCGGCACCGGTGCGGCCGCGCCGGCCTGCTCCACGCCGAGTGCGTTGGCGATCAGGGCGACCGGGTTGAATACCGTGGGGCTGGCCTCGTTGTCCCACGTGTTCTCGAACGCCACCAGCGGCGCGAAGGCCCCGCCCGAAGGTGCGGCGACGCCGCCGTGCAGCACGCCGCCGGCGCCGAGCGTGAACACCGCCCCGCCCTCGCCGCTTGCATAGCTGCAGCCGCTCTGCGGCACCAGCGTGCCGACGCGCGTCACGCCGGCCGCGCGCTGGGCGCTGGCGTCCACGGTGATCGTGTACGCCAGCGTCGCGGGGTCGAGCCGTACGCTCAGTTCCTCGCCCAGCGTATTGCCGCCCTTGTAGGTGACGGCGGCGCCCGGCAGGTTGGGACAGGCCAGCGGGTCGGGCGTTTCGTTCACGCAGCTGTAGTTGACTGCCGCGTCCATGCTGCCGCTGCCGCGGTACTTCGGCCAAGACGGGTACTGGCACAGCGGTCGGGTGCGGCCGTAGGTGGCGCCCACCGCGTCCAGCGCCACGCCCGTTCCGGGCGCCAGGCCCTTCTCGACCCAGTTCTCCAGCGCGGACAGCGAATCCCAGTTGGGGATGAACACGCCGGTGCCGTGGCCCATGCCGGGCACGGTGTAGAAGCGCATGTGCGCCTGCGCCACATCCGTGCCGACCGTGGCCACCACGCGCTGGTAGTAGTCGATGGTGGAGTTGGGGCTGATCACCTCGTCGGCCAGGCCGTGCAGCAGGATCAGCCGGCCGCCGTGCGCGAAGAAGGGCGAGAGGTCGGCGTCGAGCGCATCGGTCAGCGCGGAGACGGCCTGCACGCGCTGCGTCCACGGGCCGGGTGCGACGGGGTCGAAACCGAGCGAGTCGAACCCGTCGATGCGCGTGACGAAGAACTTCACCCACTGGTCGCCGGTCACGTACATGTTGGCGTCGGCCGAGGTCGCCGGGTTGGCCGGGACCGGCCGCGTGCCCAGGTCGCGCGTGGTGTACGGGCCCGCCACCAGCGCGCCTTCGAGCAGGTTGTACCCGCCGGCGCGTTGCACGCCGTTGGCCAGCGGGTAGCTCAGCAGCAACGGCGACTCGATGGTGCGCACGGTGGCCAGCTGCGCGTCGGACAGGCAGTCGCTGCCGGTGTCGGCGCCACCCGCGCAGCGCAACCCGGCCAGCACCTGCGTGTTGAGCAGGCGGCAGCTCTCGACGTTGCTGACGATGCCGTCACTCGCGCCGTCCAGGCCGTCGCATGCGGACAGCGCCGCCTGCTGCACCTTCAGCGTCTTGGCCACGTTGAGCCATCCCGCTCCGCCACCGGCATACAGCGCGCGGCCGACCGCCACGTTCGACAGCCGCGCGCCGGAATAGTTGAGCGCCGGTTCGTTGGCAATGACGCCGTCGTAGTCCAGCGGCCAGCGCTGGATGTAGCCCAGCGCGTCGCGTCCGCCGGTGGACGTGCCCAGGAAGTACGCCTTGCCCGCGCGCTCGCCATAGAACGCCCGCAGCAGCTTGTGCGCCACGTCGTGCGTCTTCTTCAGCGACAGGCCGCCGTAGTTGGCCAGCGCCTCGTCGTTGGCGGCGAACTGGCCGTCGGTGATGCTCGAGGACTGGTGGCCGGAATCGTCGCCGTAGGTGGCGTAGCCCAGCGCCAGCGGCGCGGGCTTGTCGATGGGGCCGAAGCGGATCTGCTCGGTGCCGTCGATCAGCCGCCCGTTGAAGCCTCCACCGCCGAACTGGATGGCCTTGCGATTCCATGTCGCCGGCAGGTTGAGCGCGAAGTTGATGACCGGCGCCGACCCGTCCAGCGGCGCGATGGTGCCGCGCACCTTGCAATAGTCGCCCAGCGTGTTGCCGGCGGCACCGGCCGCCACGGCGCTGGCCTCGGTCACCACCGCCGCGCCGCTGGGCACGCCGATGTCGCCGGCCGCGACCGACATGCCGGCCAGGTCTGCGCAGGCCACGCGCGCGGCCGGTGGAGGGGGCGCCGGCGGGCCCGGATCGGGCTCGTCCGGGTCAGTATCGGGAGCCGGCGCCGGTGCCGGTGCCGGTGCCGGTGCGGGTGCCGGCGCCGGTGCGGGTGCGGGTGCGGGTGCAGGCGCAGGCGCAGGCGCAGGTGCAGGTGCAGGCGCAGGTGCAGGCGCAGGTGTCGCAGGGTCGCTGTTGCCGCCGCCGCACGCGGCCAATGCCAGGCAGGCGCCAACGCAGAGTGCCGCCGGGGCGCGCAGCAGGAATTCTTGGGGAAGCGCGGTGCGCATGATGTCTCTTGTCTCCATTCATGATGGCTCGCGCTTCAGGGTCAAACGCGGCCGCCTCTTCGATGCGCGCCGAAGATAGGTCCGCCACTGACTTAGGGTCAAATAAAATGATCGGGTAGTTCCGATACGAAAAACATATGGAGACGGCCATGGACCTGCGGGCCCTGCGCTATTTCGCCGCCGTGGCGGAAACCGGCCACATGACGCGCGCCGCGGAGCGGCTGGGCATCCAGCAGCCGCCCTTGTCGCAACAGATCAAGCAGCTCGAACGCACGCTGGGGCTGACGCTGTTCAAGCGCCACCCCCGCGGCGTGACGCTCACGGAAGCCGGCCGCCTGTTCCAGGCCGAGGCCCTGCGCCTGCTCGACGACGCCCAGGCCATGCGCACGCGCATGAAGCGGGTGGCCGAAGGCCAGGCCGGCGTGCTGCGCGTGGGCTTCACCAGTTCGGCGGCGGCGCACCGCTTCGTGCCCGACGCGCTGCGCGCCTTCCGCCAGTCGCACCCGGAGGTGGAGATGCAACTGCGCGAGGCCAACGCCGCCGACCTGACCGAGGCGCTGGCCGCCGGCCGCCTGCACGTCGCGCTGCTGCGCCGGCCGGTGGCGCGGCCGCAAGGGCTTGCCTTCGACACCCTGCTGCACGAGCCGCTGGTGGCCGCCCTGCCGATCGACCGCGCGCCCGAAGTCGCCGGCAGCGGCTCGCGGGCACTGACGCTGGCGCGCTTGTGCGGCGACCCGCTGATCCTCGTGCGGCGCCCGGGCGCGCCGGGCATGTATGCGGACCTGCTCGCGCTGTGCCACGCCCAGGGCCTCGAACCGCGCGTGGCCGCCGAGGTCGATCGCATGATGACCAACCTGAACCTGGTGGCGGCCGGCGTCGGCGTGTCGGTGGTGCCCGCTTCCATGGCAGGCGTGCATCCGCACGCGGTGGCCTATCTGCCGCTCAAGGGTTGCGAGTCGCTCGATGCCCCGCTGACCGTGGCCTGGCGCGACGGCGAGGACAGCCTGCCGGCGCAGCGCTTTCATGCGCTGTTGCGCAAGCAGGCGGCGCGACCCGCAAGAACGGCGAGGAAGGCATGACGCAACGCCCCTTCGCGCCGAAGATGCCACGCGCAGCCACGTCGGAAGCGGCAGGCGTGCACCGTCGCCGCCTCGTGCTAGCGGCGGGCTTCGGCCTCGGCCTTGGCGCGTGGGCGCCGGCATCGGCACAGGCGCCGCGCCGGGAGGCCTGGCCGGCGACGGAACGGGAAGGCGCGAATGCGGCTTCGGGCAGCTGGCCTTCGCGCGCGATCCGTCTGCTGGTCGTCTATCCGCCCGGAGGCGTTTCCGACCTCATGGCGCGCGCATTGGCCGAACCGCTGGCGGCAGCCCTGGGGCAGCCCGTGCTGGTGGAACACCGGCCAGGCGCCGGCGGCAGCGTCGGCCTGGATGCGCTCTCGCGCGCGCCGGCCGACGGCCACACGCTGGCGTTCTCTGCCATCAGCCCCATCACGCTGCAGCCGCAGGTGGTGCCCGCCGCGGCCCACGAGCGGCTGCAGACTCTCGCGCCGGTGACCGGCGTGATGCGCACGCCTGTGTTGGTGACGGCCACGCCTTCCTTTGCGGGCCGCGACTTCGACGACGTGCTGGCGCAGGCGCGCGCGCGTCCCGGGTCGCTGCGCTGGGCCAGTTCGGGCATTGCCACCACCGGCCACCTGGTACTCGCGCAGGTGCGCGCGCTGACCGACGTGGACATCACGCACATCCCCTACCAGGGCGGCGGTCCGCAGCTGAACGACGCACTGGCCGGGCATTTCGAACTGCTGTCCACCAACGTCGCGGCGCAGCAGTTGCGCTATGTCGAATCGGGCCGCCTGCGGGCGCTGGCCGTCGGTGCACCGCATCGGCTGGCCGCACTTCCGCGCGTGCCGACACTGGCCGAGCTTGGTTTCGAAGCGGCCAACCGCGATTCGCTGTTCGGCATCTTCGCGCCGCCGGCCACGCCACGCGCCGTGGTCCAGCGGCTCAATGCCGAGTTGGTGCGCATCCTGGCCACGCCCCCGATGCGCGAGCGGCTGCGCCAGTCTTACAACCTGCCGGCGGCCGGCAGCGCCGACGACCTGGCGCGCGAGATGGCGCTCGACCGGGAGCGCAACGCAGCGCTGGTGGCGCGTGATCCGGGGGCGTTCGAGTGAGCGCGCCTGCCGCTGCGCTCCCGATTCAGTCCACGGTACTCAACAACTGCCCGAACACCTCCCACTGCGAGCCGCTGAACTTCGCCAGTTGTGCCTGCTTGACCAGGAAGTAGTCCTTCGGCGAGGTGTTGAGCGCCATGCCTGGCAGCATCAGGGGCAGCTTGAGGTTCTTGATGCTGGTCGCCTGCTTCATGACGTTCTCGCGCGACAGGTCGTCGCCGCAGGCGGTCAGGACGTGCACCATGGTCTGCGCGGCGATGTAGGCGTACAGGTTCGAGGCGTCCTTCGGGTCGCCATCGGTGTAGTAGCGGCCCATGAAGGCGCGCCATTCCAGCATGGCCGGGTCGTCCTTCCACTGGGCATCGTTGGGGTCCTTGTAGTACTGCACCGTCAGCAGGCCGACGGCCTTGTCCAGGCCCGCCGGCGTCAGCACCGAGCCGACCGAGGCGCCCACGTTGTTGAGCAGGTGCAGCGGCTTCCAGCCCGAGTCGTAGGCCTTGCGCACCGCCTGGGCGGCGAACTTGGGCGTGGTGATGTTGATGAAAGTGTCGGCGCCCGAACCCTGCAGCGTGACGATCTGCGAATCCACGGTCGGGTCGCTGACCTCGTAGCTGGCCTCGGCCACGATCATCTTCGCGCCCTTGGCACCGAGGCCGTCCTTCACGCCCTTGAGCAGGTCTTTGCCGAAGTCGTCGTTCTGGTAGAGGATGGCGACCTTCGCATTCGGCTTTTCCTTGAGCAGGTACTTGGCGTAGATGACGCCTTCGGCCTGGTAGCTGAGGTTGAAGCCCAGCGTCCAGGGGAAGTGCTCCGGGTCGGCCCACTTGGTGGCGCCGGTGGCCAGGAACAGGTGGGGCACCTTGCGCGCATTCACGTACTTGTGGATGGCCGAGTTGCTCGGCGTGCCCAGCGTCTGGAACAGCGCCAGCACCTGCTCCTGCTCCACCAGGCGGCGCACCTGCTCCACCGCCTTGGGCGGGCTGTAGCCGTCGTCGAGGCTGATCAGGTTGACCTTGCGGCCCTTGATGCCGCCCTTTTCATTGAGCATCTTGAAGTAGGCCTGCTGCAGCCGGCCGATGGTGCCGTAGGCCGAGGCGGGTCCGCTGTACGGCATGGTCTGGCCGAGCTTGATCTCCGTGTCGCTCGCGCCCGGGCCGTACTTCTTCTGGGCGTGCGCCGGCAGGGCCGCCGCGGCCAGGAGCGATGCGCCGGTGATCAACGCCGTGCGCCGGTCGGGATGGTGCTGCTGTGTCATGGGGTGTCTCCTCTTGGTTCCAACGACGAACGATTCGGGCCGGCTCGCGCCGGTCCGGCCTGGGAACTCAGGTCCTGCGGCGCGCGCGCCAGCGCGCGGCCAGGCCGCGCAGCAATCCGGCGACGCCGAAGGGCATCACGTACATGAACACGATCAGGAAAACGCCGTAGATCGCCCACGGCGCGGCCTTCGAGATGTGGTCCGCCACATTCGGGATGAACTGGATGAACAGCGCGCCGTAGATCGCGCCCTGGATGGATGCCAGCCCGCCCACCACCACGCCGACGATGAGCGTGATCGACAGGAACACCGTGAACGAGTCGGGTGCGACGAACTGCACGACGATGGCACCGAGCGCCCCGGCGATGCCGGTGTACATGGCCGACACGCCGAAGGTCAGCGACTTGACCATCGCCGTGTTCACCCCCATGGCGCGCGCCGCGATCGGCTGGTCGCGGATTGCCACCATGGCCCGGCCGATGCGCCCGCGCAGGATGTTCCAGGCCAGCAGGAACATCAGCAGCACCCAGGCGAGCGCGAAGAAGTACAGCCACCGGTCCTGCGACAGGCCGCTCCAGGCCGGCGCGTCCGGCTTGACGATGACGATGCCCATGGCGCCGCCGGTCCAGTGCTCGAAGTGCTTGTACTTGAGGATCTGCGGCATGGCCACGCCCAGCGCGAAGGTGGCCAGCGCCAGGTACAGGCCGTCCAGCCGCAACGCGGGCAGGCCGAACAGGAAGCCGGCCAGCAGGCACACCGCGCCGGCCGCGGGCAGCGTGGCCCAGTACGGCACCCCGAACTTGTCCATCAGGATGGCGGCCACGTAGGCGCCGATGGCGTAGAAGGCGCCATGGCCCAGCGAGATCTGGCCGTTGTAGCCGGTGAGCATGTTCAGCCCCAGCAGCGCGATCGCGTAGACCAGCGCCAGCGTGAGCTGGAACACCCGGTAGTCGCTCAGCAGGAAAGGCAGCACGCAGGCCGCGGCCAGCACCACGGCCAGCAGCAGCCGCTGGTGCGTCGATTTCATCGCCGCCGGCCGTGCGAACGGCTGCGCGGCCGCCGCGTCGAGGGTCGGCGCCGGGACAGGCAATGATTCGGATGGACTCGACATCGTCAGACCCTCGTGACGTGGACCTTGCCGAACAGCCCCGAGGGCCGGACCACCAGCACGCCGACGATCAGCACCAGCGCCACGGTCAGCTTGAGCTCGGTGCCCAGCACCGAGCCGACGACGTTCTCCAGCACGCCGACGATGAAGCCGCCGAGCACCGCCCCGCCCGGGCTGTCGATGCCGCCGAGCAGCGCGGCGGCGAAGGCGTACAGCAGGATGCCCGACATCATGTTGGGCTCCAGGAACACCGTGGGCGCCACCATGATCCCGGCGATGGCGCCGATGGCCGATGCCAGCCCCCAGCCCAGCGCCAGCATCCAGCCCACGCGCACGCCCACCAGGCGGCTCGATTCCGGGTTCTGCGCCGCCGCCCGCATCGCCAGCCCGAGCGGGGTGAAGCGGAAGAACGCGAACACGGCCAGCAGCACCAGCAGCGTCACGCCGATGGCGCCCAGCTCGTGCGAGGTGACGAATGTGTTGCCGAACAGCGGCTCGGCCGGGAACGGGCTGGGAAACGGCTTGATCGTGTACGTGAAGATCCAGCCGGCCAGGCTGTTGAGGATGACCAGCAGGCCGATGAAGACGATCACCACCGACAGGATCGATGCGTTCTCCACCGGCTGCACCACCACGCGCTCGATGAGCGCGCCGAGCACGAAGGCGATCGCCACCGTCGCGAAGAAGGCGCCCCAGTACGGCACGCCGGCATGGATCAGGCTCCAGGCGATGTAGGTAGAGAACATCGCCAGCTCGCCCTGCGCGAAGTTCACCAGGTGGGTGGCCTGGTAGATCATCACCAGCGCCAGCGCCACGCTGGCGTAGATGCCGCCGGTGGCCAGGCCGGAAAGAATCTGGTGGACGAGCACGTTCATCTAGTACCCCAGGTAGGAGCGGCGCACGGCCTCGTCGTTGCGGATGTCCTCGGCCGGTCCGGAGATCACCACCCGGCCCGTTTCGAGCAGGTAGGCCGTGTCGGCCAGCCGCAGCGCCAGCGCCGCGTTCTGCTCCACCAGCAGCATGCTGACCCCGTCGCGCCGGTTGATCTCGCCGAAGATCTCGAACATCTCCTGCACGATGCGCGGCGCCAGCCCGAACGAGGGCTCGTCGAGCAGCATCAGGCGCGGCCGCAGCATCAACGCGCGCGAGACGGCCAGCATCTGCTGCTCGCCGCCCGACAGCGTGCCGGCCTGCTGCCGCCGCCGCTCGGCCAGCCGCGGGAAGTAGCCGTAGATGCGGGCGTAGTCCTGCTCCACCTGCGCCTTGTCGCGCCGGGTGTAGGCGCCCATGCGCAGGTTCTCCTCCACCGTCAGGTTGACGAAGGTGCCGCGCCCGTCGGGCACGTGCGCCACGCCGCGCCGCACGATGTGCTCGGTGCTGCGCCCGTCGATGCGGCTGCCGCCCAGCTCGATCTCGCCGCTGGTGCGCACCATGCCGCACACCGCGCGCAAGGTGGTGGTCTTGCCGGCCCCGTTGGCGCCGAGGATGGTGGTGATGCCGCCTTCGGCCACGCCGAAATCCAGGCCGTGCAGCACCTTCACCGCGCCGTACTGCGCCTGCAGCTGGCGGCAGCTGAGCAATTGCGACATCAGCTCACTCCTCCCAGGTAGGCGCTCACGACCGCCTCGTTCGCCTGCACCTCGGCCGGCGTGCCGTCGGCGATGACGCGGCCGAAGTCGAGCGCCACCACGCGGTCGGACACGCGCATGACGAGGTTCATGTGGTGCTCCACCAGCAGCATCGTCAGCTGCAGGCGGTCGCGCACGGTGCGCAGCAGTGCCATCAGCGCGCCCACTTCCTCGTGGTTCAGGCCGCCGGCCGGCTCGTCGAGCAGCAGCAGCTTGGGCTGGCTGGCGAGCGCGCGTCCCAGCTCCACCCGCTTCTGCGTGCCGAAAGGCAGGTCGGCCACCGGGGTGTGCGCCACGGGCCCGAGGTCGAGCAACCGCACCAGCTCGTCGGTGTGCGCCGCAAGGCCCGCCTCCTCCCTGCCCACCCACGGCATGCGCAGGGCGTTCGAGAGGAATCCGCTACGGGTGCGGCAATGGCCGCCGAGCATGATGTTCTGCCGCACGGTCATCGTGCGGAACAGGGCCAGGTTCTGGAAGGTGCGGCCGATGCCCAGCGCCGCAATGCCGTGCGCCGGCGTCAGCTTGAGCGAACGCCCTTCGAACAGGATGTCGCCCTCGCTGGGCTCGTACAGTCGCGACAGGCAGTTGAACAAGGTGGTCTTGCCAGCGCCGTTGGGCCCGATCAACCCCACGATGTACCCGGCGGGCACGCCGAAGGTCACCTTGTCGAGCGCGGTGATGCCACCGAAACGGACGGTGACGCCCTCGACACGCAGCAGATCGACGCGGGTTGCAGGCGAGACGATGACCGGCTCCTGGCAAGACCTGGTTCCGCACGCCATGCGCGCGGTGCGAAGTGTCCTGGCCGAGCGTTGCGCGCCGCATCTGCGGGCTCGTGCAACGCTTCGAAACAGGGTGCTACTTGGGGGCCGAAGGTTAGAGCGAGTCCGCCGGGCCGGAACCCGGCAATACCCTTGTCCGGGTTGTCGCGTATGCGACGCCGCCGGCTTTCAGGCGGTCGCCATGCGGGCCGGGCGGCGCGTGCGCATGAGCAGGCCGAAGGCGATCGACATGTTCAGAAGGTTCCAGCCGATGCCGTTGAGGAAAGCGGCGTGATAGCTGCCGGTGAGGTCGAACACCTTGCCGGACATCCAGCCGCCCAGCGCCATGCCGAACAGCGTGCACATGATCACCGTGCCCACGCGCGCACCGGCCTCGCTGGCCGGGAAGTGCTCGCGCACGATGATGGCGTACGAGGGCACGATGCCGCCCTGGAACAGGCCGAACAGCGCCGACACCACGAACAGCGGCACCATCGCGTCGAACGGCAGGAACAGCAGCAGCGCGATGCACTGCAGCACCGAGCCAAGCAGCAGCGTGCGCAGACCGCCGATTCGGTCGCAGATGGCGCCCGAGATCAGCCGGCTGACGATGCCGAAGGCCAGCATCACCGACAGCATCTGCGCTCCGCGCGCCGCGCCCAGGCCGAGGTCGGTGCAGTAGGCGACGATGTGCACCTGCGGCATGGACATCGCCACGCAGCAGGCGACGCCGGCCAGGCACAGCAGGGCCTGGGCGGCGCCGGGGCTCAGGCCGAAAGGCCGCGCATCCGGCGCCGGCGCGTGCGTCGCCTGTCCGGCCGGCAGCGCGGTGGCCGCCGGCGGCCGCGCGCGCAGCAGCAGCGCCAGCCCCGCCATGCAGACTCCGCAGAACAGGCCCATGCCGGTGTAGGTCTGGCGCCAGCCGACGGTCTCGATGAAATGCTGGACGATCGGCGGCCACACCGCGCCGGCGATGTAGTTGCCGCTGGCGCACATCGCCACCGCGATGCCGCGCCGCCGCACGAACCACAGCGTGGTGTCGGCCACCAGCGGCGCGAAAGCGCAGGAACTGCCGAGAAATCCCACCAGCACGCCCTGCACCAGCGCAAAGGCCAGGATGCTGCCGGCCAGGCCGCTGGCCACGTAGCCGCACAGCGTGCCGACGGCGCCTAGCAGCAGCGCCCACATCACGCCGAACCGATCCGCAATGCGCCCCATCAGCACGCCGCCGAGGCCGAACCCGAGCAGCAGCAGCGTGTAGGGCAGCGAGGCGTCGGCGCGCGAGGCGCCGAACTCGGCCTGCACCGCCGGCAGCATGACAGACACCACGTACATGCCGCTGCTGCCCACGGTCATGAACAACATGGTGACGATCAGGCGCACCCAGGCGTAGCGCGAATCGGGCAGGTGCGGACCCACGTAGGGAGGCGAGGAAACGGGCATCGGCGGCATTGTGCGCCGGGACGCCCGAGCGCGCCCGGTGCCAGCTTGCGCTCGCGCACGCGCGGCCGCCCGGTGGTACGGGCGCGGGCTACTACCCATTTCGCGCCGCGGAGCTTTCCCCTATCATTTGATCAAACATCACTGATTAAGGATCGGTGCGACCGCCATGCAGCCCGCCGAGAGCAGTCCGGACCCCTTGAGCCATCTGGCGCCCATCACGCGCACGTCGGTCAACGAATCGGTCTACCAGGCCCTGCGCAACAAGCTCATGCACGGCGAGTACCGGGCCGGGCAGACGCTGGGCATCCAGTACCTGGCCGATGCGCTGGGCACCAGCACCATGCCCGTGCGCGAGGCGCTGCGCCGCCTGGTGGCGCAGCAGGGGCTCGAGCCGCTGCCCAACGGCACCACGCGCGTGCCGCTGATCACGCGCGAGCGGCTTGCCGACATCCGCCGCAACCGCGTCCTCGTCGAGGGCACGGCACTCGAATGGGCCGCGCCGCACCTGGGCCGCGCGCAGCTCGACGAGCTCGAGAAGCTGGCCAACGAGATCACCCTGGCGCGCCGCACCCGCGAGGGCGTGGCGACCAGCCTGGAAAAGAACCTGGTCTTCCACTTCACCCTCTACCAGGCTGCCCAGTCGCCCGTGCTGCTGGCCCTGATCGAGAGCCTGTGGCTGCAGTCCGGCGCGTACCTGCGCGCCACGCGCGAGTTCCTGCACACCGCGGAGCAGCCGGCCGACCACCTGCACGAGCAGACCGTCGCCGCGCTGCGCGCCGGCAATCCCGCCAAGGCGCGCCAGCGCATCGAGGCGGACATCAGCTGGATCTTCGACCGGCTCGACATCGACCTGAAATAACCCGCCAGCAGGCCCCACGAGAAATGCCAAAGAACGAATCCCTCCACAAGCACCGCTCCCGCGCCGTCACCGACGGGCCGAGCCGCGCCGCACACCGCGCCTTCCTGCGCGCCACGGGCCTGGACGACGAGGACATGGACAAGTCGCTCGTCGGCATCGTCAGCACGGCCGGCGACAACACGCCCTGCTCCAAGTCGCTGGCCCCGCAGGCCGACAGCGCACGCCTGGGCGTGGCCGAAGGCGGCGGCGTGCCGGTGAGCTTCACCACCATCTCGGTATCCGACGGAACCTCCATGGGGCACGACGGCATGCGCATGAGCCTGCTGTCGCGCGAACTCATCGCCGACAGCGTGGAACTGGCGGTGCGCGGCCATGCCTACGACGGCCTGGTCACCTTCGCGGGCTGCGACAAGACCCTGCCCGGGATGATGATGGCGATGGTGCGGCTGAACGTGCCATCAGTGTTCGTCTACGGCGGATCGATGCTGCCGGGCCACTCCCCGGAGGGCGAGGAACGCACCGTGCTCACCGCCATCGAGGGCACCGGCCGCTACCAGTCCGGCGCCATCACTCTCCAGCAGCTGGACCAGATCGAGCGCACCTGCGCCATGACGGTCGGCGCCTGTCCCGGCCAGTTCACGGCCAACACCATGGCCATGGTGGGCGAGGCGCTGGGCCTGTCGCTGCTGGGCACGGCGACGCTGCCGGCCGTCTACAGCGAGCGCCTGGCGCTGGCGCGCCGCGCCGGCCGCCGGGTGATGCAGATCATCGAAGCCGGCGGCCCGCTGCCGCGTGAACTGGTCACCCGCCGGAGCCTGGAGAACGCCTGCGCCGCCGTGGCCGCCACCGGCGGCTCGACCAACGCCGCGCTGCACATCCCGGCCATCGCGCACGAGGCCGGCATCGCGTTCACCTTCGACGACGTGGCCGAGGTCTTCAAGCGCACGCCGCTGATCGCCGACCTGTCGCCGGGCGGGCGCTTCCTGGCCAAGGACCTGAACCGCATCGGCGGGGTGCCGGTGGTGCTCAACGCGCTGCTGCAGGGCGGCCATCTGCACGGCGACGTCATGACCGTCACCGGCCGCACGCTGGCCGAGGAGCTGGCTGCGTTTCCGGGCGCCGACGGCCAGATCGTGCGCGAGCCGTCCAGGCCGATCCACCCGTCCGGCGGTCTGGTGGTGCTCAAGGGCAACCTGTGCCCGGACGGCGCGCTGATCAAGATCGCGGGCCTGAAGTCGCTGCAGTTCGACGGCCGTGCTCGCGTGTTCGAGAACGAGGAGGACTGCGCCCGGGTCGTCGCCGAGCAGGCCTACGCGGCCGGCGACGTCCTGGTGATCCGCAACGAAGGCCCGCGCGGCGGACCCGGCATGCGCGAGATGCTGTCCGTCACCGCCGCCATCTACGGCCAGGGGCGCGGCGAGCAGGTCGCGCTGCTGACCGATGGCCGCTTCTCCGGCGCCACGCGCGGCATGTGCATCGGCTACGCCAGCCCCGAGGCGGCCGCTGGCGGTCCCATCGCCCTGGTGCGCGACGGCGACCGCATCCGCATCGACGCCGAGGCCGGCGTCATCGAGCTGGTCGTGGGCGAAGCCGAACTGGCGGCGCGCGCCGCGGCCTGGGCGCCGCACCGGCGCGAGCGGCTCGCCGGCGCGCTCGAGAAGTTCGCCAGGCTGGTCGGACCGACGCACCTGGGCGCGGTGACCCACTCCGGCTCGGCCGACTGGCCCTACCCGGAACACGAGGACGCAGGCCGATGAGCGCGACGCCGACACCGCCCATGACCCTCGCGTTCTGCGGCCTCGGCCTGATGGGCGCGCCGATGGTGCGCCGCCTGCTGGCCGCCGGGCACGCCGTGCGCGTGTGGAACCGATCGCCGGCCAAGGTCGAGCCCCTGCGCGCAGCGGGCGCCATCGCCGCCGCCACGCCCGCCGAGGCGGCGCAGGGCGCCGACGGCGTGCTGATGTGCCTGTTCGACGCCGACGCGGCCGAGGCCGTGGTCTTCGGGCCGGACGGCGTCGCCCAGGCCGGAGGCCTGCGGTGGATCGCGGACCATTCGAGCATCCATCCGCAGCGCACCCGCGAGTTTGCCCAGCGACTGCTCGCCGCGTGCGACGCCGACTGGCTCGACGCCCCGGTGTCGGGCGGCGTCGGCGGCGTGGAGGCCGGCACGCTCGCGATCATGGTGGGCGGCGCCGAGCGTCACCTGGCGCCGGCCTTCGCCGCCATGCGCGCCTATGGCGCCAACATCACCCACATGGGCACCAGCGGCGCCGGCCAGGCCACCAAGCTGTGCAACCAGACGCTGGTGGCCACCGCCGTGGTGGCGCTGGCCGAGGCCATCGGCTTCGCCGAACGCAACGGCATCGCCATCGACCGGCTGGCGCCCGCGCTGGCCGGCGGCTGGGCCGACTCCAAGCCGCTGCAGGTGTTTGCCCCGCGCATGGCCCAGGCGCAGCCGCAGATCATCGGCGCGCTGTCGACCATGCTCAAGGACATCGACACCGTGGCCGCCGTCGCCAAGGACAGCGGCGCGCCCATGCCGCTGACCGGCACGGTGCAGCAGATCCTGCGCATGGCCGAGGCGATGGGGCTGGGTGCGGCGGAGCTGTCGGCGGTGGTCAGCCTGGTGACGCCCCAGCGCCTCGAGGCCTTTCGCGCGCAGGCCCGCGGATGAACGCGACACCTGCGGCGGCGCCACTGAAGCTGGCAGCCAACCTCGACTGGCTCTACGGCCACCTGCCGCTGCAGGCGCGCTTCGGCGCCGCCGCGGCCGACGGCTTCGACGCCGTGGAGATCCTGCTGCCCTACGAGCAAGCGCCGCAGTGGTACGCCGCGGCCCTGCGCGAGCATGGCCTGCAACTGGTCCTGCACAACACGCCGATCCGCGCGTCGAGCCCTGGCCGGCTGGGCTGGGCGGCCATCCCCGGCGCGCGGCGCGAGTTCGCCGAGGCCTTCGCGCAGGCGCGTGCCGTGGCGCAAGCCACGGGCAGCCGCCGCATCCACGTGATGGCCGGCTACTGCGAGGACCACGACCCCGGCGCCTGCCAGGACGCGCTGCGGCACAGCCTGCAGCATGCCCTGGCCGCCGCCGAGGCGGACGACCTCACGCTGACGCTGGAGCCGCTCAACCGCACCGATATGCCCGGCTACCTCTACCACTTGCCCGCGCAGGTGATCGACGTGCTGCGCGAATTCGATTCGCCCCGGCTGCGCCTCCAGTTCGACTACTACCACTGCGCCAAGGAAGGGCTCGACCTCGGCGCCGAGCTGGCGCAGGCGGCCGACTGGATCGGCCACGTGCAGATCGCCGGCGCGCCGGACCGCCACGAGCCCGACCTGGACCGCGACCGCCTGCTGGAGGCCGTGCGCGCCCTGCCCGCCACTGGCTACCGCAGTTGGCTGGGCTGCGAATACCGCGCGCGCGGCACGCCGGCCGAAGGCCTGCGCTGGTGCGCACCGCTGCGTGCCGAGGGGCTGCTCGCATGAAGCGCGTGCTCGTCACCGGCGCCAACGGCTTCGTCGGGCGCGCGCTGGTGCGCCGGCTCTGCGCCGAGGAAGGCAGCGCAGCCCTGGAGCGGCTCACGCTGCTGGACACCGCCTTCGACACGGCAACGCTGCCGCGCCATCCGGCCCTTCGCATGGTGCAGGGCTCCATCACGCAGCCGCAGGTGCTGGCACCGGCGATGGAAGACGCGCCGCAGGTCGTATTCCACCTGGCGGCCATTACCAGCGGGCAGGCCGAACGCGAGTTCGCGCTTGGCCTGCAGGTCAACCTGCAGGCGACGGTCGCGCTGTTCGAAGCCCTGCGCATGCAGGCTGCGGCCTCGGGCAGCGCGCCACGGCTTGTGCAGGCCAGTTCGATCGGTGTCTATGGCCTGCCGCTGCCCGCGCGCATCGACGACGCCACGCCCATCGCGCCGACCTTGAGCTACGGCGCGCAAAAGCGTGCGATGGAGATCCTGCTGGCCGACTACAGCCGGCGCGGCTGGATCGACGGCCGCTCGCCACGCCTGCCGAGCATCGTCGCCCGTCCGGCATTGCCCAACGGCGCGCTGTCCTCATTTGCCAGCGACCTCATCCGCGAACTCGCCCAGGGCCGCCGCTACGACTGCCCGGTCGACGCCCAAGGCACGCTCTGGCTGCTGTCGCTGCCCGCGTGCGTGCAGTCCCTGCTGCATGCCGCGCGCATCGACGCGGCTGCGCTGCCGGCCTCGCGCGCGTGGCCCCTGCCTGCGCTGCGCGCATCGGTGGCCGAGATCGTCGCGGCCCTGATGCGCCGCCATGGCGTGGAGGTCGCGCAGCGCATCCGCTACGCCCCGCAGCCGGAGCTGCTCGAACAGTTCGCGCGCTGGCCGGCGCTTGACGCGGCCACCGCGCGCGCGCTCGGGTTCCGGGCCGACGCATCGATCGACGAACTGCTCGAACGCGCGCTCGCCGCCGACTGACCACCGCCTTTCCCTTCCCTCCCCCGAACCATCTCAAGAAAAGGATCCCAGCATGCACAAGCGCAGGACTGCACTCCTCGCCGGACTGGCCACGGCCGCCGGCATGATTCTGCCGACCCAGGCGTCGGCCCAGAAGACCGTGGACCTGGCCTTCTCGAGCTGGATCCCGCCCACCCACGTGCTCATGAAGAACTTCATGATCCCCTGGGCCAAGGAAGTGGAGGCGGCCACCGAAGGGCGCGTGAAGATCACCTTCCTGCCCAAGGCCGTCACCAACCCCGTCGGCCACCTGGACGCGGTGCGCCGCGGCGCGGTGGACCTGGCGTTCATCTCGCATTCGTACTACCCGGGCCGCTTCGACCTGATGAAGCTGTCGACCCTGCCGTTCTCGGGCAATTCGGCCGAGGCCAATTCGCTGGCCGCATGGCGCATCTACGACAAGTACTTCCGCCCGGTCAACGAGCACCGCGGCGTGAAGCTGCTGGGCGTCTACGGCCACGGCCCCGGGGGCGTCTACACGACCAAGGTCAAGGTCGAGAAGATCGAGGACTTCAAGGGTCTGAAGGTGCGCATCGGCGGCGGCATGGCCGCCGACGTGGCGACCGCGCTGGAAGCCAACGCCATCGTCAAGCCCGCGCCGGAGTCGTACGAACTGCTGAGCACCGGCGTGGTCGACGGCGTGTTCTTCCCGCCGGAGTCGATCACGTCCTTCCGGCTCGACGAGGTGGTGAAGTTCGCCACCGTGTTCCCCGGCGGCCTGTACTCCGACTCGCACGGAATCATCATGAACGAGAAGGCATTCGAGCAACTCGAGCCGCGCGACCGCGAGGCGCTGCTCAAGCTCTCGGGCGAGCACATCGCGCGCATGGGCGGCAAGGCCTGGGGCGACGAGGACAAGGTCGCGCTGGCGAAGCTCAAGGCGTCCAGCGTCACCTTCACCGAGGCCAGCCCGAAGCTCGTCGCCGACGTGAAGGCGCGCACCGGCAAGTTCGAGCAGGAGTGGCTGGAGACGGCGAAGAAGGCCGGCCTCGACGGCCCGAAGGTGCTCGCCGATTTCCGCGCCGAGTTCGCCAAGGACGAACCGGCACGCTGACGCCCGGCCCCTGACAACCCCATGTCCGGCGGCAGCGGCCGCCGGGCCGGACCCCAATCCATGCAAAAGCTCCTCGCATTCCTCGAGGCCGCGCTGCGGCGCCTGGCCGAGCTGGCCATCGTCGCGCTGGCGCTGCTCACGCTGACCGACGTGCTCGGCCGCTACATCTTCAAGTTCCCGGTGCACGGCTCGGTGGAGCTGACCGAGCTGCTGATGGTCGTCGTGATCTTCACCGGCATCCTGCTGGCCACGCGGACGCGCGCGCACGTGGCGGTCGACCTGCTGGCCATGCACCTGCCGCCGCGCCTGCTGTGGCTGCAGCAGTTGTTCAGCGACGCGGCCGCCACCGGCATCAGCCTGCTGCTGGGCCTGGTTTCGTGGGAGCAGGCGCGATCGGCGGCCGAGTTCCACGACCAGACCACCATCCTGGGCATTCCGCTGGCGCCCATGGTCTTCTTCATGAGCATCCTGCTGTTCGCCAATTCGCTGCTGCACCTGGGCCAGTTCGTGACCACGCTCGGCAAGGGGCGCGGTCATGCTTGAGGCATCCATCGGCTTCGCGGTGCTGCTGGCGCTGATCATGCTGCAGGTGCCAGTCGCGTTCGCCATGACGCTCGTGGGCCTGGCCGGCACCGCCTTCCTGCGCAGCTGGCCTTCGGCCTACTCGATGGCCGGTTCGGTCGTCTACGAGAGCGGCTTCCAGTACATGCTCTCGGTGGTTCCCCTGTTTGTGCTGATGGGCAACTTCATCACCCAGGCCGGGCTGTCCAGGGAGCTCTACGGCACCGCCTACGCCTTCCTCGGCCACCGCCGCGGCGGGCTGGCGATGTCGACCGTGGTGGCATGCGGCGGCTTCGGTGCGGTGTGCGGCTCCAGCCTGGCCACGGCGGCCACGATGTCGAAGGTCGCGTATCCGGAGATGCGCAACCTGGGCTACAGCCCGTCGCTGGCGTCCGCGTCGATCGCCGCCGGCGGCACGCTGGGCATCCTGATTCCGCCGTCGGTCGTGATGGTGGTGTATTGCATCCTGACCGAGCAGAGCATCGGCAAGATGTTCGCCGCCGGCGTGCTGCCCGGACTGCTGGGCATCCTGTTCTACATGGGCGCCGTGCGCTGGACCACCTGGCGCGACCCCGCGGCCGGACCGCCCGGCCAGCGCATGGGCTGGCCCGCCCGGTTGCGGGCACTCAAGGACGTGTGGGGCGTGCTGGTGCTGTTCGCCATCGTCATGGGCGGCATCTACGGCGGTGTTTTCACCTCGACCGAGGCGGCAGGCATCGGTGCCTGCGGCGCGTTCGTCTTCGCGCTCGCGCGCCGGCGGCTGACGCTGCGCGTGCTCGGGGACGTGCTGGTCGAGTCGGTGCGCACCACCGGCTCGCTGTTCATGGTGCTGATCGGCGCGCTGATCTTCGCCAACTTCATCAACTTCACCACCCTGCCCGCCGACATGAAGGAGTGGGTCGCGCAGGCCAGCATCCCGCCGCTGATGGTGATCGCGGTGATCTGCCTGATCTACGTCGTCCTCGGCTGCCTGCTCGAGAGCATGTCGATGGTGCTGCTCACGGTGCCGATCTTCTACCCGCTGGTGCAGCACCTGGGCTTCGACCTGATCTGGTTCGGCATCATCGTCGTGGTGGTCACCGAGATCAGCTTCATCACCCCGCCCGTGGGCATGAACATCATCGTGCTCAAGCAACTGCTGCCGGACGTCCCGCTGCGCACCATGTTTGCGGGCGTCGCTCCGTTCGTGATGGCCGACGTGCTGCGTCTGGCCATCCTCATCCTCTTTCCCGCCATCTCGCTGCTGCTGCCGCGCTACATCGGATAGAAAGCCACCCGACCATGATCATCGACCTGAGAACCTACACCCTGCGCCTGGGCGCCATGCGCGACTTCCTGGCCATGTACGCGGCCGAGGGCCGGGCCGTGCAGGTCAGCCACCTGGGCGAGCCAGTGCTCTACGCGAGCAGCGAGATCGGCGAACTCAACCAGGTGGTGCACGCCTGGCGCTACCGCGACCTGGCCGACCGCGACGCGCGCCGCGCCGCGCTCGAGGCGGACCCGCGCTGGCTGGCCTACCGCACGCATAGCGCGCAGGCCGGCCACGTCGAGCACCAGCGCAACGCCATCCTGCGCGAAGCCGACTTCGCCGCGCTGGCCGCCGCTCCCGGCCGATGACCGCGCCGACCGCCACCGCGCCGCGCCTGCTGCTGGCCGCCGGCGTGCCGGCGCCGATACAGGCCGCACTGCGCGAGCGCTACGACTGCGTGGCGCCGGATGCCGCCACCGGCTTTGCCGCCCTGACCGGGCAACATGGTGACGGCATCGACCTTTTCGTCACCACCGCCACCGACGGCGTGACCGACGACCTGATGGCCCGGCTGCCCGGCCTGCGCGCCGTGTGCAGCCTTGGCGTGGGCGTCGATGCGCTCGACCTCGCGGCGGCACGCCGCCGCGGCGTCGTGGTGAGCAACACGCCGGACGTGCTCAACGACTGCGTGGCCGACCTGGCCGTGGGCCTGCTGATCGACGTGGCGCGCGGCATGAGCCGGGCCGATCGCCTGGTCCGCCGCGGCGACTGGCCGCGCACCGGCCCCGGGCCGCTGGGCACGCGCGTGAGCGGGCGCCGCCTGGGGCTGCTGGGCATGGGCCGCATCGGGCAGACCATCGCCCGCCGGCTGGCCGGTTTCGACATGGAGATCCGCTACCACACGCGCACGCCGGTGGCGCAGGTGCCCCACGCCCACGAGGCATCGCTCGAGGCCCTGGCCGGCTGGTGCGACTTCCTGGTCGTCGCCTGCGCCGGAGGCGAGGCCACGCGGCACCTGGTGAACGCCCCGGTCCTCGCCGCGCTCGGCCCCGCCGGCTTCCTGGTCAACATCGCCCGGGGCTCGGTGGTGGACGAGGCCGCGCTGGTCGATGCGTTTCGGGCCGGCGCGCTCGCGGGCGCGGCGCTGGACGTGTTCGCCAGCGAGCCGCAGGTGCCGCCCGAGTTGCTGGCCATGGACAACGTGGTCCTGCTGCCGCACATCGCCAGCGCCACGGCCCAGACCCGGCGCGCCATGGGCGACCTGTTGCTGGCCAACGTCGCCTCCTTCGTCGACAGCGGCAGCCTGCGGACCCCGGTCGCCTGACCCGCCGCGCCGGCGGCGTTCAGGGCCGCGGCAGCGACGCGATCGCGCGGCCGTCGAAGGCCGCGAGCAGCACGGCGGTCAGGCTATCCATGGGCAGCGTGTCGGCGGGTGCCGCAGGCGGCGGTGGCGCCAGGCCCGGCACGAAGCCCAGCGCCTCGAAGCGCGCCAGCAATGCGGCGTCGGTGCTGATGACGTGCACCGGAACATCCCACGACGCGCCCTCGCCGCTGACGGCCGCCCATGGCTGGTGGTCGCCGACGATCACCGTCAGCAGGGCGCGCGGCGCCGGGCCGGCGAGATAGCTGCCGAGCCACTGCAGCGTTGCGTCGATGGCCTCGAGATACGCCGGCCGCGCCTGCGACCAGTCGGCCGGTTGCGCCAGCGCCTGTGCGATCTGCGCCGGCGTGTAGGCCTCGGGCGTGGCCAGCCGCGCCCACGCCCCGTCGAAAGGCGGCAGCGGGCGAAACGGCGCATGGCTGCCCAGCGTCGGGAAGACGACGAAGCGCGGCGCGCGGCCTGCGGCCGGCGCGGCCAGTTCCTGCTGGTGCAGCAGCGCCATCGCGGCCGGATCGGGAATGCGCCAGTACCCGAGCGGCAGGCCGCGGTAGCCCATGCCCTGCGCGTCGGCCAGCCGGTCGAAGCCGTAGAAGCCGCCCTCCGGCCAGGGCCGCTGCAGGCCGGGCATCCAGGCCACCGTGCGCCAGCCCTGCTGGCGAAACAGCGACACCAGCGACGGCCTGTCGCTGGCCAGCAGGCGCTCGTAGTCGCCGGGATCGTGCGTGTCGACGCCGGCCATCAATGCCGCATGCGCCAGCCAGGACGAGCCGCCGAAGGTGGGCGAGCGCACGCGCATCGAGACCGCCTGGCGGCCGCTCGCCTGCAGCGCGCGCTGCAGCCGTTCACGCGCCGGCGCCAGCGCCTCGCGCTGCTGCGCGTCGTCGACGGTGCAGGCGCCGTACGACTCTAGGAACACGACCAGAACGTCGGCGCCATGCAGCCCGGCCAGCGACTGGCCGGCGAACACGGGGCTCGGCGGCAGCGGCCGCGCGCCCGGCCCTGGCCACATCTGCAGCGCCAACAAGCCGGCCTGCCGGGCGATGGCCGGCGCCACGGGCTTGGCGAAGATCGCGTCGCGCAACTGCGGCGCCACCCGGCCGGCGGCCAGGCACGCCAGCAGCAGCACCAGCGACACCCCTGCCACGGCACGGCGCCAGGACGCGAACGACGCCACATCTGCCACGGCGCGCCAGCAGCGCGACAGCAGCACGAACAGCAGCGCCGCGGCCAGCAGCAGCGCCAGCGCCGCCGCTGCCGTCGCACCGGTCGACCAGCCGCCCAGGCGCAGCACCGACATCAGGTGGCGGCCGTCCCAGTACGGATTGAGGGGCCGGCCGAACACCGCCTCGACCGTCACGTCGAGATAGCGCGCCAGCACCCATGCCAGCGTCACGCCGGCGAGGACCCGCACCGTCCAGGCGCCGGCCGCGCCGCGCCACGCCGTCCAGCCGCAAAGGACAAGGCAGGCGGCGAGCAGTTCGGCGGACACCTGGCCGGTCGGGCGCGGCCACGGCGTGGGCCACAGGTTGCCCAGCGTCACCAGCACGTCGAGCAGCACCAGCGCCAGCAGGGCGCGGCCGGCCCGCGGCACCGGGCGTGCGCCGCCCGCGCCGGGCGTCATCGGCGCTTGGCCTCGAACTCGATGATCAGCGGCACCTCGTCGCCCACCCAGCCGTTGGCGACGCCGTAGTTCATGCCGTGGCTGCTGCGCTTGAAGCTGCCACGCGCCGACACGCCCATCACGTAGGTCTTGTCGATCGGCGACTCCGCGCTCTTGTTCCAGGTCGCCTGCAGGGTCAGCGGTTGCTTGCGGCCGAGCAGTTCCAGCTCGCCGTCGATGCTGAAGGTGCGCTCGCCGGTGCGCCTGGCCGTCGGCGCGGTGAAGACCATGCGCGGAAATTCGGACGCGTTGAGAAAGTCAGCGCTCTTGAGGTGCTGGTCGCGCTTGGCATGGTTGCTGAACACGCTCTGCGTGTCGACCTCGATGCGCACGTCGGACAGTTCGCCGCTGCCGTCGTCGAAGCGGTAGCTGCCGCGCACCGCGCGGAACATGCCCAGCACCTTCGCGTAGCCAAGGTGCTCTACCAGGAAGGCCATGGTGATGTGCTCCGGATCGAGCTCGTAGCGCGCCGCCTCGGCGACCGCCGGCGCCGGCGCGAGCAGCAGCGGCAGGGCACCGAGCAAGGCGGCGAGCAGTGCGCGCCGGGCCGGCATGCGCGGGATGGAAGTGGTCGGCATCAGGCAGGGTCCCCCAACAGTGATGGTCGTTGGCGCTGGCGCGAGAGCCAGCGCACGTCGGCGGCAAAGGACAGCAGCAGCAGCCCGAGGCTAGCCGCCGCGACGGCCTGGCTCCAGGGCCGCGTGATGATCGGCCCGAGGCAGACGATCAGGCAGGTGATCTGCACCACGCACACCGTCTTGCGCCGCAGGCTGGGCGGCAGCGGCCGTGCCATCCAGGGCCACGCCCAGGCGGCGGCGACGAACAGGTAGCGCGCCAGCCCGGCCAGCAGCACCCACGCGCCGGCCTTGCCGAAATGCCAGGCCAGCAGGCTCAGCACCATGACCAGCAGCGCGTCGCTTTCCATGTCGAACCGCGCGCCGAAGTCGCTGGCGAGCTTCTGTGCCCGCGCCAGCGGCCCGTCGACCGCGTCGAGCACGGCCGCCGTGGTCGCGAACACCACCACCGCCCAGGCCAGCGGTTCCAGGTCCGACGGCAGGGGGCGTCCCACCAGCCCGGCCAGCAGCGCGATCATGGCCAGCCGCCCCAGCGTCAGGCCGTTGGCGGCGCCGAAGCGTCCGTGCGGCAGGTGCCGCGCCAGTGCCTTGAACATGCAGCCCACACCCAGCGCGAACACCGCGAGCGCCTGGAGGGCCAGCGCAGCGCCTGCGTCCAGCCACGCCACCAGCGCGGCCGCTGCCAGGCCCAGCACCAACGCCGCGGCGACACTCGCCCGCGCGGCGGACCGGCGCAGCAAGGCGGCGGCGGACTTGGAATCGACAACAGGCGGCGGGCTCGACGGCATCGGACTGGCTCCTCGTGGCTCGGCCGGCAAACGCTCGGTGTGCGCGGCGCCGCCAGTGTGCCCCGAATGCCACGCGCATGCAGGCAAATGGCCGGGCGAAGGGGACCGCGCCGGTATCGCCTTGCAACGAATCGCATGCAAACCCTGCTTGCGGCAATCAAGAATTGGGATAAATTTCCCATTTATGGATGCCCGCATCGAGCTTCACCATGCACTGGAAGGCGCTGTCAGGAAGGTCCTGCGCGCCCTCTTCCGGGTGCTGCTGCGGCATGACATGTCGTTCACCGCCTTCGAGGAAATGGCCAAGCGCGTCTACGTCGAGGTGGCCATGCAGGACTTCGCCATCGAAGGCAAGAAGCCCTCGATCTCGCGCGCCTCCATCCTGTCGGGGCTCACCCGCAAGGAGGTGCGCCGCCTGCTGTCGCTGCCGCAGGAGGCGCCGCCCGACGGCGGCGGCCGCTACAACCGCGCCGCGCGGGTGCTCACGGCGTGGCTGCGCGACCCCGACTTCCTGGACCAGCGCGGCAAGCCGCTCGCGCTGCCGATGGAGGGCGACGACGGGTTTGCCGGGCTCGTGCGGCGCCACAGCGGCGACATGCCCACGCGCGCCGTGCTCGACGAGCTGCTGCGCGTGGGCGCCGTGCGGCAACTGGACGACGCGCGCGTCGCGCTCGTCACGCGCGCCTACGTGCCGGCCAGCAGCGCACCCGCCAAGCTGGACATCCTCGGCCAGGACGTGGCCGACCTCGTGGCCACCATCGATCACAACATCCAGCACGGCGGCCAGGCACCCCGCTTCCAGCGCAAGGTCATGTACCACCAGGTGCCGGCGCGCGCCTTGCCGGCGCTGCGCAAGCTCAGCGCGACCCATGGGCAGCGCCTGCTCGAACGGCTCGATCGCTGGCTGCAGGCGCATGGGCGCAGCCCGCGCGGGCCGGATGCCGGCGCGGCGGAGGGCGTGCGTGTGGGCGTCGGCGTCTATTTTTTCGAGGAGCGCGAAGCACCCGCGACGCGTCCTCCCACAGGAGAACCACGATGAAGACTCCAAGATGGCTGGGCGCCTGCGCCCTGGTGGCGATGCTCGCCGCTTGCGGCGGTGGCGGTGGAGGTGGCGCGGGCGGTGGAAGTGGCGGCGATGGCGGCATCGGCGGCACCGGCGCCACCAGCGGCAAGATGCGCGTCTCGCTGACGGACGCGCCGGCCTGCGGCTATGACGCGGTCAACGTCACCATCGAGAAGATCCGCGTGCACGCCAGCAGCGGTGCGGAGCCGGACGCGAGCGGCTGGTTCGACCTGCCGCTTGCCCAGCCTCAGCGGGTCGACCTGCTCAAGCTCACCAACGGCGTGCTGTTCCCGCTTGCCGAGACCCAGCTCCCGGCCGGCCACTACCAGCAGATGCGGCTGGTGCTGGCGGCCAACAATGCGACGTCCCCGCTGGCCAACTCCGTGGTGCCGAGCGGCAGCACCGAGGTCCCGCTGGACACGCCCAGCGCGCAGCAAAGCGGCCTCAAGCTCAACATGGACGTCGACGTGCCGGCCGACAAGGTGGTCGACGTGGTGATCGACTTCGACGCCTGCAAGTCGGTGGTCAAGCGAGGCAACAGCGGCCGCTACAACCTCAAGCCGGTGATCAGCGTCATCCCGGTGATCAACGACGGCGGCATGCGTGTCGAGGGCTGGCTCGATCCGGCCCTGGCCGGTCCCGCGACGCTGGTCGCCCTGCAGCAGCAGGGTGTCACGGTCAAGGCGACCTATCCGACCGCGGACGGACGCTTCGCGCTGTTCCCCGTGCCGGCCGGCACCTACGACCTGGTCGTGACCGCGCCCGGCCGTGCCACCACCGTGGTCACCGGCGTGCCCGTGACCGACGCCACCGTCACCGCCCTGGGCAGCAGCACGCTGCCGCTGGTTTCGCCGGTGTCCACCATGCGCGAGGTCGAAGGCACGGTGGTGCCGGACACCGCCACCGTGCGCGCGCTGCAGACGCTGGGCGGCGGACCGGTCATCGAGGTGGCGGCACCGCCGGTGGCGGCCGATACCGGCGATTTCCTGATGGCGCTGCCGATCGCCGCGCCGCTGCGGGCGCCTTACCTGGCCGGCGCGACGTCCTATGCCTTCGCGCCCGATGCCGGCGCTGCCGGCCGCTATACGGTGACGGCCAGCGGCAACGGCACCAGCGCCAGTACCGTCATCGACGTCACGGCCCCGGTGGCACCGCTGGCCTTCGACTTGCGCTGAGCCGCTCGATCGAGTGGGGTTGCGCGCCAGGGCGCAACCTTTGGCGTGGTGGCCGCCTGCAGCGGCCGCCACGCCATTTTTTTGGCCCGGCCGCTTGCAGGCGAAGGCCCATCGGGGACACTCGGGCCATGACCGCGCCACACCACGGCACCACCGGGACGCCACCCATCGCCCGCGCCTGCTGGATCGAATCGCCCGGCCGGGCCGCCTTGCGCGATGCCGCGCTCGCACCGGTCGCCGACGGCCAGGTGCAGGTACGCGCGCTGCACAGCGCGGTCAGTCGCGGCACCGAGATGCTGGTCTTCGCCGGCTGCGTGCCGCCGAGTGAACACGAGCGCATGCGCGCGCCGTTCCAGGAGGGGATGTTTCCGGCACCGGTCAAGTACGGCTACGCCAGCGTCGGGCTCGTCGAGCAGGGGCCGCCGGCCTTGTGCGGGCGCAGCGTGTTCTGCCTGTATCCGCACCAGACCCGCTACGTGGTTCCGGCCGGCGCGGTGCACCTTCTGCCCGACGGCCTGCCGCCAGCGCGGGCGGTGCTCGCCGCCAACATGGAAACCGCGGTCAACGCCCTGTGGGACGCCAGTCCGCGCGTGGGCGACCGCATCGCCGTCGTCGGCGGGGGCGTGCTCGGCCTGCTGGCCGGCTGGCTGGCCGCGCGCATCGCCGGCTGCACGGTGCAGCTGGTCGACACGCAGGCCGGGCGCGCGGACATCGCGCACCGGCTCGGGCTGGACTTCGCCCTGCCGGATGCGGCCCACCCCGACGCCGACCTCGTCATCCATGCCAGCGGCCGGCCCGAAGGACTGGCCACCGGGCTGGGCCTGGCCGGGTTCGAAGCCACCGTCCTCGATCTGAGCTGGTACGGCGACCGCCCGGTCAACCTGCCCCTGGGCGAGGCGTTTCACGCCCGGAGGCTGCGCATCCAGAGCTCGCAGGTGGGCCACCTGGCGCCGGCCCAGCGCGCCCGCTGGACGCACGCGCGCCGCATGGCGCTGGCGTTGCGCCTGCTCGCCGGCGCACCGGAACTCGACGCCCTGGTCACCGACCACGCGCCCTTCGAGCAACTGCCCGAGGTGCTGCAGCGCCTGGCACGCGGCGCGCCAGGCACGCTGTGCCAGCGCATCGACTACTCCTGACCCTGCCCCGAACCTCACACAAAGGAACCCGTCCGCATGTACAGCGTCAACGTCCGCGACCATTTCATGATTGCCCACAGCTTCCGCGGCGAGGCCTTCGGCCCGGCCCAGCGCGTGCACGGGGCAACCTACGTGGTCGACCTGGAACTTCGCCGGCCCGAGCTCGATGCCGACGGCGTGGTGGTGGACATCGCCCGCGCCGCCGATCTCCTGCGCGAGGTACTCAGCCCGCTGAACCTGCGCAACCTCGACGACGACCCGGCCTTCGCCGGCCGCAACACCACGACCGAGTTCATGGCCCGCGTGGTGTTCGACCGCGTCACCGCCCGCATCGCGGCCGGCGCGCTGGGCCCGCACGCGCACGGGCTGGCGTCGATGCGCGTGTGCCTGCACGAATCCCACGTGGCCTGGGCGGCCTACGAAGCGGCGTTGTGAGCCGGCCGCACTGCCACTTCCTGTTTCCCGGCGCGCTGGACACCCGCACCGGCGGCTTCATCTACGACCGGCGCGTCATCGAGGGTCTGCGCGCGCTGGGCTGGACGGTGCAGGACGCGTCGCTGGGCGAGGGCTATCCATTTCCCGCGGACGCGGCCCGGCGGCAGGCGCAGGCCGTGATCGAGGCCCTGCCCGACGACAGCCTCGCGGTGGCCGACGGGCTGGCCTTCGGCGCGCTCGGCGCGCTGGCGCAGGCCCACGCCGGCCGCTTGCGCTGGGTGGCCCTGGTGCACCACCCGCTGGCGCTGGAGACCGGGCTGGACGAGGCCGGCAGGCAGACGCTGCATGCCGGCGAGACGCTGGCACTGGCCGCGGCACGCGGCGTGATCGTCACCAGCCCCGGCACGGTGCAGGACCTGGCCTGCCACGGCGTCGCGCCAGGAGACATCCAGGTGGTGCTGCCCGGCACCGACCCCGCGCCGCCGGCCGACGGCAGCGCGGCGGGCGCGCCATTGCAGTTGCTCTGCGTGGCCAGCCTCACGCCGCGCAAAGGCCACCTGGCACTGGTGCAGGCGCTGGCCGGGTTGAAGGACCATCGATGGCAGTTGCGGTGCGCCGGCAGCGACCGGTTCGATCCGGACTGCGCCGCCCAGGTCCGCTCAGCCATCGACGCGCACGGCCTGGCCGACCGCATCCTCCTCGCCGGCGAGCAGGACGAGGCCGGGCTGGCGCGCCTGTACGGAGGCGCCGACGCGTTCGTCCTCGCCTCCTTCCACGAAGGCTACGGGATGGCGCTGGCCGAGGCGCTCGCCCGCGGCCTGCCGGTCATCAGTACGCGCGCCGGCGCGATTCCGGGCACGGTGCCGCCCGATGCCGGCGAACTGGTGCCTCCGGGCGACGTCGACGCACTGCGATCGGCGCTGCGCCGTCTCATGGAAGACGCGGCCTGGCGCACGCAACTGCGGCAAGGCGCACGCCGCGCACGCGCGCTTCTGCCCGACTGGCCGGCCAGCAGCGCCGGCTTCGCCCGGGCCCTGCAGGCCTTCGGCGCACGGCGCCAGCCGCTCGGCCAGGGGCGGGAGCTGCCATGAACCAGGGCACGCGACCGGCCGAGCCCGCCCCCTTCGCGGCCGACTGGCTGGCCCTGCGCGAGCCGTTCGACCTGGCCGCGCGCAGCGAAGGCGAATCCCGCCACGACCTGCAAGGCGCCGTCGGCGCAGCGGGTGGGCCGGTGCGCGTGCTCGACCTGGGTTGCGGCACCGGTGCCAACCTGCGTGCGCTGGCGCCGCGCCTGGCCGGCACGCAGCAATGGACGCTGGTGGACCATGATCCGCGGCTGCTCGCCAGCCTGGCGCCGGCGATGGCCCGATGGTGCGCCGCGAACGGCCTGCGCTGGCAACCCGGCGCCGGCCCGCACGCGCGCATCGCGGGGCCGCACTGGCAGCTCGAGCTGCACTGGCGCCAGGCCGACCTGGTGCAGGCACTCGACGCCCTGCCCCTGGATGGCCAGCGGCTGGTCACCGCCTCGGCACTGCTGGACCTGGTTTCCGAGGATTGGCTGCGCCGCCTGCTGGCTCGAGCCGCGTCGGCGCGCGTGGCCATGCTCTTCGCGTTGACGGTGGACGGCAGGCACGACTGGTCGCCTGCGCTGGCCGGCGACGCGCAGGTGCTGGCACGGTTCGCGGCGCACCAGTTGCGCGACAAGGGCTTCGGCGGCGCCGCGCTGGGCCCTGGCGCGGTGGCGTGCGCCTGCCGCCACCTGTCCGCGCTCGGCTATTCGACGACGCAGGCGGTGTGCGACTGGCGCATCGGCCCGCAGGACCAACCCATGCTCGAAGCCATGGTCGACGGGCTGGCCGAAGCGGCGATGGCGCAGGCACCGCAGGACCGCGGCGACGTGCAGGCCTGGCGCGGCCGGCGGCTGGCGCACCTGCGCGAGACGCACCTGCGGGTCGGCCACGTCGACCTGCTGGCCCGACCCACCTGAAAGCCCCTCGCCTGCTTCTCAGCAGGCCCTCAGGTCGAGGTCCCACAACACGTCCTGCCCCAGGCTGAACACGCGGGCCGCGGGCCGCGGGCAGTCACGCATGCGCGACTGTGCCGGCAGTTGCAGCCCGGGCCGGCCGCCGCCGATCACGACCGGCGCCACGCTCAGGTGCAGCCGGTCCATGCAGGACTGGGCAATGAAGCGCGACACCGTGACGCCGCCGCCCTCGACGAACACCACCGGCAGCCCGCGCGCATGCAGCGCATCGAGCAGAGGCGTCATGCGCATGGCACCGTCCGCGTCCAGCAGGCCGGGCACGCCCAGCACCTGGTCGGCACCGACGCGGCCGGCGGCCTCGGCGGCGCGCGTGGCATCGCACACCAGCAACGTGGGCGCCTCCCGGTCGGCCAGCGCCTTGAGCGTCGGCACCAGCCCCAGGCCCGGGTCCAGCAGCACGCGCACCGGGTTCGGCCCGGGCACGCGGCGGGTGGTCAGGCGGGGGTCGTCCAGCGCGGCGGTGGCGGCACCGACGATGACCGCGTCGCACAAGGCGCGCAGGCGGTGCAGGTGCGTCAGCACCTCGGGGCCGTTGACGAAGTTGGCGTCGCCGCTGCCGGTGGCGATGCAGCCGTTGAGGCTCTGGCCGAGCTGTCCCAGCACCCACGAAGGGCCTCCGGCCGGCCGATCGAGCAGGGGCTTGAGCAGCGCGAACAGTTCGCTTGCCGCGTCGTCCCACAGCGGCTCGCCGTGCGGCCCCAGCTGCCAGCCCTCGTCCGCGCTGTGGCGCAGCGGGGCTTCGCCGCGCGCGGCGAATGCGGCGGGCAGCGGCTCGCCGCTGCGGCGCGCCTGCGCCAGCGCAAGGCACCAGGGCCACAGCGCCTCGACGCCGTGCAGCGGCAGGTGGCGCGTGCCCGTCATCTGCGCTTTCCTTCGCGCAGCGGGCGATGGGCGCCCGGAGCGGGGCGGGCGTGTCGTGGGAAGAGGTTCACCGTGTGCAGCCTTTGCGTCGTTCGTTCACCACTTCGGGGTGTAGTAGCCATCCGCGGGATCGGCACCGAAGGCGGTGCCGCCCCAATGCCCCAATGCGAGCGCCGCCGCCACCCACAGGGCCGCGACACCGGCGACCAGCAATGCCTCGACCCAGACGCGGGCCTCGCCGCGGTGGAGCCGGCGGCGCACCGCCCGCACCACGATGCCGGATGAAAAGGCCGCGGCCAGCAGAAGGAATGCTCCGGGCGGGGCGCCTGTCAGCAAGGCGGTGGACTGCGCCAGCGACAGCCAGGCCAGCAGTGCCGCCACCAGGACGCAGGCGCCGAAGCGGATGCGCGAGACCGGCCACAGCCACAGCGCCGCGCCGGCCACGGCCGCGGCCAGCGCCAGCGAAAGCTCGAACAGCAGCGACGAGCCCGCCCGCATGGCCAGCGCGGCCAGGCCGAGCGAGGCCACCGCCAGCATGGCGGCGGCATCGGCGCGGGCCTGCGGCTCGGCCAGCACTGCGCCGATGACCGCCACGCCGACCACCCAGCTGCCGATGCGCGGCAGCATCGGCTGGTTGCCGAGCACGGCGATGACGACCACCGCCCACAACAGGCCGGCGCCCAGCCACACCAGGCGCCGGTCGGCGCGCAGGTATTCCAGCGCCATGCCGGCCAGGGCGGCCGCGCCATAGATCCAGGGGAGCTTCTCGGGCATGGACAAGGGCAGCGCCGACCAGCCGAGAGTGAAGACCGACGAGACCATCAGTGCCAGCGGCACCCCGGTGGCGGCCCAGCGCGCGCCCACGCCGGGCCCTCCCGCGAATCGCACCAGCGCGGCCCCGAAGAAGGCCAGGAGCAATGGCAGCGCCAGGCTCTGGAACAACGGGTGATGAAAATACATCGCCCCCTTATGCCGGCGCCGGCGGACCGCGTCAATCGGGCGAGGCCGACACCCGGTCGCGGTACAGCTCGCGCAGGCGCGTCTTGAGGAACTTTCCGGTGGAGGTGCGCGGAATCGCGTCCACCCATTCGAAGTCGTCGGGCAGCGCGAACCGGGCCAGCTTCGGGCGCAGGAACTCGCGCAGGCCGGCGCTGTCCACCTCTGCGCCGGCACGCCGCACCGCGACCACCAGCGGCCGCTCGCCCCACTTGGGATGGGCGATGGCGATCACCGCCGCCTCGGCGACGTCGGGGTGGTTCATCACCAGGTTTTCCAGGTCGACCGAGCTGATCCACTCGCCGCCGGACTTGATCAGGTCCTTGCTGCGGTCGACGATGCGCATGTAGCCGTCGGCGTCGATGGTGCCGACGTCGCCGGTGCGCAGCCAGCCGTCGGCCGTGAACTTGGCCGGATCGCGCGGCACGCCGTGATAGTCGCCGGTGACCCAGGGCCCGCGCACCTGCACCTCGCCGGAAGACTGGCCGTCCCACGGCTGCGGCGCCCCGGTCTCGTCGGCAATGCGCATCTCGACCAGGGGCGTGGCGATGCCCTGCATGGCGCGCCGCTCGTGCTGCTGCGACAGCGGCAGCTCCAGCGTCTCCGGCTTGACCACCGGCACGCTGCCCAGCGGCGAAGTCTCGGTCATGCCCCAGCCCTGCACGATGTGCATGTCGTGGCGGGCGAAGTTGGCGATCATGCTGGTCGGCACCGCCGCGCCGCCGACCAGCATGCGCATGCCCTTGGGCAGGCGCCGCTCGCGCGTCGGCGCCTCGAGCGCCTGGTGAATCATCATCCAGATGGTCGGCACGCCCAGCGCCAGGGTGGGCTGGGCATGCTCCATCAGGTCGAGCAGGTCTTCTCCGCCCAGGTGCGGCCCGGGCATGATCTGGTCGGCGCCGGCCATCAGCGCGGAAAAGGGCACCGCCCAGGCATTGGCGTGGAACATCGGCGTGACCAGCAGCACCCGATCGCGCGCCGACAGATCGAACAGATCGGGCACGCAGCCGACCGCCGCATGCAGCACCATCGAGCGGTGCGAATACACCACGCCCTTGGGCTGCCCCGTGGTGCCGGAGGTGTAGCACATGCCCACCGGCTCGTTCTCGTCCTGCACGGGGTAGGCATAGGCACTGGCGTCGCGGTCGATCAGCGACTCGTAGCCCAGCGCTCCGTCGGGCAGCGCCATGCCGCCGGCGTAGGGCACCACGACCAGCCGCGGGTTGCTGGCGCGCAGCAGCGGTCGCACCTTTTCCCACAGCGGCAGCAGCACGTCGTCGACGATCACCACGCGGTCGCCGGCGTCGTCGACGATGTAGGCGATCTCGGCGGGCGACAGGCGCAGGTTGAGGGTGTGCAGCACGGCGCCGGCGGCCGGAATGCCGAAATAGCACTCGAGGTGCCAGGCGTGGTTCCAGCACAGGGTGGCCACGGCCTCGTTGCGCGGCACCGCCAGCTCCTCGCGCAGGGCCTGCGCCAGCTGGCGCGCGCGCCGGTAGACCTCGGCATAGGACCGGCTCGCGTAGCGCTTGTCGGGCAGGCGGCCGAGCACCTGCCGCTCGCCGAAGTAGGTGCCGGCACGCTCGAGGATCATGTTGGTGCTCAGCGGCACCTGCATCATGGTGGACTTCATGCTCCGTGGCCTCCGCGCGCAGTCAGCCTGCGGCCCGCAGGGTGTACTACGCGGCAGGCGCGCACGGCGATGGGGAAAGCCCTGCCCGCCGGCGCGCATTCGGCCGTCCGACAGGCACTGCCGGCCGCGGACGACAGGTGCCGGCGCCATGCGGTCGCCCAATGGCAGGCAGTGTCCGCGAATGCCCCGCCGGCCGGTGCCGGCGGCGGTGCGGCAGCGAGAGGGCCACATGAACGTCAGCGAATTTGTATGGAAGCGGCTCCGCGAATGGGGCCTGCACCGGGTCTATGGCTACCCCGGCGACGGCGTCGCGGGTCTGGACGTGGCGCTGGACCGGGACGAGGACATGGCGTTCGTCCAGGTCCGGCACGAGGAAATGGCCGCCTTCATGGCGTCGGCCCATGCCAAGTTCACCGGCGAGGTGGGCTTGTGCTATGCGACATCCGGCCCCGGCGCCATCCATCTGCTGACGGGCCTGTACGACGCGAAGATGGACCACGTTCCGGTGGTCGCCCTGGTCGGCCAGCAGGCGCGCAGCGCCATCGGCACGCACTACCAGCAGGAGGTGGACCTGCAGTCGCTCTTCAAGGACGTGGCGAGCGACTTCGTCGCCACCGCGCTGGTGCCCGCGCAGGTGCGGCACCTGATCGACCGCGCGGTGCGCATCGCCGCCGAGCGCCGCACCGTGACCTGCGTGATCCTGCCCAACGACGTGCAGGAACTCGACTACGAGGAACCGCCGGTCGCCCATGCCTACACGCACACCGGCGTGGGCCATGCGCTGCGCCCGGGCACGCCGGATGCCGCCGCGCTGATGGCGGCCGCCGACGTGCTCAACCAGGGCAAGCGCGTCGCCATGCTGGTGGGGGCCGGCGCGCTGCACGCCACCGACGAGGTGATCGCCGTGGCGGACCGGTTGCAGGCCGGATGCGCCAAGGCCCTGCTGGGCAAGGCGGCACTGCCGGACGACCTGCCGTGGGTGACCGGCTGCATCGGCCTGCTCGGCACCGAGCCGAGCTGGAAGCTGATGCAGGAGTGCGACACCCTGCTGATGGTGGGAAGCTCGTTCCCCTACAGTGAATTCCTACCGAAGCCCGGCAAGGCACGCGGCGTGCAGATCGATCGCGACGGCAACCTTCTGAGCCTGCGCTACCCGATGGAAGTCAGCCTGGTCGGCGATTCGGCCGCGACGCTGCGCGCGCTGCTGGAATACCTGGCGCCGCGCGAGCGCAGCGACTGGCGCGCGTCGATCGAGGCCGACGTCGCGCAATGGTGGGACAAGCTCAAGGCGCGCGCCATGCAGCCGGCCGAGCCGATCAACCCGCAGCGCGTGTTCTGGGAGCTTTCGGCGCAACTGCCCGAGCACGCCATCCTCACCGGCGACGCGGGCACCGCGGCCAACTGGTACGCCCGCGACGTGCGCATGCGGCGCGGCATGATGGGTTCGCTGTCGGGCACGCTGGCGTCCATGGGCTCGGCCACGCCCTATGCCATCGCGGCGAAGATGGCCTTCCCCTACCGGCCGGTGATTGCGATGATCGGCGACGGCGCAATGCAGATGAACGGCATCAACGCGCTCATCACGATCTCCAAGTATTGGCGCCAGTGGCGGAACCCGTGCCTGGTGGTGATGGTGCTGGACAACGGCGACCTGTCCCAGGTCACCTGGGAGGAGCGCATCAAGGCGGGTGCGGGCAAGACCGAGTCGACGCAGGAAGTGCCGCAGTTCAGCTACCACCGGTACGCCGAGATGATCGGCCTGCGCGGCATCTACGTGGACGACCCCGAGCGCCTGGCAGATGCCTGGCGCGAGGCCCTGGCGAGCGAGCGGCCCGTGGTGCTCCAATGCCGCACCGATCCGAACGTGCCGCCGCTGCCGCCCCACGTGACCCCGGAAGAGGCACGCAAATTCATGGGCATGACCACAAGCGAGCCCGAGCTGGGCAGCGTGCTGAAGAACACGGCGCGCCAGCTGTTCGCCGGCCTGATCCCGCGCCGCAGGCGCTGAGCGTCAGGCCGCGGGGCCGCCTGGCCCGGGCGGATGCGCGGCGCGCGACAGGTCTTCCATCCACGACGCGAAGGCCGCCTCCCGCTCGGCGGCGTCGCCACGCAGCAGCGCCGAAGGATGAAGCGTCACCAGCACCGGCAGGCCGTCGTCGCGCCACTGCCATTGCCCGCGGGTGCGCATGACGGAGACCTCCCGTCCCATGACCGAACGGGCCGCCACCCGGCCCAGGGCCAGGATCGCATCGGGCCGGACCGCCGCGATCTCGCTGTCCAGCCAATGAAGGCAGGCCGCCGCCTCGCGTTGACCCGGGGTCTTGTGGATGCGCCGCTTGCCGCGCAACTCGAACTTGAAGTGCTTGACGGCATTGGTCACGTAGAGCATCTCGCGGTCCCAGCCCAACTGCGCCAGCGCCTGGCCCAGCAGGCGCCCGGACGGGCCGACGAAGGGCCGGCCCTGAAGGTCTTCCTGGTCGCCAGGCTGTTCGCCGACCAGCATCAGGGACGCCGAAGGCGCGCCCTCGCCCCAGACAGTCTGCGTCGCACGAGCACCCAGAGGGCACTCGCGGCAGTGTGCCGCCTCGGCATGCAGCCGGGTCAGGGCGGCTTGGCCGCGCTCGGTGGATGCCATGGCCGTGCCTGCGTCGACCGCGCCCGACCCTCCGGATGCGCTCAGATCCTCGGCGGATCGCTGTCGCGCTCGAAGTGCCGGTGCCTGGCGATGGCGGCGATGAACGCATCGGCCGCAGCCGCGGCCTGCGCGGCGTCGGCCAGCAGCAGGCCGGGGTCTGCCCCTCCGTCGGGCAGCGTCATCGGCACCTCCGCCTGCGCCAGCAGCGCCTGTCCGGCGCCGATGGCCAGGATGGTCTTGCAGTGCCGGTACTGGTCCTTGATGAATTCCATGGTGTTGCCGACGCCGGCCAACGCCTGGACAGCGGCTTCACCGTCGGGCAGCACCAGCGCATCGAACAGGAAGCCCGGGTTGTTCTCCATGCTCGCATCGGCCTCGATGGGCGCGCCGTCGCTTCCCTTGAACGTGCCCAGGCGCGGGCCCACGAGGCGCGGCACCGCGCCCTGCGCAACCAGCGCCGACACGAGCGTCCTCAAGGACGACCCTTCGACGCCGTCGGCCACCAGCACCGCCACCTTGCGCGTGCGGATGCCGCCGTCGCCGGGCCGCGCCATCAGCGACAGTGCGGGTGAGTTCTTCACCTCCGGCTTGGCCGGCGACGCCATGGCCCGGGGCAGCGCGGCGGGCAGTTCCATGCCGAGGCCGTCGGCGACCTTGCGCGCAAGTTCCTCGGAGACGTTGCGCAGGCCCGCCACCATGCGCGCACGCACGGCAGGAACCGTTACCTTCGACAGCTCGAACCTGAAGGCGGCGGCGATGTGGGCCTGCTCCACCGGTGTCTGGCTCTCGTAGAACAGCGTGGCCTGCGTGTAGTGGTCGGCGAATTTCTCGGGCTTGATGCGTACCTTGTCGCTCGACTCCTGTGCATCCATTCGCGCCTGCACACTCATGAACCCCTGTGCCGCGCCCGCCTGGAACGGGCAGCCGCCGGCCAGCGAGTTGGGCTCGTAGGCCACGCGCCCGCGGTGCACCGCCTGGCGATGCATGCCATCGCGCTGGTTGTTGTGCACCGGCGCCAGCGGCGCGTTGATCGGCAGCTCGTGGAAGTTGGGACCGCCCAGGCGCGAGATCTGCGTGTCGACGTAGGAATGAATGCGCCCGGCCAGCAGCGGGTCGTTGGTGAAGTCGATGCCCGGCACCACGTGCGCGGCGCAGAAGGCGACCTGCTCGGTCTCTGCGAAGAAATTGTCGGGGTTGCGGTCGAGCACCATGCGGCCGACGATGCGGATGGGCACCAGCTCCTCCGGCACGATCTTGCTCGCGTCCAGGATGTCGAAGCTGAACTGGTCGGCCTGTTCCTGCGTGAAGACCTGAAGGCCGAGCTCCCATTCCGGGTATTCGCCGGCGTCGATGGCTTCCCACAGGTCGCGCCGGTGGAAGTCCGGGTCGGCGCCGGAAATCTTGACTGCCTCGTCCCATACCAGGGAATGCGTGCCCAGCTTGGGCTGCCAGTGGAACTTGACGAAGCAGGCTTCGCCCTGCGCGTTGACCAGCCGGAAGGTGTGCACGCCGAAGCCCTGCATCGTCCGCAAGCTGCGCGGGATGGCGCGGTCGCTCATCGCCCACATCATCATGTGGGTGGATTCGGGCATCAGGCTGATGAAGTCCCAGAACGTGTCATGCGCCGATGCGGCCTGCGGCATGCCGTGGTGCGGCTCGGGCTTGACCGCATGGATCAGGTCCGGGAACTTCATCGCGTCCTGGATGAAGAACACGGGCATGTTGTTGCCGACCAGGTCCCAGTTGCCTTCGTCGGTGTAGAACTTCACCGCGAAGCCGCGCACGTCGCGCGCCGTGTCCTTGGAGCCGCGTTCGCCGGCAACGGTGGAGAAGCGCACGAACACCGGGGTGCGCTTGCCCACCTCGGCGAACGGCGCCGCGCGCGTGAGGTCGGTCGCCGCATCCGTGCACTCGAAATACCCGTGCGCGCCGGAGCCGCGCGCGTGCACGATGCGCTCGGGAATGCGCTCGTGGTCGAAGTGCGTGATCTTCTCGCGCAGGACGAAGTCTTCCAGCAGCACCGGCCCGCGTGCGCCGGCCTTGAGCGAGTTCTGGTTGTCGGCGACCGGCACGCCCTGGTTGGTGGTCAGGCGCTGGCCGGTGGAATCGGCGCGCACCCGGTCCAGGTTGCCGCCGGCGGCGTTCACGCCTTCGCGGGCCGGCTTGCCGGTCTTGGCGGACGCCTGCGATTCGGACAGGCTGCTGGCGCCGGCCAGGCCGGGCGCCACGCCAGCCGTCTGGCCGACCGGGGTGGCGGAGGCGTTGGCCTCGCCATGTTCCAGCGCCTTGTTGGCGTTCTCCGGCAATGCGGCCGCCATCGCCTGGACTTGCGCGGCGCGGGTGGCAGGTGCGTCGCCCTTGGCGGCGGCCGGCGGCGCGGGATGGGCGGGCGCGCTATCGGTGTTGCGTGCGGCGGCGCGGGCTGCGGCCAGATCGTCCTGGGCTGGTGTCTTCTTGGGCATGCGTGGGCTCCGGCTTGAATGAGTGGGATGGGTGGGCAATCCTGTTCAGCCTAGTGAACCGGGTGCGCCGCGGCGGTAGGACAACCGCGCAGCACCGGCGAAAGCGATGCGCCGTCCGGATGCACGGTCCGGCAACGTCGCGCCGCCGCCGCCCCGGCGTGGCACCCCGGCCGACTCGGGCTGAACGCGTCCTCCTACGCGCGCGGGCCCGCCGCCTCGCCGAGCATCGCGGCGTGAACACCGCCGATTGGCCAGAAACGCTGTGGATCGTCCGGCATGGGCAAAGTGCCGGCAACGTGGCGCGCGACGCCGCCGAATCCGGCGGCCTGCCGGTGATCGACCTGGCGTGGCGCGACATCGACGTGCCCCTGTCCGACCTGGGGCACGAGCAGGCGCGCGCGCTCGGCGGCTGGTTCGCGCAGATGCCGGAGCACCAGGCGCCGCAGGTCATCCTGTGCTCGCCGTACGAGCGTGCGCGCCAGACCGCCGCCTCCGTGGCCGAGGCACTCGTCGCCCAGCGCCGTGCGGACGGCAGCGACGGCGTTGCGCTGCGCCTGGACGAGCGGCTGCGCGAGAAGGAGTTCGGCATCCTCGACCGGCTGACCAAGGTGGGCATCCGCCAGCAGCATCCGGCTCTGGACGAACAGCGCCAGCATGTCGGCAAGTTCTATTTCCGGCCCCCGGGCGGCGAGAGCTGGTGCGACGTCATCCTGCGCCTGCGCAGCCTGCTGGAGATGATCACCCGCGAATACGCGCAGCGGCGCGTACTGGTGGTGGCGCACCAGGTCATCGTCAACTGCATGCGCTACCTGCTCGAGCATCTGGACGAGCGCCGCATATTGGAGATCGACCGCCAAGGCGACGTGCCCAACTGCGCGGTCACGTCGTACCAGGGCGCGCAGGCACGGCAGGCGGCCTCGCCGCTGGACACCGCCCTGGAGCCCGACCTGGTGAACTTCGTCGCACCCCTGCTCCAGACGCACACGCCCGTCACCCGAGCACCGGACGAGCCAGCCGGCGCCAAGCCCTGAGGCCGGCACGCCGGAACCGCGCACGCATGCCCGCCGCCACCGCCCACCGTGCCTTCGCCCTGACCCGCACAACGCTGCGCCGCTGGCCCCTTCCGCCGATCGACGCCGACGGCGACAAGGAAGTGCGCGGCCACGTGCTGGTCGTCGGCGGCAGCGGCGAGATTCCCGGCGCCGCCGTGCTCGCCGCCACCGCGGCGCTGCGCGCGGGGGCCGGCAAGCTCACCCTGGCGGTGCCGCGGCGCGTGGCCGTTGCGGTGGCTGTCGCCATGCCGGAGGCGCGGGTCATCCCGCTGCCCGACGACCCAGCGCGCGGCGCGCGCGTGCCGGCCGGCGTGAAGGAAGCCGCGCGCGCCGCCGACGCCGTGCTGGCCGGCCCGGGCATGCAAAGCGAAGCCGGCACGATCGCGCTGGTGCGGCAGCTTCTGCCATGCTGCACCGGGGCGACAGTGGTCCTGGATGCGCTGGCCATGTCGGCGTTGGCGGTCGCGCCGCACCTCGCCACCGCCTGCGCCGGCGTGGTGCTCACGCCGCATGCGGGCGAAATGGCACACCTGAGCGGACGCAGCAAGGCGCTGGTCTGCGCCGACCCGGAGGCATTCGCGCGCTCGGCCGCTCTGCGCTGGCAGGCATGCGTTGCGCTCAAGGGCGCGCGCACCTTTCTCGGCGCGCCCGATGGATCGATGCTTCACTTCGACGGCGGCGACCCGGGACTGGCGACCTCGGGCTCCGGCGACACGCTCGCCGGCCTCGTCGCGGGACTGGCGGCGCGCGGGCTGCCCGCGCTGCATGCAGCGGCCTGGGGCATCTGGGTGCATGCGGCGTCGGGGGCCGCGGTGCAACGGCGCCTCGGCTGCCGGGTGGGATTTCTGGCACGCGAACTGTGCGACGAATTTCCGCGCGTGATCCGCGGCGTCGCTGCCGGCCGCCACGGCTAGCGGCGCACGGCGCCTGCGGCCGCCTTGCCTGCACAATCGCGCCATGCAACGCTTCACCATCTCGCTGGACGACGAGCTGGCCCGCCAGTTCGACGGATTCATCGCGCACAAGGGCTACGTGAACCGGTCGGAGGCCGTGCGCGACCTCATCCGTGCGCGCCTGGGCGGCGCGACGCAGGACAGCGGCGCGGACGCGGCCCGCGCAAGATGGTGCGTGGCCAACCTCAGCTATGTCTATGACCACCATGACCAGACGGTGGCCGTGCGCGTGCTGGACCTGCAGCATCAGCATCACGACCTCGTCGTCGCCTCGATGCGCACGCACCTGGACCATCATCACTGCCTTGAAACCGCGGTGCTGCGTGGCCCGGCTAAGCCGGTCCGCGCACTGGCCGACCAGCTGATCGCGCTCAAGGGCGTTCGCCACGGTCAGGTGCACATGGTGCTGCTCGAAGCCGATCGCAGGTCGCATCGCCACGAGGGCGGCGCCGGCACGCACATCCACCTGAGCCCGCGCAACTGAAGGGGTCCGCCGGGTTGCCCCGGCGGACCCCTGCTACCTAAGTACAGGCCGGAATGCGTCTTGCGTGGGCCTTGCGTAAGAACAATTGCAATATTCTCTTACGCATGAAACTCGCTCTCAACGCCTGTGCCGCGGTGGCCCTTCTGCCCGGCACCGGCATCGTCGCCCACGCCCAATCGACCCATCTGCCCGAGATCGAGGTGCGCGGACCGCGCGACGCCACGATCGGCACCGCTGACAGCGCCAGCGAGGGGGCGGCAGAACGCGAGTCCTTCCAGACGCGGCCCAAGCTGCGTCCCGGCGACATCGTCGAGGCGGTGCCCGGCGTGGTGGCCACGCAGCATTCGGGCGATGGCAAGGCCAACCAGTATTTCCTGCGTGGCTTCAACCTCGACCACGGCACCGACTTCGCCATGACCGTCAGCGGCATGCCTGTCAACATGCCATCGCACGGCCATGGCCAGGGCTATGCCGACCTGAACTTCCTGATTCCCGAGCTGGTCTCGGGCGTGCGCTATCGCAAGGGGCCGTACTTCGTCGACAACGGCGACTTTTCCCTCGCCGGCAGCGCCAGCATGGACTACGTGAGCGCGATCGATGCGCCCTTTGCCGAGCTGACCCTCGGCGGCGACGGCTACCGCCGCCTGCTCGCCGCCGGCTCGCGGACCGTGCAGGACCAGACCTGGATGGGCGCGCTGGAGCTGCAGGGCAACGACGGCCCCTGGGACGTGCCGGAGGATCTGCGCAAGGCCAATGCCGTGCTGCGCTACTCGCAGGGCAGCCAGGTGCGCGGCTTCAGCTTGACCGGCATGGCCTACAAGAGCGACTGGAACGCCACCGACCAGATTCCGCAGCGCCTGGTCGATTCGGGCGACCTCGGCCGCTACGGCTCGCTGGACCCGACGGACGGGGGCAGCACGCGGCGGCTCAGCCTGTCGGGCCAGTGGTTCGACAACTCGCCCGAGGGCCAGACGCAGGTCAGTGCCTACGCCATCGACTACCAATTCGACCTGTTCTCGAACTTCACCTACTTCCTGAACGATCCGGACGCGGGCGACCAGTTCGAGCAGACCGACCGGCGCCGCATCTTCGGCGCGCAGGCCGCGCGTTCGCTGCCCAACCGCCTGGCCGGCATGGACGGCGTGCTGAGCTTCGGCGCGCAGTGGCGCGGCGACCGCATCGGCAGCGTTGGCCTCTACGATACGCGGGCACGCGAGCGCGACCGGACGGTGCGCGACGACCGGGTGTCGCAGGACCTCGTCTCGGCTTACGGCCAGCAGTTGCTCAACTTCAGCGACCGCTGGCGCGGCTACTTCGGCCTGCGCGGCGACATGCTGCGCTACGACGTCGAGGGCCGCGAACCGGTGTATGGGCCGGGCAACAGCGGCAGCGGACACGACGCGCTGGTCAGCCCGAAGGCCGGACTGGCATTCACCGTGACGCCGGCGAACGAGCTGTACCTGAACGCCGGCAGCGGGTACCACAGCAACGACGTGCGCGGCGCCACCATCAGCGTCGATCCGCAAAGCGGGCTGCCAGCCGACCGGGTGCCGGCGCTCGTGAAGGGGCACGGCGGCGAAGCGGGATGGCGCTTCGCGCCTGGCGAACAGCTCAGCCTGACCACCGCGCTGTGGATGCTCAACCTCGATTCGGAACTGGTCTACGTCGGCGACGCCGGCACCACCGAGCCGGGCCGGCCCAGCCAGCGCCGCGGCGTCGAGACCAGCCTGCGCTGGACACCGTCATCGACGTGGCGTTTCGAGTTCGACGGCGCTCTGTCCCGCGCCCGCTTTCGCGGCCCGGCGCCGGAGGGCGAAGGCGACTACGTCGACAACGCGATCGAGACCGCCGTGTCGGCCGGCGTGGTGTGGACGCATGGCCCGCTGATGGCGACGCTGCGGCTGCGCTACATGGGCCCGCGTGCGCTCGACACCACGAACAGCGTGCGCTCCAGCGCGACCACGCTGCTCAACTTCGGCTCGCGTTACGCGGTCAACCGCCACCTCACCCTTGGCGTGGACGTGTTCAACCTGGCCGGCAGCAAGGGCAACGACATCGAGTACTACTACGCGTCGTGCACCGCTGGGGAAGTGGCCAGTGGCGCCTGCGGCGCCGGCATCGACGATCGCCACATCCATCCGATGGAGCCGCGCACGGTACGGGTCAGCGCGCGCTGGGCGTTCTGACCGCGGCCGGCGCGCGCGAAGTGCGCGGCGCGCCGTCGACGCCCACCTGCGGTACCTGCACCACATCGACCTCGGCGATCGGCGGCAGCGGCACCTCGCCCGTCATCTCCGGGGGCTCGCTGTCATCCAGCCACGCGTCGATCAGCGTGTACGAGACCGCCAGCATCACCGGCCCGACGAACACACCCACCAGGCCGAAGGCGAACAGGCCGCCGATGACGCCGGCGAAGATGAGCAGCAGCGGCAGGTCGGCGCCGCGCTTGATGAGCCAGGGCCGCAGGAAGTTGTCCATAGTGCCGACGATGAGCGTCCACACCGCCAGGAAGATGCCCCAGCCGGTGGCACCGCTCCAGAACACCCAGATGGTGGCCGGCAGCAGCACCAGCGTGGGCCCGACCTGGATGATGCACAGCATGAACATGACGGCGGTGAGCAGCGCCGCCAGCGGCACGCCGGCAACCGCCAGCCCGATGCCGCCGATCACCGCCTGGATCAGCGCCGTCAGCCCCACGCCCAGCGCCACGCCGCGGATGGCCTTGCCGGCCAGCACCACAGCCTCCTGTCCGCGCTCGCCGCCGACCCGCCAGCCAAAGCGCTGCACCACGCGCGCGCCGGTCTCGCCGTTGAGGTACATCACGCCGGCGATGACGACCGTGAGCAGGATCTGCACCGTGAGCGCGCCGACGACACCGGCCTGCGACAGCACCCACGTCGTGACCTCGCTCAGGTAAGGTGTGACGCGGGTCTGAAGGCCGGCCATGCCGGAAGCGACCAGGTCGTCCCAGGTGGTGCCGAGCTTTTCGCCGATGAACGGCAGGTTGCGCAGCCAGTCCGGCAGGTGCGGCGGCCCCTGGTCGATCAGCGAGCGGACCCAGGCGTAGGCCACGTCGGCATGCTCGGCCACGGTGGAGATGGCCAACGTCAGCGGCAACGCGAACAGCAGCAGCAGGATCAGCACCATGGCCGCGACCGCCAGGCCCCGGCTGCCCCACAGGCGCGACTGCAGCCACAGCAGCGCCGGCCAGCTGGCCACAACGACCATCGCGGCCCAGATGGTGGCGCCCAGGAAAGGCCGCAGGATCCACAGCGCCGAGCCGATCAGCAGCACGATGCACAGCACGCCGAAGGTGATCTTGGCCAGGTCGGTGCGGTAATTCGTCATCTCGTCGGGCTCTCCTCAATTGCCCGACATCCTAGCCCAGGGGACGCGACGGATGGCGGCTGGCGGGCGGCCCCTATCGCACCCCCGATCAGCCGATGTGCAGCGCCACCTCAGGCGATCCGGCGCGGCCTGGGCCTGCGCACCAGCGCCAGCATCGCCGCGCCCGCGAGCGCGCTGCCCAGCGAACATGCCGCGAACGGGGCCACGGCGCTGCCGAACTGGTTGATCGCGAACACGGCCGCCGCGCCCGCCCCCATCTGGCAGAAGCCTGCCAGCGCCGCCGCCGCGCCCGCGGCATGCGCGGCGACGCCGACAGCGCCGTTGAGCGCCAGCGGCAGGCAGACCCCGCTGGCGAGCGCATAGAGAAGCATCGGGCCGAGCAGCCGCGGCACCGACAGCGTGCCGGCAAGCGCCAGCACGACGCCCAATCCGGCGGCGGCAACCAGGCTGGCCAGCAGCAGCGCGCCGTCAGCGCCGAAGCGACGGGCCGCAGCCGGCGTGGCCAGCCCCCCGCCCACCACCGCCGCGCCGAGCAACAGCTGACAGGCACCGTAGCCCGCCGGGCTTGCGCCCAGCCGGCCGATGAGCAGCGCCGGCGCGATCGAGATGAACGCCATGAACCCGACGCCGAGGAGCGCCAGGTTGGCCGCATAGGCCACATAGGCCGGACAGCGCAGCAGCGCTGCCTGGCCTCGCAGCGTCCCACGCAGGTTGGATCCCGTGCGCCGTGCCGGCGGCAGCGTCTCGGCGAAACAAAGCCACAGCCAGACCCACAAGACGGCGCCATACACGGCGCAGGCCAGGAACACCGTGCGCCAGCCCCATGCGCCAATGAGCATGCCGCCCAGCAGCGGAGCCAGCGCAGGCATGACGGCCACGGCCAGCGTGACGCGGGACATCGCGCGCAGCGCATCCGGCCCGAGATGGGCATCGCGCACTGCAGCGCGCGGCACGACCAGCGCTGCGCAGCCGCCCAGGGCCTGCAGCACGCGGGCGACCATCAGAACGCCGAAATCCGGCGCAAGCGCAGCCCAGATGCTCGCCGACACGAACAGCCCGGTGGCGCACAGCAGCACCGGGCGCCGCCCGAAGCGGTCGGACAGCGGACCGAGCAGCAGTTGGGCCAGCGCATAGGTGAGCAGGTACAGCGACAGCGTCAGCTGCACGGCCGACTGCGGCGCTTCGAAGGCGGCGCCGATGGCCGGCAGCGCCGGCACGATGACGTTGAGGCCCAGTGGCGCGATCGCGGTGGCGCAGAACAGCAGCAGCAGCGAGGACGCGGGCGCGGCGGCCACGTTCGCACCCGGCCCTTGTCAGCCGAGCGCAGCCCGGGTGCCGAGCCAGTGGCCCAGGCTGGTCGCGCCGCCGGCCACGGCTCGCCGCGCAGCCGACAGGAATCGACCGCTGCGAATGAACCCGTGCGGCACGCCGTCGTGCACTTGCAGCCGCACCGGCACGCCCGCAGCCTGCAGGCGCTGCTGCAGCGCATTCGAATCATCGAGCAGCGGGTCGAGGCTGGCGGCATGCAGGTCGACGGGTGGCAAGCCTTCCATGCGTGCCAGCAGCGGCGCGGCGCGCCAGTCGCGCCGCTGCGCTTCCTGCGCAAGATAGTGATCGCGGATCCAGTCGAGCTGCGCAGCCGACAAGCCGAAGCGGCCGTCACCGAGCCGCTGCCACGAATCGGCGGTGGTGTCCCACGAGTACACGCCGTAGTACAGGAGCAGCCCCCGCAGCGGCGTCTCGCCGGCATCGCGTAGCGCGCATGCCGCGGCCAGCGCCAGGTTGGCGCCTGCGGAATCGCCGGCGGCCGCCAGCCGATCGCCGTCCACACCGTATTCGGCCCCACGCGCGGCAAAGTGACGGACGACGGCCACCGCCTCCTCGAACTGGACGGGAAAGCGCGCTTCGGGCGACGGGCTGTATTGCACGTCGACGGCTGCCGCGCCGCTGTCGCGCACCAGTTCGCGCATCATGGCGTCCCACTCGTCGATGCGCCCGAGGGCGAAGCCGCCGCCATGGAAATAGACGACCGCAGGCACCGGCGAGACCGCGCCATCCGGCAGGTGCACGCGGCAGAGCACGGGCCCGTGCGGGCCAGGCACCTGAACCTGCGCCTCGCGCTGCAGGGGCACGCTGCCTTCCGACAGGAACGCGCCGATGGCGTCGTAGGCAGCGCGCGACTGCGCCACGGGCGCCGCCTCCAGCAGCGGCGCGGCCAGTCCGCGCTCGCGCAGCGCCGCGCCCATGGCCGGCACTTCGGGGTCGACCCAGGGCGGCGGCGGCGCGCTCACACCGTCACGCCCATGAACTCGGTGCCGATCTTCTGGTACCTGTGGATCACGTCCATGCCGAACCGTTCGACCATCATCTTGCTGTCCTCCGGGCCGACGGCGATGTCGTTGAAGTCCTCGTCTCCCTTGCCGGTGATCAGCACCAGCAGCAGTGCGTCGTCGTCACCGACGTTGGTGAAGTCGCGGCACACGCCCGGCGGCACCGCGATCATGTCGAACGGCTGCAGGAAGGTCTCGTGCTCGCCCTGGTCGCCCCAGCGGATCCGGAAACGCCCGGTCAGGCACATGAACGTCTCGTGCGTCTTGAAGTGCGCATGCAGCAGCGGCTTGTCGCCCGGGGGGCAGCGGGCGATGATCACCGACAGGCCCTTCTCGCCGTCGATGGCCGGCTTCTGCGCCATCGGCCCGCCCTGGCTGGCCGGCGCCATCAGCAGGTACAGCGTCTTTGCGGCCATCAGTTCGTAGGCTTCGCGCGGGATGCCGGTCTCGCTCTGGTACATGGCGCTTTGCGGCTGCAACTGGTCGAAGCGCGCGATGCGCGATTCCATCTGCTCGGGGGTGACCGAGATCGTCCTCATCGGGATGTTCATGCAAGTGCCTCCTGTTTCAGCGGATGAATGCCGTGGCCATCCACGGCATGGCGATCACCATCAGCGCCACCGCCAGCATGACGGCCGCGAACGGCAAGGTGCCCATGAAGATGTCGTGCAGCGAGATGCTGCTGTCGTTGATCGAGGCCTTGACGATGAACACGGCCATGCCGAACGGCGGCGTGAGCAGTCCGATCTCGACCACGATGACCGTGATCACGCCCAGCCACACGACGTCGACCTGGAAGGCCTGGAACACGGGCAGGAACAGCGGCACGCAGATCAGCAGGATCGACGCCGAATCCATCAGCGTGCCCAGGATGAGCAGCACCACCAGGTAGACCGCCATCAGCGCGACGAAGCCGAGCCCGGCCTCCTGGATCGCCTGCGCCAGGTACATCGGCAGGCCGGACACCGCGAGCATGCGCGAGTAGACGTTGGCCGCGATAATCAGCAGGATCAGCGACGCGGTGACGTGGCCGGTTTCGGTGAGCAGCCGCCAGAACCCGCGGGCCGACAGCCGCTTCTTGGCCAGCGCGATCGCCAGCGCGCCGAGCGCACCCACGGCGCCCGACTCGGTGGCGGTGAACACGCCCCCGTACAGGCCGCCGAGCACCAGCACGATCAGCAGCAGGATCGGCAGCAGCATGCCGGCCATTTGTCGCTTGCCCAGCGGCGCGAAGGCCGCCGAGGCCTCGTTGCGGCCGAACAGCGCCGGATGGCGGCGCGCCCGCAGCCAGATCATGGCCGCGTACGCCACCGCCAGCACGATGCCCGGGATGATGCCGGCCAGGAACAGGTCGCCCACCGACGTGTTGGTCACCAGTCCGTAGATGATGAACAGCACGCTCGGCGGGATCAGCATGCCCAGCACCGAACTGCCGGCCACGACGCCCACCGCGAAGCGCTTGTCGTAGCCGTAGCGGATCATCTCGGGCACCGCCAGCTTGCTGAAAACCGTGGCGGCCGCCACGCTCACGCCGGTGATCGCGGCGAAGATCGCATTGGCCATGACGGTGGCGATGCCCAGGTTGCCGGGCAGCTTGCGGAACGCCTGGTGCGCCACCGCGAAGCTGTCCTTGCCCAGGTCCGCGATCATCACCAGCAGCCCCATCAGCACGAAGAGCGGGATGACGCCGAACACGTACGCCTCGATCGAGTCGGTGGCGGCGAACGCGAGCATGGTGCCGGCCAACTCGACGTTGTCTCGGATCAGCCATATGCCCACGAAGGACACGATGATCATCACGACCGGCACATGCATGCCGCTGTAGACCAGCAGCACCAGGAACAGGATCGACCACAGGCCTATCGCGGTGCCGCTCACTTGCGCTCTCCCCAGACTGCCTCCAGGTGCCGCCAGGCCAGCAGCAGGAACTGCAACAGCACCGCCGCGCAGCCGACGATCATGATGGCCCGCACCGGCCACTTGGGCAGCGAGAACACCGCGGGGTTGCCGTACGTGTCGCCACTGGCGATGGCGCGCTGCAGGAACGGCACCGTGGCATACAGGATCACGCTGAAAGTCAGCGCACCGAGCAGGTGGAACAGCGCCTGCAGCGCGTGGTAGCCACGCGGCAGGCGCGCCTGTAGCAGCCGAAGCAGCGCATCGGCCTGGATGATGCGCCCCGCTCGCAGCGTGTCGGCAAACTGCAGGAACACGATGGCCGCGATGGACGCGATCACCATCTCGGTGACGCCCGTGAGGGGTTTGCCGAACAGGAAGCGGCCGAACACGTCGACGTTGATCACCACCATGATGAAGCCGATCAGCACCGTGCCGGCCGCGTTCAGCGCGGCGCACAGCCAGCCCAGAAGGCGGTCGGGCAGCCCGGGCTGCACCGCCGGCTGCGCCGACGCGGCGGCGGCATCGAGATCGAGTTGCGCCATGCCGGATCAGGGCCTGGTCCAGTCGCGCGCCGGCTGCGCGCCGGCCTTGCGCAGGTTCTCGACGTAGGTGCGCAGCACTTCGCGCGCCGGCAGGCCCTTGGCCTCGAGCGGTGCGGCCCAGCGCTCGGCGATGTTGGGCAGCGTGTTGGCCCACTTGACGCGTTCGTCGGCGCTCAGCGCCGTAATGGCCGCGTCGTGCTTGCGCATGGTCTCGAAGGCGGCGTCCGTCTCGCGCTCGATGCGCGCCACCATCGCCTCCTGGTGGGCGTCGGCCGCACGCTGGATGGCCTGCCGGACCTCGGCCGGCAGCCGGTCCCAGCTCGCCTTGTTGAACACGATGTCGAAGGCGTTGATGGCGCCGAAGCCCGTGCGCACGATCTGCGGGGCCACCTCGTACATCTTGCCTGCGGCCGACAGCAGCGCCGAGTTGATGGCCGCGTCGTAGACGCCGGTCTTCATGTCGTTGTAGGCCGTGCCCATGGTGGCGGCCACCGGCGATGCGCCGGTGCCTTCCAGCCACAGCGTGTTCGACGCTGCCGCGGCCACCTTCATGCCCTTCACGTCGGTGACGCTGGCGACCGGCCTGCGCGAAATCAACAGGTAGCTGTCGAAGGAATAGCTGGTCAGGTAGACCAGGTTGAGATTCGACCAGGACTTCTGCATCGCCGGCATCGTCTTCTGCATGTCGTGCAGGACCTTGGTCGCGAGGCGCGGGTCGTCGGTGGCGAACGGCGCGGCCGACACCACGTTCTGCAGCGGCAGCCGCGCCGGCTCGAACAGGTGCACCACGTGCCCCATGTCGGCCAGCCCCGTCGAGACCGCGTCCAGCATGTTCGGCATGGTGGCGAGCGTGCCGCCGACCGCCACGTTCCACTCCACCCTGTGCTTGGACCCGGCCTTCTCCAGTTCCTTGTTCACGCCGGGCAGGAAGGTCTTGACCTGCTCGTCGGTCCAGGCGAAGGCCGCCGGGTAGCCCGAGGCGAAGGTGAGCTTGTGGGTGACGGTCTGGGCCTGCGCGGCGCCGTGCGCGACGAGCAGCGCGATGCCGAGCGCACCGCCGAGAAGTCTGAGTTTCACGCTGTCTCCTGATGTTCTGATCGCCGGGGCGGGAACCCCGCACCGACGTTACGCAATGTGTCGCGGTGCCGCAACCACAGCCGCGGCAATGCCGACATTGGTCCGGTCAATGGCCGCCGCCGCGCGCGGGTCCTCGTCCGGTGCGAAGCGAAAGCCGGACACGCCCGCATGCTGGTAGAAACCCGAGTCCTGCACCACCAGGCTGATCATCGTGCGACTGCCGCGGTTGTGGTGCGAATGTGCGGCGCCGGCGGGGGTCACCATCACGCCCAGCGGCGCCCAGTCGATGCGCTGACCGGCCACGAAGGAACTGCAGCTCTCGCCCTGCAGGCTCAGCGTCAGCGCGGCGCCGTTGTGGCAATGGGCGCGCTGGTCACGGCCGGCCTCCAGCGTGTTGATGTTGGCGATGAAAAAGGGCGTGGTCAGGTGCGCTGGCTCCAGCGTGTCGCGGGTGAAGATCACGGCCCGCCCGACCGCCTCCTCGCGGCCTGCCAGCTGGTCGAGCCGGGCCATCTCGCCGGCGATGGCGGCGGCCGTGTAGCGCACCGCGCCAGGCCGGCGCTGCGACAGCGCCCTCACCCCCAGGTAGCGCCACAGCGGTTCGTCCGAGACGGTGAAGACGAGCGAATCGGCGCTCGCCTCGTGGCGCACGCCGCTGGCGGCGGGCAGCACCAGCACGTCGCCGGCCGCCCATGGCACGACCTCGTCGCCGGCCAGCGAGCGGCCGCTGCCGCTGTGCACGTAGTACAGGCGGGACAGTGCCGGCTCGCTCTGCGACAAGGGATCCGCGGCGCGCAGTTGAAGGTAGTGCGCGAGCATGGTCGGCGTCGTGGCCGGGCTGTCCAGGCCCAGCTCGGCCGACCGGTCGAGCGCGAGCGCGCGGCTGCGCACCGGCCACGGACCTTGCACGACCTGCAGCCGCTCGGCCTCGAAGGAACCGCTGGCCGCCCGCGCCTGCAGCGGCTTGAAGTGATTGACGGGGATGTGGAAGCGGGCACGGTCGTCGGCGGGCTCGGCCGTCTGCGCGTCAGGCCGCTGCGCAATGGTGGCCATGCGCTCAGCAGCCCGCGGCGGCGTCCGCGGGGAAGATGCCGGCCTCGACCAGCCGGCGAATGCCCTGCGGCGATATTTCCGCCGCGGGGGCGTTGCCGCCGATCACGCCGAGCAGCAGGCCCTCGGCCTCGCCGTCCGGCGGCGCGACGCATTCGAAACGGCGCTGCACCCCGACCGGGCAAGCGATGAAGTCGAGCGGCTCCAGCACCACGTGGTCGTCGCCGTCCGCGCCCTCCCACTGCACCTTCCAGCGGCCCTTCATGGCCATGAACGTCTCGACAGTGTCGTGCGTGTGCATCAGCACGCCCTTGCCCGGCGCGGCCTGGATGAACGAGATGCCGAAACCGGCCGTCAGGTGCGACACGCGCGCCCGGGCCTTGTCGCCGAATGGCGAGAACCGGCCTTCTCCACTCGGCTGGTCGAACCCCAGCACATTGAGAAAGGCGCGCCGGCATTCGGGCAGCTGCATGTCGGGCAGCCCCTCGTCGCAGCGCGTGAGGTCCGAGAAGCGCGCGACGCAGCGGTGCATCTCCTGCGCGGTGGGGCGGATCGTGGTGATGGCCAACGCAAGTCTCCTTTTACTTATAGTCCCCGGAAGGGAGCGACCATTGCAACACCCCGCGACGACCCCCACAACCAACGGCATGCAATGCCGACATTCACGGCGGGGATGGAGAACTTGCGCATGAGCCGCAATCACATCAGCCTGCTCGTGTGCCTGGACGCATTGCTGAGCGAACGCTCGGTGACCCGCGCCGCGCAGAAGCTGGAGATGAGCCAGCCGGGCATGAGCAACGCGCTGGCGCGCCTGCGCCAGCTGACCGGCGACCCGCTGCTGATCCGCACCCCGCAGGGCTTTCGCCTGACCGAGCGGGCCGAAACGCTGACGGACAAGGTGCGCGCCAGCCTGGCGCTGGTGGATGAGATCTTCGGCAACGAGGCGCCGCTCGATCCGCAGCAGGCGGCCGGCCACGTGTCGATTGCCGCGCCGGATTCGGTCGGCATCGCGGTGATGCCGGCGCTCGCCGGCGCGCTCGCACTGGCCGCGCCGCAGGTACGGCTGGACATCCGGCTGCCCGACGCCGAGCGCCTGCGCGACTGGCTTGTCGAGGGCGAATGCGACATCGCGGTCGGCCACTTCCCGGACCTCGCCTCGGACCTGCGCTGCATGAACCTGTTCACCCAGGGCCTGTCCTGCATACGCGCCCATTCGCAGGGTCCCGCTGATCCGTTGGCACTGCAGGACTACCTGGATGCCACGCACGTTGTGTTCGGCTCGCCGTTCTCGGCGCGCTCGACCATGGAGACGACCATCGACGAGGCGCTGGGCGCGCTGGGCCACGCGCGCCAGCGCATGGTTCGCGTGGCGTCGCTGCCGCCGATTCCCTACATCGTCGCGCGCAGCACGCACATTGCCACGCTACCCACCTGGATGGCCACCCACTATGCCTCGTTCCTGCCGCTGCAGGTGCAGCCGCTGCCTTTCGAGGTCGCCACCGTGCGCTGCAGCATGGTCTGGCACGACCGGACGCACCGGCTCGGCCTGCAGGCTTTCGTGCGCGAGCAGTTGCGCGAGGTCACGCAGGCACTGATGCGCGAGGAGCCGGCGCCCGCGGGCTCCCTGCTGCGCAGCGGCATCGGCACCGGCTAGGCTCCATCGAGGCCATGCGATGCACGGGGCCTGGCAACGCGCCCCCCGCCGCGCACGCATGCCCGGCGCGCCGCTTCAGGCCAGCGCCCGCAACTCCCGCAGCGCCACCGAAAGCATCGCCGCATCCGGCGCCGGCACTGCGCGCAGCTCGGTGACGAGCCGCCCGGCCCGCGCCAGTTCGCGTGCGTGGGCGTCGCGCCAGGTCTGCACCAGCGCCGGGGCGCCGCTGCCGGCGGCGCCGCCGGCCAGGACGGCGCCGGTCATGGCACGCTCGAGGCCGGACAGGTCGTCCTGCATGGCGGCCTTGGCCAGCATCTGCCAGTGCTGGTCGCCCGGCAGGGCGCCGATGCGGTCGCGCAGCCACGCAGTGCCGAGGGTGTTGGCCAGGTCGAAGTAGACGGCGGCCACCAGCTCAACGGGCGCCTGCGCGCTGCCGGCCAGCTCGGCAATGTCGAGCGTGGCGTTGAGCGAATCGAAGGTCGCCACGCGCTCGGCCAGCTCGCGCGGCACGCCGGCGCCGGTGTAGGCCGCCACGGTCGCCTCGTCGCGCGCGCGCTCGTCGGCGTCGAGCAGTTGCGGCAGCCGCGCCGCCAGCGCCTCGACGTTGGGCTTGAAGTGGGCCACGACGTCGGGAATCGGCTCGGCCAGCCGGGGCGAGCGCAGCAGCCACTTGGTGGCCCGCTCCAGTTGCCGGCTGCAGTCGGTCAGCAGCCGTGCCTGCACCGCGTCGTCGACCCGGTTGTCCAGTGCATCGACCGCCTCCCACAGCGCGACCATGCCGAAGATCTCGCGCGCCATGAGGTAGGCGCGAACCACCTCGAACGGACGCGCGCCGGTGGTCTCCACCAGCCGGTGCACGAAGGTGCTGCCGACCCGGTTGAGCGCGCTGTTGGTCACGTGCGTGGCGATGATCTCGCGCCGCAGCGGATGCCGCGACATGTACCCGGCGAAGCGCTCGCGCAGCAGGCTGGGGAAGTAGCGCGACAGTGCGGTGGCCACCCAGGGGTCGTCCGGCAGCGGCGATTCGAGCAGCTCGTCGTACAGCCAGATCTTGCCGTAGGCCAGCAGCACCGCCCGTTCGGGCGTGGTCAGGCCCTGGCCGGCGGCGCGGCGCTCGGCCAGCTGCTCGTCGCCGGGCAGGAACTCGATGGCGCGGTTGAGCCGGCCGGCCTTCTCCAGGAACTGCATGAAGCGTGTCTGCGCGTCCAGCAGCTGCGGCGCGACACGGCCGGTGACCGACAGGATCTGCGTCTGGTAGACGTTGTCGCGCAGCACCAGTTGCGCCACCTCGTCGGTCATCTCCGGCAGGATCGCGTTGCGCTGCTTTTCCGTCAGCTCGCCCTCGGCAATCGGCAGGCCCAGCAGGATCTTGATGTTGACCTCGTGGTCGGAGGTGTCGACGCCGGCCGAGTTGTCGATGGCGTCGGTGTTGATGCGCCCGCCGGCCCGCGCGAACTCGATGCGCCCGAGCTGCGTGCAGCCCAGGTTGCCGCCCTCGCCCAGGACCTGGCAGCGCAGCTCGCGCCCGTTGACGCGAAGGGCGTCGTTGGCCCGGTCGCCCACCTGCGCATGGGTTTCCTCGCTCGCCTTCACGTAGGTGCCGATGCCGCCGTTGTAGAGCAGGTGCACGGGCGCCTTCAGGATGGCGCTGACCAGCGCGGTCGGCGTGAGATGCTCCAGCGCCGCGTCGATGCCCAGTGCCTGTTTGACCTGCGGCGTGAGCGCGATCGACTTGGCGCTGCGCGCGTGGATGCCGCCGCCCTCGGAGATGAGCGATGCGTCGTAGTCGGCCCAGGATGAGCGCGGCAGCCGGAACAGGCGCTCGCGCTCGGCGAAGCTGGCGGCCGCGTCCGGTGTCGGGTCCAGGAAGATGTGCCGGTGGTCGAACGCGGCCACCAGCCGGATGTGGCGCGACAGCAGCATGCCGTTGCCGAACACGTCGCCCGACATGTCTCCGATGCCGGCGACGGTGAAGTCCTGGCTCTGGGTGTCGATGCCCAGCTCGCGGAAATGGCGCTTGACCGACTCCCAGGCGCCGCGCGCGGTGATGCCCATGGCCTTGTGGTCGTAGCCGACCGAGCCGCCGGAGGCGAAGGCGTCGCCCAGCCAGAAGCCGTACTCGGCGCTGATGCCGTTGGCATAGTCGCTGAACGTGGCGGTTCCCTTGTCGGCGGCCACCACCAGGTAGGGGTCGTCCTCGTCGTGCCGGCGCACGTCCGGCGGCGGCACGATGGCGGTGCCGGTGCGGTTGTCGGTGATGTCCAGCAGGCCGCGCAGGTAGTCCTGGTAGCAGGCCACGCCCTCCTTCATCCAGGCCTCGCGGTCGGCCGGCGACGGGGCGCGCTTGAGCACGAACCCACCCTTGGATCCGACCGGCACGATCACCGTGTTCTTGACCATCTGCGCCTTCACCAGGCCCAGCACCTCGGTGCGGAAGTCTTCCGGCCGGTCCGACCAGCGCAGGCCGCCGCGCGCCACCCGGCCACCGCGCAGGTGCACGCCCTCGAAGCGGGTGGAATACACGAAGATCTCGAACATCGGCCGTGGCTCGGGCAGCTCGGGCACCTGGCGCGAGTCGAACTTGAACGACAGGAAGGCACGGCGGCGGCCCTGCGCATCGCGGCGCCAGAAGTTGGTGCGGGTGGTCGCCATGATCAACGCCAGGTAGTGGCGCAGCACGCGGTCCTCGGACAGGTTGGCCACCTGCTCCAGCGCCGTCTCGATGGCCGCCACCTTGGCCTCGATGTCGCCGGCATCCGCCCCGCCGCCGGCGGCAGGATCGAAGCGCAGGACGAACAAGTCCACCAGCTGCTGCGCAATGGCGGCATTGGCCACGAGCGTGGATTCGATGAACGCCTGCGACAGCGCGAACCCCATCTGCCGCATGTACTTGGCGTAGGCGCGCAGCACCACGATGCGGTGCACCGGAATACGCGCGGCCAGCACCAGGCGGTTGAAATCGTCGTTCTCGACACTGCCGTCGAACACGGCAGCGAAAGCCTCCTCGAACACCGGGCGCAACGCGTCCACGTCGAGCTCCGCCTCGCCCAGGCCGCTGCGCAGGCCGAAGTCGTGCACCCACACCGGCGCCTCGCCCGGCGGGGCGATGCGATGCGGATGCTCGTCCAGCACCTTCATGCCCAGGTGCTCCATCATCGGCAGGCTGGTCGACAGCACCAGCGGTGCGCCGCGCACCAGCAGCTTGAAGCGCAACTCGCCGGGCGGCGCCTCCAGCGGCCGGTACAGGTTCATGCCCAGCGGGCGGGCGTCGTCGAGCTGGTCGATCAGCGCAATGTCGTGCACCGCCGCGCGGGCCGGGAATTCGTCTCGGTAGCCGGGCGGGAAGGCGGCGCCGAAGCGGCGCAGCAGCGCATTGCCGCGCGCCTCGCCCTCGGTCTCGATCAGCGCGCTGCGCAGGTCGTCCACCCAGCGCCGGGCCGCAGCCGCGAGCTGCTGCTCGAGCTCGCGCACGTCGAAATCCGGGATCTGGCCGGGGCGGGTGCGCACGGTGATGTGCACCCGCGCGAGGATCGATTCGGAGAAGTGGACGTCGAAGTCGGCGCCCACGCCGTTGAAGGCCTGCAGCAGCAGGGCCTGCCACTTCTGCCGCAGCTCGGTCGTGTAGTTCTCGCGCGGCGCGTAGATCAGGCAGGAGACGAAGCGCTGGTACGGGTCGCGCCTGACGAACAGCCGGAAGCGCTGCCGATCCTCCAGGTGCAGGATGCCCATGGCGGTGGCCAGCAGCTCGTCCGGCCCGGTCTGGAACAGCTCGTCGCGCGGATAGGTGTCGAGCAGGTGCACCAGCGCCTTGCCCGAATGGCTGCCGCGCGCCAGGCCGGCGCGGGCCAGCACGTCCGCCACCTTCTTGCGCAGAAGCGGAATGTCGGCCGGGCTGGCGCTGTAGGCGGTGGAAGTGAAAAGGCCCAGGAACCGGTGCTCGCCGCAGACCTGCCCGGCGGCGTCGAATCGCTTGATGCCGATGTAGTCGAGGTAGCCCGGCCGATGCACGGTCGAGCGGGAGGTCGACTGGGTGACGATGAGCAGCTGCGGCAGCCGCGCCTGCGCCCGCACCTCGCGCGGCAGCGCGGCGAAGCTCGCGCCGGTCTCGCTGGCCGCCGCGCGCAGGATGCCCAGGGCCGACCCCGCCACCGCGCGCAGCCCGTCCTCGCCGTCGGCAGTGGTGACCAGGTCGTGGCTGCGGTAGCCCAGGAACGTGAAGTGGCCGTCGGCCAGCCAGCGCAGGAAGGCGACGTCCTCGGCCAGCTCGTCGGGCGGCACCGGCAACGCACCGTCCTGCACCCCCGCCACGATCTCCAGCACCTTGTCCTGCATCGCCTGCCAGTCGGACACCGATGCGCGCACGTCGCCGAGCACGCGGCGCAGGTCGGCCTCCAGGGCCTGCAGCTGGGCCGGGTCGGCCACGCGATCGACCTCGACGTGGATGAACGACTCGCCGGCCGCGCCCTGCCCGTCCAGTCCCTCGAGCTGGCCAGAAGCGTCACGCCGCACGGCCAGCAGCGGGTGAATGATCAGGTGCAGCGTCAGGCCGTGGCGGTTGACCTCCATGGTCACCGTGTCGACCAGGAACGGCATGTCGTCGTTGACGATCTCGACAATGGTGTGGGTCGATTGCCAACCGTGCTCGGCCACGCTCGGATTGAAGGCGCGCAGCTTGACCCGGCCCGGCTCGCGCTGGCGCGCGAAGCCCCAGTGCGACAGCGCCGCGCCGTACAGGTCGGCCGGCTCGCGGTCGAGCAGGTCCTCCGGGTCGACGTTGCGGAAATAGCGCTGCGCGAACGCCAGCAGTTGCTGCGCACCGTGCGGGTCGGTGACTTTCGAGCGGATGAGCCGCTCGACCTCGTCCAGCCGCTCGCCGGCGCGTGCCGCGCCTGCCGTTTCGGAAACCTGCATGAATATCCTCCTGATGTTCTTGGATTGACCAGCCCGCAAATCTACGCGGGCCGGATGTCGGCCCGGGGTCAGCGGCGTTCCGGCCGCGGGAACTCCCTGCCGCCGCCACTGTGAGAGCCCCGGCGCAGAAAGGCAAGGGCCGCAGCCGGGGCCCGGACGATTCTGCCGGGCCCGGCGGTCAACCCTCGTCGGTCCAGAAGCACCTGGCACCGGCCAGCCGGGCCAGCGCCTTGCGGCAGTCGCGCGCCTGCAGCGGCGCCTGCGCGGCCAGCCAGCCGACGGCGAACCAGGCGCGCGGATCGGTCTCGGCGCGCTCGCGGTACAAGGCGCACGCCACCAGCCGGTCGTTGAACGTGCCCAGCGCGTCCTGCACGGGCAGCAGGCGCTTGGCATAGCGCGCGACCTTCTTCTCGTCGAACAACGGCGTCACGAACTCGCACAGGTAGCGCAGGCGCTTGGCGCGCTTGCGCACCCGATGCTGAAGCAGCGGCGCCAGCGACTCGAAGCGCCGGCCGTCCCGCACGACCTGGCGGTGCAGTTTCTGCAGGCGCTGGCGCAGCAGTTCGCGCACCGCGTGCGCGTCGGCCGCACCTGCGGCATCCGCGTGCCCGCCCGCATCGGCGGCGCCGCAGTGGCTCAGCAGGGCCAACAGCGCGGCCTGGAACGCCGGCGCCCGCACGACCGCTGCGGGGGTGGATGCGCCATCGCCTTCGCGGGCCGGCAGCGACGGGTCCATGGCCGGCGCGCCGGCCCCGTCGAGTGCCGGCTGCAACGCCTGCGCCGCCAGCACCCGGTCGCGCCGCGCGCCCAGCAGGCGGAAAGCCTCGGTCAGCGCCGGCTCGACCGCCGCGGCCGGCAGGCTCGCGGGCGCCAGCGGATCGAGTTCGCGCAAGGCGGTGCGCGTGCGCCGGATGCCGACGCGCAACTGGTGCAGCACCTCCTCGTCCTCGTTGCCAGCGGCCACCTCGCTGGCATTGGGCAGCACCTGCGCCAGCACGCTGGCCAGCACGGCGCGCTGAACCGCCGCGCCGGTGATCGGGCCGGCCCTGCTGCCGTCCAGCCGCACCGGCACGGCGCGCGCCGCCAGCGCCAGCGGCCGCCCGGCCTGCAACGCGCGCACGCGTTCGCCCCGCCCGGCCTTGGTCAGGCTGCTCAGCCACAGGCCGTGGCGCGCACGCCAGCGCTGCGCCGCCGCCACCAGGCCGTCGAACGGGCCATGGAGCAGTTCCAGCTCGAGTTCGCACACCGGGGAGGATCGCCGTGGCCCGGCCGCGCTTTCCGGCGCATAGACCTCGCCGGTGTCGAGCGCCAGCTCGATGGCGGCGCCGCCGACGCGGGTGCGCCGCGCCAGGCGCCAGATGTCGGTGCAGAAGGTCTCGACGAGCGGGCCGTCGGCCTTGGCGAGCACGGCCTCCAGCCGATCGCCGGCAGGCGTGCCGCGGTGGCGCGCAGGATCGGCGACGGGCGGCTGGCCGGCACGGGCCACGCCCAGGTCCACGTTGTGCTCGAGCCGCACCAGCGGGCCGGCCTCGCCCATCGCCTTGAGCGTCTGCACCCAGCGCCGCCCCTCCTTGCGCAGGCGCAGCGCCACATGATGCGCGCCCAGGTCGCCGGCGGCGGTGTCGAAATAGCGTGCGACCAGGTGCGTGCGCGTGGCAGTGGCCGTGCGCAGCTCCTTCTCGAGCGCGGGCAGGCGCTCGGGCGGGATGTCGAACTTGAACTCGATTTCCTTCATGGCGCGCACGTCGATGTCGCAACCGGGCAGTCGGTGCCCGGAGAGCGATGTTGCCATGCCGGCAGAATCCATCCATGCATGCCAAGGTGCTCCGCTACTTCGCCGAAGTCGTCCGCGCGGGATCGATCCGCAAGGCGGCCGCGCAGCTGCACGTCGTGCCGACGGCGGTCAACCGCCAGATTCTCAACCTCGAGGAGGAACTGGGCGCGCCCCTTTTCGAGCGCGTGCGAGGCACGCTACGGCTCACGCCGGTGGGCGAGATCGTGCTCGAGCACGCGCGCGCCACGCTGCGCGAGTTCGACGGTGTGCGCGAGCGCATCGCCGCGGTGCAGGGCCTGCGCCAGGGCGACGTGACGCTGGCCACCACGCCGGGCATGACCGAGGCCTTCCTGCCCGGGCTGGTGCACGGCTTCCACGCGGGGCATCCGGGCATCCGGCTGCGCCTGCTGGACTATCCGGTGCCCGAGGTGCTGCGCAGCGTGCATGCCGGCGACAGCGACCTGGGCCTGGCCTACGACGTGCCAGACAGCGCCGGCTTCCGCGTGCTGTTCACCAGCGAGTGGCCGATCGGCGCGGTGGTGCCGCCGGGGCATCCGCTCGCCCGCCAGGCCACCGCCCTGCTGTCGGACTGCGTGGGCCATCCGCTGATCCTGCCGACCGCCGACCTGTCGCTGCGGCCGCTGCTGGACGGCGCGTTCGCGCGCAGCGCCATCCGCGTGACGCCGGTCGTCGAGAGCACGTCCACCGCGCTGATCCGGCAACTGGTGATGCGCGGCGCCGGCATCAGCCTGCTCAACGCGCTGGACATCGCCGGGGAGCGGCGCGCCGGCCACCTGGTGTTCGTGCCCTTGCGCGACACGCACCCGCGCCCGCAGACCTTGCGCCTGGTCTGCCGCCCGGGCCTCGACGTCAATCCCGCGGCGGAGTTGCTGGCCAGGCATCTGATGGCCGGACTGGAGGACCTGATGGCAAGCCATCGGCCGGCGCCGTCCGCGTAGCACGCCGTTGCGGGCACGATGCAGACGCCGGCATGGCCGTGTCCGGTCCGACCCGCTTCAGGGCGCGCTTTTGCGCGCCGCCGCGAAGAGTCTGGTGCGAATCAGCTGCAGCGCCTGGCCCTGCCTTTGCGCATCCGCCGAAACGCTCGACGTCGTCGCCACCACCATGTCCAGCCGCGGGTAGACCCAGACGAACTGCCCGCTATACCCGCTGGCCATGAAGGTCTGCCGCTGCGCCCCGGACGGCACGACCCACCACATGAACCCGTACGGCAGCGAGCCCGGCGGACCGCCCGCATTTCGGGCGGTGGTGGCTTCGGCAACGAAGGCCGGCGCCAGCAGTTGCCGGTCGCCCCAGCGCCCGTTCTGGAGGAACAGCTGGCCGAGCCTGGCCATGTCCTCGGTACGCATGTGCAACCCCTGCCGGTACGACGGCTCGGCCATTCCGAGCGGCGCGACCAGGCGCTGGCGGGCATAGTCGGCCAGCGGCATGCCCGTCGTGCGCTCGAGAATCGCGGCCAGGATGACCGGGATGGTGTTGTCGTACGCGAAGGTCTGCCCGGGTGCGCTCGACATCGGCCGCGCCCAACCTTCTCGCGCGCGCAGGGCGGGGGCGGTCCCGGCCGGGTCGTCGACCTGGAAGCCCGCGGTCATCGTCAGCAGGTGGCGCAGCGTGATCTCGCGCGAACGCGGGTCGGCGTTCAATGGCGCCAGTTCCGGCAGGAGGTCGACGACCCGCTGGTCCAGGCTCTGGAGATGGCCCTGCTGCAACGCCGCGCCCACGAGCGCCGACGCTGCGCTCTTGGCCACTGAGTGGACCGCCCGCAAGGCCTCGGGTGTGCCGTCGCGGTAGTACCGGAACGCGATGCGCCCGCCCAGGGCCACGAATACGCTCTGCACTTGCGGGAAGTTCTCGCCGATCACCCGCTCCATACCCTCGAACGCCGCCGCGTCCGACGCCTGCTCCTGCGCGGTCGGGGATCGCCACTGGGCCAGCGAAGCCACGGGAAGCAGCGACAGGAAGACCAACAGCCTGGCATGCCTGCCGGGCCTGGATGATGTTGCTGGCGTCATGGGCGCATCAGGTTTCATGTTGGCCGCCGCGAATGGTCGGCGGACGTCGTCCGGCCGGACCGCCTGGAGGATACTGTGGGCCGGAGCATCCATGCGCAGACTTCGCCATCTGACCGGCCGGCATCGAATTCCCTCGACCAACAGGGCACTGGGCCTGCTGCTGGCGTTCAATGCCGGCGCGGTCAACGCCGGCGGCTTCCTGGTGCTGCACATGTACACGTCGCACATGACCGGGTTCGCCTCGCAGCTGGCGGACGGCCTGGTCCTGGCCAATGCCACGCTGGCGCTCAACGCCATGGGCGCGATCCTGGCTTTCATTGCCGGCGCCGCGGTGTGCGCCATCCTGGTGAACTGGGGCCGCCAGCGGCGCCTGCACAGCGTCTATGCGCTGCCGCTGATGCTCGAGGCGCTGCTGATGCTGCCGTTCGGCCTGATGGGCGCCGTCACGCTCACCTGGAGCACGCCGTTCGCGGTGCCGCTGACGGTGCTGCTGCTGTCGTTCATCATGGGCTTGCAGAACGCCGTGGGCTCGAAGACGTCCGGCGGGAGCACGCGCACGACCCACATGACCGGCAACATCACCGACCTTGGCATGGAGCTGGGCAAGGTGATCTTCCTCAAGCGCAGCGGCAGCACGCCGGCGTCCAAGGTCCGGCACGACTGGCTGCGCATGAGGATCTCCGCCGGGCTGGTGGGCATGTTCATCCTCGGCGGGATGGTGGGCGCGCTCGGCTTCAAGTACGCGGGATTCGTCTGTGTGGTGCCGCTGGCGGCGCTGCTCCTGGCGATCTCGGTGCCGCCGTTCATCCGCGACGGCCCGCGCGTCAAGCTGATGCTCGCCCACCTGGGCAAGTAGACGAGCGCCGCTACAGGCCGACCCAGCGCGACAGCCGCTCGGCGAGCACCTTGACGCGCGCCGGCTCCCTGCGCGCGCGCTGGTCGGCCACCCATGCCAGCACCTGTGCGACGCGCTCGGCGCCTTCGTCGCCGCGCCGGGCCTGGTCATGCCACTGGGCACTCAGCTCTCGCAACTGGCGGCTGGTCAGGCGCCTCAGGGGCGGCCCATCGGGCAGCGGCAGTTCTTCGGCGAAGCTGCCCTTGGGCCGGGCGAACCCAGCCGGGACAGCCGGTTTGCTGCGAAGACCGTGGGCCGGCGGCGACTGGAGTGCGGGCGTCTGCATAACCCTATTTTCTTACTCCGATCCGGCCCGGGACACCGCCAATAGGAACTAGGCCTAAAGCCATGGCGGGCCCCGGCCCGCCCCTCCACGCGTCCACTTTTCGTGCACACCGCAGGCGAAATTCTGACCTCGCCGGCCGGTCGACCGCCCACCTAGACTGCCGGCGCGCGGCGTGCACTTGGCAGTGCCACGGCGCGACCGAAGCAAACCACGAGACAACACCCTTCCAGGGCGGAACAACCATGACTGCTCCTCACGATTCTTCTTCCACGACGACGGCCGAGGCGGTCGACCAGAAGCTGCCGCTGCCGCGCTGCGCCGCGCTCGGCCTTCAGCACGTGCTGGTGATGTATGCCGGCACGGTGGCGGTGCCGCTGATCGTGGGCGGCGCGCTGGGCCTATCCAAGGCCGACATCGCCTTCCTGATCAACGCCGACCTGCTGGCGGCCGGCATCGTCACGCTGATCCAGGCGCTGGGGCTTTGGCGCTTCGGCATCCGCATGCCGGTGATGATGGGCGTGACCTTCGCCGCCGTCGGTCCGATGATCGCCATCGGCGCCGATCCTTCGCTCGGGCTGACCGCCATCTACGGCGCGACCATCGTGGCGGGCGTGTTCGGCATGCTGGTGGCGCCGCTCATGGGGCGCCTGCTGGGCGTCTTCCCGCCGCTGGTCACGGGCACGGTCATCACGCTGATCGGCGTCTCGCTGATGGGCGTGGCCATCAACTGGGCCGGCGGCGGCCAGCCGTCGAGCATGCAGATGGTCGACGGCGTGCAGCACGCCGTCTTCAACGCCGACTACGGCGACCCGGCCAAGCTGGCCATCGCGGCGCTGGTGCTGCTGGTGATCATCGGCATCAGCCGCTTCGGCCGGGGGCTGGTCAGCAACATCGCCGTGCTGCTGGGCATCGTGGTGGGCGTGGCGGTTTCGCTGGCGCTCGGCCGGATGCACTTCGACGGGCTGGCCGAGGCGCCCTGGCTGTCGGTGACGACGCCGTTCCACTTCGGGCTGCCCCGCTTCGAGTTGCCGGCCATCGTGTCGATGTGCATCGTCATGCTGATCACGCTGGTGGAATCGACGGGCATGTTCCTGGCGCTGGGCGCCATCACCGGGCGCCGGATGACGCCGGACCTGCTCACGCGCGGCCTGCGCGCCGACGGCCTGGGCACGGTGATCGGCGGCGTGTTCAACACCTTTCCCTACACCAGCTTCTCGCAGAACGTGGGCCTGGTCACGCTGACCGGCGTGCGCTCGCGCTACGTGGCGGCAGCGGGCGGGCTGATCCTGATCCTGCTGGCGCTGGTGCCGAAGCTGGCGCACGTGGTGGCCAGCGTGCCGCCGTACGTGCTGGGCGGCGCCGGCATCGTCATGTTCGGCATGGTGGCCGCCACGGGAATCCGCATTCTGGGTAGCATCGACTACGGGGCCAACCGGCATGCGCTGTACGTGATCGCCATTTCAATCGGCCTGGGGCTCATCCCCACGCTGTCGCCCACCCTGTTCCAGCACCTGCCGGCCTGGACCCATCCGATCACGCACAGCGGGATCGTGCTGGGTACGGTGGCCGCCGTGGTGCTCAACCTGTTCTACAACGGCGTGTTGTCGCGCGAGCGGGCGATGCAGCTCGCAGGCTCGAGCACGCATTCGGCCGAATGAGGATCCGCATTACATGACACCATCTTCCACACCCTCCCCGGGCAACGCGGACGCCGGCGACGGCCGCCTGCTGATCCTGCGCCACGCCGAGGTGCTGGTCACCATGGACGCGGCAAGGCGCGAGATCCGCGATGGCGCGGTGGTCGCCAGGGGGCCCGCCGTCGAATGGGCCGGCCCCACGAGCGAGCTTCCGGCCCCCTACCTGGACGCGCTGGAGGACGGCCGCGCCGAAGCGATCGACCTGCAAGGCCACGTGCTGATGCCCGGGCTGGTCAACACGCACCACCACATGTACCAGAGCCTGACGCGCGTGGTGCCCGAGGCGCAGGACGCCGAACTGTTCGGCTGGCTGACCAACCTGTACCTGCTCTGGGCGCGGCTGACGCCGGAGATGATCCGCGTGTCCACCGGGACCGCGATGGCCGAGCTGATGCTCTCGGGCTGCACCACCACGAGCGACCACCTGTACCTGTTCCCCAACGGCAGTCGGCTGGACGACTCCATCGAGGCCGCCGCCGCCATGGGCATGCGCTTCCACGCGGCGCGCGGGAGCATGAGCGTCGGGCGCAGCGCGGGCGGCCTGCCGCCGGACGAGGTGGTCGAGCGCGAAGCCGACATCCTGGCCGACAGCGAGCGCCTGATCGCGCGCTGGCACAACCCGGGCCGCTTCGCCATGCAGCGCGTGGTGGTGGCGCCGTGCTCGCCGTTCTCGGTCTCGCGCGAGCTGATGCGCGAATCGGCCGTGCTGGCGCGCGACAAGGGCGTGTCGCTGCACACGCACCTGGCCGAGAACGACAACGACATCGCCTATTCGCGCGAGAAGTTCGGCATGACGCCAGCCGAGTACGCGCAAGACCTCGGCTGGGTCGGCCATGACGTGTGGCATGCCCACTGCGTCAAGCTGGACGAGGCCGGCATCGCCCTGTTCGGCCGCACCGGCACCGGCGTGGCCCATTGCCCGTGCAGCAACATGCGCCTGGCCTCGGGCATTGCGCCGGTCGGCGCCATGCGGCGCGCCGGCGTGCCGGTCGGCCTGGGCGTGGACGGCAGCGCCAGCAACGACGGCGCGCACATGCTGGGCGAGGCGCGCCAGGCCATGCTGCTGGCCCGGGTCGGCCACGGCCCGGCCGCGATGACCGCACGCGAGGCGCTGGAGATCGCGACGCTGGGCGGCGCCAGGGTGCTCGGCCGCGACGACATCGGCGCGCTGGCACCCGGCATGGCGGCCGACATGGTCGCGTTCGACCTGCGCGGCGTCAGCCATGCCGGTGCCTGGCACGACCCGGTGGCCGCGCTCGTGTTCTGCCAGCCGGGCAATGCGGCGCTGTCGGTGATCAACGGCCGGGTCCGGGTGCGCAGCGGCGAACTGGTCGACACCGAGCTGGCGCCGCTGCTGCAACGCCACCGCGACCTGGCGCGACAGTTGTACGACGCGGCGCGGCATCCGCACACGGCCGGGCAGGCCTGAGCGACGCGGCGCGGACGCAGGCAGCGGCTCGAGCGGGCTCGCCAGCATGGGACAGCGTCGACATCGGGAACAAGGCAGGCACCCTGACGCGCGGGCCGAAGCCGGTGCGGTGGACGCGTCCACGCCGCGCGGCTCGGCCATCGAGGTATTCCTCGCCTTCCTCAAGCTCGGACTGATCTCGTTCGGCGGCCCTGTCGCTCACCTGGGCTACTTTCGCACGGAGTTCGTCCAGCGCCGGGCCTGGCTGGACGACAAGAGCTATTCGGACCTGGTGGCGCTCTGCCAGTTTCTGCCGGGCCCCGCGAGCAGCCAGGTCGGCATTGCACTCGGGCTTGGGCGCGCAGGCTGGCCGGGCGGACTTTGCGCGTGGGCGGGCTTCACGCTTCCGTCTGCCATCGCGCTCGTCCTGTTCGGGCTCGGCGTCAGCCGATGGGATGCCCTGGCGCAGTCCGGTGCGGTCCACGGGCTGAAGGTCGCAGCCGTCGCCATCGTCGCCCAGGCGGTCTGGGGCATGGGCAGGACGCTGTGTCCCGATCGCTTGCGAGCGGGCATCGCCATCGTCGCGGCGTTGCTGGTGCTTGCCGTCCCATCGGCAATGGGGCAGGTCGGCGCCATCGTCGCAGGTGCGATCGCAGGACGTTGCGCCGTGCATGCTGGACGCGTTCCCAGCACCGAAGACCGCGACCGCGGCGTGCGCAAGAGCATGGGCGCCGCCCTGCTGCTGCTGTTAGCCTTGTTGCTGGTCGTGCTGCCGGTGCTGGCGGCCGCGACCCGTTCGCCGGCGCTTGCCGTCATCGCCTCCTTCTATCAGTCGGGCGCGCTGGTGTTCGGCGGGGGACATGTGGTGCTGCCGCTTCTGCAGGCGAGCGTGGTACCCGGCGGATTGGTGACCAACGACGCCTTCCTCGCCGGATACGGCGCCGCGCAAGCCGTGCCCGGCCCGTTGTTCACGTTCGCGGCATACCTCGGCACGGTCATGAACGGTGCGCTCGGAGGATGGGAGGGCGGCCTGGCTCTTCTGGTGGCGATCTTCGTGCCTGGCTTCCTGGTGGTCGCCGGTGCATTGCCCTTCTGGGAATCCCTGCGCCGGCGCGACGGCATCCGGCGCGCAATGGCCGGCATCAATGCTGCTGTCGTCGGCGTCCTGGCGGCGGCGCTGTACGACCCCGTCTGGACAAGCGCGATCCATTCGCGCGCCGACTTCGGCGTGGCGCTCGGCGCGTTCGGCCTGCTGGTGGTCGGGCGACGCTCGCCCGTTCTGGTCGTGGCGCTGTCGGCCACGGCGGGTTGGCTGCTCGCACGCTGACGCCCACGATCGACTCCGCCATCGCACCCATCACGCATGGGCCAACCGCTCGCAGGCGATGGCCCGCATCGCGTTCATCCTGGTGGATGCGCAGGCGGGCGGCTGAGCGCGAAGGCGCTCAATCCTCCAGCGGAAAGCGCTTGACCAGCGCACCGAGGCGTGCATCGTCCTGGCGGATCATCTCGGCGAACGCGGCCGGGCTGGTGAAGGCCGGCTCGGCACCGGCAACAGCCAGCGCCTCGCGCACGTGCGGGTCCTTGCCCGCCTCGCGGGTCGCGTCGGCGATGGCCTGGGCGACGCGCGCCGGCGTTCCCTTGGGCGCGAACATGCCGTACCAGGTCACCGAGTAGGAATCGGGCCAGCCGGCCTCCATGCTGGTCGGCACGTCGGGCAGCGCCTGCGCGCGCTCGTTCCCGTTGGTCACCAGGATGCGCAGGCGGCCGGTCTTGTGCAGAGGCATGGCCGCGGTGATGCCGGTGAAGGCCATGGTGAGGTTGCCCGACACCAGGTCGCCGACGATGGGCGATGTGCCCTTGTAGTTCACCACCGCCATGTCGTGCAACTGGTAGTCGGCCGCGAACTTCTGGGCACGCACCTTGGAGCTGTTCTCGCCGCTGCCCACGTTGCACGGTTTGCTGCGGCAGTACGCCACCAGCTCGGGCAACGTCTTGAAAGGCAGGGTGCCGGTCATCACCAGCGCGGTGGGCGAAGTCGCCACCGCGGTCACCGGCGCGAGCTGGCCGACCGGGTCGATGCCCTTGAGGCTGCGCTGGTACTTCATCAGCAGGACCGACGGCACCTGGAACAGCAGCGTGTAGCCGTCGGGCGCTGCCTCGATCACGCGGCGTGTGCCGATCAGGCCATCGGCGCCGCCCAGGTTCTCGACGACCACCGGCTTGTTCCACAGAACCGACAGTCGGCTCGCCACAGCGCGGGCGGTGGCGTCGGTGCCGCCGCCTGGGTTGTACGGGACGATCAGCGTCACCTGTCGCTCTGGTGTCCATGCGCCCTCGGCATGCGCCGCGGCAGCACCAAGGGTGGCCGCGCCCAGCAGCGCCAGCAGTGTGCGGCGCGTCGCCGCGCGGATCGGGAAAAGGTGTTTTTTCGGATGGGTGATGGTCATGTGCTGGTTCTCTTCGGATTCATGGTTGCGCAATGGCCGCCGCTGCCGCGGGCCACACCCACGGGCGCGCGACCTTGTCGGCGGCCTGCCATGCGTCGATGGCGCCCTGCAGCTTCAACGTGCGGCCGATGTCGTCCAGGCCCTCGAGCAGCGCGGCGCGGCGCAGCGGGTCGACCTCGAAATTCAGCACTGCGCCGCCTGGCGCGGCGATGGCCTGCGCCTGCAGATCCACCGTCCATTGCGCGCCTGGCGCGCATGCGGCATGCACGACGGCAAGATCGGACGCATCGAGGCGGATCGGCAGCACGCCGTTCTGGAAGCAGTTGGCATGGAAGATGTCGCCAAAGCTCTCTGCCATCACGCAACGGATGCCGCGCGCCAGCAGGGCCCACACGGCACCCTCGCGGGACGAGCCGCAACCGAAGTTGCGCCCGGCCACCAGGATCGGCGCGTCGCGCCAGCATGGCTGGTTGAGCACGAAGGCAGGGTCTTCGCTGCCGTCGGCACGGTAGCGCAGCGCTTCGAACGCCCAAGGCCCGAGTTCTGCACGCTGGAGGCTGGTCAGTCGCTCGATGCGGATGATGAGGTCGGTGTCGACGTTGTCGAGCGCCAGCGGCGCCGCAGCGCCGCGCAGGGTGGAAAAGGGCTGCATGCTCACAGGCTCCGCGGATCGGTGATGACGCCCGCCAGGGCAGCGGCGACGGCGCTGGCCGGGCTGGCCAGATGGGTGCGCGCGCCCGGCCCCTGCCGCCCGACGAAGTTGCGGTTGGACGTGGACACCACGCGTTCGCCCGGCGCCGCCTGCTCGCCGTTGGCGGCCACGCACATGCTGCAGCCGGGCTCGCGCCATTCGAAGCCGGCGGCGGTGAAGATCGCGTCGAGCCCTTCGGCCTGCGCGGCGCGCTTGACGTTCTCCGAGCCCGGCACGACCCATGCGCGCACGTGCGCGGCGACGCGCCGGCCGCGGATCAGCGCGGCCGCCTCGCGCAGGTCCGACAGGCGCGAGTTGGTGCACGACCCGATGAAGACCCGGTTCACCCGCGTGCCTTGCAGGGCAGCGCCGGGTACCAGGCCCATGTAGTCGAGCGCTGCCTGCCAGGCGCCGCGCTGTGCTGCGTCCACGGCGTCGGCCGGGTCCGGTATGCGCCCGTCCACCGCCATCGCGTGCTCCGGGCTCGTGCCCCACGTGAGAGTGGGCGCGACGCGCCGTGCGTCGATGCGCGCCTCGCGGTCGTGACGGGCGCCGTCATCGCCAGGCAGCAGGCGCCAGTGCGCCGCGGCCCGCCCGAAGATCGCCTCGGCGGGTGCGAACGGGCGGCCGCGAAGATACGCCTCTGTCCTGGCGTCGGGCGCCACCAGGCCGATGCGCGCGCCCAGCTCGATGGAGAGGTTGCACAGGGTCATGCGCTGCTCGATGTCCATGCCACGCACGGCTTCGCCCGCGTACTCCACGGCAAAGCCGGTGCCGGCGCTGGCGCCGAGCTGTCCGATCATCGACAAGGCCAGGTCCTTCGCACCGACGCCCGGGCCAGGCAATCCTTCGAACAGGACGCGCAACGTGCGGGGACGGCGCAGCACCAGGGTCTGGCTGGCCAGTGCATGCGTGAGTTCCGACGAACCGACGCCGAACGCAACGGCGCCCAGCGCGCCGTTGGTGCAGGTGTGGCTGTCGCCGCAGATCAGTGTCATGCCCGGCTGCACGATGCCCAGCTCCGGGCCCATCACGTGCACGATGCCCTGCCCCGGCTCGCCCAGGTCGAACAGTCGGATGCCGCTGCGCTGCGTCAGCAGCTTCAGGCCGTCGTACAGGTGCGCCCCCCCGGCGAAGGTGCGGCCGGTGCGGCCGGGTGCGCTGGAGACGGCATGGTCCGGCGTGGCGAAGGCAAGTTCCGGATTGCGCACGGACATGCCGCGCGCGGCCAGTTCGCGCAGGCCCGCGGTGCCGGACAGGTCGTGCAACAGATGCCGGTCGATGTGCAGCAGGTCCCAGCCATCGCCCAGCGGCTGCACCACGTGGGCGTCCCAGATCTTGTCGAACAGGGTGCGCGGGGGCTTCGCGGCGTCGCTATGGTTCATGGCGTTCACTGGGCGTCGTCGAAGCGCGTACGCAAGGCATCCCACTCGTCCGCGCCGAGCCGGCGGAAGCGCTCGGCGACACCTGGCCCCTGCGCCGAACTGGGCGGCTGGCCGGTCGACCTGAGCGTCGACAGCGCCTGCTCGCAGGCCGACGCCGCGGCGCCGATCAGCAGGCTCGGCAGGATGGCCATCCTGTAGCCCATGTCCTGCGCCGCGGCCAGGCTCAGGTCGGGCGTCTTGCCGCCGCGCACGATGTTGAGCAGGCACGGCCCCTCCACCCGGCGCGGGATCGACTCGAGCTCTTCCATCGATTGCGCCGCCTCCACGAACACCATGTCGGCGCCGGCCGCAAGCGCGGCGCGGGCGCGCTCGACCGCCTCGTCGAGGCCGAGCATGGCGCGCGCATCGGTACGGGCGATGACCAGGAAGGCCGGATCGCGCCTGGCTTCGAGCGCGGCGCGGATCTTGGCGACGAACTGGCCGCGCGGGATCACTTCCTTGCCGTCGAGATGCCCGCAGCGCTTGGGCGCGACCTGGTCCTCGATGTGCAGGCCGGCGACGCCGCGCATCTCGTACTCGCGCACGGTGCGCGTCACGTTCAGCTCGTTGCCGTAGCCGGTGTCCGCGTCGGCCACCAGCGGCAGGCTGACCGAGCGCGCCAATACGCCTGCGGCGTCGGCCATCTCGCTCATCGACAGCAGGCCATAGTCGGGAAAGCCACGCGCGGCCGAGGCGCCTGCGCCGGTCATGTAGACGCAGGAAAAGCCGGCGGCCTGGACCATCCTGGCGGTCATGCCGTCATAGGCGCCAGGAGCGACGACGAGGTCGGGGCGCGCAAGCAGCGCGCGAAGTTGCTGGGCGGGTGTCATCTGGTGTGTCCGAGGTTCGAGAGTCAGGGGCGATTTAGTCATGTCATCATAATGCTATGACCTTATGTCATTACTAGGGTATGTCTGGATGACAGGCACAATGCTGGCCGGGCAGCGTCGGCTGACCCGCCAAACGCTCGAACCGATGGACGCCACCAATACCTCCCACGCCTCGCATCTGCGCCGCGAGCCCGGCACCGCCTTGCACCGCCAGCTTTTCATGGTGTTGCGCGACCAGATCGCGCAGGGGGTCTACGCCATCGGCGACCTGATTCCGCCCGAGGACGCGCTGTGCGCGCGCTTCGACGTCTCGCGCATCACGGTGCGCCGCGCCGTGTCCGACCTGGAGCGCCTGGGCCTGGTGGAAAAGCGCCCGGGACGCGGCACCTACGTGCGTGCGGGCACGCGGCCGTCGCGGCCGCGGCCCAGCTTCGGGCTGCTCGAATCACTCGACAAGCAGGCGCGCGAGACCGAGGTGACGGTCTTGAAGGTCGAGACGGCCCCAGCCCCGCCGGCAGTGGCTGAACAACTGGCGCTGAGCGCTGGCACGTCCGCGGTGCACGCGGTGCGGCTGCGGTCGGTGAAGGGCACGCCGATGATGGTGACCGACGCGTGGGTTCCCCGTGAAGTGGGACAGAACGTGACCGAGGCCGAACTGGGCAAGCGCGCGCTGTTCGAGATCCTGATGGGCGAAGGCGTGAAGTTCGGCCGGGTGATCCAGGAGGTGACGGCGGTCGCCGCCGACCCGGTACTCGCGCGCCTGCTACGCGTCGACCTTGGCGCGCCCCTGGTGCAGCTGGTGCGGGTGCTGCACGACCGCCGCAAGCGGCCGGTGCAGTACATCACCATTCATTTCACCGGCGAGCGCAGCCGGGTGTTGATGGATGTGCCGGCCGAGGCGGTCAACACGACCGGCGCCGGGCAGATCGTGCACGATCTGGAGTAGCCGCCCTCCCAGCCCGGACGCGGCCGGCTCAGCCCTCGTCGCCGCCGGCCTCCGCCACCTCGCGCACCACGCAGCGAAAACCGATGTGCGTGGTCGAGGTGTCGACCGGATGCGCATGCCGCGCGGCCGGACGATAGCGGCGGCAGTAGTTGGGCGCGCACAGGTGCGAGCCGCCCTTGAGCACCTTGCGCGGAATCAGGATGTCCGGCATGGCGGGGTCGTAGCTGGCCTTCTCCTGGCCGCCGCGCGGGTTGCTCGGGATGCAGCAGGGCTTGGCGGCGTCGGCCGGGTGCCGCGCGGTCCACCAGTCGTCCGTCCATTCCCACACGTTGCCGATCATGTCGACCAGGCCGTAGCTGTTGGCCGGGTAGCTGCCGACGGGCGAGGTGCGGTCCCAGCCGTCTGGCTTCTGGTTGTGGTTGGGAAACTCGCCGTGCCACGTGTTGGCCATGCGCCGGCCATCGGTCACGAGCTGCTCGCCCCAGACGAACTCCCAGTCGTCGCGCATGTCCGCGCGCGCGGCGAATTCCCACTCGGCCTCGGTCGGCAGCGACTTGCCGGCCCAGCGTGCATAGGCCATGGCGTCGGCATGCGAGACATGGACGACCGGATGCATCTCCTTGCCTTCGATGCTGCTGCCCGGGCCATAGGGATGGCGCCAGTCGGCGTCGCGGATGAACTGCCACCACTGCGTGACGTCGCGCAGGTTGGTCACGCGGTGGCGCGGCGCCACGAACACCATCGAGCTGGGCACCAGCATCTCCGGCAATGCGTTGGGGTAGTCCTTGGGATCGGGCGGCACCTCGGCGGTGGTGACGTGGCCGGTGGCCTCGACGAAGGCGGCGAACTGCTCATTGGTGACCGGCGTCCGGTCCATCATGAAGGCGTCGACCTTCACGCGGTGCGCCGGCGCTTCCTCCGGGTAGTGCCGGTCGGAGCCCATGCGAAAGGTGCCGCCGGGAATGCGGACCATGTCCTGGGTCAGAAGGGAATCGGGGATCGCGTTCAAGGTCTGGGCCATGGCCGGTGCTAACGGGCAAAGAGAGGGGAATGGCCAAGCATCTCAGCTTCACACCGGGTCAGCAAGGCGGCCGGCTCGTGACCGATGCCGCCGCCGGGTCATTCGCCGACCGCGTGGCCCGCCGGCCCTGGCACGCCCCCTGCTTTTACATCGGTGCCCCGCCGGCTGAACGCCACCCGTGCCGGGGCCGGCGCTCCCGCGCACGCCGCTCGCCGCCGTTGTAAGGCGGTTGTTTCTTCAGCAATCCGCCCCGTGCCGGGGCAGGGTTTGCACCAGTATGGGCGGCGTTCGGCTGGTCCCATCGAAGGCCGGATGTTGGACCTATCGCCTTGCGGTGCGCACAGCGTATCTTGCGGACACACACGTTATCGGTTCGTCTTGATCGCATCGCAAGGAGAGTAGAAATGACCGTCATCAATCCGGCTCGCCGGCGTCTCGTCACCGCCGCCGCGCTCGCCAGCGCCACGATGGGCTGGCCGCTGATCGGCGAGGCCGCCGAGCCGCAGCGCGGCGGCACGCTGGTGGTGGGCACGACGCAGACGCCGCGCCACCTCAATGGCGCCGTGCAGTCGGGCGCCGCCACGGCGATGCCGTCGAGCCAGTTGTTTGCCAGTCCCCTGCGCTTCGACGACCAATGGAAGCCACACCCCTATCTCGCCGAGAGCTGGAAGCTGGCCGACGATGGCCTGTCGCTCACGCTCAACCTGCGCAAGAACGCGGTGTTCCACGACGGCAAGCCGATCACGTCGGCCGATGTCGCCTTCTCGATCATGGCGATCAAGGCGAACCATCCGTTCCAGACCATGTTCGGCCCGGTGGAAAAGGTGGAGACGCCCGACGAGCACACCGCCGTCATCCGCATGAGCACGCCGCACCCGGCGATCGTGCTGGCCATGTCGCCGGCCCTGTGCCCGATCCTGCCCAAGCATGTCTATGGCGACGGCCAGGACCTCAAGAGCCACCCGCGCAACAGCAAGGACGTGGTCGGCTCGGGGCCGTTCAAGTTCGTCGAGTTCACGCCCGGCCAGCGCATCGTGCTCGACAAGCACGACAAGTTCTTCCTGCAGGGCAAGCCCTATCTCGACAAGGTGGTCTTCAACCTCACGCCGGACGCCTCGTCCCTGGTTCTCGGACTCGAGCGCGGCGACATCCAGATGATTGCCTTCGCGTCGATACCGACGGACCTGCGCCGCATGTCCGACAACCCGAAGATCACGCTCGCGCGCAAGGGCTACGAGGGCATCGGCCCGCTCAACTGGCTGGCCTTCAACCTCGAACGCAAGCCCCTGTCCGACCTGAAGGTGCGTCAGGCGATCGCGCACACGATCAACAAGGACTTCATCACCAAGGCGCTGATGGGCGGTTTCGCCACGCCGACCACCGGCCCCATCGTGCCCACCAGCCCGTTCTTCTCGGCGGCGGACAACGTCAAGTATCCGTTCGACCTGAAGAAGGCCGCGGCACTGCTGGACGAAGCCGGCCTCAAGCCCGGCGAAGGCGGCGAGCGCCTCAAGCTCACCATCGACTACGTGCCGGGCGCCGACGACCAGCAGAAGACGGTGGCCGAGTACCTGCGGGGCCAGCTCAAGAAGGTGGGCGTGACGCTGGAGGTACGCACCTCGGCCGATTTCCCGTCATGGGCCAAGCGCATGGCCGAGCACGACTTCGACCTGTCCATGGACCTTGTCTGGAACTGGGGCGACCCGACCATCGGGGTGCACCGCACATACCTGTCGAGCAACATCAAGCCGATCGTCTGGACCAACACGCAGTCCTACCGCAACCCCGAGGTCGATGCGCTGCTGGCCAAGGCCGGCGCCGCCGTCCACGAGAACGAGCGCAAGGCGCTCTACGCCCAGTTCGAGAAGATCGTCACCACCGAGCTGCCGGTCGACGTGATCAACGTGGTGCCCTATCACACCGCCGCGCTCAAGAAGGTCGGGCAGTTGCCCACCACCATCTGGGGGCCGATGTCGCCCTACGACGAAGTGTCCCTGCAGCCCTGAGCCGCGGCGCCAGCAGCCAGCACACCGCAAGCCAAGCAACAGGGCCGCGCCATCATGGGAACCCATCTCCGATTCGTCGCCACGCGCGTGTTCCAGGGCCTGGCCCTGGTGATCGCCGTCGTCGTTCTCAACTTCGTGCTCGTGCACGCGGCGCCGGGCGATCCGGTCGAGACCATCGCCGGCGCCAGCGGCGGCATGAGCCAGGAACTGAAGGACGAACTGCGCGTGCAGTACGGGCTGGACAAGCCCGTCACCACGCAGCTGGCCGTCTACCTCGGCAAGGTCGCACAGGGCGATCTGGGCCAGTCGTACTACTTCAACCTGCCGGTGTCGGGGCTGATCCTCGAGCGGCTGCCTGCGACCTTGCTGCTGGTGTTCACCGCGGTGCTCGGCGCGTTCGTGGTGGGTACGGCGCTGGGCGTGCTGTCGGCGCGCAAGCCCAACGGACTGCTGTCGCAGTTGATCACCGTTGGCTCGCTGGTGGGCTTCGCGGCGCCCGTGTTCTGGATCGGCATCCTGCTGATGATCCTGTTCGCCTCGGTGCTGCCGTGGTTCCCGGTGTCTGGCATGCGCGCGGCCGACGCGGTGACCGACCGCGGCAGCCTGGCCGACATCCTCGACGTGCTGCACCACCTGGTGCTGCCGGCGCTCACGCTGGGCATCATCTACCTGGCGCAGTACAGCCGGCTGGCGCGCGCCTCCACCCTCGACGTGCTGGGCAGCGACTACATCCGCACCGCGCGCGCCAAGGGCCTGGCCGAACGCGTAGTGCTCTACAAGCACGCGCTGCGCAATGCGGTGCTGCCCGTGGTGACGGTGCTGGGCCTGCAGTTCGGCAACGTGCTGGCCGGCGCGGTGCTGGTCGAGACCGTGTTCAACTGGCCCGGGCTCGGACGCCTGGCCTTCGACTCGGTGCTGCGCCGCGACTATCCCACCATCCTCGGCGTGCTGCTGCTTTCGGCAGTGGTCGTCGTCATCATGAATCAGGTGACCGACATGGTGTATCGCCTGGTCGACCCCAGGATCCGGACGTCATGAGCGCAGTCCTGCCCCCTTCCGACATGGCTTCCACTCCTACCTCCTCGGCCGTCGCGCCGGTCCGCGCGGCGCCGCGCAGCGAACATCCGGCACGGCAGGCCGCGCGCATGTTCATGCGCAACCCCTCGGCCATCGCCGGGCTAGTGCTGCTCGCCGGCGTGCTGTTCGTCACGCTGCTGGGCCCGCTGATCTGGCCGGCCGACCCCTTCGAGATCGTTGCCGCGCCGCTCACGCCGCCCTTCGGCGAAGAGAACATCCTGGGGACCGACTATCTGGGGCGCGACGTGCTGACCACCATCATCCACGGAGGACGCGCCACCTTGCTCGTCGGCGCGGTGGCAGCCCTCCTGTCGGTGCTGATCGGCGTGACCATCGGCGCACTGTCGGGCTTCTACGGCGGCAAGGTCGACGCCGTGCTCAGCCGCATCGTCGAGTTCTTCCAGGTGCTGCCATCGCTGCTGTTCGCGATGGTGGTGGTCACGCTGTTCCAGCCTTCCCTGCTCACCGTGACGCTGGCCATCGGCATCTCGAGCTGGACGCCCACCGCGCGCCTGGCGCGCGCCGAGTTCCTCAAGCTGCGCGGGCAGGAGTTCGTGCGGGCCGAACGCGCCATCGGCGCGCGCGACGCCCGCATCCTGTGGAAGGTGATGCTGCCCAATGCCTTCCCGCCGCTGATCGTGTCGGCCGCGCTGGCGGTGGGCGTGGCCATCCTGTTCGAGGCCGGGCTGTCGTTCCTCGGACTGGGCGATCCCAACCAGATGACGTGGGGCCTGATGATCGGCTCGAGCCGCCCCTACGTGCTCAGCTGCTGGTGGGCGGTGGCCTTTCCCGGCATCGCGATCTTCGTCACTGTGCTGGCGGTGAGCCTGATCGGCGACGGATTGAACGACGCCCTGAACCCGAAGCTGAGGGAAAGATGATGTCCGACGAGAAGCTGCTGCAGGTGAGCGACCTGCGCGTGGAATTCAAGAGCCGCCAGGGCACGGCCATGGTGCTCAACGGCGTGGATTTCGAACTGCGCCCCGGCGAGACGCTGTGCGTGGTCGGCGAGTCTGGCTGCGGCAAGAGCATGACGGCGCTGGCACTGCTGCGGCTGATTCCCTCGCCCCCCGGGCGCATCGCCGGCGGCCGCGTCGCGCTGCGCGGTCGAGACCTGCTGGCCTGCAGCGAAGCCGAGATGCGCGCCGTGCGCGGCGACCGCATCTCGATGATCTTCCAGGAGCCGATGACCTCGCTCAACCCGGTCTACACGGTCGGCGACCAGATCGGCGAGACGCTGCGCCTGCACGCCGGGCTCGACGCGCGAGCGGCTCGGGCGCGCGCGATCGAGATGCTGATGCAGGTCGGCATTCCGGCGCCGGAGAAGCGGGTCGACGAGTTCCCGCACCAGCTGTCGGGCGGAATGCGCCAGCGCGTGATGATCGCCATGGCGCTGGCCTGCCGGCCCGAGATCCTGATCGCCGACGAACCCACCACCGCACTCGACGTGACGGTGCAGGCGCAGATCTTCGACCTGCTGCGCGACCTGCAACGCGAAAATGGCACTGCCATCCTGATGATCACGCACGACATGGGCGCGGTGGCCGAAATGGCCGACCGCGTCATGGTGATGTACGCCGGCCGCGTGATCGAGCAGGGCACGGTGGACGAGGTGCTCTCGGCACCGCGGCACCCCTATACGCAAGGCCTGATCGAGTGCCTGCCCGAACTCGGATCCAGCCGCGACGGCGAGCCCGGCCCGCTGGCCGAGATTCCCGGCGTGGTGCCGTCCATCTGGGAGCTCGGACAGGGCTGCGCGTTCCGCGAGCGCTGCCCGCACGCGCACGCGCGCTGCGCCGCCGAGGTGCCGCCCATGTTCGCCGCCGGCGGCGCGGGCGGTCATGGCGCGGCGTGCTGGCTGCTGGCCGAGCAGGCCGAGGAGGCGATGGCATGAACGCACGCACCCATCCAGACGTCCTGCTGTCGGTGCAGGACCTTCAGGTCCACTTCCCGCGCAAGAGCAGCTGGGGCCGTCCGCCCGAGGTCGTGCGCGCGGTCGATGGCGTCTCGTTCGAGGTGCGCCGCGGCACCGCGCTGGCGGTGGTCGGCGAATCCGGCTCCGGCAAGACCACGACCGCGCTGGCGGTGATGCGCCTGGCGCCGATCACGGGCGGATCGGTCCGGCTGGGCGACACCGAGCTGAGCCGGCTCGAGGGCGAGGCCATGCGGCTGGCGCGGCGGCGCCTGCAGATCGTGTTCCAGGACCCGTTCTCCTCGCTCAATCCGCGCCAGCGCGCCGGTGACGCGGTGCGCGCGCCGCTCGACCTGATGAAGGTGGGCACGCCGGCCGAGCGCGAGGCGCGCGTGGCGCAGCTGTTCGCCCAGGTCGGCCTGCGGCCCGAGCAGCGGCACCTGTTCCCGCACCAGTTCTCCGGCGGCCAGCGCCAGCGCATCAACATCGCGCGCGCCCTGGCGACGCAACCCGAGCTGGTGGTCTGCGACGAGCCGGTCTCGGCGCTTGACGTGGCCATTCGCGCGCAGATCCTCAACCTGCTGCGGCAACTGCAGCGCGACCTGGGCCTGACCTACCTGTTCATCTCGCACGACATGGCGGTGGTGGAACACCTGTGCGACGAGATCGCCGTCATGTACCTGGGCCAGATCGTCGAGCGCGCGCCGCGCCAGGCGTTCTTCGCCAGCCCGCTGCATCCGTACAGCGTGGCGCTGATGTCCGCCGTACCCACCGTCGCGGGCGGACGCCGCCGCGCCGCCACGCGCATCAAGCTCAGCGGCGACCCACCCAGCCCGATCGCCCCGCCACCGGGCTGCCGGTTCGCCGGCCGCTGCCCCGCCGCCGAGCCCGCGTGCACGCAGGAGATGCCGCCACTGCGCGAGGTGAACCCCGGCCATTGGGTGCGCTGCCGGCGGGTGGAAGTCGTCGATGGCCGGGCGCAGCCCGTGATCCGGTTCGACAACGCATGATGCGTCTGACCACCGCCGCGCGGCAGGCGCGGCGCAAGACCCGGAGGTGAAGTGGCAAGACAAACGACATTGATTCGCGGCGCTCGCGTCTGGACCGGCGTCGGCGACACGCCGGCGCGGTCGCTCGACATGCTGGTCGAAGGCGGACGCATCCAGGCGCTCGAGGCACGGCTGTCCACGCCGCCCGGCGCGCAGGTCATCGACGCCGACGGCCTGCTGCTGCTGCCGGCCTTCGTCGACGGCCACGGCCACCTGGACAAGACCCTCTGGGGCCGGCCGTGGCAGCCGCACAGCGCCGGCCCGACCGTGGCCGAGCGCATCGCCAACGAGCGCTCGCTGCTGGCGCGCCTGGACCATTCGCCACAGGCGGGCAGCGAAAGGCTGCTGCGCCACCTCGTCACGCGCGGCACCACCACCGTGCGCAGCCACGTGGACGTCGGGACCGAGGTCGGCCTGTCGCACCTGCACGCCGTGCTGGCCACGCGCGAGCGCTGCGCCGACATCGCCACGCTGCAACTGGTGGCGTTCCCGCAGGGCGGCGTCGGCCCTGGCGCCGGCACGCTCGACCTGCTGGACAACGCCGTGCTCGAAGGCGCCGAGGCCATCGGCGGGGTCGATCCGGCAACCATCGACGGCCATCCCACCGCGCAGCTGGACGGCGTGTTCGCGATCGCCTCGCGGCGCGGCTGCGCGCTCGACCTGCATCTGCACGAACTGGGCGAGACCGGCCTGGCCGCCGTGGACGCGATCATCGAGCGCACCCTGTCGCTCGGCCTGGCCGGCCGGGTCGTGATCAGCCATGCCTTCTGCCTGGGCGAACTCGCGCCGGACCGGCTCGACCCGCTGCTCGCGCGCCTGGCCAAGGCCGACATCGCCATCATGAGTCACGGCCCCGGCGGTGGATGGCCGCGCCCGCCCGTGCGGCGACTGGCCGAGCACGGCGTGCGCGTTTTCTGCGGCTCCGACGGCGTACGCGACGCCTGGTCGCCGCTGAACACCGGCGACATGCTCGAGCGCGCCTATCTCGTGGCCTACGTCAACGGCCTGCGGGACGACGCCGGCCTCGAACTCGCGCTGCAGATGGCCACCTCGCGCGCGGCCGACGTGCTGGGCATCGAGGCCGGCACGCTGGAGGCCGGCGCGCCCGCCGACATCGTCGCGGTGCAGGCCGAGACCGCCGCCGAGGCCGTCGCCGCGCACCCGCCGCGCTGCTGGGTGATGCGGCGCGGCCAGATCATCGCCCGCGATGGCCACGCCGCCGCGGCCCCGCAAACCTGAGCTTCAACCCTGGAACCCACGCTGCATGTCGACCATCGTCTATCCCGCCCGCAAGATCCTCACCATGAACCCGGCCAGCCCCGTGGCCACGCACATCGCCGTGCGCGACGGCCGCATCCTGGCCGTGGGCGGCCCGGACCACATGAAGGCCTGGGGCGCCTGCGAAGTCGACGACCGCTTCGCCGACATGGTGCTCATGCCCGGCCTGATCGAGGGCCACTGCCACCTGAAGGAAGGCGGCCTGTGGGACATGCCCTATCTGGGCTACTTCGACCGGCGCGGGCCGGACGGCCGCACCTGGCCGGGCCTGGCGAGCATGGACGCGGTGGTCGAGCGCCTGGCGCAGATCGATGCCCAGATGCGCGACGCCGGCGCGCCGGACGACAAGCCCCTCATCGCCTGGGGCTTCGACCCCATCTACTTCGACAACGAGCGCATGACGGTGCAGCACCTCGACCGCGCCAGCCGCACCCGCCGGATCGTCATCGCCCATGCCAACGGCCACCTGATGAACGTCAACACCGCCATGCTGCGGGACGCGGGCATCAGCAGCGAGACGGAAGTCGAGGGCGTGATGAAATTCGGCAACGGCGAGCCCAACGGCGAACTGCAGGAGCCGGCCGCGATGTTCCTGGTGGTCAAGCGCGTGGGCAATGCCGGCCTGCTCGCGCCGATGGACGACAACGGCATGCGCAACTTCGCCGCCATGGCCACCATGACCGGCGTGACCAGTGCCACCGACCTGGTGAACCGCCTGACCGACGCCGACGTCGACGTCCTGCGCCGCAACACCGGCGCGGAAGACTACTCGGTGCGACTGCTGCCGGCCTTCCAGGCCTTCCACGGCACGCACGGCGCGGCCGAGGGCGCCGAGCACGTGCGCCAGCTGATGCAGGGCAACACAGACCGGCTGCGCTTCGGCCTGGTCAAGATGATGATGGACGGGTCGATCCAGGGCTTCTCGGCGCGCGTGCGCTGGCCCGGCTACGTGAATGGTTCGCCCAACGGCATCTGGGTGACGGCCCCGGCGCAGTACGAGGCCGACTTCGAGACCTACCACCGCGCCGGCCTGACGATCCACACCCACACGAACGGCGACGAGGCGAGCGCGGTGGCGATCGACGCGATCGAGCGCATCCTTGCGCGCGCCCCGCGGCCCGGCCACCGCCACACGCTGCAGCACGGCCAGATGATCGACGCCCCGATGTTCCGCCGCATGGCAGCCCTCGGCCTGTCGGCCAATCTCTTCCCCAACCATTTCTGGTACTGGGGCGACCAGCACTACGAAGTGACGGTGGGCCCGGACCGGGCCGAACGCATGAACGCCTGCCGCAGCGCGCTGGACGCCGGGGTCAACCTGGCCATCCATTCCGACGCGCCGGTCACGCCGCTGGGCCCCCTGTTCACGGCCTGGTGCGCGGTCAACCGCCTCACGCCCAAGGGCCGCGTGCTCGGCGAGGGTGAACGCATCAGCGTCGCCCAGGCGCTGTACGCCACCACGCGCGGCGCGGCCTGGACGCTGGGGCTGGAGCAGGACACCGGCATCCTCGTCAGCGGCAAGCGCGCCGACCTGTGCGTGATGCGCGACGACCCCACCGAAACCGACCCCGCGAAGCTCAAGGACGTGCGCGTGTGGGGCACCATGCTGTCGGGCCGGGTGTTCAAATCGCTGCTTGCCTGATCAGCCCGCCACTCGAGGAGCCAACGCGATGCAACCCGCCCCACGCATTCCGCTGACCGTGATCGGCGGCTTCCTGGGTGCCGGCAAGACCACGCTGGTCAACCGCCTGCTGGCCGACGCGCGGGGACGGCGCCTGGCCGTGCTGGTCAACGACTTCGGGGCGGTCAACATCGACGCCGCGCTGGTGGCGCAAAGCGCCGGCGACACCATCGCGCTGACGAACGGCTGCGTGTGCTGCTCGATCGGCGGCGACCTCAGCGCCGCGCTCATCCGCGTGCTGGCGATGCAGCCGGCCTTCGACGGCATCGTGGTCGAGGCCAGCGGCGTGTCCGACCCGGCCCGCATCGCACAGATCGCCCTGGCCGATCCGCAACTCGAGCCCAACGGTACCCTGGTGCTGGTGGACGCCACGGTCGCGGCCGGCCAGTCGCGCGATCCGCTGCTGGGCGAGCAGATGGCCACCCAGGTCAAGGGCGCGGATTTTCTCGTGGTCAACAAGACGGACATCGCCACCGCCGAGGATCTGCGCGCGCTGCGCGACTGGCTGGACTCGGCGGCGCCGGGGGTGCCCCGCTTCGAGACGCATCACGCGGCCGTGCCCGAGGCATTGCTGCGGGCGCCGGCGGCCGCAGCGCCGGCCTGCGGCGCGGACTGCGCGCACGAAACGCACGAGGCCGGCCACGCCCATGTGCATGCGCATATGCATGCCCATGCGCACGACCACGGCCACACCTTCGAGACCTGGCTCGGGCGCCCTCCGGGCCCGCTCGACGCGGACGTGCTTCGGACAGCGTTGCGCGACATGCCGGCAGGCGTGCTGCGGCTCAAGGGCGTGGTTCGCACCGACGCGCATGGCTGGAGCGAAATCCAGTTCGCCGGCCGGCACGGCAGCCTGCGGCGGGCGCTGGCGCCGCCGCCCGGCGGCCAGGCCTCGCTGGTGGCGATCGGGCTTGCGGGCCGGCTGCCGCGCAACGCGCTCGACGACCTGCTGCGGCGCAGCGCCGGTCACGCGGCTTGCGAGATGCGCTGACGTATCATCTTCCGGCACAAGCGCGCGATGCATACCGCGCGCTGCAACGCCAGCCCCGATTTCCAAAAGAATGAGCCAGCGCCTCAGCGCGGCGATGTGGACGCAGCTCATGCAGCGTTCCAGCCGCCCCAACCTCAGCCTGCAAAGCCAGATCCGCGAGATGATGGTGACGGCCATCCTCGACGGCCAGTTGCCCTCCGGCGTGCCGCTGCCGTCCAGCCGCGACCTGGCCGAACACCTTGGCGTGGCGCGCAACACCGTGGTGCTGGCCTACCAGCAACTGGCCGAAGAGGGCTACCTGATCTCGCGCCAGCGCAGCGGCCATTTCGTGAATCCGGAGATGACGCCGGGCAACGGCGCAGTCCGCCGCGGGCCGGCACCACCGGCACGCCCGCCCGGCCCGGACCGTCCGGTCGACTGGGCCGGCCGCCTGCGCCTGGAGCCGGCCGCCCAGCGCAGCATCGTCAAGCCGGCCGACTGGCAGAGCTACCCGTACCCGTTCCTCTACGGCCAGCTCGACGCCTCGCTCTTCCCGATCGCCGATTGGCGCGAGGTGTGCATGAAGTCGCTCGGCGTGCTGGACATCCGCGAGTGGGCGCCCGACCGCATCACCCTCGACGACGACAGCCTGGTGCAGCAGATCCGCACGCGCGTGCTTCCGCGCCGTGGCGTCTGGGCGTCGGCCGACGAACTGATCGTCACGGTCGGCGCGCAGCATGCGCTCTACATGCTGGCCGATCTGCTGATGCGCGAGAACACGCGCGTGGCGATCGAGGATCCGGGCTATCCGGATGCGCGCAACATCTTCGCCAGCCGCAGTTCGCACGTCGTGCCGCTGGCGGTCGACGCCGACGGCCTCCCGGTGGACGAGCGGCTGGCCGGGTTCGACTACGTGTACGCCACGCCCAGCCACCAATGCCCCACGGGCGTGACGATGCCACTGGCCCGGCGCGAGGCGCTGCTGGCCATGGCGAACGACTCCGACCTGGTCATCATCGAGGACGATTTCGAGAGCGAGAACCGGTTCAATGGCGACCCGATCCCCGCCCTCAAGAGCCTGGACCAGAACAATCGGGTGATCTACGTCGGCAGCCTGTCGAAAAGCCTGGCCCCGGGCCTGCGCCTGGGCTATATCGTGGGCGCGCCGCCGCTGATCGCGCAGTTGCGCGCGCTGCGCCGGCTGATGTTGCGCCACCCCACGGCCTTCACCCAGCGCGCCTTCGCGCTGTTCCTGTCGCTGGGCCACCATGACGCGCAACTGCGGCGGCTGGCCATGGCCCAGCGCGAGCGCAGCGCCGTGCTGCTGCAGGCGCTTGCGCAATACGCGCCGGCCTGCCAGGTCACGCCGACCAGCGGCGGCGGGTCGATGTGGGTCCGGCTGCCCGATGGCGTGTCGGCAGTGGAACTGGCCGAGCGCGCCATGGAGCGGGGCGTGCTCATCGAGCCCGGCGACGTGTTCTTCGCCAGCGATACCGCCCCGGGCGGCTACCTGCGGCTGGGCTACCAGGCGATCGAGGCGAGGTCGATCGAGGCGGGGGTCAAGGAACTTGCCGCGGCGCTCGAAGGCTTGATGCCGCGCTCCTAGGCTGCGGCGCGCGCTCGGCGCCGCACGGGCCCGTCGGACCGTTTTGAGGAGCGGCTCAGCCCGCGGTGACGGGCGGCCGATCCTTGCGGAAGGCGTTCTTCACGGCGATCTTGCCGTCTCGGAAAGTGAAGATGTCGACCATGCGAGCCTCGATCCGCGCCCCGTCGGCGGCGCGCGTGCCGCAGAAGGTGGACTCCGAGAAGCCGCGGTCGCCGCTCACCATGTGCACGCCGTCGAGCCAGGCGGCGTCCGGCACGGCCGTCCATGCGGCCTCGAACCCCGCGCGCACCGCCTCGCGGCCGATGAAGCTGCGGCCCAGCATGTCGGGGCCGGCGACGGCATGGAACTCGCAATCGTCGGTCATGAAGCTCATCAGCGCCTCGATGTCATGGCGATTCCAGGCGGCGGCGAAATCGGCCAGGGTCTGTTCGGTGACGGTGCGCGACATGCAATGACTCCTCAGTGATGGAAACAGCCCGCCAGGCAGGCAAAACGGCCCCAGGTTAGTGCACGGCATCCGGATGCGTTGGCGCCAGTTGACGGCATTCGGTTGGACCAGCGGCGGCCCAGCGGCTGGCTCCAGCGAATGCCGTCAACTGGCGCTAACCCGCATCGTGCCCAGTCACTAGTCTGCAAGCAACGACACCGACTCCGTCACTCCCCGGCACCATGGACCTGTCCACACCCAACCCCTCGCTCCTGCGGCCCTACGATCCGCAATACGACCCCCTGGTCGACGCCAACCCCGGCCGCGGCACCGACTATGCGCCGACCTACTGGGTCGCCAGCGCCGGCCGGCCGCCCGCCGACGACGGGCCGATCGACCGCGATGTCGACGCCGACGTCGTGATCGTCGGCTCGGGCTTCACCGGCCTGGCCACGGCCCTGTTCCTGGCACGCGAACACGGCATCCGCGCCACCGTGCTGGAGGCCAACCGCGCGGTGTGGGGCTGCACCAGCCGCAACGGCGGCCAGGGGCAGAACGCCAGCGGCCGCCTGTATCGCTCGCAATGGATCGAGCGCTGGGGCAAGGACGTGGCGCTCAAGCTCGACGCCGAGATCCGCGCCGGCTTCCAGACCTTCAAGGACCTGGTGGCCGAGTTTCCCGAATGCGAGCCGCAGCCCGGCGGCCACCTGTACATCGCGCACCGTGCCAGGAAGGTCGCGTTCCTGGCGCACGAAGCCAAGGTGATGCGCGAGGTGTTCGGCTACGACGCCCAGCTGCTCACAGCCGACGAAGTGCGGCGCCGCTACGTCGACGACGTCGAATCCCACGGCGCGCTGCACGAGCCGGACGGCATCGGCGTGCATCCGCTCAAGCTGGCGTTCGGCTATCTGCGCCGTGCCCGGGAACTCGGGGTGAAGGTCCATCCGGCGAGCCCGGTGACCGGCATGGAAACGCGCGGCGGGGTGCACTACCTCAAGACGCCGGGCGGCACGGTGCGCGCGCGCGCCGTCGGCTTCGCCACCGGCGGCTACACGAGCAATGCGCTGCACCCGAGCCTGGCCTCGAAGATCATGCCGATCCTGTCGAACTCGCTGGTGACGCGCCCGCTGACGGACGACGAACTCGCGGCCACCAACTTCCGCACCACCGAGGTCATCACCGACACCCGCACCTTGCGCTTCTACTACCGGCGCCTGCCGGACAACCGGGTGCAGATCGGCAGCCGCAGCGCCATCACAGGCGCCGACGCGCCGAACCCGCGCCACATGCAGATGCTGGTCGACGGACTGCACCGTAAGTTTCCGGCGCTGCGCGGCATCGGCATCGACCACTCGTGGTGGGGCTGGGTCGATGTCGCGCACGACATGATGCCTCGCGTGACCCAGCCCGACCCGGCCGAGCAGGTGTTCTACGCGCTGGGGTATGGCGGCAACGGGGTGTCGTTCTCGGCGCATGCCGGGCGCCGCATGGCCCAGCGCATCGCCGGCCGCAAGGACGACAGCTTCCAGCTGCCGATCTACAACTCGCCGCTGGAATATCCGAACGTGATGGGGCTGGTGCGCTCACGCGCCTTCGCGCCGTTTCGGCGGATCGGCCAGCGCGGGCTCTATCGCTGGTACTACATGCGCGACGAACGCGCCTGACGGCGCGCAACAACAGCCGGGCCGGCGGTGGTCTCCGGCCCGGTGGCGCATTCGCGCCACCGGCGTCCCATGCCGCCGCACTGCGACGGCCGGGACGCCTGTCGCGTCACAGGTCGAGCTTGGTGACCTTGGTGCCGTCGATGCTGGCATTGGCCATCAGGCCGGCATTGCTCAGCACATAGCCCACCACGGGGCTGCGCATCGTCTGGGTGTCGACGCCCACGTTCGCGCCGGTCTTGAGCAGGGTCACGTTGGCGTCGGCGCCCGCGGTCCAGCCCTTGCTGTTCCTGAACTTGTTCAGCGACTCGTCGTTCATGAACAGGACGAACACGGCCTTGGAATCGGCCCCGGCCAGCAGGCCGACCGCGGCGGCGGCAGTGCTGTAGTAGGCGCTCGTGGCATTGCCCACGCGCAGCGCACCTTCGCCGTACGAGCCGCCGACGCCCAGGCCGGCCGAGATCACCGACGGGAAGACCAGCACGCCCTTGGCCTTGCTGACCATTTCACGCGAGCCGGGCGCCTGGGCGTACAGCTTCGACAGCGCCGCGTCGACGCCCGAATCGATGCTGCGGCGCTTGGCAGCCGGATCGCCGTCCTTGCCCGCGCTGGTCGTCGTGGTGCAAGCCGTGAGCGCCAACAGGGCGGCGGCGCCGAAGGCCATGAATGTTCTCTTGTACATCTTGCTTCTCCTTGGTGAACCTGAGCAGACTGCCGGTGCGGCAGCGGAAGCCATCGTCGTTCAATCCGGACACAATAACAAGCACCTTGCGACAATGATTCGGCGCCATCCTACGCCGGCACGGGAAAGCCGTCGCCCCGCCGCGCCGGGCGCCGGGCCCTGCGCCGCTCAGGCTTCCCGCGCCGGGTCCAGGTTGGCCTCGACCCGCCCCAGCAGCGCCAGCAACTGGGCTTTCTCCGTGGCGTTCAAGCCCGCGGCCGCCAGTTCGGACAGCTTGCGGCGCCGGCGCTGAATCTGCTGCTGCAGCGCCCGTCCCTCTTCGGTGAGCGCCAAACGCAGGTTGCGCCGGTCTTCTGCATCGGGCTGCGCCTGGAGCAGGCCGCGCTCGCGCAAGCCGCCGACCAGCCGGGCCAGTTGCCCCTTGTCGCGTCCGGAGTGCGCGGCCAGGTCGCTTTGCGTGGCGCCCGGATGGCGCGCGAAGAAACCGAGCACCTTGCCGTCCATCGGCGTGGGCGCGCCGGGCAGATGCTCGATCGCGCGATGCTGCAGGCTGCGCACGCGGTGCATGACGGCATGGATGGCTTCGAGGACATCGTCCGAAGGCGCATCGGTCTGATGTTTGACTTTATCAACTGAGTGGGGCATGATGGATGACATTATCAACCATATAGACCCATCTTCATGCCCATGAGGTTTCCCACTTCTTCAACCGCCGTGGCCGCCGCGCCTGCCCAACCAGCCCCCACCGGCCCCGCACCCGTCCGCCGCGTGCAGCGCGTGCGCCACGAACTGCGCCGCCGCGACGTCCAGGTGCTGCGCAGCGAAGCCGTCGGCCCCAACTTCCTGTCGCTGACCTTCGGTGGCGAATCGTTGTCCGACTTCGTGTCCGACTCCTTCGACGACCACGTCAAGTTCATGTTCGATGCCGGCGGCGACGAGATGGTGCGGCGCGACTACACGCCGCGCCGCTTCGACCGGGTGGCGCGCGAGCTCACGCTGGAATTCGCCCTGCACGGCCATGGCACCGCCAGCGACTGGGCACGACAGGCCGCACCCGGGGCGCCGGCGGTGATCGGCGGGCCGCGTGGCTCGATGATCATCCCGGCCGACTATGACTGGCACCTCCTGGCCGGCGATGCCAGCGCCCTGCCCGCCATTCACCGCCGGCTGGAGGAACTGCCGGCAGGCGCCCGCGCGATCGTCCTGGTGCAGGTGCCGCATGCCGACGACCGGCGCGCGATGCACAGCGCGGCCGACGTCCAGTTGCAATGGGTGCATGACGACGTGGCGTGGCTGCGGGCGCTGGCCGACCTGGAACTGCCCGCCGGCGACGGCTTCGCCTGGTGCGCCGGCGAGGCGCGGCTGATGCCGCAGGCGCGCGAGATCGTGCTGCAGGGCCACGGCATCGCCCGCGAGTCCGCGCGCGTCGCAGCCTACTGGAAGCAAGGCGCGAGCGACTTCCACGAGCGGCTCGAGGGCTGACGCGCGGGGCCGCCCGGCTGTGCCGGTGCGGGTCAGGTGCCGCAGAAGGTCTGGTAGCAGGCGGTGACCGAAGGCGCCGCCGGTTCCGCGTAGCGGGCGCGCTCGGCCACTTCGTCGTAGGGCTGCATGAGCGCCGCAAGCAGCCGGTCGAACGGGCCGAGATCGTCGCCATCGCTGGCGGCGGCCAGCGCCTCTTCGACCCGCTCGTTGCGGGGGATGATCCACGGGTTCACACGCCGCATGCGCTCGGCGCGCGACGCGCCATTGCCTGCCGCTGGCGGCAGCGCCGCGTCGTCTCGCGCGCACCGCTCGCGCCAGCGCGCGAGCCACGCCGCCAGCGGCGCGGCATCGGCGAACAGGCTGCGCAACGGGTCTTCGTTTCCGTCCGCCGCATCGGCCAGCCGGCGCCAGGCCAGGGTGAAGTCCACCGACTGCGCCTGCAGCAGCGCCAGCCAGTCACCCACCAGGGCGGCGTCCGCCTCGTCGTCCCCGCCGGCCGCCACCGACGCCAGGCCCAGCTTGGCGCGCTGGCCCTGCAGCAGCGCGGCGGCATACCACGTGGGAAAGGCATCGATCACTTCGGTGACCTGCGCCACCGCCTCCTTCACCGCGGCCTCGTCCTCGGTGTCGCGGGCCAGCAGCGGCAGCAGCGTCTCGCCGAAGCGCGCCAGGTTCCAGCGCGCGATCTGCGGCTGGTTGCCGTAGGCGTAGCGACCGCCGTGATCGATGCTGCTGAACACCGCGGCCGGGTCGTAGCCTTCCATGAAGGCGCACGGGCCGTAGTCGATGGTCTCGCCCGACAACGCCATGTTGTCGGTGTTCATCACGCCATGGATGAAGCCGACGTTCATCCACTGCGCGATCAGCACTGCCTGGCGCCGCGCCACGGCGCGCAGAAGGCCCAGGTAGGGCGCCGGCGATGCGGCCAGTTCCGGATCGTGGCGGGCGATGGTGTAGTCGGCCAGCTGGCGCAGCCGCTCCCACTCGCCGCGCGCCGCGAAGAACTGGAAGGTGCCCACCCGCAGATGGCTGGCCGCCACCCGCGTCAGCACGGCACCCGGCAGGGCCCGCTCGCGCATGACCTGGTCGCCGGTGGCGGCAACCGCCAACGCGCGCGTTGTGGGAATGCCCAGGGCGTGCATGGCCTCGCCGATCAGCACCTCGCGCAGCATCGGGCCGACGGCGGCGCGGCCGTCGCCGCCGCGCGAGAACGGCGTGCGGCCCGACCCCTTGAAGGCGATGTCGCGGCGCCGGCCCTGCCGGTCGACCAGTTCGCCGATCAGGAGCGCCCGGCCGTCGCCCAGCTGCGGCGAGAAGCCGCCGAACTGATGTCCAGCGTATGCCTGTGCGATCGGCTGGGCGCCCGATGGCAGCGCATTGCCGGCGAACAGCGCGGCGCCGGGTTCGCCGCCCAGCGCCGCGACGTCCAGCCCCAGCTCGGCCGCCAGCGGCCGGTTCAGGTAGAGCAGCCGCGGGGCCGTGGCTTCGACAGGCTTCCACGGCAGGTAGAAGCCCTGCAGTTCGCGGGCGTAGCTGTTGTCGAAAGAGAAGCCGGCCACCGGGCCGGCAGGGGTGGTGAGCGCGTCCATGCGGGCAGTGTGCCCGCAATCGGACCGGTCGGCAGGCGTGCCGGCGAGCGCCCACTGTGCCGCCGGACCTATTGCCGGTTGATCTATTGCGGACGGGCCATGCGCGCGGCCAGGAAGTCGAGAAAGCAGCGGATACGCGGCACCAGCGCGGTGTTGCGGTAGTACACCGCATGGACCGGTTGCAATTGCACGGCGGTGTCGCGCGCCAGCACCTGCACCAGGGCGCCGCCCTGGCGATCGGCCTGCGTCATGAAGTCCGACAGGCAGGCGATGCCCTGGCCGGCCAGGGCCAGTTGCCGAACCGTCTCGCCGCTCGAGGCCTGGAGCGCCGGCGCAATGGGATAGCTGTCGCCATGCGCCGTGCGCAGCGGCCAATGGTTCAGATTCTCGGGCTGGGTGAAGCCGATCAGGCTGTGCCGGGCCAGGTCCTCCACGCGCCGTGGCCTGCCATGCACCTCCAGGTAGGCCGGCGCCGCAAGCAGGCGCAGCCTGAAGCTGCCCAGCGACCGCGCCCGCAAGGTGGAGTCCCGAAGGCTGCCGATGCGGATGGCCAGGTCGGTGCGCTGCTCGATCAGGTCCACGATGTCGTCACTGCTGTTGAGCTCCAGCGTGATCTCGGGATACTCGGCCCGGAAAGCCCCGACCAGCGGCACCACGACGTGCAACATGAAGGGCGACGCCGCGTTCACCCGCAATCGCCCAGCGGGCTGCTCGCGACGCGCCGCCATCTGGGCCTCGGCGCCCTCGACCGCCTCGAGAATCGCGCGTGCGTGCTCCAGGAAGAACGCGCCCTCCTCCGTCAGCTCGAGCCGGCGCGTGGTGCGGCGCAGCAAGGTGACGCCAAGCTTGTCCTCCAGGCGGCCCAGTGCCCGGCTGACGCCCGACACGGTCTGCCCGAGGTGAGCCGCCGCGCCGGTGATGGAGCCGCATTCGATCACCCGCGTGAAAGCAAGAAGTTCGTCGAGCGTGGTCTTCATTGTTGATTTTTCGTCAACTGTATTGTGCCCAGTTGCCGCTTTGTGGGAAGCAATGGCCGGGCGACACTCGGTGTCATGACTTCATCCACATTCGTTCCTCCGCTTGGCCTGGGCACCTTTCGCCTGACCGGACAGACCGTCATCGATTCGGTGGCCTCCGGCCTCGCGCTGGGCTACCGCGCGATCGACACGGCGCAGATCTACGGAAACGAGGCCGAGATCGGACAGGCCGTCGCCGAGAGCGGCGTGTCGCGCGACGACCTCTTCCTGACCACCAAGATCTGGACCGACAACCTCGGCCGCGCACGCCTGGCGGCCAGCCTGCGCGAAAGCCTGGACAAGCTGCGCACCGACCGCGTCGACCTGACACTCATCCACTGGCCCTCGCCCGGCAGCGCCGTGCCGCTGGCAGAGACGCTGGCGCTGCTGATGGACGCGAGGGCGCAAGGGTTGACCCGCGCGATCGGCGTGTCGAACTTTCCGGTCGCTTTGCTGCAGCATGCCATCGACATCGTGGGCGCCCAGAACATCGCGACCAACCAGATCGAACTGCATCCCTACCTGCAGAGTCGCCGGCTCACCGCCTTCGCGGCGGAGCATGGCGTGCACATCACCTCGTACATGACGCTGGGCTACGGCAAGTTGCTCCAGGATCCGCATATCCAGATCATCGCCGGCGAAACCGGCGCCACGGCGGCGCAGGTCACGCTGGCCTGGGCGATGCAGCGCGGCTTCTCGGTGATCCCGTCATCCACACGACGCGAGAACCTCGCAAGCAACCTGGCCGCGCCCGAAGTACGGCTGAGCGAGGAGCAGATGGCCCGCATCGACGCCCTCGAGCGCGCGGAACGCCTGGTCGACCCGCAGGGGCTGGCGCCGCGCTGGGACTGATCCACTCAGCCGACGGCGGCGCGCACCACCACCAGCAGCGCGACCAGCGTCAGCAGGTCGAGCACGCGGCGGCGAAAGACTTCGGGCGAGACGCCGCGGAACATGCGCTGCCCGACGACGATGCCGGCCAGCATGGCCGGCGCCAGCCACAGCACCCAGCCGAGCATGTCCGGCCCCACCAGTTCGGTCGGCGCGCCGGTGCCCCAGGTGAGCACTGCCGCGGTGCCGAGCGCCCACAGATCGGTGAAAAGGAAAAGGCCGATCAGCGTGGCGCGCAGGGCCGCTGCCGGCATGGCCGAAGTGGAAAGCAGCACGGCCACCGCGATGCCGCCGATGGCCGCCAGGCCGTTGACCCAGCCCGAGACCAGCCCGGTCAGTAGGCGCGCGCGCCGGGTGGGCGCGAGCGCGAGCTTCGTGCCGCGGCGCAGCATGACCGCGGCCACCAGCAGCAGCGCACCGATGACGATGCGCAGCGGCTGCTCGGGCAGCCAGGCCAGCATGGCGATGCCCAGCGGGATGCACAGCGCATTGCCGAGCACCAGCCACGACATCCAGGACCAGTCGATGTCCCGCCAGGCGCTGCGCAGCAGGCTGACGCTGGCGAGCACCTCCAGCACGAAGACGGGTGGAATCACCACCGCCGGAGAGACGATCAGGGACAACCCTGCCACGCACAGCGCGGAGAACCCGAAGCCGGCAAAGCCGCGCACGACACCCGCGCCGGCGACGATGAGCAGGGCAAGCCCCATCAGGAGCGGAGGCAGCGGAGCGGCGGGCATGGTTTCTGCACGTAGCGGGTCAGCATGACAAAGCGCACGATTGTGGTGCCGCAAGCTATGCGGCGCACATCTGGACCCATGGGTCGCTGCCATCTGGAGGGTTGGCAGCCGCATCCGTGGCTCACACAATGGTCTCGGCTTAGGCCTCAAAAGGAGACATCAAAATGACAAATGTTGTACGTTTCTCGAAGTGGTTGGTGTGCGGCACCCTCGCCGCGATGGCCGGGGGCGCGCTGGCGCAGGCCAAGACGGTAACCTTCGCGCACCAGGACATGCTGGTGCCATTGCGCGCGGTAATGGAATCGGGCGAGCTTGAAAAAGCCACCGGCTACAAGATCAACTGGCGCATGTTCGGCGGCGGCGGCGACGTGATCCGCGCCATGGCCTCGGGCGACGTGCAGATCGGCGAGGCCGGCTCCAGCCCGGTGGCCGCAGCAGCCAGCCAGGGGCAGGACATCAAGCTCTTCTGGATCCTCGACGACATCGCCGACGCCGAGGCGCTGATTGCCCGCAACGGCAGCGGCATCGAAAGCCTGAAGGACCTCAAGGGCAAGCGGGTGGCCACTCCGTTCGTGTCGACTTCGCACTACCAGTTGATGGTCGCGCTGAAGAAGGCCGGCGTGGACGCGCGCGGCGTCAACGTGATGAACCTGCGTCCGCCCGAGGTGGCTGCCGCCTGGGAACGCGGCGACATCGACGCCACGTTCATCTGGGACCCGGTCCTGTCGAAGGTCAAGGCCAATGGCAAGCAGATCGCCAGTTCGCGCTCCATCGGCCAGGCGGGCAATCCCACCTTCGACGGCATCGTGGTCAACAGCAAGTGGGCCGCCGAGAACTCCGAATTCATGGTCGCGCTGGTCAAGGCCCTGGCCAAGGCCGACGATCAATACCGCAAGAACGCCGCCAGCTGGACCGCCGATTCGCCGCAGGTCAAGGCGGTGGCCAAGTGGAGCAAGGCCAATCCGGCCGACGTGCCCGCGGCCATGGCGCGCTACGCATTCCCCTCGCTGCAGGAACAGGCCTCGCCGACCTGGCTTGGCGGCGGCGCCGCCAAGGCGCTGCGCGACACCTCGGAGTTTCTCAAGGAGCAGGGCCGCGTTCAGGCGGTCAAGCCCGACTACTCGGTCTTCGTGACCGACGAGTACGTCAAGAAGGCGATGGCCGCCAACTGACCGGAGCCGAGCAATGCCTATCCTTGACATACGGCAGTTGACGGTCAACTTCGCCGTCAAAGGTGGCGTGCTGCAGGCCCTGGCGCCCGTCAACCTGACACTGCGCGACGGCGACTTCGTCGTCGCGCTGGGCGCCTCCGGCTGCGGCAAGACCACCCTTCTCAACTGCATCGCCGGGTTCCTGCGGCCCTCGACCGGCGACATCCTGCTGGACGGCCTCCCGGTGCACGGACCGGGCGCCGACCGCGGCGTGGTGTTCCAGAAGCACGCGCTGATGCCCTGGCTGTCGGTGGCCGACAACGTCTCGCTGGGCCTGCGCATGCGCGGCGTCGGGCGCACCGAACGCCTGCAGATCGCGCGCAGCAAGCTCGCGCTCGTGGGCCTGGAGGACTACGCGGATCGCGCGGTGTACGAACTCTCCGGCGGCATGCAGCAGCGCGTCGGCATCGCTCGCGCACTGGCCAACGACCCGGCCGTGCTGCTGATGGACGAACCCATGGGCGCGCTCGACGCGTTCACCCGCGAGCAGGTGCAGGAGATCCTCCTGCGCGCCTGGGCGAAGACGGGAAAGATGGTGTTCTTCATCACCCACTCCGTGGAAGAGGCGCTGTTCCTGGCGACGCGGCTGGTCGTGATGAGTCCGAGCCCCGGCCGCATCTCGCACGTCTACGAGGACCTCCCCTTCTCGCGCCAGTTCCTGGCGAGCGGGAATTCGCGAGAGGTCAAGTCCGACCCGGCCTTCATCGCCATGCGCGAAGAAGTCCTCTCGGTCATCCACCACCGCGAGGCCCATGCCTGAACGCACACAGGGAGTTCGTGAAATGACAACAACGAGAGTAGCCGCGCTGCGGCAACCGGGAGACGCCGGCGCAGCGGCCGCAACGGCGTCCGCGCCAGCCGCATCGGCCGGTCCGGCCTCCACTGCGCCATTGAAGACCAGCCGCTTCCGCATCCCCGGCGAAGGCTCGAGCACCGCCATCAGCGTGGTGACCGTCGCGGTGCTGCTGGCGCTGTGGCTCGTCGTGACCAACTTGGGCTGGGTCAAGCCGCTGTTCCTGCCTTCGCCGCAGGCCGTCGGCGAGCAGTTCCTCGACTACGTCCGCGGAACCGCCAACGACAAGCCGCTGTGGGAGCACTTCGCCGCCAGCATGCTGCGGGTGTTCAGCGCATTCGCGCTGGCATGCCTGACCGCCATCCCGATCGGCATTGCCATGGGCATGTCGCGCTGGGCGCGCGGCATTTTCGATCCGCCGATCGAGTTCTACCGGCCGCTGCCGCCGCTGGCCTACCTGCCGCTGATCATCATCTGGTTCGGCATCGACGAGACGCCGAAGATCCTGCTGATCTACCTGAGCTGCTTCGCGCCACTGGCCCTGGCCGCGCGCTCGGGCATGCGCAGCGCGACGCAGGAACAGATCAACTGCGCGTATTCCATGGGCGCGAGCTACACCCAGGTGATCCGCCACGTGATCCTGCCCTCGGCACTGCCCGACATCCTGGTGGGCATGCGCATCGCGATCGGCTTCGGCTGGACCACGCTGGTGGCCGCCGAGATGGTCGCGGCCAACACGGGCCTGGGCCAGATGGTGCTCAACGCATCCAACTTCCTGCGCACCGACATCGTCGTCATGGGCATCGTGGTGATCGGTGTGGTGGCCTACCTGTTCGACCTGCTCATGCGCTGGATCGAACGCGTGGTGGCCCCATGGAAGGGGCGCATGTAGCAGCGTGCGTGCGCGGCATCGCCTACACGCACACGACCAGGCGTCAGCCCGGCGGCGCGCCGCTCTCCTACGCCCGCCGGACGGCCGCGCGACGAAGCTAGGGACTCCCAGGCTCAAAAAGCCCTCATCCAAAGGAGATCCCTATGCGCAAGCTTCTCTCTCTCGCCATGGCCGGCCTTTTCGTGACGGGCGCTGCCTATGCCCAGACGAATCCGCCCGGTTCCGCTGCACCTCCGCATACGCCGGGCATGTCGAACAGCCAGGCGCAGCAGGCCGGTGAAATGCACAAGAACATGCGTAGCGACCAGCCGGTGAACCCGCCGGGCGGCGACATGCCGAAGTCGCCGGAGGCCGGCAAGGTGCAGCCCGACAAGGCAGAGTCCAATGCCGATCAGCGTGTGATGAAGCGCGATCAGATGAAGCCGGGTGAACCTGCGCCGATGCAGGGCGGCACGCCCAAGCAGTAAGCACACAAGCTCTCCGTCACAGAAGCCGCCCTTGCGTTGCGAGGGCGGCTTTTTCTTTTCCGGGCATGCAATTCAAGTCAAGACGCACTGGCCCCCGCGACCTTTCACGGCTCCTACTGTAATTGCGAATAATTCGCATTACAATCGCCCTCCTTCGAGGTCCGATGAACGATGCCGCACTCTTGCTTTTCGACGTACAGCACTGCGACGCCTAGGCCGGGCCCGGTGCCGGGCCAGCGCCATCGGAACCGGGTATGAAGTGCGGCTATCCCGGGCAAGACCCGGAAGACTTCGCACGCGCCTACTTGCGATGGCGTGGCCCGCTGCTGCAGTTCCTGCGACGCCGCCTGGGCAACAGCAGTGACGCCGAGGACGTGGCGCAAGAGTCCTTCGCCCGGCTCGTCGCGACGCCCGCCGGCCCCCTGCCCGACAAGCAGGGGCCTTACATCTATCGCATCGCCGTCAACCTGCTGCGCGACGAGCACCGCAAACGCTCGACCGGCGGTCGTGTCGCGATGAATGCCATGGAAGACGAATGCGACGACGTCGACCGCACGCCCGACCACGCCGGCTGCTGTGCCACCGTCGTCGAGCATCGTCAACGCCTCTCCAGGCTGGAAGCGGCGTTGGCCGAACTGCCCGATCGCCAGCGCGAAGCCTTTGTGCTGTATCGCTTCGATGGCCTGACCCAGGCCGAAGTCGCCGAGTGCATGGGCATCTCGCGCAGGATGGCCGTCAAGCACCTGGGCCGCGCGCTCGCCTACTGTGAGCAGCGGGTCCGGTATTCGAGCGCGCTGCAGATGAAGCAGCACCTCGCCATCAGCGAGGCAACCGAAGCATGATGGACGCCCCGCTCTCCGATGCCCTGGTCGAGGCAGCAGCTGACTGGTACGTGCGGCGGCAGGACGCCGGTTGGACCAATGCTGACGAGCGCGAATTCGACGCCTGGACGCGGGCCGATGCGCGCCATGCGCAGGTCTACCGGCAACTCTCGCGCACCTGGGCCGATTTCTCGCACGTCAGCAGGCCCGATTCTGTCTCGGCGGCGCCGGCATCGGCTCCGACATCGACGCAGCCGGCCTGCGCGGGTGGCCGCGCCAGGCGGCACGAGCGGCCCCGCTTCGGCACGGCCTTGTCGTGGCGCCCCCTTGCCGCGGCGTTGTGCACCTTCTGCTTGTTCCTCGCCGGCGCATGGTATGCCTACGACCACACGCCGCGCTACCGCGTTGACCTGTCCACCGCACGCGGCGAGATCCGCGTGGTAAGCCTGCCGGACAGTTCGCGCATCACCTTGAACGCCGCAAGCCGGCTGCAGATCGCGTATTACCCGCGCCGGCGCCAGGTGGTGCTCGAACGCGGCGAGGCATTCTTCGAGGTGGCGCGCGACCCTTCCCGTCCGTTCACGGTGGCCGCCGGCGAAAACGCGGTGCGCGTGCTCGGCACGGTATTCGACGTGCGCGCGCAGCCGTCGAGCTTCCAGGTCGAGGTCGTCGAGGGTCGCGTGGAAGTGCAACCGGGCAAGGACGCCACCGGCGTCGTCCTGACGGCGCAGCAAGGCCTGCGCATGGACGCGGGCGGGCGCCCGCAGGCACTGCGGCCCGATGCGCAAGCCATCGGCGCATGGCGCAGCGGGCAGCTCGTGTTCCGGCGCACGCCACTGCCGGACGCGGCGCAGGAACTCTCGCGGCACCTCGGCGCCCCGGTCACGCTGTCAGGGCCCGGCCTCGGGGGCTTGACGGTCTCGGGCTTCGCATCCATCAGTGCCCCGCAGGCCTTCCTGGAATCCCTGCCTGATGTGATCCCCGTGCGCGTGAGCAAGCAGGGAACGGCGGGCTACGTGGTGACGGCGCGCTAGCGTCTCCGATCTTTTTTTGCGTCGCAAGCCTTCTCGCGGGTTCCCACTTTTCCCGCAACTTCGTCTTAGGTAGTGCAGGCCCGCGATCCGCAGGCTGCACGGCAGCCAGGCCATTCGCGCAGCTTCGAGCGACGCGATGCGGGCCCGGCCTTCGCCGGACATTTCAATGAACAACAGCACGGAACGAGGAATTGCAATGCACTGGGGCAAATTGAGCGGGGCCATGACGGCCATGCAGTTGGGTCGCGCGCGACATTCGCTCCGGCCCGTGGCGCTGGCGGCGATGGCATCGTCGTGCATGGTGATCGCCGTTCCGGCCGCGATGGCACAGCAGTCGCAGGTGCGGTTCGACATCCCGGCCCAGCCACTGGATGGGGCCCTGCGCGCCTTTGCACTGCAGTCGGGACAACAGGTGCTGTTCGACGAGTCGGTGGTCGCCGGACACCGGGCGCCTGCGCTCAATGGCGATTTCGCGCCGCGCGAGGCACTGGGCCGGCTGATCGAGGGATCCGGCATCACGGTGGCGACCTCGCGGCCGGGCGTCTACACCTTGCGGGCCGCCACGCCCGGCGCCCCGGGTGCTGCAGGTGCCGCCGCGGGCGCGGCCGGCGCGGCTGCCGCGCCCGCCACCCTGCCGAGCGTGGTGGTCGAGGCCGATGCGGACCGCAGCGGCACCACCGAGGGCACCGGCTCCTACACCACGCGTGCGATGAGCACGGCAACCCGGCTCGATCTGTCGGTGCGCGAGACGCCGCAATCGGTGAGCGTCATCACACGCAGCCAGATGGACGACCAGGGCATCACCGACCTGGGCGACGTGGTCAAGCAGGCCCCCGGACTGACTTTCGACCAGTCGGGCGACGTCGGCTCGGACTCGTCCGTCATCTATTCGCGCGGCTTCGAGATCGACAACTACATGGTCGACGGTGTCCCCATGCTCTACAGCAACTACAGCGGCGTCTTCCAGACGACCGACATGGCGCTGTACGACCGCGTGGAGGTGGTGCGTGGCGCCACCGGCCTGATGAGCGGGGTCGGCTCGCCCGGCGGCACGATCAACCTGGTGCGCAAGCGACCCACGCCGCAGTTTCAGGCCAATGCGAAGGTCGAGATCGGCTCCTGGGACTACTACCGCGCCGAGGCCGACATCTCGACGCCGCTGAACGAATCCGGCAGCGTGAGAGGCCGGCTGGTGGCCGCCTACCAGGACAACGACACGTCCATCGACAGGCAGCACGAGCGGCGCAGCATCCTGTACGGCGTCGTCGAGGCCGACCTGACGCCAAGGACCCTGGCCACCTTCGGCTTTACCGTGCTCGACGAGGATCTGACCGCCCATGCCCGCTCGGGCCGGCCGTTGTACTTCTCCGATGGAAGCCGCGCCATCTGGGCACGCTCGGACAGCGCCGCTGCCGACTGGGCCTACTCGAAGCGCAAGAGCAACGTCCTGTTCGCATCGGTCGAGCATCGCTTCGATTCCGACTGGATGCTCAAGGGCACGTTCAATCACTACCGCACCGAGTACGACGAGGTACTGGGCTATGCCGCCGGCGGCTACGCCGACCCGGCGACGGGCGCGGGCATGAACCTGTATGCCGGCCGCTGGGCGGGACAGCCCACGCAGGACAGTTTCGACATCTACGCCCGCGGCCCGTTCACGCTGGGCGGCCGCAGGCACGAACTGGTCGTCGGCGCGACCGCCTCGCGCACCACCGACGACACCCTGAACTACAACCTCTGGTGGTTCGACGACTGGGACAGCTCGATCCCCAACATCTTCACCTGGCAAGGCAGCATTCCGGCCCAACCCGTCAACCCTGCGACGGGTGACTGGCAGGACAAGGAGCGCACGCTCAGCGCCTATGCCACCACGCGGCTGAAGCCGACCGACGCACTGTCCGTGATCCTGGGCGCCCGCGTGACGAGTTGGCGCGAGGAACGCAGCACGTTCACCTATGCCACCGGAGAGTCGACCTACCAGAAGCGCGAGGCGGACGGCGAGGTCACGCCCTACGCCGGCTTGGTCTACGACATCGGCAGGAACTGGTCGGTCTACGGCAGTTTCACCAACATCTTCAAGCCGCAGAGCAAGAAGGACGCAGGCGGCAGCTACCTGGACCCGGAGGTCGGCGACGCCTACGAACTGGGCACCAAGGCCGCCTTCTTCGACGACCGCCTCAACTTCTCCGCGGCGGTCTACAAGGTGCAGCAGGACAACTTCGGGGTCGCCATCCCCAACACCTACGCGCCCGACGGTTCGCAGGCCTACGAACCCGCGTCCGGCACAAAGACCAAGGGCTTCGAGCTGGAGCTCGCCGGCCAGGTCACGCGCCAATGGCAGGTGGGCACCGCGTTCTCGCGCAACCTGATCCACGACAGCGAAGGCGAGCCGCTCAACACCAACCTGCCGCAGAACACGTTCAAGCTGTTCACCAGCTACCGCCTGCCCGAAGTCGGCAACGGCCTCATCCTCGGCGGCGGGTTGCGCTGGCAAAGCGGCATCTACAGCGACGGCATGGGACCGGGCGGCGTGCGTTTCGAGCAGGACGGCTATGCGGTGGTGGACCTGATGGCGCAATACGCCATCACACCGAAAGTGACCGCGGCCCTCAACCTCTACAACGTCACCGACAAGACCTACTACACCAGTGCCTGGTCGTCCTACTACGGTGCGCCGCGCAGCGCGCGCCTGAGCGTGAACGTGGCCTTCTGATGCGGCGGATCGACGCGGCGGGGGGCCACCTCCAATGCCAATGAAGCGAAGCGGGCGACGGGGCGTGATGCTGGCCGCCCTGGCGGTGCTGGGCGCCGCCGGCGCCCTGTTCCTTTTCAACCTGCAACCGGATACCGTCTACGACACGACGCCGGTCTCGCGCACCCGAATCGAGGCCAACGTCACTGCCATCGGCACATTGCAGCCGCTCCGCTACGTGGACGTAGGCGCGCAGGTCTCGGGCCAGATCACGCGCCTGCACGTGCAGCCGGGGGCGCAGGTGAAGAAGGGCCAGTTGCTGGTGGAGATCGACCCGAGCGTGCAGCAGGCCACCGTGGACGCTTCCCGCGCGGCGCTGGCCGGCTTGCGTGCGCAGCTGGCCGACCAGCGTGCCCAGCATCGCCTGGCCGAACAGCAGCATGCGCGCCAGCTGCAAATGGACCGCGACGGCGCCACGCGGCAGGAAGACCTGCAGACCGCAGAAGCCAATCGCCTTTCCGCGGGCGCGCGCATCGACCTGCTCAAGGCACAGATCGCGCAGACGCAGGCCACGCTGCAGGCCGACGAGGCGCGACTGGGCTACACCCGCATCTTCGCACCCATGGCCGGCACCATCGTCTCGCTGGCGGCGCGCGAAGGGCAGACACTCAATGCCACCTACCAGACGCCGCACATCCTTCGGGTGGCCGACCTGTCCGGAATGACCGTGTGGACCGACGTGTCCGAGGCAGACATCCGCCGCGTCAAGGCCGACATGCCGGTCTACTTCACCACGCTCGGAGGCCACGCCGACGAGACCCCGCGCCGCTGGCACAGCCGCGTGCGCCAAGTGCTGCCGGCGCCGCCGATGAACGAGGCGCCCGGCGCATCCGAGGGCAGCGCCAAGGGAAGCGCCTCGGCCGCCAGCAAGGCGGTGGTCTACACGGTGCTGTTCGACGTCGACAACGTCGATGGCGAGTTGATGCCGCAAATGACGGCGCAGGTGTCCTTCGTCACCGCGCTCGCCGCCGACGCACTGGCAGTTCCCCTGGCCGCGCTGACGACCGACCCGGCCCGGCCCGGCAGCGCCACCGTGCGCGTGCTCGCCGCCGACGGCCGGCCGGTCACGCGGGCGCTTCGCACCGGCGTGCGCAACCGCCACCTCGTCGAGGTGCGCGAGGGGCTGGCCGAAGGCGAGCGCGTCGTCACCGGGGAACGTCCGCGCAACCGGATCCGGAGCTTCACGCTTTGACAACGGTGCCGGCACTCATCGAGCTGATCGACGTCAGGAAGCGCTACGGCGGCAACGGAAAGCCCAAGGTCGAGGTGCTGCGCGGACTGTCGCTGCGCATCGACGCCGGGGAGTTCGTCGCCATCGTGGGCGCCTCCGGCTCGGGCAAGTCGACGCTGATGCACATCCTGGGCTGCCTGGACAGGCCCAGCGCCGGCCGTTACCTGCTCAACGGGCGCGACGTCGCCGAACTCGACGCCGACGATCTGGCCTGGCTGCGTCGCGAGGCGTTCGGCTTCGTGTTCCAGGGCTACCACCTCATCGCCAGCGACAGCGCGCGCGAGAACGTGGAGGTGCCGGCCATCTATGCCGGCGTGCCCGATGCCGAACGCGGCGCGCGAGCCACCTCGCTTCTCGAACGCCTCGGCATGGGCGACAAGCAGGACAACCGCCCGCACCAGCTTTCCGGCGGCCAGCAGCAGCGGGTGTCGATCGCGCGCGCGCTGATGAACGGCGGCTCGATCATCCTGGCCGACGAACCCACCGGCGCGCTGGACAGCCGTGTCGGCGCCGAGGTGATGCGCCTGCTGCGCGAGTTGGCGGAGGCCGGCCACACGGTGATCCTGATCACCCATGACCACGGGGTGGCGTCGCAGGCGAGCCGCACGATCGAGATCATGGACGGCCGCATCGTCGCGGACCGCGCCACCGAGGCGCGCAATGCCGAACCCGCGCTGGCGGCGCCGGTAGTCTGTGCGACCGGCGCGCGCCAACAGCACGCGAGCCTGTGGGCCGACCTGCAGGAGGCGGCCCGGACCGCATGGCGCGGCATGCGCCAGAACCGGGCCCGCACCGGCCTGACCCTGCTGGGCGTCATCATCGGCGTCGCATCCGTCATCGTGATGCTCGCCATCGGCGAGGGCGCGCGCCAGCGCGTGGTCGAGCAGATGGGCACCATGGGTACCACCGTCATGTACCTGGGCAGTACGCAACCGTCCAGCGGCGGCCCGATCGGCACCATCACGCCAGAAGACCTGGAGGCGCTGGCCGGCCTGCCCCAGATCAATCGCGTGATGCCCGTCATCGGCGATCCGATACCGGTGCGACAGGGCAGCGCCGAGAAGCTCATCTATGTCTTCGCGGCCGGCGAGGCCATGCCGCTCATCCACCACTGGCCACTGGCGCAGGGCCGGTTCTTCACCGATGCGGAAGATCGCGACCTGGCGCCGCTGGTCGTGCTGGGCCACAAGGCAGGCCGTCATTTCTTTCCCGACCACCCCGACCCGGTCGGGCGCCACCTGCTGATCGGGCAAGGGCCCTTCGAGGTCGTGGGCGTGCTGGCCGAGCGCGGCGCCGACTCCGGCGCGCAGGACTATGACGACATGGTTTTCATTCCTTACCACGCGGGGCGCGCACGGGTGTACCGGACGCAGACGCAGCCCGACTACGTCGTGATCGAAGCGGCGTCGACCGATCAGGTGCAGGCCGCGGAGGCCGCCATCCGGACATTGCTTCGCGAACGTCATGGCCGCGAGGACTTCAGCATCGGCAATGCCGCCGCCAAGCTGCAGGCCGAAGCCGCCACGCGCGGGACGATGGCCATGATGCTCGGCCTCGTCGCGGCGGTCTCGCTGGTGGTCGGCGGCATCGGCGTGATGAACGTGATGCTCATGACGGTGCGCGAACGCACCCGCGAGATCGGCATCCGCATGGCCACCGGTGCCCGTCAGCGCGACATCCTGCGCCAGTTCCTGACGGAGGCGGTGCTGGTGACGGTGCTGGGCGGCGCCGCAGGCGTGTGTGCCGGGCTGGCGGTGGGCGCGACATTGATCGCGTTCGACGTGCCGGTGATCTTCTCGCTGACGGCCATGCTCGGCGCCTTCACCTGTGCGGTGGCGACCGGGCTGGTGTTCGGCTACATGCCGGCTCGGCGCGCCTCCGCGCTCGACCCGGTGGTCGCGTTGACGTCCGAGTAGGCTGACGATGGGCTCGATCTTCCACGACTACCGGCGCAAGGTCGGACAGCGCCTCGCGCTCGCGATGATGACGCCGGCGTGCGCTTGGCTTGCCGGTTGCGCCAGCCCCCAAGAAGCGTCCCAGGTGCCGGACCCTGTGACGCCAGGCACCTGGTCGCAGCCGGCACCTGCGACTGCGGCGCCCCCTCCCCCTGGCGTTGCGCTTCCCACGGTCGATGCGGCATGGTGGAGCCGCTTCGGCAGTCCGGAACTCGACAGCCTGGTCGAGCGCGCGCAGCGACAGAGCCTGGACCTGGCCGCGGCCGTCGCCCGCGTGCGCCAGGCACAGGCTGTCGCGCACGCGGCCGGCGCGGCGCTGCTGCCGGAACTGCAGGCAGGCCTCGACGCGCAGCGCGAAGACCGCCTGCGGGACTCGGCGGCGCTGGTGGAAGGCGCGCGCTTTGGCGCCACCCTCGCCGCGAGCTACGAGGTCGACTTCTGGGGCGGCAACCGCGCCGCGCGCGATGCCGGGCTGGCGACGCTGCAGGCCAGCCGTTTCGATCGCGACACGGTTCGCCTCGCGCTCACGGCCGCTGTCTCGTCGGCGTGGCTGCAGGCCGTGTCGGCCCGCGAGCGCCTGGACATCGCACAACGCAACCTCGCAAGCGCACAGCAGGTGCTGTCCATCGTCGAAGCCAGGCGCCGCGCCGGCGCCGCAGTGGCGCTGGAGGTGGCGCAGCAGCGCGGGCTGGTGGCCGCGCAGCGGCGCGCACTGGCCGCCGTGCGGCAGGAGGATCGGGACGCCCGCGCGACCATCGCGCTGCTGCTGGGCCAGATGGAACCAGTGGAACTGCAGGCCGATTCGTTGCGATCGGTGCGTACGCCGTCGATCGGGCCCGGCCTGCCCAGCGAACTTGTCGCGCGGCGCCCCGACATCGCGCGTGCCCAGGCGCGCCTGGCCGCCGCCGACGCCGACGTCACGGCCGCGCGCGCCGCGATGCTGCCGAGCGTGCGGCTGGGCGCCGGGATCGGCACCGGCGGCGATCGCTGGCGCGCCGTGCTCGACGACCCGATCTACAGCGTTGCAGCCGCACTGGTCGCGCCGATCTTCGATGCCGGCCGCCTGGCGGCGGGACATGCCCAGGCACAGGCGCGCCGCGAGGAACTGCTGGCCGACTACCGCGGCGCCATCGTGGCCGCGTTCGACGACGTGGAGCGGGCGCTCAATGCGCTCTCCGGTGCGCGCGCCGAGGCCGCAGCACAGGCAGATGAACTGCAGCAGGCGCGCCATGCGCTGGACCTGGCCGAGGCACGCTATCGCGCCGGGGCCGAGCCGATGCTGACGTTGCTGGACGCACAGCGCACGCTGTACGCGGCGCAGGACCTGGCGGTGCAACTGCACCAGCGCGAACTGCAGTCCGCTGTCGCGCTCTACCGTGCCCTTGGCGGCGGCTGGTCGGCCGAAGCGACGGAACTGTCGGCCCGGTAAGCGAGACTACTCACCCGGCCGGCCGCCGCGCATCGGCATCCACGCCAGCAACGGCCGCAGTGCGGCCGGGCGCCAGGCCAGCGTGAAGGCCACCGTGGCCGCCGCCACCGCCAGCGTCATGACCCATACGAGCGCGGCCATCGAAGGATGGTCGGCGTACAAGCACAACGCCAGGGCAGCCATCAGGCCGAGACTGCCGATGAACCTCAGCAGGGCGGCGCGTTTGCCGCCGAGCGGTTCGCTGCCGCGGATCTGCTCCCAGTGCGCCTCCAGCGAAAGTGCCAGCCAACCGGCACCGGCGAGGTTGGCCAGAAGCGCCGCAAGTTGAAGCCAGCCATCATGCATGGGCAGCTTTCACAGGGTTCGGTGCAGCCCGCACGCCGGCGGACTGCGCAGCGGCGCGTTCACGCCGGAGCAGGCGCCGCGCGGCCAACATCGCGAGGCCGGCACTGGCGAGCAGGGCCAGGTCGAGCCCGGCTACCGGCCAGTAGCCCTGGATGAGCGTCTTCGCGAGGTGGTCGCCCGTGGTCACCCAGTTGAGCACGACCGCCGCCAGTGCCAGCACCGCCAGCGCCCAGCACTGTTCGCGCCAGGCTGGCGCGATGCGCCCTGCCGCCACCGGCGCGCTGCGCCATGCAGCATGCGCAAACGCGAACAGCCACGCCCCCCAGAAGATGCCCTTCTCCCAGTCGGCGCGATGCGCCAGTGCATCCGGCAGCACGCGATTGGCCACCAGCATCGACACCATGGCCAGCAGCATGCCGGTGACTGTCGTCACGGCCAGCGCGTCGACCCAGCGCGCCCCGCCGTGGCCCTGGCGCACATGCTGGGCCTTGCGCTTCTCGACGAAGAACAGGAAACCGGTCGCGATGCAGACGCAGCCGGCCAGCCCGCCGAACACGTAGAACCAGCGCAGCAGCCAGTGCTCGAAGTGCTGCAGGTGCAAGCCGGTGAGAAAAGTGTTGATGCTCGACACCACCGTCGGCGGCGGCTCCTCCAGGATCACCCTGCCTGTAGCGGCCTCGAAGTGCACCGCCTGGCCCACCAGCGCGACGCGGTCGCTGCCGGCGCGGTAGATGCTGACGTAGCCATTGGCGTCGCCCACGTGGTTGACCTGCAGGAAGCCGACCTCGCCAGGCATGTCGCGCGCGGCCCAGCGGCGCTTGGCCTCCAGCACCATGGCGTCCACCGAGGCCATGGTCGCCGGCACGCCCGAGGGCTTGAAGGCCAGGCCCTTGGCCTGCGCCTGCGCCATTTCGTGCGCCTGTGCCTGCGGCTTGAGCATGGTCTCGGACACCGGCAGGTAGATGCCGGCAAAGATGGTCAGGCCTGACAGGGCGAAGATGAAATGGAACGGCAGGGCCACCACGCCCGTCAGGTTGTGCAGGTCCAGCACGCTTCGGCGGATGTGCTTGCCGGGACGGAAGGTGAACATCTCGCGGAAGATCTTGCGGTGCATCACCACGCCGCTGACCAGCGCCGCCAGCATCACCAGCGCCGCCAGGCCGACGATCCAGTACCCGAGGCTCTGCCATTCCAGGTGCAGGCTGTAGTGCAGCGGGTAGAAGAACTCGCTGCCGATCTTGAGCTGGTCGTGCGGCAGAACCTTCCCATTGCGCGGGTCGATGGTCACGTGGCCGTGCACGTGGTCGTCCGGGTCGTTCGGGTTGTTGGTCACCGCGTACTCGGCGTACATCTGCAGCACAGGGTCGCGGTGCGTGGTGTAGGCGCTCCAGTTCATCAGCGGCAGCGCAGCCGGCAGCGGACCGCCGACGCGCTCGCGCGCCGCCTCGAGTTCTTCCTCTTCCGGCTCGATGGCCTCGAAGATGGGCTTGAGCATGTGGTCGAACGACGGCATCACCTGCGGCGCGAAGCGCGTCTGCGGGATCGCCCAGCGATCGATCTCGCGATCGAACACCGACACGGCGCCGAAGAAGAACGCGATCATCAGCACGTAGCCGAGCACCAGCCCGAACCACGTGTGCAGCCACGCCATCGAGAAGCGGAAGGAAGAAAACACGCCGCCCCCGGTTCAGTTCGTTGCGCGCAGGAGCAACCACGCCAGCGTCGTCATCGCGGCGCCACCGCCCGCGAGCACGCCCCACACCCGCGCCAGGCTTGCCGGCACGTACGCCCAGCAGAAGCACGCCAGGAACACCAGGAATGCAAGCAGGAAGCACAACGTGCGGGCATCGTCATAGGGCATGCCGGCCAGCAGGAGGATGGCGATGCCCAGCGTGGCAAACCCCCAGACGAAGGCGTAGCCACCCAGCAGGCTGGCGGCCACGCGCGAGGCAATGTGAAACGGGCTCATGGGAAATCTGCAAGCCTCGCAGCGCGGCGCGCACCCTCGGGGGCGGCCTGCCGAAGCTCATGCCTTGGTGAATGCGTTAGGAATGATTCGCATTCTAGATGGACGAGCCTAGGCGCGGACGGCCTGCATCACCGGATGGAACATCGCCGTCGAATAAGGAGCGCACGTGCAGTTGCGCGCCAGCACCTCGTTGGGGTCCTCGGATACGGCAAAGTGCTTCCCGTCGTTGGCACGGCACCAGGCGCACTCGTCGCCGGTGCCCACCAGCGCGAGCATCATGCCGCCGCAGAACTGCCGCATCTGCAAGACGGCGTCGTGGCGCGCCTTCTGAAGCGTGGCATCCCGGTACAGTTCGCCGGCGAAGGTGGACAGCGTCCGGCGCGGCGCCAGTGGCGCGCGCAGCAGTTCCGCCGCGCGGATGTCCAATGCCGCATCCGCGAGTTCCTTGGCGCGGCGCCGGCCCTCGTCGAGCGGCTGGCCCGGCACCCGACCGTGCTGCCGGAGATAGTCCTCGACAGTGGCCTGCCCGCGTGGCGTCAGCGCACGGCTGCGGCGCACGGCCAGCGCGAGGTACTGGTCGAAGGGACGCTCTTGCGGCTCGGCGCCAGGGATCGGCGATTGAGGTCGGGCGGAGGCCTCGTTCCCCGACAGAAAACTGAAAAGCTTCATCGTGCCCACCAAAGATCAGTAGTTCCTTGGTAGTACATGATGCCAGGGATTTCGCCCGCCGTCGCCCCTCGTGCCGCGAGTGGCGCGGAGGGCGATGCCTCATTCGCGCCGCACCGGGTTGACCAGCGTCCCGACCCCTTCGACCTCGACCTCCACGACGTCACCCGGCCGCATGAACAGCGATGGCTGCCGCTTGAATCCGACACCTCCCGGCGTGCCGGTCACGATCACATCGCCCGGCTCGAGGGAAGTGAACGTCGAGATGTAGCTGATCAGCCGGGGAATCGGGAAGATCAACTGCGCGGTGGTGGCGTGCTGGACCACTTGCCCGTTCAACCGCGTGCTCAGCGCGAGCTCCTGTCCGTCCGCGACCTCGCCTCGCGTCACCAGCCAGGGACCGAAGGCCCCGGTGGCGGGAAAGTTCTTGCCCGGCGTCCATTGGGTCGTGTGGGCCTGCCAATCGCGTATCGATCCGTCGTTGTATGGCGCGTAGCCGGCCACGTGCTCCCACGCCGCGTCTTCGCCGATGCGGCGCCCCGCCTTGCCGACAACGACGGCGATCTCTCCCTCGTAGTCGAGCGAACCGGATTCCCGCGGAAGGACGATCGGTTGCCGGTGCCCGACCTGCGACGAGGCCACGCGCAGGAACACCGTGGGTTGGGCGGTGGTCTCCCGCCTGGCCTCGATCCGATGCTCGTCGTAGTTCAGCCCCACGCAGAAGATACGGGTCGCATCCGGAATCACGGGCAGATATTCGACCTCTTCGAGGCCGACGGTCGCGGCCCGGGAGTTCACGAACCCCTCGATTTCATGCAGCTCCATTCGCGCCAGAGCGCTTCGAAGCGTGGGGTGGCGCCCTTCGGTGGCCGCCTGCAGGTCGACGATGCGCTCGCCGGAGACGGCACCCCAGCTCGGGGCGCCCAGGTGGGAATAGCTCAGAAGTTTCATGTGTGTTCGCAATTCGGCCCGCTCGGCGGCCGATCAGTCGATGGTGATGCCCGCTGCCTTCACGATCTTTCCCCACTTGTCGTACTCGGAGCGGAAGAACCGCTGGAACTGCTCCGGCGTTCCACCACGCACGGCTGCGCCTTGGGACGAGAGGACGTCACGCACGCTCGCCTCCTGAAGGGCCGCGTTCGTGGCCTTGGAAAGCGCATCGACGATCGGCTGGGGCGTGTTGGCCGGAGCAAGCAGGCCGAACCAGGTCCCGGCCTCGAACCCTGCGACGCCTGCTTCCTGCATGGTCGGCACCTGTGGGAACTGGGGCGAACGCTCGGTCGACGTGATGGCGATCGCACGCAGTTTTCCGGCCTTGACCAGCGGCGCCGAAGTGCTGAACACGTCGAACATCACGTCGATCTGTCCGGCCACGAGGTCCACCAGCGCGGGCCCGCTGCCTTTGTAGGGGACGTGGACCATGTCGACGCCGGCGAGGCTCTTGAAGTATTCGCCGGCAAGATGCGCCGCGCTTCCGTTGCCGAACGAACCATAGGTCAACTTGCCCGGCCGTGCCTTTGCCTCGCGCACGAGGTCGCCGACGCTGGCGATCTTCAACGCCGGATTGGCCACCAGCAGCAGCGGCTGGGTCGCCACCAGCGTTATCGGTTCGAGACCGTTCACGGGGTCGTACCCGAGCTTGGGGTAGGTGTGGGGCGTCACCGTCAATGGGCCGGCCGCGCTGAACAGCAGCGTGTAGCCGTCCGCCGGTGCCTTCGCCACGAACTCGTGGCCGATGGCGCCGCCGGCGCCGGCACGGTTCTCGACCACGACAGGCTGGCCAAGCCGCTCGGTCAGCGACTTCGCCAGCAGCCGCGCCGTGGCATCGGTCGAACCGCCGGCGGCATAGGGAACGATCAGCTTGACAGGCTTGTCCGGGTATCCCTGGGCAAATGCACCGGTCGCGACGACCAGTGCCAGGGCGGCAAGCGCCAGGTTGCGTCGCCAATGAACCAGAGTCGAAATCATCGTGTTGTCTCCTTGTCGATCTGTCTGGGAACGCTTGCACTCGTCGCGCCCGCCGTCGCGTTGGACCCGATTCGGCCGAACGGGTCGCCGAAGCGCTCCAGCATCACCTGCTCGAAAGGCACGCCTTCAGAGGCGAACCAGCTGCCCGACCGCAAGGTGTAGGCGTCGTGCCTCAGCGGCGCCTGCGGTTCGGTTCCCGCCGCCAGCGCCTTCGCGCCGGTCAGCACGGCGCGGCGGAACCGCACCACCGCCGCGTCGGACGCGGACAGGTGCTCCTGCGTGCGATCGGCGATGCGTCCCTGGCTGTCCTGGATCATCGCGTCCTGCTCGGCGACGCCGCGAACGCCGGTGAAGCTGATGTGCTTCTGGTGCTGCCGGTCGATGAGGTACTCGTTCGCCCTGTTGCGGATCGGAATGAAGTTCGCATCGACTTCCGCGACCACGCCGTGGCCGCCGCTGAACTTGCTCACCTCGTCTTCGGTCAACGGGCGGTCGGGATTCCAGGCATAGGTATAGATCCAGCAGTTCTCGTCATCGATCGGCACCCAGGTGTAGCCGAAATGGGTTTCGCCGGGCAGCGTCGAAGGCGTCGTGCTGTGGGCCGGAAGCGCGTACTGGGCACTGCGCCAGTAGCGAACGCCGTCGTCGGCCCGCCGCGCGCCACCGACGACGAAGCCGACTTCGTGCTCGAGGATGGAGAACTTCGGCAGGGGATCCTCCCGGATCCAGCGCAGGCGCTTCTCGTCCGCCGGCGCGTCCGGATTGGCATTGGACGGAACGCCCGGCGCAGGCATGTGAAGAAACGAGAAATGCGAAGTGTCGAGCGCGCCTTCGATGGACTGCGCCCAGTTGCATTCCTGAAGCTTCTTGGTGACGAAGCGGTGCGAGGCAGGCAACGCGCCGAACTCGAGGCGCGGCACTTCCGGAAGCGCTCTCTCCCAGGGGTCCGGGCCAAGGTAGGCCCAGACGATGTCCCCGTACTCGCGCGTCGGATAGGCCTTCAGCCGCAGCGAATCGTGGTAGCTCGCACCCGGTGGCACGTTGGGGAGTTCGAGCGGTCGTCCTTGAACGTCGAACTGCCAGCCGTGGAACACGCAGCGAATCGCGCAGTTCTCGTTGCGCCCGAAGTACAGGTCGGCCCCGCGGTGCGGGCATTTCGACGCGACCAGGCCCACGACGCCGTCGCTGTTTCGAAAGGCCACCAGCTTCTCGCCCATGACGTTGACCCGCATGGGTGCACCGTCGCGCTCCGGCAACTCGCGCGACAGCGCGATCGGCTGCCAGAAGCGGCGAAAGAACTGGCCCATCGGCGTGTCCACACCCGTGCGTGTGAGCAACTCATTGTCGGCGGCACTCAGCATGTTGCCTTCTCCCGGGTGGTTGCCAACGACTTTCGAGGGTCGCGAATGCCGTACGGCGCACCCCACCCGATCGTGTCCAGGGTCTCGCCGGAAGGCTCGTACTCGCAGCCGATCCAACCTTGCCAGCCCAGCGCCTCGATGAGCTCGAACAGATAGGGGAAATGGATCTCGCCCGTCCCGGGCTCGTGCCGGCCCGGCACGTTGCCCACCTGGATATGTCCGATGTGCGGCCAGGCCGAGCGCATGCGGTCGGCGATGGCGCCCTCTTCCATCTGGATGTGGAAGGTGTCGAAGCACAGCTTCACGTTGTCGCGGCCGAGCGCCTCGACGACTTCGACGCCCTCGTCGATGCGGTGGTACAGAAAGGCGGGAAACCGTGCGCGGCAGCAGGGCTCGAGGATGAGCGTCAGGCCGTGCGCGCCTGCCTCGTCCGCTGCCCAGGCCAGGTTTTCCAGGAACAGGCCCATGCAGCGCCCGCGGTCCAGTTCCGCGCCGATGTTGCCCGGCATCACGTGGATGTTCGGGCCGCCGATCTGCACGGCATAGTCCACAGCCGCATGAATGCTCGCCCTGAAGTCCTTCTCGCGGCCCGGCAGCGCGGCGAGCCCGCGTTCTCCCGCGTTCCAGTCGAACGGCGAAAGGATCTGGACCATCGACAGGTCGTTGTCGCGAAGCCGGGCGGCGATCTCCCGCGCCGGGTACTCGTAGGGAAATGCGACCTCGACTCCCTTGAACCCGGCCTCCGCGGCCGCCTGGTACCGCTCGAGCATGGGAAGGTCGGTGAACAGCCACCGCAGATTGGGATCGAATCGCAACATCGTGAGGTCTCCTTGTTGCGGTCAATCCTAGGATCGGCTTATTGTTGAGGCAAGCCAGCAATTCTTAGCACTGATTGAGTTTTTCTTATGAATATCGGGAACGTCTCGCTGCGCCAGGTGCGGGCCTTCGTCGCGGTCGCGGATGCCGGCGGATTCGCAGCCGCCGCGCGGCGCCTGCATCTCACGCCATCGGCGCTGAGCCTGCTCATCAAGGAGCTCGAGACGAACATCGAAGTCCGCCTGTTCGATCGGAGCACGCGCACGACCGAACTCTCCATTGCCGGCAGCGAGTTCTATCCGCTGGCCCGCAAGGTCCTCATCGATCTCGAGCAGGCGCTGGTGAGCACACAGGACCTGCAGCAGAAGCGGCGCGGCACGGTGCGCATCGCCTGCACCCCTCTGTACGCGGCCACCACCGTTCCGGAACTGATCCGCCGGTACCGGCAGAGATTTCCGGCAGTGACCGTCTACGTCCTCGATTCGTTGAACCAGCAGGCGCTGGCGCGCGTCGCCACCGGCGAGGCGGACATCGGCGTCGCCCCACAGCGGCAGGCGCCGCCCGAACTCGAACAGCACAGCCTGATGCAGGACCGCGTGTGGATGGTCTGCAGGCCGGACCATCCTCTTGCCGCGCACAAGCGCGTGAGCTGGGCGCAGGTCCTCAGGCACCCCTTCGTCAGCCTGACACCCGATTTCACCAAGCGCCTGCAAGCCGACCTGTTCCAGTATTCCTCCACGCTCGTTCTCAATCCCGCGCACGAGGTTTCATTCATCACCACCGCGCTCGGCATGGTGCAAAGCGGCTTCGGTGTAACGGCCCAGCCGAGCCGTTCCCTGTCGCTTCTCCCGGCCTTCGGCCTCGTCGCGCGCCCCCTGATCTCCCCTGTCGTGAACCGGCACCTGTCCCTCTTCTGCCTCGGCGGCCGGGATCTTTCGCCGGCAGCCGACAGCCTTCGCTCGTTCCTGCTCGAAGAGTCGGTATGAGGCAGCGCCCTGGAGCCTATGAAGCGGCGGCAGACGCCCTGCGCGCTGCGGCACCTCAGCGCCGCATGAACCACCACAGCCCCAGCGCAAGCGCCGCCAGCCACACCGCCACCACCAGCGCGGCACCCAGGCGGCTGCGAGGCCGGGCGCGCTGCGCGTGCAGCCACGCGTCGGCCTGCGCGCGGCACTGCGCGAGGACGTCCGGCGGCAGCAGGCGCACGGCCAGCCAGACCAGGCCGGGCAGCAGCACCAGTTCGTCGAGGTAGCCCAGCACCGGAATGAAGTCCGGGATCAGGTCGATCGGGCTGAGGGCATACGCCGCCACCACGATCCCGATGGCCTTGGCGTACCAGGGCGTGCGAGGGTCCTTGACGGCGAAGCCGAGCGCGACGCCATCGCGTGCGATGCGCCGGGCCCAGTTCTTGAGCGTCCCGCCGAGCTTCATGGAAGCGCGAGCATGCCAAAAAGCGGCGGGCTCGCCGGCGGCGCGTTTGGTCCCTAATATCGGCGTTCCCGTGCCCGCCTGCGAACCGACCCCGGAATTCACGCCATGAAACCTCCCGGTCCCTCTGCGTCGCCTGCCCGCCCAGCCGCTGCCAGCCGCAGCGACCTGCTGTGGGTCGTCCTGCTGCCCGTAGCGGTGTTCGCGCTGTCGACGCACTTCGAGCTGCACGAGCGCCTGTCGTCGCTCACCACGCCGCTGGAGCGATGGCAGGTCGACGAGTTGCCGCTGGCGCTGCTGGCACTGTCTGTCGGCCTCGCCTGGTACGCCTGGCGCCGGCGCGGCGAGGCGGCGCGGCTGCTGGAGCGCAACCGCGAGCTCACGCGCCAGCTGATCGCCGTGCAGGAGCGCGAGCGCGTGGCGCTGGCGCGCGAGCTGCACGACGAGCTCGCCCAGCATTGCACCGCGATCCGCATCGAGGCGACCTACATCCAGCGCGCGCAGGCGCTCGACCAGATCGGCGCCGCCGCCCGCCGGGCCGCCGCCTCGGCCGAACTGCTGCAGGCCGGCGTGCGGCGGCTGCTGCGGCGCCTGCGGCCGGCCGACCTGGACGAGCTGGGCCTGGTGGCGGCCATGCAGTCGCTGTGCGACGACTGGGCGGCCCGCAGCGGCGTGGCCTGCCGCTTCCATCCGCAGGGCGCCCTGCGCGATTGCGGCGAGGCGATGGACACGACCATCTACCGCGTGGCACAGGAGGCGCTGGTCAACGTGATGCGCCACGCGCAGGCGACCCAGGTCGAGATCGCCCTGGTGGCCAGCCCCGGCACCGTCGTGCTGCACATCCAGGACGATGGCCGCGGCCTGGCCGCGGACGCGCCCGCGCAGGGCTTCGGCTTGCTCGGGGCGACCGAGCGCGCGGCCGCGCTGGGCGGCAGCCTGGAGACGCGCAGCGCCCCCGGTTGCGGCACCCAGGTGCGCATGTGCCTGCCGCTCGGCACGGCCGGCGTGGCGGCCACCAACGAGCTGGCCGCAGCATGATCCGGCTGCTGCTGGTCGACGACCACCCGGTGGTGCGCACCGGCTACCGGCACCTGCTCGAACAGGACGGCGACATGACGGTGGTGGCGCAGGCCGGCAGCGTCGACGAGGGCTACGCGCTGTTCGCCGCTCACGAGCCCGACATCACCATCACCGACGTCGCCATGCCCGGCAGCAGCGGCCTGGACCTGATCCACCGCCTGCGCGAGCGCTCGGCGCAGGCGCGCACGCTGGTCTTCAGCATGCACGACAGCGAGACGCTGGTGCACCGGGCCTTCGAACTCGGGGCGCTGGGCTTCGTCTCCAAGAGCTGCGCGCCCGACAGCCTGATCGAGGCGGTGCACAGCGCGCTGGCCGGCCGCCGCTACCTCAGCCCCGGGCTGCCGCAGCACTGGCTGCACAGCGCGGCGCGGGCGCCGGCGTTCGCGCAACTCACGCCGCGCGAGTTCGAGGTGTTCCGGCTGCTGTCGCGCGGCGAATCGCCCGCCGAGTGCGCGCGCCTGCTGCACCTGAGCCCCAAGACCGTCTCCAACCTGCAGAGCCAGATCAAGGAAAAGCTGGGCACCGGCACCAGCGCCGCCATGGCGCACCTGGCGATCCGCCACGGCCTGATCTCGCCCGCGAGCCCTCCAGGGAACCCCTGAGTCACGGCGGGAAATCTTCCCTGTCGAACGCCGGGTCGCGCCTGTAGCTTGCGCATGGCGCCGCGCGGCCGTCATGCGCGCGCTCCTGCACGAAACAACGAGAGGGAACCGCCATGCCACGCTCGCCCCGCGCACCCGCCGTCGCCCACCGGACGGCGCCCGTCGCCGCCGCTGCCCTGTTGCTGTGCCACATGCTTGCGGCCCGGGCACAGGCGCCGGAGCCACCGCCCCCCGCCGCCGTCAGCGAACTGCCCACCGTCCAGGTGATCGAGGCGGCCCCGCTGCCCGGTCTGGAACTGCCGCGCGACCAGGTGCCCGGCAACGTGCAGACCGCGACCGACGCCGACATGGAGCGCATGCACGCGCCCGACCTGACGAACTTCATGTCACGCGCCATGGGCAGCGTCACGGTCAACGAGACCCAGGCCAACCCGTTCCAGCCCGACGTGAACTACCGCGGCTTCACCGCCTCGCCCCTGCTGGGCACGCCGCAGGGGCTGTCGGTGTTCCTCGACGGGGTGCGGCTGAACCAGCCCTTCGGCGACGTGGTGAGCTGGGACCTGTTCCCGCGCAACGCGATCTCCTCGCTCACCCTGGTGCCGGGCAGCAACCCGCTGTTCGGCCTCAACACGCTCGGCGGCGCCCTGTCGCTGCAGACCAAGGACGGCATCCACAATCCCGGCACGATGGTGGAGATCCTGGGCGGCCAGTACGGGCGCGTGGGCGCCCAGTTCGAGACCGGCGGGCACAGCGAAAGCAACGGCATGCACTGGTACGTGACCGGGAACGCCTACCACGAGGACGGCTGGCGCACCGCGTCGCCATCGGACCTGCGCCAGCTGTTCGCCAAGGTCGGGCAGCGCACGGGCAATGGCGACGTCTCGCTGTCGATGGCGCTGGCCGACAACGACCTCACCGGCAACGGCTCGCAGGAAGCCGGCGCGCTGCAGCGCGACTGGTCCAGCGTGCGCACCATCCCCGACGAGACCAAGAACCGAGCCCTGTTCCTCAACCTCGCCACCACGCAGGCGCTGAGCGACAGGCTCAGCTTCTCGGGCAACGCCTACTACCGCGACATCAAGACCAACACGTTCAACGGGGACATGAACGACGAGTCGCTCGACCAGGCCATCTACCAGCCCAACGCCGCCGAGCGCGCGGCGCTGGCAGAGGCCGGCTACAGCGGCTTTCCGACCAGCGGCGAGAACGCCGGCAACACGCCCTTCCCCAAGTGGCGCTGCATCGCGAACATCCTGCTCAACGACGAACCGAACGAGAAGTGCAACGGCCTCGTCAACGAGACCCAGACACGGCAGAAGAACTACGGTCTGGCCGGCCAGTTCTCGCTCGACGCCGTCACCGGCAGCATCGGCCACAAGCTGGTTGCCGGCGCCGCCTACGACGCCAGCCGGGTCAGCTTCACGCAGGGCGCGCAGTTCGGCTACATCAACCCCGACCGCTCCATCGCCACCGTGGCCGGCCCCGGCGCCTTTGCCGACGGCACGCAGGAATCCGAGGACGCGTTCGATGCGCGAGTGGACCTGTCGAGCCGCTCGCACACCGGCAGCCTCTACCTGAGCGACACCATGGCGCTGCGTCCCGACACGCACCTGACGCTGGCCGGACGCTACAACCACACCACGGTGCGCAACGCCGACGCGCTCACGCCCGGCGGCGGCCCCGGCTCGCTCGACGGCGAACACACCTTCAGCCGCTTCAACCCGGCCGTCGGCATCACCTGGGCGCCAAGCGAATCGGTCACCTTCTACGGCGGCGCCAACCAGGGCAGCCGCGCCCCCACCGCCATCGAGCTGGGCTGCGCCGATCCGGAAAGCCCCTGCAAGCTGCCCAACGCCTTCGCCGGCGACCCGCCGCTCAAGCAGGTGGTCACCACCACCTTCGAGGCCGGCCTGCGCGGCGCGGTGGCCGGTCAGGTGCTGTGGAACTTCGGCGTGTTCCGCTCCGACAACAAGGACGACCTGCTCTTCGTCAGCGATGACTCGAGCGGCTTCGGGTACTTCAAGAACTTCGGCAAGACGCGGCGCCAGGGCATCGAGATGGGCCTGCACGTCAAGCCCGCGGCCGCCTGGACCGTGGGCGGCAACCTCAGCCTGCTGGACGCCACGTACCGCACCGCCGAGACCGTGGGCGGCACCGGCAACAGCAGCAACAGCGCAGCCGCGGACGGCGCGCCGGGCACCGAGGGCACCATCGATATCCGGCCGGGCGACCGTATCCCGCTGCTGCCGCGCCAGGTGCTCAAGCTCTATGTCGACTGGGAGCCCACCGCCTTGTGGCACGTCGGGCTCGACATGACCGCCGCCAGCGGCACCGCGGTGCGCGGCAACGAGAACGGGCAGGATGCGCCCGACGGGCTCTACTACACCGGCTCGGGCCGCACCAGCGGCTACGCGGTGTTCAACCTCGGCGTCGACTACAAGCCCAGGCCCGGTTGGAAGGTGTTCCTGCAGGTCACCAACCTGTTCGACCGGAAGTACGCCACCGCCGGCCAGCTCGGGGCCAACGGCTTCACCTCCGACGGCGCCTACATCGCCCGTGCGCTGCCCGCCAACGCCAACGGCGACTACCCGGTACCGCAAGGCACCCTCTACTCGCCCGGCGCGCCGCGCACCGCGTGGGTGGGCCTGCGCTACACCTACAAGGGAAGCTAAGCCCGCGCGGCGTGCCATCATCCGGTCCCTCACCACGAGGAGCGCCGCGAGAATGAGCACCCCCGCACCGTACGGCACCTGGCAGTCGCCTCTCGGCGCCGACCGGGTGTCGACGTCGATGGTCGAACTGCTCGACGTGCAGTTCGACGAAGGCGGCGCCCCCTACTGGATCGAGGGCCGGCCGCAAGAGGGCGGACGCCACGTGCTGGTGCGCCAACCGGCCGCGGGCGACCCGGTCGACGTGTTGCCACCCGGCTTCTCCGCCCGCACGCGCGTGCACGAATACGGCGGCGGCGCGGCCACGTTCGGGGCCGGCGCGATCTGCTTTGCCGATTTCGAGGATCAGCGCCTGTACCGCCAGGCGGGCAGCGGCCCGCCGCAGGCGCTGACGCCGCCCGGGCTGCGCTATGCCGACGGCCGCATCGACACCGCCCGCCGGCTCTGGCTCGGCGTGCGCGAGGACCACCGCGAAGCGGACACCCAGCCCCGCAACACGATCGTCGCCGTCGCGCTCGATGCCCCAGGGCCGCAGCCGGGCACGGTGCTGGTCGAAGGCGACGACTTCTACGCCGCGCCACGGCTGAGCCCGGACGGCCGGCGGCTGGCCTGGCTGGCCTGGCGCCATCCCCTCATGCCGTGGGTCGGCACGCAGCTGTGGGTGGGCGACTTCGACGGCGGCGCGGTGCACCACGCACGACGGGTGGCCGGCGGCGAGCAAGAATCGGTGTTCCAGCCCGAATGGGCGCCGGACGGCACGCTGTACTTCGTGTCCGACCGCACCGGCTGGTGGAACCTGTACCGGCTCGACGACAGCGGCGCGGCCATCAACGTCTGCCCGCGCGCGGCGGAGTTCGGCCGCGCGCAATGGCGCCTGGGCATGTCGACCTACGCCTTCCTCAGCGCCCGCCAGGCCGTGTGCGCCTACACCGAGGGCGGCACCGGCACCCTGGCACTGCTCGACCTGGAAAGCGGCGCGCTCGCACCGCTGGCGCTGCCGTTCAGCGACTTCGCCTCGGTGCGGGCGCACGGCGGCAAGGTGGCGTTCATCGGCGGCTCGCCTGTCGCCTCCAGTGCCGTGGTCCTGTTCGACCCGCTCACCCGCGCCGCCACCGTGCTGCGCCAGGCTACGGCCGTCGCCGACGACCCGGCGCTGCGCAGGCACCTGTCGGCGCCGCAGCCGATCGAGTTTCCGACGGCGAACGGCCGCACCGCGTTCGCCCTGTACTACCCGCCCGCGAATGCCGACTTCCATGCCGACGCCGCCGAGCTGCCGCCGCTGCTGGTGCGCTGCCACGGCGGCCCCACGTCGTCGGCCACGCGCGCGCTCGACCTGCGCACGCAGTTCTGGACCAGCCGGGGCATCGCGGTGGTCGACGTCGACTACGGCGGCAGCACCGGCTACGGGCGCGCCTACCGCGAGCGCCTGCACCAGGCCTGGGGCATCGTCGACGTGGAAGACTGCGCCGCCGCCGTGCGGCACCTGGTGGCGCGCGGGCTGGCCGACCCGGCGCGCACGGTGATCAGCGGCGGCAGCGCCGGCGGCTTCACGGTGCTCAGCTGCCTGACGAGTGCCGACGCCGCGGTGCGCGGCCTGTTCGGCGCCGGCGCCAGCCACTACGGCGTCAGCGATCCACAGGCCCTGGCGCGGGACACGCACAAGTTCGAATCGCGCTATCTCGACTGGCTGATCGCGCCGTCGGACTGGGCCGAACGCTCACCGGTGCGCCATGCCGACCGGATGTCCGCGCCGGTGGTCTTCTTCCAGGGCGCGCAGGACCGGGTCGTGCCCCCGAGCCAGACCGAGGCGATGGTGTCGGCCCTGCGCCGCAAGGGCATCACCGCGCAGTACACGCTGTTCGCAGGGGAACAGCACGGCTTTCGCCAGGCGGCCAACATCCGGTGGGCGCTGGACGCGGAGTTCTACTTCTTCGACACGCTGGTCTTTCGCGCCGGGCGGCGCAGCCACGGCAACGCATAGCGCGCCGCCAGCAGGCACAGGGCGAGTGCCGCCAGCGCGGCGCGGCCGCTGGCGTGCGCCGGCAGCGGCCGGGCCAGCGCCGGCGCCGTCAGCGCCCGCGCCAGGTCTTCGGGCGCCTGCAGTCGCAGGTAGGCCATGCCCTGCTCGCCGGCCAGGCGCTGCAGGTACCCTTCGCGCAGCGCCGACAGGTGCTCCATGCCGGGCGTGGCGCCCAGCGCAGGCGCGGCCGCGACGCCGTCGGCCGGGCCGTCCACCATCTTCTCGCCCTGCACGCTGGCGCCGCGGCCCAGGCTGTGCGGGTCGGTCTGCATCACCTCGTCGGCGCGCCAGAACCCCAGCGGCCGGCCCTGCGGATCGCGCTTGGGAATCGGCGACGGCACGCGGTCACCCACGCCGACGATCAGCCCGGGCACTTCGCCGGGCTTGTCGTCGAACCTGGGCCGGTACGACGGGCTCAGCGGCGGCGCCTCGTGCCCGTCGGTGACGAACACCAGCGTGGGCTTCTCGGGCAGGTCGCGGGCAATGCCGATCGCGCTGTGCAGCCCCTTGGCCACCTCGCTGTTGCCCGACCACGCCATGCGCGAGTCGATGCGCGCCAGCGTCGCGCGCAACTCGTCCAGGTGGCCGCAGACCTCGATCGGGGCGAACAGCAGCAACGACCGGTACTCGGTGAAGATCGCCCACCCGACCTTGGAGCCGCATGGCAGGCGCAGCAACGCACCGCGCAGCGCATGCCTGGCGAGATCGAGGCGCGACACCGGACGGCCGTCGATCTGCGCGTCGGTCACGTTCATGCTCTGCGTCACATCCAGCACCACCACGTGGTCGAAGCGGTCGCGTTCCATCGTCACGCCCGGATCGAACAGCGCGGCCGCCAGCAGCAAGGCCGCGGCGGCGAGCAGCCAGCGCCCGCCGCCGGGCCGCCACCACGCGCGCGGGCCGTCGCCGGGCGCGGTCATGGCAAGCCCGGCGAATAGCCGCGCATGGTGGTGGCGGCGCGCTCGGCGTTGCGCTGGACTTCCGGCGGCGCCGCGTCCAGCTCCTCGGGGTCGGCGAGCAGCCGCTGGGCCCGCTCGAGGTTGTAGCGCGCGTCCCAGTGCTGCGGATCGACGCGCAGCACGTTGCGGTAGCCCTCCTTGGCCAGCTCGATCAGCGCGATCGCCTTGCCCGGCTCGCCGCCGCCCTGCACCGCGATGGCCTGGCGCATCAGCAGGTTGGCGCTGTTGAAGCGTGCCGCCTGCCCCAGCGGCGAATCGCCCTCCAGGCTGCGGTACAGGCGCAGCGCGGCGTCTTCGCGCGCCGCGTCGGCGCCGCCTGCGGCCAGCGCGCGCGCCCGCGCGAACATCACCTGCGGCGGCGCGCGCCTGTCGTCTGCCGGGAAGGTGCCGGACGCGATCACCTCGTTCCAGCGCGTCTGCCGCGCCAGGAACACGCCGTCGATGGCGGCCGCCGCGCACACCAGCGCCAGCAGCGCCATCGCGCCGAGCGTCAGCCGCCGCGCATTCAGGCCCATCGCCGGATCTCCGCCAGGCTCGCCGCCAGCAGCAGCACGACAGCGCCGAGCGCGACGCCGAACATGTGCCCCGACAGGTCGCGCCGCGGCATGGTGTCCAGGTAGGTGATGGGCAGCTTCTCCAGGCGGTCCACCTCGTCGATGGCCCGCTTGAGCGCCTCCGGGTCGCTGGCTTCGTAGGCGCGGTAAGGCGTCTCGAGCGATCCGAAGAAGCGGTGCAGCGCGTACTCGGGCACCGTGTCCACGCTGGCGGCCGCCTCGCCTTGTTCCAGTACCAGGCCCGGGCTGTTGGCCGAGCGCAGGTAGATCCAGTAGATGGCCACGCGGTGCTTGCGCGCCAGGTAGGCGATGCGCTCGCGCGCGCCCGGGTCGAGGCGGTCGCCGCCGTCGGACACCAGCATGACGATGCGCGAGCCGGCGTAGGGGCGCTCGGCGAAGGAGCCCAGCGCTTCCTCCAGCGCCAGGCCGATGTTGGTCTCCGACAGGCCCCGGCCGACGTCGCCGGCGGCAATGGCGGCCTGCACCGCGTCGCTCTTCTGGGTGAACTCCAGCACGCGGATCGGCAGCGTGCTGAAGACGATCACGCCGAAGCGGTCGTCCTTGCGCCGGCTGACGAATTCGGACAGCAGCTCGCGCGCGACCTTGCCCTTGGACTCGCGCTGCCGGCCCGGCGAGCGGCCCATGTAGTAGTCGATCACCTCGGGTCCCGTGCCGCGCGCAAGCGCCGGCGGCGGGCGGGCGCCGGCAAAGCCCTGGTCCATGCTGCGGCTGCGGTCGAGCACCAGCACGATCTCGGCGCCCCGCCCGACACGCTCGACGCCGTATTCCGGCCGATACGGACCCGCCAGCCCGACCACGAGCGCCGCCAGCGCCAGGACGCCGACGATGCGCAGCCCCCACGCCAGCAGCGCCGAAGCGCGGTCGCGCGGCGCCAGCGCCACCCAGGCGTTGCCGAACGCGAGGCCGGGCTCGCGCAGCAGCGGCAGGGCCGCCAGCGGCAGCAGCCAGAGCCAGCGCGGGTCGTCGAAGCTCATGGCGCAGGCCTCGCGCGGCGCGCTGCAGCATTGCCTTCGGGGCACCCGGCCGCGGGTTTCATGCCGCACCCCTTTCGGCATCGCGGCAGCGGCGGCAGAACTCGACCAGCCAGCGCCGGTCGGCCGGGCCCCGGCCCTCGCCGAAGAACTCGTGGCGCGAGGCCTGGAAGAAGGCGGCCAGCTCGCCGCGCAAGGGCGCGAACTGCGGACGCCGGCGCACGAAGCGGTCGATGTCCTGCTCGAAGAACACCTCGCCCATGCTCCTGTCCAGCGCGCCATGCACTTCGCGCAAGGCCTGCTGCCACTGGCCCGGCGGCGTGTCCGGCGCCAGCGTGCGCACCTGGCGCCAGGCCATGGTGAAGGGCCGGTGCCTGCGCGTCCACCACGGCAGGCCGACGTACACGTGCGCGAGCCAACCCAGCAGCAGCAGCGCCGCGACGCCGTAGCCCGCCAGTCTCAGCCTGGCCGGCCGGGTGTCGAGCAGCGGCGGGGCCGCGTCGGGGCGCAGTTCGCCCAGGCCGCGCCGGCTCGGCGCGTCCGCCGGCACCAGCGGCGACACCGTCACGGGCCAGGCTTCGACCAGCAGTTCCTGCGCCCGCGGCTGCCCCTGGAAGCGCAGGCGGAAGCTGGGCATCTCCAGCACGCGCGGCTCGCGCGGCGACAGGAAGACCTGGTAGGCCAGCCTCAATTCGTGGCGCCGCCCGCCGTCGATCCCGCCGTCGAGCCGCGTGACGCTGCGCAATTCGAGGGCGCGCCCCCGCGCGCCGGGGCGGGGCACGCTGTCCTCGTCGAGCACCAGTCCGTCCGGCACGTCGACCGTGACGGTGCGCGCCACCACGTCGCCGAGCTGCCAGCCGAAGGCGCGCGGCTCCTGCGTGCGCAGGTCCAGCTGTGCCGCGCAGGCGGCCGCGGCCAGCCAGCCCGGCAAGGCGGCCCAGCAGGTGCGCGCGCCGGCTTTCATGTGCGTCCTAGGTGTGGAAATGGCGCGTGAGCGCGTCGGCGTCATAGGCGCCCTCGATGAAGTGGGCCCTGCGCCGGTATTTCTCGAAGACCTGCAGCAGCGCCGCGCGGCGGGCGTCTCTCGCGGCCTGCCACTTCTCGCGCAGCCAGGGGCGCCACCACACCAGCCTGGGCGCCCCGCCTTCCGGGTCGCGCACGCGCACCAGTCCGCTGCGCGCATGAAGGTCGAATTCCACCGGGTCCCACAACACCACCGGCACCAGTTCGTGATGGGCCAGCGACGCCAGCACGGCCTCCACACGCGGCAGCGGCAGGTGGAAGTCGGACACCAGGAACACCAGCGAACGCTGCCGTCCCAGGTGCACGGCAGCCAGGGCCAGCGCGTCGGCCGACGTGCCTTGCAGATCGAGCGCGCGCAGCCGGCCCGCCAGCGCGGCACCCACGCCGCGCACGCGCGTGGGCGGCTGCAGCAGGTCCTCGCGCACCTCGCCGTCGCAGCCGATGAAGCCGAAGCTGTCGCCCTGGCGCCAGGCCGACCAGGCCAGGCTGTCGACAAGATCGGCCATCACGTCCAGCTTGCGGCGCGTGGCGGCGAAGCCCATCGACGCCGACAGGTCGGCCACCAGCACCACCTGGATCGCCTTGCGCTGGCTGTAGACGCGGACCACCCATTGGCCGAAGGGATCGCGCAGGCTGGCGTGCAGGTCGAGGCGCCGCGCGTCGGGCACGTCGAGCAGCGGCGCATGCCCGCGCAACTCGAAGCCGCCCTCGCCCCGCGTGCTGCGGTGCGACCCGGGGAAATGGCCCGGCGCCGGCGAACCCATGCGGTAGTGAAGCTCCTGCGGCACCGATGGCGGCTGCATCATCGCGGGTCTCCTCGCATGGCCGGGCTCACGGCGCCGCAACGCTCGACACGATGGCGCGCATCAGGCGCGGCGAGATGTCCTGGCGGCGCATCTCGTACACCGGCTGGTAGCACAGGCGATGCGCGATGGCCGGCTCGAACACGGCCTGGACATCCTCGGGCGTGACATGCCCGCGCCCGTCCAGCCAGGCGGCCACCCGCGCTGCGCGCAGCAGCAGGCTCATGCCGCGCGGGCTGGCCCCGGCCAACATCAGTTGCGCGGTATCCAGATCCGGCAGGCGCACGCCGAAGTCGGCCGGCGCCGCCGTCGCGCTCCACAGGTGCAGGGCATAGGCCTGCAATGCCTCCGACGCCTGCACGCCACGCTGGATCAGCTCGCCCACCTGGTTGAGCTCGCGGTGGTCGACCAGCGCGCCGCCCAGGTCGCCGATGAGCCGCTCGGTGTCGTGAAAGCGCGGCTCCACCATGAGCGTGCGGCGCTCGGCGTCGCCGGCCGGCGCGTCGATCGCCACCTCGAGCATGAAGCGGTCGCGCGCGGCGGCCGAGATCTCGAAAGTCTCCTCGCGCTCGACCCGGTTGCGGTCGGCAAAGACCGTCAGGTGCGGGAAGCGGAACTCGCGGTTGAACGCGGACACGCTGCGCTCGGCCATCACGCGCAGCAGCAGCGAATGCACCTGCGGGCGCGCCCGGTTGATCTCGTTGAAGAAGAAGATCGCCAGGCTCTCGCCGTGCCGGATCAGCGGCCCAGGCTCGACCGCCGGCTTGCCATCGGCGCTGATGTAGGTGTAGTAGACCAGGTCGCCGGGCATCAGGTCGATGGTGCCCTCGATGCGGGCGAAATCGCCGCCCAGCACCTGCGCGAAGGCGCGCAGCAGCGTGGTCTTGCCCACCCCCACGTCGCCCTGCAGCAGCACGTGGCCGCGCGCGAACACGGCGGTATTGATCAGGCGGATGGCCCGCGCCTGGCCGACCACCGCCCTGGCGACCTCGGCCTCGAGCCGCAGCGCGCGCGCCCGCCAGTCGCTCATCAGGGCATCGTCACGGTTCATCGGTGTCTCCGGTGTCGTCAACTGCCCGTGCTGCGGGTGTTCTTCATGCGCTCGGCCGCCGCCCGCTCGCGCTCGTACTCTTCGCGGCAGGCCCGCGCGTAGTCGTGCGGCCCGAGGTAGGTGACCTCCTGGTCGTAGCGCGCCAGGTCCTCGATGAAGCGCGGGTCGAACATCGCCTGCCTGAAGGCGTCGTGCAGCACCTTCACCACCTCGTCGGGCAGCCCCCGCGGGCCGGACAGGCCGTAGGGCGACATGGCGACGATGCCGTAGCCCAGCTCGCGCAGCGTCGGCACCTGCGACCAGCGCCGGGAGCGCTCCTGGCCCAGCGTCGCCAGCAGGCGCAGGCGCCCGGCGTCCACCTCGGGCCCGAAGCCGGTGGAGTTGACGCCCACCATGACCTGCCCCGACTCGACCGCCAGCGTCAGTTCGGACGTGCCCTTGTAGGGCACGTGGATGTAGCGCAGCCCGCGCTCGGTGAACAGGGTCTCGAGCACCAGGTGCGGCGTGGTGCCGATGCCGTTGGTGGCGATGGTCAGCTCGCCCGGGCGCGAGCGCGCGAAGGCGAACAGCTGGTCCATGGCGCGCAGCGGGCTGGCGGCGCGCACCAGCACGCCGAAGGTCACGCCCGAGACCTGGATGATCGGCGTAACGTCTCGCACCGGGTCCCACAGCACCTTGGTGACGAACGGGGCGCGGAAGACCGGCTGCGGCATCTGCGCGATGGTGTAGCCGTTGGGCTCGGCCTGCGTCAGCACCGGCATGGCCAGCGTGCCGCCGGCGCCGGGGCGATTGGCGACGATCACCGGCTGGCCGAGCGCCGGCGCCGCCAGTTCGGCCAGCAGGCGCAGCGACAGGTCGGTCGCCCCGCCCGCGGCCCAGGGCACCCACATCGTGACGGGGCGTGACGGAAAGGGCTCGCCGGTCCACGCGCCCACCGGCGGCCCGAGCGTCACGCCGCCCAGGGCCAGCGCTGCCGCGCCGCCGGCCAGCCAGCGGCGCCGGTCGCGGTTCACGGGCCGCCCCGCCTGGTCAGGCCGCCGAAGCCGCGCTGCGGGTCGTAGCCCCAGCAAGCCAGCAGGAAGAAGGCCGCCAGGCAGCCCAGCACGATCCACGGCGCCGCGCCCGGGTCCTTGCCGTAGAGCGCGAAGCGCATCCACTCGACCGCCTGGGTGAACGGGTTGAAGCGCGCGAGCTGATAGACCCATTCGGCGCCCGACTCCTGCAGCTTCCATAGCGGATAGAGCGCCGTGGACATGAAATACATCGGGAAGATGACGAAGTTCATCGTGCCGGCGAAGTTCTCCAGCTGCTTGATGTAGACCGACAGCAGCAGGCCCAGCGCGCCCAGCATCAGGGCGCCGCAGGCCAGCGCCAGCAGCGCGTGCAGACCGCCCAGCGTGAACACCGGCAGCTCGGTGCCCAGCAGCGCGGCGACCAGCACGAACGCCAGCGCTTGCAGCACCGACAGCAACGCGGTCGCGCAGAGCTTGCAGAACAGCAGCCAGGCGCGCGGCAGCGGCGCGGTGAGCAGCAGCCGCATCAGGCCCATCTCGCGGTCGTACACCATGGCCAGCGACGACTGCATGCCGTTGAACAGCAGCACCATGCCCACCAGGCCCGGCGCGATGTAGACGTCGTAGGGAATGTAGGTGTCGTACGGCTCGACGATCGCGACGCCGAACACGTTGCGAAAGCCGGCCGCGAACACCGCCAGCCACAGCAGCGGCCGCACCAGCGCAGACACCAGCCGGCCGGTCTGCTGCGAGAACTTGAACAGCTCGCGCACGACGATCGCCCGCATGCCCTGCAGGGCGTGCGGCAGCGCGGCGCGGCGCGCGGGCTGCGCCGGCACGGCCGGCGGCTGGATCAGGGCATCGTCTTGCACTTCTTCTCCGGGGCGTCGGCGCCCAGCGTGTCCAGCACGTTGCTCGGGTGCAGCAGGCCTTCGACGGGCGCCTGCGAGATCACGCCCTGCCCGTCGGTGAGCAGCAGCGTCTGGCGCAGCTGCCCGTCCCACGGCCGAAAGCTCAGCGAGGTGCCCTTGGATCCGTCCAGCGGGGTCGCGCCGAGCGCCTTGGCCCAGGCCGCCGCAGGCCCCTTGGGCGCCGCGGTGGCGACGGCGACCAGCGCCTTGCCGGCCATCCAGGCGGCCCAATCGTTCGCCGTCATGGGCCGGCCGACGGCCTTGGCGAAACGGCGCGACACCTGCGGCGCGCCATAGCGCTCGAACTGCGCATGCCAGGCCAGCGCCACCAGCCCCGCGTCGCCCACCACGGGACGCGGCAGCACGGTGCGGTAGGGCAGCCCGCGCGCGAACTCGCCGTCGCTGTCGACCACCCACACCGCGTCGTAGGTGCTGCCCGCCGTCAGCAGCAGCGGATTGGCCAGGTCGCGCTCGCGCGGGTCGCCCGAGAGCTTGAACGACTTGCTGGCCACCACCTGCAGGCCGTAGCGCTTGAGCGAGGCCTGCGCAGCGGCCGCCCGAAGCTGGTCCTGCGGGCTCGGGCCGACCAGCAGCAGCACCTTGGTCCACTTGCGCGAGACCAGGGTCTGCGCCAGCGCGTCGGCGCGCATGCGTTCGCTGGGCAGGATGTGAAACAGCTGCGACCGGCAGTCCTGCTCGCGCAGGCGGTCGGCGGCCTCGCCGACGTTGAGCACGGGCACCTTCACGGCGTCGGCCGCGGCCAGCGTCCAGTCGGCCGGAAGGTCCGTCACCAGCACCGCCGCGCCCGCCTTCTCGGCCGCCTGCGCCGCGCTGCGCGCCGCCGCGGCCGAATCGGCCGTCTTCGTCTCCAGCTCGACGGCGGCATCGACCGCCTGCAGCTCGAACTGCCCCTCCTCCAGCGCCACCTGCAGGCCATCGCCGGCCGGGCCGCCGGAGTGGCCGAGGTAATGGCGCTCCAGGCGCGAGCGGTCCATCCGCGCATCCGGGTCCGGCACGAGCAGCGTGGCCTTCAGCGTGGCGGCCGCGGCGAACGCCACCGGCCCCAGCGCCAGCAGCGCCGACGCCGCGCAACGGGCCGTACGGTTCATTCGACCACCACCAGGCCGTAGGGCACGCGCCCGACCGGAATGCTCTTGATCGGCTTGGCGGCCGCGACGTCGACGACCGTGACGTCGTCGCTCAGGCCGTTGACCACGTACAGCCGCGCCTCGGCCTTGTCGAGCGTCACGTTCCAGGCCCGCTTGCCCACCAGCACCAGGTCGGTGACCTTGCGCTGCGGCACGTCGACGAAGGCGACGTGGTTGGCCCGCCCCAGCGCCACGAACGCGCGCTTGCCGTCGCGCGACATCTGGATGCCCACCGGCGTGATGTCCTCGCTGCGCGCACCCTTGACCTGGAACTTCAGCGTGCCGGTCACGGCCCGGGTGGCGGTGTCGATGATGCTGACGCTGGCGTCGAGCTCGTTGCTGACCCACAGCTCCTTGCCGTCGGGCGTGAAGGCCATGCGGCGCGGGCGTTTGCCGACCTTCACGTTCTTCACCACCTTGGCGCTGGCCACGTCGATGACGTGCACCAGGCTCGCCACCTCGGAGGTGACGTACAGCGTGCCGCCGTCCGCGCTGACCTTGACACCTTCGGGCTCCTGGCCGACCTTGATGGTCTTGAGGACCTTGCCGTTGGCCGAATCGATGAAGCTGACCGCGCCCTCGTCCTCGTTCGACACGTAGATCGTCCTGCCGTCCGGCGACAGGTCGAAGGCCTCGGGCTCGTCGCCCAGCGGAATGCGCCGCACCGACTTGCCGGTGGCCGGGTCGATCACGTCTGCCGCATTGGATTCGGTACAGGCCAGCATGATCTGCCCCTGCGCCGTCAGCTGGATGTGGCGGCCCCGCTTGCACGTGGGAATGGTGCCCTTGACGGTCAGCGTTCCCAGGTCGATCAGCGTGATCGCCGGATCCTTCTCGCTGGAGACGTACGCCGTGCCCTGCCCCAGCGCCGCCCCGGCCAGGCACAGGCCGCCCAGCATGGACGCGGCCAGGCGCACCGCGCGCGATGCAGGTCGTTTCCTCGTTGTACTCATGTCACGGTCTCCTTGTTCCTGGCGTTGCGTTCGTCGCTCGTGCGCGCGATGAAGCCGGCCTCCAGCGTGGGCCCGCCCAGCGCCTCGGTCACCTGCGCCGGCGTGCCGTCGGCCAGCAGCGCGCCCTTGTGCAGCACCAGCACCCGGTCGGCTCCGCCGGCCTCTTCGACCATGTGCGTCGCCCACAGCACGCAGACGCCGCGCTCGCGCACGTCGGCGTGGATGGCGCGCAGCAGGTCCTGGCGCGAACGCGGGTCCAGCCCCACCGTGGCCTCGTCCATGAGCAGTACCGACGGCTGGTGCAGCCAGGCGCGCACCAGCTCCACCTTGCGCCGGTTGCCGCCGGACAGTTCGCGCACGCGGCGATCGAGGTCGGCCTCGATGCCCAGGCGCGCGCAACCGGCCTGGATGCGCTCGGCGGCGAGCCGGCGCGGCAGCCCGTGCAGGTCGGCCTGGAACAGCAGGTTTCGGCGCACGCTCAGGTCGAGGTCGAGCGACAACTGCTGGAACACCACGCCGATATGGCGCAGTGCCGCGGTAGCCGCACGCGCCATCGAATGGCCGGCTACCTCCACCTCGCCCTCGTCGGCCGCGAACAGCCCGGTGAGCACCTGGAACAGCGTGGACTTGCCCGCGCCGTTGGGGCCGAGCAGCGCCACGAACTGCCCCGCCGACAGGCTGACCGACAGGTTCTGCAACGCCGCCCGCGCGCCGTAGCGCTTGGTCAGGCCGGCGGTGCGCAGCATGGTCGTCGGTTCGGGCGTCAATGGCATGAGATGGAGCCGATCAAGCAATAGACGGGCCGCGAGTCACGCCCGTGGGACAGCGTGTCCGGGACGTGTGCCAGGCGGCCTGCCGGTGAAACACTCTGTGTCGAAAGTGGTTGCCACAAATCCGGCGCAGCAACCCCTACGAGAGCGCGGAACCCGGTGCGGTGTCAAGGGAAAACCGCCCGTGGCGCAACCGTCCGCGAAGGCCCGACGTTCATCGCGCCGATGCACGTCTTCAATAGGGTTTCCACCTAACGCGGCGCGGGCGCGCAACTTGCATTTGGGGCAGATGCCGGCGCCCTCACCGGGGCGCGGCGGTCGCCCTTTCGGCGCTTCCGCGCGGGCGGGCTGTTGGCTTCAGAACAAGGAGACTTCCATGCGAATTTGCGGGCTATTCCGGGCGCGCCCATGGCGTTGGCTTGCCGGGGCGTTACTCGTGGTTCCGACGCTGGCCTTGGCCAATGCGGATGTCGAGAAGAACATCGCCGACTCGAAGAACTGGGCTGTGCAGGCTGGGGACATGTACAACCAGCGCTACAGCAAGCTCGATCAGATCAACGCCGGCAACGTCGGCAAGATGCAGGTCGCGTGGACGTTCTCCACCGGCGTGCTGCGCGGGCACGAAGGCTCGCCGCTGGTCATCGGCGACATGATGTACCTGCACTCGCCGTTTCCCAACAAGGTCTTCGCGATCGACCTGAACACGCAGAAGATCGTCTGGAAATACGAGCCCAAGCAGGACCCTGCCGTGATCCCGCAGATGTGCTGCGACACGGTCAACCGCGGCCTGGCCTACGCCGAAGGCAAGATCATCCTGCAGCAGGCCGACAGCAACCTGGTGGCTTTCGATGCCAAGACCGGGAAAGTGCTGTGGACAGTCAAGAACGGCGATCCGAAGCTCGGCGCCGTGAACACCAACGCGCCGCACGTCTTCAAGGACAAGGTCATCACCGGGATCAGCGGCGGCGAGTGGGGCGTGCGCGGCTTCCTGGCCGCCTACGACCTGAACTCCGGCAAGCAGGTCTGGAAGGCCTTCAGCACCGGCCCCGACGCCGAGATGCTGATGGACCCCGACAAGACCATGACCTGGACCGACGGCAAGATGGCGCCGGTGGGCAAGGACTCGTCGCTCAAGACCTGGAAGGACGACCAGTGGAAGATCGGCGGCGGCACCACGTGGGGCTGGTTCAGCTACGACAAGGAGCTCAACCTCGTCTACTACGGCACGGGCAATCCGTCGACCTGGAACCCGGCGCAGCGTCCTGGCGACAACAAGTGGTCGATGACCATCTTCGCGCGCGACGTCGACACCGGCATGGCCAAGTGGGCCTACCAGATGACCCCGTATGACGAATGGGACTTCGACGGCGTCAACGAGATGATCCTGGCCGACATCGACGTCAAGGGCAAGCCGACCAAGGCGCTGGTGCACTTCGACCGCAATGGCTTCGGCTACACGCTCGACCGCGTGTCCGGCGCGCTGCTGGTCGCCGAAAAGTACGACCCGCAGGTCAACTGGGCCACCCACGTCGACATGAAGACCGGCCGCCCGCAGGTGGTGGCCAAGTACTCCACCGCCAAGGGCGGGCCGGACGTCAACACCAAGGGCATCTGCCCGGCCGCGCTGGGCACCAAGGACCAGCAGCCGGCGGCGTTCGACCCCGAGACCAAGCTGTTCTACGTGCCGACCAACCACGTGTGCATGGACTACGAGCCGTTCAAGGTCGAGTACACCGCCGGCCAGCCCTACGTGGGCGCCACGCTGTCGATGTTCCCTGCCCCGGGAAGCCACGGCGGCATGGGCAACGTGATCGCCTGGGACGCGGGCAACGGCAAGATCGTGCAGACGAAGCCGGAGAAGTTCTCGGTCTGGAGCGGCGTGCTCAACACCGCCGGCGGGCTGTCCTGCTTCGGCACGCTCGAGGGCTACCTCAAGTGCGTCGACAAGAAGGACATCAACAAGGAACTGTTCAAGTTCAAGACGCCCTCGGGGATCATCGGCAACGTGTTCACCTACGAGCACAAGGGCAAGCAGTACATGGGCGTGTTCTCGGGCATCGGCGGCTGGGCCGGCATCGGCATGGCGGCAGGCCTGGACAAGGACACGGACGGCCTCGGCGCCGTGGGCGGGTACCGCGAACTCAACCAGTACACCGAACTCGGAGGATCATTGACCGTCTTCGCCCTGCCGAACTGAAAGCGTCAGGAGACAAGTGCGCGTGCCGGACAGCCCACTCCGGCACCCGCATTCCAGCGCCGGGTTTGCGCCGGCCTGATCCGGGGAGACGGCATGCCTCACGCAAGCCGTCTGCCATTCCTTCAATAACATGGATCAAGAACCGATGAGTTGGAAAAAGGCATTGCTGGGTGCTTGCGCGATCTTTTGCATTGCAGGCGCCGCACATTCAGAGGACAAGGCGAAAGTGGTCGACGGCTACAAGGTCGACAGCGAGACGATGAAGGGCTTCCGGGCCTGGCGCGCGGCGGCGTGCGACCGCTGCCACGGCGCCAACCAGGAGGGCCTGGTCGGTCCGTCGCTGGTCAACAGCCTCAAGACGCTGTCCAAGGACGACTTCATCAAGACCGTTCGCGACGGGCGGCTGGAGAAAGGCATGCAGAGCTTCGGCAACAGCCCCGTGGTGATGCAGAACATCAACCAGCTTTACATGTACCTCAAGGGCCGCTCGGACGGCACGATCACCCGGGCGAAGGTCGAAGAACTACCCCAATGACTGCCTCAGCAACCCGTTGCGCCCGCGGCGCCATGGCCCTGGCGCTGGCGGCCGCTGCGTGGAATGCGGCGGCGCAGCAGGAAGCGCCGGCGCCGCGCACGGCGCTGCGCGTCTGCCAGGACCCGAACAACCTGCCCTTCTCCAACACGAAGGGCGAGGGCATCGAGAACCGGATCGCCGAGGTGTTCGGCAAGTCGATGGGGCTGCCGGTGGTGTACTACTCCTTCCCGCAGCGCCTGGCCTTCATCCGCAACACGCTGCGCTTCAAGCTGCCGGGGCAGGACTACCCCTGCGACATCGTGATGGGCGTGCCGGCCGGCTACGACCAGGTTTCGGTCACCAAGCCCTACTACCACTCCACCTACGCGCTGGTGTTTCCCCAGGGCAAGGGTCTCGACGGCGTCAGGTCGGGCGAGGACTTCCTCAAGCTCGACCCGGCCGTGCTCGCCAAGCTGCGCATCGGGTTGTACGACGCTTCGCCCGCATCGGCGTGGCTCAACAAGCACAACCTGGTCGATCGGGGCGTGCCCTACAAGATCATGAACGCCGACCCGGCCCAGTACCCGGGTCAGATCATCGAGAACGACCTGGCCAGCGGCAAGCTCGACGCCGCCATCGTCTGGGGCCCGATCGCCGGCTACTACGCCAGGCGCGTCAAGTCGCCCGCGCTGACGGTGGTGCCGCTCAAGTCCGAGCGCGGGGTGCAGTTCGACTACCAGATGGCAATGGGCGTGCGCTACGGCGAGCGCGAATGGAAGCAGCAGGTCGAGGGCCTCATCGAGGCCAACCGCGCGCAGATCCAGGCCATCCTGGCCGAGTTCGCCGTGCCGCAGGTCGATGCGTCCTTCGAGACGCCCAGGCAGTAGGCACGGGCTGCAACCGCGCGCGCGATGACCATTGCCGCCTTCGACTTCCGCCGGGCAACCGCGTCGCTGCTCGCCGGGCCGGCGCTGGCCGCGGCATGGCTGCTGGCGTGCACGCCTGCGGGCGCGGCCAACGACTTCTCGGAGGCCGAGAAGGCGCTGTTCCTGGGCACGCCGCTGGTCACGCTGCACCCGCCGTTGACGCTGGACTACACCTTCCGCAAGAGCGGCACGCTGGAAGCCCCGTTCGACGACAGCGTGAAGCTCGACCTGAAGGCCCGCGAGGACGGGCAATGCTGCGCGGTGGCCGCACGCTTTCTCGGCGGCGATCGCGCCCTCAAGCTGCCGGAGGTCGACAACGCCCAGGGCAACCCGGCGCTGATGTATTTCCTGGAGCGTGACATCCGCGAGATGCAGCGCCTGACGGGCGGCCAGCCGAACTACTTTCGCAAGCGCATCCGCATGGCCGTCTACCAGGGCGCCACCATGCGCGCGCTGACGCTGCCCTACCGGGGCGCCAACGTCGCGGTCCGGGAATTCACCATCGCGCCCTACGCCGACGATCCGAACCGCGCACGCTTCGAGAAGCTGGCCGGCAAGCACTACGCCTTCTACATGTCCGATGCGGTGCCCGGTGGCCTGTATGCCATCCGCGCGCGCATCGACGCCGCCGGCGGCAATGCCGCGCCGCTGATGCAGGAGGAAATGCTGATCGAGGGCGCCCAGACCCCGCCGTCCATGCCACCGTCCACGACCAGGCCCTGAAAGACGCGGCAACTGCAAGGAACACCCATGCCCATGCCATCGATCCGTCCGCGCGCCTGCGCCCTGCTGCTCGTGGCGCTGGGCGCTTGTGCGGGCGCGTTCGCCGCACCGGCGGCGCCGCGCGCCAAGCCGGCCGCCGCGCCGCCTGCCAACGATTTCCCCACTGTGGATCGCGTGCTGTACGTGCAGGAGTGCATGACCGCCCACCCCGGGCCGGTCTTCGAGATGACCAACAAGTGCGCCTGCACGCTCGACAAGCTCGCCGCGAGCGTCAAGTACCAGGACTACGTGACGATGAGCACCATCGTCAAGGCGATGTCCATCGGCGGCGAACGTGGCGGCGCGATCCGTGACGTGCCGTCCTACGAACCGCAGGTCAAGCGCTACAAGGAGCTCGTGTCCAAAGCCGAAAAGTCCTGCTTCATCCTCCCGGAGCCGCGCTAGGAGGCATGCATGCCCGGCCGCCCCCGCAAGCCGCAAGGCGCCTGGCGCGCCCGGCTGCTCGCGGGCGCCCTGGCGGCGATGCTGATGGCGCCTGCCGCCGCGGCCGTGGCGGCCGGCGCCGCTACGGCCGCGCTGGCCGTGACCGAGGTGCGGCCCGGCGTGTTCGTGCACTTCGGCATGCTGCAGGACTGGGCGCCTGAAAATGGCGGCGACGTGGCCAATCTGGCCTTCGTGACGGGCAGCCGCTGCGTCGCCGTGATCGACACCGGCGGCACGCCAGCGGTCGGCGAGGCGCTGCGCGCGGCAGTTGCGCGCGCCACGCCGCTGCCGGTGTGCTACGTCATCAACACGCACGCGCATCCGGATCACCTGCTGGGCAACGTGGCCTTCCGTAGCGGCGCCGAGCCGCCTCCCCGCTTCGTCGCCAGCGCCCGCCTGGCGCCGGCGCTGGCAGCGCGTGCAACGTCCTACCTGAACGCCTTAGCGCGCGATTTCGGGCTGCGGCTGGAAGCACGGGACCTGGTGTACCCCGACATCGCGGTCGAGCGCACGGCGCAGCTCGACCTGGGTGGCCGCGTGCTCGACCTGCGCGCCTGGCCGACGGCGCACACCGACAACGACCTGACCGTGTACGACCCGCAGACCCGCACGCTGTTCGCGTCCGATCTGCTGTTCGTGCGCCACATGCCCGCCCTGGACGGCAGCCTGCGCGGCTGGCTGGCGGCGATGGCCGAGTTGCGCCAGGTGCCGGCGTCGCTGGTCGTGCCCGGCCACGGGCCGGCCGATGGCGACGGCCGCGCTGCGTTCGACGCGCAATTCGCCTACCTGGACAGCCTGCTGCGCGCCGTGCGCACGGCCCTCCGCGAGGGGCTGAGCCTGCCGCAGGCCGTCGAGCGCATCGGCGTGCCCGGCGGCGCGCCATGGCTGCTGGCCGACCGTTTCCACCGCCGCAACGTCACGGCCGCCTACGCCGAGCTGGAGTGGGAAGACAACGCGCCAGCGCCATCGCCTCCCGCGCCCGCCGGCCCTGGCGCCGCCACGGGAGCGCGCCCGTGACGGGGCCTGCCGAGCAACGGCGCCGCGCCTGGCTGCGCGCCGCGGGCGCCGGCGCCCTGCTCGCGGCCTGGCGCCCCGCCGGCGCGCAGCTCAAGACCGCCGACAACCCCGAGGCCAACCCGGTCTGGCAGAAGCTGCGGGCGAGCCTGTTCCAGTCGCGCCCGATCGCGCCCGCGGCCGACTGGTTCAGCCTCGTCCTGCCGGCGCGCGCGGAGGACGCGGCCATCGTGCCCGTGGCCATCCAGACCCGGCCGCCCGCGTCCTCGCCCGCCACCACCATCGAGAAACTCTGGCTCATCATCGACAACAACCCGTCGCCGCTGGCGGGGGTGTTCGAGTTCACGCCCGAGAGCGGGCGCGCCGACCTGGAAACGCGCGTGCGCATCGACGAATACACGCACGTGCGCGCCATTGCGCAGACCGGCGACGGCCAGTTCCAGATGGCTCTGGGTTTCGTCAAGGCCTCGGGTGGCTGCTCGGCGCCGCCCAGCAAGGACCTGAAAGCGGCGCAGGCCACGCTCGGGCGCATGCGGCTGCAGGTGCAGCCGCCGGCCGCACCGGGCGCACCGCAGCTGGTGCAGCTCATGATCAGCCACCCGAACAGCTCGGGCCTGGCGCTCGATCCGGTGAGCCGGCTCTATTCGCCGCCGCACTTCGTGCGCGAGTTGAAGGTCACGCTGGACGGCCGCACGGTGCTGGCGGCCGACCTCGATTTCGCCATCAGCGAGAACCCGAATTTCCGCTTCTACGTGCTGCCGCGCAGCGACGGCGAGCTGCGCGCCGAGATCGTCGACAACCAGGACCTGAAGTTCCACACCCAGGTGATGCTGCGGCGCGCCAGTCCGTAGGCCGCCCGGACCGGGCACCCAACACAAGGAGACCATGACCATGACGACTTCCGCGAGCAAGCTCAGCGCCTACGACAAGATCACCATCGACGCGCCGGCCAGCGCGGTGTGGGCCAGGATCCGCAACTTCGACGCGCTCAAGGACTGGCTGCCGCCGGTGGCCGAATGCCCGGCCGACAAGGGCAATGCGCCGGGCTCGGTGCGCCGCATCAAGCTGCACGGCGGCGGCGAGGTCGACGAGACGCTGCTCAGCCATGACGAAGCCGGCATGCAGTACAGCTACTCGGCCGCCGATGGCGGCGCGCTGCCCGTGACCGGCTACCAGTCGACCGTGCGCGTGAGCCCGCAGGGCCAGCAGGCGCTGGTCGAGTGGCGCGGCGAGTTCTACCGCGCCGACCGCGGCGAGAACCCGGCCGCCGACAAGAACGACGAGACCGCGACCGGTGCCATCCAGGGCATCTACAAGGGCGGCCTGGCGGCCTTGAAGAATCTGGTCGAGGGCTGAGCGCAAGACGGCCGGTGCCCACGCACGGCACCGCGACACGCGACGTCATGCGGCACCTGCGCCTGCTTTCGATCCTGCCCCGCCTGCTCGCGGCATGCATGCTCGGCGCGTGCGCGCTGGGTTCGAGCGGCGGCGGCACCGGTACGCCGGCCGCCGGCAGCGTCATCGCTTTGCGCCCCGGCGTCTACATGGTGCAGGGGGCAAGCGGCGCGGTGGACGCCCGGACGCTCGGGCGCGTGGGCAACGCGGGTTTCATCGTCGGCGATGCGGGCGTGCTGGCCATCGACACCGGCACCTCGTACCGGCACGGGCAGGCGCTGCTGGCCGCCATTCGCCGCACGACGGACCGGCCGGTGCGCCTGGCGCTGATCACGCACGCGCAAAAGGACTTCCTTTTCGGCGCCACCGCCTTCCAGGAGCAGGGCATTCCGGTGATGATGCATCGCGCCGCCGCGGACCTGATGCGCTCGCGCTGCGAACGCTGCCTGGCAATGCTCCGGCGCACCCTGGGCGAGGACGAGATGCGCGGCTCGGCCGTGCCCGCGCCGGATCAGGAGGTCTCGGGCAGCCAGTCCCTGGACGTAACCGGACGCCCGGTCGAACTGCTCTACTTCGGCCACTCCAGCGGGCCCGGCGACGTGGCGGTGCTCGACCGGCAAAGCGGCGTGCTCTTCGCCGGCGGGCTGGTGGATGCGCAGCGCATTCCGGATGCGCAGGACGGCGAGATCGACGGCTGGCTGCGCGGCCTGCGGGCGTTGCGCGCGCAGCCCGCCAGCGTGATCGTGCCCGGCCACGGCCCGGCCACCGACGCACGCGCCATCGACGCGCAGGAAAACTACCTGCGCCAGCTCGACGACCGCGTGCGCGCACTACTGCAGGCCGGCACCGCCCTGAGTGCCGTGCCCGATGCGGCCGGCCTGCCGTACTTCGCCGGCTGGGACCAGTACCAGACGCAGCATCCGCGCAACGCGTCGATGCTGTTCGTGCGCCTGCAACGCGAGCAGTTGCAGCAGCAGCCGGCGCGATAGGAAACGGCCGGGACAGCATCTCAGGCCCCCGTCCCACACCAGGCGCGGCGGGGCGCGCACAACGCTCGCGCGATGGCCGGCGTCCAATGGGTTCAAGCTGGACTTACAGGAGACCATCATGTCCATGACGAGAACCGCATTGCTGGCAAGCGGCCTGGCATTTGCATCGCTTTGCGCCACGGCCCAGACCGCGGCGCCCCAGACCGCGGCGCCGCCGACCCATCCGGCAGCAGGCCCTGCCGACACCGGATCGACCGGCCCCACGATGCCACCCTCGCACCCGGCCACGAGCGGCGGCGCTGCCAACCCCTCGGTCAACGGCTACAAGGCCTCGCCGCCCTCGCCCGATGACGCGAAGCACGGTGGCAACGGCCGCGGCACGTCGAAGCCCGCCCCCGACGCCAGCAGCACGCAAGGCGATCCGACGAGTACGGATTCGATGACCAAGGACAACATGCCCAAGCACCCGGCCACGCCCAAGCAGCAGTGAGGCGATGCTCGATCAGCGAGTCGTCGCCGTCAGCCTGCGCGAGTTGGCCGGATCGCGGAACACAAGCGGATGCTCGGTGACTTCACGCGGGCGCGCGACGGTCGCATCCGCGCGCGCCACCGCATCCTCCACCAGCGCGTGGTGCGGGCTCTTGCTGCACACCGGGTCGGCCATGGCCGGGTCTTGCGCCAGCAGGTAGGCCTGGCAGCGGCAGCCACCCAGATCGACCTCGCGCATGTCGCAGCTGGAGCATGGCTCTTTCATCCACCCGGTACCGCGATACCGGTTGAAGCCTTCGGAATCGAACCAGATCTCGCGCAGGCTCGTCTCGCGCACGTTGGGAAATGCCAGGCCCGGCAGCATCCTCGCCGTGTGGCATGGCAAGGCGGTGCCGTCGGGCGTGACCGTCAGCAGGGTGCTGCCCCATCCGTTGACGCATTTCTTGACCTTGCCCTCGTGGTAGTCGGGGGCGACGAAGAAGATGCGCATGCGCCCGTCCATGCGGGCGCGCCAGGCATCCGTGACCGCCTCGGCCCGCTGCAGTTGCTCGCGGGTCGGCAGCAACTGGTCGCGGTTGAGAAAGGCCCACGAGTAGTACTGCGTGTTGGCCAGCTCCAGGTACTCCGCGCCGAGGTCTGCGGCCATGCCGATGATGCGGTCGATGTGGTCGATGTTCATGCGGTGGATCACCACGTTGAGCACCATCGGCCAGCCCTGCGCCTTGATGAGCCGCGCCACCCGGCTCTTGAGTTCGAAGGTCCGGGTGTGCGAGAGAAAGTCGTTCATCTCCCGCGTCGAATCCTGGAAGGACAACTGCACGTGGTCCAGGCCCGCGGCCTTCAAGGCGGCGGCGCGCTCGGCGCTCAGGCCCACGCCCGAGGTCAGCAGGTTGGTGTAGTAGCCCAGGCGGTGCGCCTCGGCCACGATCTCCTCGAGGTCGTCGCGCACCAGCGGCTCGCCGCCCGAAAGGCCGAGCTGCACGGCGCCCAGCTCGCGGCCCTGGCGCAGCACGCGCATCCAGTCATCGGTCGTGAGTTCGTCCTGCCGGCTGGCGAAGTCGAGCGGGTTGAAGCAGAAGACGCAATGCAGCGGACAACGGTAGGTCACCTCCGCCAGCAGCCACAACGGCGGGCCGGGGGGCGCTGGCGCGCGGTCGGTCATGGCGCCTAGTCCCAGGCAAGCCAGCGCTGCTGGCCGGCCAGTTCGACGAAGGCTCGCACGTCCGGTCCAAGGCCGGGCGTGGAGAAGGCCGTTTCGAGTTCCTGGACGATGGCTGCCAGGCTGCGCTGGCCGTCGCAGCGCTTGAGGATCTCGCCGCTGCTCTGGTTGAGGCGGACCATGCCTTCGGGGTAGAGCAGCACGTGGCTGTTCTGCGCCGGCTCCCACTGCAGCCTGAAGCCGCTGCCGATGCGCGGCCGGGTGGCGTCGCCGGGCGGCGTCATGACGTCACCCCGTACTTGAGCGCCATCGCATCGCTCATGGCCCAGAGGATGTCGAGCTTGAGCTGCAGCACCTCCAGCGCCCGTTCCTGCTGGGCGCGGGTGGTGAAGTGCGCCAGCGTCACTGCCAGCCCCTGCTCCACGTCGCGGCGCGCCCGGCTCACCCTGCTGCGGAAATAGGCCATGCCCTCCGCCTCGATCCAGGGATAGTGCTGCGGCCAGTTGGCCAGCCGCTGCTGGTGGATCTCGGGCGCGAAAAGTTCGGTGAGCGACGAGCACACGGCTTCCTGCCATGGTGCGCGGCGCGCGAAGTTCACGTACGCGTCGACGGCGAAGCGCATGGCCGGCGCCACGTGCCGCAAGTCCAGCACCTCCTCGCGCGTGAGGCCCACGGCGGTGGCCAGGCGCAGCCAGGTCTCGATGCCGCCCTCGTCGCTCACGCCGTTGAGCTCGAAGCCGTCGTGGTCGAGGATGCGCTGGACCCATCCGCGGCGGACCTCGCGGTCGGGGCAGTTGGACAGCACCGCCGCGTCCTTGATGGGAATGGCGATCTGGTAGTAGAAGCGGTTGGCCACCCAGCCGCGCACCTGCTCGGGCGTGGCGCGCCCGGTGTTGAGCATCACGTTGAACGGGTGGTGGATGTGATAGGCGCGGCCGCGTTCGCGCAGCCGCGCCTCGAACTCCTCGCGCGACCAGGGGGCGGACTGCGGTTCCCGGGGGGCTTGCATGGCTTGGCTCATGGTCGGATCTGCATGCCGTCCTCGCAGACTTCGACACCGGCGCGGGCGAGCTCGGCGCGTTCGGGAGAGTCCTCGTCGAGGATCGGGTTGGTGTTGTTGATGTGAATGAGCAGGCGCCGCGTCGTTGCCGGAAGCCTCGCCAGCCACTCCAGCATGCCGCCCGGGCCGGACTGCGGCAGGTGGCCGATGTCGCGCGCTGTCTTGGCCGACAGGCCCAGCCGCGGCATCTCGTCGTCGGTCCAGAAGGTGCCGTCGACCAGCACGCAGTCGGCGCAGGCCATCGCTTCGAACACCGCCGGCGTGATCTGTCCGAGGCCGGGCGCGTAGAAGACGCTGCGCCCGCTGGCGCGGTCGCGCATCAGCATGCCGATGTTGTCGCCCGCCACCGGCCGCTCGCGATGCGGCGAATAGGGCGCGGCCTTGGAATCGAGCGGCAGCGCGCGAAACTCGATGTGCGCGATGCCGGGGACCTCGAACGCGCTGCCGTCCAGCGCGATGGCATGTCGATCGACGCCGCAATAGTGGCCCAGCACGCGCAGGATCGGATTGCCCTGCGTCAGGTCTTCGGCGACCGGGTCGGTGCACCACAGCGGCAGCGGACTGCGTCGCTCGCGCAGCATGAACAGGCCGGTGGCATGGTCGACCTGCCCGTCCATCAGCACGACGGCGGCAATGGCCGAGTCGCGCACCGCGCGCGCGGGCTGCAGCGCCGGCGTGCTGCGGATCTGCTGCAGGACGTCGGGCGAGGCGTTGAACAGCACGCCGTCGGCGCCGTCGTCAGGGGCGACGAAGATGGACGACTGCGTGCGCGCCTTCGCCTTGATGGTTCCGGCGCGCACGCCTGCGCAGTTGCGGCAGTTGCAGTTCCACTGCGGAAAGCCACCGCCGGCGGCCGAACCGAGAACGGTGATGCGCATCGGCGGTGCCTGGGCCCTTGAAAGGCGCCGCCCTTCAGCGGGCGGCCACGTACATCGTGATTTCGAAGCCGAAGCGGAAGTCGGTGGCGCTAGGTGTTTCCCATTTCATCAGCGGTCTCCTTGGGGTTCAGGGTGGTGATGCGGAGGCCGGACGGCACCCGCGGAACCCATGTTCTCCCTTCGGAAGCGGCGCGGACAGCCGCCCGATCATGATTCGCGCCTCATGATTTTCATGATTCGAGCGCAGCCCAGGGCGAGCCGCTAACATCGGCCGCCTGTCCCCTCCACGGCCCCGCCCGATGAGCCTTCGGCTGAAGATCAACCTCATCGTCGTCACGCTGACGGTGATCCTCGCTGCCATCGTGCTGGCGCTCGAACTGCGCAGCATGCGCGACTCGGTCCACGAGGAAGTGGTGGCCGCCAACCGCGTCGCGTCGCTGCTGCTGCAGGGCACCGCCATGCGCTACGCCGCGCAGGGCACGCCGGCCATGCTGGCCTTTCTGCAGAGCGTGGGCCGGGTGCGCTCGAACGACATCGCGCTGTTCGACACTCACGGCCGGGAGCTCTACCGCTCGCCCTCGCCCACCTACAAGGCCGGCCGCGACGCGCCGGACTGGTTCAGCGCACTGATCGCGCCCGAGCCCTCGGTGCAGACCATCGAGTTCCCGGACGGCAAGCTCGTGGTGCGCGCCAATGCCACGCGCGCCGAGGTCGATGCCTGGGACTACGTGGCGACGCTGGCCGCAGGCGTGCTGGCCTTCCTGGTGGTGGTCAACGGCATGGTGTTCTTGCTCGTCGGGCGGGCGCTGCGTCCGCTGGGGCAGATCGTGCAGGCGCTCGAGCGCCTGCAGGCCGGTCAGTTCGACGCCAAGCTGCCGCCATTGGCCGGTGCCGAGGCCGCCGCCATCGGCGCCGCCTTCAACCGCATGGTTGACGAGCTGCAAGGCCACATCGAGACCGAGCGCCGCGCGGTGCGCGCCGAGCTGCAGCTGTCCGACAGCCGCGAGCTGACGCGCTGGATCGACAAGCACGTCGAGGCCGAGCGCCGCACGATCGCGCGCGAGCTGCATGACGAGTTCGGCCAGTCGGTAACGGCCATGCGCAGCATGGCGCTGTCGATCGCGCAGCGGGTGCATGCCCTGGACCCGCAGGCCGAACAGGCCGCGCGGCTGATCGCCGACGAGTCATCGCGCCTGTACGACGCCATGCACGGCATCATCCCGCGCCTGACGCCGCTGGTGCTGGACAACTTCGGGCTGGCAGAGGCGCTGGAGGACCTGGCCGAGCGCACCCGGCGCGCGCATGCCGGCGTGCAGCTCACGGTGCAGGCCGAACCCGGTGGCGCGGCGCTGGGCGCCGACGCCGCGCTCGCCCTGTACCGCGCCGCCCAGGAGGGCCTGACCAACGCGCTGCGGCACGGCCAGGCCCGGCACCTGCGGCTGTCGCTCACCTGCCGCGGCGGCGATGCGATGCTGGAACTGCTCGACGACGGCAACGGCCTGCCGTCGGGCGAGCTGGCGCGCGACAACCACCACGGGCTGCGCTGGCTGGCCGAACGGGTCCACGGGCTGGGCGGCAGTTTCGAGCTGGAGGCCGCCTCGCCACGCGGCGTGCGGTTGCGCGTGCGCCTGCCCCTGTCGTCCGGCGCCACCCAGGAGAGCGCCGCATGACGCGCGTGCTGCTGGTCGACGACCATGCCCTGGTGCGCATGGGCTTTCGCATGCTGCTGGCCGACGCGAGCTTCGAGGTGGTGGGCGAGGTCGACAGCGGGGAGCAGGCCTGCGCCGAGTACCCGCGCCTGAAGCCGGACGTGGTGGTGATGGACCTGGCGATGCCCGGCATCGGCGGGCTCGAGGCGGTGCGACGCCTGCTGGCCCAGGATCCGAAGGCGCGCATCCTGGCCCTGTCGGCGTACGAGGACACGGCGCATCCACGCCGCGTGCTGCGCGCCGGCGCACTGGGCTACCTGCGCAAGCGCAGCGCGCCCGAGACGCTGGCCGCGGCCGTCACCGCCGTGGCCAGCGGCCAGCGCTACATGGACGCGGCAACCGCCCAGGCCCTGGCCGTGGCGCAGCTCGATGGCGACGCCAGCCCGGCCGACACGCTCAGCGAGCGCGAGTTCTCGGTCTTCATCCAGCTCGCGCGCGGCCAGAGCGTGGCCCAGATCGCGCAGGCCCTGAACCTGTCGCCCAGTACGGTGGGCACGCACCTGTACCGCGTCAAGCAGAAGCTGGGCGCGAGCAACCAGTCGGAGCTGACGCTGGTCGCATTGCGCTGGGGGCTGATCGAGGCTTGAGCCAGCCGTCCGGCGCGCCGGGGTCGCGTTTTGCGCCACAAGCGCATAGGATGCGTTCCGCTTTCCATCTGATGGGGGTGCGCCATGCTGCCAACTGATTTTGGGCCGGTGCCGGACCGCACCGCGATGCGTCGTCGCTTCCTGCGCGGCGCCGGCGCCGCCGTCGCGGGCGCCGTCGTGCTACCCCGCTGGGCGGGTGCGCAATCGGACGCCGCAACGGCGGCGAACGCGCCCGTCGGTCCGCCGAGCACCGTCACGCAGCCACCGCGCGATTTCAGCCGCCGCGGCGCGCCCACCACCTATTTCACCGATCCCGACGTACTCACGGTCGACCCGGCCTTCGACGGCCTGCGCCAACCCAACGCGGCGATCCAGCGGCTGTGGACCGGCGCGCTGTGGTCCGAAGGACCGGCGTGGAACTCGGTCGGCCGTTTCCTCGTGTGGAGCGACATCCCGAACAACCGGCAGTTGCGCTGGAGCGAGGACGACGGGCACGTGAGCGTGTTTCGCGCGCCTTCGAACAACAGCAACGGCAACAGCTTCGACTACCAGGGCCGGCAGCTGTCGTGCGAGCACCTCACCCGGCGCGTGGTGCGCTACGAGCTCGACGGCTCGACCACCGTGCTGGCGTCGACTTTCAACGGCAAGCGGCTCAACTCGCCGAACGACGTGGTGCCGCATCCGGACGGCAGCTACTGGTTCACCGACCCGCCCTATGGCGCCCAGCTCTACGAGGGCACGGTCGACGCGCCCGGCGGCCCTGCGAACAAGGCGGGCCGCCTGAATCCGAAGCTCGGGCAGCCGCCCGAGATCGGCAGCTACCAGCGCGAGTTGCCGACGGCGGTGTATCGCCTCGACAAGAGCGGCACGCTCACCCAGGTGGCTGGCGAAGACCTGGTGCCCGACCCCAATGGCCTGTGCTTCTCGCCCGACTTCAAGAAGCTCTACATCGTCAGCACCGGACAGGGACCGGGCGACACGATCGCCGGCGGCAAGGGCGACATGTACGTGTTCGACGTCGGGGCGGACAACACACTGAGCAACGGCAAGCGGTTCCACGACTTCATGATCGACGGCGTGAAGTGCGGCCCCGACGGCGTGCGCGCCGACGTCGACGGCAATCTCTGGTGCTCGAGCAATGCCGGGCGCCGCGTCGGCTACAGCGGCGTGACGGTATGGACGCCCGACGGCAAGCTCATCGGACGCATCCGGCTGCCGGAGGTCTGCGGCAACATCTGCTTCGGCGGACCCAAGCGCAACCGGCTGTTCATGGCCGCGAGCCAGTCGCTCTATGCCGTATACACGGCCACGCAGGGCGCGGCGCCCAGCTAGCCGGAGCCGCGCGCGTCCGGCCCTCCGGCCACCGGCGCAACGTCAATCGCGTCCCAGCCAATCCAGCAGCAGTCGATTGACGGCGTCTGCAGCCTCGTATTGGACCCAGTGTCCGGCCCCGGCAAAGGAGCGAACCTCGCTGTGCTGGCGGCGCGTTGTCAGCGCTTTCGCGACGAAGTCGGGATCGAGTGTCACGTCGTGCTCGCCCCATGCAAGCAGCAGCGCACCATCGTGCTGTTCCAGAATCGACGCCATGCCACCCGCACGCGAGATGGTCTTGCTGTGAAAGCGCGTGCGCAGGCAGGCTTTCCCGTGGATCTGGAGCGCAGCCTCGTCGATGGTTGCCGGCTCGTGCAGCATGTGCATCAGCAGGTTGTGCCGCATCACTGCATTCCATTCGTGGCTGCCCGGCGGGAGCCCGCGCCACGACTGAAGCTCACCGCGGGGTCGGCGCGGGCCGCCGTGCGCAGCCGGGCCGAACAGGCCCAGGTGCGAGACGTTGCCACGACGCGCAGCCAGTCGCGCGGCCACGAGGCTTCCGAAGGAAAAGCCGACCAGGCGCAGCGGCACGTGTGGCGGTGCCAATGCGTCGAGCGCCTGCAGCGTGGCGTCGACCAGGGCATCGAGCGAGGTGCCCGCCGGCTCGTCGGAATCACCGTAGCCCGGCATGTCGGGCACCCAGACCGTGTAGCGCGTGGCCAGCGCCTCGACGTTGCGCGCCCAGTGCAGCCACGACCCGTGTCCACCGTGCAGCAGCACCAGCGGCTCGCCATTGCCGAAGCGCCGCCAGCACATCCGGCCGCCGTCGAAGGCCGCGCGCTCGACGCGTGCGGTCGAGGCCAGTGTGTCCGGCGAAGGCCAGGTCTTGGGTTCGCGCGCCATGGCCGGCGCTTCCTCACGGTCGCGGCGGCCCTCCTCGGGCGAAAGTTGCATGGTGGGTGTCCTTCAAGGGTTTCGCGGTGCTTCCGCCAATGCCCGGAAGAATAGCGACGCGCGACGGTCGCTTGGTTGCATGCACCTGGGCGCGACCCGGCGCTACCGCTCGGACGCCACCTTGATCTGCGAAGCGAAGATTCCGTTGTTGCGCACCCAGGACGAATGGCTGCGCAGCGGCCTGAGGAAAAGCACGTTCACCGCCCACCAATAGACTGCCGCCAGGCTTCCGAAAAGCGCGAAAGCCAGCGTCTCGGTGCGATCGGTGCTGACATACACCCAGCCCAGCACCGCCGCGATCATCCAGAGGAAAAAATAGCATTTGACCCACAGCACCGCCGATTTGAGGTGCGAAAAGTCGCGGGTTCTTTTTGTCATCCAGATGCCGCCGGCCAATGCTGCCGCCGGGAAAAGCCCGACCACGAAAACGCAGGCCGGAATTAGCAGAACCCCAAAAGCCACGACCTTTGCCAAAGCGGCATTCGAGAGGGGTTGATTTTTCGTTTCCATTCGAGTGGTCGCGGTTTTTATTGAAGAAATAAGCCAGGGTCGACGTGCCTTGCCGAGGCCGCGGCCTGCCAGATGCCATGGCGGGCCGCGAGCCAGCGGTAGAACTATGGTTCTATGGCAATCGTAACATTTACTTACCTATGTCGCGCAACTGTTAGCTGAGTTTGTGCAGCCCGCTGTGAGCCGCCGTCCACGGGGCGTAGCGGGTGCGACATTCCTCTTAGGTGAAAACCCTAGGTTCTGGGTTTTCCCGAATGACGCGGAACTTACCAATCGTAAAACTCTCACCACGGAAATGAAACTCCGTTCTGGTGGAGAGAACGCTCAATAAAGCCACCATCGATGCGCGCCGCCTCCCAGCAGATCTCATCAACTCCATCGCCAAGAAAAAAGGACAAACATGAAGAAACTCAACGCAATGAGTCTCGCCATTTCGGCGTTGACTCTGGGGCTGGCCGCCTCCTCGGCTTTGGCGCTGACCGCCGAAGAGCAGGCGCAGGTGAATGCCGCCGGCCAGGCTGCCGCCCAGGCCGTCAAGCAACAAGCTGCAGACCAGGCCGAGGCGCTGCTCAATACCGCCAAGACGCAGGGCGACGCGCTGCTCGCCGCCGCAAAGGAAAAGGGTGATGCCCTGATTGCCGCCGCCAAGGCCGCGTCCTATTCCGACTCTGCAGCCAAGGCCGCCGCCCTGGCCGAAGCCCAGTTGGCGAAATCGAACCTCGTCCTCGACGCCCAGGCGCAAAAGGACAAGCTGGTCGCCGAAGCCAAGGCACAGGGCGCGCAGGTCAAGTCCCAGTCCACCATCGACGCCGACGCCGCCAAGACCACCGCGAAGGCGATCACCACGTTCGACATCGGCCACCCCTGGCTGAAGGCCGCCGAGCCGACGGTGAAGGTCCAGTTCAACAGCAACGGCCCTGCCGAAAGCATGGACCCGACGTACAACGTCTGCCGTGGCATCGACCCGCGCTGCTTCCACCCGTGGAAGGGCAACATCAAGAACCGGATCCTGATCTACTCGCGCACGGCGGGTCCGCGCCATGCCAACCTGGGCCCGGCCCAGACCACCGCTGGCAGCGTGACGGGTTCGGCCAACATCCCCGACGCCAACGTCTACCAGAAGACTGTCGCCAAGTGGATGGAAGAACAAGGCGTCACGGTCACCTGGACCGAAGACGTCAACGTGCTGGCCGGCCTGAGCATCAACACCTACGACGCCCTGGTCATGGCCAGCCCGACCCGCGACACGTTCACCAAGCACGGCACGTTCGTCGCCGAAGGCGCCAAGGGCTACACCAACCTGGCCGGCACGGCCATCGGCACGGGCAACAACCCGGGCGGCAACCTGTCGTCGAGCAACCTGAACACCGACCAGGCCAAGACGTCGCTGCGCAACTTCATGCGCTCGGGCGGCGGCTTCGCCGGCATGCACAACGTGTTCGGCGCCGAGTACAACTGGCCCTACTACGAAGGCCTGCTCGGCAATGCCAACTATATGGACCACGGCTCGGCCCAGGCCGGCGACATCGTCATCGTGAACCAGGCAGACGTCTCGACCGCCGGCCTGCCCAAGCAGTTCCGCTTCGCAGACGAGTGGTACAACTTCGCGCCGTTCCCGACCAAGGTCCGCTTCCTGGCCGCCGTGGACGACAACACGCTGGCGACGGGCCGTGGCGGCACGAACCCGGGCCACTCGTTCCACCCGGTCACGTGGTGCCAGTACTACGACGGCGGCAAGGCGTGGATCACCTCGCTGGGCCACTTCAGCAACGCATTCGACCCGAATGCGACCAGCAACAGCAACTCGGGCATCTCGGCGACCACGCAGGCCTACTTCAAGCAGCACGTGGTGCACGGCCTGCTGTCGATCATGGGCCGCGAGCCGTTCTGCCAGGGCGTCGACAACCGCCCCGACGCCAACGGCAACGTCCGCGACGACAAGTGGTTCCACCCGCTGCAGAGCGCGGCCCAACCCGAACCCGGTACGTGGGCGGACGTGCGCTGAGTTCCGACTGACCGGCTCGGCAACATGAACGCGGCGGGGATGGCAACATCCCCGCCGCGTTCTTCCGTTGAAAACGCCCACACGGGCAAGCCCCCATGAAACAGAAGCATCGAGACCGCAAGTCTGCGAACCATCCGGAGCAGCCGATCATTTCGCTGCTGCGCAAGCCGCCGCTCCAGGCCCGCGCCCCGGTCGTCATTCCCGGCGTGACCGCAGGCGTGTTCGAGCTGACACGCCACAACCACGAATCGGCGATGGAAGGCCGGCCCCTGGCGGTCGTGCACTTCTGGGCGCCCTCGTCGGCGTACTGCCGCGAATTCGCACCCGCGTTCGCCGCCGCCTCGGCCCGCCACCTGGGCGTCCTGTTCGCCAGTGTCAACGTCGAGGAGCAGCCGGAGATCGGCTCGCGCTTCGGCATCGCGTCGGTCCCCACGCTCATGATCGTGCGCGAGGGCATCATCGTGCACGTGCATGAAGGCCCGCTGCCCGCCGGCGCGCTGGACGCCGCGCTCGACGCCGCGCGGGCGCTCGACATGGCGCACATGGCCCGCCAGATGGCCGACGCGGCCGGCGACACGCCCGAAGCCGCCGCCGGCCCGCCGTCGCTCGAAGCCTATCTACGCCCGTCGGTGCGCGACGCGCTGGCGCAGATCGCTCCGCGGCTGGCGGACGGCAAGCTGGTCCTGATACGCGACGCCTTCGAAGCGGACTTTGCCGAGCGCATGCATCGCAGCCTCGACCAGAGCACGGCCTGGCGCGTGCAGGAGGGCTACGAGACGCATTTCCACTATCACTACCACGACCTCTCGAACGCCCAGGCCTACCCCGAGGACATCACCGCGTGTTCCGGCATCTTCGATTCGCCGCAGACCAAGGCATGGATCACTCGGCTGTCGGGCCGCAGCTGCACCGGGCCCACGGAGTTCTTCGCCAACTGGTATCTGCCGGGCGACTACCTGCACCCGCACAACGACGTGGCGGCCAACGACGCCGATTCGCATCGCCAGGTGACCTTCGTGTGGTACCTGTCCAAGGAATGGCGCCCCGAGTGGGGCGGCTCGTTCTTCTGGTGTCCGACGAGCAGCTACCTGCCGGCTGCATTCAACACCCTGGCCCTTTTCAACGTGGGAGCCGGTGGCACCCACCTGGTCAGCCACGTGTCGCCGTTCGCCAAGGGCAAGCGCCTGGCCATCAGCGGATGGTGGACCGGGCAGGTGGCGCCGCCCGCAGCGGCCTGGACAGGACCGGAACAGATCCGCGCCGGCGACGCGGAATTCGAAGTCTATTGAGGCGACGCGCCGGCGGCGGGATCGCGGCACGCGGCGCGCCGCAGGCTCACTTTGCGGCCGGCTGCGGCTGCCAGCCGGCGAATGCCGCCGGGTTGCCGCCGAAGGTGGCGGTGAGCTCGCGGGCATGCCTGAAAAGCGGCGGCAGGATCTTCTCCGCGCCAAGCGCCTCGATGCGGTAGCGCGGACCCGAGACGTTGATGGCGCCGACCAGCCGGTTGCCATGGCCGAAGATGGGGGCGGCAAAGGCCGCCGTTTCCGGGTCGCGCTCGCCGAACGAAGCTGAATACATCTGCTCGCGCACGGTGTCGAACCGCTTGCCCGCCGCGCCATTGAAGGCGCACAGCACGTGGCCCGAAGCCCCGCTGGTGAGCGCGAAGCGATCCCCCTCGCGCACCGAATCGCGCACGGCGCGCGAAGACTCGACGCGATGCAGCACCACGCGCCAGTCGCCGTCGACGACATAGAAGGAGGCGCCCTCCTCCAATTCCTGGACCAGGCTGCGCAGCACCGGCAGCACCAGGTCGCTGGCATTGAAGTGCTTCTGGTAGAGCGAGCCCAGGTACAGCACCTTGGAGCCGAGGCGGTAGCAGCCGTCCGCGTCGCGCAGCACGTAGCCGAACCTTTCCAGGGACTTGATCAGGCGCAGCAAGGTGCTCTTATATAGACCAGTCCGCTTGGCCAGCTCGGCCAGCGTCGTCTTCTCGCCGGTCAGGGCATCGAGGATCGTCAAGGCGCGGTCGACGGCCGCCACACCGGTGTCTTCATTCATTCGGACTCCTCCAGATAGGTATCGGGGGCATCGGCATCGCAACCGGACGCGTCACCCCAAGGGCATTGATTGTCCCGCGCGTGCCGGGATTCATAGTTTGCCCTAGGTGTTTCCAAAATAGAACTCTATTATGATGGACGGAACGGTTGACCAAGGCCACTCCAGAGCCGAAACCACAGCAATGACCCTCTTTTCCGGGCCCACGGCCCCCGAACGATGAGCACTCCAGCGCTTCCCAGATACGAGCACTACATAGACGGCGCGAGCGTGCCGCCTGCGTCCGGCCAGTACCTGCCGACCGACGATCCCTACACCGGCCAGACCTGGGGCGAGATCGCCCGCGGCAACGCCGACGACGCGGCGCTGGCCGTCGCGGCTGCGCAACGGGCCTTTGCCGGCCCGTGGTCCCAGCTGACGCCGTCGGAGCGCGGCCGGCTCCTGTGGAAGCTCGCCGACCTGGTCACGGCCAATGCCGACCGCCTGGCGCTGATCGAGCAGCGCGACAACGGCAAGCTCGCCACCGAAGTGGTCGCGCAGGTGCGCTACATGGCGGACTACTTCCGCTACTACGCCGGCCTGGCCGACAAGGTGCACAGCGACGTCATTCCCACCGACAAGAAAGGCGTGTTCGCCTATACGCGCTACGAGGCCAAGGGCGTGGTGGCGATCATCACCCCGTGGAACTCGCCGCTGACGCTGACCAGCTGGAAGCTCGCCCCCGCGCTGGCCGCAGGCTGCACGGCGGTGATCAAGCCGTCGGAATTCACCTCGGCCTCGATGCTGGAGTTCGCCGCGCTGTTCGACCAGGCGGGCTTTCCCAAGGGCGTCGTCAACGTCGTCACGGGGCTGGGCCAGGAAATCGGCGAACCCCTGGTCACGCACCCGGACGTGGCGCACATCGGCTTCACCGGCGGCTCGGTCGCGGGTCGCAAGATCTACGAGATCGCGGCGCGCAACTTCAAGACCGTGACGCTGGAGCTCGGCGGCAAGTCGCCCAACATCGTGTTCGACGACGCCGACCTCGACCAGGCCGTCAAGGGCGTGGTGTCGGGCATCTTCGCCGCCTCGGGCCAGAGCTGCCAGGCGGGATCGCGCCTGTTGCTGCAGCGCGGCATCCACGACCGCTTCCTCGAGAAGCTCACGGCCTTCATGAGCGACGTGAAGCTCGGCGACCCGAAGGACCCCGCCACGCAGATGGGGCCGATCTCGACCCGGCCGCAGTTCGAGAAGATCATGGGCTACATCGAGATCGCCAAGAACGAAGGTGCCCGGCTGGTGATCGGCGGGCGCAGCCGGCCCGACCTGGGCTGCGGCCAGTTCGTCGAGCCGACCATCTTCGCCGACGTGCGCAATGACATGCGCATCGCGCAGGAAGAGGTCTTCGGCCCGGTGCTGGTGGTGATTCCGTTCGACGACGAGCAGGACGCGATCCGCATCGGCAACGACGTCGACTTCGGCCTCGCCGCCGCCGTGTGGACGCAGAACCTCAAGCGGGCGATGCTGATGACCGAGAAGATCAAGGCCGGCACGGTGTGGGTCAACAACTACCGCGCAACGAGCTTCACGTCGCCGTTCGGCGGCTACAAGGAGTCCGGCATCGGGCGCGAATCGGGCACCGAGGCGATCAAGGAGTACCTGCACACCAAGTGCGTGTGGGTCTCGTCGGACCTGGACGTTCCCAACCCGTTCATCCGCCGATGAGCAGCACGACCATGAACAAGGCGCTCGCGGGCTTCCGCGTGCTCGACCTGACCAACGTGCTGGCCGGCCCGCTGTGCGCCTACCAGCTGGCGCTGATGGGCGCCGAGGTGATCAAGGTCGAGGCACCCGACAGCGGCGACCTCGCGCGCCAGCTCGGAAACGACCGCGCGCTCAACACGAAGCTGATGGGGTCGTCCTTCCTCGCACAGAACGCGGGCAAGAAGTCGATCACGGCGAACCTGAAATCGCCGCAGGGCAAGGAACTGCTGCGACGGCTGGTCGCATCGGCCGACGTGCTGGTCGAGAACTTCCGTCCCGGCGTGATGACGCGCCTGGGCCTGGGCTACGACGAACTGCGCAAGCACAACCCGAAGCTCGTCTACTGCGCGATCACCGGGTTCGGCCAGGAAGGCCCGATGCGCGACGCCCCCGCCTACGACCAGATCATCCAGGGCCTGAGCGGCATGATGAGCGTGACCGGCGACGCGCACAGCGCACCGCTGCGCGCCGGCTACCCCGTGGCCGACACCGTCAGCGGCATGGTCGGCGCGTTCGCCGTGTGCGCCGCGCTGCTGCGCCGCAACGCAACCGGCGAAGGCGCTTTCATCGACGTGTCGATGCTCGACTCCGCGCTGGTCGCCATGGGCTGGGTGGTGTCGAACTACCTGATCGCCGGCACCGAGCCGCAGCCGCACGGCAACGACAACTTCACCGCCGCGCCGTCGGGCACCTTCCGCACCGGCTCGGGACCGCTGAACATCGCGGCGAACAAGCAGGACCAGTTCGAGACGCTCGCGCGCGTGATCGGCCGTCCCGACATGGCGCAGGACCCGCGCTTCACCGAGCGCGAAAGCCGCAAGCAGCACCGCGCCGCGCTCACGCAGGAGATCGAGGCAGCCCTTGCCACGCGGCCGGCGAGCGAGTGGGAGCAACTGCTGACCCGCGCCGGCGTTCCTGCCGGCAGCGTGCTCAAGATTCCCGACGTGCTGCGCTCGGAGCAACTGACCCAGCGCGAATTCGTGCAGACCTTCGGCAACGTGCCGGGCGCCGAACGCGAAGTGCGCGTGGGGCGTACCGGCTTCAAGCTCTCCGGCGGCGATCCGCACGCCGAGGCACCGCCGCCGGTGCTCGGCGCGCACACCGACGACATCCTCGGCGGGCTCGGCTATACGCCCAGCCAGATCGCCGAACTGCGCGAGAACAAGGCGATCTGACATGGCCGACCTCACCCAACGCCCCCCCGAGCAGCTGGTCAAGCAGGCCAGCGACTGGTGGTCCACGAGCATCGTGGACATCGAGCCGGGCAAGATCCAGTTCCGCGGCTACCCGATCCAGGACCTGATCGGCCGCGTGAGCTATCCCGACATGGCGTGGCTGCTGCTGCGCGGCGAACTGCCCACGCGCGAACAGTCGGCGCTGCTCGAAGCGGCGATGGTCGCCGGTGTCGACCACGGCCCGCATGCCCCGTCCATCGCGATCTCCCGCATGGCCGTCAGCTGCGGCCTGCCGGTCAACGGCGCGATGGCCAGCGCGGTCAACGTGCTCGACGACGTCCATGGCGGCGCCGGCCAGCAGTGCATGGAACTCATGTACGCCATCGACCGCATCGCGGGCGACGGCGAGCCGCTGGTGGCGCACGTCGTCGCCGGCCTCGATGCCTTCGTCGCCGAGCACGGCAAGATCATCCCGGGCTTCGGCCACCGGTTCCACGGCATCGATCCGCGGGCCGTCAAGCTGATGAAGATGGTCGACGAAGCGCGCGACAGCGGCTTCGTCTCGGGCCGCTTCGCGGTCATCGGCAAGCTCATCGACGAGGAACTCACGCGCCGCAAGGGCGCGCCGATCCCGATGAACATCGACGGCGCCACCGCCGCCATCTATTGCGAACTGGGCTTCGCGCCCGAGCTCGGGCGCGGCCTGTTCGTGCTCTCCCGCTCGATCGGGATCCTGGCCCATGCGTGGGAGCAGAAGCAGCAGAACGCCCGCATCAAGGGACCGATGCCGCCTTCCATCCCCTACACCTACACGGGCCCCGCCACGCGCACATTCAACCGCTGACATCCGAGAGACATCATCATGAAGCAGACCATCGCCAAGCAACTCGTCCGCGAGCTCGAACGCCGCGGCGTCGAATACCTTTTCGGCCTGTGCGGCCACACCAACATCGCCGTGATCGCCGCGCTCGACGGCGCCAAGGTCAAGTTCATGAACACGCGCCACGAGCAGGTCGCCGCCCACATGGCCGACGGCTACGCGCGGGCCAAGAAGAAGACGGCCGTGCTGCTGTCGCACCTCGGCCCCGGCCTGACCAACGCGGCCACCGGCGTGGCGAACGCGGCCCTCGATTCGATCCCGATGGTGGTGATCGCCGGCGACATCCCGACGCATTATTACGGCAAGCATCCGCACCAGGAAGTGAACCTGCATGCCGACGCGGCGCAGAACGAGATCTACCGCCCGTTCGTCAAGCGCGCCTGGCGCGTCGACCGGCCGGACATGTTCGCGCAGATCCTCGACAAGGCGTTCCAGCTGGCCGAAAGCGGCCGCCCGGGCCCGGTGCTGGTGTCGGTGCCGATGGACATCTTCTCGGCCGAGGTCGATACGCAGCAGTTCGAGCGGCTGAGCCACCACACGCCGCATCTGCTCAAGCCCTCGCTCGACGAGGTCGTCGCCGAGAAGATCGTGCGCACCATCGCCGATGCGAAGAACCCGGTGATCTACGCCGGCGGCGGCATCCTGCTGGCCGACGCGGCGCAGGAGCTGCGCCAGCTGGCCGAGCATTTCTCGCTGCCGGTGGCGCACAGCCTCATGGGCAAGGGCGCGCTGCCGGACGACCATCCGCTCGTGCTGGGCATGACGGGGTTCTGGGGCACACGGTTCGTCAACGACAAGTGCCTGGGCGCCGACTGGGTGGTCGGCCTGGGTACGAGCTTCCGCGAGGCCGACTGCAGCTCCTGGGAGCCGGAGTACACCTTCAGCTTCCCGCCGTCGAAGCTGATCCATATCGACATCGATCCGAACGAGATCGGGCGCAACTTCCCCACCGAGATCGGCGTCGTCACCGACCTGAAGCAGGCGCTGGTGGTGCTCAACCGCGTGGCGCGCCGCCTCTATCCCGAAGGCCGCAAGAACGAAGCCCTGGTCAAGGAGATCGCGCAGTACCACTCGGACTTCGTCAAGGGCAACGAGAAGCTCGCGCAGAACGACGCCTATCCCATGCAGCCCGAGCGCATCCTGGCCGCGGTGCGCCGCGTGCTGCCGCGCGACGCGATCATCACGACCGACGTGGGCTGGAACAAGAACGGCGTGGGCCAGCAGTTCCCGATCTACACGCCCGGCAGCATCCTGACGCCCGGCGGCTTTGCAACCATGGGTTTCGGCGCGCCGGCCGCGCTCGGCGCCAAGCTGGCCTGTCCGGACAAGGTGGTCGTGGCGCTGGTCGGTGATGGCGGCTTCGGCCAGAACCCCGCCATGCTGGCGACCGCCGTGGAAAGCGACATCGCCGTGGTGTGGGTGGTGATGAACAACCACGCCTTCGGCACCATCGCGGGACTGGAGAAGGCCCACTACGACACCACCTTCGGCACGGTGTTCACCAAGGACGGCAAGCCCTACTCGCCGGACTTCGCCGCCATCGCCCGCGCCTACGGCGCCGAAGGCGTCAAGGTCGAGTCGGCCGCCGGGTTCGAAACCGTGCTGCAACAGGCGATCGGCGCGGGCAAGCCGTTCGTCATCGATGTTTCGATGCTGAACAACCCGGTGCCCACCGCCGGCCACTGGAACATCAACGACATCTATTCGCCGGGCAAGAAGGTGTCCCATGCCTCGACCGATTGAAGCCCGGCAGGGAGCCCGCCGTCTGCGCGGGTTCACGCTGCTCGAACTGCTGGTGGTGATGGTCATCATCGGCCTGCTCGCGGCGTACGTCGCGCCGCGCTACTTCTCGCAGGTCGGCAAGTCGGAGGTGCGCAGCGCCCAGGCGCAGATCGACGGTCTGCGCAAGGCGCTAGACACCTACCGGCTCGACACCGGCGCCTACCCGACGACCGAGCAGGGGCTCGCCGCGCTGAACGCGCGGCCGGCCAACACGGCGAAGTGGAGCGGCCCCTATCTGCAGCGCCCGGTGCCGCTCGACCCGTGGGGCAAGCCGTACCAGTACAAGGCGCCCGGCGCCCACGACGAGTTCGATCTGTTCTCCTTCGGCAAGGACGGACAGCCCGGCGGCACCGGCGACGCGGCCGACATCACCAGCTGGGAATAGGACACATGCGCTTCGATGTGCGCGCTCTGGACGGGCAGCGGCGGGTTGTCTCGCTGTCGCTCGACGCCGCCGACGCCGCCTCGGCGACAGCGCAGGCGCAGGCCCAGGGGCTTGCGGTGCTGTCGGCGAAGAAGCGCGCCGACGCGGGCGCCGCCTTCGGCCAGCTGATGAAGCAGAATTTCCCGCTGCTGCAGTTCACGCAGGAGCTGGTCGCCCTGCTGCGCGCCGGTCTCTCGCTGCCGGAGACGCTCGAAGTGATGGTCGAGAAGGAAACCCGCGCCGAGGCCCGGCAGGTGTTCGAGCAGATCCGCGGCGCGCTCTACGAGGGCCGCTCGTTCTCCCAGGCGCTGCAGGGCAACGCGCGCCACTTCCCCGAGCTGTACATCGCCACCGTGCGCGCCTCGGAGCGCACGGGCGACCTGCCCGAGGCGCTGATGCGCTTCATCGAATACAAGGAACGGCTCGACCTGGTGCGCAAGAAGGTCGTCTCGGCCTCGATCTATCCGGTGGTGCTGCTCGCGGTGGGCGCGCTCGTCACGCTGTTCCTGCTCGGCTACGTGGTGCCGCGCTTCTCGGAGATCTACGCTGAGTCGGGGCGCGAGCTGCCGTGGCTGTCGCAGTTGCTCATCGACTGGGGCCGCATGATCAACAAGCACAGCATGGCGGTCGGCGCCGTGGCGCTGGTGCTGCTGGCGTTGATCGTCGCTTCGGCGCGGCGCATCCCTGCCCTGTTCGGGCGGCTGATGCGGCGCATTCCGGCGGCGCGGCGGCGCCTGCTGGTCTACCACCTGGCGCGCTTCTACCGCACGCTGGCAATGCTGCTGCGCGGCGGCATCCCGATGGTTCCGGCGCTGGGCATGCTGGCGACGCTGCTGCCGGAGGACCTGCGGGCGCAACTGCTGGCGGCCACGCAGCGCATCCGCGAGGGCGTCGCCACGTCGCAGGCGATGGGCGAGACCGGCCTGACGACACCGGTTGCCGCGCGCATGCTGCGCGTGGGCGAGCGCAGCGGGGACATGGCCACGATGATGGACCGCATCGCCGCCTTCCACGACGAGGAGCTGGCGCGCTGGGTCGACTGGTTCACCAAGCTGTTCGAGCCCCTGCTGATGGCGCTGATAGGCGTGGTGATCGGCGGCATCGTGGTGATGATGTACATGCCGATCTTCGAACTCGCCGGGAGCCTGAATTGACGATCGCCGCAGACCTGTTCGCGCAGGCGCGGCGCCTCGCGCCAAGCCGCGGCCACACGATCGTGGCGACGCTCGAGGAGCTCGCGGGCCTGGAGCCCGAGGCCTTCACGCAGGAGCTTGCGCAGTCGCTGCGCCTGCCCTGCGCAAGCATCCAGGACCTGCACCGTTGGACGCCGGCTTTCGAACTGCTGCCGTTCTCCGACTGCATGGCCGCGCAGCTGATCGCGCTGACCGACGACGAAGGTGCGCTGCGCCTGGTGACCGGCGACCCGTTCCGCGAGGACAGCGCCGCCGCCGCCGAAGACCGCATCGAGCAGGCCGGGCAGGCGGCGCAGCTCACGCTGGCACACCATGCCGACGTGGCCGCCTACCTCGCACGCCACGAGGAGGGCCTGTCGGCAATGGCCAGCCTGCCGGCGGACGTGCGCGGCACGCGCGAGCGGGACGTCGACGTGGAAGCCCTGTCGTTCCAGAGCATCACCGAGGACTCCAGCCCGGTGGTGCGGCTGGTGCGCTCGACGCTCTATGACGCGCTCAAGGCCGACGTCTCGGACATCCACCTCGAGACCGGATCGCACGGCCTGGCGATCAAGTACCGCATCGACGGCGTGCTGGTGGCCATCGGCACCGTCGGCGACGCCGAGGTGGCCGAGCAGGCCATCTCGCGCATCAAGGTGATGGCCCAGCTCGACATCGCCGAGCGCCGCGTGCCGCAGGACGGCCGCTTCACCGTCGGCGTGCGCGGGCGCGAGATCGACTTCCGCGTCTCGATCATGCCCTCGACCATGGGCGAGGACGCGGTGCTGCGTATTCTCGACAAGCAGCGCCTGGCCGACGCGGCGCGCGGGCTCACGCTCGACTCGCTCGGCTTCTCCGAACCCGACCGCGTGCTGATCCGCAAGCTCGGGCGCGAGCCCTACGGCATGCTGCTGGTGACCGGCCCGACCGGCTCGGGCAAGACCACCACGCTGTACGCGACACTGACCGAGACGCACGACGGGCGCGACAAGGTCATCACGATCGAGGACCCGGTCGAATACCAGCTGGCCGGCGTGTTGCAGATCCCGGTCAACGAGCGCAAGGGCCTGACCTTCGCGCGCGGCCTGCGCTCGATCCTGCGGCACGACCCGGACCGCGTGATGGTCGGCGAGATCCGCGACGCCGAGACGGCGCAGATCGCGGTGCAGGCGGCGCTGACCGGCCACCTCGTGTTCACCACGGTCCACGCGAACAACGTGTTCGACGTGCTCGGCCGGTTCACGCACATGGAGGTCGATCCGTACAGCTTCGCCGCGGCGCTCAACGGCATCGTCGCGCAGCGGCTGGTGCGGCTGAACTGCCCGAATTGCAGCGTGCCGGCGGCGCCGACCGAGGAGCTTCTGAGCGAGTCGGGCATTCCGCTGCAGCAGGCCGCGGGCTTCCGCTTCATGGCCGGCCAGGGCTGCGGGCAGTGCCGCAGCACGGGCTTCAAGGGGCGGCGCGCCATTGCCGAAATCATGATCCTGACCGACGAGCTGCGCGAAATGATCGTGGCGCGCGAGCCGATCCGCAATCTCAAGGAGGCCGCGCGCCGCGGCGGCACGCGCTTCCTGCGCGATGCGGCGGTCGAGCTGGTTCAGGACGGTCTCACGAGCCTGGAGGAAATCAACCGTGTCACCTTCGTGGCGTGATCGCGTCGAAGTCTTCGTCGGGGCGCGGGAGCTGCGCCTGGCGGTGTCGCCGCGCGGCTGGCGCGCACGCGAATCGGTGCGCATCGTGCGCGAAACGCAGGATGCGGCCGCCGACCTCGCGGCGGCACTGGCCGAGTCGGCGCATCGCGGTTGCGATGTGCGCATCGTGCTGTCGAACTTCCACGTGCGCTACGCGGCTGTCGGCGATGCCGGGCTGCTGGCCGGCGCGGCCGAGCGCGAAGCCGCCGGGCGCCAGGTGCTGCGCTCGGTGTACGGCGAGGCGGCCGATGAATGGCGCGTCGTGATGGATGCGGACAGCACCGGGGTCGCCCCGGTCGCCGGCGCGGCGCGCTCGCTGATCGACGGCTTGCGCCATGCCTGCGCCAGCGTCGGTGCCAGCCGGGTGCGGATCCAGCCGCTGCTCGCCTGCGCGATGAACGGCGCCCTGCTCGCGCTCGACAAGGACGAAATCGGCCAGGCGGGGTGGTTCGGCGTGCTCGAAGACGACCGTCTGGTGCTGGCGACGCTCGACGGCGACGGCATCCGGGCCGTGCGCGGCCTGCGCGTGCGCCAGGACGCGGGCGGCGAGATCGCGGCGCTTCTGCAACGGGCGCGGCTGCTCGATGCCGACGCCTCGGGCCGATCGATGCTGGTGCTGGCGAGCGACCGCACCGTGCCGCTGGCGCTCGGCCCGGAATCCGAACTGCGGGTGCGAACGGTTCCGCTGGACGGCACGCTGCAAAACCCGATCGGGCGCCTTGACGCCATGGAGCTCTGACGTGCGTCCCTTGCGCATGGATTTCATCGACAACCGCGTGGCGATGTCCCCGGTCGCGCTGGCCAGCCTGGCCCTGGGCGCGGTCGCGCTCATCGTCGCGGTATGGGCCTATTCGTCGGCCAGCGCCGAGCATGAAGCCCTTGCCGCCGCGGCCGACGTCGCGCCGGCGGTGGACCCGATGGCCGGCGAGAGCCAGGCCCGCCGGCGCCTGCGCGAGGCGGTCGCGAAGCGTTCGGCCAAGGTGCTGGCCAATCTCACCGTGCCCTGGCCGACGCTCTTCACCGCGCTCGAAGCCGCCGCCGGCGACGGCGTCGTGCTGACCGGGCTCATGCCCGAGGCCGAGAACCGCCGCGTGCGCATCAGCGGCGAGGCGCGCCACTTCCAGGACATCCCGATGTACACCAAGAAGCTGCTCGGGACCGGCGCCTTCGCCAACGTGCTGCTTCTGTCGCACGACACGCTCGACAACCGCCGCATCGCCTTCACGCTGCAGGCGGACTGGACGGAGGCCGCCGCGCCATGATGAACAGGATCGACCTCGCCGCGGCGCGCCAGTGGCTGGTGCGCCACCGCGACGTCTGGCCCCACGCCGCCGGCGCGCTGCTGCTGGTGGCCGCCGCGCTGCTGTGGGCCACCGCCCTGCGCCCGCTGTCGGCCGACAACGACCGCCTGCGCGAACTGGTGGCCGAAGCGGCGCACCGCCCGCGCGCCGCCGTCGCGCCGAGCCCGGCGGAACAGTTCAGCGCCCTGGAGGCCAGCCTTGCGCGTCCGGACGACGCCGTGAGCATGGTGTCGGTGATCTACCGGCTGGGCATCGCCAACGGCCTGCAGATTCCCACCGGCGAGTACCAGCTCGAGCGCGTGCCTGACGACCGCATGCAGCGCTACCGCCTCAACCTGCCCGCCAACGGCAGCTATCCGCAGATCCGCGCCTTCATCCTCCAGGCGCTGCAGACGCTGCCGATCGCCGTCGACGACATCCAGGTGCGGCGCGAGTCGACCAGCGACAAGCTGCGGGTGCGGCTGCGCCTGTCCCTCTACATGCTTCCCGCCTGAGCCATGAAGATCACCGCCAAGGTTCGATGGAGCTTGTACGCAGTCGCCGGACTGGCAACCGCGGCGGCGATGTGGCTGGTCAATCCGCGCGACGGAGACAACACCGTCATGCCGGTGCGCGCATCCTCGTCGTCCGGGCGACCCGCCCCGACCGCGGACGCCACGGCCGAGCGCCCCACGCCGGCGACCAGCGACGCGATCGCGCGGCTCAAGCGGCAGATCGCTGCGGCCATCGGCCACGACGGCATCGATCCCTTCCGCGACGGACCGACCGCCGAAGAGTTGCGCGCCGCTGCCGCGGCGCAGGCGGCGGCGGTGGCGGCGCAGGCCGTGGCGTCGGCCCAGCAGGAGCGCGCCGAAGCGGCCGCCCCGCTGCCGCCGCCCCCGCCGCCGGTGCCGCCCTTCCGCTACCTGGGGCACTGGAAGGACCAGGGCCGCACGCTGGCGTTCCTGCAGTCGGGCGACCGCGTCGTCGAGGTCCGGGGCCCTGGCCCGGTGGACGGCGGTCCGTGGACGGTCGTCAAGCTCGGCGACGACCTGGTGACGCTGCACATGCCCAAGGGGCCGACCCACACCCTGTCGTTCGACGCGCCGGGCAGCGATGCACCCGCGGCCGCCGTGGCAGGAGGCACACCCGCCCCGGCACCCGCGCCGGGTGCTCCCGCCACGCTTGCGCGGGCCGCCCAGTCCACCACGCCCGCCCAAGGAACGCCTCCCGGTTCCGCCGGCCCCGAACACGCTCCCGGCTGGGAAGAAAACTAAGTGACGCCCGAATGATCCCCCCACAAAAGTTCGCCCGCTGCCGCGTCTCGCTGGCCACCATCGCCCTGGCCCTGCTTGCCGGCTGCGCCACCGGGCCCGACCGCACGCGCTCCGATGAAGGCGCGCGCCTGATCGCCGAAGGCCGGCTCGAGGAAGGCCTTGCCCTGATGGAGCAGAACGTCAAGGCCCACCCGCGCGACCGCGAGCTCTATACCGAGTACCAGGTGCAGCGCAACAGCACCGTCCACCTGCTCATGCGCGACGCCGACCGCATGCGGTCGCTCGACAACCTCGACGCCGCCGAGGCGGACTACCGCATCATCCTGCGCATCGATCCGCAGTCGGACCAGGGCCGCTCGGGGCTGGATGCCGTCAGCCGCGCCCGCGTGCAGAACTCGCGCATGCGCGAAGGCCAGGCCGCGCTGCAGGCCGGCGACCTGGTGCGCGCCGAGCAGGTGGCCCGGCTCGTCCTGTCCGAAGAGCCGAACAACCGGGACGCCCGCGCGCTGGCGAAGGCCGTGACGGCGCGGCAGCCCGACGACGCCACGCCGGCGCGCCTGCGCGAGGCCTTCAAGCGCCCGGTGACGCTGGAGCTGCGCGACGCGCCGCTGGCGACCATCTTCAGCATCCTGTCGAAGACCGCCGAGGTGAACTTCGTGCTGGACCGCGACGTCAAGTCCGACGCGCGCACCAGCATCTTCGTGCGCGACTGCTCGATCGAGGACGTGCTCAAGATCCTGCTGATGACCAATCAGCTCAACCGCAAGGTGCTCAATGACAACTCGCTGCTGATCTACCCCGCCACGCAGGCCAAGCAGCGCGAGCACCAGGAGCTGGTCATGCGCAGCTTCTACGTGGCCAACGCGGAGGCCAAGCAGACCGCCGCGATGATCAAGGCGATGGTCAAGACCAAGGACATCTTCGTCGACGACAAGCTCAACCTGGTGATCATGCGCGACACGCCCGAGGCCGTGCACCTGGCCGAACAGCTGGTCGCCACGCAGGATCTGGGCGAGCCCGAAGTGATGCTCGACCTGGAAGTGCTCGAAGTGTCCTCCTCGCTCGCCCAGACCCTGGGCGTGGAGTACCCGACGTCGATCGGCGTCTACGGCACGGACGCTGCCGGCGTCATCGCCGACCAGGTCCAGCTCAATGGCGACGGCAAGACCACCAAGCTGCGCGCCTTCACGTCCAACCCGCTGATGCTGCTGAACCTGTCGAAGACCGACGGCAGCAGCAACATCCTGGCCAACCCGCGCATCCGCGTGAAGAACCGCGAGAAGGCGCACGTCCACATCGGCGAACGCGTGCCGGTGATCACGACGACGTCGACGGCCAACGTGGGCGTGTCGTCGTCGGTGAACTACCTGGAGACCGGTCTCAAGCTCGACGTGGAGCCGAACGTGTTCCTCGACCAGGACGTGGCGATCAAGGTGGAGCTGGAGGTGTCGAACATTCTCGAACAGCTCAACGTGTCCGGCACCGTGGCCTACCGCCTGGGCACGCGCAACGCCGCCACCACGCTGCGGCTGCGCGATGGCGAGACGCAGGTGCTCGCCGGCCTGATCGACAACGAGGACCGCAAGAACAACACCGGCGTGCCCGGCGCGAGCGACCTGCCGATGCTCGGCCGCCTGTTCCGCAACGAAGGCACCAACGGCGCCAAGTCGGAAATCGTGCTGCTGGTGACGCCGCACATCGTGCGCAACGTGATGCGGTCCGAGCTGGTGCGGGCGCAGTTCCCCGCCGGCACCGACGCCGTGCCGGGCGCGGCGCCGCTGCGGGTGGGCAGGATGAACCGGCTGGAGATCAGCGCCGGCGGCGACGCGCCCACGCTGGCGCCGGCCAAGCCGGGTGCGGCTGCGGCGAGCCAGCAGGCGCTGGAGGTCGCCGTCAGCGCGCCGCCGGAAGTGAAGGTCGGCGACACCGTCACGCTGGACCTGAAGCTGCCCGAAGGCACGACCGCCGCGACCGCGAAGGTGCAGGTCAACTACGACCCGGCCGTGCTCAAGCCGGTGGGCGCCGCGCCCGAAGCCGGCGCCGAACAGGGGCAGCTGACGGTCGGCCTTTCGACCTCCGGCATTGCCGGCGGGGAGCCGCCGCGCCCGGCGTCGGTGCGGTTCCAGGTGCTTTCCAAGAAGCCGACGAGCACCGACATCGACATGCTCGTCGTCGAGTCCAACGCGCGGGTGTCGGTGCCGCGCACCTTCAGCCTTTCGGTGATCCAGTGAGAACGCGCGGTTTCACGCTGATCGAGCTGCTGGTCACGCTGGCCATCCTGGGGCTGCTGGCGACCGCCGCGGCACCGATGGCGGAGTTGACCGCGCGGCGCGTCAGGGAAACCGAACTGCGCCACGCGCTGCGCGAGATCCGCACCGCCATCGACGCCTACAAGCAGGCCGGCGAGGAAGGCCGCATCGCCCGCGCCGCGGACGCCACGGGCTACCCGGCCTCGCTCAGGCAGCTGGTGGACGGCGTGCCGCAGGAGAACGATGCCGCCAAGCGGCGCATCTACTTCCTGCGCCGCGTGCCGCCCGATCCGTTCTACGTCGGCCCCGCCGTCAGCCGCCCCGAGGACACCTGGGGGCTGCGCGCCTATTCCTCGCCGCCGGACCGCCCCCAATCGGGCAAGGATGTGTTCGATGTCTACTCGACGTCCCAGGCCATCGGCCTCAACGGCACGCCCTACAGCCAGTGGTAGCCCCACCATGCGCAGAACACACGGCTTCACGCTGATCGAGCTGCTGGTCGTGATGGCCATCATCGCCACGCTGCTGTCGGTGGCGCTGCCGCGCTACTTCGGATCGCTCGAGCACGCCAAGGAGGCCACGCTCAAGCAATCGCTGGTGGTCATGCGCGACGCCATCGGCCAGTACTACGCCGACAAGGGCCGCTACCCCGAGCAGCTCGAGGACCTGGCAACGCAGCGCTACCTGCGCGAAGTGCCGGTCGACCCGTTCACCGGCTCGCGCGACACGTGGCAGATCCAGCAGCCGCCGTCGGATTCCGCCAACCCCACCGGCAACGTGTACGACATCCACAGCGGCGCGCAAGGACGCACCAGCGATGGCATCACCGACTTTTCGGCCCTGTAGGCCCGGGCAGCGCGGCCAGGCGGGCTACACCTACATCGGCCTGATGTTCCTGGTCGCGGTCATGGGCATCACGCTTGCTGCCGCGGGCATGGTCTGGCGCACCCAGGCGCAGCGCGAGCACGAAGCGGAGCTGCTGTTCATCGGCCGCCAGTTCACCGCTGCGATCGCCCGCTACTACGAAAACACGCCGGTCGGCCAGCGCCCGGGCTTTCCGGCCAAGCTCGAAGACCTGCTGGACGACCGCCGCTGGCCGGTGCCCAGGCGGCACCTGCGCCGGATCTTCATCGACCCCATGACGGCAAGCACCGAATGGGGGCTGGTGCGCACGCCGGCGCCGGACAACCGCATCATGGGCGTCTACAGCCTGTCGAAGGAGACCCCGTTGAAGCGGACCGGTTTCGGCTGGCCGTACGACGCCGGGGACATCGCGGACATCACGGCGGCGCTGACCTACCAGGACTGGCGCTTCATCTACGTGGCGCCCGGCGACAGAGGGAACTGATTCCCCGCCTTACCGAACCCGAAAGAAAGAACACGCATGAAACCGATCTTCCCGTTGCGCAAGTCGTTGCTGGTGCTGGCTCTGTGCCTTCCCGTGGCGGCCGTCCAGGCCCTGGCCGGGGTCGACGACGAGGGCGAGATCAGTAGCGGCGCCGGCGAAGACGTGCGCTACAACGGCGTGTGGAACGTCCGCTTCGACGGCGGCGGCAGCGCCGTACTGGTGTTTTCGCCCCAGGGAGAGTCGTGGCTCGAGAAGGGCCGCCCCGGCATGCCGAAGGTCTGCCAGGGCAAGCCCCTGCCCATGACGATCCAGGGCGGCACGGACAAGGGCGTCCAGTTCACCGTCTTCGCATCGCCCATCGACAAGTCCTGCCCGGACGTCACCTATATCTTCAGGGTGGTTCCCGGCGCCAAGGTCCAGACGCTCAAGGCCAGGCTCGAGGGCGGCGGCGCCGCGACGATGACGCTGGCGCCCGCCAGCCAGGGCAAGCCGCACTGAGTCGCAAGCCCGCTGGCGTCTGCCCGGTTGCCGCCGAGCGGCGGCGGGCCGGGCAAGGGGCCCCGCGCAGTAAGCGCGGGGCCGTTCACTCGCTCAGTACACCGTCACCTTGCCCGTGGAGAGCGGGTTCTTGCAGTCGTTGTAGTAGAAGTCGCCCTTCTTGTTGAAGGTGTACGCGAACGACTCGCCCGGCTGCAGGTGCGGGTCGAACAGGCCTTCGAAGAACTGCGTGGCGCAGTACTCGCGGCTGTTGCCCTCGGGGTTGGTGAACGTCACCGTGGTGCCCAGCGGCACGCGCAGGTTGTTCGGGTAGTTGCCCGCCGTCTGCGTCAACGTGGCTTCGGCGCTCGTCGCCGTGGTGCGACCCAGCAGCACGATGTTGTTGACGGTCGAGCCCTCGGTGGCCGTGCCGCCCACGCCGCGGCGCGTGTCGATCGGTGCCGGAGCCGCCGCCTGCGCCACCGTGCCGCCGAGCTTGAAGGCCCACAGCTTGTCGCCGCGCGTGACCTGGTTGCCGTAGGGAATGCCGGTGCCGCCCGCGTAGATGGCAACGTACTGCTCGCCGTCGATCTCGTACGAGACCGGACTGGCGCTGATGCCCGCACCAGTCTGGAAGCGCCACAGTTCCTTGCCGTTCTTGGCGTTGAGCGCCAGCAGGTTGCCGTCGGGCATGCCGATGAAGCCGACGTTGCCCGCGGTGCTCAGGAAGCCGTTGCCGTGCGCCAGGTCATAGGGCTCCGGAACACGCCACTCGACTTCGTTGGTGCTGGCATTGACCGCCACGATGCCGCCGGACTGGTATTGGCCGATGGCGCGCTGGCCGTTGGAGCCCGCTTCCGTGTAGTGCGCAGCGGGGCTGACCGCGTAGCCGGTGTAGAACAGACCCGTCTTCGGGCTGAAGGACTGGGCGTTCCAGTTGGCGCCGCCGTTGTGGCTCGGCGTCGTCAGGATCGGCTTCTTTTCGCCCAGGTTCTGCATCCAGAAGGCGTCGTACATGCAACCCTGCGCATAGTTGGGAACCGCGCGGTTCGGGTTGCCGGGGATCGGGCCGCCGAGGTCGGACGGCGCAACGCAATCCTCCAGGTAGCCGCCCTGGTTCGGGTACGGCTGGGTCGCCCAGGTGAGCTGCCGCTCGTCCTGCGGTACGGGGCGCTCGGTGATGCCCAGGGGCGCTTCGCCGGTCTTGCGGTCGAGGATGAAGTACATGCCCGACTTGCTGCCGTAGGCCAGCACCTTGCGGTCGGCGCCGTAGATCTTCACGTCGGCGAACACGGGCGCCATCACGTTGTCCATGTCCCAGATGCCGTGGTGGACGGACTGGAAGTGCCATTTGTACTGGCCGGTCTTGGCGTCCAGCGCAACGATCGAACTGGTGTAGAGGTTGGTGCCCTGGCGGGTCGCGCCGTTCTGCGAGGAGCCGCAGCTGCGCGCATTGCCGAAGGTGTAGTACACCATGCCCAGCTCGAGGTCGACCGCCGGGTGCATCCACGGTGCACCGCCGCCCACGCGGGCGCACGCCTCGGCGGCCACGGGGTCGCTGCCCCAGGTGGGGATGACGCCGGTCGGGTCGTCGCCGTTGCGCGGCGTGCTGTAGAAGTGCCACTTCTCGGCGCCGGTCTTGGCGTCGAACGCCAGGGCGGTGCCGACGCTGCCGTCGTTCGAGCCCGCGTACACCACGCCGTCGGCGTACACCACCGCCGCCTTCTGGACGGTGCCGTAGTCGGCCTTGGCCTTGACCTTCCAGATTTCCGCGCCGGTTTCCTCGTCGACCGCGGTCAGGTAGCCGCTGGCGATGGTGAACACCTTGCCGTCGCCGACGGCCGCGCCGCGACGCACGCCGGTGCCGCCGAGGTTGTAGGTCCACTTGATGGCGCCGGTCTTGCCGTCGATGGCATGGAGGTGGCCCTGGGCGGTCTCCATGAAGATCACGCCCTTGGAGACGATGGGCGAGCTCTGGTTGTCGCCGGTCGTGGCGCCGCCTTCGAGGTTGACCTGCCACACCGCGCCGAGCTGGCTGACGTTGTCCTTGTTGATCTGGGCCAGCACGCTGTAGTTCTGGTTACCCAGGTTGCCGCCGACCTTGGGATGGTCCTTGACCGCGTCCTTGACCGCCTGCTTGGCCGCGGCGGCGTCGACGGTGCCCTGCGCCTTCACTTCGGCCTTGTCTCCCTTGGCGTCGAGCATGAGCGCGTCCTTCTTCGCCTGCGCTGCGGCGATCAGGTCCGCCTTCTGCAGCTGGGCGTCCGCCACCGCGGCCGCCTTGGCTGCCGAGTTCGGGTAGCTGGCGGCCCTGGCGGCCGCGACCAGCGCGTCGCCATCGGTCTTGGCGGCGGCGACGAGCGCGTCGCCCTCGGCCTTGGCGGCATCCACGAGCGCCTGGCCGTCGGCCCTTGCCTGTGCCTTGACGGCCTGCGCGGCGGCCTGGGCCTCGGCATTGACATTGGCAGCCAGCGCAGAAGCGCCGGCCATGCCCATCACCGCTGCCGCGATCGCGAGCGTGATCGGGGAGAGTTTCTTCATGTTGTATCCCTCGGGAGGAAAAGAGTTATGGAGGTGCGGGGCGCTGGGGAACGTCAGTCCCTTGTCTGGTCAGACGCCGCGACACGAACACCGGCAGGGACGCCGGCAACGACAACGAACCGGGTGGGAAGCCTGGCCTGTGGCTTCGGATGTCTCCTTGTTTTTCTTTGGAACCGACGGGGCGGATTGCCGGATGGGTTGCGTTCTCTTAGATAGAACGTCATTCCATTTCAGAATTCTAGACGCGGAAGCCCGCGCGACAACTAGGGTTGTCACCAGAGCGGGCGTTTTTGTGGGGGAGCGGAGATGAAGCAGGCGGCCGGAGGCCGCCGCGAAATGCCTGCCGGGGGAAGGCGCTGGCTGGTTAGGAGGTCTTCTGCCTGCGCACCAGTTTCATGGTGGCCGGACCATTGCCCCTGGCCGTGGCCTTCAAGGTCTTGGCGGTGGCGTCGACGGGATTGAACCGGTAGCTGATGTTGGGGCACTTGGGATCGACCGTCGAGGCGAAGACGGTGAACGACAGGCCCAGGTCCGGATGGGTGAGCTGCACCGTCAACGGCAGCTTCTTGCCCTGGCAGACGGCCGGCATCTTCGAGCGCCCTTTCTCGGTCCAGAAGCCGTCCCAGTCGCGCAGGTCGAGCACGGCGGTGCCGCCATGCTCGAAGCGGACGTTCCACACGCCGGCGAACACGGGCGCGTCGTCCTTTCTGTCGCTGCCGTGGGAAGGCGCCTGCCTGTCGCCTCCGTCGCCGTTGATGTCTTCGTCGTGGTCGTGCTGTGCGAACACGGCGGCCGGCAGGCACAGGGCCAGCAGCAGGAGGGATTTGCGCAGAGTAATGAAGGGCATGGTCGGTCGCGTTCTCTCAGTCAGAACTTGGTTTCAAAATGAGCCGCGAAGGTACGGGACGCGCCTGCGCGCGTCAACGGGGACGATCCGAAGTCGCACGAAGTACTCAAAAAAGGGGTTTTCCCTCGTGCACACAAAATCAGAACATAGTTATGCTGCGCGGAACGAAACGAAACGTAGCGCCCAAAGTCCGTCGCCCGTTCCCACCAAGACACATTCATCCAACCAAGCGATCCATCGCCATCTGAGGAGCCACCATGAAACGCCTGTTCTTCCGCACCACCCTGTGCGCCGCCCTGCTCGCCTTTGGCGCTGCGGCCTCACACGCGCAGGACATCAAGGAACGCACGATCAAGTTCGGCCACATCAACAACACCGACCACCCGGTGAGCCTGGGCGAGCACAAGTTCGCAGAACTGGTGGCTGCCAAGAGCGGCGGCAAGATGAAGGTACAGGAGTACCCGGCCTCGCAACTGGGCAACGAATTTCAGCAGCAGTCTGCGCTACAGGGAGGCGTGCAGGAAATGAGCACGCCGGCGACGACGTCGCTTGCAGGCATCGTCAAGGAGTTCGGCCTGATCGACTTCCCGTTCGCCGTGTCCACCTTCGAGCAAGCCGACGCGCTGCTCGACGGCCCGCTGGGGCAGGCGCTGATCGCCAAGCTGCCCGAGAAGGGCCTGGTCGCCCTTGGGTATTGGGACCTGGGCTTCCGCAACGCGACCAACAGCAAGCATCCGATCGCCAAGGTCGAAGACTTCGAAGGCCTCAAGCTGCGTGTGATTCCCAACCCGGTCTTCCTCGAAGCGTTCAAGTCCTTCAAGGCCAACCCCGTGCCCCTGCCTTTCGCCGAGCTCTACAACGCGCTGGAGTCGAAGGCGGTAGACGGCCAGGAGAACCCCTTCTCGGTCATCGAATCGAACAAGTTCTTCGAAGTGCAGAAGTACCTGAGCGGAACCAACCACGTCTACGCCGCCAACATCCTGCTGGTGAGCAAGAAGTTCTGGGACGGCCTGACGCCCACCGAGCAGCGCATCATGAAGGAAGCGGCCGATGAGGCGCGCAGCTACCAGCGCACCGTCAGCCGCGCAGCGGCGCAGAAGTCGTTGGCCAACCTCAAGGCCAAGGGCATGGTCTACAACGACGTCGCCCCGGCGGAGACGGACCGCATGCGCGCGCTGGTCAAGCCCGTGACCGAAAAGTTCGCGGCCAGCTACGACCCGGCCATCGTGAAGCTCTACAACGACGAACTGGCCCGCATCCGCGCCAACGCGAAGTAATCCGTCGGCACGCTTCACGTCGAACCTGCCGAAGCGCGGCGCCCCCGGCGACCAGACCTGGCCCGAACGGGCGCGGCGCAGCGCTTCACTGAATGACTTGGGGTGGGCTTTTGTCCCACCTTTCTTTTTCCCAGGTGCTTCCTCCCATGACATCCACTCTCGCGCCGCTCTCGCCCGAAGAGCGCGGTGCCGACGAACTCTGGTTCGACCGCGCCCTGCGTCGCTACTGCCGCTTCCTCGAGTACGCGATCGCCGCCTGCCTCGCCGGCATGGTGGCGCTGGTCTTCACCAACGTGATCCTGCGCTACGTGTTCAATTCCGGCCTCGACCTCGCGGAGGAGTTGTCGCGCTGGCTGTTCGTGTGGCTGACCTTCCTCGGCGCCGTAGTGGGCATGCACCGCCACGCCCACCTGGGCACCGAAGTGCTGGTCGGGCATCTCGGGCCGGCTGGGCGCAAGGTCTGCCTGGTCATCGGCTACGCGCTGATGTTCATGGTGTGCTGGCAACTGTTCAGCGGTTCCTGGACGCAGACGGTCATCAACTGGGACGTTTCCGCGCCGTCGAGCGGCTGGTCCATGGCATGGGTCTATGGCGTGGGACTGGTCTTCAGCGTATCGGCCGCGGTTGTCCTTGCGGCAGACCTCTACAAGCTGCTCACGGGTCGCGTCAGCGACGACGAACTGATCATCATCAAGGAATCGGAAGGCTGAAATGACGCTGCTGGTTTTCGTCGGCTCCCTGCTCGCCGCCATGGCGGTCGGCATCCCGATTTCCTTCGCGCTCCTGGTTTGCGGAAGCGCGCTCATGGCATACCTGCACATGCTGGATCCACAGATCCTGGCGCAGAACGTCATCAACGGTGCCAACAGCTACCCGCTGCTGGCCGTGCCCTTCTTCCTGCTTGCCGGCGAAGTGATGAACGTGGGCGGCCTGTCCAAGCGCATCGTCAACGTGGCCATGGTCATGGTCGGCCACGTCCGCGGTGGCCTGGGCTATGTCTCGATCGTCGCCGCCTGCCTGCTCGCAGCACTGTCGGGCTCAGCGATCGCCGATGCTGCTGCGCTGTCGTACCTGCTGCTGCCGATGATGGTCGCCGCCGGCCACGACAAGGCGCGCTCGGCCGGCCTGATCGCCGCGGCGGGCAGCATCGCGCCGGTATTTCCGCCGAGCATCGGCCTGGTTGTCTTCGGCGTCATTGCGAACGTCTCAATCGCCAAACTGTTCTTCGCCGGGATCTTTCCAGGCCTCATGCTGGCCGCCTCGCTGTGGATCACCTGGGGCTGGCTTGCACGCCACGAGAAGATCGAACCGCCGCCCAAGGCCAGTTGGGGCGAGCGTCTGCGTGCCATTCGCGATGCAGCCTGGGCATTGGTGATGCCATTCATCATCATCATCGGCCTGCGTATGGGGGTCTTCACCCCGACCGAGGCAGGCGTCGTCGCGGCGGTGTACGCCGTCATCGTGTCGACGTTCGTGTATCGCGAGTTCAAGTTCTCGCAGCTGCTCGAGGTGTTCATCTCGGCCGCGCGCACGACCGCGCTGATCATGTTCATCATCGCTGCATCCGCCGTGAGTGCCTGGCTGATCACCGTCGCCAACATTCCGGGACAGGTGGTGGGGCTGCTGAGCCCCCTGCTCGACAGTCCGCGCCTGCTGATGGCCTGTGTCATGGTGATAGTGATGATCGTCGGCACGGCCCTCGACATGACGCCGACGATCCTGATCCTGAGTCCGGTGCTGATGCCGCTGATCAATGCCGCGGGCATCGACCCGGTCTACTTCGGCGTGCTGTTCATCATCAACAACGCCATCGGGCTCATCACACCGCCGGTGGGCGTGGTCCTGAACACCGTGGCCGGTGTCGGCAAGGTCACCATGGACTCGGTCACGCGCGGTGTGATGCCGTTCATGGCGGTGCTATTTGTCATCATGTTCGCGATGGTCATGGTGCCCGAACTCGTGACCGTACCGGCGCACTGGTTCTACAAGTAGCTCCGCGCCCGAGCTCTCCAGGCTCCCTCGGCAGAACAGCGGCGACGCCCCATGTCCCGACGTGAGATGGGCCGTCCACCACAAACTCAGAACTCAACCAAGATGCACATGAAGAAACTGGTATTTGCAAACGCCGTCGCCGCCATGCTGGCAACCTTCGCCCTCGTCGGCTGCGGAGGCGGAAGCGGCGAGGAAGGCGCCGTCTCCACGGCGGTGACCACGACCGAGCCGGACCCGGTGCAGGAAGCGCCGGCGCCCGGCAAGACTCCCGTCCCCACGGAGGCCGCCGGTCCCGGCGTGACGCTGACGCTGACCGATTGCGCGCGGGTGACGGGCAATCCGGTCCCCGCGCCCGAGATCAGCGGCGCCGACATGCAGGAGGTCAATGACGTTCTCATGAGCCACGACGCCGCGCACAGCTTCGACGTGTTCCAGCGCTCGCCGGCGGAGGTGATGTGGTGGGTTCGAAGCTCCGGCCGGGCGGTGACGCTTGCCGCGCTCGGAACCGGTGTTCACGAAACCAACCACGTCCTGGATTTCCTGCTGTCGGGCATCTGCAATGAAGACCGCTACGCCCGATACCTGCTCGACGGGCAGGTCCACGTGACCGGCACGCGCATGGGAGACACCGCCAACCGCGTGATCGTGGACAGCACGTACCCGGCGGCGCTGAAGGTATCGCGCGCCGCGCGATACAGCCTCTACATCACGGAGACCGCCGGCAACTCGCGCAACGACTTCTCGTCGCTCCTCGACGAGTTCAATGCGTATGCGGGCGCGGCCGCACTCGAAGCGTCGGTGCGCAGCGACCCCGACATGGGCTACCTCTACCAGGCAAACGTCATGTCCGACGAGAACATCGGCGGCATGGTCGACTTCATGCTGTTCATGCAGCACTACCTGCTGGCCGCCAGGACCAGCAGCCCGCAGACGTATGCGGCCATTCAGGGGCAACCGGACACGCTCGCATTCATGCAGGTGCTCTGGACCCGCGCGGAATCGCTGCTGGCGCGTGCCTACCCGTACTCGACCGCCGCCACCGGCAAGGGCGGCACGATCGTCCCGGCGGATGTGTTCGCCGAGATCTATTCGCCGCAGATGCTCTCTGAGCTGGACGCGCTGGGCATCACCCACAAGGTGGCGGCCGACTGGGCCGGCACCTATCTCCACTAGGACGGCGCCGCCGGGGCGGGCGAAACACGCCCCGGCTGGTCAGGGCTGACGCGCGTAGCGCAGGTGCGTGGCGGCAGGGCCGGCCAGGACGCTCTCGATGCGAAACTGCGGCGCGGCATCTCCCAGGTGCTCGAAGAGCCGCCGGCCGCTGCCGAAGAACACGGGCGCCAGCGCGATTTCCAGTTCGTCGACGACTCCCAGTGCCAGGTACTGCTGGATCACGTCGGCTCCGCCCGAGATGCGAACGTCGCGGCTGCCCGCGGCTTCCCGGGCCAGTGCCAGGGCACGCTGCGGCCCGTCGTTGACGAAGTGGAAGGTCGTCCCGCCGGGACGCACCCACGGATCGCGCTTCTCGTTGGTGAGCACGTAGACCGGCGTGTGGAACGGCGCTTCTTCCGGCCAGGCGGCCTCGCCCTGGTCGAACATGCGCTTGCCCATGATGTTCGCGCCGGTGCGCTCGAAGGTGGCGCGCACCAGGTCGTTGACCGGCCCGGTCTCGCCGCCTGCGACCTTGAGGACGTTCTCGCGAAAGTACTGCTGCCCGAGTATCCAGGCCATCATCGCGCCCCACTTGGCGCCCCAGTTCTTGTAGCCGGGGTTGTCCATGGTCATCCCCTCGGGGGCCATGTAGCCGTCTAGGCTGAGGCCGATGTTGACGAAAACCTTGCTCATGCGTGGATCCTGTTTGTGTACGGCGTCCACAATTCTAGCCAGTCCCTGCGTTTCGCGCCGTGACATCGACCCGGCGGGGTCCGCAGCGAGCGACAGCGTGCAGGACTACGTCAGGTCAGCGCGCGCCGCCGACACATGGCGAGACCCGCACCGACAGGTCGTTACAACGATCGGCCGCATGCTTGGGGCAGTTCCCGACACCGCCGCCATCCATGACCGATTTCCTTCTCCTGCTGAGTCTGCTGACGCTGGCCATCAGCTTTGCCGCCGCCGCACTCCTGCGCGGGATGGTCCGCTTGATCCAGCAGTTCGTGGCCACCCGCACGACCGCCGGACAGGGGCGCGGGTTGGCGCACCCCTTCACGGCGGTTCGGAACGGATAGGGTTGCCTACAGCAGGCCTGAGCCCTGCGCTGCATTCACGACCGCACCGGTCAGTTCGAGGACCTGGGCGGTGAAATCCCTCGACGGCTCTGCGACGAAGGTCGTGCTCCAGACCAAGCGATTCTGGGAAATGTCCGTGAGCCGCCCCTGGGCCGCAAAGCCGGTGCTTCCCCAGCCGCCGGTGCCGTTCGGCAAATCGATGCCGACGCCGGCGCCACCGCCTCTTCCCCAGCTGAAGCCGCCCAGGCCGATCGAGGCACCGGAGAAACCGCCACCGCCGATGGCGGCCGGCGTGAGCGCCACGACCAGCACTGACCTTGCGCCAACACCGGCAGCCTCGGCCGCCAGCTGGGCGTCCAGGTCCCTGCCGCTGGCGAGCGAAGACTCTCGTGCCACGAGGGGTTGCGCACCGCGCTTTTGCAATTCGCTGAGCAGCGACGCCTGGCAGTTCTGCCGCATCGCAATGTCCCACGCTTCGCAAGCGACAAGGACCTTGTCTGTGCGCAAAAGCCCCGACTTCGCACCCAGCGCCGGGTCGATCCAGTGACCCGACTGTTGCGGCGACGAGGCACAGCCGACCAGGGAAATGGCCGCGAGCGCAGCGGCCACGCCGAAAAACTGCGCGGACGCCTGCCGACGCCTAGGACTTCTGCTCGCGGGCGGCATTTCGCAGATCGCGGATCTGATCGTGGTTGCGCTGCGCGCCGTCGGCCTGTCGTTGCACCGCCGCGCGCACGTCGGCCGGAAGGTTCTGCTTGAGCGCCTTCCGATATTGGGCCACGGCCGCGTCCTCTCCGCGCTCGCAGGATTCGAGCATCGACAGTTCGCTGTCGGCGCCGACCGTGCCTTTCACGTGCACCCAGCCGCGGTGCAAGGCGCCAGCGGCCGTGCCGCCGTCGGCCGGCGTGCCACCGTATTGGCCGATCAGCGCTACCAGTTCCTGCTCTCCGTCGCGGCAGGAATCGGCCCGGCTGACGAACAGTTGCTTCATGGAAGCAGATTCGACCTCTTCGGCGCAAGCCAGGAATCCCTTGCGCCCGTCACGCGTGATCTCGAGCAGATCATTGAGCACGTCGACCACGTCGTCGTTGGAAAGCGGGTCGCCGGAAATTGCGGATTCGTCAGTCATGGTGCGTCCTCTATAGGAAAGCCGGGCAGGGTTACCCAGCCAAACACCAGCATGGCTTCCGGCCAGTCCGAGGGAGGTGGGACCGCGCGACCTGTCGCTGTAGGTTGATGCGAGGCTTGCCACTTTACATTGACCATCCACTTGGATGGTTGTAGGATGCCCTTCATGCCCAAGAAAAGCGCAACCCTGGCCACCAAGCCCGCCGATGAAAAGATCACCATCAACGTTGGTTGCGTCGATCTTGGGCAGATCGACCTGCTGGTGCAGGAAGGCTTCTATTCGAATCGCTCCGATCTCGTCCGTACCGCCATTCGCAACCACCTGGCCACGCACGCCGAGACGGTCCGAAGCACGGTTGCGCGCAAGGACCTGGCCCTGGGCATCCAGCACTACGGCGTGGCCGAGCTCGAAGCCGCCAAGGCCGCGCGCGAAAAGCTTCAGATCCGCGTTCTCGGCCTGGCCGTCATTGCGCGCGACGTGTCGCCGGCGCTTGCTCTTGCAACCATCGAATCCATCACCGTGCTGGGCGCGCTCCATGCCAGTGCACCGGTCAAGGCGGCACTTGCCGGCCGGCTGCGGTGAAACATCAAACCATGGGCCATCACATGACCATCGACTTCGCACGAATTTCCGATGCCACGCGCCTGGTGCGCTCCGGTCAACTGCGCGCCGCAACCGCGTCGATCCAGGCAGCGCTTTCGGGCCGCGCCGCGCCTCCGGCCGCTCCGGCCACTGCGTTCGCGGCAGCGCCCGACGTCATCGACGTACCGTCGCGCGTCCTTCCGCCTGAAGTGCATCAAAGCGGCGATTCGCCGCAGCGCGACGAGCGCGACGCCGAGCACGCGCCGGAAGTTGCCGCCACAGGCGGCGCGCGGGCGCCGAGTGCCGGCCAGCGCTTCGTGGCAGGCAGCTTCAGCAACGGACACGACCGCCGCGACTACAAGTTCTTCGTTCCGGCACAGGCAGGCGAACGCCCCTTGCCGCTGGTGGTGATGCTGCACGGGTGTACGCAGGATCCCGATGACTTCGCCGCCGGGACCGGCATGAACGAGCTGGCGGAATCACGTGGGTTCTATGTGCTGTATCCCGCCCAATCGCGCCAGGCCAATCCGCAAGGCTGTTGGAACTGGTTCAAGCACACTCATCAGCAACGCGAACGCGGCGAGCCCGCGCTGCTGGCCGGAATGACCCGGCAGCTGATGGCGCAGCACCGGATCGACCCCGACCGGGTCTACGTGGCCGGCCTTTCGGCAGGTGGCGCCATGGCTGCCATCCTGGGCGAGACATACCCGGACCTGTATGCAGCCGTGGGCGTTCATTCCGGGCTGGCGTCCGGCAGCGCGCTGGATCTGCCGTCCGCACTCTCGGCCATGAAAGGTGCGGCCAGGTCACCGGCCGGCATGCCGAGCGGCGTGCCGACCATCGTCTTCCACGGAGACGCCGACGGCACGGTGCACGTGCGCAACGGCGAACACGTCATTGCCGCCAGCATCGGTGCCACGGCCTCGGTGGAAGTGTCGGCCGTCGAAGACCCGAGTGTGCGCAACGCCACGCGCGCCGTCTATCGCGCCGCGGACGGCCGGATCATCGCGGAGCGCTGGACGGTGCACGGGGCGTCCCACGCATGGTCGGGCGGCAAGGCGCAAGGGTCGTACACGGACCGGCAAGGCCCCGACGCCAGTGCGCAGATGCTGCGGTTCTTCTTCGAACACCCGCGCCGCGAGCGTGACGCGCAGGAGCCCGGTGGGTCCCGGCGCTACGCCTGAGGGTGCCTCGCCACGCGTTCCGCCTGGTGCATCGGGTCAGATCTCGTGATCTGCGGGAAGGATCATGACCTGCGGGATTCTCACGTGGGCGGGTTGCTCGAGCACGAACATCACCATGCGCGCGACGTCGTTCGAGCCGCAACGCTGGGGGACTTCATGAAGATCCGTCGGTTCAGGTCCGGTGATGAAGCTGCGTTGTTCCGCGTGTACTTCACGGCCATCCATGACATCGCCTCGCGCGACTACTCGCCCGAGCAGATCCAGGCCTGGGCGCCGCCCGACCTCGACATGGACCTGTGGGCGAACCGGATTCAAGGCATCCAGCCTTTCGTGGTCGAGCTCGACGGCGGCGAGATCGTCGGCTATGCGGACCTCCAACCCAACGGCTATGTCGACCACTTCTTCGTCTCGGGCGCTCATCCGCGCCAGGGGATCGGGACGCTGCTGATGGCTCGCATCCACGAAGAGGCCGAGTCCCTCGGCCTTGCCGAATTGAGCGCGGAGGTGAGCACGACCGCCGAGCCCTTCTTCGCTCTCCATGGGTTCGAGGTCGTCGAGCGAAGGCAGCCGGTGCTCCGGGGCGTCACGCTTCGCAATGCCTTGATGCGCAAGGCGCTTGGGCGACAAGGTGGGGACGCATCGGGTTGAATGCCTCGTGCCCGGCCGGGTTCGGCCCAGGCCTCGTTCACCCGGCGCAAGACGTCAGTCCAGCGGCAGCTCGATTCCTGACTCTGCGAACACCTCGCGCACCACGGACAGGCCGTTCAGCGCCGCCGGAAATCCGGCGTAGACCGCCATCTGCATCACGACCTCGACCACCTCTGATGGTTTGCACCCGACGTGCAACGCGGCATGGACATGCACGCGCAATTGGGGCTGCGCGTTGCCCAGTGCGCACAGCGCCGCAACCGTCGCCAGTTCGCGCTCTCGCAAGCCCAGGCCTTCCCTGGCGTAGATGTCGCCGAACGAAAACTCGAGCACATAGCGCGCAAAGTCAGGGAACGACTTCGCCAGCCCCTCGACGACCTCCACGCCAGCCGGACCGTCCACGGCGGTCAGCATGCGGGAGCCGCGTTCGTAGCGGTCGGCGCTCATTTCGTTGCGGGTGGAATGGGTCATGAATGCTCCGGAAAAAAAGTTGATGAAGGCCACTGTAGGACTGGCGTGTGCCCCGCGGAATGACCAAGTTCGTGATACCTTTTTGATATGTCAAACCTCCTGGATTCGCGGGCACTGGCGCTATTTCTTGCCGTCGCGGACGCGCTGAGCTTCCGCCAGGCGGCCGAGGCGCTGCACCTGTCCCAGCCGCCGTTGAGTCGGGCGATCCGAGAGCTCGAGGAACGGTTGGGGACGCGGTTGTTCGACCGCAACACGAAGGGGGTGAACCTGACGGCGGCCGGGCAGCGGCTGGTGCCGTATGCGCGCAGCATCGGCAGGCTGTTGCGCGAGGCCGAGGCCGAACTGGCGACAGGGGGCTTGCCGGCCACCCTTCGGCTCGGCCTGACCAGCGCTGCGGAGCCGAGCTGGTTCCGCGGACTGGCGCAACGGGTGCAATCGACTCATCCCGGGACAACGGTGTCGACCGTGTCCGATACCTCGCCCCGGCTGGTGCGCCAGCTTCGCGCCGGCAAGCTGGACGCCGCCTTCGTGGCGCTGCCCACGGATGCGCATGGGCTGGACGTCCTGGCGCTCGATCGGCTGCCGATGGTGGTCGCGATGCAGTCCTCGCATCCACTTGCAAGGCGCAGGGCGGTCAGGCTCGCCGACTTGGCGCGTGAACCGGTCTTCTGGTTCGAGCGTGCGCGGCAGCCCGCGTTCTACGACTACTGCCAGAAGGTCTTCTCGCGCCATGACTTCGCGCCATCGAAGCTGAGGGAACCGACCGACCATCATGTGCTGCTGAGCGACGTGGCCAGCGGACGCGGCGTGGCGCTGCTGCCCAGATCCTTCACCGGCTTGAGACGGGCGGGCGTCGTGTACAGGGCGCTGGCCGAGGGCGAAGAACTCGCCGTCGGTATCGGGCTCGTCACGCGCCGGGACCGGCAGCCATTGCGGGACATGCTGACTGCGGCTGCGGGAGCGCGCGGACAACCGTAGCGCGTCCAAGGCGCAAGTTTCAGGCGCGCGTCACAAGGTCGATCGCGTCGCGGGCCGAAGCGGGCACTTCCGCCACGCGGTTACAGTCATCCACCTTTTGTTACAGGGTCGTCATGACTTCCGATGCCTTGATCGCCCCGCGCGCCGGTTTCTCGAGCCCGGCCGCCAACCGCCTGGAGTGCCAGGCCTTGGCCATGCTTGCGGCAGCGACACTTCTGGCTGGCTGCGGCGGCGATGCGCGCGACCCCGGGCCGGCGCCCGCGCCGCCGGTGCAGACCACGCCGCCCGTGCAGGCCTCGCCGCAGGAGCCGGGCTTGCCGGTCGGCGCACCAGCCGTGCCGGCCAGCGCGCCGGCCGACTTCGTGGTGGGCTATGCGGCGCAGCGCTACGACTTCAGCTGGAGCCCGGTGGCAGGTGCCACGTACTACCAGGTGCAGGAGGACCCTGACGGCAGCGGTCCGGCACCCGCCAACCAGGTCGGCGCCGACGTGGGCGTGACCGCACTCCAGTACACCGTCGCACTGCATCTGCGCCTGAACGCCAGCTACACCGTGCGCGCGTGCAACGCGTCGGGCTGCGGGCCGGCATCGGCCCAGGTCGTGCCGGATCCGACCAAGGCCATCGGGCAAGTCAAGGCGCCCGGGCCGGCGACCGGCGATCTGTTTGGCGCCTACATGGCCCTGTCGGCCGATGGCACGACGCTTGCCGTCGCCGCGACTCAGGAGGCGAGCAACGCCACCGGCATCGATGGCGACCAGGCCGACGACAGCGCACCAGCGGCCGGCGCGGTGTACGTGTACACGCGCACGAACGGCGCCTGGGTCCCGCAGGCCTATGTGAAAGCCTCCAACACGGAAGCTGGCGATTGGTTCGGTTCCAGCGTGGCCTTGTCGGCAGATGGCACGACACTGGCGGTCGGCGCCCCCGGCGAGGACAGCAGCGCCCACGGCGTCGATGTCAGCCAGTCGGACAACAGCGCGGCCGACACCGGCGCGGTGTACGTCTACGCCCGCACGAATGGCGCCTGGGCCCAGCAGGCCTACGTGAAAGGCTCGACGGCGCCAGGCAGCTACTTTGGCACCAGCGTGGCGTTGTCTGCCGACGGCACCGTGCTGGCGGTCGGGGCGCTTTCCGAGCCGAGCGGCGCCACCGGCATCGACGGCAACCAGTTCGACACGAGCGCACCCGGCGCCGGTGCGGCGTACCTGTACACCCGCGCCAGCGGCACGTGGGCGCAGCAGGCCTACGTGAAGGCATCGAACGCCGACGTCGGCGATGGCTTCGGGCTTACCGTGGCGCTGTCTGCAGACGGCAGCATGCTTGCGGTCGGGGCGCCGTACGAGAGCAGCGGGACGTCCGGCGTCAAGCCCGGCGGGTATGCGGACCCCGACAACGGTGCGGCATCCGCCGGTGCGGCGTACGTATTTGCCCACGCGAACGGCACCTGGGTCCAGCAGGCCTACGTGAAGGCGTCCAACCCGGCCGCCGGCGCAATTTTCGGCATCGGACTTGCCCTGTCCGCTGACGGCAGCACGCTGGCGGTCTCGGCACCGGGCGAAGCCAGCAACGCCACCGGCATCGACGGCGACCAGTCGGACACCAGCGCCCGCCTGGCTGGCGCGGCCTATGTCTACAGACGCGCGAATGGCGACTGGACCCAGCAGAGCTACGTCAAGGCCTCTATCGCCGGTGCCTTCGAATGCTTCGGCATGAGCCTGGCCTTGTCGGGGGACGGGGCGACGCTGGCGGTCGGCGAGAACTGCGCGCGCGCTGGCAGCCTGACCTTGAGCGACCCCGGTGCAGCGTATGTGTACACGCGCACGAGCGGGGCCTGGGCCCAACTGGCCCGCGTGGAGGGCACGGACTCGAGTGCAGCCTTTGCATTCTCCCTGGCGCTCTCGGCCGACGGCCGCACGCTGGCGGTCGCGCAGCCTGCACAAGCCCATGCGCCCGGCTCTACTGCAGACGGCGTCGACACCGTTCATTTGTACTGAGCCCGGCCATGGTGCCGGCAGCCGCGTCGGACGCGCGCGCGCCGGCGTCTCAGAAAGGCAGGCTGATGCCGATCGACCACCCGCGCACGTTGTCGCCGCGCAGGTAGCTGCCGGACACCCGGGCGCGGGCCGGCTGCCCCGGCGACAACGAGAGCGGCACTTCGAAGCCGCCGCCGAGCTCGGCCACCGTGTCGAAGCCCAGCGCGTGGCGGTTGGCGCCGAAGAAGCCGGCCACGCCGCCAAAGGCCAGCCAATCGAGCGGTCGTCCGGCAAGATGCAGCCCGGTACTGCGCACGAACTCGCCGCGCAGCGAATACAAGCTGGCGGTTTCGCGGAACGACTGCACCGGGTCAGTCTCTCCGAAGCTCGTGATCCAGGTATGCGCCAGGCGCGCGTGCACAGACGTGCGCCCTCCTGCGGCCAGCGCATTCCACTGCAGGCCCAGGCTCGGCGTGACGAGATACGCATCGGTGTGCCAGTTGAACAGCAGGCCGTCGAGCAGCGGGCGCAGCGGCTGCGCGTCGCCGTCGAAGCTCGCATGGTTGTCCAGCCGCGCCAGGCCGACGTCCAGCGCCGGCTCGAGCGCGAAGCCCTGCCCCATGCGCACGCTGGCCAGCACGCCGGCCGATGCGCTGTAGGCCTGCCAGCGGCTGCGGATGACGCCCGACTGCGGCGCCGCCAGCGGCAACTCGTCCCGCAACTGCAAGTAGCCGCCGGCAGCGCGCCAGTACAGGTCGGTGTCGGGCGTCAAGGCCATCCAGCGCCGTTGCAACGGCAGGCGGAACACGTCCAGGCGCCCGGTGCTGCCCCCAGGCTGGTCGGGCCCGATGCGGTAGTTGGCCGCGCTGATGTCGGGCGCGGCCGAGAGGTTGATCATCTGGGCATAGCCTGCCCCGAGCCGAGCGCCGGCCACGGTATCGCGCAGGGCGTCGCGCGGCGCAGCGCCGGTCTGCGCCTCGGCACCGCCGGCGATCGTGCAACAGGCCGCGGCCAAAGCCGCGGCGCGCCGCGCGGCGCCATGCCTCATGTGTGTTGCTCGTACTCGCATCGTTCTCCCTTGTTGGCCGATGGGTGGCTGGCAGCGGAAAGCACCGGTCCGCGCACAACCCATGGGGCGAATACTGCACTGGTCTTGCGCCCATTCGTCGTCCAAGCGAGCGATCGGAGGTAGATTCATCGGCATGGGACGCCTGACATTCAGCATCAACGTGACCCTCGACGGCTGCATCGACCACCGTGAGGGGATCGCCGACGACGAGACGCACGCCTTCTTCACCGCCCTCATGGACGAGGCGGGCGCGATGCTGTGGGGCCGCGTCACCTACGAACTGATGGAGGGCTACTGGCCGGCAGTCGCCCGCGGCGAGCAGCAGGCGCCGCCAGCGCTGCGCGAGTGGGCGGTCAAGCTGGACGCCAAGCCGAAGTACGTCGTGTCGTCGACACGGGAGCAATTCCCGTGGAACAACAGCCACCACGTTGCCGGCGACCTGCACGCGGGCGTGCAGAAGCTCAAGGACGCGACCCCGGCCGGCGTGCTCGTCGGCAGCGGCAAGCTTGCGGCCGCGCTCGATCGGCTGGACCTGATCGACGAATACAAGCTGCTCATCCACCCCCGGATCGCCGGCCACGGCCCGACCCTGTACGAAGGCGGGCTGCCCGGCACGCGACGGCTGGAGCTGGTCTCCGCCAGGCCGCTTCGCTGCGGTGCGGTCGCCATGCACTACCGGCGCGCGCGCGGCTGACGACCGCCTCAGGATCCGTTGCTGACCGCGGGCGACTTGCCGATCCAGCGCACGTCGTTCAGTTGCGCCACAAGAAATTCGGCTAGAGGCTCGCGCGACATCGAGAACAGCTTGATCGAAGGGTCACCCACGTAGCCAGTCGCGGCGGGGTGGCCACAAGGTTTGTCGGAGAGCATCGGCAGGCGTACCAGGGTCCAGTCGAGCGTCGAAGTGCGGATCGCTTCGGCAACACCCAGAATCTCGTCGTACGCATTCCCGGCGAAGGCCTTGACCAGGCGCATGGCGAGCCAGAAGGAAACACTGAAACGATCGTGGCGGTCCTGCGCGCTCGTCGTGGCGGTTGCGATCAGTCGCCGGACGCCAGCCTGCGCCATCGTCTGAACGATGTGCCGCATGCCATCGGCCACGGGCGTACCCTTGGATTTGCCGGTCGGGCCCAGCACGCTGATGACGGCATCATGACCTTCGACCGCATGGCGGATCGCGGCAACATCGGTCAACTCGCCGACGATCACATGAAGCCCGGTCGCGGGCTCCAGCTTGGCCGCACTGCGCGCGTAAGCCGTCACCTCGTGCCCGGCAGCCAGCGCCTTGCGAAGGACCAACCGCCCGGTCGGTCCCGTTGCGCCGAAGACCACGACCCGCATCAGGCGCTCCTCACCAGCGCCCAGCTGCCGTACGGCGAAGGCTTGGCACGCGCGGCATTCTGCGTGAAGAACGAGATCAGCAGCGCGATCAAGCCGACGATGGCTGGCACGAAGCCTCCATCGCCCGCATTGATGTGCGCCGAGAACGCCAGCAGCAGGTGGTAGAACATGCCTGCATAGGCCAGGTCCGTCAGGGCCCTGTTGAAGCGCCACACCACGGTGATGGCACCGGCCAGCTTGACCACCGCAAGAATGGGCACCAGATAGGCCGGATAGCCGAGCTTGGCGAACGCCTGCTGGATGCCTGCGATATTGCTCAGGTACATCGTGCCGCCGGCGACGTACAACATGGCCAGCAGCGCGGTGCTCGCCCAGTAAACCCACTTGATCTTCATGTTCGAACTCTTCTTCACGGCCGATGCCAGGTATATATTGATAACCAAGGCTATGTTAGATACCGTCACGGCACCGCACAAGAAGGCACATGAAAGTAACCACCCCACCCATCGTCGACTCCCACGAACTGGCGAAGCGACTGCATGAAACAGGCGGGCATGAGGCCCTGAAAGGCGACTGCCGTCCGGTGGCGGAGATCCTTGTTCGCATTGGCGACAAGTGGAGCGTGCTGATCGTGATGCTGCTGGGCGCAGGTCCGAGGCGGTTCAACGAAATCAGGCGGCTAGTGGACGGCATCTCGCAACGAATGCTGACGCTGACGCTGCGCGGGCTGGAACGCGATGGGCTGGTCACGCGCACCGTGTTCCCGACGATCCCGCCGCGCGTGGACTACGCGCTCACGGATCTCGGGCATTCGCTGCGTCAGCCCATCACCGCATTGGGCGAGTGGGCCTATGCGAATCGGCCAAGCATCGAAGCGGCCCGAACAGCGTTCGATCGGGCGGCTGCCAAAAGGAACGGGTAGACGATCAGCGTGCGATGGGCGCACTCCCAAGTCCCAGCTGCGGCCTCATGGCCTCCCAGGCGACGCCATTGACGCGGTGGGAAACGTAGCCGTTGAACTGTGAAGCCGACTTCGTTCGGCGCGCCACGTAGACCGCCCCGGCGTACTCTCCATAGGTGCGTACCGTACTGATCGGTGAGTCGGGATAGCCAATGAACTCCAGCACCCTGGCAGTCCCCGCGGTCTTGATCTCGACCGTACCCGTCGCAAGAACGGCGCAGTTGCTGACCACGCCGCTTACGAAGTCGCAGCGGTAGTACTGCACGGCCTTGGCGCCATCTATCGAAGCCACCCTCAGGTTGTGCACGTTGTCGTCGATCAGGCCGAGGCTGGCCGAGCCTGCGCCGGTTGCGAGGTTGACACCCGATACCGGCAGCGCGGCGATCAATGCCTCCAGGTTGGAGTACCCGGTCTTCTCGTTGGGGTCGAACAAGCTGATCGAGTAGGGCTGGCTCAGATTCACGCCGCGGCGCAAGGTCAGCAGCGAGCCGGGAGGAAAGACGGCATTCGGATCGGCGAAGGCCACCGCGGGATTCACGCCCGCAATGGAATTTCCCTCGCCGGCCTGCATTTCTGCAACCACGTCCGCCATCTTGCGTCCCGCAATGTCCGTGGAAGCGCCGTGGCTCATCGTAAGCGTGCTGTCTTCGCAAAAGTCACTACGACTCGGCGTTCCCAAGGATGATGTGAAGGAGGCGTTCTCGTCGCAACGCACCCACCCGCCGGAGCCCAACCGCACCTGCGGGTACAGCGTGTCGTGCGGGGTTGCCGCTCCATTGGTCTTGCCTTCGCGCAGATCCGTCAGGCGACGCCTGCCGGTGCTGGGGTCGGCGACGCCATCGGTGGGATAGGTCTGCGCGAAGTAGTTGTCCGGGTTGGTAAAGGTCAGGCTGGCCAACTGGTCAGAAGGCGCGACGGTTGCGGCTGTCGGGTCGACTACGCGAAGGGCCACGCCGCTGTGCAGTGCGTCCGCTGTCACCAACGCGGCGGCAAAGGCGTTGTCCTCGAAACGCGTGGGGTCCACCACAGCAACGTTCTGGTAGTCGTACAGCTGCGCGGTCTCGGGTAAGCCCAGTTGCAGCAGCACCGCCGCCTCGGCGCGCTCGAGCGCAAGGCCTGAATCCACACCAGCCTGTATCAGCGTGGTCAACGGATTGACCTGCGCGCGCTTGCCGCTGGGCGCACTCATCGTGAATGGCTTGCTGAAGGCCGGCAGTGAAGGATTGTTGCCATTCACCTGCGCCACCAATGGGGCCGCCGCGAGTTCGTCGCCTTCGGCCTGGCTGGACGGCGTGTAGCTGAATTCGTAGGCGCCGTCGGTGCCGGTCTCGGCGGATGCCGGCTCGCCTGCATCGCAGGTGTTGTTGCGATTGCGGTCCACGCAGACTGTCGCGCCGCCCACCGGCCCCAGCACGACCACTTTGCCGGCGATGGTCGCGGACGCCGGCGTCGAGGGACCAGCCTGCGACCCTTGCGAGGAGTCGCTACCACCGCTCCCGCCGCAGGCTGTCAGGGCCAGCAGTGCCGCGCATGCCAGGGCCCTTCTTTCGAATTGCTCGTATCGGGTCATACCTTCTCCTGTCAGGTGACGTTGCAACATGTAACCGTGTCAGGCAAAAGTATTCTTAGTCGGCCTTTCTGACGCATCATGCGAATTGATAACGAAAGACCGAGACCGGTCGACGCGACTCCTTTCGTTGGGGGAGGCCATGCGCCACCGCCCTGTTTTGAATGCGCAAGGAGCACGGGCTCGTCCGGGTGGGCAGGAGGGACGATGAGGAATCAGAGCATCTTGAAAAATGCCGGTCAGGATGACCTTGTCTTGGCGCGCGCCGTCGAGGCGGCGCACTCGCTGGCCGACCCTTCGCCGCCATGGCGCGAGATCCTGACCTGCGGGCGCGAGTTGGTCGGCGCCGAGGGCGCCACCTTCATCGTTTTCGAGGGGCGCCGGCTGGTCACTTTCGAGTCGGTCGGCAACGACCCGGCGACCGAGCGGGCCTACGTGGAGCACTACAGCAGCCACGACATCATGCTCGAGCCCGAGCGGCCACGCCCTGGGGGCACATGGCTCGACACCGAGGACAAGCTGTCGAGCATCGACCGTCATCGCAATGAGTACTACGTCGACTTCATGTGTCGCTACCGCATGCGTCAGATCCAGTCCCTGGTTCTGGAGGAAGGCAGGCGATCTGCTTCCATTTCCTTCCAGCGTTCAACGATCCGTGCCGACGGCGCGGCCCTGCGCGCAAGTCCGCGCATCGCCCGCTATGCGCAAGCCGTGCAAGCCTCCCTGGTGTGTCGCCACGACCGTTCCAGTCGTTGGCTTGAGGCCTTGGAGGGCACGGCGACAGCATTTGGCGAAGGGGTGATGCTGATCGACAACTGCGCGCGCGTGCTGCGGCAATGCCCGCGCACCGCGGCGCTTCTTGAGGAATCCCGCAGCGGGTTGGGCATGCGCAAAGGGGTGCTTTGGCATGCAGACTTGCGCGTGCGGGACGCATTGGCGAGTGCATTGGCGCGTCTGCACTTCGGCACCGGCGACACGAGGGTGCTGAGCCTGGGCAGCTCAGGCGGGCGTGGTGGGTGCAGGCTGGAGTTGGCGCGGGCACCGGAGGCCCTGCGGCTGGGAGGCGAGTCGATGGTCATCGCACGCGTGAAGCTGCACCGACACTTCGCGGCCGACCCGGCATTGCTCTGCGCCTCCTTCGGCCTGACCGATGCAGAGGCGCGGGTGCTCTGCGCACTGGTCGAAGGACAGACTCCGGCGGCTCACGCGCGCGCGCAGGGCGTGACCATCAACACCGTGCGTCGACAGATCGCCGTGCTGATGCAGAAGATGGATTGCAACCGCCAGGCAGACCTGATCCGCCTGGCGTTGTCGTCGAGCTGACCCGTCTGCACTGCGTGCGTAGGCGTTGGAGGCACGCAGCGGTCTTGCTGGACGTGGTCAGCGGTAGGTCCGCTGTCGCGCACTGGAGAAGTGGAGCCGAAGCGGGCAGTCAGGGAAGCATCTGAGGCCTCGTATGTAGCGTTGACACGCCGCTGAACTGGGTCTCAAATCCGCCCCCGACACCGTCCTGTGTGCGCTTCACGAAGGGTGCCAGCTCAACTGGAGGAGGCTGTATGCGCAACGCCAGCTACGGGGAGACAACGAGCCTTTTTCCTCTGCTTGCAGCCGGGGCGTTTTGGGGCTGGTCGGGCAGCTGGGCTCAGTGCGTCAATCCCATAGCAAGCAGTTGTACGGTAGCGCCCGCGACGACCATCACGGCGACAACGGCCAACCCCATCGCACTGGACGTTCGAGCGGGTGGAGACGCCACAGCCAATAACGACTCCATCAATCTCACGAACCCGAGTACAGGCGCCATCAGCGTGACAGCCGGTGGACGAGCGACGTTCAACGCCAGCACCGTGCAGACGACCGCCTTGGGTGCGCAGGCGGCGAATCAGTTCGGCTTCCGCGTCTCCGGGGTCGGAAGCCTGTTGACCTCCGCAGGCTCGAGCGTCCGTCTGCAGCCGACCAATACCGCCGTGGCGGGAGGGCTTACCGGCGCCTTGGTAAGCGACCAAGGCACGGCGCAACTGACGGGAGCGACGGTCCTGGTCAATGGCAACGGCAACGCGACGGGCATTCGTGGCGTGGTCGCGACCGGTACGGGCAGCAGCGTGCAGTTCTCCGGCGGCTCTATCACCACGGCCTCGCGGGGCGCCGTCGCAGTGCAAGCAGAGGCCGGCGGCCTGATAACGCTCGACGCAGGGGCAACGGTCTCGACAAGTGGGGCTCAGACGACGACCTTGCCAACGTTGGCCGGACACGGCCTGTACGCCGTCGACGCGGGCAGCCGAATCGTCGGCACCGGAATATCGGTCACGGCTGCTGCGACCTTGGCCAATGCTGCACGCGCAGAAAGCGGCGCCTCCATCCAGTTGACCAACAGCACTCTGAACGGGACTGGAGCCGGCAACGCGGCGAACGCGAGCGGTGGCATCCGGGTGCTCTCCGGCTCCACTGGCAATCTCGTCGGAACAACTTCCACGGGCGGCGACGTCAACTTCGCGCATGCGGCATCTGTGGAGGACGCTGGGTCCCGGCTCGACGCATCCGCCGGCAGTGCATTCAGGGCAACGGGCCCTCGCTCAAACGGACTGCTTGTCGGAAATGGCGGATTGGCCGTCTTCCAGGATACGAGCATCTCTTCGGAGAAATCCAACGCGGTCCAGGCAACCGGGCCCGTTTCGCGCGTCGAGCTTACGAACACGACGGTGCAATCGTCGGCTGCCACCGGCGCGGGTGTTCGTGTCGAGCTGGGTTCCACCATGTCGCTGACCGGCGGTTCGGCCACGACGCTCGGCGTGAATGGCCCTTCCCTGTACGTCGCGGGCGCGTCGGCAACGGCCAACGGCACGGCATTCGTCACCAGCGGCAGCGGTAATGCGATGGGTGTCCTCGCTGACCTGAACGCCAACGTTCAATTGACGAATGGCTCGGTGGCGACTTCGGGAAACGATGACGGACAAGCTCGCCGTGCGATTGCTCTCGTCGCGCGCAATCCGGGTGCCGTTCTGACCGCCACGGGCACGACCGTAAGTACCACCGGCACGGAGGCGATGGGCGTCAACGCCGATGATGGGGGCAGTGTCGTGCTGAGCGGCACGCGCATCACGACGCAGGAACGCACAGCGTTGGGCATGTTTGCCGTCGTCGAGCAAAACGGACCTCAATTTCCGGCGAGCATCACTGGCACTGGGGTCAATGTCGAGACCTTTGGTCTGAACGCCTGGGGCGTTGCCGCACAACAGAGCTATCAAGCGCCTGCGACGATTTCGCTGGCGCAGGCTGCAGTGACCACGCACGGAGACGGCGCGGTGGGCTTGCGGGCAAACTGGGTCGAGTTGTCCGCAGCGATTGCGCCTGCCGGCGGCGCGGCCATCACTGCGACGGACAGCACAGTCACGACCACAGGCAGTTTGGCTCATGGCGCGCTGGCAAGAAAACCGTCCGCCAGCATCGAACTGACCCGCAGCAATATCCAGACGTCAGGGGCGGGCTCGCATGGTGCCGTCGTCATCGACGGCGGCGCGGTGCTTGGGAGCAACTCCGCTGTTAGCGCCACCGGCGACAGCGCGGCCGCCCTGTACGCCATCGGGCTGCCCGGCGTAGAAGGCAGGGCGTCCACTGCAACATTCACGGAAAGCCAACTGACCAACCGCAGCGGGCCGACGATTGGCGTCACGGGCGCTGCCAACATCTCGCTTTCCGGAGCCACCGTAGGGGGCAGCGGCCTGTGGCTTCACGTCGGCCCCGAAGCCGACTTCCCACCTCTGAGTGCCGACCTGCCGCTCACCGGGTCTCCTGACCTGGTAGACGGAACGCCACCGCCGGGCCCCGACACGACAGTCATCGCAAAGGCCCAGCCGCGACTGCAGGCGCCGGGAGCAACGGCCGACGCGGCAAACCTTGCGCTTTCCAGTTCCACCGTCAACGGCGCGGCCACGACGGCCGCCGGTGCAACGTCGAACGTCACGCTCACCAACGGGACGACATGGAATCTCACAGGCAACTCGAATCTCACCAACCTCAGCAGCGCAGCCAGCCAGATTCTGTTCTCAGCGCCTGTTGCCGGAACGTTCAAGACACTGACAGTGGCGAATTACAACGGTGGAGCGGGCAGCGTCATCGGATTGAACACGTACCTCGGTGTCGATGGCTCGCCTTCGGACAGGCTCATCATCAACGGCGGCGCAGCGACGGGCAATAGTGGATTGAAGTTCACCAACGCGGGAGGCCCAGGCGCGGCGACTTCGAGCAATGGCATCCTGGTTGTGGACACGACCGCCGGCGGCACTACCGCGGGCACGGCCTTCTCGATGGTCGGTCGCACCGTGCAGGGCCCCTACGAATATCAGCTCTTCAGAGGGTCTGCCGACGGCACCAATGCGCAGGCTTGGTACCTCAGGTCGCAACAGCCGGCGCCCCCGCCTGGTCCTCCCGATCCGCCTGTTGACCCGCCGCCTCCCGCGCCCCCGACGCCCCCCGTCCCGCCCGCGCCGCCTGCGCCGCCTGCGCCGCCCGCGCCGCTATATCGGCCGGAGGTCGGGGCGTACTTGTCCAATCAGCGGCAGGCCGCAGCCATGTTCCTTCACAGCCTGCACGACCGCCTCGGAGAGCCACAGTGGGTCGAAACGCAATCCTTTGACAAGCCTGATGACAAGCGGCGCTCGGGTTGGTTGCGCATCGTGGGCAAAGACACGGACGCCGGCAGCAAGGATGGCAACTTCGATGTGGACACGCGGAGCTGGCTCATCCAGGGCGGGGGGGATGTCGCTCAATGGTCAGTCTTCAAGGACAAGGATACAAGCCCGCCGGACCGACTGCATCTGGGCCTGATGCTGGGCTATGGCAGCGCCACGAGCGATGCCACGGCATTCGGCAATCCGGCCAAGGCGCAAGGGGAGACCGAGGGATGGAGCGTGGGGGCCTACGGTACCTGGTACCAGAACGACAAGGACCCACAGAAGCTCGGCTGGTACACCGATGTCTGGCTCAACTACGGTTGGTACAAGAACAAGGTCCAGGGCGATGCACTTCCCGAGGTTCGTTACGACTCGCGGGGTTTGGCCGTTTCCGCCGAGACAGGCTATGCGATGCGCGTGCGAGACGACAGTGACTGGATTGTCGAACCCCAAGCGCAGCTCATCTTTGCCAAGGACTGGCAGGACGCTGTGACGGAGCCCAACGGAACTCAGGTGCGCGGTGATGACGGCAGCGGCTGGGTTGGCCGGCTGGGTGTGCGTGTGCACCGGACCTGGGTTCACGAGGACGGTCGTCGAACTCAGCCGTACCTGACGCTCAACTGGTGGCACGACGACACCTCGGACGGCACCACGTTGAACCAGATAGCCTTCCAGCAGCTCTATCCCAGCAACCGCTACGAGGTGAAGCTCGGCGCCAACACGCAGCTGGACAAGGGCTGGAGCGGCTGGGCCAATCTAGGGTACCAGTGGGGTAGCCAGGGATTCCATGGCTACTCGGCTCGCATTGGCGCCAAGAAGACTTGGTAGCCGGCACCTCGCAGTGCCTTGGCGGCGGACCGGTTGGATCCAGTCCATCTGCGTAGCCCGCTTCTGCCGATGCGGCCGCCGTGTCTAGCGCAGTGAGCTCAGGGCCACCGATGGTGGTGTAACCTGCCATTCGGAACTCCCTACAGAGCACAAACTCGTGAGGTCAGAGCGATGATTGGCGTACAAAAGAACGCGTGTCGGTGTCTGATGGTCAGCGCAGCACTGCTGCCCTTTGGACCTGCCATCGGCCAGGAGGGCTACCAGTTCAAGGGCGGCTTCCCGACGCCGGCCACGGTGAGGAAGGCATATGACGATGCGGACCTGACGCGTGCCATCCAAACCTACAAGTTCTTCTATCCATCGGTGTCGATTGCTGCCACCTGGGACGGGAATGAGAAGGCTGGCCTGGTGCCCAACAAGACCGCCATGCTTTTGATGGGAAGTCCCTATCAGACCGTGTTCACCCCGAACTCGGATACTCCCTACGCCGGTATCAATGTGGACCTGTCCAACGGCCCGATGGTGGTGGAGTTGCCTCCTGGCCCGCTCATCTGCGTGGTCAACGATATGAACCAGCGATGGGTGATGGACATGGGTCTCCCAGGGCCCGATGAGGGGAAGGGTGGCAAGCACTTGATTCTCCCTCCCGGGTACAAGGGTGATGTGCCGGCTGGCTACTTTGTGGCGACTGCCACGTCCAACCGGGCCCTCATGTTGATGCGCGTCATTCCCGCGAATGGCGACGTGGACGGGGCCATCGCGAGGCTCAAGACCATCAAGTTCTATCCGCTCAACCGGCCGGCCGACTGGCCTGAACTCGCCTGGGCGCCCATCGGCGACCGACCGGGCGAGTTCACGCCGGGGCCGTGGGAGAACAACATCGGTTACTGGAAGCGCTTGCATCAATTGATCGATGCAGAGCCGCCATATGAAGCCTATCGAATGAACTACGGGGAACTTGCGGCTCTGGGCATCGAGAAAGGCAAGCAGTTCGAGCCGGATGCGCGTATGAAAGCCATTCTCGAGAAGGCCGCTCGCATCGCCAATGCTCAGATGCGAGTGCAGTCGTTCGCCGACCGCCGGCCAGACCGCGTCATGTGGCCGGACAGAAAGTGGGAGTGGGCGACGCTGAGGCCCGAGAACGGCACGTTCGACCTGCCCACATACAAAGACCTGGACGCTCGCGCGAAGTGGTTCTACCAAGCGCAAATCGAGTCGCCCGCGATGTTCCGGCGCACGGCAGCTGCCGGGTCGCTCTACTAGCTTGGTACACGAGACGCGTCCGGAGCCTACCTGGACGGAGCCAAGACGTACAAGCTCACGGTGCCCCTGCCGGTGCCGGGCAAGCTCTTTTGGTCGGTCACCCTTTACGACCCGCACACTCGTAGCGAATTGCTCACTGACCAGGGAAAGGCAGCACTGCGCTCGATGGTCGAACTCAAGGACGCTGGGGGTAGTTCCGTCGACCTGTACTTCGGCCCTAAACCTCCCCCCGGACAAGAGGCTCGCTGGCTCAAGACCACTCCCGGCAAAGGCTGGTTCACGTACTTCCGTATCTACGGCCCTGAGCAAGCGGCCTTCGATGGAAGCTGGAAGCCAGCAGACTTCGAACTGGTTCGGTAGTTTCGCCTTTCACCGCTGCTGACAACGCGCGGAACACTGTTGTGCGTCGGGAATGACCGCTTTGTCCGACCCGCTTGGAGGCCGCTCAGGGCGCATTCCCGCCATCACCCAACCCCGCCCCCGCCCGCTCCAGATCGAGCACAGGCCAGCCCCGCTCCAGCGCAAGCGCACGCAGGCGCTCGTCGGGACACACGGCCACCGGATGCGACACCGCTTCGAGCAACGGCAGGTCGCCGATCGAGTCGGAATAGAACCAGGATTCCTCGAAGTCGGCCAGGTCGCACGCCGACTCGCGCAGCCACTGCCGCACGCGGCTGACCTTGTGCTGGCGGTAGCAGGGCTCGCCGTCGATCTCGCCGGTGTAGGGCGCGTCCTCCACGCCATCGACGGTGGCGGTGCGGGTGGAGATGAGCGTGTCGATGCCCAGCACGCGCGCCATCGGCTGCGCGATCAACCCCGTGGTTGCGGTGACCAGCGCGCACAGGTCGCCGCGCGCCTGGTGCTTTTCGACCAGGGCGCGGCTCGCGGCCGGGATGCGCGGCGCCATGCGCCGCTCGAATTCGGCCTGCCACTGCGCGACGAGTTGGCGCGGATGCCGCAGCAGGGGTTGCATGGTGCTGCGATGCATCGCATGGATGTCCAGCGTGCCGGCGATGTACAGATGGCAGTAGGCCAGGTACTGCGGCTCGGCCTCGGGCGGCAGCACGCCGCGCTCGATGAGGAACTGCGTCCAGGCCATGCCGCTGTCGAACGGGATCAGCGTCAGGTCGAGGTCGAACAGGGCCAGGCGACGGTGCTTCATGGCTGGCCTGGCACGATGAGCTCGCCGCGCCCGTCGGCGGCCAGGTCGCCCAGGTGCCGCTGGATCGTCCTGCCCGGCAGCGATGCGAACACGCCGCCGTGGCGTGCCAGGTCCCGCGCCAGCAGCTGCCAGAACACATCGGCGGCCCCCAGCGCCGGCACGAAGGTGGCGGGAATCTCGGCCGCCCCGGCGCCGGCGGCCAGCACGATGCTGCCGCGCCGCATGCCAAAGCCGGCATGCGCGCCGACGCGTCCGCCGACCGCGACGGTGCCGGCCACCAGGCGCGACGCGAGAAAGTCGCCCGCATCCCCGTGCACGATGGCGCTGCCGCGTCGCATGCGGTCCGCGAAGCGGGCACCGGCGCTGCCCCGCACGACGAACGTGCCGCCGCGCATGCCGTCCATGCTGCCCGGCAGCGCGCCGGCGGCAAAGTCGCCGACGTTGCCCTGCACCGTGAAAGTCCCGCCCGCCATCTCGCACGCCGCGAGCAGCCCGGCGTCGCCCTGCACGCGCAGTTGGCCGGCGCGCATGCCCTCACCAGCGTGGTGGCCCACGCCGCCTTCGACGAGCATGCGTCCGCCGTCGAGCCCGCAGCCGACGCGGTCGAAGCGCGACAGGTCGCCCTCGAAGGTCAGCGTGCCGTCTTCCGTCCCCGGCGCCAGCCTGAAGAACTCGCCCAGTTCCAGCCGGGCGTTGCCGTAGCCGACCGGCAGCCGCTCGACCTGCGCCGCCGCCAGCCCGCGCAGGGCCGCAGGCGTGATCCCGCGCAGGTCGACCCGCAATGCGGGCGCGGCCTTGAGCACGAGGCGCCAGCCGCTCACGAAACACCCCCCGCGCCGCGCGCTGCGGCGTCCGCCTTGCGGGCGGCCCGGCGGCTCACGCCCCGCCCTCCCCCAGCAACCGGTGCAGGTGAAAGTGGAAGGGCCCGAGCTTGCCGCCGTAGTTGCCCGCCGAGATGCGCACCAGCCCCTTGCCAGCGCCCAGCGCAATGCCCGCCTCCAGGCCGGCGCGCATTGCCGCGCCCACGTCGGCCTCGGCCAGGCCGTCGATGACGATCTCCATCACGCAGCGCGTCGCGGTCGTGAGTTCGCTCGCGCCCACCAGGCCGAACAGGCCGGGGCAGAACGCGTCGTTGGTCGACGCGCCGAGCGCGGCGTACTTGCTGCCCACCTTGGACCCCGACCGCACCACGCCACCCGGAAACGGAAGGATCACGTTCGGCAGCGCCTGCATCGCGGCCACCGCGGCTTCGGCCACCGACAGCGCGCTGTCGGCATCGGTGCACAGGAACAGCAGGTTGCCGCCCCCCACGCCCTTGACCACCGCGGTGGTTTCCTGCGCGACGAACTCGCCATCCATGACCGGCACGCGCCAGTAGCGCACGCCGTCGATCATCTTCGAAACCTGCCAGCCGTCGCCGAAGAAGCGCAGGTTCCTGCCCAGCGCAATGGCCTCGCCCTCGGCGATGCCGGCGTAGACCGCGGTGGTCGGGCAGGTCAGCACGCACTGGCCGACGCGCCGCTCCACCTGCTTGGCCAGTTCCTTGCCCGACATGGCGAACAGCAGCAGGCTCAGCCCGGGGCGGCCGTCCGGGGTCTCGGCGGGGTCGAGCACGCGCTCGATGCCGGCCTCGCAGCCGCAGCCGATCACCGAGGTCGCCAGGCCGGTCGCGCTCACGGCCGCATGGCGCGCCCAGGTCGCGTTGCGGGCGGTCACGAGGATGCGCGTGGCCTTCATCGGGAAGGCCTCGGCGAAGGTGTCGTCGATCTGCACCCCGTTGCGCACGAGCGCCGCGGTCATGGTGCCGCACGCCCGTCGGGGAAGCACGCCGCCGGCAGCAGGCGCCCGCCGTTGCAGCAGCGGCACAACTCGTCATGGCCGATCGCGATGTGATCGAAGTTCACCGAGCCGTGCGCTGCAAGGTGGGCACGCAGCCGCTTCTCGATGCCGCGGTCGTAGTCGGGCTCGACGAAATGCGTGCCGCCCACCGGCGTGGCGACCACGCGTCCGCCGCGCGCGACGAGCGTGCCGTCCTTGAACACGTACTCGGGCACCTGGAACATGGCCTCGCGGTCGGCATGCTCGCGGTAGACGGCGATGTCCGCCGCGGCGCCCACGCCCAGGTGGCCGCGATCGGGCAGGCCCAGCAGCCGCGCCGGCGCGGCGCGCGTCATGATGGCGATCTCGTGCAGGCTCAGTTCGCGCGTGATCGAGCGCAGCGCACAGTTGGCCGCCACCTCCGGGTGCAGCCTGGCCAGCTGTTCCTCGCGGAAGGCGCGGTCCATCAGCAGCCGGATCAAGTGCGGGTAGCTGGTGAACGGGCCGCCGTTGGGATGATCGGTGGTCAGCACCACACGCCAGGGGTCGCGCACGAGCAGGAACAGCTCCAGCCCGATCACCCACTGCAACGCATTCACGTAGCTCTGCTCGCGGTAGCGGAACGGCACGACGCCGCAGCCGGCCTCGCATTCGAGGTCGGCGCCGACCCACTTGCGCGGCGAACCGAAGCCGGCCTGCGCATGCTGGCGCATGGTGTCACCCGATGCCGTGACGGTCTGGCCGAAGATGATCTGGCCCACGTCGATGCTGATGGCCGGGTTGGCATTGACCGCCTCGGCCAGCTCCAGCGCGGCCGACGAGAACTTCCTCGGGCCGTCCGTGCCGTAGGCATGGAACTGCACGTGGGTCAGGTGCGCCGGCAGCCCTTCCAGCGCCCGGATCGTCTCCAGCGTCGAGGCGATGTTGCCGGCCACGCCCAGGTTGCTGCCGTGGATGTGCAGCGGATGCGGCACGCCCAGTTCGCGCAGCGCGCGCGCCAGCGTGTGCACCACCTGGCGCGGCGTCACCTGCCAGTGCACGTGCCGCTCGTCGACGTCGAGCTTGCGCTGGTTGAACTTGAAGGCCGAGATGCCCGCCGGATTGACCACCTTCACGCCCATCGCCCGCGTCGCGCGCAGGGTCCAGCCCATGTAGTCGCGGATGGCCTCGAAGTTGCCACCCGCCGCCCCGCCCTCGGCAAGAAGCTGCAGGAAGAACTCGTCGTTGCCCAGCATCACGTAGGCGCCGTGGTCCAGGATCGGCGTGTCGCCCATCTCCATGTGGGCGTGGCGCGCGTTGCTCGCCACCATCGCCGGCTCGAACGCTGCGGTGTAGCCCATCTGCGCATAGCGGTGGCCGGTGTCCAGCGTGCCGGGGACGCAGCCGCCGCACTGCGCGTCGCCGCGGTGCGATTCGGGCATGAGCAGGCGCGCCAGGTTGACCTTGCCGCCGCCGATGTGCGTGTGCAGGTCGATGCCGCCGGCCATCACCACGCAGCCGCTGGCGTCGATCGTCTCGTCCACCGGCGCGCGCGGGTCGAGCGAGACGATGCGCCCGTCCTGCACGCACAGGTCGCGCACGCCGTCCGCGGGACCGGCCGGGTCGATGACGAGGCCACCGGCCAGTCGCATGCTGCTCATGGCGCAGCCTTCGCGCGCAGGGCCTGCACGCGCCGGGCCAGTGCGTCCAGCACTGCCGCCAGCTCCGGCAGCGTGTCGCGGTAGACCGGCACCAGCGGCAGCACCGCCCCGCCATCGGCGCGGAACAGGTGGCCCGCCGAGCCGATGCCCGGCGTCGACACCGGGACGAACACGCTGCCCTCGCGCTGCGCCGACGCCGCCAGCTCCGGATGCCCCAGCACGACGAGCGGCACAGTCGTCGCCGGCGGCGCGCAGTCCGGGTCGAAGCTGGAAACCCACAGCAGGCTGTCGACGGCGTCATCGGCCAGCAGCCGCGCGGTGCCCAGGCACGCCGGATCGTGCTCGCGCCCGGCGGGTCCGGCACGCGAGCGCAGCGGCAGGCCCGAAAGCCAGGTGAACACGGCGTTGACCGTGCCCGCGCCGTTGCCGCCGCCCAGCCACATGGCGGCGGCGCGCGTGCTTGCGTTGAGCGTGCCGACGATGCGGTGGACCGCCTCGACCACCAGCGCGCCATGCGCCGGCAGCCTGGCCGACTGGCCGACCAGCACGGCGTAGCGCGCGGCCTGCAGCCGCCCGGCCAGCGCATCGATGGCCGGCGCCGCCGCAGGCACGGTGCGTCCCGCCACCCGGGCGCCCAGCAGCGCCACCGTGTCGAACAGGTCGCCCTGCAGCGCCACGTACTCGGTGGTGAGCGCGCCGCGCGCGGCAAGCGTCGCCAGCGCCGCCTGGTCGCCCGGCGTTCCCCCCAGCAGCACCAGGTGAGTCGCGTCGGGGCTGCCCACGCCGCAGCGCGCCAGCCACTCGGCTGCCTCGCCGGCGGGCAGGCCGTCCACGCAAACGACGAGATCGGCACGGTTGCGCACCTCGGCCAGCGTGGTGCCGTAGCCGCCCCGGTCCTGCAGCGGGCGCAGGGTGTGCATCAGCGCGTCGCCCTGGGCGGCGTCGCAGATGGCGCCCGAACCTTCGGCAAGGCGGTACAACGCCCGCGCGCCCGCCACGTCGGTGCCCAGGCCGCCGAAGAGCGGCTGGCGGCTCGCGGCCAGGATGTCGGCCGCGGCCTCGATCGCTTGCTCCGGCGCAGCCGGTCGGCCGTCGACGAGCGGCGTGGCCGTCGACGGCATGGCGCCGAATCGCGACAAGGCGCGGCGCGCGCCGGCGCATTCGCCCGCGGCCAGCTCCAGCACGCGGCCTGAGGCATCGGCCCGGACCGCCAGCGTGTCGCACAGCAACAGGCAGAACGGCGAGGTCCAGCGCACCGCGCCGTCCTCCGTGGCAAGCAGGGGGTCGCTCATTGCTCCGGCACCGCAAGCGATGTGCCACCTGTTCCCGCCGCGCCAGGCCGCGCGCGCTGCGCGCCGACCCGTCAGAAAAGTGACACTGTGTGGCGCGTGCTGTTGCAGTTCCGGCCTTTGCGGGTCGTGCCGGGTCCAGCCACGCGCCCTGGCGCGCTGGCACGAAACGTGATGCGCCAGCGCCAATGACGCGTTCGATTCATCCGCCGTCCGGGGGCGACGCTGGCCCGGAGCCTGCCGACCGCACGACCCCATCGGCGCCGGCCTGGCGCGGCAGGCCGCCGTCGTGCAAGGCGCTGGCCACCAGCCATGCGCCCGCGCCCGCCCGGCGCGCGGCGTCCAGGTCGGCCGCATTGCGGATGCCGCCGGCACCGACCAGGAACGCGCCCGGCGCGCGGGCCCGCACCTCGGCCAGCGTCTGCAGGTCCGGGCCGGCGCCAGCGCCGACCCGCTCGAGCGTCATCACGATCACGCGTGTGGGCCAGTGCGCGGGTGTGTCCCAGCAGCCGGCCACGTCCAGCCTGCGGCCGTCGCGCCGGTCGAGCGACAGCACGCCGCTTGCGCCCGGCCCCCCGCGGCCGGCGTCGAAGCACTCGGCGAGTGCCTCGCGCGAGGCCAGCGATTCGCTGCCGAAGACCGGCACCCACTGCGCCTCGTCCACGTCGAGTGCGCGCTGCAGCGCGTCGGCCGCGGCGCGGTCCGCAAAGCCGGCGTCGAGCCACAACTCCAGCCCCGGCATGGCCTGCAGCAGCGCGCGCAGCACCGTCACCTGCGCCGGCCGGCCTTGCAGCGCGTCGAGATCGGCCACGTACAGCTGGCGCGTGGCGCAGTGCGCGCACAACGCCCGCGCCACCGTGGCCGGATCGCTGCCGTCGCACAGGCGCGAGACGATGGGCCGGTACGACTGGCGGTCGCCGCGCACGGCACGCACCACCTGCCCGTGCAGGAGGTCGATGACGGGAATGAGCTTCATGTCGGACCAATGAGGAGATCTGCGTGGCAACGATGACCCGAGTCTTCGTGTATGAGTCCCTGAGCGGTGGCGCGGACACGGGTGGCGAGGCGGCCGGAGAACTGCTGGCGATGGGCCAGGCCATGCGCGACGCCGTGGTGGCCGACCTGCTGGCGCTGCAAACCTATCACGTGTCGGTCGCCACCTGCAAGCTGGCGGCGGCACCGGCGCCCCTGGCGCGGCCGGTGACGCCGCACGAAGGCGAATCGGCCGCGCACTTCGTGCGCCGCCAGGCCGGCGCGCACGACCTGGCCTGGGTGATCGCCCCCGAGACCGACGGCCTGCTGGCCGCCCTGCACCCCTGCGTCGAGCCGCGGCGCTGGCTGGGCTGCGACCTGTCCGCCATCGAGGTGGCGACGTCCAAGCACGCCACGCTGGCGGCGCTGGCCGCGGCCGGTATCGCCACCCCGCTGGCGTTCGAGGATTCGCCGGAGGTCGACCGCTGGGTCGTCAAGCCCGACGACGGAGCCGGCGCGCTGGCCACCCGCGTGCATCGCGGGCGCGCGGCCGCCTGGGCCGACTGGCGCGTGCGTGCGGCGGCCGGCGAACACGCCGTGATGGAACCGTGGATCGAAGGCTGCGCGCTCAGCCTGTCGCTGATGTGCGGCCCGCGGCAGGCCAAGCTGCTCTGTGTCAACCAACAGCAGCTGCATGCCGATGCGCAGGGCTGGCTGTCATTTCGCGGCGTGCAGGGGAACGCCGTGCCGCCAGCCGACGCGCGCTTCGGCGCCCTGGCTGCACTGGCGGCGCAGGTGCACGGCGCCATCCCGGGCCTGCGCGGCTTCGTCGGCATCGACCTGGTCTGGCATGCGCGCCTCGGCCCGGTGGTCATCGAGGTGAACCCGCGCGTGACCTGCGCCTACGTCGGCCTGTCCAGCACGCTCGGGCGCAACCTGGCCGCCGACGCGATCGCCTGCCACGACCGGGCCCGCGCCGCGGCGGCAGCCTCCTGCCATGCCTGAAAAGCGCAGCGTCATCGGCTGGGACATCGGCGGCGCGCACGTCAAGGCCTGCCTGGTGCAGGACGGGCAGGTGGTCGACGTGGCGCAATGGGCCTGCCCGCTGTGGCAGGGCCTGGACCGGCTCGAGCCGGTGCTGCAGGCGGCCTGGCAGCGCTGGCGCGCCATGGCCCAGGCACGGCACGCCATCACCATGACCGGCGAGATGGTCGACCTGTTCGCCGACCGCGAACGCGGCGTGCTGGCAATCGCCGACGCATTCGCGCGCGCACTCGAAGGCCCCCTGCGCTTCTTCGCCGGCGACGCCGGCTGGCTGCGCGACACCGAGCTGCCGGCCCATTGGCGCGAGGTGGCCTCCGCCAACTGGCTGGCCACGGCGCGCCATGCGGCGCGCGTGCTGGGCACGGGGTTGCTGGTCGACATCGGCAGCACCACCACCGACCTGGTGGCCCTGCGGGACGGCCGCGTGCCCACCACCAGCCGCACCGACGCGCAGCGCCTGGCCAGCGGCGAGCTGGCCTACCACGGCGTCGTGCGCACGCCGCTGTGCGCGGTGGCGCACCGCATCGACTGGCGCGGGCAGCCGCACAACGTCATGAACGAGTTCTTCGCCACCAGCGCCGACGTCTACCGCCTGACCGGCGAACTCGATCCGGCCCACGATTTGCACCCCGCCGCCGACAACGCAACCAAGGACGAGCCCGCCACGCAGCAGCGCCTGGCCCGCATGATCGGCCTGGACGCGCGCGACGGCACGCGCGCGGATTGGCTGGCCTTCGCACGCACCTGGCGCGCGCTGCAGGTCCGGCTGCTGGCCGGCGAGGCGCGGCGCGTGTTGTCGGCGCAGCCCTTGCCCGGCGACGCCGCCATCGTCTGCGCCGGCTGCGGCGCCTTCCTGGCCGATGCGGTCGCCGCGGGTGCCTTCGGCGACGCGCAGGCACGGCGGCACCTGCGCTACGGCCACGACGTCGCGCAGGCGTCGCCGTCCGCCCTCGCCGGCGTGCGCGACCGGGCCCAGGTGTGCGCGCCCAGCGTGGCCGTGGCCTCGCTCCTGTTCCTGGACGGCTGAGCAGCCCATGTGGATCGTCAAGATCGGCGGCAGCCTCAACACCCATCCACTCCTGCAGGAGTGGCTCGCCCTGCTCACCGAGTGCGGCGGCGGGCGCGTGATCCTGGTGTGCGGCGGCGGCGCCTTCGCCGACGCGGTGCGCCACGCCCAGGCGCACTGGCGCATCAGCGACCTGAGCGCGCACAACATGGCGGTGCTGGCCATGGCGCAGACCGCTTACCTCATGCACGGCCTGAACCCGGCGCTGCAGCTCACGCGCAGCCGCGCCGACATCCATCGCGTGCTGCACAAGGGACAGACCGCGCTGTGGCTGCCCTTCGAACTTCAGCGCAAGCGCGCGAGCGACCGCACCAACTGGGACGTCACCTCGGACAGCATCGCGCTCGACCTGGCCTTGAGCCTCAACGCCGAGCGGCTGGTGCTGGTCAAGTCATGCGCCATCGACCCGACGCTGAGCCTGTCCGAACTGGGCGAGCAGGGCATCGTCGACCAGCGCTTCGGCGCGCTGTCGGAAGGCGCCGCGTTCCCGATCGACGTGGTTCACTGCGCCGAGGTGGGCCGCGTGCGCGCGCTGCTGCTGGGCGGCGGTCGGTACGTCGCCTGATCGCGCAGCAGGCCGACCAGTGCGTGCAGGCGCGCCGGATCCAGCGCGCCGCTGCGGTCGCCCGCGCAGACCGCACTGCGAAACCCCGCGAAGTCGGGCGCCAGTTCGCGCAGCTGCGGCGCGTGCGCCGCACGCAGCGCCCCCGCCAGCCCGACCATCGTGCCGGCCGCGCGCGCCGTGGCGATGAAGCGCTGCAGCACGTGCGTCGGCAGCGCGTCGAACAGGCTGCCGCGCAGCTTGTCCTGCGTGTCGGCCATCACGCCCGGGAAACCCAGCGCACAGGCGTGGGCCACGTCGGCCATCTCCAGCCCCCGGTCGGCGATGAACACCGGCACCACGGGCCAGGCACAGGCGGCCAGCGCATCGAGCACCGGCCGCGCCGCCGGCGTGCGCTCGATGCCCACCTTGACGTAGTCGACGCCGCACCGGCCGACCGCCTCGACGCACCGGATGATGCGCGGCGCCTCGTGCATCGGCACGTCGCCGATGGTGGCGCTGACCAGGCGGCTGCCACCGCTGCGGCGCAGGGCCGCGACGATCGCGCCGATGGCCCCGGTCGGCAGGCCGCCCAGGGCGCCCTGCCCCGGCTCCTTGAGGTCGATGAAGTCGACACCGGCGCCGGCCGCCAGCATGGCCTCGTCGACGCTGCGCACGCTGACCAGCAACTTCATGGCGCCAGCCCCTGCGGGATGTCGGCGCGCTCGGCCGCGCGGTGACGCTGCACCGCCTCGCGCAACCAGCCCCAGGCTTCCCGCTCGGCCGCGCCGGCGGTCTTGTCGATGGCGATCTGCAGGTAGGCCATCTCGCTGTCGACCTTGTCCGCGGGCAGCATGCGAAGCCGGCTCACCAGCACCGCGCCCTCGATCACGGCGGCCTGCGCCCGGTTGAAGCCTGCAAAGACGGCATGGACCGCCTCGTGCACGCGCGCCATGTGCAGCACCGGTCGCTGCACGTCGTCGATGCGCTCGGCCAGGCGCAACTCGACGTGGCTGAGCGCGCAGGCCAGGCGCACGCCGGCGACCCGCTCGGCCGGCTGCGTCGGCCAGTCGCGCCGGCCGGTGACGCAGCCGGCGAAGACGCGCGTGTCGGTGACGATGTTGAGCACGGCCGCGCCGGTCGCCAGCACGTTGTCGAGCGTGGTCGATGGCTTGAAGGGCATCAGCAGCACCTGCTCGCCGCGGTAGCGCACGCCCATGGGTGCGACGTGCGGCCGGCCGTCGGCGGCGACCGTGGTCAGCACGGTTTCGAAGATCACGTCGTTCATCTGCCTTCCGTCGCGCAGCCCCAGTCCAGCGGCTGGTCCTGCGCATAGCGCTTGCCCAGCTGGTGGGCGATCTGGGCGCGGGCCAGCTCGACGCCCATGTAGAAGGCGTGCGCCGCGTCCCCTTCCAGGCCCAGCTGCGGCCACAGTTCGAACGGGTCGCGGCCCAGCCGCATGCCGTCGCGGTTGTAGACGTGCAGGCCGGCGCCGGACACCTGGACGCGGAAGTTCGGGTCGCGCACCTGCTCCGCCGTCGCCTGGATTTCCTCGCTCGTGTCGAGGAACGGCCGCCGCGCGTGCACAGTCATCAATGCGTCGCTCAGGCCCTTGGGCAACTGCGCATGGCCGCGCGCGGCATGCATGATGCGGCGCGCCCAATCGGCTTCCCTGACCGCGCGGCGCGCGTGCGGGCTGACCTGCGTGGTCAGCACGGCCGCCACGTCGAGCTCGGCGCACATGCCCAGCAGCAGCGCGTTGATGCCGCTGGTGTCGGCCTCGGTCAGCTCCGTGAGGTTGCCGATGCCCATCATGATCGGCGCCTGCGGAAAGCGCTCGCGCAGCCGGTGGTACCGGACGATGGACGCGGTCAGGCCGAACGGAATGGGCTCGAGGATCGGGTCGGCCAGGAAGGCCCGGCCCTCGCGCTGCATCTGCTCCACCGCTTCGAACAGCGAGGCCTCGTCCGCCGGCGAGCGGCCGATCAGCACCGGCGTGGCGGCCACTTCCTGCGCCACCCACAAGGTGTCGGGCGTCAGGCTCAGCAGGTAGTCGGCGCCGGCGCGCCCGCCGCGCAGCAGCTCATGCGTGTCCAGCGAATCCACGCTGACCGCGAAGCCCTGCGCCTTGAGCGCCTGCACGCTGTCCTCCAGGTGGGCGAAGGGCGTCTGCGGCAGGCAGCCCAGGTCGATCACGTCGGCGCCGTCGGCGCGCAGCCGCGCAGCGCGTGCCAGGATGGCCGGCACGTCCATCCGCGGGGCGTCGACGATCTCGGCGAAGATGGCCACGCGGTAGTCGTCCAGCGCGATGGGCCGCGCGGCACGGTCGAAGAAGGGCGGCAGGTCCTTCACCTCCTCTGGGCCGCGCTGCACCGGCACGCCGAAGTGCGCCGCCAGCGCGTCCAGGTCGCCGCGGCAGCGGCCCGGCACCAGGATGCGGTCGACGCGGCGCGGGCCGTCCCCCGGCGCGCCGGTGCCGGTCAGCGGCAGGGCGAGGCGCCGACGGATCATGTCGGCCGTCATCAGCCCGGCCACCTGCAGCCCGAGGTCGCGCGTTTCCCAGGTGAAGGGCGCGCCCTCGATGCCGGCCAGCACACGCTCCAGGCTCGGCTTGGCCAGGTGTCCGGTCAGGAAGAGGATGTGTTCCATGCCAGGGCCAGTTCCTTCAATCGCAGCGCCAGCGCGGCCTCGAGTTCGGCGGGCGACGCGACGACGCGGCACAGGTCGATGGCACGCAGCCGTTGCACGTTCTCCAGCTCGATGCCGCGCGGGCGCACGGTCACCCAGTCGTGCGGCGACTTCGTCACCACCACGGGTTCGGTGTCGCATGCAAACACGATGCCCGGGATGCCCTGCTTGCCGGCCTGCGCGAACATGTTCGTCGGCAGCGTGTCGCTGATGCCGAATGCGCACTTGGCCACGGTGTTGCTCGTGGCCGGGGCGACGACGACGGTGTGGTAGATGCCGTCGTAGAGCATGCCCACCGGCACGCCGCTGGCGGTCTTGTCGCGAAAGATCCTGAACCGCCCCTTGAGGCTGTCGATGTGCAGCTTGTAGATCTCCAGCACCTCTTCGCCGGCAGCCGAGAGGAACAGGTCGACCTTGGGCAGCCGCGCGGCCAGCGCCATCGACTCGTCGAGGTAGTGGCCCGAACCGGTGACGCACCAGGCGAAGCGCGAGCGCGGCTCGCCGTCCGCCGCCGGCGCCTCGTCGCCGGGCGCCGGCTGTGCGCCGGCCGCATCACGCGTCGTGGTCTGGATGGGAAACCTCGATCTGCAGCTTGTGGATCTTGCGATAGAGGGTGTTGCGGCTCACGTCCAGCGCCTTGGCCACGTTGCTCACGTTCCAGCGGTGCTGCTCCAGCATCTGCAGCAGCAGGCGCCGTTCGTTGGCCTGGATCGGGTTGAGCTTGGCCAGGCCCGGCGCGGCATCGGCATGGCCGGCGCGCGACGGGTCGCCCGCCGTACCGCCGCCTGCCGCCGCCTGCGCCGGCTCGCCGCGCCCGTAGCCCGGCGCCGGCGGGTGCTCGCCACCGGCGTGCGACGGTTGGCCGGGGGCCAGCGCGGGCAGGTGGTTGCGGGTGATCGGCTCGCCATCGGCCAGCGCGGCCGCGGCGCCCAGCACGTGGCGCAGCTGGCGGATGTTGCCGGGCCAGAAATACGCCAGCAGGATGCGCTCGGCCTCGGCGCTCAGGCGGGCGTCGGCGCCGCCCTCGGCGGCCAGCACACGGCGCATCAGCTCGAGCTTGTCGCTGCGCTCGCGCAGGGGCGGCAGGTGCACCTCGACGCCGGCAAGCCGGTAGTACAGGTCTTCGCGGAACCGGCCCTCGCGCACCAGCGTCAGCAGGTGCCGGTGGCTGGCGCTGATGAGCTGGAATTCGACCGCGTGCGTCTCCTCGGTGCCCAGCGGCGTCACGCGCCGCTCGTCGAGCACGCGCAGCAGGCGCGACTGCAGCTCCATCGGCATGTCGCCGATCTCGTCGAGGAACAGCGTGCCGCCGTCCGCCTGCAAGATCTTGCCGCGCCGCCCGGCGCGCTGCGCGCCGGTAAAGGCGCCGGCGCTGTAGCCGAACAGCTCGGACTCGATCAGGTTCTCGGGCAGGCTGGCGCAATTGATGGCGACGAAGGCCCCGGCGGCGCGGGCGCTGCTGTCGTGCAGGGCGTGCGCGAACACCTCCTTGCCCGAGCCGGTCTCGCCGCAGATCAGCACCGGCGTGCCGCGCGCGATGACGCGCCGGCCGGTCTCGAGCTGGGCGACGATGCGCGGGTCCTCGATGGCTGCGGCCGGCTGCGCCGCGCGCGCAAGGCCCGGGCGCGGCCTGGCGCGCGTGGCCGTCGTCCCGATCGGCACCGGCGTCGCCGCGGCGCCGAGCGAGCCGCACGCGGCGTCGGCCTGCGAGGCCGGGCGCCGCGCCACCGCGAAGAAGCGCAGCGCCGCGTCGGTGCCGTAGGTGACCACCGGGTGGAAGGACGAAGACGCGCTGCGCTGCAGCATGTCGGCCAGCGAGGTCTGGAACAGGTCCTCGATGCGGCGCGCGCGGATCTGCTCCATCGACTGCAGGCCGAGCTGGAACATCGCGCTGCGGTTGGCGGCCAGCACGCGCCCGTCCTCGTCGACCGCCAGCTTGCCCTCGTGCAGCGTGTAGACGAACTCGGGCCGGCTGTGGAAGTGCAGCGGATGGGCGTCGCGGAACTGCCGGTCGATCAGGCGGTTCTCGATCATGCGGGCGGTCATGCCCAGCAGCACCAGGATGTGCTGCTGCATCAGCAGCGAGCGGCTGGTCACGTCGAGCGCGGCCACGATGTTGCCGCCCGGGTCGTACACCGGCACGGCCGAGCAGGTGAGCTGCGTGTACTGCGTGTAGAAGTGGTCGTCGCGGCGCACCGACACCGGCCCGCCGGCGGCCAGGCAGGTGCCCATGCCGTTGGTGCCGGCGCCCGCCTCGCTCCAGATGCCGCCCGCGCGCAGGCCCAGCGGCCCGACCTCGGCGGCGAACTCGGGCGAAGACACCATGTGCAGGATCACCCCGTCGGTGTCGGTCAACACCACGCCCATCTCGCTGTCGGCCAGTTGCTGGTAGAGCGTGGTCATCTCGTAGCGCGCACATTCGATCACCGCGGCGTGGCGCGCGCGGCGCTCCTCGAGCGGCACGCGCTCGAGCACGTCGGGCGCATGGGGCTTGTCGGGATGCAGGTGGTATTGCTCGACGCAGCGGATCCACGACAGCGTCACCGGGTCGCTGGCCTGTTCCTGGATGCCGGTCCGCACGATGTCCAGCACGCGGTCCGCGTGCGGATCGACCGGCCGAATGCCCTTGCTCAGCGTCAGCGCCATGTTGTGTCTCCTGTCGGGGCCGGATCGCCGGTGCAGCGTCCCGCCTCCATCCTGACTTCGGATACTGGCCCACATTTTGCAGTTTGGGGTGGCCCAAACGATACACATTGCAACAGCATTCGGCGGTTGCGACCAAAGGAGACAGGCATGCCGCATCCGGACCCGGAACCGACGCAGCACGACCGCCCGCGCGCTTGTGCACCGCAGCAACCCGCGACGGATGCGCCGGCGCAGGCGCTCGACCTGATCTTCATCGAAGGCTTCGTCGGCGAGACGGTCATCGGCCTGCATGAATCCGAACTGCACCAGCCGCAGCCGCTGGTGATCGACGTGCATGCGGGCCTGCCGCGCGCGCACGCGTGCGACACCGACCGCATCGGCGACACCATCGACTACGGCGTGGTGTGCGAACGGCTGCGCCAGCTGCTGTCGACCCATCGGGTTCAGTTGCTGGAGGCCCTGGCCGAGAACATCGCCGGCATGCTGCTGGACGAGTTCGGCGCCCGCTGGGTGCGCGTCAAGGTGGTCAAGCCGCGCAAGTTCGCGGACGTGGCGGCCGTCGGCGTGCAGATCGAGCGCCGGGCGGCGCCGCGGCCGTCCCGGTCAGGCGCGGTGCTGCGCCTGATCGGGTCCGGCATGGTGCCCGGCGGGCGCTGAGGCCCCCGCGCCACCTTCAGCTGTGCGCCTGGAACGGGTGGTCGACGCTGCCCTTCTTCGCGACCACGTCGGCGGCGCTGGGCGAGCCGGAGACGGCCCGCTGGATCGACTCCTTGACAGCCTGGTAGTTGTAGTCCTGGATCTTCTTGTCGTCCTCGGCCAGCCAGTGGATGAACACGCCGCAGCAGATGAAGAGGTTGTCGGCCTCGTCCTTGGGGATGGTTCCGTCTTCGACGCAATCGGCGACGGCCATCGCCACCGCACGCTGCGCCGGCCCGAACATCTGCACGGCCTGCTTGGCGCCCTTGATCGTGACCTTGTTGAACAGCACCGTGGCCGGCTTGGTCAGCAGGTTGGGCGCGACCACCGCCAGCAGGCAGGTGAACCCGTCCTTCTGGTTGGTCAGGGCGTTCGCGAACGCTGTCTCGGCCGGGCTGCCGCGCGGCCCGATGATCAGGTCGATGTGGGCAACCTCGTTGCCGTCACCGACGAGCGATTCGCCGACCATCATGCGATCAATCTTTGCCATGGCTTCTCGTCTCCTGTGTTGCGTTTCTGGGGCCATAGGGACACCGGCCTTGCGGGCCAGGCCTGATGCCGTCGTTATCACGTTCCGTGCCACCCGCGGCCGGGGCGGCCGGCGGCACGGCTTCAGGCGCGCGCCAGCAACGCCGCGATCAGCAGTGCGGCCACGGTCATGTCGGCGCTCGTCCCGGGGTTGATGCGCTGCGCCTTGAGCGCCGCGTCCCACGCGGCGAAGTCGGGATCGGCGCCGATGGCCCCACCGCGGCCGGCCTGCCGTTGCCAATGCTGCGCCGCAGCCATGACAGTCTGTGCCACCGCCTCGCCATGAATCCGGACAATGTGTGAATCGGGCACGCTCGCCAGCAGCGCCAGATAAAGGCGCAGCACGGCCGCCGAGGTGGCTGCATCGGCCATGCCATCCGTTGCCGCGGCGGCAGGAAAAGCACCCGGGTCGAGCACCGCATCGACCAGTTCGAACAGCGGTCCGTAGCCGTCCCGGTACAGGCGTGCAATGGCATCGCGCCGCGCCGCCAGCGCCATCGCCGTGCGCAGGTCGACGCTGGGCGCCTGGTTGACGTCCTGCTCCGGCGCCGCGCCCAATCCACCCGGACGGGCGCGCGCGATCGCGCGGAAGGCGGCCTGCGCATCGGCCAGGTCGAGCTCCTGCAGCACGCCGTCGATCGCCTCGCGCAGCGCCGCCGCGGTGACGGCATCGGGCCGCAGGTCGACGGCGCGGGCGATGGGCGCGCACAGCAGCACGATGCCCAGGTTGGTGTTGCAGCCGGCGGCGGCCCAGCTCGCCTCGACCGCGGCTTCGATGCGCTCGCCCACCCGCGCGCCAGGGCGGAACAGCGGCACCGCGGCGGCGCGCGCACTGGCGATGAACAGCTCTGCCGTCATGCCGTGGCCGGGCGAGGCGCGGCTCACGTTGCCGGGCTTGCGCACGGCCACGTCCAGCTCGCACGCGCGCAGGAAGCCGGCCCGCGCCCGCTCGATGGCGCGCTGTCGCGTCGGCGTGACGGGCGCGGTCACGCGCTGCGCGCCTGCGGCGTGCGCATGGGCGCGCCGGCCAGGCGGCGGTCGAGCAGATCGTCGACGATGGCGCGGGCGATGTTGAAGGACGTCACGCGCTGCAGGCCCTGCCAGGCGGCCGCGCCGTTGACTTCGATCACCTGCGTGCCGCGCCGCGAAGGCATCAGGTCGACGCCGGCGTAGTCCATGCCGAGCGCGGCCGCCGCCGCCTCGGCCAGCGACGCGAGGTCGGCCGTCAACGCCGCCGGCTCGCAGCGCGCGCCCTGCGCCACGTTGTGGATCCAGTGCCGGCTCACCCGCCGCATGGCGGTGACCGCGCGCCCGCCGACCACCAGCACGCGCCAATCGAAGCCGGGTGCCTCCTGCGCGGGGATGAAACGCTGCAGGTACGCCAACGCGCCGTAGGCGCCCTCGATGTCCGGCAACGGGTGATGCACGCCGGCCACCCGGCCCACCAGCCGCAGCCCCTTGCCTTGCGAGCCGAACAGCGGCTTGAGCACCAGCGCATGCCCGGCCGCGCCTTCGCGAATGGCAATGCGCTGCGCCTGCGCGAGCGATTCGGTGGCCCAGGTCGGCGGCGTCGGCACGCCTGCCGCATGCAGCAGCAGGCTGGTCATCGACTTGTCGACGCTGCGCTCGATCGCGCGGGCGTCGTTGTAGACCGCGATGCCCAGTTCGCGCAGCGCGTGCAGGACGCCCAGCCGCTTGGTCACCTGCTCGAAGCTGCCGCCGGCGATGCCGCGCACCAGCACCGCGTCCGGCAGCTCGCGGCCGAAGCCGGGAATCACCAGCCCGTGCCATGCGGCGGTGGTGTCGATGCGGCAGTCGGCCAGGTCGACGCAGCGCCCGACGCCGCCGCGCGCGCGCAGCGCGGCCTGCAGCTGGCGCGTGTGCCAGCCCACCTCGTCGGTCATGATGGCGACGGCCGGCGGCATCACGCCTCCTGGCGCCACTGGCCCATCAGCAGCGGCATGTCGAGGCCTCCGGCGTGCCAGGTGTTGCCGCTGTCGAGGTTGCTGACCCACGCCTCGGCCGGCGCGAACAAGGCGCCGTCGATCTTGTAGAAGTCGAAGCCGGCGGCCTGGAAGATGTCGGCGAACGAGCGGCCATGGTCGCGCGAGTTGCGCGAGGGCAGCTGCTGCGCCAGCTGGCGCGCGGCCGCATCGTCGCAGCGCACGGTCAGGTGCACGCGGCCGCCGTACAGGATCGCGTCGTTGGTGCGCCCCATGGCCTGCACGCCGTCCGGGCTGGGCGCGGGCAGCGGCGCCGTGCCCGAGCCGCCCATGATCGCGCCCAGGTCGAAGCCCAGCTCGTGCGCCTTGTGCAACGCCACCTCCAGCACGCGCGCCACCACCTGCGTCGTCCCGCTCGCGCTGGTCGTGGGCGTGAGGATGACGGTCAACCCGGCCGCATCCAGGCCGCAGTCGCGCAGCAGCTTGTCCATGATCACCGGCGGCGGCGGCCGGTCGACCTCCATCACCAGCACGCCGGTGCCGGCGCGGTCGCGGTAGCCGATGTCGGCGAAAAGGGTTTCCTTGGCCGCGAGCGCGCGCGCCGGGCCGGAGCCGAGCGAGAAGAACTTCCTGCCGCCGGTCTCTTCCTTGCTGGCCGCGAGGCTCCAGCCGGCGTACTGGCTGGCCAGGCAGGCCAGCACGGGTTGCGCGCTGTGCACCTCGACCCAGGTCGGCCAGTCCTGCGCCGCGCCGCTGCCGCCGCTGCGCAGCCGCACCTGCCCGAGGCCGCCCATGCAGATCCGCGCCACGCGCAGGCCCGCTTCCACGCTGCCCGCGGCTTCGATGCCGGCATCCACGATGCACGCACCGGATGCGTCCTGGCGCACCTGCACGCCCAGCGCCGCGGCGTTGTGGATCAACGCTTCGACCAGGGGACGGGCAAGCGTGTTCACGCTCAGTGCGGGTGCGGCGGCGGTGTTCATGCGTAGGTCTCTTCCAGTAGGCGCAGCACGTCGCCGCGCCGGCTTGCCAGCATGGCGTGCACGGCCTGGGCATCGGGGCCTCGGGCGCTCACGCTGCACAGCGGATCACCCGCGCCGACCACGGCGGGCCCGGCCGGGATGTCGTGGCAGTCGCCGCGGGCCGCGAGCCGGTCGATTGCCGCGGCGTCCAGCCGCAACGGGCGCGGCGCGAACACGAACTCGCTGCCATGGACCGGATCGCGCGCGCCCTGCGGCGGCCAGCGCGGCAGCAGCCCCTGGACGCAGGCGCGCACGTGCGCGGCCACGATGCCGCCACGCGCGGCATAGAGCGCCATGCTGGCCGATGGCCGGGCGTTGACCTCGAGCACCTGCACGGCATTGCCGTCGGCCATGAAGTCGAGGCTGCACAGGCCGCGCAGGCCGAACCCTGCCGCCGCCGCGCGCACGGCGGCGGTGGCGCGGGCGGCGACCTGCTCGCCTGGCGCGACCGGTCCGACCGCGCCGCAGAACACGAACGGCCGCCCGCCGAGCGGACGCACGATCAACTGGTTGAAGCCGAGGATGGCGGCATCGCGCCCGTTGGCCACGAAGGTGGCAGACATCGGCTGGCCTGGCACCTCGCGCTGGAAGTAGCGCCCGCCGCCCTCCGCATGCCCGGCGTCGTCCGCTTCGCCGGCCGGCCGGATGTGCCAGCCGCCGCAGCCGTGCGCGTCCTTCACGAGCCAGCCGACCGCGTCCGGTGGCGCCGTTGCGCGCACCGGCGGGTGCGCGATGCCGTGCGCATCCAGCAGCGCGAAGAAGGCCTGCGGGTCGCGCACGCGTCGCAGGGCATCGGCCGGCGTGCCGATCAGCGGCAACATGGCCGCGCCGCGTTCGAGCAGGTCGGGCCGACCTTCGAAGCCGGCACCGGCGATCCAGCCTGCCGTGCGCCCGGCCTGGGCGATCGAGGCCAGCGCGGCCAGCAGCCGGTCGCCGTCGATGGCCATTGCCGCCGCCTCGCCGATCGCATCCCAGCGTGACGCGGCCTGGCGGGTGTCGATGTCGCCGAAGAGATCGAGCGCCGCCACCTCGAAGCCATCGTCGCGCGCCGCCTGGGCCAGCATGCGGGCGGAGATGGCGGCCAGTGCGAGTCCGGTCATGGCGGCGCGGCGCTCAGGCCGCCGGCTTGCCGGCCTTCTCGGCGAGGAAGGCGCGCGCGGTGGCGAAGGCGTCGGGGAAGCTCAGCACCACCGCCGAGGGCGCCTCGTGCATCTGCTGCAGCAGGCGCTGCTGCGTCTGGTACTTGACATTGCCGACCGCCAGCGCGCCGATGCCCACCGCACCGGTGCCGGCCAGCGGCTTGGCGTCGTCCGTCGCGCCAACGCCGGCAATGCCTTCGGGGGGCACGGCGTTCAGGTCGGCGGCGACCTTCAGCCGCGCGGCCGATGTCAGGGCCTGCGCCGGCACTGCCTGCACGCCGGCCGCGGCGCACCCGAGCAGGACGTCGGCCTGCGCGATCGCCGCCTGCAGCGCCTGTGCGTCGGCCAGCGACGTGCCGTGCAGGCCGACGGCGAAGCGCTGACCGGTCTCGCGCGCCACCTTGTCGGCTGCCGCGGCGTCGCCGCGACTGCCCAGGTAGACCTCGGCGCCGGCCTGGGCGGCGATCACCCCCGCCACACGGCCCACCGGCCCGCTGCCGCCGACCACGAGCACGCGCAGGCCCTTCAGGCCCTGTGAGTGCCCGGGGCGCAGCGCCGCTTCGACGCATGCGACCATCGCCGCCGCCGTGGTGTAGGCCCCGCTGGGGTCGGCCATCAGCGACACCAGGAAGGGCTTGAACATGGCCGACTTCGCGCGCTCCAGCAGGTCGGCCGCCACCAGCGCGTCGCGCCCGCCGATGAAGATGCCGGTGCGCAGGAGGCCCTTGGGGCTGCGCGAGAAGATGGTGTCCTGCACCAGGCCGGCGATGGCGTCGGGCCCCACCTCGCAGTACGGCGCGATGACCTGGTAGCCGGCATCGGCAGCCATGTTCACGTCGAACGGGCTGAGCTGGCGCCCCGGCGTGACCATGTGAAGGATGTAGGGACGTTCCATGGCAACTCCTGGAGTGGACGCGTCAGGGCGCCGGCCCGGCGGCGCGCCGATCCAGCAGCAGTGCCCCGGTGTTGCGCCCCGACACGACGCGCAGCGCCAGTGACGGGCCGACGACCTGCGACGCCTGCAGCGCGTCGGCGAGCGCCTGCGCACGCGCCGCCGAAGGCAGGATGGCGAAGCCGGTCGGTCCCCACGAGCTCTGGCCCAGGCCGGCATCCGGCTCGGCCGCGGCGATCGCGTCGATCACCCGCTCGACCGCGGCGCTGGCAAACGGGTGGCCGCCCTGCGCGGGCGCGAAGTAGTCGCCCAGCACGTGCTGGACGTGCGTGATGCCGGAGGCGAAGGCCGTGAAGTCGGCCGTCGCCGCGCCGGGCAGCACGCGCATGAGCACCTGGTGGCAGATATCGGCCGCCTGCGCGCGCGGCAGCGGCGCCAGCGACTCGATGCGCCGCCGTTCTTCTGCGCCGGACAACCCTTTCTGCGCGCGGTCCTGCACGACCAGCACGCGCCAGTCCGCCGGCAACGGCACGCGCGACAGCAGCGGCGCAGGCTCGCCGCCGGCGCCGGGCCCGCCGTCGACCAGCAGCCCGCCCTGGTCGAAGCCGGCAATGCCGATGCCCGAGCGCGCGCCCCTTCCGAGCCACTGCGCCAGCCGGGCGGTGGCGATGTCCAGGCCATGCCAGTGCGCGAACGCGCGCGCAATGGCCAGGGCCAGTTGCGTGCCCGAGCCGAAGCCTGCATGGTCGGGCAGCACCTGCAGCAGCCGCAGGTGCAGCGGCTCGCGGCAGCCGCTCTCGCGCTGCAGGCGCTGCATCCAGTCCTGCGCGCGCGCGACCTCGGCCGCGTCGATGCCGGCCCTCGCGCTGACCGACGCGCGAAGGGCCGCGCTGATCTCGACTTCGGTCTCGAAGCCGTCGATCACCAGCCCGAGGCTGCCGAAGCGGCGCCCGAGCGAGGCGCCGGGATCAAGGAAGCCCAGGTGCAGGCGCGCCGGGGCGCGCAACGAGACGCTGGCCCTCGAGTCGACGACCAGGGCTTCATCATGCAGGCGGCGCGGGAAGTCCATCGGTACCTGCGCAAAGCAAGCTCCGTTCCCCGCAGGCCCGCGCGGGCGGCCGGTCCGCGCGCGGCGCAGCGGCAGGGCGTCGGCCTGTATCGGGTTGAGGACACTGTGTCACCACGTGTCCGTCAGTCGTACTTGATGTACTTGAAGCGCGGGTCGTCGGGCGTGCCCTCCAGCGCAGCGCCCTCGACCGCGCCGGGCTGCCACATCACGACCTCCTCGATCTTGCTGGCGAGTTCGAAATCCTTCTCCGTCACGCCCTTGGCGGCATGGTTCATGAGCTTGACCGTGACGAAGGCGTACGACACGGTCAGGTCGGGGTGGTGCCAGGCGGCTTCGGCCAGGTGCCCCACCGTGTTGACCACCATCAGCGTGCCCTTCCAGCCGCTGGTCCTGAACTTGCGTCGGATCCAGCCATCCTCGAAGTACCACCGCGGCAATTCGTCGGCCAGCCGCGCCGTGATCTCCTCGGGCGTGAACACCTCGGAGGCCGTCTTCTTGCGCCAACTGCTCATGTCTGTCCCCTTCGACCAGGTCAACCAGGCGGCCGATGCTAGGTCGCCGCTGGCCCGCGCGCACGGCGCCCGCGCAGTAGCCACGTCAGCGGCCCGGGCCTGCCGATGACGAACGACGCGCGCCGCCCGTGCCGCGCAACCGTGGCTGCGCTGCTGGTCGCCATCGGCGCGGCGGCCGATGCCGTGGCCGCACAGATGAGCGCCGACGAGGTGCGCGGCGCCCTGCAGGCCGCATCGGCCGCGGCGCCGGCCGACCTGTCGGGCAAGGACCTGTCGGACCTGGACCTGAGCCGGATGGACTTCCGCCGGGCCAACCTGAAGGGCGCGAGCTTCTTCGGCAGCAAGCTCGTGCAGGCCGACTTCCGCGGCGCGACGCTGGAAGGCGCCAACCTCAACGGGGCCTGGCTGATGGGCACGGACTTCACGGGCGCGAACCTCAGCGGCGCGAGCCTGCTGTCGGTGGTGGTGCTGGGCGGCGAGGTGAAGAAGCCGCCCACCTTCAAGGGCGCCAACCTGAGCGGCGCGCGCATGATCGCGGACCTGCCCGGCGCCGACCTCTCCGGCGCCGACTTCAGCCGCGCCACGGTGGGCGTGAACATCCGCAACCAGGGCATGGGACAGATGCGCACCGACCTGTCCAATGCCAACCTGGCCGGCGCCACGCTGGCGGACGCGGACTTCAACCGCTCGCTGATGACCTACTGCAACCTCAAGGGCAGCAACCTTCGCGGCACCAACTTCTTTCGCGCCAGGCTCGCCGGCGCCGACCTCACGGGCGCCGACGTGGCCGGCGCCGACTTCACCGAGGCCGACCTCGACGGAACGATCTTTCGCGAGGTGAAGGGCCTGGACGCGGCCAAGGGGCTCGACCGCGCCGAGAACGCCGGCCGCATGGTGCGCTGACGGGACGCTCGCCTGCCCCTTTCAGCGGTGCCCGGCGTGGCCGGCACGCAGCTCCGCCGAAACGGCCTTGCCCAAGGTGTCCAGGTCGAAGGGCTTGGCCAGTATCGAGTGCGATCCGATCAGGCGCTCGACGGCGCTCATGTCGGCATATCCGGTCGCCAGCAGGACGGGGATGTCGCCGTACATCTCGCGCGCATGGGCGATCAGCTCGGCGCCGTTCATGTGCGGCATCAGGAAGTCGACCAGCAGCAGGTCGGGCCTGGCGCTCTTGAGTTCGACCAGGCCGGCGGCGCCGTCGGCGGCCTGGCGGACGCGAAAGCCGAGCACCTGCAGGCACTCGACCATGCTTCGCCGCACGCCCGGATCGTCTTCCACCACCAGGATTTCCGCCTCCGACGGGGCCGCGGCATTCTGCTCGGCGAGCGGCGCATTGGTATCGGCCCCGTCCGGCGCGGCCGCCACTGGAAAGACCAGCCTGAAGGTCGTTCCCGCGCCGACGACGCTTTGCACCTGCACATCGCCGCCGGACTGCCGGGTGAAGCCGTACACCTGGCTCAGGCCAAGGCCGGTGCCCGCATGCTGCTTGGTCGTGAAGAACGGATCGAAGATCTTGCCCAGCAGGTTCTCGGCGATGCCCTGGCCGGTGTCGCGCACGGTCAGGGCGACCGAGCCCATCGGCCTGGCCGTGTCGTCGCTACCGCACTGGCCGTCTGCGCCGGCGCCCGCACCGGGCGGCACCATGGCCGTCTGGATTTCCAGCGTGCCGCCCTGGGGCATGGCGTCGCGCGAATTGACGGAGAGATTGAGAATGGCCATTTCCAGCTGCGCCGCGTCGACGACGACGTAGGCCGGATCGGCACACATCTGCAGCGAGCACTTGACATGGGAGCCCACCGAAATGGCGATCAGCTCGGCCATGTTGCGGATCAGCTCGTTGATGTCGTGCAGCCTCGGCACCAGGCTTTGCGTGCGCGCAAAGGAAAGCAATTGCGCCGTCAGGCGCGATCCGCGGTCCACCGCTTCCTTGGCCCTGCGCGCATAGTTGCCGACGCGTTCCTCGCTGACCTGTAGCCGGCCGATCAGCTGCAGGTTGAGGTTGACCACGTGCAGCAGATTGTTGAAGTCGTGCGCGATGCCGCCCGTCAGCCGCCCCAGCGCCTCCATCTTCTGGTTCTGCACGCGCGAGTTCTCGACGCGCTCGCGCTCCATGATCTCGTGCATCAGCCGGTCGTTCGCCCCGGCCAGGTCGACGGTGCGCTCGGCGATCCGCGTCTCGAGTTCGCCGTTGAGGCGGTCCACGGCGAGCTTGGAGGCCTGCAACTGGGCCAGATGCTCGCGCGTGAGGTACTGGCGGCGGCGGGCGCGCAGGGCGGACTGCGCAGCGCTCACCAGCGTGTCCGGATTCACCGGGCGCTCGAGCAGGACCAGATTGCACAGCTCCTGCAGCGCCAGGCGTGCCTTGTCGCTGCGGCGAACCGTCTGCCGGGCCGCCAGCACCACGAAAGGGTAGTCGGACCACGGCGGCTGGCGCGCGAGCACGGCGCGCAGCGAATCGACCAGATCGTCGCCCAGCGCTTCCTCAGTCAGGACGGTCGCCGCCGACTCCTTGCCGATCTCCTCGATCAGCGCGTCGGCATCCTTGCACACGTGGGCCGACACCTGGCGCGCGCCGAGCACTTCGCCGACGACCTGCGCATCGCGCCCGAAGGGCGCAAGAATGAGGATTCGGTTCTCCACGCCGTCACACCTGTTCATCGTCACCAAGCAGCGACGTGCGGCCGCGGTAGCGCGGCAGCCCCGCCATGACGCCCTCGAAATCCGTCAACGCGTCACCGATCTCCAAGCCACCAGGACCGAGGCGGAACTGGTGGATCGTCGAGGCGTGCGCGCTCGCACGGCTCTTGATGACCGACATCGCCTTGAGGATCTGTCCCCTCGCCTCGAAGTAGCGGAACTGCAGCATGGAATCGCTCAGGTAGCTGAGATCGACGTCGTTGGGCACCTCGCCGCTGAGGCCGTGCTGGGACAACACCAGGATCGTGGCAACGCCCTGCAGGTTGAGGTAGGTGAGCAGCTCGTGCATCTGCAGCATGAGGAAGTTGCTGCCCGGCATGGCGATGAGGTAGGCGTTGAGCGTGTCGATGACCACCGTCGTCACGCCCTGGCGCTCGACCGCGTCGCGCACGTAGTGCGAGAACTGGCCGGCCGAGATGGCGGCCGGGTCGATCGCGTGCAGGAGCAACTGCCCGCTGGCGATGTATTGCTCGATGTCGAGGCCGAGCGCGCGCGATCGCGTCAGGAGCGTCCTGACGCCTTCGTCGAACAGGAAGAATGCCGCCTTGCCCCCCTGCTCCATGGTCGCGCGCGCGCAAGACACCGCGGTCGTCGTCTTGCCTACGCCGGCGGGGCCCGCGAACAGCAGGTTGCTGCCCGGCGTCAGCCCGCCGCCGAGCAGGCGGTCGAGTTCGCGGTTGCCCGACCCGACCAGTCTGCTCGAATGATCGCGCCCGTGTTCGCTGGCAATCAGGCGCGAGAACACCTGCAGTCCGCCCTTGTCGAGCTTGAAGTCGTGCTCGCCCTCGCGGAACCTCACCCCGCGCAGCTTGACCACGCGCAGCCTGCGCTTGTCAGGGCCGTAGGTGCTGGTGTCCTGCTCGAGGTGGATCACGCCATGCGCGATGCTGTGCAGTTGCAGGTCCCCGGCGCTGCTCGACTTGTCGTCCAGCATCAGCACGGTGCAAGTCTGGGTGTGGAAGAAGCGCTTGAGCGCCAGGATCTGGCGCCGGTAGCGCAGGGGGTTCTGCGACAGCAGGCGCAGTTCGGACAGGCTGTCGAACACCACGCGCTCCGGACGCACCCGCTCGACCAGCGCCATGACCCCGCGGATCGTCTCGCCCAGCTCGAAATCCGACGGATTGAGGATGCTCTGCTCGGCGTCGACGCTGAGGCCCTCGTCGCTGACCAGGTCGAATATCTCGATGTCGTCCAGATCCCAACCGTGGGAAAACGCCCCCTGCACCAGTTCTTCCGAGGTCTCCGAAAGCGTGATGTACAGGCCCTTCTGGCCGAGCGAACGCCCCTGCAACAGGAACTGGAGCCCGAGCGTCGTCTTGCCGGCGCCGGGCGTTCCCTCGACCAGGTACAGGTGGCCGCCGGGCAATCCGCCGGCCAGCACTTCATCGAGGCCAGGGATGCCGCTGGGTTGCGGGACCGGTGAGGCGGGAGGCGGGCGGCGGCTTGGCATGGCGAAAGGCGTCGTGTTGGACGCTTGGACATTGGACTCGCCGAGCGTAAACAGTTATCGGTTCGCCCCAGGTTCCGTGGCACCAGTCGACGTGTAGGCCGGCGCTGCGGGCACGTGTAGTCGATCGGGCCTGGTCCGCCGGCACCGGGCGCGCCGGCCGGTTCTAGGACGCCCGGCTTTCCGCTTCGCGACGCAGCGTCTCGTTGACGTCGTCGAGCTTCTCGGCCGCCTTGCCCAGGCGCCTTTCGATCTCACGCGTCTGGGCCACCGCCTCCTTCGCGTCGGCGCTCTCGCCGCCGTCCGGCGCCGACTGGTCCAGCACCGCATGAACCACGACCAGGTCGTCGGCTGCCTCCTTGATCTCCTCGGTTACCTCTTCGTTCTTCTTCAGCGCTTCGTCCAGCGGCGCCGCCTGGCCAGGCGCATGGGAGGCGGGGGGAACGGGCATATGTGGTCCTCAAAGTGGCTGAAAAGCCGGAATCTACCGTCGTTCGCTGCCCGGAAAACCCTGGAGCCGCAAGTTTGCGGCACCGGCCTACAACGCCGTCGTTGCGCATCGCATAGCTTTGCACGCGCACCGACGTGAAGCCTTGTCGCATGCGGCAAGCAACAACCCTCTATCACGATGCCTCTCACGACAGTGCTGATCGAAGACAACCCGACCATCCGCGACAACCTGATCGCGGCGATGCGCGAACTCGTCGGCGTCGAAGTCGTCGCCGTCGCGGCGACGCCCGCCGAAGCCATCGACGCGCTGGATTCGTACGGGCAGGGCTGGCACCTGGCCATCGTCGACCTGTTCCTCAAGGGCGGTTCGGGCATGGCCGTGCTGCGCAGGTTTCAGCGGCGCGGCGCTGGACAGCGGATGGTAGTGCTCACCAACTACCCGACGCCCGAAGTGCGCCAGCGGTGCATCGAGCTTGGCGCAGACGCGGTTTTCGACAAGTCGACCGAACTCGACGACTTCTTCGGCCTTTGCATGGCCTATGCGGCCGGCTGACGGGTCCGTCCGCTGCGCCGCCTTTTCGGCACCTGGTCGGCTCGGCTGACGGACGCCCCGATGCCGGGGCCGCCGCTTGGGCCTTCACAAAATTTGTTGGGATCCGAATTTTGTGGACCCCTCCATACACTCGTCCATCGATCGCATCAAAACACTGGAGACCAACGATGGAGAGACGCAATTTTCTTTCGGGAGCCGCCGCCGTGGTGGCTGGAGTCGGCCTGGCAGCCTGCGGTGGTGGCAGCTCGAACTCCGGGCCGGTGGCCCAGTCGCCTTCGGGCTCCGAACCTCCTCCCGTCGACGTCGCTCCTCCTCCTGCTCCGCCTGTCGTCGATCCGACCCCCGCCGAGCCGCAGAAGCTGGTCACGCAGCTGTGGTCCCGCCACCTTCAATGGGTGAGCACCCAGGCCGAGTCCCAGAATGGAACGGACCCCTACGGCGTCGGCATCAAGATCGGCGAGGCACTCCTGGCGTGCGGCTACGCCGCGGTCGATCTCACGGTGCGCGCCGACGGCCATGTTCTGCCCCAGAACGTGAAGACGCACCTGCCCGACATGCTCAAGGGCATCCGCAGCACCGGCGCGATCTGCGACCACATCGGCGTGAACTTCACGCCGTCGATCGACCCGCTCAATACCAGCTGGATCGTGGCCGAGAACGTCGAGGAGATCCTGGCCGTGGCCAACGACAACGGCATCAGGAAGTACCGCTTCAACAACGCCAATGGCACCGCTGTTCCCGGCACGACGGGCACCGGCCTGACCGTGGCCTCGTTCGCCAGCAACACTTTCGGCGACACGATGACGGCGCTGCTCGACGGCGTGCGCGCGAACCACGAGCGCCTGGCGGCGCTCAATGCCAGGTACGGCAACCTGTGCGGCGTCGCCCACACGCATGGCGGCAACATCGGCACCAGCGTGTACGACTACGAGTACGCCATGCGCGACATCGACCCGGCACTGATCGGCATCAACCTCGCGATCAGCCATACGGCTGGAGCGGCGCTGGGCGGCGGAAGCAATCCGGCTTGGGAGCTGCAGATGCGCCGGCACATGCCGCGCATCAAGTGCACGGCGGTCGAGGACATGCGTGCGACGGTCAACGCCACCACCGGCGCGATGAGCGGCACCACGATCGAGCCGCTCCCGGGCACCGCCGGCGGCGGGGTGATCAACTGGACCAACTTCTACGGGCACCTGCTGCGCGGCGGGTTCAGCGGCGCGGCCGAGTCGCAGATCGAGTACGGCATTCCCAACGGCAACAACGGCGCGAACATCAGCCTGAACACCGCCTTCTGGTCGGACAACGCCAACTTCGTCAATGGCAACCTGACGCCGGCGATGATGATCGCGACCATGAAGAATGCGTCGACCTTCATCCGGGAGCGCGCGGCGATTGCCGGCTGGGGCAAGGACGGAAGCAACAGCCAGGTGATCTGAGCCTCGTTGCCCGCGGGACGGGCCGCTTCCGGAGGCGGCCCCGATCAACCCGGCGGCGCGCCGCGAGGGGCACGCCGGTTCTTCATCCGGCGCTCAGCCGAACTCGACCCGGTAGCCCCACGAGTCCAGACGGTTCGGGATGGCATTGAACGACATGGTCATGCGGCGCTCTCCCTGGTTGGCCGGCACCGCGTGCAGCAGGTAGCTCGGGAAGAGCAGCAAGTCGCCCGGCGCGGGGGCCGGGCTGACCCATCGCTGGGCATTGAAGGGAGTGGACGCCACTTCCGGGCCGTCGTTCCTGAAGACGAAGTCGGTTCCGGTGGACGACTTCATGAACACGGTTTGCGAGCCCGCGTGCGTCGGCGTCAGGTACACGATGCCGGACACGAAGCTGTTTGCGTGGATGTGCTGCGCCTGCATGCCGCCGGTCTCGAGCACATTGACCCACATTTCCTTGATCGCCCAGTCGAGCCGCTGGCCGAACATGAGCGCGCCCATGTCGACGACCTTGGGCGTGATGGCCATGGCGGCCTCCACCAGCAGGGGGCTGTCGTCGGGGTTGAGCATCGCGGTGTGCGACAGCTGGGCCGACTCCTTGTTGCCTTGCGTTGCCCGCGCGCTGAAATGCCGCACCAGCCCCTGCACGAGACGCTCGTCGAGTGCGGCCGGAACCCGCAGGATCGGCGTGGGGAACAGGCCGAACACTTCATCCTTCATGGCTTCTTCCCCGCGCTGCGCTCGATGGCTCAGAGCAGCTGCGTTCCGTTCTGGCCCCAGCCGGCGGCCGCCGCCCGGACCCGGATGAAGTCGGATGCGTTCTTCATGGTCGCGATCATCATCGCGGGCGTCAGCCTTCCTTGCGTGAACGCGGCGTTGTCCGCGAAGAAGGCGCTGTTGAGGCTGATCGTGCCCCCGATGGCGTCGGCAATGGTGTACTCGATCTGCGACTCGGCAGCGCCGCTGTAGCCACCGCCGAGCAGCAGCTGGTAGAACGATGTCCAGTTGATCAGGCCGCCGCCCGTGGTGGCCGGATTCGGCTCGATGGTGCTGGTGCTCACCGCACCCGTGGTGGCGTTGACTGCCGCACGCATGTCCTCGACCGCCGTGCACTTGATGCGCGGCATGTGGCGCCGCATCTCGAGCTGCCACAGGGCGGTGCCCGAGGAAGGCGGCGGTGCCGCACCGGCCGTGTGGCTGATCGCCAGGTTGATGCCGATGAGTTCGGGATCGATGCCGCGCATCGAGTACTCGTAGTCGTACACGGTGGTGCCGATGTTGTTGCCGTGCGTGTGGGCAACACCGCACAGGCCACCGTACTGGGCGTTGATCTGCGCCAGGCGCTGGTGGTTGACGCGCACACCGTCGAGCAGCGCAGTCATGGCATCGCCATACGTGTTCGGGGCGAAGTTGGCGGCGCCCGCATTGTTGAATCGGTACTTCCTGATGCCGTTGGCGCCGGCCACCGACAGGATCTCGTGCACGTACTGGTCCGCGATCCATTGGGTATTGTCCGGATCGGCAGGCGGCGCGAAGTTGACCCCGATGTGGTCGCAGATGGCGCCCGTGCTGCGGATGCCCTTGAGCATGAGCGGCAGCACGGTGGCAACGTTCTGGGGCAGCACGTGGCCGTCGGCGCGTACCGTGAGGTCGACGGCTGCATAGCCCGACTGCATGAGCGCCTCGCCGATCATGATGCCCGTGCCTTCCGGGTCCGACTGTGCGTACGCCTGCGTGCTGACCCATTGAAGATGACGCGACCACAGCTGCGTGACCAGCTTCTGGGGCTCCGGTGCGGCCGCCTGCGCAGCGGCTTCCTTGCCCAATGCCAAGCCGGCCGCCATGACGGCAGCCCCCGAAAGAAAATTGCGTCTCTCCATCGTCGGTCTCCAGTGTTTTGATGCGATCGGATGAACGAGTTTAGGGAGCGGTCCACAAAATTGAGCTGCCAACAAATTTTGTGGACCCGTCCTGCGCACCGGCTCACTCACCGCGGCACTGGGCGGCGATGTTGTGCAGTTGCATGGTGGTGCCCGGTATGCGCTTGTGCGAGCGGAACGCCTCGAAAAGCGCCCTCTCCATGGCGCTTGCACCCTCCGGCGCCGCGGGCAGCGTCGACCACATGGGCCACTTGCGCGCCGCGAAGCGTCGCACCTGTTCGGCCAGCGCCTCGGAGCGTTGCCAGGCGGACAGCGACGGATCGGTCTCGAGCCATGCCATGCACAGCAGGTCGTCGCGCCGCGCCCGGCTCAGCGCCCGCTCGCTCGTCGGCAGGCGCAGGCAGCGCTCGAGGGGAACACGGCCGCTGTTGGCAAGGAACGCGGAGAAGCCGTTGCACAGCCAATCGATGTCCTCTCCCCTGAGCGTCTTGCTGGCGACTCGATGCGCGCGCATCAACTGGTTGTCCTGGCCGGCCGCCACGGCGGCCTTCGCTTGCAGCCCGGGAACGCAAAGCCCTGCAGCAGGCGGCCGTTTCATTACCGGACGTCGGTTGCGACGGCTGAGTGGGAGAGCGAATAGATGCCTCGGGCGGCACCGGCCAGCGCGAGCGCCTCGTCGGCCAGGAGGTCGGCCTCGAGCGCGCGAAGCACAGTCGCGTCGTACGCCGTGACGACCAGGACGTAGTCGGCGAACTGGTCCGGCGTGGCCCGGATCTTCTGTTCCGTCGTCTGCGCGATGGCCGGCGTTTCGTGCCGCAGGAGGTGCGCGCCCGTCAGGCCGGGGCGCTCAGTGAGCCCGCCGGCGATGGCGCTCAACGCGGCTACGCGCCCGGCGTCGTCCGGGCCGGACGCGAGCCTGATGGTCATGGCGCAGCGCGCCGTCAGGCTTCCGTGCGAGGCCAGCACGTGCGACTGGCAGCGGACCATGTCCTTGTGGAACGGCATCAGCTTGCGCGACCAGGGCGTCGGGTCGTTCAGGCGCGCCAGGTAACCGGGCGAGGAGAGCACTTCGTGCCCTTCGAGTTCGTAGATGACGAAGACGCCCTCTCCGCCGTCTGCGCTGGTCCAGCGCGAACTGCGCAGGAAGCCCGGGATGCCCAGGCGCTCGGGGAAGTGCTCGTGCGAATGCCAGTCTTCGAATTCGGACTTCATCTCCGGCGCCATGTTCCACCACATGGCAAGAGCCGCTTTTCCTAGGAGAGCCATTTAGAGAGATTTCACTTGATGAAGACTGTCGAGATTGCGGGGATCGCGGCGATGACGACGAGGCCCGCGACCAGTACGGCGAGGTAGCGCCACATGTGCTTGATGACAGCGTCGGGCGTGACCTTGCCGATGGCGCATGCCGCGTAGAAGCCGATGCCGAAAGGCGGTGCGAACAGGCCGATGCTCATGGCGATCACCACGACCATGGCGTAGTGCACGTCATTGATGCCGAAGGCGTGCGAGACCGGCAGCAGCAGCGGCGCGAACAGCAGGATGGCCGGGATGCCCTCGAGGATGTTGCCCAGCAGCAGGAACACCACGATGGTGATTGCCAGGAAGCCGAAGGCGCCACCGGACACCGCGGTCATCGCGCGGGCGAGGTCCCCCGAGAATCCCGACTGGGTCAGCGACCAGGCCATGCCGGTCGCCGTTCCGATGACGAACAGGATCGCACCGGACAGTGCCGCCGTCTCCACCAGCACCGGATAGAAACGCGACCATTGGACGGGCCGATACAGCAAGATGCTGACCACCAGCGCATAGACGATGCCGATCGTCGAGACCTCGGTGGCGGTCGCGACCCCTTCGACGACCGCCCAGCGAATCACGAACGGCAGCGCGATCGCCGGCAGCGCGGCGACGAACGACTTGCGGATCAGGGGCCAGTTGGGGCGGGAATCGGCCGGCGGCGGCTCGGAGCGCGAGCGCACGAAGGTGACGGCGGCGAGGAAGAACGCCAGGATCAGCGCAGGCAGGAGGCCTGCGGCGAACAGGCTCGCGATCGAGATTCCGGTGACCGACCCGAGCGTGATCAGCACGATGCTCGGCGGAATGGTGTCGGCCATCGCGGCCGAGCTTGCGAGCAAGGCGACCAGGTCGCCGTCGTTGGCGCCGCGGCGCCGCATCTCGGGAAAGAGGCCCGGCGCGACGGCGGCCATGTCGGCAACCTTCGAGCCGGAGATGCCCGAGACCAGCAGCATGGCGACGAGCAGCACGTAGTAGAGGCCGCCGCGGATGAATCCCATCAGCGCCGCGAGGAAGGCGATGATGGTCCGTGCGAATCCCGTGACCTCGATCAGCAGGCCCAGCAGGATGAAAAGCGGGATGGCCAGCAGCAGCGGCTGCGACATGCCCTGGTCCAGCCGGTTCATCACCACGCTCATCGGCGTGGAGGTCGTCACCGCCAGGTAGCTCAGCGTCGCGATGGCGAAAGCGAAACCGATGGGCACGCCGATGAAGATGGCCGCCCCGACGATCACCACGAAGAAGACGAGCAGGTTCAGGTTGCCGATATTCTTGAGCCACGGCCCCAGCGCCCAGAGCGCCAGGCCCAGCGCCACCAGGCCCACGGTCGCGCCGATGGTCGGCAACAGCAGCTTCGTGCGTGCCGCCTGCAGCGCCACGGTGACGAGCATGAGGCCCAGGCCCAGCTCGATCCCGAAGACGCGCCAGCTCGACGGCACGCCAAGATTGGGAAGCTGTGCGAATGCCTCGTCCTCGACGTACTCCAGCGCCGGGCGCAGCATCAGGCACAGCGTCACGAACACCACCGCCATCACGCCGGCGCGCAGCAGCACCTGCCCGCGCGCCGAGGCGCTTCGCTGCAGCGCGCTGAAGGCCAGGTGCTCGCCCTTGCGCAGCGCGATCACCGCGCCGAGCATGCCCAGCCACAGGAACATGCTGCCGGCGAGCTCGTCCGACCACACGATCGGATGGTGGAACACATAGCGCGCGATCACGCCCGAGAAAAGCAGGATCACCTCGGCCACGATCAGCGCCGCCGCGACGAAGTCGACGGCGCGACCGAGCCAGGTGTCGACTGCCTGCAGGAGCGGCGAGGACGATGCCGTCCGGGGCTCCTGCGACGCCTGGCTGGTGCTCACGCGAGGTCCCCGCCGGCTGCCTGCTCCAGGACCTTCCATGCCGGGTCACCGAACTTCTTGCGGGCCGCCGCGTAGTAGCCGTTGGCGGTCAGCTTCTTGCGGAAGGAGTCGGCGTCGATGTCGTTGAACGCCAGGCCGGCCTTGGCCATGGTGTCCTTGTACGACTGCTCCTGCCCGGCCAGGTCCTGGCGCTGCGCGAGCCCGGCCTCGTTCAGGCGCTTCTCGACGATCTCCTGGAGCTTGGGCGGCAGGCCGCGCCACACGCGGCCGTTGATCAGCACCCAGTTGCCTTGCCAGATGTGGTTGCTCAGCGAGCAGAACTTCTGCACCTCGAAGAACTTGGACGTCAGGATCACGCCCAGCGGGTTCTCCTGTCCGTCGACGATCTTGGTCTGGAGCGCCGGATAGACCTCGTTGAACTGGATGCTGGTCGGCGCGGCGCCCAGGGCCTTGAACAGGTCGACATAGGCCGCGGCGCCGGGCACGCGGATCTTCATGCCGGAGATGTCGTCGACCGTCTTGATCGGGCGGGTCGACGAGGTGATCTGGCGGAACCCGTAGTCCCAGATGGTTGCCGGCGCATAGAGATTGGCCTGCATCAGGGCGGCGCGGATGTGCGCGCCCAGCGCACCGTCCATGCCTTTCATGACCGCGGCCGAGTCCTTGAACGCGAAGCCCACGCCATCGAGCGCGGCCATCGGCACGACGCTCGAGGCGATCAGGCCGCCGACCACGAACATCTCGACGGCGCCCGAGCGCACCTGGTTGAGCAGGTCGACTTCGCCGCCGAGCTGGTTGTTGGGGAAAAGGCGCAGTTCGATGCGCCCGTCGCTGTCCTTGGCGATCTGGTCGGCCGCCTGCTGCAGCCTGACGTTGGTCGGGTGGTTGATCGCCAGCGGGTGCGCCACCTTGAACACGAACTCGGCAGCGCGAGCACGCGAGATGAAGGGAGCGCCGACGAGCGGAGAGGCGGCAATGGCGCCCAGGACGGCGCGGCGACTGATCGAGGTGTTCAAGGAATGTCTCCAGTGATGTTGCGAGTTGGTGAAGTTCAGGACCTGTGAGGGGGAACCGGCTGGTTCGGCCGGCGCTGGAAGATCTGCGAGACCGTGCTGGCGGCGGTGAGCTCCCGGGCGGTCTCGATCAGCGCATTGCTGAGCGATTCCATGCGCTCCTGGGTCAACCGGGTCGTGGGGCCGGCGATGATCAGGACGGCGACGACTTCCTTCTTCGGGTCGAAGACGGGGGTGGCCATCGAGCTCATGCCCGGCAGGAAGACGTTCATCGTGGTGGCGAAGCCGCGCTTGCGCGTGGCCTGCACCTGCTCCATGAACGCCTTGAGCGATACCGGTGCTTCCGGCCCGTAGCTTTTTGGGTCGCCAAGGCCCTGCTTGGCGACCAGCCGCAAGGCCTCGTCCTCGCTTTTCGTGGCCAGCCACACCAGGCCGGCGGCGCTGCAAGAGAGCGTGACCGGCTGGCCCATCTCGGGGTCGTAGCGCAGGCCGTGCGTCGCGCCCTGCGCCTTCGCCACGTAGATGAGCTGGTCGCCGTCCACGATGGCGAGGCGCACCAGTTCCTTGCACTTGAACGCCAGCCGTTCGAGGATGGGCTGGGCCACGTCGACGATTCCGCCGGAGCTGAGCAGGCGCAGGCCGAGCGACACGACCTTCATCGTCAGGGCGAACTCGCCATGACGCTCGTCCTTGCGGACGTAGCCGGCTTCGACCAGGTCGTTCAGGAGCCGGTGCGTCGCGCTGAGCGGAACGTCGACCTTCGTCGCCAGCTCCGACAACGTTCGCCCGTCGGGGTAATAAGACAGTTCCTCAAGGATCTTGAAGCTGCGGTCAATGATGTTGCTCATTGCTGGGCCTCCAAAGTTTCGAGCGATTCTATGGAACGCTCTCCCATTTTGGAAGCGCCTTCCAGATTGATATTGCGTTGCAATCGTAGGGGTTTACCCTTCCAACGAACAAGGTGCTCGGCGACGTCACGCGGGCCGTTGGATGAATATTTGTTCGCCAATAGCGCGCGCGGCGCTATGATCGCGCCCGTGAAACCCAAGGACGACGAAAAGCTCCGCGCCATCGCCGAGGCCACGTTCTCGCTGGTCGAGAAGACCGGCCTGAGCGGGCTGACCATGGCGGGCATCGCCCGCGAGGCCGGGCTGGCCACGGGCACGCTGTACGTGTACTTCAAGTCCAAGGAGGAGTTGATGGTCGCGCTCTACGAGCAGGCCAAGACCACCACGACCGCGAGCCTCATGCACGGCGACGACCCCAAGGCGCCGTTTCGCAGCCGCTTCCGGCACATGTGGACGAACTGGCTCGATCACCGCCTGACGCATTACGCGCAGGTGGTCTTCCTGGAGCAGTACTACAACTCGCCCTGGTTCAGCGAGGAGAGCCGCAACCTTTCCGCCCGGCTGATCAGGGACTGGGTCGCGCTGATCGAGTCGGCCAAGGCGCAGCAGATCCTCAAGGACGTGCCCACGGTCCTGTTGACCAACAGCTTCGCCGGCTCGGTGCGAGAAACCGCCAACCTGCTGCGTTCCGGCGCGCTGGCCCGCACGAAGGACAACCTGGCGATGGCCTTCGGCCTTTGCTGGGACGGCATCAAGGCCTGAGGGCACTTGACCTGGGCCGCGTGCAGGCCTATCGTTTGCCCGAACCGATATTCGCCCAAGAACAGAAGAAAGCCCCACATGACCACCCTCCACGTCAACGGCAAGGACCACCAGGTCGACGCCGACCCCTCCACGCCCATCCTCTGGGCCCTGCGCGACACGCTGGGCATGACCGGTACCAAGTTCGGTTGCGGCGCGGCCCTGTGCGGGGCCTGCACCGTGCACCTGAACGGCCAGGCGATCCGCTCGTGCGTCACGCCGGTCTCGGCCGCGGCGGGCCAGAAGATCACCACCATCGAAGCGGTCACCGACGGCAGCGACAAGGTCGGCAAGGCCGTGCGCGAGGCGTGGGTCAGGCATGACGTGGCGCAGTGCGGCTACTGCCAGAGCGGCCAGATCATGTCGGCCACCGCCTTCCTCAAGACGGTCGCGCCCGGCAAGCTGCCCACCGAAGCCGAGATCGATTCGGCCATGGCCGGCAACATCTGCCGTTGCGGCACCTACGCGCGCATCCGAGCCGCCGTCGCCGACGCGGCCAAGACGCTGGCTTGAAGAAGGAGACCGCCATGAACTTCGACCAAGCCACCTTCGAGCTGCCCGCCAACCTGCGCGCCCTCATGCTGCGCAGCGCCGACACCGACGAACCCGCCGGCCTGCCGCGCCGCAGCTTTCTCAAGCTCACCGCGATGAGCGGCTTCGCGCTCGGCGTGTTCCCGATGGGCGCGCTCGCGCAGGACAAGGCACAGGACAAGGGTGCGACGGCTGCCAAGCCCGCGGGCCTGAAGCCGCTGCAGCAGCCGGCGGCCTTCGTGCGCATCGACCGCGACGGCACCACCACCATCACGATCAACCGCCTCGACTTCGGGCAGGGCGTGCAGACCGGATTGCCGATGATCCTGGCCGAGGAACTCGACGCCGACTGGTCCAAGGTCAAGAGCGTCCACGGCACCAACGACCCGGCCTATGTCGACCCTGCCTTCGGCATGCACATCACCGGCGGCTCGGGCTCCATCAAGAACTCCTACACGCAATACCGCGAGCTCGGCGCCCGCACGCGCGCCATGCTGGTCGGCGCCGCGGCGGCACAGTGGAAGGTGGATGCCGCGACGCTGCAGACGCGCAACGGCGCCGTCATCGGCCCCGGCGGCAAGCAGCTCGGCTACGGCGAGCTGGCCGAAGCGGCAATGAAGCTGCCGGTGCCCGAGACCGTCAAGCTCAAGGACCCGAAGGACTTCCGCCTGATCGGCAAGCCCACCGGCCGGCTCGACGCGCAGGACAAGTCCAGCGGCCACCAGAACTACGGCATCGACATGCGCCTGCCCGGCATGCTGACGGCCGTGGTGTCCCACCCGCCGGTGTTCGGCGCCAAGCTCAAGTCGGTGGACGACGGTGCAGCGAAGGCGATCAAGGGCGTCAAGGCCGTGCTGCGCGTGCCGCTCGACCGCGGCGCCGAAGGCGTCGCGGTGGTCGCAGACGGCTACTGGGCCGCCAAGCAGGGCCGGGATGCGCTCAAGCTCGAGTGGGACGACAGCGGCGTCGAGAAGGTCGACAGCGACAAGCAGCTGGCGCAGTACCGCGAGCTGGCAACGAAGCCGGGCAAGCGCAAGTACGACGCCGACATGTCCAAACTTGCCGGTGCTGCGCACAGCATCCAGGCGGAATTCGTCTTTCCCTACCTGGCGCACGCGCCGATGGAACCCCTGAACTGCACCGTCAGCCTCGCCGACGGCAAGGCACAGGTGTGGACCGGCACGCAGATGCCGGGCATCGACGGCATGGCGGCGGCCAAGGTGCTGGGCGTGCCGCCGGAGAACGTCAAGGTCCACGTGCAGATGGCCGGTGGCGGCTTCGGCCGTCGCGGCCTGCTGACCAGCGACTTCGTGACCGAGGCGTGCAGCGTCGTCAAGGCCGCGCAGGCCTCGGGCATTGCCGCGCCGATCCGCACGCTGTGGAGCCGCGAGGACGACATCAAGGGCGGCTACTACCGCCCGATGCACCTTCACACCGCGAAGATCGGATTCGACGCGCAGGGCAACGTCACCGGGTGGGACCACGTCATCGTCGGCCAGTCGCTGCTCATGGGCAGCATGTTCGAGCCGATGATGGTCAAGGACGGCATCGACGCCACCGCCGTCGAAGGCATGAAGGAACCGTACGACGTCCCGATGCGGCTGACGGTGCATCACCCCAGCCAGAACGTGCCGGTGCTCTGGTGGCGCAGCGTGGGCTCGACCCACACCGCCTTCGTCATGGAAACGCTGCTCGACGAGATCGCGCGCACCACCGGGCAGGATCCGGTGGCCTATCGCATGAAGCTCATCGGCGACAAGCACCCGCGCCACAAGGCGGCGCTGCAGCTGGCGGTGGACAAGTCCGGCTACGGCAAGAAGAAGCTCGAAGCCGGCCGCGCCTGGGGCGTGGCGGTGCATGAATCCTTCGACTCGGTGGTGGCGTACGTGGTCGAGGCATCCGTCAAGGACGGCACGCCCGCCCTGCACAACGTGACCGCCGGCGTGCACTGCAACCTGGCGGTCAACCCCAGGAGCGTGGAAGCGCAGGTGCAAGGCGGCGCGGTGATGGGGCTGTCGATGTGCCTGCCCGGCGCGGCCATCACGTTGAAGGACGGCGTCGTGCAACAGAGCAACTTCGGCGACTTCGTGGTGCCGCGCATGACCGACATGCCGCAGATCGCGGTGCATATCGTGCCCAGCGCCGATGCGCCCACCGGCATGGGCGAGCCGGGGCTGCCCCCGCTGGCGCCGGCGTTCGCGAACGCGGTGGCGGCGATCACGGGCAAGCCGGTGCGGGAGCTGCCCTTCAAGTTGGCCTGAGCAGGCGCGCCCGGCTCCAAGCCGGGCGCGCGTTTGGTGCAAGCCGTCAGGCGGCGGCCATCTCCTGCGCCAGCAGTTCTTCCTTGCGCGCCGCGAGTTCCTCGCGCATGCCGACCAGATCGAGCCCGCGGGCGGCACGCGCCTTGACGAAGATCTCGTTGCGCTCTTCCTTCACGTGGTGGTCGATGTATTCGCCCAGCACGATGACCTTGGCGTCGAACTTGCCGTCGACGTCCTGCGCGGCCTGGATCTCCGCGATCAGGTCCTTGGCGGTGCCGTGCTCCACCTCGGCCTCGTCGAGCAGGTCGGCGTCCTTCTTGAGGACTTCGCGCAGCGCCGGATAGAAGATCTCTTCCTCGATCTGCGCGTGTACGCTCAGTTCCATGCAGATCTGCATCGCCAGCTCACGCTTCTTGCGGGCGGCGCTGGCCGCCTTCGATTGCGTCAAGGTTTCGTATTCCTTGAACATCTTCTTGACGTTGCGATGGTCGGCGTCGAGCAGGCTGCAGGCATCCGGCTCGGCGCGCTTGGAGGTGGTGGCCATGTTCGTCGACTCCAAAGTGGGTAGTGGGGAATCGAACTTTCGAGTCTGCACGAGTCCGCCGGCGTAGGACGCCGGCCGCAGGTACTGCCATCCCTTTGCATCGGACGGGCATCGGCGCGGCCCTGATGCCCGTGGTCCCCGGGCGCCGCCCCGGGGGCGTTGCTGCCTTCGCGTTCGACGCCGCCCTTATCCCTATCGCTTGCCAGGGCCGGGCGCAGCCTCCGGCTTCACCGGATGGGACTTGCCGTCCCGGGTGAAGACGCTCAAGGCACCGTCACTCTCGAGCCGGGCGATGCGTACTTCGCTGATGTCTTCCACCCCCTGCTCCCGCAGCTTCCCGAGCAGCTCGTCGGTGGTCATCATCTGGCGCGCGAGCATGCGGTGGTTCGGCCGGCCGTCGCGCACGAGCGTCTCGGGCGGCGGCTCGATGAAGCGCGCCACGACCGGCGATCGGAAGCTCAGCCAGTCCATCGCGTAGTTCCAGCACGCCAGGGTGGCGAGAAGCACGAAACCGTCGGCGACCGTGTTGTAGTCGCCCTGCATGGCGTTGCTGGCCGCATCTGCAACCAGCACGACGAACAGGAGATCCGCGACGCCCAGGGAGCCCACGTCCCGGCGCAGGACGAAGCGGAACACGATGAAAAGAAACCAGTAGACCGCCGTGCCGCGCACGACCATTTCCAGGATCGGCTTGTCGAAGGCCAGGATGTCGGACATTGGCGCCGCGTCTACGCCCGCGTCCGCGTCTGGCTGCACGGCGCGGATGCGGCTTTGTCCTCGCACGGGACAGCCGCCGTCTGCGTCGTGGGCTGGAAGGGGGCGACGGACGTCTTCTGGCCTGGATCATGGCGTGCGGTCCAGATCAGGACGATCAGGACGGCGGCAACCAGAAGTGCCGCCAGAAGCACCGCCATCCAGCGGTGCGCGCCTTTTCCCTTGTCCCGCGTCGTCTGCGAGAGTACCGGCCGCCGGGCGGCGCTCGACTCGATGTCTTTCTCGGCCATGGGGTGCCTCCGTCTGTTGAGGCGATGATGGCGGCCCCTCTCCACTTGCCGCGTAGGCAGGCGGCTGCAAGCGGGCTCGGACAATTGCTTCCCAAGGTTGAAATGGAGGCGCCCCTGTGTGGCAAATGTCACGTGCCCCAGTCCGTTTGGACTAGTGCCGCGCGAACACTGGATGGGTACTATCGGTTTACATGATTACCGGGGCCCACCCGATACGAACGCCGTCAACGAGTCCCGCATGCGCAATTTCTTCCAGTCCCGCAGCCGCCCGCAGCCGTCCGCACCGGTCCAGTCCGGCCGGCCGGCTCCTCAGGCTGCCGCGACCTTCCACTCCCAGCTTCGCGCCGAAATGGACGATGGCGTGACGGTCAGCGAGTTGTCGGAACTGGAAGCGCGCGCGCTTTGCGCACGGGAAGGTATTCCGTTCTTCTGGCGCGAGCCGGCGGCAGCGCCGGCGTAGGGCGACGCGTAGAGCACAGCGCAGACCAGCAAGTCGGCGCCACGGGCCTTCAAGCGGTGCCGTGGGTTCTCGCCACGATCGGCTGAGGCGCGGGCGTATCGGGCGTGGTGTCGAGCCCGGCCTCATCGCTGGCCACCGATGGCTTGAAGAATGCCGCCGCCGCTCCGATGGCACAGAGCACCATCACGTACCAGGCCGGCGCCATGTGGTCGAGGCCGCTCAGGGCGCTGACCAGTACCGGCGTCAGGCCGCCGAAGATCGCGTAGAACACGTTGTAGCCAAAGGACAACCCAGTCGACCGCACCGCAGCCGGGAAGGCGCGCACGCCAATGATCGGCACGATGGCGATGGTGCCGACGAACAGGCCCGCAATCGCATAGTGCGCGACCAGCCATCCGAACGACGACGGCAACCCGGCAAAAAGGGCATGGCAACTCAGGGCCACGCCCACCCAGCCGACGAACATCACCACGCGTGAGCCCACACGGTCGGTTGCCCAGCCGACCAGCAGGTTGCCTACCAGCAGCGCCATTGTGGCCACCGCATTGGCCGCCATCGTTTGCGCGGCAGGGACGCCATACACGCGCTGCATATAGCTGGGTGCCAACAACAAGACCACGCCCAATGCCGCAGCCAGCGTCCAGGTCTGCAAGCCCAGGTATGCCAGGGCGAAGCGGTTCTGGCTGATGATGGCGCGCAAAGGCATGGCCCGCGCGGACACCTGGCGACGCTCGATCATGGCCTGGAACACCGGCGTCTCGCGCAGGAAACTGCGCAGGTAAACCGCCACGAGGCCGAACACGCCGCCCAGCACGAACGGCAGGCGCCACGCGAAATCGTGAACCTGCGCGGCCGAGAAGTGCAGGTGAACCACGTAGGCCACAAGGCTGCCCAGGAGAATGCCGCCGCTCGAGCCGGCGGTGATGGTGCCCAGGCCGAAGCCGTAGTGCTTCGGGGGCGAATGTTCGCCCACGAACACCCAGGCACCGGTCAGCTCGCCACCGACGGCCACACCTTGCAACACGCGCATGACCAAGAGCAACGCCGGTGCAAACCAGCCGATCTGGTCGAAGGTCGGCAGGCAGGCGATCAGCAGCGTAGGCACTGCCATCAGCAGCACCGACAGCGTGAACATGCGCTTGCGACCCAAACGGTCGCCAAATTTCCCGAAGACCAGCCCACCCAGCGGGCGCGCCAGGTAGCCCGCCGCGAACACGCCGAAGGCCTGCATCTCGCGCTCCAAGGGCGACAAGTGGCTCGGAAAGAAGAGCGTGCCGATGACGCCCGCGAAGAAGACATAGATGACGAAGTCGTAGTACTCGAGCGATCCGCCCAAGGCCGAAAAGGCCAGGGTCTTGATGGCGGATCGATCGAGCCGGCGTTGCCCTGCAGGGGCTGGTGTGGAGCTCATGGAGATCTCCTGGTGGAGTGATGGGTTCATTGACCGGATCGTAGGAAAGCGGGCTGCGCCGAAGTTGCTCCACAGTCCCAATCCGTGATCGGTGGTCCAGCGCGCCGGTCCGACGATCACGCTTTCCCAACGGGCTCTTCTTCTTGGGGCTGCTGCGCCGCGATGCGGTGTGCAGCGCCATCTCCTTGAGCGCCTGCAGCCCTACTCGGGCTTCACCCCGGCCACCCGCACCATCTCCTGCAGCACGGAAATCTCACCGGCATAGAAGTCTTGCGTCGCCTGCAGGCCCGCAGGTTCGGGCACGGTGCCGCCAGTGGCCTCGAGCAAGCGGCGCGTCTCGGTCTGGTGCAAGGTGGCGCTTACCGCCTCGTACAGCCGGGCGGCCTCGGCTTCCGGCAGGCTTTGCGCAACAAAGACGCCGACCCACGCCGCCGGATGACCCAGGCCGCGCGCGCTCCGGCTTTCATCCAGGGCGGGGGCCTGCGGGTAGCGCGCCACCCGATAGGCGCCTGACACCCCCAGTACCTTGATCTTCCCGCTGTCGACCAGAGACCCCACCACGTTGTCGACCGGCAGCATCGTGAAATCGATGGTGCCGCTCATCAAATCCTGCATCAGCGGTGCGCCACCGCGGTAGGGAATGTGCGCCGCCGCGATGCCGCTGAGCTTGCGCAGGTTCTCCGTCACCACATGATAGAGAGAGCCCGTGCCCGGGCTGCCATAGTTCAGGGGGTTGGCCCCGGTGCGTTGCGAAAGGGCCGCGAGTTCGTCGACCGACGAGGCCGGCAAGTCCTTGCGCGCATACAGCGCAAGCGGCGCCTCGTACAGCGTGGCCAGCATGCGGAAGACTTCCGGCCGGTACTTCACCGCCTTGATCGTGAGCGGCGCGAGGATCGTCTCGGTTGGCGAGCCGACCAGAAGCTGCGATGCATTTCCGCTGCTGCCAAGAAATCGGTCTGCTGCGATGGAGCCGCTGGCCCCCGTCAGGTTTTCGACCACGACGACGCGCCCCATGGTCTGGCCCAACCCGGGCGCCAGCGCACGCGCCAGCACGTCGGATACGCCACCCGGGGGAAAAGGAACGATGAGCGTCACCGGCCCGGCCGCTTGCTGGGCGCAGGCGGGCCCGCCAAGGCCTGCCGCCGCCAGCAAGCAAACCGAGAGCAACCCTGACAGGAACCGGGATACGGCGAAGTGGCGCATCTTGAACCCTCTCGTACGCGCGGACGGCATTTCCACCACGGGAATGCAGGTCCGATAGCTCGCATATTCCAGGCCCGATGGCCCGCCAGCGCGGCCCGGCCTGGGACGGAATGACAAGAACTGGAACGCTACGCACACACGGCGCGACACGAAATCCATACAGTACCGCCATCCCCGAGCAGTGCCCAGGACGGGCCGGACCGATAGTGCGGGATACCCGCCAACTGCTCCTTCCCGATGCCCAGTCGCCGGCTCCCTTCTGGGTGGCGACCCCTTGGTAGATTTCAAGATGGACTTGCCAGATTGCTCCCCCCACGCCCAGCGCGTTCCGCAGTTCCGCTTCCAGTCGGCCGAGCACGCGCCCGGGGATGCCCTCGCCCTCTGGCGGGACTGCCTGTCACGAAGCTGGGAACTGAACGTGGATGAAGGCGCCGGCGCCGTGCCTTTCCACGCCGAGGCGCACATGTGGAACATGGACCGCCTGATGTTCAGCAGCGGCAGATTTGGGCCGACGCAGGTGCGCACCCGCCGCGAACGGAACATCCGGGCCGACCAGTTCGACCACTACCGCGTCATCCTGCTGCGTGAAGGGCGATTCGATTGCGACGCCGAAGGCCGGCGCACCAGCCTGACACCGGGGCGCTTTGTCATCACCGACATGGCGCGTGCCGAGAGCAACGAATCGTGCAGCGCAAGCCTGGCGCTGTTTGTGCCGCGCAGCGAACTCGACGACGCGCTGCCGCATCCCATCGACCTGCATGGCCTGTCGCCGGACAACGCCTGCGCGAATCTGCTGGCCGAGCATCTGGTCACCCTGGAAGCGCGCCTGCCCGAAGCCACCCTGCCGGAAATTCCTTCGCTGTCGCGCGCCACGGTCAACCTGCTGGCCGCGTCGATCGCGGCCACTCCTGTCAACCTGGAAGCATCGCGGGCCGCGGTTGAACACATCCTCCTGCGCCGGGCGCGCCGCTTCATCGAAATGAACCTGAAGGAAGAGGAACTGGGCGCCGCCATGCTGTGCGCGCAATTGCGCGTCGCGCGCTCGACGCTCTACCGCCTGTTCGAACCGCTGGGCGGCGTGTCGCAGTTCATCAAGGAACGCCGCCTTGCACGCGTGCATGAGTTGCTGGGCGCCAGCGCCCTTACCCGCTCCATTGCCGATCTGGCCGAGCAGCACGGCTTCAAGAGCGCAGCCCACTTCAGCAAGGCCTTCCGTGCGCAATATGGGTACAGCGCCCGCGAAGTCGTCCGCGAGGCCCAGGCGAGACGCCCGGCCGCCGCAGCGCCGAACCGGCTGGACCAGTGGCTCGGCGGATTGATGCACTGACTGGACGGGCCCACGGTGGGCTTTGGCGATCCGACCGAAGGATGCAGGGGGCCAGGCTTGGGCCGCCAGCGGACTTGCGCGTCGGTGGCCGCAGATGGCGTCGACCTGGGCTAGCGTTCCTGCGGCCACGGGACGCCCGGACATGAACCGGGACAGGCGGAACACCCCGATCCGCGCGCGCTTCCTAGCATCAACGTACCCCACGGCCTCTCATTCATGTCGAGAAAAGGTGCCTGTCTTGAATCCACGCGGCCTCCTCAGTCCGTCGCGTCCGGCGCGCACGGAATCGGTAATCCGCATCCCGCTCCTGGGCATGTCGGTGCGCATTCGCACGCCCCCGAGCGCGGGCGGCACGCCGGCCATCGTCGAGCTGCTGTATGCGACTGGCGGTGGCATGCCCTTGTGGCGGCGCGCTGAAGGCGAGATCGTGCAGATCGTGACGGGTCGGTATCTGTTCGAAGTCGACGGTGAGCGCTTCCTGGCGCGCCGCGGCGACGTCGTCTGCGTGCCCGGCGGTGCCGTGCGGGCCTGCGTCAACGTGACGGGCACCGGGGCGAGGCAACAGGTTGTCGTACACCCTTGCCTTGATGCAACGGCCTTTTTCAGCGAGCTGGCGCACGTCTTTGCGCACAATGGCGACGTCTTGCCTGACGACATGGCCGCCGATGCCCTCAAAGCCTTTGGCGAACGCTGGCAGATCCAGTTTCTTGGCACACCCCTGGCACCCGACGCACGCGGACCGCAAGGCACACCGGTCGCCGCGGCCATTCTCGATCCGTTCTGAGCATGAGAGGCCGTTGCGCCCGGCCCGAAGCGACCTCGCGGCGAAACGCGCTGCACACAGATGGGACGGTGGGCCAACTGCGGCGCAAGCCCAAAAACTAAGCTCCCCGCATGCTTTGCAAGAAACTCCACCACGCTGCCTTCCGCTGCAGCAACGCACAGGCCACCACCGATTTCTACACCGGCGTGCTGGGCCTGAAGTTCTCCCACGCGATCACGCAGGACATCGTGCCCTCGACTGGGCAGTACTGCCCGCACATCCACATCTTCTTCGAGATGGAGGACGGCAGCAGCATCGCGTTCTTCGAGTGCCCGACCGCGCCTGGCGAAATCAAGGACATGGCCTCGCCAGCGTGGATCCAGCACTTTGCATTCCAGGTTGGCAGCCCGGACGTGCTGCACCAGGCCAAGGCCGAACTGGAGCACCTGGGCATCCCTGTGGTGGGCCCGGTCGACCACGATGGGTTTGTCCTGTCGATCTACTTTGCGGACCCCTCGGGACATCGGCTGGAACTGACCACGCCGATCTGCGCGCCGGAGCGCTTGAAGGATTTCGAAGCCGATGCGCCAGCGGTGCTCGCGGGTTGGGTGCGCATGCACAAAACCACCGAGCAACCATCATGACTTGATCGGGGTCTTGGTCAGCGGAACGCTCCTTCGCGCGGCCAGGTCGCACAACGGCTGGCTGCCGCGGCCCGTCGCCGACGCCACGCTGGCGCAACGGGACCCTGCAGGCTGGCTATTTCATTCTGGCGGCCAGGGCTCTTCGACCGGCATCCGCGCCTCGACTTCGAAGAGGTATGCCGTCTGGACTGAGCACCGGGCGTGCCGAATTGCCTCGCTGCCGTCAGTGCAGGCAGGTGGATGAGCTGTTGTCTATGGACTAGCGCAGAGCGCCTACCGCGAGAGCGGCGCGGGCCATGCTTCCGGGCCGCACGAACTAGCGCTTCTCGTTGCTCAGCGTCGGCTCGGCGACCATTGACGTGTCTGAGCAAACCAGGTAGAGGCGGTGTGTTGGATGGAAGGGCTTTGGATCGTTGAATCGATTGCTTTCGTGCCTGTCGCTTCAGACAACGCCGGCTGCCCATGCACATCACTGGGCGCATACCCGAAGTACCGGCGAAAGGCCCGGCTGAATTCCGCGCCGTTGCGAAATCCAAAGCGGTCCGCGAGCTGCGCCATGTAAATGCGTTGCGTCGCGCCAGCGATGACGGCATGGCAGTGAACGAGGCGCCGCTCGTTGATGTACGCCTTGATGCCACCATACGGCTCGAAGACCCTATAGATGCCTGACCGAGATACGCCTAACTCCGCGCACAGCTCGGCGGCGCCAAGGTCCGCATTGCCAAGGTTCGCCTCGATGATGCGCTGCGCCTTGCGATGCAGGGCCTGATCAAGGGTGTCGCGAGCCAGACCCAAGCTCTCAAAAGACGGTGCCAGCGCGGCGGCCAGCAGGTGCAAGGTGGCAGAGGTCGCATGCCCGCCATCGCGCTGGCGCATGGCCTGCGCGTTGCTCGCCAGGCTGAGCAAGTACTGCGCGAAGATCTCGCCGGCGGCGCCGCCCAGCGTCACGCCATGCAGGTCGAAGGCGCGGGGCAGCAAGGCGTCGAGGGCATTGCGCGGCAGGAACAGGCAGATGTCGCGCCCTGCGCCGTAGTGCCCAACTCCGACACGCGCCAAGTCGACGAGGACGGGCTGTCCTTGGTCCACGCGCATCTGCCGGCCATCGAAGTCCAGATCGATGCCGCCGCAAGTGGTGGACATCAGCACGCCGTAGTGATCCAGCTGGGTGGCGCGAATGTGCTCGCGTCCCCGCACCAGGGCATGCGGCGTGTGGTTTCGCACCATGAGCGCCATGCCGCCAACCAGGTGCCCGCGACCCTCGAAGAGTTCGCCACGTGAATCGCTTGTGCTTTCGAAGCCGAAATTCTCCCCGAGCACGTGCTGCACTTCGTCGCGGATGCTTCCGCGCCCGTTGTGACTGATCGAACTGCAATCGGTCAGAACAAGCTCATCTTCCTGGCCTGACATGGGTGCTCCTCGATGGTGGGGCATGGACCGAATCTTGGACTAGGTGCCAACGATCCGGACGCACAGTGTACCGGCGAGACCACGCAACTTCTATCGTTCAAGGCCTGTATTCACCGACCTGTGATCCGTCATGAACTCCCGCTGCACCCTCGTCCCCAATCGCTCGACTCGCGTACCGACAACGCCACTTCGCCCGCTGTGCCGGGTACTCGCCTTCTCCGTGGCGACGGCCACCTGCAGCGCGGTGGCGATGTTCCCGGACCTCGCCCGTGCCCAGGCGAACACCCCGCCGCTGGTGCTCACCAATGTCGGCTCGACGCCTGCCCTGGGCAGCGGACAGGCCGGCGGCCAAGGCCAGAACTTTTCCGTGACCACCGGCGTGGACAACATCTATGGCGACAACAGCGCCAATCCCGCGATCGAGTTGTCGAGCACCGGCGGCGCTGGGGGCACGGGCTCCGATGGTGGCGACCCCACAGGCGGTGGCGGCGATGGCGGCGCAGCGGGCGCGGTCTCGCTCAACCTGATCCAGTCCTCTGGTGTCTACAGCGGCACCACGGCGGCCGGAGCAGTCATGCTCACCAGCAACGGCGGGGCCGGCGGGACGGCCGGCAAGATGGCCGCCGAGCTAGGCATGCCGGGCAGCCCTGGCTCGGGCGGCAACAGTGCCGGCGTCCAGATGATCCAGAACGGCTACGTCACCAGCACCAACGGCTGGGCAGGCAACACACCCGGCACGACCGCCGTGCTGATGACTGCCAATGGCGGCGACGCGGCCGAGCCGCTGGCCACGGATGGCGCCCAGGGCGGCGGCAAGCAGGTCGGGCCGAGCGGAGGCACGGGGGGCACGGGCGGCAACATCAACTACACACTGGGCCTGGGCGGCGTCACTTCCGCCGGGGCCGGCATCGTGGCCGTCAGTCAGGGTGGCCAGGGCGGAGACGGGTACCTGGCCACCTCCGACATCGGTGAAGGCTATGGAGGCGCCGGTGGCGTGGGGGGCAACGGCGGCAACATCACGATCAGCACAGGCACGGCGCTCGCCACGCCCACTATCACGGCCACTGGCGCGCCAACGGCGGCCACGGGCGCAACGATCCCGATTGATGCGCAGGGCAACACTGCGCAGGCGGCGTTGATGGCCGCCGGCATCCAGGCGCAGAGCCTGGGTGGCGTCGGCGGCGCCGGGGGCCTGGGCGACGGCAGCGTCTCCAAGGCGGGCAAAGGCGGCAACGCGGGCGATGGCGGCACCGTCACCCTGGAGCTGGGCAATACCAATATCTCGACGAGCGGCTATGCCGCCGCGGGCGTGCTGGCGCAGAGCGTGGGCGGCGCGGGCGGTACCGGCTCGAGTGCCGGTAGCATCTTCTACACCAAGGGGGGCAACGGCGGCGTGGGCGGCAATGGGAACACCGTGGTCGTCAACATGGCCGAACCCCAAAGCGTGGGCTGGCCCACCTCGCTCATCGCGACCGCGGGCGATGACTCGATGGGCGTGGTGGCGCAGAGCATCGGCGGCGGCGGCGGCGCGGGCGGCGCGGTGGCGACAGGCTCCATCCTGGCCGGCGTCGCGCTGGGCGGCAATGGCGAAAGTGGAGGCGAGGCGGGCCCCGTCTACCTGAACAACGGCGCGGCGGCCGATTCCACCACGCCGGCACAGGCGGGTTTCGTCATCTCCACCCAGGGCGAGCATTCCAGCGGGCTGGTGGCGCAGAGCATTGGCGGCGGTGGCGGCGCCGGGGGCTCTGCCACCAACACGGTGCTCGGCCCGTTCACTTACACCGTCGGCGGCACGGGTGGCACGGGTGGCGATGCGGGCACGCCTGGCATCACCCAGGTGTCGGTCGTCAACGAGGGCATCGTGAGCACCGCGGGTGCGCATGCCAAGGGCGTGGTGGCTCAAGCAGTGGGCGGCGGCGGCGGCGACGGTGGCTCGGCGATGGCACTGACGGCAAGTGCGCAGTTGAATGTCAACGTGTCGGTCGGCGGCAGCGGAGGCTCCGGCGGCAACGCCGGCGATGTGGTGGGCACCAACGGCGGCGAGATTCTCACCAACGGCTCGGACGCATGGGGCCTTCTCACGCAGAGCGTGTCTGGCGGTGGTGGCAATGGAGGCATGAGCACTTCCGACGCATTCCAGTTCGCGGCCACCCAGGCCGCCCCCTCCGTCATCATCAACGCCAGCATCGGCGGCCAAGGCGGCAGCGGCGGCAACAGTGGCAATGTGACGGCCTCCAATAGCGGCGCGATCGTGACGGCCGGGGCCGCCGCGCACGGCATCCTCGCCCAAAGCATCGCGGGTGGCGGCGGCAACGGTGGTGACTCCGATGCATTGTCGGTGGGCGCCAGCGCCGGCAAGGGAACGTCCATCAAGATGACCCTCGCACTCGGCGGCTCCGGCGGAGAAGGTGGCAACGCCGGCTCGGTGGCCGTCGACAACAGCGCCAATGCGCTCATCTGGACGTTGGGGAACAGCGCCAACGGAATCCTTGCGCAGAGCGTCGCCGGCGGGGGTGGCTCGGGCGGCCTCGGCACGGGCAGCACCAAGTTCCTCGGCCAAGGCCCGACATCCGGCGGCACTTCGACCGTCAGCGTGGGTGGCGTCGGAGGCGGCGGGTCGGCCGGTGGCACCGTGACCGTCACGAACGAAGGCAACATCATGACCATGGGCGACGGCGCGAACGGCATCTTTGCGCAGAGCGTGGGAGGCGGCGGCGGCGTCGGCAGCGGCACCACGGCCAGCGGCTCGAGCGGCAAGATCAGCGAGAAACTCGTCGTGGCCGGCAGCACCGCGAACGGTGCCAGCGGCACGGGCGGCACCGTCAACGTCACCAACAGTGCCACTGTCGTCACCTTCGGCGGTGATGCCGCCGGCATCCTGGCCCAATCGGTGGGCGGCGGTGGCGGCAAGGCAGGTCAGGCCACGACGGCCGGGCTGCCTACGGCCAACTCCAGCACCAGTTCCCTGTCCAACTTCCTGTCCACCAGTGCGGCACTCAAGGGCTTGATCACCCCATCTAGCGGAGTGACCGCCTTCGGGGCCAACGGATGGCAACTGTCCAGCCTTCAGCAGATGGAACGCTGGGGCCAGGACTACCTGAGCTACGCGGCCGCCAATTCTTCCGGCACGCTGCCTGATTTCACGGGCGGCAACATCGCCATGGAGACCTATCTGGGCGGCGGCAGCAGTGGCGATTCGACTGGGGGCGACGCCACCCAGGGCGACGGCGGCGCCGTGAACGCGACTAACAATTTCGCCATCCAGACCTTTGGCCCCGCCTCCCCTGGCATCGCAGCGCAAAGCATTGGCGCGGGGGGCGGCATCGTCGGCGCAACCGCGGTGAACCAGTTCCAGGTGACTTCCGGAAACAACGCCCAAGCACGAATGACCATTGGTGGAAATGCAATCAACACCGGCGACGGAGGCGCGGTCACCGTGACCAACAGCGGCAACATTGGCACGCAGGGCGATGCCAGCTTTGGCGTGTTTGCTCAAAGCGTGGGCGCTGGCGGAGGAGAGGCAACGATCACTGCCAGCAATTTCCTGGGGATCGCCGGCTCAGCCATCGACATCACGCTGGCCGGCAACAACGCCAGCACCGGAAATGGCGGGCCCGTCACTGTCAACAACACTTCCTCGGCCCTCAACGCTGCCATCAATACATGGGGCAATGAAGCCGTCGGCATCGTCGCCCAGAGCGTGGGCGGCGGTGGCGGCAACGTGATCGTCATGCAGACGACGGGCAACAACGGGAACTCCTCCGGCGCCATCAGCTATGCCGATTCCAAGGGGCTGTTGAATTCGGTCACCGTCGGCAGCAACAGCATCATCGAGAATCAAAATGCCACCACCTGCGCAGTCGCCAATGGCTACCTCCTTAACGCCTGCGGCAGCGGCGGCGCGGTCACCGTCAATACCAGCGCTGCGAGCAGCATCTATACGGCGGGGATGGATGCGCATGGCATCCTGGCGCAGAGCATCGGTGGCGGCGGTGGCTGGGTCATGGGCATCACTTCTGGGAGCAATGTCCAGCCATTTGCCAAAGGCGCCTACATGGGCGGTGACGGCGGCGCCGTCAACGTTTCCGTGGGCGGCACGATCACCACTACGAACGCGGGCGCCATCGGCGTGCTCGCGCAAAGCGTGGGCGGTGGCGGCGTGCTTTCCGTGGGCCCGTCCGGCATCTCGTCGCCGATCGCATTCGAACAAGCATCCAAAGGCAACGGCTCGCAGCGGTATGGCGCCGGCGGTGACATCGACATCTCGGTGGCCGGTTCAGTGAGCACGTCCGGCTCCAATGCCCCTGCGATTTTTGCGCAGAGCGTTGGCGGCGGAGGCGGCTTGTGGTCTACAGCCAGCGGTACCCTGATGGGTTCAGCTGGCGGCGACGGCGCTGCGGGGTCCATCAAGATCGAAAACACCGGCACCATCCAGGCGACCGGTCAAGGATCGAGCGCCATCTACACGAACTCGGCGGGACAGGGCTACAACTCCCAGGTCGCCATCTACAACTCCGGCACGATCACAGGCAATGTCAGCGCGCCGGCCATCGTATTCACCGGCGCCAACAACAACGGCGATGGCTCGGTCGTCAACGGCGGCACCATCAACGCGCTGGGCGGCACGGCCGTCTCGGCCCCCGACTCCTTTGCAGTGGTGACCAACAACGCAGGGGGCACGATCAACGGCGACGTGCAGCTGGGCGCCGCTCACGGAACGATGACCAACAACGGCTATTGGAGCACCGGAAGCTCCAGCACCGCACAGTCGGTGACCAACAATGGCACGCTGAATATCAACGGAGCCAACGGCAACGCGCTGGGCACCAGCACGATCAACGGGAACTTCGTGAACTACGGCCAGTTGCAAAGCTCCGTGGACTTCTACAACAAGCAGGCGTCGGTGCTGGAGGTGAGCACCGGCGCGCTCCAGAACGGCACCACGGTGCTGGTCAGGCCGCAACTGCTGGCCCCTGGTGCAGTCACTATCATGCAAGGCGGCCTCATCTCCAGCCCGCAGTACATCGGCGTCACGGACCCGGGCAACAATTTCCTGTTCAGCTACGGGATCGTGCGCCCGAGCGTGCAGGTGGTGCAGGTGACGCCGCTGGAGACCACTTTCTACAAGCAGGCGACGGCCTATACAACCAACATCAACCTTGCGAACCTTGCCAGCTCCCTCGACGCTTGGTGGGGCGGCTCGAACGGCACCATCACCGAATCGCTCGCACAGACCTATGCCGGCTTCGCAACGATCGGCAATGGCGCCGCCTACATCAACGCGCTTTCCAACTTGAGCAACGAAAGCTCGGGCGCGGCCAGCGTTGCGCACCTGGCGGCCAGCAACGCCTTCGTGGAGCGCATGAACAGCTGCCCGCGCTTTGAGGATGGCGGCCTGTTCCAGCGCGAGCACGACTGCGTGTGGGGCCGCGCCATCGCCAACGGCACCGATCACGGGACCTCGGGCGACAGCGTGGGCTACCACCAGAGCAGCCAGGTGTTCCAGCTGGGCGGCCAGAAGGAAGTGGCACCCGACTGGTTCGTCGGTGCCTCGGTCTCGGCCGACGACAGCAGCCTGGACACTAAGACGGTCAACGACACGGTGAGCGGCAACGGCTGGACTGCTGGCCTGGTGGCCAAGCACCAGATGGGCGACTGGCTGGTGTCCGGCGCGATCACCGCCGGGCAGATGTCCTATGACTCCACCCGATCGATCCAATTTCCAGGCATGGGCGGCACCGCCACCGCGTCGTACGACGTGAGCCACGTGGGCATCCATTCGCGCATCAGTCGGCAGCTCGCGTACGACACCTGGTACCTCAAGCCGTACGTCGACCTGCATGCCACGCACATCGAGTCTGGCGGCTACACCGAGCAGGGCGCGGGCCCGCTGAATCTGCGCGCCGCCGGATCGAACACCAACGTGCTCGGTGCCTCGCCCATGCTCGAAGCCGGCACCCGTTTCAACCTGAGCGGCGGCATGACGCTTCAGGCCTACGCTGGCGTGGGCGCCACTTTCTACAATCAGGGCAACCTGGGCGCAGACTTTCAGTTCGCCGACAGCGCGCCTGGCGGCAGCTCGTTCCATGTGAGCAGCGACATTCCAAGTAACCGCATCAAGACTACGGCGGGCCTAGACCTCAGCGCCAGCGACCGGGTGAACGTGCGGCTGGAATACACGGGCGAGTTCGCCGATCACTTCCGCTCGAACACGGCGGCGCTCAAGGCGACTTATAAGTTCTGACAGCCCGGAACCGCCAAGCAATGTGGCAGGACTTCTGATTGAAACAATGAAAGCTCAGATCATCCTCCCAGACGCGCACGTGCACTGATGCACGCCACCGCTTGCGGCGAGGCAATAGATTTCAGACAGTCGACCACAAGCATGCTGCACAGCCAAAGAAGCCCGTGTCGCACTTGGCCAGGCATCGGTCGCCTTGTCTGGACCAACCGAAAAATCACCAAAATGAACTCAACTAAAACATCGAAACTTGCTGCCCCCTCGGCGCCTGCCTTGTGGTCGGGGCGCGTCCTTGCGGCCGTCGTGGTTCTCATCCTACTAGCGGACGGTGGCATCAATCTCTTTGTGCCGCACCTTGTGGCGGGGGCCATGAAAGAAACAGGATTTGCCCCCCATCTGTCGTCCGCCATTGGCTTGATTGCAATAGTTTCCGCGGTCCTATATGCCATTCCCAAAACCAGCGTGCTCGGCGCGATCCTTAGCACTGCATTTTTGGGGGGAGCGATATGCGCACACGTTCGTCTTGGGGACTTCGTATCGCCCGCGCAAGCGGTCAGCCTCGCCCTCGGCATCGCTTCATGGGTTTCTCTCTATCTGCGTTCGCCGGAGATGCGTCGCTTAGTCCCTTTGACAGCCTCTAGCCAATAGCGGCGCAGACTGGCGAATGAGGCGCCAGCACCGCGCCAGCCCTGGTCCGAGTGGACGATCAGTTCGGCGGCAGATCTGATCCGCGAAAGCGCTGCCTTGAGCGTGCTGGAAGCCAGCTGGAAGAGCGGGCGTCTAGACATGCGGTGCACGATGATCTCGCCGTTGTAGAGGTCCATGCAGGCCGACAGATAGAGCTTGCGGCCATTCACATTGAACTCGGTGACGTCGGTCGACCAACTTCTGGTTGGGCGCGGTCGCGCTGAAGTCGCGCTGCAAAACGTTTGGCACGTGCTCGTCGCTCACGCCAGGGACATGCCGGGAACGCTTCTTCGCCCGGAGCAACGCACGTAGCCCCATCTTTTGCATCAGGCGCTGCACGCACTTGTGGTTTACCGGCACTCCAGCGAACTGGACAGCGCCGCCGTGATCCGTCTGTAGCCGTAGCGGCCCTTGTGCTCGTCGTAGATGGCGCAGATCCTCGCTTCCATGGCGCTCCTCCGGTTGGCACGCTCGGTCGCTGGTACGCGACCTCCGCGCGCGGTCGCTCGTTCTCTTCTCGCAGGGCCTGGGCCGAATCGGTGCTGGCCACGCTTGGCGGCGCTGGGCGCTGTCGTTCTGGGTTCATGTTGGAACGCTCTTGCTTCCCGCTTCCGAGAGCCTCCACGCCGCCTTGGTCAAGATTGCGTCGCCAGACTACGACCTGGTTGGGATTGCGGGCGTGTACCGCCGCCACTTGGCGGCTCGAAGTTCACGGTCCTGATAGGCTAGGACCTGCAGCTTGAATTGCGCACTGTACGCGCTGCGCTTGGGACGCAATCCATCGAGTCCATGCAGACGGTAGTGGCTGACCCAGGTGCGGATCTTCTCCTCGGGCACCGACCACTGCCGAGCCAGCAGCTTGGCGCCACGTTCGCCCGCCATGAATCCCTGGACGACTTCGAGCTTGAACTCCGTTGTGTACTTCTTCATGAGACCCCTTGAAGCTTGTCCAACTTCTGGCAGTCAGTTCATTGTTGAGGAGGCTCAACATGAGCAATTCGAGCAAGTTCTCACCGGAGGTGCATGAGCGAGCGGTGAGGATGCTGCAGGAGCACCGTCGAGGCGAGATCTTGTGAAGCGCAGCGCGTGCACACGAAGTAGTAAGTTCATGGGCATTCGAGGAGAGTGTTGATCCATGCCTCGAACGCTAGGGAACAGCCTGGGTGATGCGGTCCACAGGGATCGCCGTCCGGCCGCTGCTCGTGACGTGACACACCGCGTCCAGGAATGGGACGCACAGGGCACTGTTCAGGCGTACCGCTGCCTACGATAGCCTCCATCACGAACCTTTTGAAAGTGCCCTCATGGACCGCACCGTCACCGCCATCACCGCCGAATCGGTGAGGGCACTCTTCGCGCAGCTGGAACACGGCTATGAGTCCTTCTTCACGCATGTCGCGGAAGACGTGGACTGGACCGTTCACGGAACCCATCCGCTTGCGGGTCACTACCGCTCCAGGAGCGAGTTCATCGCGGCGACCTTTGCCAGGATCACGAAGGTCCTTCGTGGGGGCACGCAACTGCGCGTCGTCAACGTGATGACCGACGGCACGCTGGCGACCGTCGAGATGCAATCGATGGCCACCGCGGCGAACGGGATGCGCTTCGACAACCGCTACTGCTGGGTCGTGCGCATCGAGAACGACAAGATCGTACAGGTGCGGGCCTATCTCGACTCCGCCTTGATCCAGAGGTTGTTCGACGAGAACCAGGGGTAGTTCGGTCTCGCATGCCCGGCATGGTTCCCGCCGTCCCGCGTCTCCCGCCCTTGTCGCCGGCCTTCCATCTTCGTCCTCCGAATCCGTCCCGATGATCGAACTGCTTTCCGATCCCTCTGCCTGGGTGGGTCTGCTCACCTTGATCGTCCTCGAGATCGTTCTCGGCATCGACAACCTCATCTTCATCGCCATCCTGGCCGAGAAGCTGCCTCCGCGTCAGCGAGACAAGGCCAGGGTGCTGGGGCTCGGTCTCGCCCTCTTCATGCGCCTGGCGCTGTTGTCGGTCGTCTCCTGGCTGGTCACGCTGACGACACCCCTGTTCAGCCTCGGTACCTTCGCCTTTTCCGGAAGGGATCTGATCCTGCTCTTCGGTGGTCTCTTCCTGCTGTTCAAGGCGACCTCCGAGTTGCACGAGCGGCTGGAGGGCGTCTCGCGCAGCGCCGCGGCTACGGGGGCCTACGCGAGCTTTTCGGTGGTGGTCGCGCAGATCGTCGTACTGGACGCGGTCTTTTCGCTCGACGCGGTCGTCACGGCCGTGGGCATGGTCGACCAACTGCCGGTCATGATGGCCGCGGTGGTGATCTCCGTCGGCGTGATGTTGCTGGCATCCAGGCCCTTGACGCGCTTTGTCAACGCGCATCCCACTGTCGTCGTGCTGTGCCTGAGCTTCCTGCTCATGATCGGCCTGAGCCTGGTCGCCGAGGGTCTTGGCTTTCACCTGCCGAAGGGCTACCTCTATGCCGCGATGGGCTTCTCGATTCTCATCGAGTCCTTCAATCAATGGGCGCACCGAAACGACGTGAAGGCACAGGCGCGTCGACCGTTGCGCGAGCGCACGGCGGAATCCATCATCCGCTTGCTCGGAGGTCGTGGTCGGGGCGAACCGGTGCCAGGGCACGAGCCGCCTGGCGTGCAGGAAGAGGCGCAGGTGTTCGCGGTCGAGGAGCGCAACATGGTGAGCGGCGTCCTCACGCTGGCCGAGCGCAATGTGCGCTCCATCATGACCCTGCGCTCCGACATTTCGTGGGTGGACCTCGACGACGCACCCGGGGACATCCGAGCGCAGTTGCTGGACACGCCGCACGGCATATTTCCTGTGTGTCGCGGCTCGCTCGACAACGTCGTGGGCACGGCACGAGCCAAGGACCTGCTGGCGGCGATCATGCACAACGGCAGAGTCGACGATGTGAAGCACCTGCGTCCTCCGCTCTACGTTGCCGAGTCGACGCCCGCCATTCGTGTCATCGACATCTTGCGAACCGCGCGGGGCCAACTGGTGCTTGTCCACGACGAGCACGGCGCGCTCAGGGGCGTGGTCACGCCCATCGATGTTCTGGAAGCCATCGCAGGCGAGTTTCCCGACGAGGACGAGACGCTCGAAGTCCAGGCGACCGGCCGGAACCAGTGGACCGTCGCCGGAACGGCAGACCTGCGTCTGCTGGAGCAGACCTTGCAGACCCATGACCTCGCAAGCGACGACGACAGCTACGTCTCCATGGCCGGACTGCTGCTCGCAAAGCTGGGGCACCAACCCGGGAACGGCGAGCGTTGGTCACATGACGATCTGGAGTTCACGATCGCTGACTCGGACGGGCAGCGCATCAAGTCGGTATCGGTTCGCCGGATCTCGCGCGACCTGGCCACCCAGGAGGATCAAGCCTGAGCGATTTGGGCACAGGCGTCATGACGCTGGCGGAAGCCACAGGGACTTGGCCGCAACCCGCCACGCCATCAGCTAGTGAACAGGACCTTCGCGCCCGTCGTGGCGATCTGAAGGCCGACGCAGAAGATGAAGAACGCGATCAACCGATTGAAGATTGCTTCGCCCCGCGTCCCGAGATAGCGCTGGATGCGCTGCGTGTTGCTGTAGAAGAAATAGACCAGCGCGCACATGCAGACGACCGCGACCTCGATGGCACCCATGTTCAGCAACTGCGCGCCGACGTCGGCGTTCGCAGCATGCGCGCTCAGGGTCAGCAGCACGGAGACCGTACCTGCACCTGCGGTCAGAGGAAACGTGAGAGGGAAGAACAGCTGATCCTCGATCGCCAGTTGGGAAGTGTCCGTTCCAGCTGCGCTCTCCCTGCGCGGCTCATTGCCCGCACCCAACAGCTGCCAACCCGAGCGGCAGATGATGATGCCTCCGGCCAGCTGCACCACCGGGATCGACAGACCGAAGAGGCTCAGGATCCAGTGCCCGAGCAACAGCGTGACCGTGCAGACGCAAAACGCATAAAAGGTGATCAGGCGCACCGCACGAGCCTTTCCAATGCTGTCCAGTTGCGACAGGTAGGGCATCACCACGAATGCGGTTCCGACCGGGTTGATCACCGGGAACAAGGCAACCACACTGATGAAGATCAGGTGTACGAGGGAATGCAGATCAGCGGCCATGTCGGGATTGTCAATGTGCCCATTGCGGCCGCCGCATTCCAGTTGAAGGGGCGGCGTCTTCGTAGCGCATGTCTCGCCGATTCGCGCGGCCCGCCGACTGCGTGGAGAGCAGCTGTGTCGCTGTCGCTTCGGCTCTGATCAGGGATCCTTCGACCCAGCCCGGGTGCTTGGTATGGATGTCAGAGCAGATCAGGACGCCGGGCGCGACCTGTGCGAACTGCGCCGCGGACGACGTCTCGGCAGCTCGCCTGAAAAAGCTGATGCCGTGCTCCCAGAAGTTCCACCGCAGGAGCGGCGCCTGCAGGCCCGTGGGCACGCGCTGGTCCATGTGTTCTTCAAGGAGTTCGCCCGGCGCCGGGTCGGTCCCGGAATGATCCGATGTGAATTGCACGGGGTAGTCGAACGGCACCATCGGCAACTGCAACTCCTCGCAAAGTGTCACGAGCCGCCCATGCCGCCCGGCGTGAAGGCGGCCTGCCCCGTATTCCACGACGAGCAGATCGCAACCGGGCCGTCCGGACCATAGGCGTCCGCCAGGCTCGCGACCCTTGTCGAAGATCGAAAGTCTCCCTTCGAATCCGCGTTGCCGCATGCAGTGCGCGGTGGCCAAGCCGGCGATGCCGGCGCCGATGATGGCGATGTGGGAAGGGTTCTTGCCGCCACGGCGGCGAGCAGTCAGGGGTGGCATAAGCATCTCCTTGGCCCGACGACGCGAAGGCGCTTCCGGGTGTACCTGAATGCTAGGTTGCGGGGGTTCGGATGAGTTCTCCGTGCGTACCAGTTCCGTTCGATTCGTCCCATCGCGAGGCGGACCGCGGCCAACTACATCCGGCAACGTTTGCCTAATGGGTTCTCTTGAACGTCAAGTGACAATTGACCTGCATTCTGCGAAAGCGCCTCGGTACGGTCCGCCTGTTCTGCGACGAAGGCTGGAGCGCCGCTGCCAGGAGGGCGACAGTCGCTTGGGCGAGCCGGGGTCAGCCGGTGGTGGCGCAGGACCATGGGTTCAAGAGCGCCACGCACTTCAGCCGGGCATCTCGCGACCAGTAAGTCCTGCGAGTTGACGCGCAGATCCGGAAGCTTCCTGCGATGAAGCACGAATTCAAGGCCGACCCTCGCGCGGTGTGTCATAGAGGCTGGCTCTGATTCCCTTCCTTGCACGCCCCCAGATCTCCTCGTCCGGCAAACTGGTCTCGATGAGTTCAACCGGAACACCAGCGTTGTCGATAACGGCCACCTGGTAGTCGTCGATCGGCGTATAGGGTCCAAGGATGACCGCATGGCCTTCGATCGCCAAGGCCAGGTTGCTGACCTTGTAGGCGAGATGGGGCTGCGTCCGCAGCAACGGGTGCAAGGGCGAGTCCGGTCCGAAGCGATGCCACTGGATCGGTAGCGGGCCGGAAAGGTCGTCGGTGGTGTACATGTCAGCCTTCGCCGCGTAGCGGGCACCCAATGGCATTTCTGCAATGGGAATGCCGATGTGGTGCAGTACGTAAGTCACGCCAATGCGTCGCATGTTCATCTCCATCTTCGATGGTTATCGTGGTTCGTGGTAGGCCATGAGGCGTTCCCGCTGAGGCGGCCAGGCGGTGGCGCCGGCCATGTCGGGGTGACGCGGTGTCTTCATGCGGAGCGATCTCCATGAGGTGTTCATGCAGATCAATGCTAGGAACCCATGCGCGGTGCGTGTCGGCCATGCGTCCCGCTTCTTGACTTGGCGTGTCATGCGCAACGGCCGACATGATCCACCGGTCGATCTCCGCTCACTCCCTGACATGCATGCCACCGATTCCGCGATCGTCAGAACAGGTAGTTCACCCGCAGCACACCCTCGTCGGAGTGGTAGCCGCTGCCGAACTGCCCGCCGTACTCGGCATGGGCGAGGCGGAGAGCATGGTGTCGCTGTTGCCGTTGACGTTCAGCCCCAGCGCACCCGCTCCTTGCTCGCTGTAGCTGCCGGTGTACTGGATCTCGCCGGATGGCCCACCGATCAGGTGGTGGCACCCGCGGGCCAGGCACCGATGCTGCGCAACGCGCCTCGCACGACGTCCATGCGTTTTGGCAGGTCGCCTGTGCGGCGCGGCGTATCGATGTTGAGCGCGAAGAACACCGCCCCTTCCGGGAACTCCATCCAGCCCACCCACCAGCCGATGCTGCCGCTCCACCCGCTCTTGGCGCGCAGTATCCAGTGGCTGCCCGCTTCATTGACGAGTACGTCCTTCACCAGGCGCTGGTGCGCCACCGCAAAGGGCAACTCGTTGCGATAAAGCGCGCGCAGCATGGTGATCTGCTCCTGGGCGGATACCGCCAGATCGCCGTCCACCCAGAAGGGGTTCTTGCCGGTGGCCAGGCAGTTGCCGTAGCCGATCTTGCGCATGTAGGCCTCTTCGCGCGCTGTGCCGAGCTGGCGTGCAAAGCCTTCGAAGACCCACACCGCGGAATCGCGTACGGCCGAACGGAGCGTCTGGTCCTGATTCCATGCTGGAATGGAGCGCTGGACGCCATCCCACTTGAACGACTGGAACTCATCGCGAACGAGTCCCGCATCGAGTGCGATGAGGCTGTGCGCAATCTTGTAGGTGGATGCAGGCGACAGCCGCAATTCCGCGCGCGACGCGTCGTGAATGAAGGTGGTGCTCGCGCTGCCGCGCGCATCTACCACCACCAACGTGCCAGGAACCTCGGCTGCTTCGAACAGCTGCGCCCATTCCGGGCGAATTCGGACAGTGCGCTCGGAGACGGCACCGGTGTTGCCTTGGGCTCGAAGGATTGCCGGCGGGGATGAGGCCGCAGTAGCAGCCAAGACGAAGTGTCTGCGTTTCATGGAGTTCAGGTTTTCAGTACAAGGCGCGCGTGTCGAGGGTTGAATCGATGCCATGAAGCGTAATGAAAGGCACCCTGGCCAACTTTTCCAGGAATCCCGCCGCTGAACTGATTCCCTCACGATCGACCGCCGGCAAGCGACTGGATCACTACCGGGTCGAGTTCCTCAACGACGGATTTTTGAAACGCGACGCGGACGGGTCGGCGCACGTCGTCAGGCCCGTTCCCACCGAACAGCGGCAGTTGCAACAGCTCATGCTGCGCCGCAGCACAAGACGGGCCCTATAGCAAGTCCGACAGACCCTACCCCATCGGACAACATGTCGACGCCCCGCTTCCCCCTACTCCACCGTCACGCTCTTGGCCAGGTTGCGAGGCTTGTCCACGTCCGTTCCCCGCGCGCATGCGGTGTGATAGGCCAGCAGCTGCAGCGGCACCACGTGCAGCAGCGGGCTCAGGGCGCCGTAGTGTTCCGGCATGCGGATGACGTGCACGCCCTCGCTGCTCTCGATGCGGGTGTCGGCGTCTGCCAGCACGTAGAGCACGCCGCCGCGGGCGCGAACTTCCTGCAGGTTGCTCTTGAGCTTTTCCAGCAAGGTGTCGTTGGGCGCGACGGTAACGACCGGCATCTCGCTGGTGACCAGCGCCAGTGGCCCGTGCTTGAGTTCGCCGGCGGCATAGGCCTCGGCGTGGATGTAGGTCACTTCCTTGAGCTTGAGGGCGCCTTCGAGCGCGATCGGGTAGTGCAGCCCGCGGCCGAGGAACAAGGCGTTTTCCTTGCGCGCGAAGTCTTCCGACCAGCTGATGATCTGCGGCTCCAGCGCCAGCACCGATTGCAGCGCCACCGGCAGGTGCCGCATCTGCCTGAGGTAGGCCGCCTCCGCCTCTTCGGTCAGCCGGCCCTTGGCCTGGGCGAGCGCCAGGGTCAGCAGGAACAGGCCGGCCAGTTGCGTGGTGAATGCCTTGGTCGAGGCCACGCCGATCTCGGTGCCGGCGCGGGTGATGTAGGCGAGCTTGCATTCGCGCACCATGGCGCTGGTGGACACATTGCAGATGGTCAGCGTCTGCTCCATGCCAAGAGAGCGTGCGTGCTTGAGGGCGGCCAGCGTGTCGGCCGTCTCGCCGGACTGCGAGATGGTCACCACCAGCGTCCTGGGGTCCGGCACCGATTCGCGGTAGCGGTACTCGCTGGCGATCTCGACCTGCGTCGGGATCCTGGCGATGCCTTCGAGCCAGTACTTGGCGGTGCAGCCGCTGTAGTAACTGGTGCCGCAGGCCAGGATCAGCACCTTGTCGATGTCCTTGAACACCCGGTGCGCGCTGGCGCCGGGCGCGCCATCGGTGCCGACGCCGTCGAACAGCTCGGGCACAACGCCCTCGATGCCTTCGAGCGTGTCGGCCACGGCGCGCGGCTGCTCGAAGATCTCCTTTTGCATGTAGTGGCGATAGGGACCGAGCTCGGCCGCACCGCTGTGCGCATGGACGGTGCGCACCTGGCGCGAGACGCTCTTGTGATTGCGGTCCACGATCCAGTACTTGCCCGGCTGCAGGTCGACCACGTCGCCCTCTTCCAGGTAGATGATCTGGTCGGTGACGCCGGCCAGGGCCATTGCATCGCTGGCCAGGAAATTCTCGTCGCCGGCGGCCCCCACGCCCAGGATCAGCGGCGAGCCGGCGCGCGCTCCGACCACGCGGTGCGGCTCGTCGCGGCAGATGGCGGCGATGGCGTAGGCGCCGTGCAGCTGCGCCACGGTGGCCTTGACCGCCTCGAACAGATCTCCGTCGTAGTGGCTGTCGATCAGGTGGCCGATGACTTCGGTGTCGGTCTGGCTGGAGAACACGTAGCCGCGGGCGATCAGTGCGGCGCGCAACGTCTCGTGGTTCTCGATGATGCCGTTGTGCACGATGGCGATGCGCGCCGGCTTGGCGCTGCTGCCGTCCACCGCCTCACCCGGGCCGTGGCTGAAGTGCGGATGCGCGTTGTGCACTTCGGGCGCGCCATGGGTGGCCCAGCGTGTGTGCGCGATGCCGGTCAGGCCCTGGACCCGGTCTTCCTCCACCTGCGCCAGCAGGTCGGCCACGCGCGAGGTGGTGCGCGTGCGCGTCAGTTCGCCCGCATGCACCGCAACGCCGCAGGAGTCATAGCCCCGGTATTCGAGCCGCTGCAGGCCCTGGACCAGGATGGGGACGATGTTGCGATGGGAAGTGGCGCCGACGATGCCGCACATGGTTTGTTCTCTCGGTTCGGTGAAGTGGCGCGAATGTTAGGCCGACCCCGGTGAACAATGCTTTCTTTGATAAGACGTTGTCGGAATATTATTTCCCAATCAGCCATTGATGGTGATTTATTCCATAATCGATCCACATATGGAAGAACTGTCAATCGACGCAATCGACCTGCGCCTGCTCCAGGCTCTGCAGGAAGACGCTTCCCGCACCAACCAGCAGCTCGCGGCCCTGGTGCACGTTTCTCCGCCCACCTGCCTAAGGCGGGTGCAGCGCCTGCGTCAGGCTGGGGTGATCGAGCGCGAAGTGGCGTTGCTGTCGCCGGACCGGCTCGCGGCGCTGCTCGGCCACGGGCTGCAGGCAGTCGTCGAGGTGTCGCTGGACCGGCAGGACGCCGATTCGCTCTCGGCGTTCGAAGCGCGGGTGATCGCGGACCCGGCGGTGCAGCAGTGCTACCGCGTCTCTCCCGGGCCGGATTTCGTGCTCATCGTCGGGGCGCGCGACATGCCCGACTACCTCGCGCTGGCGCAGCGGCTGTTCACCGCCGACGCCAACGTGCGCAACGTCAAGTCTTTCTTCAGCCTCAAGCGCGCCAAGTTCCAGCCGAGGCTGCCGCTGGCGTGATGCCGGGCGCCCGGGCGGCTCAGCCCGGCTTCTTCTTCACCGGCCGCGTCCAGTTCGGGTAGTAGGCCTGGCGCGCCCGCGCCACGGCCAGGCCGCCGGGCTCGGTGCTCTTGTTGATGGTGGAGCCGCCGCCGACGGTCCCGCCGGCGCCGATGGTCACGGGCGCCACCAGCACGCAGTTGCTGCCGATGTGCACGTCGTCGCCGATCACCGTGCGGTGCTTGTTGGCGCCGTCGTAGTTGGCGGTGATGCTGCCGGCCCCGTAGTTGACGCGCTCGCCCACGCTGGCATCGCCGATGTAGGCCAGGTGATTGGCCTTGGCGCCGTTGGCCAGCGTGGCATTCTTGATCTCGACGAAGTTGCCGATGTGCACCTCGGCGCCCAGGCGGGCGCCGGGGCGCAGGCGCGCGAACGGCCCGACCAGGGCCGCCGGCCCCACGGTCACGCCGGCCTTCTCGCCGTCGATGTGGGTGAACGGGTGAATCACCGCGCCGGCCTCGATGCGCGCATTGGCGATCACGCAATGCGCGCCGATGTGCACGCCGGCGCCGAGCGAGACGGCGCCCTCGAACACGCAATTGATGTCGATCTCGACGTCGGCCGCGCAGGCCAGCGTGCCGCGCAGGTCGAAGCGCGACGGGTCGGCCAGTCGCACGCCCTGGGCCATGAGCGCCTGCGCCTGGCGCAGCTGGAAGGCGCGCTCGAGCGCGGCCAGCTGGGCCGGGTCGTTGACGCCGGCCACCTGCAGCGTGTCGTCGATCCGCGTGGCCACCACCGGCACTTCGTCCAGCGTGGCCAGCCGCACGATGTCGGTCAGGTAGTACTCGCCCTGCGCGTTCTTGTTGTCCAGGCGTGCCAGCCAGGGCTTGAGCAGCCGGGTCGGGACCGCCATCATTCCGCTGTAAACCTCGCGCACCAGGCGCTGCTCGGGCGTGGCGTCCTTGTGCTCGACGATGGCCTGGACGCCTTCGCCTTCACGCAGGATGCGGCCGTAGCCGGTGGGGTCGTCGAACTCGATGGTCAGCAGCGCCAGCCGGCGGCCGGCGCTGGCACGCACGAGCGCCGCCAGCGTGTCCTGCCCGATCAGCGGCACGTCGCCCGACAGGACGATCGTCGTTCCGTCGTCGTCGAGCAGCGGCACGGCCTGCTGCACGGCATGGCCGGTGCCCAGTTGCAGCGCCTGCCGCACGAAAGCCAGCGGCGCGCCCTCGGGCGCCGCGTTGTTCAGCGTCTCCTCGACCTCGTGCGCGCCGTGGCCGGTGACCACGACCACGCGGCGCGGCTGCAGGCCGAGGGCGGTGTCGATCACGTGCGTGACGAGCGGGCGCCCCGCCAGGCGATGAAGCACCTTGGGCAGGCTGCTTTTCATGCGGGTGCCCTTGCCGGCGGCCATCACCACGACGTCGACCGGACCGGCGTCTTCACCGGCTTGCGTGTTTCTCTCTTGCGACATTTGAGCCATTCGAAATCTTGGGGGAACTGCACCAGAGGCAGCAGCGGATTATGGGCGGACGCCGCCGGCGACCCCGCCCGCGAAAGGGCGCCGTCACGCCCGGGCAACGGCACTACGGCACGCTACTTGCGCCTGGTGTGAGGCCGGCGCCGGCCTTCCGCCACTTGGCCTATGGCTGTTTGCGTACGTGCAACGAACGTTTCCTGTTGTAAACTAATTTACTATAACCAACCCCGTGGAAGGCAAAATGGATGCGGCGACCGTTGTCGGAGCAGGATTTGCCGGAAGTGTTGTAGCGCGAGAATTGGCGGACGCAGGATACAAAGTCCTGGTTGTCGACAAACGCAGCCATATTGGCGGCAATGCTTACGATTGCGTTGATCGTCACGGCGTATTGATTCATCAATATGGCCCGCACATCTTCCATACCAACAGCGCCCGTGTGCTGCGCTGGCTGTCGCGCTTCACCGACTGGCGGTTCTACGAGCACCGGGTGCTGGCCAAGGTGGGCGAAAAGCTCCTGCCGATCCCGATCAACCGCACCACCATCAACCAGCTCTATGAATTGGATCTGGACGAAGCCGGGGTCGAGGAATTCATCGAGGCGAGACGGGAAAGCCGCGAAATAAAAAGCAGCCTCGACGTCGTTCTCAATAGCGTCGGCGCCGATCTTTGCAGCAAATTCTTCGAAGGCTATACCCGCAAGCAATGGGGAATAGAACTTTCCGAATTGGCGCCGGGCGTGGCGGCGCGCATTCCCACGCGCACCAATGACGACGACCGGTATTTCACCGACACGTACCAGGTGATGCCGGCGGCCGGCTACACCTCGATGTTCGGGCGCATGCTCGACCACGAGAACATCACCGTGCGCCTGCAGACCGATTTCAAGTCGCTGGACGCCGCCGAGCGGGTCGGCAAGCTGGTCTACACCGGGCCGATCGACGAATATTTCGGCCACCGCCATGGTCCGCTGCCCTATCGCTCGCTGCGGTTCGAGCACCGGCACTACCCCGACGCCGAATTGACCCAGCCCGTGGGCACGGTCAACTACCCCAACGACCACGACTACACACGAATCACCGAGTTCAAGCACCTGACCGGCCAAGTGGCCAAAGGCAGCTCGGTGGTGTTCGAGCATCCGCAGGCGGACGGCGAGCCTTTCTATCCGATCCCGCGTCCGGACAACCAGCTGCTCTACGAGAAATACGCGGCCCTTGCCGAGAAGGAAGCGGACGTCTTCTTCGTCGGGCGCCTGGCGCAATACCGCTACTACAACATGGACCAGGTGGTAGCGGCTGCATTGACCACCGCCCAGACCATCCTGGGACGCCGCTGACCATGCAAAAGCGCTGCGTCCTCGTCAACCAGGACAGCCAGGATGGCGACGTCGTCATCAACCTGATGCTGTTCTACGAATCCTGCGGCTACGAGGTCACCATGACCACCGAGCCGAAGCCGGCCGACCTGGTGGTGATACAGCGGGCGTTCAGGCGCGAGTCGGACCCGCCGGTGCGCATCGAGGAAGCGGACCTGCATGTGTACGACTACAGCAAGATGCCGAACGGCCACTACGCGCGTTCGCTGACCGGCGTCGACCGCTATCACCTGATCACGCTCGATCGCACCGCGGACGATCCGCGCGCTCAACTCGTCGCCGGCAATCACCCGGTCATGACGGGGCTGTGGGTGCCGGCCGGCGACCTGGGCCCGGTCCGCTACCCCGGCGTGCACATCGGCAACCTGAAGGAGAGCGTGCGCAGCGACCCCCTGCAGGCGTCGTTCGAACGGTACGCGGCGCGCTCGCCCGGCTGCCACTTCTTCGGCGGGGGCTGGCACCTGGTGCCGGGCGTGGACGAACGCGGGCACGGGCACATCACGCTGCACGAGTCGCAGTCGGTCTACCGCAGCAGCGGCTGCGGGTTCGGGATCATGTACCCGTACCAGCGCCAGCAAGCCCTTTCCGGACGCATGTGGCAAGGCCCGCTCAACGGTTGCCCGATCTACACCGAGGCCCTGCCGCCCGACCTGGCGCTGCCGGGCGTCGTGCGCACCCACGACTACTCGGAAATGCTGCACCTGCCGCCGCCGCTGTCCCACGCCGAGCGCCACGACCTGGTGTCGCGCGCGCAGAAGTACTGGGACCAGGATGCAGCGCGCATCGCCGCCGGGCTCGGCCTGGAATTGCGCCCGGCGCCCACCGGCCGCGTCGCGTCGCTCTACCGCAAGCACGTGGTCGCGCACCACGCGCGCCTGAAGCTGCGGCGCCAACTCAGCCGCGTCAAGCAGGCGCTGATCAGCTGATCGTCACACCCCGCCGATGCTCACCTTCAAGGTCTCGGAGCGCATTCGCGCTCTGCTCAGAAAGACGGCGCTCATCGGCAGCGTGGAGGCGCTGACGATCCTGATTTCCGCCGCCGCCGGCCTGCTGATCGTCAATGTGCTGCCGAAGGAAGACTACGCCTTCTATACCGTCATCATCGCCTGCATGACCATGGCCGCCGGCATCACCGACATGGGGCTGGTCCATTGCACCATGCCGATCGTCGGACAGCGGTCGAACGAGGTGTATTGGGTGCTGGGCGTGTCCAGGCGGGTGTTCCGGCGTCGCTGGGCGCTGCTGGCGGCGGGCAGCGTGTTCATCGTCCCTTACTGGTGGTATTTGGTCCACCAGCACCACTGGCTGGCCATGGACTACATGGCCGCCTCGCTGGTGACGGTGGGCACGTTGATGCTGATCCTGCACGAGAACTTCCTGTCTTCGATGCTGGTCATTCTCAACCGCGTCTCGCAGCTGACGCGGCCGAGGCTGTACGCAGCCATCATCCGCGGCGTCGCCACCTGCCTCGTGCTGGTGCCGTTCGCCACGAAGTCGGTCACGCTGCTGCAGCTGGCCAACTTGCTGCCCATGGTGTTCCTGGTGGTGGTCTACAGCATCTACCTGAAGAACGACATGCGCGGCGGTCAGCCGCTCACGCGGCAGGAGCGTGCGGACGTCGACAGCAGCATCACGAAGATGGCGCGGCCGCTGTACCTGTCGGCCATATTCTTCCAGTTCCAGGGCATCGTCACGATCTTCCTGGTGTCGCTGTTCAGCACCACGACCGTGCTCGCCGAAGTGGGCGCTTCCGGGCGGCTGGCGATGCTGCTGACCATCGTCGACCGCGTCGCGGGCATTCTGTTCTTCCCTGCGCTGGCCAGGCTGCCGGCCGGCTCGCAATTGACCAGCATGGTCCTGCGCGGGCACGCGGCGTATCTGGGTGTGCTGGGCCTGGCATTGCTCAGCGCGGTCTTCCTGCCGCAGTACTGGGTCTTGCTGCTGGGCAGCAAATACGAAAACCTCGAGCCGCTGCTGTGGATGGTCTTCCTGACGGTCTTCTTCATGAATGGCGCGCAGTTCTGCTTTCTCACGATGGCCTCGCGCGGGCATACCAGCCGCCAGACGGCGACCATTCCGGCGGTGGTCTCGGTGCAGATCGCCTACCTCGCGCTGTTCGGCGCGGCCGACCTCAAGGCCGTGCTGGGCTTCAGCGTCGCCACCGCCTTCGTCCACTTCGCCTACCAGTACTCGCTGCTGCTCAGCCGCATGTACAAGGGACGCTACCGGCACGATCCGGATGCCGACGTGCCTGCGCAGGAGCCGCGCCCGGCACTGCCCGATTGAACCGGGTTTTCGCCCGCCTTCAGATAAGCGGCGTCGGCCGCATCGGCCGCTCGAAGTAGTCGCCCAGGGTCTCCAGGGCCTGCGGATCCAGGATCCGCAGCCAGCCACGGTCGATGCGGTGCAGGCCCATGTCGTGCAGGCGGCGCAGCGTCTTGTTGGTGTGCACGAGCGACAGGCCGAGCGCATCGGCGATGTGCTGCTGCTGGAACGGGAATTCCACCCAGCCCTCATGCTCCAGGCCCACGCGCGAGGCACGCCTGTACAGGTGCATCAACAGCATGGCCACGCGCTCGGTGGCGGTGCGGCGGCCGGCGGTCACCAGGTTGTCGTCCACCAGCTTTTCCTCGCGCGCAGCCAGCCAGGTGATGTCGTAGCCCAGCCGCGGCTGCGCCTGGAACATCTCCCACAAGTCGTCGCGGTCGAACACGCACAGGCTCACCTCGCTGGCGGCCTCCACGCCATGAGTGTGGCCATCGGCGAACTCGTCCTGCAGGCCGAGGAAATCGCCTGCCACGAGAAAGGACAGGATCTGCCGGCGCCCGTCGCTCAGGGTCTTGAAGCGAAAGGCCCAGCCGGAGTAGACGGTGAACAGGTGTGGGCTGGGCCTGTGCTCCTGGATGATGGTTTGTCCTGCCTCGATGATGCGGCTGCCCCGACGAAAGGACTGGATGACATCGCGCTGTTGCGCCGTCATGGGCTGGAACGCCGGATGCGTGCGCAGCGCGCATCGTTCACAGGGGCGCGGCCCTTCGGGCGGGCGGTTCGGCGCGGGTAGTTGCAGGGACTTCACCCGCCCAATATACGCAGCCGGCGTGGCCCGCGTGCATGTCTTTTTACATTTGAGGGTTGCGGCCGGCCACCTAGACTGGCCCGGCCCATGACGTCGCATGCCGAACCCCAGCTTTTTCAGTACTTCTATGCCAGCCAGCTTGCAGACGATGCCGGAACAGCCATGGTTCCGGCGATCCTGGCCCAGGTGCGGCGGGGAAATGCGGACCGCGGCATCACTGGCGTGCTGGTCTTCGACGGGCAGAGCTTCGTGCAGTACCTCGAGGGCCCCTCGCTCGCCGTGCAGGCGTTGATGTCGCGCATTGCGGACGATCCGCGCCACACCGCCTTGCGTGTGCTGCACCAGGGCGCCTTGCAACGAAGGCGCTGCATGCGCTACGAACTGGGCTACGCCGAGCCGACCGCCGACGGCGCGCTGCACGAATTGCTGGACGGCGACGAAGGCGAGCAGGCCCTGCTGCGCTTCCTGGCCCTGCGAAGCCGCTTCGACATCGAGGGCTGACGCGGGCGCGGTTGCCTCATGCCCCCGCGCCTGGCATCAGACGGCGTCCCAGGTGTAGGTGGCGCCGCAGCCGTCCCACGGCTCCATCACCATCCTCTGGCCGGCCGCCACCTCGAGCGACTCGCCGGGCCCGATGACGAGGTCTTCGCTGCCCCAGGTCGCGGTGGCGTCCCGCGTGACCCACACCCGGCCCTGGCGCACCTTCAGCACGCTGGCGCTGGAGGCGCGCAGCGTGATGGCCTGGCCGGCGTCGAGCCGCCATGCACCGCGGCGCACGGCAGGCGGGACGGCGCTCGGGCGGGCCAGGGTGGACAGGGGCGATTGGGCAACGGTGGCGGTCATGATGGGCTCCTTGGCGACTCTCCGGCGGCGCAGGAATTGCGCGATTCGGGAATGGATGATCCGGCGGCGACCCTTTCGCGTCCAATGAAAAGGCGCTAGCCTACTGATTCGCTTTCCGCATCAATCACCATGCTGCATTCCCAGACCCACCTGCGCACCCGCCCGATCGGCGCCGGCTACCTGCGCGCCTTCGAGGCCGTAGCGCGGCATCTGAACTTCCGCGCCGCCTCCGAGGAAATGGCCCTGACCCAGTCCGCCGTCAGCCGGCAGATCCAGTCGCTCGAGGAGGAAGTGGGTGTGGCGCTGTTCCTGCGCCACACGCGCGCGGTGGAGTTGACCAGCGCGGGTTCGCAGTTGCTGCTCGCGGTCCAGCAGTCGCTGCCGCGCATCGACGGCGCCGTGCGACAGATCCGGCAGAACGCCGGGCGCAAGAGCGTGGCGCTCACGACCTTTGCGTCTTTCGCATCGATGTGGCTCATTCCGCGGCTCGAGGCCTTCCAGCGCGACAACCCCGAGATCGACATCCGCATCGACGCCAGCGACGCGGCGGTCGACCTGGACGTGGCCGACGTCGACCTGGCCCTGCGCTACGCGCCGCCCTCGAACATGGCGAACGGCGCCATCCGCCTGTTCGGCGAGACGTTGACGCCCGTGGCCAGCCCCTGGCTGCTCAAGAGCAGCCCGCCCATCACCAAGCCGGCGGACATTGCCCACTTCACCCTGATCGAGGCTGGCGACGCCCATCGCACCCATCTGGAGTGGCTGACCTGGCGGCGCTGGTTCGACGACCACGGCCTGGCCCGCACCCAGCCCCGGCGCTGGCTGTATTTCAACTACGCCTACCAGATGGTGCAGGCCGCGCTCACCGGGCAGGGCGTGGTCCTGGCCCGAAGCTCGCTCGTTTCGGAGAGCCTGGCCAACGGCGACCTGGTGGAAGTTCTTCCGCACAAGCGCCTGGATTCGCCGATGGCCTACTGGCTCCTCACCGCACCGCGCGCCACGCTGCGGCCGGAGGTGCAGGCCTTCGCCGAGTGGCTGCAACTGCAGGCCGCCGCCACCCGCCAGACCATCGGCGAGGGGCTGGACCCGGACCTGGCCGACAACATCGACTGACGGCGCGCCTTCGGGAAAGCACCGAGCCGGTGAGCATTCCCCCGGCTGCTAATTCGCATTACCATTTTGATAATACGAATAAGCAAGCACCCAGATGCCCCGCGCGCCGCGCCTGACCCAACAGCACATTGCCCGCCTGGCCGGCGTCAGTCAGGCCACGGTGTCGCTCGTGCTCAACGGGGCAGATCCAGCCCTAGCGCGCATTCCCGCCGAGACGCGCGAACGCATCCAGAAAATCATCCGGGACACCGGCTACGTCCCCGACCCGATCGCCCGGCGCATGGCGCAGGGCGCCAACCGCATCCTGGGCGTGTTCACCTACGAGCCGGCCTTTCCAAGCGCCCAGGCCGACTTTTTCCTGCCATTCCTGTTCGGCATCGAGGAAGAGGCGCAGGCGCGTGGCTACGACCTGCTGCTGCTGACCGGCAGCCGCGGCGCGAACCAAGCCGGCGGCCGCAAGATCTTTGCCGAAGGCAACCGGCTGCGCCTGGCCGACGGCTGCCTCGTGCTGGGGCGGCACTTCGACCATGACGAACTGACCCGCCTCGTCGCGGGCGACTTCCCCTTCATGGCCATCGGCCGGCGCGAAGACGCCGGCGCGCCGGTGCCCTACGTGGGCGCCGACTACGCCAGCGCGACCTCGGCGCTGGTGCAGCAGGCGCGCGAACTGGGCCACCGCAAGCTGGCCTACCTGGGCGCGCTCGGTCCGGCCGAGTCGCCTGCCGATCGCTGGCGCGGCTTCCAGGCCGCCCTGGGCGCCGACCTCGAACTGGTGCTGCAGCAGCAAGACACCCGCGCACCGGATGGCGAGCTGCTCGACGCCGTCCGCGCCCGGGGCGCCACGGCGGTGTTCTGCGTCGAGCTGGCCGACGCGCTTCGGCTGGAGGCCGCCGCACGCGCGCGCGGCCTGGCGCTGCCCGACGACCTTTCCTTGGTGGCACTCGGCTCGCACGAGCGGGTCGAGGCCCATGCCACCCGTTTCGCGTCCTTTCTCATCCCGCGCGAACAGATGGGCCGGGACGCCACCGCCGCGCTGGTGCTGCGCATCGAGCGCGGCGCCGGACAACCCGTCCACCAATCCCTGCTGCCCTGCGATCCCATCCGCGGCGAAACCCTGGGCCCGGCGCCCCGCTGAGCAGCCCGACACGACACAACGAACCCAAGCATGCACAACCAAGAAATCAAGGCCGACATCCTGATCGTCGGCGGTGGCCTGGGCGGCGTGGCCGCGGCGCTGGGCGCGCTCGAAGCCGGCCGCACCGTGGTGATGAGCGAGGAATACGACTGGATCGGCGGCCAGCTCACCAGCCAGGCCGTGCCGCCCGACGAGCACACGTGGGTGGAGCGCTTCGGCGTCACGCGCCGCTACCGCGCCCTGCGCGACGGCATCCGCCAGTACTACCGCGACCACTTCCCGCTCACCGCGGCCAGTCGCGCCTGGGGCGAACTGAACCCGGGCGCAGGCTGGGTCAGCCGACTGTGCGCCGAGCCTCGCGTCGGCCTCGCCGTGCTCGAGGCCATGCTGCTGCCGCATCGCGGCGGCGGCCGGCTGCGCGTGCTCCAGCCGTACCGGCCGGTGTCGGCCGACACCGAGGGCGACCGGGTGCGGGCCGTCACGCTGCGCCATCGCGACAGTGGGCATGAAGTGACGGTCGAGGCGGCCTACGTGATCGACGCCACCGAGACGGGCGACCTGCTGCCGCTCACCGGCACCGAATACGCGGTCGGCTTCGAGAGCCGGGCCGATACCGGCGAGCCGAGCGCGCCGGCGCAGGCCCAGCCGGACAATGTGCAGGCCCTGTCGATCTGCTTCGCCCTGGACCACCTGGCCGGCGAGGACCACACCATCGCCAGGCCGCGCAACTACGACCACTGGCGCAACGTCCAGCCCGACTTCTGGGGCGGGCCGCTACTGGGCTTCAAGGCGCCGCATCCGCGCACGCTCGAGACGGTCGAGCGGTCCTTCACGCCCAATCCGGACGACGACCCGCTCCTGGTGGACGCCGACCAGCGCAAGGGTGGCGGCGACATGAACCTGTGGACCTTCCGCCGCATTGCCGCGCGCCGCAACTTCGTGCCGGGCAGCTACGCGTCCGACATCTGCCTGGTCAACTGGCCGATGATCGACTACCTGGAAGGCTCCATCCTCGATGCCACCGAAGAGGACAAGGCCCGCCACCTCCAGGCCGCGGCCGACCTGTCCTACTCGATGGTCTACTGGCTGCAGACCGAGGCGCCGCGGGCAGACGGCGGCCAGGGCTTCCCGGGCCTGCGCCTGCGCGGCGACGTCACCGGCACCACGCATGGCCTGGCGATGGCCCCCTATATCCGCGAGGGGCGGCGCCTGCTGGGCGTCACGCGCGTGGTCGAGCAGGACATGTCGTACGCCGTGCGCGGCGCGCAGGGCGCGGTGCGCTATCGCGACAGCGTGGGCGTGGGGATGTACCGCATCGACCTGCACCCGTCGACCGGCGGGGACAACTACATCGACGTGCCGTCCTGCCCGTTCGAGATCCCGCTGGGCGCCCTGCTGCCCCGGCGCATGACGAACCTGCTGGCCGGCGGCAAGAACATGGCCACCACCCACATCACCAACGGCTGCTACCGGCTGCACCCGGTGGAATGGAACGTGGGCGAAGTCGCCGGCATGCTCGCCGCCCACTGCCTGGACACCGGCCGCACGCCGCACCAGGTGCAGGCCGACGACGGCCACCTGGGCGAATTCCAGCGCTTGCTCTCGCTGGCCGGCGTCGAGATGCGCTGGCCCGTCGTCGAGGCGTACTGATCGCGCCGCGGAACCAACAAGACACCGAAGGAGACCCACCCATGAGCGCTCGTCCCCGTCAACTCCGCCCGCTCTCGCGCCTGCTGCGCGGCTTCGCCGGCGGCCTTGCCCTGGCATTCGGACTGGCCGGCGCCGCCGCGGCCGCCCCGGTCGAACTGCGCATGACCATCTGGAGCGGCAACGAGGCGCACCTGAAGCTGTTCAACGGCATCGCCGAGGATTTCAAGCGCACCCGGCCCGACGTCAGCGTGCGCTTCGAGACGCTGCCGTTCGACAACTACACCACCGCGCTGACCACGCAGATCGCCGGCGGCAATGCGCCGGACATGGCCTGGATCTTCGAGACCTCGGCCCACGACTTCGTCAACTCCGGTGCACTGTTCCCGCTCGGCAAGACCCTGGCCGCGACACCCGGGTACGCGCTGGGCGAGGTGGCGCCCAGCGCCACCGAGCGCTGGAGCAGGGACGGCATGCTCTACGCCTACCCCTTCTCCACTTCGCCCTTCGCCGTGTTCGTCAACAACGACCTGATCCGCCAGGCCGGCGCGAAGACGCCGGCAGAACTCATCGCCGCCGGCCAATGGACCTGGCCCAACGCCATCGCCTCGGCGCAGGCCGTGGCCGCCAAGGAGGGCAAGGGCGGCCTGGTGGTGCGCGATTTCAACTTCCAGGCGTGGCAGTTCCTGTCGTCGGTGTGGAACGGCTGGGGCGCCGCGCCGTGGAGCGCGGACGGCAAGCGCTGCACCTTCGCCGACAAGCCGATGGTCGACGCCCTCACCTTCGTCCATGACGCGGTCTTCGTGAAGAAGGCCATGCCCGGTCCCGGCCAGAACGTGGACTTCTTCGCCGGCAACGCGGCCATGACCATCACCCAGATCAGCCGCGCCTCGCTGCTGCCGAAGGAGCAGCCGTTCGACTGGGATCTGGTGCCCCTGCCGCGCGGCCCGGTGGGCGACTACGCGCTGGTCGGCCAGGCCGGCATCGGCGTGCTGCGCGCCAGCCGCCATGCCGAGCTCGCGGCGCAGTTCGTCGCCTTCATGACCAACCCGGAAAACTCCGCGCGCCTGGCGCAGTTCTTCCCCTCGGCGCGCAAGTCGCTGCTCAATGCCGAGGTGCTGGCCAAGACCAACGCGCGGCTGACGCCGGCTCAACTGGACAAGGTCGTGGTCACCGGCATTGCGACCGGCGGACTGATGCCCGGCCACGCCGGCTTCGCCCGACTGCAGCAGATGGTGCGCGCCGGGCTCGACCCGGTGTGGCAGCCAAGCGCCGACATCGCGGCCGCAACCAAGGCGATCTGCGCTCAGATCGATCCGCTTCTCGCTCGCTGATGCGCCACCCGGCTGCCCCCCGCATGTCCGACCCTCGCGCCACCGCAGGTCCGACCCGGAACGGCCATCGCGCCGTGCAGCCGCGTCGTCCGTTCTGGACGCTGGCCCGGCGCGAAGCCGTGGCCGGCGGCCTGTTCGCGCTGCCGCAGCTCGCCGGGGTGCTCGTGTTCGTGCTGGTGCCGCTGGCGTTGGTGTTCTGGTATTCGCTGCACGAATGGAACGTGCTGGCCAACACGTTCGAGTACACCGGCGCGGACAACTACCGCGCGCTGGCCCAGGATCCCACGCTGCCGGCCGTGCTGCTGGCCTCGGCAGTCTTCTCCGTCGGCCTGGTGGCGCTCAACCTCAGCCTGGCGCTGCTGCTCGCGGTGCTGCTCAACCAGCGCCTGGCCGGCATTGCCGTGTTTCGCACGCTCTTCTTCTCGCCCGTGGTGGTCTCGCTGGTGGCCTGGACCATCGTGTGGGGCTTCCTGCTGCAGCACAACGGCGGCATCAACGGGCTGCTGCGCCTGGTCGGCGTCGACGGCCCCAACTGGCTGCGCACACCCGTCGGCGCGATGGCCTCGGTCGTCGTGGTGCAGGTGTTCAAGAACGTGGGCCTGAACATGGTGCTGTTCCTGGCCGCGCTGCAAGGCGTGCCGCGCGAGCTGTACGAGGCCGCGCGCATCGACGGCGCCAGCGCCTGGCGACAGTTCCGCCGCATCACGCTGCCGCTCATCAGCCCGACCCTGCTGCTGACGTCCATCATCACCGTGGTCGGCTCGCTCCAGGTGTTCGCGCAGATCGCGGTGCTGACCCAGGGCGGGCCGGGCAATTCGACGACGGTGCTGGTGTACTACCTCTACCAGCAGACCTTCCAGTTCCATCGCTTCGGCTACGGCGCCACGCTGGCCGTGGTGCTGTTCGGCATCGTCGCGCTGCTGACGCTGGCGCAATGGCGCCTGCGGCGGCGATTCGTCTTCCACGAGCAATGATGCACGACCGGATCTCCCCGCGCACCCAGGTGGCCCTGTACGGGCTGCTCTGCCTGCTGCTGGTGCCTTTCGTCTTTCCGACCTGGTGGATGGTCACCTCGTCCGTGAAGCCGATCAGCCAGATCTTCGCCTTTCCGCCGCAGCTATGGCCCACGCATGCGGACTGGAGCAGCTACAGCCAGGTGTTCACGCTCCAGCCGTTCGTGCGTCAGTACTGGAACTCGGCCTGGATCGCTGCGGCGGTCACCCTCGGCACGCTGGGCGTGTCGTCGATGGCCGGCTACGCCTTTGCCCGCATCCGCTTTCCGGGCGCCAACGCGCTGTTCGTGTTGGTGCTGACCGGCTTGCTGATCCCGTCGGAAGTGACCATCGTCCCCCTGTTCCAGATGTTCCGCGCACTCGGCATGGTCAACACGCACTGGCCGCTGGTGCTGATTCCGGTCTTCGGCGCACCGTGCGTGTTCGCCACCTTCGTGATGCGCCAGTTCTTCATCACGCTGCCGGCCGAGCTCGAGGAGGCGGCTCGAGTGGACGGGCTGGGACGCTTCAAGATCTTTCGCACCATCGCGCTGCCGCTCGCGCGGCCGGCGCTGGCCTCCGTCGCCATCTTCACCTTCCTGCACAGCTGGAACCTGTACCTGGAGCCGATCGTGTTCATCTCGTCGCCCGAGTTGTTCACCCTGCCGCAGGCGCTGACCCAGTTCACGGACGCCTATGGCGGCCCGATGTGGAACATCCAGCTGGCGGCCGCCACCCTCACCGCCCTGCCTGTGCTGCTGGTATTCGTCGTCGCGCAGAAGCAGTTCATCGAAGGCCTGGCGCACACCGGGCTCAAGTGAGCCTTCTCATCTTCCTGAACAAGAACAATGGCCGCAGTCGAGTTGTCCCAGATCCACAAGCGCTTCGGCGGCACCCAGGTGCTGCGCGGCATCGACCTGGACATTCGCGACGGCGAGTTCATCGCGCTGGTCGGCCCGTCCGGCTGCGGCAAGTCGACCCTGCTGCGCCTGCTGGCCGGATTGGAGAGCGTTTCGCAAGGGCGCATCGCCATCGGCGGACGCGACGTGACCGAGCTGGATCCGAAGGACCGCGACATCGCGATGGTCTTCCAGAACTACGCGCTCTATCCGCACATGACGGTGGCCGCCAACATGGCGTTCTCGCTGGAGCATCGTGGCGCGCCGCGTGCGCAGATCGACGAACGCGTGGCCTGGGCCGCGCAGATCCTGGGCCTGTCGGCTCTGCTCGAACGCTATCCGCGCCAGCTCTCGGGCGGGCAGCGCCAGCGGGTGGCGATGGGCCGGGCGATCGTGCGCGATCCGCAGGTGTTCCTGTTCGACGAGCCGCTGTCCAATCTGGACGCGGGGCTGCGCATCGTGATGCGCAGCGAGATCAAGGCGCTGCACCGGCGCCTGGGCACCACCATGGTCTACGTGACGCACGACCAGGTCGAGGCGATGACCATGGCCGACCGCATCGTGGTGCTCAACGCGGGGCGCATCGAGCAGGCCGGCGCGCCGCTGGAACTGTTCGACCGGCCCGCCAACCGCTTCGTCGCCGGCTTCATCGGCTCGCCCGCGATGAACTTCCTGCCGGGGCGTTGCGCGGCGCACGGCTTCGAGACCGAAGGCGGGTTGCTGCCGCTGTCGCCCGGCCTGCCTGCGGCGGCCTTCGGCCGTCCTGCCAGCTACGGGGTGCGGCCGGAGCACTTCGAGCGGTGCGGGGCGGGCGAAGGTGTGGGCGCTCAGGTCCGGAGCGTGGAACCGCTGGGCTCTGACACCCAGCTCACCCTGCGTGTCGGCGACACCGACGTGGTGGCGCTGTTCCACGAACGCATGTCGCCCGCGCCGGGCGACATGCTGCACCTGCGGCCCAGGGCGGAGAACGTGCACCTGTTCGACGCGCAAAGCGGACAGCGCCTCTGACCGCGGCGGGTGCCCGCTCTCTCGCGCCCGGTCAAGAGCACTTGAAGCGGAACGCGCCGATGTAGTTGCTGCCGTCGTTGAGCAGGGCGCGATAGGTGCCCACGATCGCATAGGCGCCGGGGCTGTCCTCGGCGATCTGGACGGCGGCTCCGTAGCTTGAGCCCAGGTAGTTGTCGGTGATCGCCACCGTGCCCGGACGATCCCTGACGATCGTGTTGATCGCCAGGCTGCCGCTGCTCGAAGCCGATACGTCGATGCTTCCATTGACGGTGGCGCCATCGGCGCCGAATGACAGCGTCATGTTGCCGGTGGCGCTGCCGTATGCAGCACTTGCGCCGCTGGCGCGCGACGGCGCCGTGAGCGCGCTGGGCGTGCAGGCGAACGTGCCCGAGGCCGGCATCGATGGCAGCACGTTGAACACCAGGTAGTGGAAGGCGCGCCCGTCCTTGCCGTCCAGCTGGTGGATGCCGCTCGAGTTGGTGGCGGCGCCCGAATGCCAGCGGCCCATGGCAAAGTGCTTGTCGCCAGCGATCTCGCGCACGGAGCGGGTGGTGGTCAGCGAGTCGGTCAGGACGTTGCCGTCGATGTCCACCACCGCGCCGTCGTCGAGCTGGTCGAGCGTATCGAGGGCTCCGAACGTCTGCGAGCCGGTGCCCACCACGTGAAAGCGCGGCCAGCTGGCGCGCTCGTACTTGGCCGAGATTTCCCCGGTGTTGTTGTCATCGTCGCCGCCGATGCCCGGAAGGTCGTTGATGCTGGTCGGCACATCGGGCAGCAGGTCGCTCCCATTGCCGCCGCAACCCGCCAGCAGCAGGCCCACGCTCGTGCACACCGCCGCCAGCGCGCTCTTCTCGACGTTCAGTTTCATGGTTGTTCTCCCTCTCGTGTCAAAGAAAAACTGCCCCGTAGGGCAGTCGTGATCGAGGGCCGGAGGCGCATGCCCGGGCAGCCGCCTCGCGGGCCCCAGGGCATTCTTGACGCCCCGGGCGGGGCGGAGAGTCAACAATGGTGAAACGCCGGCGCCGGGCGATGGACGCGCAGCCGTCGCGTGATGGAATGCGCAGAACCGCCGCTCGCAGAGCGAGCCCCCGGGCGGCACGGAAAGGGGTGCGCGCTCAGCCCAGCGGCCAGACCACGCCTTCGTCGTTGAGGATCGCGTCCAGCGGCACGTCGTGCGGCTGCGGCTCCAGGGACTCGACGAAACCGTTGGCGAACCCCAGGCCGACCGTCACCGGCCGGGGCTCGAGCGCCGCCAGGGTGCGGTCGTAGAAGCCGCCGCCGTAGCCGAGCCGGTAGCCGCCCGTGCCGTAGCCCACGCACGGCACGAACAGCAGGGTCGGCACGACGAGCTCGGTGTCCTTCGGCTTGGGAATGTCGTAGGCATCCTCCTCCATCGGGCATCCGGGGTACCAGGCATGAAAGGTCAGGGTCTTGTGCACCCGGTCCATGACCGGCAGGCCGATGCGGCGCCGGGTGGCCTGGCCCTGCAGTTCGCCGTCCTCCTTCCAGCGGTGCAGCGCCGGCAAGGGGTCGAACTCGCCCTTGATGGGCCAGTAGGCGCCGATCACCGTGTCCTCGCGCCCGACCAGCCAGATGCGCATCACGCGCTGCAGCAGGTCCGACCGGGCAAGGCGGTCGCCCATGTTCAGGCGCTGTTCGATCAGTGCGGCGCGCAGCTGATTCCTGAGAAAGGTGGTCGTGCTCGATGGTTCGGCGGCCGGTGTCTTGTCCATAATGCCCCAATGCAGTTGCAAGGCATTTTGGCACCAGGGCGAGCCCGACTTCTGGCGACAGTGGTCTGGGGCGTATTTCTTTGCACGGGCGCGCAGGCGCAGCAGTCGGGCGCCGAAGACGCGCTGCTGCAGATGAAGCAGGCCTACCAGCGCGGCGACAAGGCGACCCTGGCGGCGCTGTTGCCGCAGGTGCAGGGACACCCGCTGGAAGCCTGGGGCGCCTATTGGGAACTCAAGGCGCGGCTGGCGGAGGCCAGCCCGCTGGAGGTGCAGGACTTCTTCGCCCGCTACCGCGGCAGCTACCAGGAAGACCGCCTGCGCAACGACTGGCTGCTGGTGCTGGGCAAGCTGCGCGACTGGGACGGCTTCCTGGCCGCGTACCCCGCCTTCCGCATGCGCGACGACCGCGAGGTCCGTTGCTACGCCACGCTGGCCAGCGCCCTCAAGGGCCAGCCCGTCAGCCGCGAGATGGCGGCCGAGGTCCGCACCGACTGGCTCGCGCAACGCGACGCCGACGACGGCTGCCTGACCGCCGCCGAACTGCTGCTGGCCAACAACCGCCTGTCGCCCGACGACGCCTGGATGAAGGCCCGCCAGGCCATGGAATCCAAGCGCTCGCGCGCGGCACGCGACGCGGTCAACCTGGTGGCGCCCGATGCGCTGCCGATGTTCGACCAGCTCAACGCCAACCCCGCCAGGTTCCTGTCCGGCCGCGCGGTCGTCGCCGCCCGCGCCAGCAAGGAAATGGTGGTGCTGGCGCTCATCAAGACGGCCGTGTCCGACCCCGACGTGGCGGCCCGGCAGCTCGACAGCAAGTGGAGCCCCATGCTCAGCGCCGAGGAGCGCAACTGGCTGTGGGGCGTGATCGGTCGGCAGTCGGCCATGTCGCTGTCGCCGCAGGCGCTGGGCTATTTCGGCAACGTCACCCGGGTGAAAGACCTCAGCGACGACATGCTGGCCTGGAAAGTCCGCAGCGCCCTGCGCATGGGCCAGTGGCGCGACGTGCAGCCGGCCATCGAGGCCATGGACGCCGAGACGCAGCGCGAACCGGTGTGGGTCTACTGGAAGGCCCGCGCGCTCATGCAGCGTGGCGGCGACATGCGCCGCGAGGAAGCGCGCGAGCTCTACCAGTCCATCGCCGGCACCGGCGGCTTCTACGAAATGCTGGCGCTGGAGGAGCTGGGCCAGCGCAGCGCGGTCCCGACCCCGCCGGCGCCGCTGACGGAGCAGGAGCGCCAGGCGGCACGCCAGGACCCTGGCCTGCAGCGTGGCCTGTTGGCGATCAACCTCGGCCTGCGGTCCGAGGGCGTGCGCGAGTGGAACTACACGGTGGCGCTGCACACGCCCGGCGGCATGAGCGACCGCGAACTGCTGGCCGCCGCCGACCTGGCCTGCCAGTACCAGGTATGGGACCGGTGCATCAATACCAGCGAACGCACCAAGGGGACGGTGGACGTCCAGCAGCGCTTTCCCATGCCGTTCCACGACGCGGTCATCGGCCAGAGCCGGGCGATCGGCCTGGAGCCGGCCTACGTCTACGGCCTGATCCGCCAGGAAAGCCGCTTCATCATGAGCGCCCGCTCCGGCGTCGGCGCCTCCGGCCTGATGCAGGTCATGCCGGCCACCGCGCGCTGGACGGCGCGCAAGATCGGCCTGGCCGGCTTCACGCCCGACCAGATCTACGAGCGAGACACCAACATCCTCATCGGCACCAGCTACCTCAAGCTGGCACTGGACGATTTCGAGGACTCCATGCCGCTCGCAGCCGCCGCCTACAACGCCGGCCCGGGGCGGCCGCGCGCATGGCGCAACGGCCCGCCGGTGGAGGCCGCCATCTGGGCCGAGAACGTGCCCTTCAACGAGACGCGCGACTACGTCAAGAAGGTGCTCGCCAACACGACCATGTACGCGGCCATCATCAGCGGCCAGCCGCAGTCGATCAAGGCGCGGCTGGGCACCGTCGGCCCGCGCCCGGCCAGCGACCCCGAACCGAACAAGGACCTGCCATGAGCCGCCGTGCGGAGGTTCCGTCGGGGGCTCGCGCCACGGGCGCGACGGCGGCGCGATGAGCGAAGGCGTCTGGGCGACGGTCACCGCCACCGTGGCGGCGGAGTTCGCCGACGTCGACGACGTCGAGCACTTCACCCGCGTCGCGGTGCGCCTGCTGATGGCCGGCGCGCTCGGCTTCGCACTGGGTTTCGAGCGCGAGACGCAGGGCAAGGCGGCCGGCGCGCGCACCCACATGCTGGTCGCCATGGGCTCGGCGCTGTTCGTGCTGGCACCGCAGTTGTCCGGCACCAGCATCGCCGACATGAGCCGCGTGGTGCAGGGCCTGGTGGCGGGCGTGGGCTTTTTGTGCGCCGGCGCCATTCTCAAGAACAGCAGCCGCGAGCACGAGGTGCGCGGCCTGACCACGGCCGCCGGCATGTGGATGACGGCGGCCATCGGCATGGCCTGCGGCCTGGGCCGCGAGACCACCGCGATCATCGCCACCGTGCTGGCGCTGGTGGTGCTCGGCCTGGTGCCGCACTTCACGCACGGCATCAGCGGCATCATGGGCGAGGCCGACCGGACGCGGCCGGCAGGCGATGACGACGCGGCGGCTCCCCCGCCTGCCCCGCCCGGCGACGATCGACGCTGACCGGCTCACCGGCTCCCCGCGGATGCGCCCGGCGCATCAATGGCGGGCCGAATGCGCATCACCGGGCACGCCGTCTGCGGCTAGCATCTGCCCTCGCGCCAACCGGACGTCCGATCTGTGCGCAACATCCCCGGAAAACACACAGAACCGCCATGCTCAAGCTCTACATCGGCAACAAGAACTACTCGTCATGGTCCATGCGGGCCGGCGTCCTGATGGCACAGGCCGGCATCGCGTTCGACGAGGTGTGGGTGCCCTTCGACGCGTTCGCCGAAGGATCCGAGTTCAAGCGCACGATGGCGCCGCTGTCGCCTACCGCGCAGGTACCGCTGCTGGTCGACGGCGAGCGCCGCATCTGGGATTCGCTGGGCATCGCCGAATACCTGGCCGAGCGGTTTCCCGAACTGCAGTTGTGGCCCGCGGACGCCGGCGCGCGCGCCGTGGCGCGCAGCATCTGCGCCGAGATGCACGGGGGCTTCCACGCCTTGCGCAGCCATTGCCCGATGAACATCGAGGCCGACCTGTCGCTCCAGGGCGGTCTGGTCTGGCGCGACCGGGCCGACGTTCGCGCCAACGTGGAGCGCATCGTCGCCATGTGGAGCGAGCTGCTTGACCGGCACGCGGCCAGGCACGAGCACGGGATGCTGTTCGGGCGCTTCTGCATTGCCGATGCCTACTACGCACCCGTCGTGATGCGCCTGGCCGGCTACGCGCTGCCGGTGCCGGCGGCCATCCGGGAGTACATGGCGCGGGTCCAGGCCCTGCCGGGCGTGAAGGCCTGGATCGAAGGCGCGCTGGCGGAGAAGCAGTTCGTCGCGTTCGACGAGCCCTATCGGCTCGCCCGCTGACGCCCCGCCTCCCGCACCGCCGTCAGAAGCGGTAGGTCAGTGCCACGTAGGGCACGATCGGGTCGAGCTTGAGCTTGGTCTCGCTCGTGGCCAGGGTCCGGCCGGTCACGCTGGTGGTGGTCAGCTTGGCGGTGGTCTTGAGCGGGATGTACGACACCGACACGCTCACGCCCCAGTGCTGGTCGAACTGGTAGCTCGCGCCCAGGTTGAACACCGGCGCGAAGGAACTGTCCAGATCGGCCGAGGTGCTGGCCGCGCCCGGCGGCACGTGCAGCAGGCCATTGACCGCGCCCTGCATGCCCGGCGTGAGATTCACGTCGCTGTACCAGACGTAGGTGACGCCCAGGCCAACGTAGGGGCGGAAGGCGGCATTGCCTTCGTTGAAGTAGTACTTGCCCAGCAGCGTCGGGCTCCATTGGCGGGCGCTGCCGAGTTCGCCGATCGGGCCGAGCGAGCCGGCGCCCTCGAGCTTGAACTTCGGCGGCACGCCGACCACGCCCTCGACTGCCCAATGGCTGTCGACGAAGTAGACGGCGTTCATGCCGAAGGTGTCCGCGTTGCCAACGCTGGCGCCCGAGCCCGGCACCACCTGGTGCACCGGCGAGGTGATCGAGAGCGGGTCGCTCGAATCCTGCGGAGCGAAGTGAAGCCAGCCGGCACCGACGACCCAGTCGCCGGCCTGTTGAGCCATGGCGTGGGCCGAGCCAAGCGCTGCCAGGGTGGCCAGCGCGACATGTCGCATTTTCATCGTGTTGTTTCGTCTTGGATGAGATGGGGAAAGTGCGAACACGCAAAACAGCCACGCCAGGCATTTCATGAAGAGCCATGCGGCGCGAACCGCTGCGGCCCCGGGCGCACTGCAATGGCACGCCCTAAACTCTCCCTATGCAAATCTACCTGGTCGGCGGCGCCGTGCGCGACCGCTTGCTCGGGCTGCCGGGTTCCGACCGCGACTGGGTGGTGGTCGGCGCGACGCCCGAAACAATGACGGCGCAGGGCTTCCTGCCCGTCGGACGCGATTTTCCCGTATTTCTGCATCCCGTAACGCGCGAGGAGCACGCGCTGGCCCGCACCGAGCGCAAGAGCGCCCCGGGCTACCGCGGCTTCGTGGTGCATGCGGCGCCCGACGTGACGCTCGAGCAGGACCTGTCGCGCCGTGACCTGACCATCAACGCCATCGCGCTGCCGGCCGCGGCGGTGCCGCCCGACGGGGCCGCCGCCCTCGACACGGCGCGGCTGATCGATCCCTTCGGCGGCCAGCGCGACCTGGCGGCGCGCGTGCTGCGCCACGTCACCGGCGCGTTCCGCGAAGACCCGGTTCGCATCCTGCGCCTGGCGCGCTTCGCTGCGCGCTTCGCCGATTTCCGTGTCGCGCCGGAGACAATGGCGCTCATGCGCGAGATGGTCGAGGCCGGCGAAGTCGATGCGCTCGTGCCCGAGCGGGTCTGGCAGGAACTGGCGCGCGGCCTGATGGAGCAGCGCCCCTCGCGCATGTTCGAGGTGCTGCGCGAATGCGGCGCACTGCGCAAGCTGCTGCCCGAGGTCGACCGCCTCTGGGGCGTGCCGCAGCCCGAGGCACATCACCCCGAGGTCGATACCGGCGTGCACCTCATGCTCGTGCTCGATCTTGCCGCGCGGCTGCAGGCGTCGCTGCCCGTGCGCTTCGCCTGCCTGATGCATGACCTGGGCAAGGGCACCACGCCGCCCGACGCGCTGCCGCGCCATATCGGCCACGAGCAGCGCAGCGCGAAACTGCTGCAACGGGTGTGCGAGCGCTGGCGCGTGCCGCTGGAACTGCGCGAACTGGCCGACGTGGTGGCGCGCGAGCACGGCAACATCCATCGCAGCGCCGACCTGGACGCCGCCGCGGTGCTGCGCCTGCTCGAGCGCTGCGACGCCATCCGCAAGCCGGGGCGCTTCGCCGAGGCACTGCTCGCCTGCGAATGCGATGCCCGCGGGCGCCTGGGCCTGGAAGGGCGGCCGTACCCGCCGCGCGCGCGGCTGCTCGCAGCGCTCGACGCGGCGCTGGCGGTGCAGACCGAACCCCTGGCGCTCGCGGCGCAGGCGCGCGGCGCCCAGGGCCCTGCCATCGGCGCCGCCATCCGCGAGGCCCGCACCAAGGCCGTGGCAAGGGCGCTCGAAGATGCAGCCCGCGCGCCCTGAACCCCTCGCGCGGGCCCGAACGTCAGCCGTTGGATGACGTGTTGTTACCGGTGAGTCTGCTAAGGTTTACCCGTGATGTCCAAGCAACCGCCTCCCCCCGGCCTGACGCCGGACGACGCCCTCTTCCTCGACTTCGACGGCACGCTGGTGGCCATCGCCGAAACGCCCGAAGCCGTCGAGGTGCCCGGCGGCCTGGTCGCCCTGCTCGGCGACCTGCACGACTGGCTCGGCGGCGCGCTGGCCGTGGTGTCCGGCCGCCAGATCGACACCCTCGACCGCTTTCTCGCTCCCCTGCGGCTGCCGTCCGCCGGAGAGCATGGCGTGCAGCGGCGCGACGCCGAAGGCCACATGCGCGAACAGCCGCCACCAGACCTGGTCCCGATCCTCGAGGTGGCCAACCAGCTGGCCGGCGCACATCCCGACCTGCTGGTCGAACGCAAACACGCGGCCGTCGCCCTGCACTACCGGCGCGCGCCTCATCTGGAAGCGCTGTGCCGCCAAGTGCTGACCGAACTCATCGCATCGCGGCCCCAGCTCGAACTGCTGCACGGCAAGGCCGTGTTCGAAGTCAAGCCGGCCGGCATCCACAAGGGCATCGCCATTGCGGCCTTCATGCAAGAGGCGCCCTTCGCCGGCCGCCGGCCCGTGTTCGCGGGCGACGACACCACCGACGAGCACGCCTTCGCGGTGGTGCAGCCGCTTGGCGGCATCGCGGTGAAGGTCGGCAGCGGGACCACGCTGGCACACCATCGCCTCGAATCGACGAGAGCGGTGTTCGAATGGCTCGCCGCCGCCTCGCCCGCCAGCCTGCGCGGCAGCGGCGCGGCCGGCCCCGCGGCCGATTCCAGCGACTCCAGGACGACCGAATGAACGACAGCACCGCAACGCCCGCGACCGAAACCCCAGGCATTGCCGCATCGTCCGACCCTTCGCCCGAACGTTTCGTGCCACCGGCGGCGCCGTCGCTGTCGGTCGGCGTGATCGGCAACTGCGCGTTCAGCGCCGTGGTGGATGCGCGCGCACGCATCGTCTGGTGCTGCCTGCCGCGCTTCGACGGCGACCCGGTCTTCAATGCGCTGCTCGACCCGCGCGAGAACGCGAGCGCCTGGGCCATCGAGCTGGAGGACTGCGTACGCAGCGAACAGCACTACGAGCCCAACACCGCCGTATTGCGCACGCGCCTGTACGACAGCACCGGCCAGGCCATCGAGGTGTGCGACTTTGCGCCGCGCTTCTTCAGCCGCTCGCGCTATTTCCGGCCGCTGTCGATCGTGCGCCGCGTCAGGCCCATCGCCGGCGCGCCGCGCATCCGGGTCACGCTGCAACCGCGCTTCCAGTGGGGCGAACTGGCGCCGACGCTGACCCGCGGCAGCAACCACATCCGCTACGTCGGCCCCGAATTCACCCTGCGCCTGAACACCGATGCGCCGGTTTCGCACATCCTGTCGCGCCAGCCCTTCGTGGCCGCGCGCGAATACAACTTCCTGCTCGGCGCCGACGAGACCCTGACCGACGGCATCGCCGACACGGCGCGGCACTTCGAGCAGGAAACCATCTCCTACTGGCGCACCTGGAGCAAACGGCTGCACATTCCCTTCGAATGGCAGGACGTGGTGATCCGGGCGGCCATCACGCTCAAGCTCTCGCTGTTCGAGGACACCGGCGCCATCGTCGCGGCCATGACCACCAGCATCCCCGAAGCGCCGGGCAGCCAGCGCAACTGGGACTACCGCTACTGCTGGCTGCGCGACGCCTTCTTCGTCGTGCGCGCGCTCAACTCGCTCAGCGAGGTGGGCACGATGGAAGACTATTTGCGCTGGCTCACCAACGTGGTGGTCGGCTCGCACGGCGAGCACATCCAGCCGCTGTACGGCATCGGCCTGGAGCGCGAACTGCCCGAATCCTTCGTCGAGAACCTGCCCGGCTACCGCGGCATGGGGCCGGTGCGCGTGGGCAACCAGGCGCAGGAACACTTCCAGCACGACGTGTACGGCAACATCGTGCTGGGCGCGGCGCAGGCCTTCCACGACCACCGGCTGCTGCGCCGGGCCGGGCGCGCGGACTTCGCCCACCTGGAGGCGGTCGGCGAGCAGGCTGTGCGCGTGTATGGCACGCCGGACGCCGGCATGTGGGAGCTGCGCACCCGCGCCCGGGTGCACACCAGTTCGGCACTGATGAGCTGGGCCGCCTGCGACCGCCTGGCCAAGATCGCGGTGGCGCTCGAGCTGCCCGAGCGCGCCGCCTACTGGCAGGGTCACGCCGACCGGATGCGCGAGGAAATACTCGACCGGTCCTGGAGCGAGGAGCGCCAGGCCTTCGCCGAGAGCTTCGGGGGCAACGAGCTCGACGCCAGCATCCTGCTGATGGTCGAAGTGGGCATCATCGACGCCCGCGACCCACGCTTCGTGTCCACCGTCGACGCCATGGAAAAGACCCTGTGCGACGGACCCTACATGCGCCGCTACGAGGCGGCCGACGATTTCGGCAAGCCCGAGACCGCCTTCAACATCTGCACCTTCTGGCGCATCGACGCGCTGGCCAAGATCGGCCGCAAGGCGCAGGCCCGCGAGATCTTCGAGACCATGCTGGCGGCGCGCAACCCGCTCGGCCTGCTGTCCGAGGACACGCACCCGGTCACCGGCGAGATGTGGGGCAACTTCCCGCAGACCTACTCGATGGTGGGCATCATCAACGCAGCGGTGCGCCTGTCGGCACCGTGGGAATCGGCCATATGAGTCATCGCACCGCCAACGCCGGGGCGCCCCGCCCCGCCCCCGCACCCACTGACACCGAGGCATTGCAATGAGCCGGCTCGTCGTCGTCTCCAACCGCGTGGCCGACCCGCGCAAGGCCGCCGCCGGCGGCCTTGCGGTGGCCGTGGGCGATTCGCTGCAGCAGACCGGCGGCATGTGGTTCGGCTGGAGCGGCACGGTGGTCGAGGACGGCCCCACCGGCGAAGGCGAGCTGCACCAGCAGCAGGCCGGCCAGGTGCTCCTGGCCACCATCGACCTGTGCCGCGACGACCACGACAGCTACTACCTGGGCTACAGCAACAACGTGCTGTGGCCGGTGTTCCACAACCGGCTCGACCTGGCCTCGTTCAGCGCCGGCTACGTCACCGGCTACCGGCGGGTCAACCAGCTGTTCGCCCGCAAGCTCATGCCGCTGCTGCAGCCCGACGACATCGTCTGGGTGCACGACTACCACCTGATCCCGCTGGCGGCCGAACTGCGCGCCATGGGTTGCCGCAACCGCATCGGCTTCTTCCTGCACATTCCGCTGCCGCCGCAGATCATCTTCGCGTCCATCCCGCAGCACGACTGGCTGATGCGCTCGCTGTTCGCCTACGACCTGGTGGGCTTCCAGGCGCGCCAGGACGTGCAGCATTTCGAGCACTACGTGCGCAACGAAGCCGGCGGCCAGCCGCTGGGCGACGACCTGTTCCAGGCGTACGGCAGCACGCTGCGCTGCGCCGCCTTCCCGATCGGCATCGACGTGGACGAGTTCGAGGCGCTGACGCAGGCGCGCGACGCGCGCGAGATGTTCGAGACCATGCGCCGCGAGTACTCCAACCGGCGCCTGCTGGTGGGCATCGACCGGCTCGACTACTCCAAGGGCATCCCGCAGCGGGTGCAGGCGTTTCGCGAGCTGCTGGCGCACTACCCCGAGAACCGGCGCAGCGCCACGCTCATCCAGATCGCATCGCCCACCCGCGAGTCGGTCGACGCGTACGGCGACATCCGGCGCGAACTCGAAGCGCTGTGCGGCGCCATCAACGGCGACTATGGCGAACTGGACTGGATACCGGTGCGCTACATCCACCGCGTGGTGGCGCGGCGCAGGGTGCCCGGCCTGTGCCGCGCGGCGGCGGTGGGCCTGGTGGCGCCCCTGCGTGACGGCATGAACCTGGTGGCCAAGGAATACGTGGTTGCGCAGGATCCGGAAGACCCCGGCGTGCTGGTGCTGTCGCGCTTTGCCGGTGCCGCCGAGCAGCTGAAGGAAGCCCTGCTGGTCAACCCGTACGACGTGCATGGCACCGCCGAGGTGATACAGCACGCGCTGAGCATGCCGCTCGAGGAGCGGCGCGTTCGGCACCAGCGCCTGCTGGCGCGCATCCGCCAGTACGACGTGCACTGGTGGCGCAACACCTTCCTGGACGCGCTGCGCAAGGCACCGGCCGAGCAGCGGCCGCCCCGCTCCTGATGCAGCCCTGAGGCGCAGGCCTCAGTCGAGCAGCGCGAGCGCCGCGTAGTCGCCCACGCGCTCGCCGAGGCCGGCCGGCACCAGCTCTACGCCGGAGGTCAGCGGCGCCAGGTGGGCATGCAGTTCCTGGTCCAGCCGCGGCAGCAGCAGATCGCGGTTGTGCCAGAACACGCTGCCGCCCAGGCTGATGCGCTGCAGGTCGAGCGTGGCCACCAGGTTGTAGAGCATGCGCCCCATGATGCGGCACAGTGCATCGACGGTCTGCAGCGCCGCCGCGTCGCCGGCATGGGCCGCCGCCATCAGTTGCGCCGCGGGTTGGCCGAAGCGGTGCTCCACCCCGCTGCCGGCCACCAGCGCCTCGACATCGCCGAAATTGCCGCAGCCGCACTGGGCGCCACTGTCGTCGTCCACCACGAAGCTGTGTCCCGCATGGCCGGCGTTGCCGTTCTTGCCGCGCAGGATGCGGCCATCCACGCACAGCCCGACCCCGACGCCGGTGCTCCACGTGACGTAGGCGCAATGCTGCACGCCTTGCAGCGCGCCCCAGCGACGCTCGGCCTCGAGTGCGGCCACGCCGTCGTTCTCGACCCGCAGCCGTGTGAAGCGCCGCCGCAGGGGCGCTTCGAGCTGCGCCGTGCGCCACTGGTTCGGCAAGCCGCGCGACGGACCGGACAAGCCGCCGCAGATGTTCGGTGCGGCCAGTTCGACCATGCCGTCATGCAGCTCGAACGGGCCGCAGGTGGAAACACCCACGCAGGCGATGGCGGCCGGATCGACGCCCTGCTGCGCACAGGCCGCGTCGATCATGCGCAGGATCTGCACCGCCACGGCGTCGTTGTCGCCGGTCTTGGCGGTCGGTTCGGTCCGCCTGGCCAGCAACGGCGCGTCGTCCGCGGGCGAGAGGCTGACGGCCACCTTGGTGCCGCCGATGTCGACGCAGGCTCGCATCGCCGCCATCAGATCCAGCGCGCGATCGCGGCGGCGACCAGGCTCAGCAGCACGGTACTGCCCAGCGGCAGGTCCCATTGGCGCCCGAAGGCGCGAAAGGCGAAGTCGCCCGGCAGGCGGCCGAACCCCAGGTAGCGCCGCAACCAGGCGGCCAGGCCCTGGAACACCAGGAGCGCGATCACGATGACGAGCAGCCAGCGAATCATGGCGCCAGTCTACGCGGCCAGCGCGGCCAGCGCGGCGCGATGCAGTTCGGGCGTCGCGGCGGCGACGACGCGGCCGTCCGATTGCAGGCCCAGCGGCTGGCCCTGCCAGTCGGTGATGACGCCGCCGGCGGCCTCGATCAGGCCAGCCGGCCCAAGGTAGTCGTAGGGCTGCAGGCCCGTCTCCACCACCAGGTCGATGGTGCCGCCGGCCAGCTGCGCATAGCCGTAGCAATCGCCGCCGAAGCGGCGCATGGCGCAGCGCCCGCTCAATGCGTCGAAAGCCTGCCAGTCGGCCGGCGCGAAGATGTCGGGCGAGGTGCAGACGATGCGCGCGTCCTCGATGCGCGTGCAGGCGCTGGCATGCACCGGCTGGCCATTGCGCAGCGCGATGGCACCGCGCCCGCCGGCCTCCGACAGGCCCCACCAGCGCTCGCGCAGCACCGGCATGTCGACCATGCCCAGGCGGACACGGCCGCCCTCGAGCACGCCGATCAGCGTGCCCCACAGCGGCGAGCCGGTGATGAAGCTGCGCGTGCCGTCGATCGGATCGAGCACCCAGACGCGGCCTGCATCCAGGCGCTCGCGGCCATGCTCCTCGCCGAAGATGCCGTCGCCCGGGCTGCGTTCGGCCAGGATCCGGCGCATCGCCGCCTCGGCATCGCGGTCGGCCAGTGTGACCGGGCTGAGGTCGTCCTTGGTGATGATCGGCAGGGGCGTGCGGAAATAGCGCATGGACTGCGCCGCCGCCGCGTCGGCCAGGGCGCAGGCCAGTTCAAGGAGGTTGCGCTCGTTCGAATCGGTCATCCCCGCATTAGACTTGAAACTCGTCCTCCAACACCCACCCCCGCCCCATGTCCCTGCGCTGGTCTTCCGATATCGAGAAGCTCGACTGGCAGGCGCTGGCCGCGCTCTACCGCGCCGCGCCGCTGGGCGACAAACGCCCCGAGGGCCTGCGCACGGCGTTCGGCCACAGCATGTTCCGCTTCATCGTGTACGACGGGGCGGCGCTGGTGGGTGCCGGCCGGGCCCTGGCCGACGGCGTCGACTGCGCCTATATCTGCGACATCGCCGTGATGCCCAGCCACCAGGGAATCGGCCTGGGCCGCCAGCTCGTCGAACGCCTGGTTCAGGCCGCGCGCGGGCACCGCAAGATCATCCTGTACGCGGTGCCGGGCAAGGAGGGCTTCTACGAGAAGCTCGGCTTCGCGCGCATGAACACGGCAATGGCCATCTTCCAGAACCAGGCGCAGGCCACGGCCGACGGCTATCTGCAAGGCCGCCCGGCGGAGTCGGCGGCGTGACGGCGAACTCCGCCGCGGCCCTGCTGGACAACCTCTTCTGGCATGCGCTCGCCGGCGACCAGGCCCGGCTCGGGCTGGGAACCGACGAGGTCCGCCGCTACGCGCCCGGCTTTCCGCCGATCGTGGCCTTTGCCGATCCGCGCCGGCCGCGTCTGGACCAGCTGGCCACGCTGGTCGCCCGCAACGAGCCGGTCTATTGCGACGGCTGGGCCGCGGTGGCGCCGCCCGGCTGGCGCGTGGAGCTCGAGGCCCGAATGATCAAGATGATCTGGCGCGGGCCCATGCCCGACGAGGATCCCGCGCCGCAGGCCGTGCGCCTCGGCCCGGCCCACGTGCCGCAGGCGACTGCACTGGCCGAGCTCACGCGGCCCGGGCCCTTTGGTCCGCGCAACCTGGAGATGGGCGAGTACTTCGGCCTGTTCGACGAGCCGGGCGATCAGGCCGGCGCGCCGGCGCGCCTGCTCGCCATGGCCGGCGAGCGCTGCGCCGCCGGCCCGCTGCGCGAGGTCAGCGCCGTGTGCACCCAGCCGGACATGCAGGGCCGCGGCCTGGCACGGCGGCTGATGCTCAAGCTGGTGGCCCGCCAGATGGCGCGCGGCGAGACGCCGGTGCTGCACGTGATGAGCCACAACGAGGGCGCGCTCGGCCTCTACCGGCGCATGGGGTTCGAAGACCATCTGGAAACGGTGGTCCGGGTCATCGCACGAGATTGAGCGGCCACGGCCGCGGAAGGGCAAGGCATGAAGAGGGAACTGCGTCGCATCCTGACCGCGGCCGGCCTGCTGGCCGGCCTGTGCAGCCCCAGCCATGCATTCATGGAGGGGTTCATCGACCAGGAGGACGGCTACTTCGACATGTCGGACTGGCTGGTCAATCGCAAGGGGTTTCTGCCGGTGCCGATCGTGATCACCGAGCCGGCGGTCGGCTACGGCGGCGGCCTGGCCCTGATGTTCGTGCGCAACTCGATGCGCGAGAGCGCCGAGCGTGCCGCCCAGACCGGCCACATGGTGCCCCCGGACATCTTCGTGGTGGGCGCGGCCGGCACCGAGAACGGCACGCGCGCGGCCTTCGGCGGGGGCATGGTCAGCTTCGACGAAGACCGCTGGCGCTGGCGCGGCGGCGTCGCGCGCACCGACGTCAACCTCGAGTTCTACGGCATCGGCGGCGCACTCGACGGCGTCGACCGCAGCCTGGGCTATTCGCTCGACGGCTGGATCTCCAGCCAGAAGGTGCTGCGCCGGCTGGGCGAGAGCAACTACTGGTTCGGGGCACGTTGGATCTACATCGACTTCGACAGCAAGCTGGCGCTGGACGGGCGGCTGTCCCGCCTGCTGCCGGACGAGATGTCGCAGAAGAGTTCCGGCCTGGGCCTGGCGCTGGAGCACGACTCGCGCGACAACATCTTCACGCCCAGCACGGGCTGGGTCGGCGCCATCGACGCCATGTTCTACGAACCGGACTTCGGCAGCGACACGACCTTCCAGTCGTACCGCGGCCACGTCTTCGCCTACTGGCCGCTGGCCAAGACGCTGGTGCTGGGCGGGCGCGCCGACATGCGCGCGGCGCGCGGCAGGGTGCCCTTCTACCAGATGCCTTTCATCGACCTGCGTGGCGTGCCGGCGCAGCGCTACCAGGACGAGAACACCGCCGTGCTCGAGGCCGAACTGCGCTGGGACTTCACGCCCAGGTGGGCCGCCATCGGCTTCGTCGGCACCGGGCGCGCGTGGGGCCGACGCACCAACTTCAGCGAAGGCGACGACGTGCTGACCAAGGGCGTCGGCTTCCGCTACCTGCTCGCCAAGAAGCTGGGCCTGTGGGCCGGCCTGGACTACGCCAGGGGCCCGGAGGAAGACGTCTTCTACATCCAGGTGGGAAGCGCCTGGCGTTGAGCCTGCGCGCGCCCAGCGCGCCAATGCCGGCGTCGGCGACCGCCGACAAGGTCCCACGCGGCGCGCGCCGCGGACTACATCCGATCGGCCCTGCCACCGATCGGCATGCGCCATCGCCAGCGCGATAAAGGAGGCACTGGGCATTCGACATACGCATGCCGCGCTGACCCAGCAGCTTCGGCTTTGGAGAAACGCGATGACAACCACCACCACCCGCCAGGACGTGATTTCTTCGGATCGCGTCGAGGGAACCGACGTGTACGACGTGCTGGGCGACAAGCTCGGCACCATCGACGACCTGATGATCGACAAGATCTCCGGCCAGGTCCGCTATGCGGTCATGGAGTTCGGCGGTTTCCTCGGAATGGGCACCGACCGCTATCCGATTCCGTGGCCGATGCTCAAGTACGACACCGAGCGTGAAGGCTACGTCGTGAACCTGGACAAGCCCACCATCGAAGGCGCCCCCAAGTACGCCAGCGACCGCGTGCCGGACTACGACGACGCCTACGTGATGGGCGTGAACCGCTACTTCGGCGTCTGACCGCCGGTCAGGCCGCCTTCAGTTCCATGGAGGCGGCCAGCTTGGCGCGAACATAGTCGCCAGCGGTGACCGGGCCGTGGCGCGGAGGGTTGGCCGCGTCATGGCACGTGGGCAGGCAACTGACCACCGCATCCTCGCGCGGCCCGGTGAACGCGACCATCGACAGCCGCTGCGTCGATCCCGTGAGTGCCCGCGGCGGGTTGACCACGCGGTGCAGGGTCGATCGCCAGCGTCCGTTGGTCCAGCGGTGCATCAGGTCGCCCACGTTGATGACGAAGCTGTCGGCGATGGCGGGCATAGGTTGCCACGCGCCGTCGCGGTCGCAGATCTCGAGCCCGCCGGGGGCGTCGTCCTGGCGCAGGATGGTCAGGCCGCCGTAGTCATGATGCGCGCCATAGCGCAATTGGCCGGGTGCCGGCTCGACGTCCTGGTCCGGGTAGTTCACGAAGCGCAAGGTCAGGGAAGGCTCGTCGTACATCGGCGCAAACCAGTCTTCGGGCAGATCGAGCGCGAGGGCGGACATGCGCATGAGCCGGCCGCACAGGCCGTGCACGGCGTCGAACCAGTCGTTGATCGTCCGGTCGAAGCCCGGCGGCGAGTTCGGCCAGAGGTTCGGGCGGCCGGCACCGGCCCGTTCGCGCTGGATGGATGCAAACACCAGCGCCTCGCACAGATCGGGCGGCGTCTCGCCCGACAGCGTGGCTGCCACGCTTTCGACACCCATCGGCACATAGCCACGGCTCTTGACGCGCTCGGGCGGCATCAGCGCGGCCTTGTCCGCCGCCGGCAGCGCGAAGAAGGCCTTCGCCTGCGCATAGGCACGCCCAGCCAGTCCGGCGGGCACGCCATGATTCGTGACGATGGCGAAGCCGATGTGCGCCAGCGCGTCGCCGAACCGCTGCGCGACCTCCGCACGCGCGGGAGCATCGCCGTCGAGGAATCGCGCCATGTCGACGACGGGCACGGCCCCGTCATGACGCGTCGTCATTTCCAGGCGCCTCCCGCGTTGCTGTACTTGAGCGAGTAGGCCGCCTTGTAGTCCAGCGACGCGGCGTAGATGCCTGCGCCCGACATGGTCTCGAAAAAGCGCTTCCAGCGCGCGTCGGACATCGCACCGGCGCCGGCCACGGTCGCGTCGCCCGACTTCACCATGGCGCGCTCGCGAAGTTGCTTCATCTTGTAGTGGAAGAGTGCCTCGTCATGCTTCGGGTCGGCTGCCAGCACCGCCTTGAGCGCCGGAGCGTAGTCGCCGTCGATGCATTGTTCCCACCCGGCGCGCGTGGCCTCGACGAAGGCCGCCACGGCCTTGTCATGCGCGTTGATGTAGCTGCGCATGCCGAACACGGTCGACGCATAGTTGTCGTAGCCGTAGTCGGCCAGCAGGATCGACACCGGCGGCTTCGGCAGGGCCCGGCCGAGCAGGATCGCGTCTTCGGTGATGTAGCCCTGCTGCACCGCCTTGGGGTCGGCGAGGAACGGCGTGGACGAGTAGGCATAGGCGCGCAGCTGGCTGTCGTCGAAGCCGTACTTCTGGCGCAGGAAGGCCCAGAACTCGGCCTGCGAGAACTTGGCGACCATCACCGGCCGTCCTTTCAGGTCCTCCAGCCTGGCGACGCCCTGGTCGGCATGCGCCACCAATGTCTGCGGGTCCTTCTGCAGGAAGGCCGCGATGGTCTGGCCGGGGATGCCGCGCGCCACCATGTTGAGCGTCGTGAAGCTCGAGCCCATGCCCAGGTCGAGTTCGCCGGCGGCCACCAGCAAGGGGATGTTGCGGTCCGGACTGCCGCCGATGAGTTCGACGTCGAGCCCGGCCTTCCGGTACAGGCCATTGGCCTGGGCCTGGAACCATCCGCAGTGCTCGGCCTGCGGGTACCAGTTCAGGCCGAAGCGGATCTTCTCCTGCGCCTGCGCGGGCAGGCACATGGCACCGGCAAGCGCGAGCAGGGGGACGGCCCTGCGCAGGCAGGACGAGAGAGGCTTGAAATTCAATGGACGCTCCAGGCGGTTTACGGACGGACATCTGGAGCAATGTCCCGCCGGTGGTGCACCGGCTGACCGCTTCTACTCCGCCGTGCCGGCAAGCAATCCGTGTGCCACCGAAGGCGCTAAAGCGTGTGGCTGCGGTCGCCCTCGGTGAAGCCGACGGCATCCCAAGGCTCGCCGTTGCAAAAACCGATCACCTTGAACAGCTCGCCCATCTCGTGCTCGTGCACCAGCCGCGCGGCCATTGCGCGCTGCGGGGTGTCGGCTTCCTCCATTTGCGCGAGCAGGCCGCAATTGAGGAGGAAGCGCGCTTGGCTGCAGTAGCCGAGCACGGTCATGCCGGCCTCCTGCCCGGCCAGGGCGACGCCGGTGAAGTTCACGTGCGCCGTGATGTCCTTCAACCCCACGTCCGCCAGAGCATTGCCGTCGGCCTGGTGGCCGCGGTGGCACATGACCGTGCCCATGTGGCGCTGCGGGTGGTAGTACTCCGATTCGGGAAAGCCGTAGTCCAGGAAGAATGCGGCGCCGTTGGCCAGCCGCTCGGCCAGGGTGGCGACGAAGGCCTCGGCGGGCAGGTGGATTTCGGTCAGGTAGTCGTGGTCGCCGGGGACCTCGAGCGGCGGCCGCAGGTCGGTCGGCTGGTCGGCATGGACGAGCGAGCCGTCCGGCGCCCGCGCCACGCCGCGCTCGAACCACTTGCCGCCGACGCGCGCCAGCAGCTTGACCGGCATGGCGTCGAGCACCTCGTTGCCGACCACCACGCCGTCCATGGCGTCGGGCAGTTCGCTGACCCACCGCACCTTGTCGCCCCACGCGGCCAGGGCGCGCTGCTGGCGCTCGCGCAGCGTGCCCGACAGGTCGACGATGGTGTAGCGCGCCACGCGCTCGCCGAGGGCGCCGAGCAGCTGTGCCGCCAGCGCACCGGAGCCGGCGCCGAACTCCCACACTTCCTGCGTGCCCGTGTGCGACAGCGCATCGCCGACGGCCACGGCCAGCGTACGGCCGAACAGCGGTGAGAGTTCCGGCGCGGTGACGAAGTCGCTGCCCGAGCGCGGCATCACGCCGAACTTGGTCAGCGCATTGGCGTAGTAGCCCAGGCCGGGGGTGTAGAGCGCGATGTCCATGAAACGGTCGAACGGCATCCAGCCATCGCCGCGCGCCAGTGCGGCGTCGATAATCGGATCCATCGGCTCGTCGTCTCGCGCGTTCGCGTTCGGCTCATTCATTGCAAGGAATCTATCAGGTGCTCCCATCCGCTCACAGGCAGGTGCTGGTGACCGGCGGCGGACGCCGGCTCGGCGCGGCGATCTGCGAAGCCTTCGCCCAGGCCGGCTGGCGGGTCTGGTGCCAGTATCGCGCCTCGAAGGACGAGGCGCTGGCGCTGTGCGAGCGCCTGCGCGCCGAAGGCGGCACGGCGCGGGCGGTCGAGGCCGACATCACCACCGAGGCCGGGCGCCGCGCGCTCATGGCAGAGGTTACCGCCGTTGCGCCACTGGATGCGGTGGTCAACAACGCATCGGCCTTCGAGCCCGACTCGGCACAGGACTTCGCGGCCGATGCAGCCGGGCGCCAGCTCGGGGTCAACCTGATCGCGCCGCTCGACTTCGCACGCCTGCTGGCCGCGCAGCCGCAGCCGGCCGGCACCGCGCCGGCCGACCGCTGCGCGCTGCACATCCTGGACCAGAAGGTCTACAACCTCAATCCCGACTATTTCACTTACACCGTCTCCAAGCTGGCGCTGGAGCGGGCGGTGGCGCTGCAGGCCCAGGCGCTGGCACCTTCGGCACGGGTGTGCGGGGTGTCTCCGGGCATCCTGTATGCAAGCGGGCCGCAGACCGGGGATAATTTCTCCCTGGCGGCGCGCGCCAACCTGATGCGCCGCCCGATCGACCCGGCCGACGTGGCACGAAGCTGCGTCTTCCTGGCCGAGACCGCCAGCGTCACCGGCAGCACGCTCAGCGTGGACAACGGCCAGCACCTGGTGCCCTTGCCCCGCGACATCATGTTCGTCGTCGACGAACTGCTGGCCGGCACGGCGCCTTCCACCCCTGCACCATGACTCACGCCCCCATCGACCCCCTGCTTGCCACCTGCCGCCGCGTCTTCCTGCGCGACTACGAGGTGTGGATCAACATCGGCGTGCACGAATTCGAGAAGCGCGCCGAGCAGCGCGTGCTGATCAACGTCGACCTGTACGTGCCGCTGGACGTGTCGACCCCCACCGCCGACGAACTCGACGAAGTGCTGGACTACGACTTCATCCGCCGCACCGTGGCCGAGCGGGTGCGGCGCGGCCACGTCCAGTTGCAGGAAACGCTCTGCGACGACATCCTGGCGCGGCTGATGGCGCACCCCAAGGTGCAGGCGGCGCGGGTGTCCACCGCCAAGCCCGACGTCTACCCCGACTGCGACGCCGTGGGCGTCGAGGTCTTCAGGAGCAAGCAATGAGCGCAGTGCTCGACCCGCAACAGCAGCAGGCCTACCAGGACGCCCGCACCAAGGCCGAGCGCGAGGCCCGGAAGCTGGACAAGCGCCTGTGCCGGCTGGTCGGCCAGGCCGTCACCGACTTCAACATGATCGAAGCGGGCGACAAGGTCATGGTGTGCCTGTCCGGAGGCAAGGACAGCTACGGAATGCTCGACATCCTGCTCAAGCTGCAGGCCCGCGCGCCGGTGCCGTTCGAGCTCATCGCGGTCAACCTCGACCAGAAGCAGCCGGGCTTTCCGCAGGACGTGCTTCCGAACTACCTGCGCGGGCTCGGCGTGCCGTTCCACATCGAGGAGCAGGACACCTACTCCATCGTCAAGCGCGTGGTGCCCGAGGGCAAGACGACCTGCGGCCTGTGCAGCCGGCTGCGCCGGGGCATCCTGTACCGCGTGGCCGACGAGCTGGGCGCGACCAAGGTCGCCCTGGGGCACCACCGCGACGACATCCTGCAGACCTTCTTCCTCAACATGTTCTTCGGCGGCAAGCTCAAGAGCATGCCGCCCAAGCTGGTGAGCGACGACGGCCGGCACGTGGTGATCCGGCCGCTGGCCTACGTGCCCGAAAAGGAACTCGTGGCCTGGGCCGCGCACCGCGGCTTTCCCATCATTCCCTGCAACCTGTGCGGCAGCCAGGAGAACCTGCAGCGCCAGGTGGTGGGCGACATGCTGCGCGACTGGGAGCGCAAGCACCCGGGCCGGGTCGAGAACATGTTCAACGCGTTGCAGAACGTGGCCCCCTCGCACCTGCTCGATGGAACGCTGCACGATTTCCGCGGTCTCAAGCCCACGGGCGTGCCCGACGCCGATGGCGACACCGCCTTCGACCCGCCGAGCTTTCCGGCGCCGACGGCCACGGTACGCATCGTGCAGGCCTGACGCGCGGCACCGCCTGCCACCACCGCACCTACCGGGAGACAGACCGATGAATGGCGCCCTTCCCACCCGTTGCCTTGCCCCGGCGGCGCTCGCAGTCCTGTTGTCCGGCTGCGCGACGAGCTGGACGGTCGAGAACCAGGTCACCAGTTTCTCGCGGCCACCCGGCGCCACGACACCGGCCACCTACCGCTTCGACCGCCTGCCGTCGCAACAGGCCCAGGAAGGCCCGCAACTCGAACTCGAAGCGATGGCCGCTATCGCCATGAGCAAGGTGGGCCTGCGCCGCGACGACGTCGCGCCACGCTATGCGGCCCAGATCAACGCCCGCGTCTCGGTCCAGATTTCTCCCTGGGCCGACCCGTGGGGACCCGGATGGTGGGGGCCCGGCTGGGGCGGCTACTACGGCCGGCCCTGGCCCTACTACGGCTATCCGCGCGCCGGCTTCGGCTACGGCTACGGCTGGGGCGGAGGCTGGTACGGCGGCGCCGGCGCGGCCTCGCCCTGGTACACCCGCGAGGTGAGCGTCGTGCTGCGCGAACTGCCGGGCAACCAGGTGGTATACGAGACGCGCGCCGTCAGCGACGGCCCCTACGCCGACAGCGGCCCGGTTCTCGCCGCCATGTTCCAGGCCGCGATGCAAGGCTATCCACGCCCGCTGGACGGCGTGCGGCGGGTCGACGTCACGATTCCGCTGGGCCAGGCGCCTCAGGCCGTGCAGCCGGTGCCGGACGGGCTGGCGGCCCCGGCCGCCGGCGATGCACCGGCGCCGGGCGCCACGGCGGCGCCAGCCGCGCCTGCCGCCGCGCCGGCACGGCCCTGACCGCGACATGGAGTTGCCGACCCGCCTGATCGCCGTGCGCCATGGCGAAACCGCCTGGAATGCGGACGCCCGCCTGCAAGGCCAGCTCGACATCCCGCTCAATGCCAAGGGGCGCTGGCAGGCGGCCAGGGTAGCGCAGGCGCTGGCGCAGGAGCCGGTTGCCGCCGTCTATTCGAGCGACCTGGCTCGCGCCTGGCAGACCGCCGACGCCATCGCCGCGCCGCACACGCTGCAGATCCGGCCCGAAGTTCGCCTGCGCGAGCGGGCCTTCGGCCAGTTCGAAGGACGCACCTTCGCCGACATCGAGCGAGAGCTGCCCGAGCAGGCCGAGCGCTGGCGCCGCCGCGATCCCGATTTCTCGCCGCCCGGCGGCGGCGAGGACCTGCGGACCTTCCAGGCCCGCGTGGTCGAGGCGGTGGGCGACCTCTCGGCCCGCCATGCCGGCGAGCTGGTGGTGCTCGTGGCCCATGGCGGCGTGATGGACGTGCTCTACCGGGCCGCCACCCGCCAGGCGTTGCAGGCCCCGCGCACCTGGCTGCTGGGCAACGCAAGCGTCAACCGCCTGCTCTACACGGCGCAAGGGCTCACTCTGGTGGGCTGGGCGGACGACACGCACCTCGCGGGCGACGCGCTGGACGAAGCCGCCGCCTGAGCCACCGCCGCCTCGGCGCTCCGCGCGCCAAGAAGCGGCCGGTTGCGCGCCGCACACGCGGGAAATCCCCGCAGCCTAGATAAGCCAAAAGCAATACGGACTTGTAACATACCGGCCCGGATTGTTAGCTTTTTGTATTATTTTTCGCCACAATGCCCACGATCCAGGGCTCTGGCGGTGAGGCTTGCGCATTTTTGGAAACAGATTGCGTCACGTCCGGGCGATACGCAAGCGCCCTATGCCGTTCGGGCAGCACCCTTTGGCAAATGGCGGCCCAGGGAGCAAGGACGCACCATTCAGTCCGGCCGCGCACACGATCCACAAGGGCAGAAACGCGCGAAGCCGGATACATGAAGTTTCATGGCGTGGTTGACGGAGGTTTGCGATGGTCCGCAGTGCTGAATTTGCCAAGGCAGGGAGGGAACCCGTTCGGGGACCGGCGCGCGGCCAGGACGTGCAGCCATGATGCGGGCCGGCAACGACGCGCCCGGCCAGCCCGGCGCCAACCTCCTGGAGCTCCTCCCCTCGCGCGGCCGCGAGGCCCGGCCCGGTGCCTCCCGCCATCGGCATCCGTGCGCGCAGCAACGCGCATGGGCCGCTGACGCAGGGCGCGCTGGCTGGGCCGCCGATGCGTGGCATGCCGCTGCCTGGGCCTGGCTGCGATGCGCCTGGCTCGGCCAGGCATCCTGGCTGGAACTCGGCTCCGACGGCGCCGCGGTGCGGCAAGCCGGGCTGGCCCCCACACCGGGCACCAGCAGCGCCGACTGGGTGGCCCAGGTCGACACCGCCCGCCGCGCGGCAGGCAGCAGCCCGGGCGGGGCCGAAGACATCTGCTGGCAGGCGATCGACGTCGCCACCGCCGCGGCATTGGCAAATGCTGGCGCCCATGCATGCATCGGCCTCGAGGCGGACGCGCTGTACCTCGACGACCCGCTGGACCGCATCGACCCCGCGGTGGCCCGATCGTGGCTGGCCGCCCTCGAGGAAGTCGCACAGCAGCTGCACGACATGCCGCAGGCGCCGCTGGCGCAATGCCCCGCGCTGGCGGCAGAGGACCGTGCGCGCCAGCTGGAACAATTCAATGCGCCGCTGCCGGCGCTCGATCGGTCGCTCACGGTAGACGGGACCTTTGCGCGCCGCGTGCAGGACGACCCGGCGGCCATCGCCGTGATCGACGGTCCGCTGCAGTGGAGCTACGCGGTGCTGGACCGCCAGTCGCGCCATGTGGCGGCACGGCTGGCCGCCGAGGGCGTGGTGCCCGGCGACCGCGTCGGCGTGCTGATGGAACGCTCGGCGTCGGCGCTGGCGAGCCTGCTGGGCATCCTCCGTGCCGGCGCCATTTACCTGCCCGTCCAGCCCGACTTTCCGGCCGGGCGCATCGCCTACATGCTGGACGATGCCGGAGTTCGCGTCCTGCTCATTGGCGCCGGCGCCGAGCTGCCCGCCATCCTGCCCCAGGGCATGCGGGTGCTCGCGGCCGACGCGCCGGACGACGCGCCGGGCGGACCACAAGCCGAGCCGACGCACGACGGCAGTGCCGGCGCCTACGTGATGTACACGTCCGGCTCGACCGGCCAGCCCAAGGGCATCGAGATCCAGCACAGTGCAATCCTGCGGCTGGTGACGCGGCCCAACTTCGTGCGCCTCGAGCGCGGCGACCGCGTGCTGCACGCAGCGCCGCTCGGATTCGACGCCGCCACGCTGGAAATCTGGGGGCCGCTGCTCAACGGCGGCTGCTGCGTCGTGCATGACGAGCGGGTGCCCAGCGGTCCCGGCCTGCAGCGCACCATCGCCGCGCACCATGTGCGCACGGCCTGGCTGACCGCGGCGCTGTTCAACGCGGTGGTCGACGACGACCCGGCCCACTTGCAGGGGCTGGAGCAATTGCTGGTCGGCGGCGAAGCGCTATCGGTCCCCCACGTCCGTCGCGCGCAGGCGGCGCTGCCGGGCACGTCGCTCATCAACGGTTACGGGCCGACCGAGTGCACCACCTTCGCCGCGACGCACGCGATCGCGCGCCCGCTGGCCGAGACCGCGCGCTCCATTCCCATCGGCAAGCCGATCAACGCCACCGTGCTGCGGGTGCTGTCGCCGAACCTCGCGATGCTGCCCGAAGGCATGGCGGGCGAGCTGTGCATCGGCGGGCATGGCCTGGCCCGCGGCTACCTGAACCGCCCGGCACTCGACACCGAACGCTTCGTCCCGGACCCGTTCGGTGCCCCGGGCGAGCGCCTGTACCGCACCGGCGACCTGGCACGCTGGCTGCCCGACGGCACGGTGGACTGCCTGGGCCGGATGGACGACCAGGTGAAGATCCGTGGCCACCGGGTCGAGCTGGGCGAGATCGAAGCGGCGCTGATGAGCCACGCCGGCGTGCGCTCGGCCGCCGTGCTGGCGCGTGCCGACGATGGCGAGCAGCTGCGCCTGGTGGCCTACCTGGTGGCGCATGGCGAACCGGTGCCGTGGAGCGCGCTGCGCGAATACCTGGCGCAGCGGCTGCCCGACGCGTTCCTGCCGGCGGCGCAGGTCTGGCTCGAACAGTTGCCGGTGACCGCCAACGGCAAGCTGGACCGCCGGGCGCTGCCCGAGCCGGCGCGCGAGCGGCCGGAACTGGCCCAGGCCTACGAGGAGCCGCGCAACGCCGCCGAGGCCAGCGTGTGCGCGGCGTTCGGCCGGGCGCTAGGGTTCGACCGCGTCGGGCGCCTCGACAACTTCTTCGACCTGGGCGGCGATTCGCTGCGCGTGCAACGCGTGCTCGCCGATCTGAAGAACGACCACCCCGCGTCCGCGCTGTCGGCCAACCTGTTCTTCCGCCAGCCCACGCCGCAAGCCCTGGCGCGGGCGATCGACGCCGGCGGCGATGCGAGTTCTTCGCTGCCCGCGAGCGCGCCGGGCGGCAGCGCGCCGGGCGGCAGCGCGCCGGCCGCGGACCGCGGGCGCGAGGCAGTGGCGCTGATCGCCATGTCGGGCCGCTTCCCGGGTGCCGACGACGTCGAGGCGCTCTGGGAAAACCTGGTGGCGGGCCGCGACACGATCACCATGTTCGACGACGCCACGCTCGACGCCGGCGTCAGCGCGGCTTTGCGTGCCGACCCCGACTACGTCAAGGCACGCGGCGTGATCGACGACGTGGAGAATTTCGACGCGGCCTTCTTCGGCATCAACCCGAAGGAAGCCGAACTGATGGACCCGCAGCAGCGCATCTTCCTCGAGTTGTGCTGGGAATGCATGGAGCGCGGCGGCTATGCGCCCGATCGTTGCGAGCGCCTGGTTGGCGTGTGGGGCGGCATGTACAACGCCACCTACTTCCAGCGCCACCTGAGCACGCGGCCCGACCTGGTCGAGGCAGTCGGCGAATTCCAGGTGATGCTGGGCAACGAGAAGGACTACATCGCCAGCCGGGTGGCGCACCGCCTGAACCTGCATGGTCCGGCGGTGAGCGTCCACACTGCCTGCTCGACCTCGCTGGTGGCCGTGCACCAAGCCTTCCGCGCGCTGCAGAACGGCGACTGCGACATGGCCCTCGCGGGCGGCGTCGCCGTCACCTGCCCCCCGCGCAGCGGCTATCTCTACAACGAGGGCTCGATGCTCTCGCCGGACGGGCACACGCGCAGCTTCGACAGCCGCGCCAGGGGCACCGTCTTCAGCGACGGCGCGGCCGTGGTGCTGCTCAAGCGCCTGTCGGACGCACTGGCCGATGGCGACCCGATCTACGCCGTGCTGCGCGGAACCGCCGTCAACAACGACGGCGGTGCCAAGGCGAGCTTCACCGCGCCCAGCGTGGACGGGCAGGCGCAGGTGATCGGCGCGGCCCTGGCCAACGCCGGGGTCGATCCGCGCAGCATCTCGTACGTGGAGACGCACGGCACGGCCACGCCGATGGGCGACCCCGTCGAGATCGAGGCCCTCACGCAGGCCTGGCGCCAGCACACGACGGACACCGGCTTCTGCCGCATCGGCTCGCTCAAGAGCAACGTCGGCCACATGGTGATCGCCGCAGGCGCTTCGGGACTGATCAAGGCGGCCCTCTCGCTGCACCACGAGAAGCTGCCGGCGTCGCTGCATTTCGAGTCGCCCAACCCGGCCATCGATTTCGACGCCACGCCGTTCCGGGTGAACGACCGGCTGTCCGCCTGGCCGCGCCACGACGCCACGCCGCGGCGGGCCGCCGTCAGCGCGTTCGGCGTCGGTGGCACCAACGCGCATGTGATCGTGCAGGAGGCGCCGCTGCGCGCACCGTCCGAGGCCGGCGAAGGACCGCACCTGCTGCAGCTGTCGGCACGCACACCCACCGCGCTGGCCGCCGCCTGCGCGCGGCTGGCGGAGCATCTCGAGGCGCACCCGGACATCCCGCTGGCGGACGTCGCCCACACGCTGCGCGTCGGCCGCACGCCTTTCGCACAGCGCGCGGTGGTCGTGGCCGATACGCCCGCGCAGGCCGCCGCCGCGCTGCGCACGGCCGACGCGCCGCGCCGAGCACAGGGCGCGACCGGCGCGCGCGTGCCGCAACCCGTTTTCATGTTTCCCGGCCAGGGCGCGCAGTACCCCGGCATGGGACGCACCCTTTATGCCAGCGGCCGCGCACCCCGGGCGGCGTTCGATGATGTCTTGCAATGCTTCGACGGGGTTCTGCCCTTCGATCTGAGCGAGCGCATGTTCTCGCCCGACCCCGCGGCGCTGGCGCCAACTTCGGTCACGCAGCCGGCAACCTTCGCGCTCGAGTACGTGCTGGCCCGGCAACTGCTCGGTCTCGGGCTGCAGCCCGCGGCGCTGATCGGCCACAGCGTGGGCGAATTCGTCGCCGCCGTGCTCGCCGGCGTGATGCGCCTCGAGGACGCGACCCGCCTGGTCGCCCGCCGCGGCGAACTGATGCAGGCGCTGCCGCCCGGCGTGATGCTGTCGGTGCGCTTGCCGGCCGAACAGTTGCAGGCGCGTCTTCCGGAAGGGCTCTCGCTGGCGGCGGACAACGGCCCGCAGGTCAGCGTCGCGGCAGGCCCGGCCGACGCGATCGAGGCGCTGCGCGCCGCGCTGGAAGCCGACGGCGTGGTCGCGCGCGTGCTGCAGACCTCGCATGCCTTCCACTCCGCCATGATGGACCCGGCCGTCGCTCCCTTCGAGCAACTGGTGCGCGGCATCGAACTCCAGGCGCCGCACCTGCCGCTGTATTCCACTCTCACCGGCGCCCTGCTGGCTCCGCACGAAGCGACCGACCCGCGCTACTGGGCACGGCACCTGCGCGAGCCGGTGCGCTTCTCGCCCGCGGTGCGCACGGCGACCGCTGCGCTGCCCGGTGCGGTGTTCGTCGAGCTCGGCCCGCGCAATACGCTGGCGACGCTGGTGCGCCAGCACGGCGGCGCGGCGCCGGCGCTGTCGCTGCTGTCGGACACGCCGGCCGAAGAAGCGCATGCATGGCGACTCGCCGCCGGACGCCTGTGGGCGCTGGGCGCCGGACTCGACCTGGCTGCCCTGGACGCGCGCAACGACAAGCGGCGCCTGTGCCTGCCGACCTACCCGTTCGAACGCAAGCGCTGCTGGGTGGATATCGCGCATGCGCCGGCGGCCGCCGTGACCGCCATCACTTCTGTGTCCATGCCCGTGGCCGAACCGGTCGCGGCCCTCCCTCTTCCAATGCCGACCCCTGCAATTCCGGAGCCGACCATGACCGCCGCCAGCACCGACCGCCGCGCCGACCTCGCCCAGCGCCTGCGCACCCTGTTCGAGGACATTTCCGGCATCGACCTGGCACAGGCCGATGTCTCGTCGCCGTTCGTCGAACTGGGCCTCGATTCGCTCACGCTCACCCAGGCCGCAACGCAGGTGAAGAAGACCTTCAAGGTCAACGTCACGTTCCGCCAGCTGATGGAGAGCTTGCGCAGCTTCGGCGCACTGGCCGAGTACCTCGACGGCAGCCTGCCGCCGGAGCAATCCGCGCCGGCGGCAGCCGCGGCTGGCAATGTTCCGGCGGCCACCGCCGCGGCAGCGCCGGCCATGCTGCCAGTGTCGCCCACCCTGCCGGCGGCAATGGCCGTCCCGATGCAGCCGATGGCCGGACTGCCGATCGGCGAGGGGTCGCTGGTGCAGCAGTTGATCGCACAGCAGATGCAACTGATGCAGCAGCAGCTGGCCTTGCTCTCAGGCGGTGCGAGCATGCAGCAAGGCGTTGCGCCGGCCGCGGTTCAGCCCGTGCCTGCCGCGCCTGCAGCCGCCGAGACATCCGCACAGGCCGCACAGCCCACGCCGGCCGCCGCCGGCCAGCCGGCCGCGCCAGCAGACGATGCGCAGGGCCCGATCAAGTACGACGTGAAGAAGGCCTTCGGCGCCATCGCTCGGATCCACACGCAGAACAAGGAGATCACCGAGCGGCAGAAGGCGCGCCTGTCGGCCTTCGTGCGGCGCTACACCGAGCGCACGGCCCGGAGCAAGGAATTCACCGTCGCCAACCGTCCGCACATGGCCGACCCGCGCGTGGTCAACGGGTTCCGGCCGGTAACCAAGGAGATCACCTACCAGGTCGTCATCGAGCGCACCAAGGGATCGCGCATGTGGGACCTGGACGGCAACGAATACGTGGATGTGCTCAACGGGTTCGGCATGAACCTGTTCGGCTGGCAACCCGACTTCGTGCAGGAGGCCGTGCGCAAGCAGCTGGACCTGGGCTACGAGATCGGGCCGCAGCACCCCCTCGCGGCGGACGTCACCAGGCTGATCTGCGAACTGACCGGATTCGACCGCGCCGCGCTGTGCAACACCGGCTCTGAATCGGTGATGGCGGCGGTGCGCATCGCCCGTACCGTCACCGGGCGCAACACGGTCGTGCTGTTCACCGGCTCCTATCACGGCACCTTCGACGAAGTGCTGGTGCGCGCAGGCCGCAACGCCAAGGGGCTGCCGGCCGCACCGGGCATCATGAGCGGCATGTTCGGCGACGTGCGGGTGCTCGAATACGGCACGCCCGAATCGCTGCAGTTCATCCGCGACAACGCCGACGACCTGGCCGCGGTGCTGGTCGAAGTCGTGCAGAGCCGGCGCCCCGACTTCCAGCCGCGCGAGTTCGTGCACGAGCTGCGCGCCATCACCGAGCAGTCGGGCACCTGCCTGATCTTCGACGAGGTGATCACCGGCTTTCGCGCGCATCTGCGGGGGGTGCAGGCCATCTTCGGCGTACGCGCCGACCTGGCCTGCTACGGCAAGGTGATCGGCGGCGGGTTCCCCGTCGGAGTGATCGCCGGCAAGCGCCAGTTCATGGACGCGCTCGACGGCGGTGCCTGGCAGTACGGCGACGACTCCATTCCCAGCGTGGGCGTGACCTACTTCGCCGGCACCTTCGTGCGCCACCCGCTGGCACTGGCTGCGTGCAAGGCTTCGCTCGAGCACCTCAAGCAGGCCGGCGAAGGCCTCCAGACGCAGCTCAACCTGCACACGGCGGCCATGGCCGACGAACTCACGGCCTTCTGCCGCGAGGTCGGCGCGCCGATCGAGATCCGCTATTTCGCGTCGCTGTGGCGGGTCAGCTGGCAGGAAGACCATCCGCTGCAGGACCTGCTGTTCGCCATGATGCGCAGCCGCGGCGTGCACATCCTCGACAACTTCCCCTGCTTCATGACCACGGCGCACACGCACGAGGACATCGCGCTGATCAAGCAGGCCTTCAAGGAATCCGTGGCGGAGCTGCAGGAGGCGGAGTTCCTGCCGCGCAATGCCACCGCCAGCGCGGGCATGGACGCCTCGCGCCCGCCGCTGCCCAATGCGCGGCTGGGCCGCGACAAGGACGGCCAGCCGGCATGGTTCATTCCCGACCCGGCAGCGGCGGGCAAATTCAAACGCGTGGAAGCGTGACGACGACATGAACACCCTTACTGACGATCAGTCCCTGGCCTTCGACCCGTTCGCCGCCGGCGCGATCGAGCGCGTCTACGACAGCACCGAGGCGCAGCGCGAAATCTGGCTGGCCGACCGGCTGTCGCCCAAGGCTTCGCTGGCCTACAACGAATCGGTCAGCCTGGTGCTGCGTGGCCGGCTGTCGGTCGACGCGCTGCGCAGTGCGCTCGATCAGACCGTGGCGCGCCACGAGTCGCTGCATGCGACGCTGTCCGGCGACGGCATGCAGCTGCTCGTGGGCGAGCCGCCGCGGCACGAACTGATGCTGCACGATCTCAGCGGGCTCGATGCGCATGCACGCGACGCAGCGCTGGCCCGCGCGCGCGCCGCCGCCGTGGAAACGCGGTTCGAGCTCGAGCAGGGGCCGCTGCTGCGCGCCGAACTGCTGCGATGCGGACCCGAACAGCACGAGTTGCTGCTGACGGCGCATCACATCGTTTGCGACGGCTGGTCCTGGGGGCAGATCATCGAGGACGTCGGCCTGTTCTACGCGCAAAGCCTGGGGCGCGGCGACGGCCCGCTCGCCACGCCGGAGCGCTACGAGGACTACGTTCGCTGGGAAATCGCCGAGGCCGCCAGCGCGCAGATGCAGGAACACACGCGCTACTGGATCGAGCGCTTCGCCGGCGGCAGTGCGCCGGTGCTGGATCTGCCCACCGATCGCCCCCGGCCCGCCGTACGCGGCTTCGAGTCGCGCCGCGTCGACGTGACGATCGAGGGCGACCTCCTGCGCCAGGTGCGCAAGCTCGGCGCCGCCTCCGGCGCCAGCCTTTTCGCCACGCTGTTCGGCGCCTTCGCCGGCACCATGCAGCGGCTCACGCAGCAGGCCGACCTGGTGATCGGTGTGGCTGCCGCCGGACAGTCGGCGGCCAGCATGCCCGGCCTGGTCGGCCATTGCGTCAACGTGCTGCCCATCCGCATCGCCGTTGACGACAGCGTGGGCATGGACGCGCTGGTGAGGCAGTCCAGCGGCACCCTGCTCGACGCATTCGAGCACCAGACCCTGACCTACGGCACGCTCCTCAAGAAGCTGCAGCCGGCGCGCGACCCGAGCCGGCCGACGCTGGTGAGCGTGGTGTTCAACCTCGACCAGGAGGCAGCCGTACCGGCCGGCGCGTTCCCGGAACTGGACGTCGAGGTCGTCGCCAACCCGCGGCACTTCGAGAACTTCGAGCTCTTCCTCAACTGCACCCCGAGCGCCGCGGGCCTGCGGCTGGAGTGCCAGTACAACACCGGCCTGTTCGACGAGGCCAGCGTGCGGCGCTGGCTGACGCTGTTTCGCACCGCGCTGACGCGCTTCGCCGCCACCCCCTCGCTGACCGTCGCGCAGGCCTTCGCGCCCGCAGCCGACGAACTCGACCTGCTGGCCACGTTCAACCGCCCAGCGGCCCAGGCGACCCGCGAGGAACTGCTGCATGTCTGCTTCGAGCGGCGGGCCGCCGCTTCGCCGGACGCCACGGCCCTGCGGCTGGGCGAGCGCACGGTGAGCTATGGCGCGCTCAACGCGCAGGCCAATCGCATCGCGCATCGCCTGCTGGCCCTGGGCGTGCGGCCCGACAGTCTCGTGGCCATCTGCGTCGAGCGCAGCGTCGAGATGCTGGCCGGCATCCTGGGCATCCTCAAGGCCGGCGGCGCTTATGTGCCGCTGGACCCGAGCTACCCGCCCGAACGGCTGGCACATGCGCTGCGCGACAGCGCGCCGGCGGCGCTGCTGACCCAGTCGCATCTGGCCGCCCGCCTGGAGCCCGGAGCCGCGCCGGTGATCCTGCTCGACGAGGATGCCCTGCTGGCCGACCAGCCGACGCACGACCCCGATCCGGCGGCGCTGGGACTGACGCCCGCCCACCTGGCCTACGTGATCTACACATCGGGCTCGACCGGGGTTCCCAAGGGCGTGCTGGTGGAGCACCGCCAGGTCAGCCGCCTGTTCGGTTCCACCGAACCCTGGTACGGGTTCGACGAGCGGGACACGTGGACGCTGTTCCATTCCTTCGCCTTCGACTTCTCGGTGTGGGAAATCTGGGGCGCCCTGCTGTACGGCGGGCAACTGGTGATCGTGCCGCAGCTCACCACCCGCGATCCGCAGGCCTTCTACCAGCTTCTGTGCGACCAGGGCGTGACCGTGCTCAACCAGACGCCCAGCGCATTTCGCCAGCTGATGGCGGCGCAGGCCGAAGCCGACCCGGCGGCCCGACACCGCCTGCGCACCGTCATCTTCGGCGGCGAGAAGCTGGAGCCGGCCTTGCTCAAGCCCTGGTTCCAACGCGCAGCCAACGCGGATACCCGCCTGGTGAACATGTACGGCATCACCGAGACCACGGTGCACGTGACCTACCGGCCGCTGAATGCGTCGGATGCCGACCAGATCGGCACCAGCCCCATCGGCGAGCGCATCCCGGACCTGCAGATTCACGTGCTCGATGCGCACCGCCAGCCCGTGCCGATCGGCGTGGTGGGCGAGCTGTACGTCGGGGGTGCCGGCGTCGCCCGTGGCTACCTGAACCGTCCCGAGCTGAATGCCGAACGCTTCATCCCGGACCCCTTCTCCGGCAGGCCGGGTGCCCGCCTCTACAAGACCGGCGACCTGGGCCGGTACCTCGGCGATGGCAGCCTGGAATACCTCGGCCGCAACGACTTCCAGGTCAAGATCCGTGGCTTTCGCATCGAGCTGGGCGAAATCGAGGCACGCCTGGCGGCCTGCGAGGGCGTGAGCGAAGTCGCCGTGATCGCGCGCGAGGACGTGCCCGGCGACGTGCGCCTGGTCGGCTACGTCAGTGCGAAGGCCGGGGCCACGCTCTCGCCGGCAACGCTGCGCAAGACGCTGGGGGCATCGCTGCCCGACTACATGGTGCCGGCCGCCATCCTGCTGCTGCCCAAGCTGCCGCTCAATGCCAGCGGCAAGCTGGACCGCAAGGCGCTGCCCGCGCCGGACCTGCAGGGCATGCTGGGCACCGCCCCGCGTGCACGCATCGAACCCGCCAGCGACCTGGAGCGCCTGGTGCTCGGTCACATGGAGCAGGTTCTCAGCCTGCCCGGCCTGAGCATGGACGACGACTTCTTCGCCCTGGGCGGACACTCCCTGTTGGCGGCGCGCCTGATGGCCGCGCTGGGCCGCGCACTGGATACGAAGCTGCCGCTGGCCATGCTGTTCCAGGCGCCGACCGCGCAGCGCCTGACGCTCGCCATCGAGCAGGGCCGCGCTCAGGGGCAAGAGGCCCCGCGCGTGACCATCGATCACCGCGGCGACCAGCGCAGCGCGCCGCTCACGCCGATGCAGGAGCGCATCCGGTTCATCGAGGAGCTGCACCCCGGTCGGCCGCTCTACAACGCGCCCTCGGGCCACCGCCTGTTCGGCCGGCTCGACCTGCCGGCCCTGGAAGCCACGCTGCGCGAGATGGTGCGAAGGCAGCCCGCGTTGCGCACGCGTATCGGCACCGACGAGACAACCGGAATGCCTGCCGCGCTGGTGCTCGACCGGCTCGCTTTCACGCTCCCGGTAGAAGACTTGCGCGACATGCCGCAGCCAGAGCGTGAAGCCGCGCTGCACGCACGCCTGCAAGTGCTGGCCGGCACTCCGATGGACATCCACCACGCGCCCTTGTGGCGGATGGCGCTGTACCGGGTGGAGGACGAGGAGCACGTGCTGGGCTTCGTGCCGCACCACCTGATCTGGGACGGCTGGTCCTTCGACGTCTTCCAGAGCGAGTTGGCGGCGATCTACAGCGCGTTTGCGCAAGGCAAGCCCAGCCCCCTGCCCGAACTCGCTATCACCCATGGCGACTACGCCGCCTGGTATGCGCAATGGCTCACCCAGCCCGAGGCACAGGCGCAACTGGCCTACTGGAAGGAACGCTTCTCGCAGTTGCCCCCGTCGCCGCCGGCGCGCACCGACATGCCGCGCAGCGCCAGCCAGACCGGCCAGGGACGCAGCTGCTTCCTGAACATCGACCGCCGCACCACCGATCGCCTGTACGAAGTGGCGCGCCGGCACGACGTGACGCTCAACATGCTGACCCTGGGCGTGCTTGCGCTGATGATGGGCAGCGTGATCGGCACCGACTCGATCGTGGTGGCGACGCCGGTGCGCGGACGGGACGTGCCCGAGCTCGAGCCGGTCATGGGCTTCTTCAACAACCTGATGCCTCTTCCATTGGAGACCGGCGGCGCGCAGACGCTTGGCGCCTACCTGCAGGCCGTCAAGCGCGAACTGGTGGCCTCGATGGACCGACAGCAGACGCCTTTCGAGTACCTGGCCACGGAGCCCGAGTTCTCCCGGCGCATGCACGGCGGCTCCTTCTACCAGGTGCTGTTCTCCTACCAGGACGCGCGCGAGCGGTCGCTGTCCATCGGCGCGCTGCGGCACGAACAGCTGCACGTTCCGCAACTCGGCGCCACCGACGACCTGGGCCTGTGGCTGATGGAAAAGGCGCACGGCCTGGCAGGGGCCATCACCTACAACGCCGACATCTACCACGCCCAGACGGGGGAAACCTTCCGGGAGCGCTACCTCGAGTTGCTCGAGCGCGTGATCGAGCGACCCGAGGCCACGCTGGCCGAACTCGCCGAGCCGGGCAACTCCGGCGCCGCGCGGCTGCTGGCCCGCCTGGCCGCAACGCAGGACGCCGCGCCGGCCCCGATCCAGGTTCGAGGAAAGGCGATCGACCTGCTGCCGCCCGAGCAGGCACAGCTGGCGCAGATCTGGGCCAACCTGCTGGGCATCGACGACGACGACATCCGGGCGACGGACAACTTCTTCGACCTGGGCGGGAATTCGTTGCTGGCCATGCGCGCCATCCAGCAGACCGAGCAGTTGCTCGGCCAACGCATCGAGGCGCGCCGCTACGTGTTCGAAAGCCTGGCGCAGCTGGCCGCCAGCCTGGCCGAGCCCCCGGCGCCGCTGCCCGTGGCCGCCCTCAAGGAAGCGCCACCCAGGCGCGGCTTGATGGACCGGATGTTCTCCTCGCTGGGCGGCCGCAAGTGAGCATGGCGGCGCACATCCGGTCGAACGAACGGCTGCGCCGCTTGCCGGACATGCTGGGCTGCCAGCTGTGGGTGCTGTCGCTGGACCTGCCGGTCTCGCCGTCGGACCGTGCGGTGCTGGACGAGGCCGAGCTCGGGCGCGCGGCACGGCTGGTGTTCGAGCGCGACCGCCATCGCTTCGTCGCCGCCCGAGCAGCGCTGCGCCGGGTTCTCGGACAGTGCCTCGGCCAGAAGCCCGAAGCCGTGAAACTGGTCGCCGGGCCGCATGGCAAGCCGGGCCTGAGCGACGCGCCGCAACTTCGCTTCAACCTGAGCCACAGCCTCGATGTGGGCGTGATCGCGCTGGATGCCACGTCGCTCACCGAACAGCGGGAGCCGGTCGGCGTCGACGTGGAATGGCTGCGCCCGATCCCCGACGCGATGGCGCTCGCCGCCGACCTTTTCGAGGCAGCGGAATGCGATCAGCTGGCCAGTCTCGCGGAACCTCAGCGCAGCCATGCGTTCCTGATCGGCTGGACACGCAAGGAGGCGTGCCTGAAGGCGCTTTCCACCGGCTTCTCCGGGTCCGCGCACGTCGCGACGGGGCTGTCGGAGGAAGGCCGCATCGCGCGCTGGCGAGACGGCTCGCCCCGGCACGAGGCGCACGTCCGTTCCTTCGAACTGCCGGCGACAGGCGCCGTCGCGGCGCTCGCCCGCCTGCAGGAAGCGCCTGCCGCCCATGAATCCCACGGCCGCGCAGCCGCGGCCATCGCCCCATGACGCCCATTCGATTCGGCCCGCTATCACGCCGCCTGTTCGGCCTGTTCCACCCCGCCGACGAGCGCACGGCCAACGGCAGCGCCGCGCTGCTGTGCAATCCCTTCGGCCACGAAGCCATGCGCACGCACCGGTTCTACCGCCTGCTGGCCGAACGGTTGTCCAGGCAAGGCGTGGCGGTGCTGCGCTTCGACTACTACGGCACCGGCGACTCGCCCGGCACCGACGAGGACGGCGAACTGCAAGGTTGGGTGCAGGACATCCTGGAAGCCCAGCGCGAGCTTCTGCGCCGCAGCGGCGCGCGCCGGGTCGTGTGCTTCGGCGCCCGCCTGGGCGCTCGACTGGCCATGATGGCCGCCCCGCAGGCCGGCGCCGGCATGCAGCGCCTGGTGGCGTGGGACCCGGTCGTCGATGGTCGCCACTACCTCGAGTCACTTGGCCAGGCGCAACTGGAGGAACTGGAGGCGGGTCACATCATTCCGGATCCGGCCTGGCGCCGGGGCGTGAGCCGCGACCCTTTGTACTTTTCCGGCGAAAGCCTGGGCTTTGCCATCTCCAGCACGTTGCGCGCCCAGTTGCTGGAGCTCCAACCCGACTCGCCGTGCCGGCTGCCGCACGCGGTCGTCGTGCGGGTGATCGCCAGCGAACGGGACGCACGGGTGGCCAGATGGGTCGAGCACGCGAAGGCACAGAACCCGCAGGCGCGCATCGCGTTGTCGCCGTTCGAGCATCAGCTGATCTGGACCTCCAATCCCTTTGCGCAAAACGAGCTGGTTCCGGCCGAGGCGCTGCAGAAGATGGTGGGCGAACTCCATGAACGTTGACGAAAACACCCTTTCCTTCGGGCCGGAGCGCAACCTGATCGGTATTCTCAGCGAGCCCGCGCAGCCCTCCGTGCAGGCGCGCGTCGGCTGCCTGCTGATCAACGTGGGCATCAACCACCGCATCGGACCGCGCCGCATCAACGTCAAGGCCGCGCGCGAACTCGCCCAGGCCGGAATCCCGAGCCTGCGCATCGATCTCTCCGGCGTGGGGGACAGCCGGGCCTCGGCGCAGCCCCACGGCTTCCGGCAACAGTCGCTGCTGGACATGCAGGCGGGCCTGGATCAGTTGCAGGCGAGCACCGGCCTGACGCGCTTTATCGTCCTGGGCATCTGTTCGGGCGCGGCAAACGGCCTGACGCTGGCCGTGAACGACCCGCGCGTGGTCGGACTGCTGATGGTCGACGGCCACATCTTTCTCACGCGCCAGGTGCGCATGGTGCGCAAGCTGCGCATCCTGGCCGCGTTTCCGTTCAACCCGTCCGTGCGGCGTGGCTTCGGCGCCTGGAGCGACTGGATGGGCTGGCTGCGGGCGCCGGGCGACCGGCAGGCACGCGAGCGCTTGCGCACGCGCCTGTTCGGCCGCGTCGGGCCGACCACGACAGAGGAAACGGGCCTTCTCACCGAGGCATCGGCCGAGCGCACCGGCGAGGAATTCACGCGCGACATGAAGCAACTGGTCACGCGCGGCGTCGACGTCTACCTGGTCTACACGGCCTCGCTGCTATCGGCAGACGGCGGCGGCGCCCTGCTGCGCGGTCTGGGCCCGCAGGACTTCCTCTCGCGCGTACGCTACGACCACTTCGCGGACCTGGACCACACGGCGACGCTCCTGAGCGCGCAGCGGCGCCTGCTCGACGCCGCCGGCGCGTGGGCCGCGCGCGTGAATGCGGCGCAACCCGCGCCGGAAGCGGCGCCGAGCCCGCTGGCGGACACCCCCAGGCCGGCCGCCCCGGCATTGGCCCCGCTGGAGCAGCGGCTGGCTTCGCACGGTGCCTGACCGCGCGCCCCGCGGGGTGCCTCAGGCGGCGGAGCGCACCGCCGCCGCAGCCTCGGTCTCGGGCAGGTCGCGCAGCGGCCCGCTCCCGCTGTACCGGTCCAGCGCCAGGTAGATCGCCGGGGTGATGTAGAGCGTCACCACCTGCGAGAAGATCAGCCCGCCGACCACCGCAATGCCCAGCGGCTGGCGCAGCTCTGCGCCGGCGCCGAGGCCCAGCGCGATCGGCAAGGCGCCGGTCATCGCGGCGAGGGTCGTCATCAGGATCGGGCGGAAACGCAGGCGGCAGGCCTCGCGGATGGCCTGTACCGGCGCCATGCCCTCGGCGCGCTGGGCCTCCAGCGCGAAGTCGATCAGCATGATGGCGTTCTTCTTGACGATGCCGATCAGCAGAAGAATGCCGATGGTGGCGATCAGGGTCAGGTCGAGCTTGAACAGCACCAACGCCAGCAGCGCGCCCACCACCGCCGACGGCAGGCCGGCCAGGATGGTGATGGGGTGGATGTAGCTCTCGTAGAGCACGCCCAGCAGCACGTAGATCACCAGCACCGCGATCACCAGCAGCGCCGCCTGGCTGCCCTGCGAGCTCTTGAACACCGCCGCGTCGCCGCCGTAGCTGGTGATGATCGACTGCGGCAGCTTGATCTCGTGCGTATAGCGGTCGATCGCCGCGGTGGCGTCGCCCAGCGGCGCCCCCGGCGCCAGGTTGAACGACACCGTGACCGCCTGCAGCTGCCCCTGGTGGTTCACCGCGGTCGGCCCGACGGTGCGCTTGACGTGGGCGAAGGCCGACAGCGGCACGAGCTGGCCGGCCTTGTTGCGCACCGACAGGCGCGCCATGTCGGACTCGAACTGGCGGTCGTCATCGGCCGCCGAGAGGATCACCTGGTAGGTGTTGCTGGCCCCGTAGATGCTGCCGATCTGCCGGTCGCCGAATGCGTTGTAGAGCGCGGTGCGGATCTGCTCGATGTCCACGCCCACCACGCCGGCCTTGTCGCGGTCGATCTCGAGCGAAGCCTGCAGGCCGCTGTTCTGCGAATCGCTGGTCACGTCGCGGAAGATCGGGTCCGTGCGCATGTGCGACATCAGCTTTTCGGACCAGTCGCCCAGCGCGCCGGAGTTCACGCTCTGCAGCGTGTACTGGAAGCGCGCCTTGCTGGCGCGCCCGCCAAGGCGCAGGTTCTGCACCGGCTGCATGTAGACCGCAATGCCGGGCACCGCGCGCACGCGCTTGCGCAGCGACTCCATCACCTGCGGCATGGCCGGGCGCTCGCCGCGCGCCTTGAGCACCAGGAAAAGCCGGCCGGAATTCTGCGTGGTGGCCGAGCCGCCGACGCCGACGAAGGAGTTGACGTAGTCCACGCTCGGGTCGCTGCGCAGGACCTCGGCCACGCGATCCTGCAGCGCCTGCATGGCCGGGAAGGAAATGTCCTCGGCCGCCTCGGTCACCACCGACACCTGGCCGATGTCGTCCTCGGGAAAGAAGCCCTTGGGGATCACCCAGAACAGCCAGGCGGTGAGTGCGAACGTGCCCACGGCAAGCGCGAGCATGAGCGGCCGGCGCTCGAGCGTCCAGTCGAGCGTGCGCATGTACAGACCATGTACCGCGCGGTAGCCGCGCTCGAAGACGCGGCCGACGACGGTGCCCGGCTCGGGGTGCGATTCCTCGTGGTCGGCGTGCGCGTCCGGTGCCTGCGTGGCGCCTTTCGCCCGGGGCATGCGCGCGGCGAGCATCGGCACCAGCGTGAGCGACACCAGTGCCGACACCATCACCGCCAGCGCCACCACCACCGCGAATTCGTGGAACAGCAGCCCGATCACGCCGGGCATGAAGAACACCGGGATGAACACCGCCACCAGCGACACCGAGATGGAGATGATGGTGAAGCCGACCTCGCGCGCCCCGCGCAGCGCCGCCGCCATCGGGGCCATGCCCTTCTCGATGTAGCGCATGATGTTCTCGAGCACCACGATCGCGTCGTCCACCACCAGGCCGACGGCAAGCGTGATGCCCAGCAGCGAGACGTTGTCCAGGCTGTAGCCCAGGCCCCAGAGCAGGGCTACCGCGCCGATGAGCGAGATCGGAATGGTGGCGGCCGGGATCAGGGTCGCCACCAGCCGGTGCAGGAACAGGAAGATCACCAGCACCACCAGCACGATGGTGCCCAGCAGCGTGAGCTGCACGTCATGCACCGCCTCGCGGATGGAGATCGAGCGGTCGTTGACCACCCGGATCTCGACCGACGACGGCAGTTGCGCCTGGAAGCGCGGCACCAGGCTGCGCACCGCATCCACCACCTGCACGGTGTTGGCGTCGGGCTGGCGGTCCACCGCCAGCGAGATCGAGGCCCGGCCGTTGAAGCTGCTGCCGGTCTTGATCGACTCGTAGCTGTCCTCGATGGTGGCGACCTCGTCCAGCCGCACCGGCGCGCCGTTGCGCTGGGCCACGATGAGCCGGCGGAAATCCTCGGCGCGCAGCAGCTGCTCGTTGGCCTGGATCGTCAACGTCTGGCGGGGCCCGTCGAGCACGCCCACGGGCGTGTTGGCGTTGGCCGAGCGCACCGCCGCGGCGAGTTCGTCGAGCGTGATGTTGCGCGCATTCAGGCGGTCGGTGTCGACCTTCACGCGCACGGCAAAGCGCTTCTGGCCGAACACACGCACCTGCGCCACGCCGGCGATGGTCGACAGCGTCGGGGCGACCAGGTTCTCGGCATAGTCGTTGAGCTCGGCCGGCGACATCGACTCCGACATCAGCGCGATGAACAGCACCGGCGCATCGGCCGGGTTCACCTTGCGGTACGACGGCAGCTCCGTCAGCTCGGCGGGCAGCTGGCGCTGCGCGCGCAGCAGCGCCGCCTGCACGTCGACCGCGGCCGCATCGATGTCGCGGTTGGTGTCGAACTCCAGCGTGATCGACGTGTTGCCCTGCGTGTTGACCGAGCTGATGGTCGACAGCCCCGGGATGGTGGAGAACTGCTTCTCCAGCGGCAGCGCCACCGACGAGGCCATGGTGTCCGGACTGGCGCCTGCCAGCCGCGCCGAGACGTTGATGACCGGCGTGTTGTAGCTGGGCAGCGCCGCCACCGGAATGCGCAGGTAGGCGTAGATGCCCAGCAGCACCACGGCGCAGGACAGCAGCACCGTCATCGCGGGACGGCGGATGCACAGCTCGGAGATGTTCATGTCCGGCTCCGCACCGGCGCTTCGGCCCCGCTCGACGGCACGGCCGAGGCCGCGTTCGGGCCACGCGGCGCGGCCGCCGGCGACGGCGATGCCGGCGACGTTTCAGGCGCCGCGGCGGGTGCCGGCGCGGCGGCGGCCGCATCGACGCGCACCTTGCCGTTCGGGCGCACGTTCTGCTTGCCTTCGACCACCACCTGTTCGCCCGGCTCCACCCCGCGCACGGCCACCTGCGTGCCCATCGACTGGAGCGTCTGCACCTTGCGCGGGCTGGCGGTGCCCGAAGCATCCACGACGTAGACGGTCAGGCCATCGGCCAGCTGCATCACCGCCGCGGCCGGCACCACGGTCGCGCCCACGAAGGTGCTGACGGTGACCCGCGTCTCGACGAACTGGCCGGGCCAGAGGTTCTGGCCGGCGTTGTCGAACACCGCCTTGGCGCGGACCGTGCCGATCTGCGGGTCGACCGCGTTGTCGACGAAGTCCAGCACCCCGCGCACGGGCGCGCGCCCCGGCACCACCGCGTCGACCGGCGCCCGGCGCCGCGCGGCCTCCAGCAGGTCCTGCAGGCGCGCCTCGGGCACCGGGAAGCTGACCGCGATCGGGTCGAGCTGGGTGATCGTCAGCAGCGTGGTCGTCGGCTGGACCAGGCTGCCGGGGTAGATGTTGACCGCGCCGATGCGTCCGGCAATGGGCGCGCGCAGGGTCGAGAAGCTCAACGCCACCTGGGCGGCCTGCACGGCGGCCTTGTCGGCGGCCACGGTGGCCCGCTGCGCGTCGAGTTGCGACTGGGTCGCGTCGGTGGCGCTGCGGGAGATGAAGTTCTGCGCCAGCAGTTCGCGGCTGCGCCGGAATTGCCGCTCCAGGTCGGCCAGCGTGGCCTCGTCCTTGAGCTGTTGCGCCCTGGCCTTGGCCAGGTTGGCCTGGTCGGCCCGCTCGTCCAGGGTGAACAGCAGCTGTCCTTGCTTGACGAACTGGCCTTCCTTGACGTGCACTTCGCGCACGGTGTTGGTGATCTGCGGGCGCAGTTCCACGCTGTTGAGCGACACGACGCTGCCATTGACCTGCACCGTCACCGGCACGTCCTGGCGCACGGCGCGCGCCAGCGTCACCAGGGCGGGGGCGCCCGTCTGAGGGACTGCCGACGAGGCAGCGGGCGTCGCGGCCGGGCGGGCAACGACCCACCACCAGGTGGCACAGCCGAACGCGGCGACGGCCACCAGGGGCAGGATGACTTTCTTCTTCATGGGACGAAATACAACAGCGCGAACCAAGCCGGGACGATAGTGTTAATGATTGCAACGATTGCCGCCCACTGAGCGCGGTTCCCGTCGCCATGGCCGTAAAGATAAGTAAAGGCACGGGCCGGCCGGGCGTGCGCGGGCTCCTTACAATCTCGCCCTCAGCCTCTGGATATACCCCATGAACCGCTGCCTTGCGCATTGTCTTGCTTCCGCCGCGCTGTTGCTGGCCGCCGCCCCCGCGGCGTTCGCCCAGGAGCTGCCGGTCCAGACCCAGAACGAAGCCGCCGTCGGCGGCCGCACTTTCCCGCCCGGCACGCTGCGCGGCGAGGTCGAGTTCCTGGCGCCGCCCATGATCGAGCTCGACGGGCAGGCCACGCGCCTGTCGCCCGGCTCGCGCATCCAGAACGCCCAGCGCATGCTGGTGCCGCCGGCCGCGCTGGCGGGCCAGAGCTTCGTCGTGAACTACACCCGCGACGCCGCCGGCGGCGTACGCGACATCTGGCTGCTGACGCCCGAGGAAGCGAAGACCGATCGCGCCGGCGTCGACAAGCCCTTCTTCAACTTCTGGCCTTTTGCCTCGAACGCGGCGCCGGTGGACAACGGCACGACGCCGTACAACCAGCTGCCGGGCTACGGCGTACCAGGCCGCTGACCCCGGCAGCGCACGGCCGACGCGCGGCGTCACCGCCCGCGCCAGCGGCGCGGCCGCATCGCCCGTGCGACGCCCCATTGAAACGAAAACGGCCCCATGACCACCAAGAAAGTCTTCATCAAAACCTTCGGCTGCCAGATGAACGAGTACGACTCGGACAAGATGGCGGACGTGCTGGGCGCCGCCCAGGGCTATGAGCCCACGCAGGACGTGGAAGAGGCCGACCTGATCCTGTTCAACACCTGCTCGGTACGCGAGAAGGCGCAGGAGAAGGTCTTCTCCGATCTCGGCCGGGTGCGCCACCTCAAGGAGCGCGGCGCGCTCATCGGCGTGGGCGGCTGCGTGGCCAGCCAGGAGGGCGAGGCCATCATCGCGCGCGCGCCGTACGTGGACGTGGTGTTCGGCCCGCAGACGCTGCACCGCCTGCCCGAGATGCTGGAGGCGCGCCGGCGCGAGCGGCTGCCGCAGGTGGACATCAGCTTCCCCGAGATCGAGAAGTTCGACCACCTGCCGCCGGCCCGGGTGGAAGGCGCCACCGCCTTCGTCTCGATCATGGAGGGCTGCTCCAAGTACTGCAGCTATTGCGTGGTGCCCTACACCCGCGGCGAGGAAGTGAGCCGGCCGCTGGACGACGTGCTGATCGAGGTGGCGGGCCTGGCCGCTCAGGGCGTGCGCGAAGTGACGCTGCTCGGCCAGAACGTCAATGCCTACCGCGGCGCAATGGGCGGCACCGCCGAGATCGCCGACTTCGCGCTGCTGGTCGAGTACGTGGCCGAGATCCCCGGCATCGAGCGCATCCGCTTTACCACCAGCCACCCGAACGAATTCACTCCGCGCCTGATCGAGGCCTACGCGAAGGTGCCGCAACTGGTGAATCACCTGCACCTGCCGGTGCAGCACGGCAGCGACCGCATCCTGATGGCCATGAAGCGCGGCTACACCGCCATGGAGTTCAAGAGCACGGTGCGCAAGCTGCGCGCCATCCGGCCCGATCTGGCGCTGTCGAGCGACTTCATCGTCGGCTTTCCCGGCGAGACCGACGAAGACTTCGGCAGGCTGATGAAGCTGATCGACGACGTCGGCTTCGACGCCAGCTTCAGCTTCATCTTCAGCCCCCGTCCCGGCACGCCGGCGGCGCAGCTGCCGGACGACACGCCGCACGCGGTGAAGCTGGCCCGGCTGCAGCAGGTGCAGAAGGCGATCGACGACAACATGCGTCGCATCAGCGAGTCGCGCGTCGACACGCTGCAGCGCGTGCTGGTCGAAGGCGCCTCGCGCAAGGACGCCACCGAACTGATGGGCCGCACCGAGTGCAACCGCGTGGTCAACTTCAAGGGCGATGCGCGCCTGGTCGGCCAGCTGGTCGACCTGCGCATCACGCGGGCGATGTCGCACACCTTGCGCGGCGAAGTGCCCACGCGCGAATCGGAAACCCTGGCGGCAGCCGCCTGATGCTGCGCCTGGGCTCCTTCCGGCAGCTGCTGCTGTTCGCCTTCCTGCTCATCACTGCGCTGCTGGTGGGCGTCGCGCTGCGCTCGGTGCTGCAGTACGACGCGCTCATGACCCAGAGCCGCGACGCCGCGGCCAGCGCGCTGAGCCTGTCGGGCGCGGCGCAGTCGCTGGCCGAGCGCAGCGCCGCAATGGAGCGCGCCGGCCGGCAATCGCTGGTGCTCAACGACGCGGTGCTTCGCCGCCGCTTCGAGGACGCCACGCGCGACGCCTACGGCGTGGTGCAGCGCCTGGTCGACAACGGCCTTGCGCCCGAAGCGGCCGACGACTGGCGCAAGCAGAGCGGCGCCATCGAGGCGCTGATGGTCGGCCCGCAGGAAACCGCGTTGGCGCGCGAGAGCAGCATGGCCATGCAGTTCCGCGACCTGGATGCGCAGAACACCCAGATCGCGCAGCAGGCACAGGTCCTCATCGAGGCCCAGAACAAGGCGCTGGCCGAGCGCATCGAGAGCGCCCGCATCCGGCTCATGCGCGAGGTGCTGGCCGCCAGCGCCCTGGCGCTGGCCCTGGCACTGGCCTTCGGCGTGTGGCTGGCGCGCCCGTTCAAGCGGCTCGAGCGCGCCATCGTCGGGCTGGGCGAAAACCGGCTGGACGAGCCGATCGACATCAGGGGCCCGGCCGACGTGCGGCGCGTGTCCGAGCAGCTCGAATGGCTGCGCCTGCGCCTGACCGAGCTGGACGCCGACAAGGCGCGCTTCCTGCGGCATGTCTCGCACGAGCTCAAGACGCCGTTGGCCGCGCTGCGCGAGGGCGTTTCGCTGCTCGAAGACGGCGTGACCGGCGCACTCAACCCGGCGCAGCGCGAGGTGACCACCATCCTGCAGCAAAGCACGGTCTCGCTGCAGGCGCAGATCGAGGCGCTGCTGCGGTTCAACGCCGCCGCCTTCGAGGCGCGCCAGCTCAAGCGCGAGCGGGTCGACCTGCTGGCGCTGATCGAGGAGCAGGTGCATGCGCAGCGGCTGCAATGGCAGGCGCAGGGGCTGTCGGTCAACATCGACGGCGAGGACGTGCGCCTGTCGGCCGATCCGGTCAAGCTCGGCACGGCGATCGCCAACCTGCTGTCCAACGCGATCCGGTTCTCCGAACGCGGCGGCACCATCCGCTTCGCGGTATCGAGCGCGCCGGGCCTGGTGCGGCTGGACATCTCCGACGCCGGTCCGGGCATCGCCCAGGCCGATCGCGAGCGCGTCTTCGAGCCGTTCTTCCGCGGCGAGCGCCAGCCCGAATACGCCGTGAAGGGCTCGGGTATCGGCCTTTCCATCGTGCAGGAGTACATTGCAGCTCATGGCGGCCGCGTCGTGCTGCTGGACGACGGCCCCGGTGCGCACTTCCGCATCGAGCTGCCGCGCTCGGCCTGATGCGCGCCACCCCGCCTTCCCTCCTTCGATTCCTTCCCGTCTGAATTCATGACGTTCCTGTCCGTTCGCAGCATCGTGTCGTTCGTGGCGCTGTCCGCCGCGCTGATGCTGGCCGGTTGCAGCACGCCGCCCCAGGCGCCGCAGGCGCCCGACGCCTCGGCCCGTACGCCCGTGCCCGCGCCCGCGCCCACGCCTGTGGTGCCGGTCGAGGCCGAGCCGGCCGCGCCCGCCACCCAACCCGCCATCAACTTCATCGCCGCCACCTCGGGCCCGGTCGCCGCCGCGCTGGCCTATGCCGACAAGGTGCGCGCCATGCCGCCGGCCGAGCTGACGTCCGAGATCAACCGTCTGGGCGGACCGAGCGAAGTGCCGCTGGCGCAGGTGCAGCTGGCCCTGGCCCTGGCCCAGACCCGCAACCCGCCGGACCTCGCCCGCGCCCAGGGGCTGATGCAGCGGGTTTCCGGCAGCACCACGCCCGAAGGCCAGGCATTGGCGCCGCTGGCCCGCCTGCTGGCCGCGCGCTACGGCGAGCAACGCCGTGTCGAGGACGAGCGCGACAAGCAGGCCCAGCAGGCGCGCGACAGCCAGCGCCGGATCGACCAGCTCAGCGAGCGGCTGGAGGCACTGCGCGCCATCGAGCGCAGCTTCAGCCGGCCGGGCCACACGGCGCCGGTGCCGGCCCTGCCGGCGAACGGCGGAGCCAAGCCATGACCACCCCCGACGACGCCCTGCCCGCTGTCCAGCACGGCGCGCGCCTGCTGGTGGTCGACGACGACCCCGACATGCTGCGCCTGCTGTCGCTGCGCCTGACCGGCGCCGGCTACCAGGTCACGGCTGTCAGCTCGGCCGAATCGGCGCTCAACCAGCTTGAGGTGGAGCATCCGCAGCTGGTGCTCAGCGACGTCCGCCTGCCCGGCCGGGACGGCCTGCAGCTGTTCGACGAGATCCGCAAGAACCACCCGACGCTGCCGGTGATCCTCCTGACCGCGCACGGCACCATCCCGGACGCGGTGGAGGCCACGTCGCGCGGCGTCTTCACCTACCTGACCAAGCCGTACGACGCGCGCGAGCTGCTCGAGAAGATCGCCCAGGCGCTCGCCTTGGGCGCGCCGGCCTCGGCGCCGGCGAAGGGGACCGACGAGCGCTGGCGCACCGAGATCGTCAGCCGCAGCAACCGCATGGCCGAAATGCTGGCCGAGGCGCGCATGGTGGCCAAGTCCGACGCCAGCGTGCTGCTGCGCGGCGACAGCGGCACCGGCAAGGAACTGCTGGCACGGGCCATCCACCGCGCCAGCGCACGGGCCGCCAAGCCGTTCGTCGCCGTCAACTGCGGCGCCATTCCCGAGGCGCTGCTCGAATCCGAGCTGTTCGGCCACATGAAGGGCGCTTTCACCGACGCGGTGGCCAACCACAAGGGCCTGTTCCAGCAGGCCGACGGCGGCACCCTGCTGCTCGACGAGATCGGCGACATGCCGCCGGCGCTGCAGGTCAAGCTGCTGCGGGTGCTGCAGGAGCATGCGGTGCGCCCGGTGGGCGGCAGCCAGTCGATCCAGGTCGACGTGCGGATCATCTCCGCGACCCACCGCGACCTCGACGCCGCCATGGAGGCCGGGCAGTTCCGCGAGGACCTGTACTACCGTCTCAACGTCGTGACGCTGCACCTGCCGCCGCTGTCCGACCGGCGCGAGGACATCCCGCTGCTGGCCAACCACTTCCTGCAGCGCCTGGCCGGCAAGTACGGCAAGCGCCTGTCGGGCTTCGCGCCGGAGGCGCTCAAGGCCCTGGCGACGGCGCCCTGGCCGGGCAATGTGCGGCAACTGTTCAACGTGGTCGAGCAGGTGTGCGCCCTGTCCACCTCGCCGTTGATTCCGCTGGCGCTGGTGCAGCGCGCGCTGCGCGTGCCGACGGTCGAGGTGCAGACCTATGCCCAGGCCAAGCAGCGCTTCGAGCGCGACTACCTCGTGGGCCTGCTCAAGCTGACCGACGGCAACGTGGCGGACGCGGCTCGCCTGGCGGACCGCAATCGCACCGAGTTCTATCGCCTGCTGCAGAAGCACGAACTCACGCCGGGCACGTTCAAATCCGACGGTCCCGCGGCCTTCGGCGATCCCGTCGCCGATGAGCGACATGGCTAAGTTGTTGATTTAAAAGGAAATCGATCCTATTGCCCGCCACCTTGTCGTGGCTCGGCGACAAAAATCGTGGGTTCGGCGGGAAAAGCGGGCTTCCGGCCCCGTTGCCGACCCGAAAAATGGCACTAAGCCATTGATTTGAAAGTACTTTTCTGCGCTGGCATGGGGATTGCCCTATACCAGCCATGACGACTACTTTCAGTCCCTCCGCCACCCTGCTGCGCTCGCCGCTGCAGGGCCTGCGCCACAAGCATGTTTCGCCCTCGCGCCTGCGCCCCGCGGCGCCGACGGGCCATGGCGCGCCGGCCGACCATGGGATGGCGGCTGACAGCGTGTTCAAGCGATTTCCTGCGATCGGCGACACGCCGGTACGCGACAAACAAGCCTTCTAAGGGGCCCCGACACATCATGAAGCCAAACGACTTTTCCCAGCTTCGTGTGCTGGGCGAACAAGACATTGCCGTGTCCACTCGCCCCGCGCTGCGTGAGGAACGCCACCCCAATTCCGTCACGGCCCCGCCCGTCCATCGCGGCTCGATGGCGCCGCAACCCTGGCGCGGTTTCTGGAACAGCATCGGAGCCGGTCTGATGGCGCGCCTGGGCATGACCAGCCGCCGCGCCGACCCCGGCGTGCCGGCCGGCCCCCAGCAGCCGTGGCAGCGCGCCGCGCGCCAGCGCCGCATGACCTTCATGCTGCTGACGCTGCTGAGCACCGGCCTGGCCGCCTGGCTGTTCGCCGGCATCCAGCCCGAGTACGACAGCGCCTGGCTCGAATACGGCCAGATCGGTCTGTACGCCGTGCTGTCCGGCTGGGTGGTGTCGGGCTTCGTCACCGCGCTGATGGGCTTCTATGTGTCCGTGCGTGGCGACAAGCACGCCCTGTCTGCCAGGCAGGTGGCCCACCATCCGATGAACCGCGACGCCCGCACCGCGATCATCATGCCGATCTGCAACGAGGACGTGGCCACGGTGTTTGCCGGGCTGCGCGCCACGTGCGAATCGGTGGCCGGCACCGGCCATGCCGCGCAGTTCGACGTGTTCGTTCTGTCCGACACCAACAAGCCCGAAGTGGCCGCCGCCGAGCGGGCCGCCTGGGAAGGGCTGCGTGCCGCCCTGGCCGAAAACGGCCAGCAGCCGCAGGTCGAGGTGTACTACCGCCTGCGCACCCGCCGCACGCACCGCAAGGCCGGCAACGTCGCCGACTTCTGCCGCCGCTGGGGCAAGGACTACCGCTACATGGTGGTGCTGGACGCCGACAGCGTGATGAGCGGCGACTGCCTGACCTCCATGGTCAAGCTGATGGAAGCCAACCCGACCGCCGGCATCATCCAGACCGCCACGCAGGCCATCGGCCACGTGACCCTGCACGCCCGTGCGCAGCAGTTCGCCTCGCGCGTCACCGGCCGCCTGTTCACGCTGGGCATGCAGTTCTGGCAGCTGGGCGAGTCCCACTACTGGGGCCACAACGCCATCATCCGCGTCGAGCCGTTCATGAAGCACTGCGCGCTTGCGCCCATCAAGGGCACGGGCGGCATGTCCGGCGGCATCATGTCGCACGACTTCGTCGAGGCTGCGCTGATGCGCCGCGCCGGCTATCACGTGTGGCTGGTGGCCGACCTGGTCGGCAGCTACGAGCAGCAACCGCCGGACCTGCTGGCCGAGCTGCAACGCGACCGCCGCTGGTGCCAGGGCAACCTGCAGAACGCCCGCCTGATGGCCGAGCCGGGCATCCACCCGGTGCACCGCGCCATGTTCGTCACCGGCACGATGGCCTATGTCTCGGCCCCGCTTTGGCTGGCTTTCATGACCCTGGGCACCGCCCTGTGGCTGTCGGGCTCGAGCCTGTTCTCGCTGTGGAACGACGTCCTTCCGATGGAACTGGTCGGCCTGTGGCTGTGGACGCTGTGCCTGCTGTTCCTGCCCCGCGTGCTGGGCGTGGTGGCCGTGCTGATGCGCGGCGAGCAGCGCCACTATGGCGGCGTCGGCGGCCTGCTCAAGAGCTCGGCCATGGAAAGCGTCCTGGCGATCGTGCAGGCGCCCGTGCGGATGCTGGCGCACTCGGTGTTCGTGCTGGTGGCCGTGACCGGCATCAAGCTGGAATGGAAGTCGCCTCCGCGGGAAGCCGCTGCTGTCGGCTGGCGCGATGCCACCGCGGCGCTGGCCCCGATGAGCAGCGCTGTCGCGCTGGCCGCCATCGGCGTGGCGCTGGTCGACTCGGCTGCCCTGATCTGGCTGATGCCCGTCGCGCTGCCCCTGCTGATGGCGATCCCGCTGACGGTGCTGAGCAGCCAGATCGAACTGGGTACCACCCTGCGCGAGAACGGCTTCCTGCTGATTCCCGAGGAAGCGCGTTCCCCGGCGGTGCTGCGCCGCGCCTGGCGCCACGCGCTGCGGCTGTCGCGCCCGGCGGCACTGACCGCCGCCTGAGCCGCCCGACCGGCCCCTTCATGAAAAAAGCCGTCCGCAATCGCGGACGGCTTTTCTTTTGGTGACTGCCCCGGCGGCCGCAGCCAACAGGAGCCGCGCTAGCGCTCAGGCCGCCAGCAGCGTCCTCACGTCGGCCACGATGTCGGGCACCGGGCTGCCGTAGCGCACGTACAGGCGCAGGCGGCCTTGTGGGTCGTACACGTATTGCGCCGCCGAATGGTCCATCGAGTAGCTGGTGGGCGTCTTGCCGTCGACCTTCTTGTAGTAGACCTTGAAGTCCTTCGCCGCGGCGACCAACTGCTCCGGCGTGGGAATCAGGGCGACGAAGGTGGGGTCGAAGGCCGCCATGTAGGCCTTCATCACCTCGGGCGTGTCGCGCTCGGGATCGACGGTGACGAACACCACCTGCAGCTTGTCGCCGTCCGCGCCCAGTTCCTTCTTGACCCGCGCCATCTCGACCATGGTCGTGGGGCACACGTCGGGGCATTGCGCGTAGCCGAAGAACAGCACGACCACCTTGCCCTTGAAGTCGGACAGCTGGCGCTGCCTGCCGTCGGCGTCCTTGAGCGAGAAATCGCGCGCGTACTCGGCGCCGGTGATGTCCACCGCGTGGAAGCTTTTCTTGTCGCCGCCGTCCGTGCAGGCGGCCAGCGCGCCCAGGGCCGGCACGGCCGCGGCGGCCGCGAGCACCTTGAGCAGGGCACGCTTTTCGAGGGATGTGACAGCAGAAAGCATCTTGTCGTTCGATCGTCAGTACACGAGGTAGTGGTCCACCAGCAGCGCAGCGAACAGCACGCTCAGGTGGATCAGCGAGAAGCGGAAGGTCTTGCGCGCCAACGCATCGGAGTAGTTCCGCCACAGTGCGAAGGCGTAGCCCGAGAAGCCCAGGCTCACGGCCACCGCCACCGCCAGGTAGAGCCAGCCGCTCATGCCGTAGATGAACGGCATGAGGCAGGCGGCGAACAGGATGAAGGTGTAGAGCAGCACCTGCAGCCGGGTGAACTCGTTGCCGTGCGTGACCGGCAGCATCGGCAGGCCGGCCTTGCGGTAGTCCTCCACGCGGTACAGCGCCAGCGCCCAGAAGTGCGGCGGCGTCCAGAGGAAGATGATGAGGAAGAGAATCAGCGCCTCGGGCCCGACGTCGCCGCGCATGGCCGCCCAGCCGAGCACCGGCGGCATGGCGCCGGACGCGCCGCCGATCACGATGTTCTGTGGCGTCAGCGGCTTGAGCACGACCGTGTAGATGACGGCGTAGCCCACGAACGTGGCGAAGGTCAGCCACATGGTGAGCGGATTGACCGCGAACCACAGCAGCGCCGAGCCGGCCAGGCACAGCGCCATGGAGAACACGAGCGCCTGCCGGTCGCTCAGCTCCCCGCGCGCGGTGGGCCGCCAGGCGGTGCGCTTCATCTTGGCGTCGATGCGCTTCTCGACCAGGCAGTTGAAGGCGGCCGCGGCCGCGGCGACGAGCCAGATGCCGGCGCTCGCGAGCGCGGCGACGCGCACGTCGGCCCACCCGGGCACACCGGGCACGGCAAGCACCATGCCGATGAACGCGCAGAACACGATGAGCTGCACCACGCGCGGCTTGGTCAGCGCGTAGTACTGGCGCAGCAGGTCGGCGTGCGGCCGGGAGTGCGCGGACAGCGGCGTGCTCATCTGGCGGCCTCCGCACTGCGTACCGATGGCGTGGCCCGCCCGGCAGCGCCGGGCTGCGTGGCCCGGTCGGCAGCCCGGGCGCGCCGGCTTTCGCACAGCGTCCAGGTCAGCACCACGGCGAGCGCGGCTGCGCCGCCGGTGTGCAGCAGCGCGGCCACCAGCGGCCAGCCGAGCAGCACGTTGCCCAGGCCGGTGGCCAGTTGCAGCAGCGCCAGCGCGGCCAGCCAGCGGGACTGGGCGCGCAGCCCGGGTGCGTCGCGATGCAGTCGCCAGGCCAGCCAGCCGATCAACGCGAACACCACGTAGGCCGTCAGCCGGTGCACGTAGTGGATGGCGGTGAGCGCGGCGAACTCGATGGGCACGCCGCTGGCGTCGGTGCCCAGTTCGCGCCAGATCTGGAAGCCCTGGGCGAAGTTCATGGGCGGCCACCAGCTGTCCTGGCAGACCGGGAACTGGGTGCAGGCCAGCACCGCGTAGTTGGTGCTGACCCAGCCGCCGAGTGCGATCTGCAGCAGCAGTGCCCCGGCGGTCCACCAAAGGAGCCCGCGCAAGCCGCCCGACAGCGGCAGCGGCGCCCGCAGCTCGGCCGCCTGGCTGTAGCGGACGGCCTGGATGCACAACAGGGCCAGCAGCACCACGGCGCCCAGCAGGTGCAGGGTGACGATGGCCGGGTACAGACGCCAGGTGACCGTGAGTGCGCCGAAGGCGCCTTGCAGGCAGACCCACACCAGCGTCGCAGCGGGCCACCAGGCGCTGAGAGAGCCCAGGCCGCGTTCGGCGGGTTGCGGCGCCGCCCGCTCGCGGCGCCGGGCCACCCAGGTGGCCACCGCCAGCACCAGGATCAGGAAGCCGACGGTGGTCGCCAGGTAGCGGTGGACCATCTCGACCCAGGCCTTGGAATGGGTGACCGGCCCCGTGGGCTGCGTGGCCTGCGCCATGGCGATCTCGTGGCGCGCGCCCAGCGGGCTGGCGTTGCCGTAGCAGCCGGGCCAGTCGGGGCAGCCCAGGCCGGAGTCGCTCAGCCGGGTGAAGGCGCCGAACAGGGTCAGGTCGAAGGTCAGGAACAGCGTCAGCACCGTCAGCGCCCGCAGCCTGCGGCCGGGCCCGGCGCCGGCATGGCGACGCCACAGGTACAGCAGCGGCCCCAGCGCGAGCAGCACGCCAACGCCCAAGAGCCAGGCGACCGGCGCGAGGTCGTAGAGCGGCACGTCGTTCATCGCGTCGGCTCCTTCAACGTCCGGGCTCGTCCCAGGACGAGGAGGCGCGCAGCACGCGCTCGATGTCGCGCTTGGCACGGGCCGCGCCGGCGGCGTCCATGTTCGGCGGAAAGCGCATCATCCAGTTGCCCATCGGGTCGACCAGGTACATGTGCTCGGACAGCTCGTGGCCGGCAGCCGGCTGCAACCAGGCCGCCAGCTGCGCCTGCGGCACGCGCAGCACGGTGGCGCCTTGCAGGCCGGGGCGGAGCCGCTCGGGCAGCGGCTGCGCGTCGGAGATCAGCCAGACGCGGTCGAGCCGGTCCTTCTCGCGGCCCAGCGTCTCGCGCAGCTGGCGCTGCAGGTACAGCGCCTGTTCGCATCCGGCGTCGCAGGCCGCGCCGCCGACCACCACCAGCAGCCACTGGCCCTTCAGGGAAGCCAGCGCCACGCTGGTGCCGTCGGGGGCGACAGCGTCGATGGCCGGCAGGGGGCGCTGCGGGTCGATCAGTTCGCCGTAGACGCTGCGGCCCTCGGGCCGCACGACGTAATAGGTGAAGTACGAGGCGAGCACGGGCGCGGCGCACACGAGCATCACCAGCAGCATCTTCGCCCGGCCCAGGCGGGTGCGTCGCCCCTGCTCGGCCACCGCCAGCGTCTGCTGCGGCGATGGCATCGAATGCACCGTCAGGCCGAGCGGTTCGTCAGTCATGGAACCTGGACGCGCGGCGGCGGCGGCGGAAGGGGACGATGATTTGGAACCAGACATACAGGATGGCGACCACCGCCGACAGGCTGAACCATTGGAATGCGTAGCCATAGTGCCGCTCGACACCCAGTGCCGGCGCCGGCCAGTCGCGCTGCAGGCCTTCCGACGCGGCGCCGACCTGCTGCAGGCTCAGTTCGGTGCGCAGCGGCAGGCCGGTTTCGCCGCGGAAGGCGGCCAGGTCGAGATTCTGCCGGATGGCGGTGCGGCCCGGCGCGGCCGCCCGTGCCTCGGGTGCCAGGGGTTGCGCCGGCGTGGCCTTGTCCTGGGCCGCCTTTTGCTGCAGCGCCGGCGACGGCACCTGGGTCGTTGCCTCGCTCGTGGCCGGCGCCTCGGACGCGGCCTGCGGCTGCACCGGCAGCGAATGCAGGCGCGGCGCCACCGGCGTGTCGGACAGCGTGCGCTGCGACTCCGGATCGGTGGTGACGGTGGTCGTCGTCGTGGAGGCCTGAGGCGGCGGCGCGCCATCGGCGGGGGGCGCAGTTGTGGCCGCGGGCGCCGAAGCCGCCGGCTCGCCCAGATCAAGCAGGTGCGCGGGCGGCGCGGCGATGACGGCGTCGATCTCGACGATGCCCGGCGGCGTCTGGACCGGCTGCAGCTTGGCGCGGTCCTCGAAATTGCGCTGGATCCAGCCGCGCTGGATCATCAGCGTCTGCTCGGTCCCCTCGAGGGCGAAGGGCGTGAGCACGTAGAACCCCGGCACGCCGTGCATCTGCCGGTTGTCCAGGTAGACGGTCTGCGCGCCCAGCCACAACCCGCGCAGGTGCACGCGCCGGTGCTCCGAGGCGAGTGGCTTGTCCATCGCCAGGAACTCCTCCTGCGACAGCGGCGGCAACTTGCCCTGAGCTTCGATCTGTGCCTGCATCGCCTCTTTCTGGGAGGCGCGGGACAGTTGCCAGCGCCCCAGGGCGATTCCGGTGGCGATCAGGGCAAGGGCGACCAGGGCGATCAGCCAGCGCAGGGCGCGGCGGGGTGCGGAGGACGATGCGGGCGACAGCGCGGCATGCGTTCGCGTCGAGTGGCCAGGGCTCACAGGCAGATAATCCGTGTCATGAAATTCGTGATTGCCGTTGCCCTGCTGGGCATACTGGCCTGTCTGGCGGCCGCGCTGTTCTTCATGCTGAAGGGGGGACGCGACGGCCGCGGCAAATCGGGAGGGATGGCGCGCGCGCTCACCCTTCGGATTGCGTTGTCGGTGATTTTGTTCCTTTGCGTGCTGCTGGCCTGGAAATTCGGGCTCATCCAGCCAGGGGGCCTGCCGGTCGGCAAATAGGTCGGGGCGTTCTTCGTGCCCCCAAGAAAAAAGCGCCTTGCGGCGCTTTCTTCCTGCCTGACGATCAAATTGTCGCATCAGTGGCGCAGTGCGCCGGATGCCCGGCGCAATTCCCCGTCAAGCAAAGAGAAACCCATCGTTGCGGCTCAGAGCCAGTAGACGAGGAAGTACAGACCGAGCCACACCACGTCGACGAAGTGCCAGTACCAGGCAGCGCCCTCGAAGCCGAAGTGGCGCTCCGCGGTGAAGTGTCCGGCACGCAGTCGCAGCGTGATGAAGAACAGCATCAGCATGCCGATGAACACGTGCAGGCCGTGGAACCCGGTCAGCATGAAGAAGGTCGAGCCGTAGGTCCCGGAGCTCAGCTTGAGGTTCAGCTCGGTGTAGAGGTGGTGGTACTCGTAGCCCTGCACGCACAGGAAGATGAAGCCCAGTGCCACCGTCAGCCACATGAAGCGGATCGTCTGGGCCCGGTGGCCTGCGCGCAGCGCATGGTGCGCCAGTGTGATGGTCACGCCCGAGCTCAGCAGCAGCGCCGTGTTGATGGTCGGCAGCCAGAACGGACCGACCGTCTGGAAGGGCTCGACGATGTTGGCCGGCGAACCGGTGGCACCGGCCGCGAGCGTGGGCCACACCGCCTTGAAGTCCGGCCACAAAAGGGCGTTGTCGAGGCTGCCGAGCGTGGGCAGCGCGTGCGTGCGGGCCCACCACAGCGCGGTGAAGAAGGCGCCGAAGAACATCACCTCCGAGAAGATGAACCAGCTCATGCTCCAGCGGTACGACAGGTCGACCTTGTGGCCGTACTGGCCGCTCTCGCTCTCGCGCGCGGCCGAGCGGAACCAGCGGAACAGGGTGCTGAGCCAGATCAGCATGCCCGCCAGCAGAGACCAGGCGCCCCAGGCGTGCCCGTTGATCCACTGGGCCGCGCCCAGAATCACGAAGAACAGGCCAATGGCGCTGAGCACCGGATAGGCCGAGGGGGCCGGCACATAGTAGTAGGGCGTGCTGCCGTGGGCGGTCGAACTCATGAATCGCTCCTGCTTTGTCGTTCTCTATTGCTCGTCTTGCGGTGGCCGCTCACGGCGCCACCACGAATTTCACCAAGGCCACCAGGCCCAGCACCAGCAGCACCACCGCGACCAGGCCGACGGCGACCACGTGCAGCGGCGTCAGGCGCCGGATGTCTTCCTCATAGGCGCTGTTCTTGCGCACGCCGAAGAAACCCCATGCCACGGCCTGCACGGTGCGCAGCAGCGACGGCTTGCGCGCCTCGCCGCCGGCGGCCGGAGCGGCATCCTGCTCGTGGCGCGGATCGCTCGCGGCCATCACGAACGCGGCTCCGCGGTGTTCGCGGCGACCGGGCCGGCCGGCGCCGCGGGAATGGGCGAACCCACCTCGAAGAAGGTGTACGACAGCGTGATCGTCTTGACGTCCTTGGATATCTTCGGATCGATCACGAACGCCACCGGCCAGTGCTTGCTCTCGCCCGGCTGCAGCGTGTACTGGTTGAAGCAGAAGCACTCGACCTTGTTGAAGTACGGTGCCGCCTGCTGTGGCGCGTAGCTGGGAATGGCCTGGGCCGCCATGCGGCGGTTCTGCGTGTTCTGGAACTCGTACATCACGGTGTTGAGTTCGCCCGGGTGCACCTGCATCGAGCGCACTTCCGGATGGAACTCCCACAGCCCGCGCGCATTGGCGTCGAACTCGACCGTGATGGTGCGACTGCGGTCGACCTGGGTGTTGTCGACCCGAACGTCCTTGCCGCCGGCGGCACCGCCGGGCACCTGCAACTCCGACACCGCCAGGATGTTGATGCCGGTGACTTCGCAGATCGCGCGGTACATGGGCACCAGCGCATAGCCGAAGGCGAACATGCCGGCCGTGACCACGGCCAGCTTGCCCACCATGCGCAGGTTGCCGCGTCGGATGCGCTCGGTCTTGGCCATGGCCGGTCGTGCGGTCTCAACCGCGCATGAAGATCATGCGCGCCAGGAAGCCGAAGAAGAACACCAGGGCGATCGAGGCCAGGATCAGGCCCAGACGGCGGTTGTTCTTCTTCTGCTCGGGCGTCATGGCGGCTGGGCTGCTCATTCGGTGCGGCGGGCTCAGCCGACCACGCGGGTGGCGGTGGCGTCGAGCTTGGGCGGCGTCTCGAAGGTATGGAACGGCGCCGGCGACGGCACTTCCCACTCGAGGCCCTCGGCGCCTTCCCACGGATTCTGCGGCGCCGGCTCGCCCTTGCCGCGCATGGTCGGCAGCACGATGAAGAAGAAGAAGTACACCTGCGCCAGGCCGAAGGCGAACGCGCCCACCGAAGCCACCGCGTTGAAGTCGGCGAACTGCATCGGATAGTCGGCGTAGCGGCGCGGCATGCCCGCCAGGCCCAGGAAGTGCATCGGGAAGAAGGTGAGGTTGAAAGAGATCAGCGACCACCAGAAGTGGATCTTGCCGCGCATCTCGTCATACATCACGCCGGTCCACTTGGGCACCCAGTAGTAGAAGCCCGCGAACATGGCGTACAGGGAGCCGGCCACCAGCACATAGTGGAAGTGGGCCACCACGTAGTAGGTGTCCTGCAGCTGGATGTCGATCGGGGCCATGGCCAGGATCAGGCCGGTGAAGCCACCCATCGTGAACACGAAGATGAAGCCCACTGCGAACAGCATCGGCGTCTCGAAGGTCATCGAGCCCTGCCACATGGTGGCGATCCAGTTGAAGATCTTCACCGCCGTGGGCACCGCGATCAGCATGGTCGCATACATGAAGAACAGCTGGCCGGTCACCGGCATGCCGGTGGTGAACATGTGGTGCGCCCACACGATGAACGACAGGATCGCGATGGAGCTGGTGGCATACACCATCGACGCGTAGCCGAACAGCTTCTTGCGGGCGAAGGCCGGAACGATCTGGCTGACGATGCCGAAGGCCGGCAAGATCATGATGTAGACCTCGGGGTGGCCGAAGAACCAGAAGATGTGCTGGTACATCACCGGGTCGCCGCCGCCGGCGGGGTTGAAGAAGCTGGTGCCGAAGTGGCGGTCGGTCAGCGTCATCGTGATGGCACCGGCCAGCACGGGCATGACCGCGATCAGCAGGTAGGCGGTGATCAGCCAGGTCCAGCAGAACATCGGCATCTTCATGAGCGTCATGCCCGGTGCGCGCATGTTCAGGATGGTCACGATGATGTTGATCGAGCCCATGATCGAGCTGGCGCCCATGATGTGCATGGCGAAGATGCCGGCGTCCATCGACGGGCCCATCTGCAGCGTCAGCGGCGCGTAGAGCGTCCAGCCTGCTGCCGGGGCGCCGCCGGGCATGAAGAACGAACCCACCAGCATCAGGGCAGCCGGGATCAGCAGCCAGAAGCTGAGGTTGTTCATCCGCGCGAACGCCATGTCGGAGGCGCCGATCTGCAGCGGGATCATCCAGTTCGCGAAGCCGACGAAGGCCGGCATGATCGCGCCGAACACCATGATCAGGCCGTGCATGGTGGTGAACTGGTTGAACAGCTCGGGGTTGACCAGCTGCAGGCCGGGCTGGAACAGCTCGGCCCGGATGCCCAGCGCCAGGATGCCGCCCACGATCAGCATCGTGAACGAGAACAGCAGGTAGAGCGTCCCGATGTCCTTGTGGTTCGTGGCGAACACCCAGCGGCGCCAGCCGTGCGGATGATGGTGTTGCTCGTCGTCGTGCGCGTGGCCGCCGGCGTGTCCGTGGGGATCGAGGACTGCACTCATTTCGGTATTCCTTGGCTTGTCGCTACTTCGTCGTGGGCGCGCCGGGCGTCACTGGATCTTCTTGCGCTCGGCCAGCACCTCGGCCGGCTGCACGAGCTGGCCGGTCTTGTTGGACCAGCTGTTCTTGGTGAAGCTCACCACCGCCGCGATGTCGGTGTCGCTCAGGTGCTTCCAGGATGGCATGGCACCGTTGTTGCGGCCTTGAAGCACCACGTCGATCTGCTTGGCATGGTCGGCGTCGAGCACGATCGCCGAGGCGTCGAGCGCCTTGATCGGGCCGGCGCCCTTGCCGTTGGCCTGGTGGCAGGCGGCGCAGTTGGCGGCGTAGACCTTCTCGCCGCGGGCCAGGATCTCGGGCAGCGTCCAGACCTTGTTCGGATCGTCCTGCTTGGCCGCCGCTTCCTTGCGCTTGGTGTCGACCCAGGCGGTGTAGTCGTCCGCCGAGACCACCTTCACGTGGATCGGCATGTAGGCGTGTTCCTTGCCGCACAGTTCCTGGCACTGGCCGTAGTAGTCGCCGATCTTCTCGGCGCGGAACCAGGTGTCGCGCACGAAGCCGGGGATGGCGTCCTGCTTGATGCCGAACTGCGGTACCGCGAAGGCGTGGATCACGTCGTTGGCGGTGGTGATGATGCGGATCTTCTGGTTGACCGGCACCACCAGCGGGTTGTCGACTTCCAGCAGGTAGTTGTCGGGCGCGTTCTTGGCGCCGGCATTGGACATGGCGCGCTGCTCGGGCAGCAGCGTGGAGATGAAGCCCAGGCCTTCGCCCTCGCCCTTGATGTAGTCGTAGCCCCACTTCCACTGGTAGCCGGTCGCCTTGATGGTCAGGTCGGCATTGGTGGTGTCCTTCTGCGCGACCAGGAGCTTGGTGGCCGGCAGCGCCATGAGGATGACGATGACGAAGGGGACGATGGTCCAGATGACCTCGACGACGACCGACTCGTGGAAGTTGGCCGCCTTGTGGCCGACCGACTTGCGGTGCTTCCAGATCGAATAGAACATGACCGCGAACACGCCGACGAAGATCACCGTGCACAGGATCAGCATCCAGTTGTGGAGCAAGTGCTGCTCTTCGGCAACCTTGGTGACGCCGACCGGCAGGTTCAACTGGCGAACCGCCGGCCCACCGGCCAGATCGCCCACGGCCCAGGCCGAACCACTGAACGCCGCGCCAGCCGCCAGGAACAGATTCGCTGGCATGTACCACTTGCTCTTCATCGTGTTCACTTCTTCATTTTCCAGTTAACCCATCGGCCAGACCGTCGGCTTGGACTGCGCCGCGCCGCCTTGTCAGGCATCGCGCAGCGCCATGCGGATCTCCCGTGCCAGCGCCGCCCGAAGTTCGGGCCGCACGAAGCGGCCCACCTTGACTGAACGACCCTGGCCCGAGACCGTGATCAGCGAGCGATCGCTGGCCTCCGGCTCGATCCGCACCTGGTGCGGCAAGAACTCCGTGCGCTGCCAATGCCCCCCGTTCTCCAGCTCGACGATCAGCCTTCCGGCCTGCAGCTCGATCGTCTCCCCATCTGCCGCGTGCCTGGCGTAGACCAGCAACGCCACTCCGACCGCCGCCAGCTCTGCCCACGCAAATGGCAGCACCAGCGTCGCGCCGTGCAGCCAGAAACCGGTTCCGATGCACAGCGAGACCAAACACAGCGAAACGTAGAGCCAGCCCAACTGGCTCGGGGTGACCGAGCAGTTGCGTCTGAGCAGCCAGCGGATGCCTTGGCCGGAGACGGTGGCAAAACGGAACACGGAATTCGGCACGGGCGAAGTTCAGTCAATCGAGGCAAATCGGCCGTCAAAACTGTCGTTGCTCGGGCCAGGAAAGCGAGGACGAATGTTCGCGCAACGAGGCATTGTAGCGGGAGGTTTTGCTGGGGTTCACCAGGGTTGACGCGGTGTACAGCCTTGTTGTTGGGCCTATCTGACACCGCCGCCGCGACCCTGTTGCAGCATCGATCGCATGTCCCTCAAGGACACCGCGCTTTGCGGCGACAAGGCCACTTTCGGGGCCGGCTTGAAGGCGTGGCCGTAGACGATTTCGATGGTCATCGACAGGCGTCCGTCGCCTGCCTGCAACGCTCGCCGGGCCAGCGCCCCATGCAGCGCCGCCAGCCACCCCCGCCCGCGCAGGGCGCCGAAGCGCGCCGGATGCAGGTTGCGCCCGATGGTGCGAAGCTCGTCCAGGCAGGCCTGGGGCGAGCTCCATGACAGCTGGATGTGCTCCATGTCCATCACCGGCTCGGCAAATCCGGCGCCGACCAGCATGTCGCCCCAGTCGTGCATGTCGGTGAACTCGTGCCCGGCCGGCGGCCAGCCGGCTTCGCGGTGCAGCTCGCGCAGCTCCCGCAAGGTGTCGGGGCCGAGGCAGGAGAACATGAGGAATCCGTCGACCGCCACCAACCGGTGCCACTGGCCGATCAGCGATTGCGGATCGGCGGCGGCGTGCAGGGCCATGTTGGCCCACAGCAGGCCGACGCCATCGGGCGGCGCGGCGTCGGCGCCGAAGCGCGGCTGCGGCCCGAGCCAGCGCCGCGCGCGCCACCACGGCGCGGCCAGCGCCGCCTCGGTGGCGGCGCGCAACGCCGGTTCCGGCTCGATCACGATGGCCTGCGCCTGCGGGTAGCGGGCGGCCACCAGCGCGTGGGCTTCCAGGCCCCCGCGCAGGGGCGCCCAGTCGGCCCACGTGGCCGGCGCGGCCTTGATCCATTGCAGGCGGTCGGCCATGCGGCGCCCCACTTCTTCGTGCAGCCAGGGCGAGCCCTGCGTCACGGGCAGCCGTGCCCAGCGCGAGGCGGCGGCGGCATCAATGGTCGGGGGACGCCGCGTGGGCTCTGTCTCAGGCATGGGGCGGCAAGTATATTGAGGCATGGTCAGACTCCCTGCCGCCCTGCGCGCATGGCCCTGGCGCCGGGGATGGCACGAACGCCTGTCCGGGCAATGCGCGATCTGCCATGCCTGGCCGGCGCGGACCGTGTGCGATGCCTGCGCGGCCCGCTTCGCCCGCCCGGTGCCGCGCTGCCAGTGTTGCGCCCTGCCCGTGCCCGACGGCGTCACCCGGTGCGGCGCATGCCTGCGCCATCCGCCGCCGCTGGACGCCTGCGCGGCCTGCTGCGACTACGCCTGGCCCTGGCCGGAGCACATCGGCCGCTTCAAGTACCAGGGCGACCCCGGATGGGCGGCGACGATCGCGACCCTGATGCGCAGCGCGCCCTGGGTGGAACCGGTGCTGGACGCCGCGCAGGTCGTCGTGCCCATGCCGCTGGCGCCCGGCAGGCTGCGCCAGCGCGGCTTCAACCAAGCGCTGGAGCTGGCGCGCCGCCTGGTCCCCGCGCAGCGGCTGGAGCCGCGCCTGCTCCTGCGCACGCGCGAGACCACGCCGCAAAGCGGCCTGGACCGCCGCGCGCGGCTGGCCAACCTGCGCGGCGCCTTCGCCGTCGCGCCGGCGCGGGCGCACCGCCTGCAGGGCGCGCAGGTGGCCCTGGTGGACGACGTGATGACCAGCGGCGCGTCGCTCTTCGCCGCCGCGCAGGCCTTGCGCGATGCCGGAGCCGCCGGGGTGTCGGCGGTCGTCTTCGCGCGGACCGAGGCGCCGGCGCCGGACTGACCAGCCGCCGCGCGGACAATCGCGCCATGTTCAACATCGTTCTCGTCGAGCCGGAGATTCCGCCCAACACCGGCAACGTGATCCGCCTGGCGGCCAACACGGGCTGCGCGCTGCACCTGGTCGAGCCGCTCGGTTTCTCGATGGACGACCGGCTGCTGCGGCGCGCCGGGCTCGACTACCACGAGTACGCGCCGGTGCGCCGGCATGCCAGCTGGCAGGCCCTGGTCGACGCGCACCAGCCGCCTGCCGAGCGCATGTTTGCCATGACCACCCGCGGCAGCCGGCCGGTGCACGAGGTGCGGTTTTGCCCCGGCGACTGGCTTGTCTTCGGGGCCGAGAGCCGCGGCCTGGCGCCCGAGCTGCGCGAGTCCTTTCCCGAAGCCCAGCGGCTGCGGCTGCCGATGCGCCCGGGCCAGCGCAGCCTCAACCTCTCGAATGCAGTCGCGGTGACGGTGTTCGAGGCCTGGCGCCAGAACGAATTTGCCTGAACGCGCCCGCCTCGGCCCGTCTCAGGCGTAGCGGCGCGCGACCGATTCGGCCACGCAGGCAGGCTTGGTGGCGCCTTCGAGCTCGATGGTGGTCTCCCACACCATCTGCACGCCGTCGTTGTCGATCGGCTCGCTCGACAGCAGCTTCATGCGGGCGCGCAGGCGGCTGCCCACCGGCACCGGCGACATGAAGCGCACGCGGTTGAGGCCGTAGTTGACGCCCATGCGCGCCTGCACCACCTCGACCGCGTTCTGGAAGAACAGCGGCAGCAGCGACAGGGTCAGGAAGCCGTGGGCGATCGGGGCGCCGAACGGCCCCTTCTTCGCCTTCTCGACGTCGACGTGGATCCACTGGTGATCGCCGGTCGCCTCGGCGAACTGGTTCACCTGTTCCTGGGTGATGGTGATCCAGTCGCTGACGGCGACTTCCTGGCCGACGCATGCGGACAGGTCCTGGAGGGTCTGGAAGGTCTTCTTGGTCATGTGGCGCACTCTATCCGCGGCGGCGCGGGGCGCCTTGTCGGGCAGGCGACAGGCGCTTCAGCCCTCGAGCCAGGCGCAGATCGGGCGCCACTGCTCCAGGTCGCGCTGCACGCGCCAAGGTGCCACGTCGAAGACGCTCAGCCCGCGCGCAGCCAGCTGGACGTAGTTCTGCGTGTCGCGCACCTCGCCGATGACGGGCAGCCCGAGGCCGGCGGTGAACTCTCGCAACCGCTCGGCCGCCAGCGTGCGGCCGTCGACCCGCATCGCCACCAGGCCGATGCGCGTCCTGGCCGCGTTGCGCTGTTCCTTGAGCCGGTCGAGGAAGTCGCGGGTGGCATAGATGTCGAAGATGCTCGGCTGCAGCGGCACGATCACCCGGTCGGACAGGGCCAGCACCTCGCGCAGCCGCTTGCCGTGCAGGCCGGCCGGCGAATCCAGCACCGCATGCGTGGTGCCCTTGGGCGGCCGCACCACGCCTTCGGTGTCGGTCGCCTCCCAGGTGGCGATCGGGGCGGCCGAAGCAGGCCGCAGGCTCAGCCACAGGCGGGACGACTGCTGCCGGTCCACGTCGCCGAGCATGACCGCCCGGCCGCGGCTGGCGAAGTACCCGGCGACCTGCGTCGCGAGCGTTGACTTACCGACGCCACCCTTGGGGTTGGCGACCAGAACCACCGGCATGAGCGTTCCTCCAGTCCGTCCGACGCCCGGAATGTATCAGCCCCGTAACGTGCCGCAGCCGCTCGGGTCCGCAGCGCCGCGCCGACGCATGCCGCACGTTGGACGCCGCCGGCGCCAGTGCGCTATGTTCGCCGCCATGCCATCGAATCACGACGCCCCTGCTGCACCCGTCGCCGCGCGCAGCATCTATCTCATCGCCGCCCACCCGCGATGGCGCGAATCCCATGTCAACCGCCGCCTGCTGGAGGTGGCACGCCAGGCCCCGGGCGTCGACGTCAACGACCTGTACACCACCTATCCCGACTACGTGATCGACGTCGAGGCCGAGCAGGCCCGGCTGGCCCAGGCCGACCTGCTGGTCCTGATGCACCCGATCCAGTGGTACTCGATGCCGCCGCTGCAGAAGCTGTGGCTCGACGAAGTGCTGGCCTACGGCTGGGCCTACGGCGCCGACGGCAGCGCGCTGCGGGGCAAGGACTTCTGGCTGGCCGCCAGCACCGGCGGGCCGGAATCGAGCTACCACCCGCAGGGCTACAACCGCTATTTCTTCGACGCCTTCCTGCCGGCCTACGAGCAGACCGCCGCGCTGTGCGGCATGCGCTTCCTGCCGCCGCTGATGCTGCACGGCGCACGCACGGCCACGCCGGCGCAGGTCGAGGCACATGCCGAGGTGTTCGACCATCGCCTGCGCAGCTACCCGGACTGGCCCGAGATGGACGAGATCGAGCCCTGCCCGCGCTGCATCGTGCCGCAGTCCGACCGGCCGGTCGACCATGACGAGGCCGCCGCCGCGCCCGCCGAAGCCGCGCCGCTGGCGCAGGAGTCCTGAGCATGGAGCACGCACCGGCCTGGCTCATCAATTCGCTGATCTACCTCGGCGCCGCCGTGGCGGTGGTGCCGCTGTCCAAGGCGTTGGGGCTGGGCTCCATCATCGGCTACCTGGCCGCGGGCATCGTCATCGGCCCGTGGGGCCTGAAGCTCGTGGGAAACACTCAGGACGTGCTGCACTTTGCCGAATTCGGCGTCGTACTCATGCTCTTCCTCGTGGGCCTGGAACTGGAACCGCGCCGTCTCTGGAGCCTGCGCCGGCCGATCTTCGGCGCCGGCTCGGCGCAGGTGCTGCTGTGCGCGGCGCTGATCTTCGGCGTTGCCCTGGCCGCCGGCATCGACTGGCACATCGCGACCGTGGCGGCGCTGGGGCTGGCGCTGTCGTCCACCGCCATCGCGCTCCAGGTCATGGGCGAGCGCAACCTGCTGCGCACCGAGAGCGGCCAGGCGTCCTTCTCGATCCTGCTGTTCCAGGACGTGGCGGCCATTCCCATCCTGGCGCTGCTGCCGCTGCTGGCCGTCGGCCCGGAAGCCGCCGGGCAGGCCGGCGGCTGGGAGCGGGCGCTCGAAGGCCTCAAGATCGTCGCGGTGGTCGCCGCCGTCATCCTCGGCGGGCGGCTGCTGCTGCGCCCGGCCCTGCGCTGGATTGCCCGCAGCCGCACGCCGGAGATCTTCACCGCCGCCTCCCTGCTGCTGGTCGTGGCCATTGCCGCGCTGATGCAGCAGCTCGGCCTGTCGATGGCCCTGGGCGCCTTCCTGGCCGGCGTGCTGCTGGCCGACAGCGAATACCGGCGCGAACTGGAAACCGACATCGAGCCGTTCAAGGGGCTGCTGCTCGGCCTGTTCTTCATCGCCGTGGGCATGAGCATCGATTTCGGCGTGCTGCTGGCGCACCCGGGATGGATGGCGCTGGTGGTGGCCGGCTTCATGCTCGTCAAGGCAGCGGCGATCTACAGCCTGGCCAAGGCCATGAAGCTGCCGGTGCAGGAGCGGCCCGTGTTCACGCTGCTGCTGGCGCAGGGTGGCGAGTTCGCCTTCGTGGTCTTCCAGGCGGCCGGACCCAACGTGCTGCCGCACGCCGTGTCGTCCTTTCTCATCGGCGCGGTCGCCCTGTCGATGCTGCTGTCGCCGCTGCTGCTGGTGGCGATCGACCGCTGGCTCATGCCGCACTGGTGCACGCAGGGCAGCCGCACGCTGGAGGAAATCTCGCAGCCGCAGGAGGCCAAGGTGCTGATCTGCGGCTTCGGCCGGTACGGGCAGATCGTCGGCCGCGTGATGAGCGCCCAGGGCCTGAAGGTGACCGTGCTCGACCACGACCCGGACACCGTGGAAGGCCTGCGCCAGTTCGGCTTTCGCGTGTTCTACGGCGACGCCACGCGGCTCGACCTGCTGCGCATCGCCGGCGCGGCCACCGCCAAGGTGCTGGTGGTGGCGGTGGACGACGTGGAGCAGTCGCTGTCCATCATCGACCTGGCACGCGAGCACTTTCCCGAGGCACGCATCGTCGCGCGCGCACGCAACCTCAACCACTGGTACCAGCTGCGCGACCGGGGCGTGCACATGGCCGAGCGCGAGGTATTCGAGTCGTCACTGCGCAGCGCGCGCCAGGTGCTCGAGATCCTGGGCTGGCCGGCGCACGAGGCGCGCGAGAACGTGATGCGCTTCCGGCAGTTGAACATCCGCTTCGCCGAGGAGTCGCATCCGCTCTACCGGGACCGCGCCCAGCTCATCAGCGCCGCCAAGGCGGGGCGCCAACAGCTCGAGGAGCAGATGGCCATGGAGCGCGAGGCGCGGCGCCGCGTGGCGGTCAAGGGCTGGGTCGAGGACGACGAGCAGGCCGGCTGAGCGCAAGCCGCTCAGGCCAGCCCCAGCAGCCGCGCCGCGTTGCCCTTCAGGATCCCGGGCATCACCTCGGGCTTGAACCCGGCGTCCTCGAAGTCCTTCATCCAGCGGTCCGGCGTGATCAGCGGGTAGTCGCTGCCGAACAGGATGCGGTCCTTGAGCAGCGTGTTGGCGTACTGCACCAGCTGCTTCGGAAAGTACTTGGGGCTCCAGCCCGACAGGTCGATCCACACATTGGGCTTGTGCGTGGCCACCGACAGCGCCTCGTCCTGCCACGGGAAGCTCGGGTGCGCCATGATGATCTGCATGTCCGGGAAGTCGATCGCCACGTCGTCCAGGTGCATCGGGTTGCTGTATTCGAGCCGCAGGCCGCCGCCGCAGCGCATGCCCGAGCCGATGCCGCTGTGGCCGGTGTGGAACACCGCCGGCAGCTTGTGCTCGGCGATCACCTCGTAGATCGGCCAGGCCATGCGGTCGTACGGGTGGTAGCCCTGCACCGTGGGGTGGAACTTGAAGCCGCGCACGCCGTGTTCCTCGATGAGCCGGCGCGCCTCGCGCGCGCCCATCTTTCCCTTGTGCGGGTCGACGCTGCCGAATGCGATCATCACGTCCGGGTTCTTCTGCGCCGCCTCGGCGATCTCCTCGTTCGGGATGCGCCGGCGCCCCATGTTCGACTCGGCATCCACGCCGAACATCACGAAGCCGATCTTGCGCTCGCGGTAGTAGTCGATGCTTTCCTGGATGGTCGGCCGGCGGCTGGAGCGGAAGTACTTGTCGGCGGCGCGGTCGTACTCCTCGCCGTAGTTGTCGAACGGGTTCCAGCAGCTGACTTCAGCGTGGGTGTGGGTGTCGATGGCGATGAGGTTGGCGATGTCCATTCGGGATGTCTCCGGGTTGTCAGCAGGATAGGGGTAACTCCCAAGTCTGGATGCCCGTTTTCAGCTTGAATTGATTATTTGTCATAACCATAATCGCGTCAACTTCCGGATGCAATCCATGCCCCAAGCTGACCTTCAACTCGAACTGCAAGGCGAGATCGCCGTCATTCGACTGATGCGCGCCGCCAAGCGCAACGCCCTCAACGACGGGCTCATTCTCGCCCTGCGCGACACCTTCGAACAACTGCCCGACACCGTGCGCGCCGCAGTCATCGACGGCGACGGCCCGCACTTCTGCGCCGGCCTCGACCTGTCCGAACTGAAGGAGCGCGATGCCGCCCAGGGCATGCACCACTCGCGCATGTGGCATGCCGCGCTCGAGCGCATCCAGCACGGCCCGGTGCCGGTGGTGGCGGCGCTGCACGGCGCCGTGGTGGGCGGAGGGCTCGAACTGGCCAGCGCCTGCCACATCCGCGTGGCCGACACGAGCAGCTTCTACGCGCTGCCCGAGGGCTCGCGCGGCATCTTCGTCGGCGGCGGCGGCTCGGTGCGCATCCCGCGCCTGATCGGGGTCGCGCGCATGACCGACATGATGCTCACCGGCCGCGTCTACGACGCCGAGGCCGGCGAGCGCGCCGGCTTCGCCCAGTACCTGGTGCCCGAGGGCACCGCCTTCGACAAGGCAATGGAACTGGCACGCCGCATCGCGCAGAACGCGCCGCTGACCAACTACGCGCTGATGCACGCGCTGCCGCGCATCGCCGACCAGAGCGCGGACCACGGCTTCTTCACCGAATCGCTGATCTGCGCGATCGCCCAGTCCGCGCCGGAGGCGAAGCAGCGGCTCAACGATTTCCTGGAAGGCCGCGCAGCCAAGGTGGCCAAATGAAGGCACCGCGCGCGCTCGCCGTCGTCCTGGCAGGCGTATCCCCATGACGTCTGCCCGCTATCGGCCCCTGGAATTCGGCGTGACGCGCGGCGTGGTCCGCGAGGGCGCGCCGGGGGTGCGCTACCTCGAGGCCGAGGTGCCGCTGGCCCCGTATTGCGAGCGCATCACCGACCGCCTGCTGCACTGGGCGGAGGTGGCGCCCCAGCGCACCATGATCGCCCGGCGCGAACGCCTGCCGGACGGCCGCACCGGCGACTGGATCCACGTGACGTACGCCCAGGCGCTGGACGCCGCTCGCCGGATCGCGCAGGCGCTGCTCGAGCGCGGCCTGTCGCCCGAGCGCCCGGTGGCCATCCTGTCCGAGAACGGCATCGAGCATGCGCTGCTCAAGCTCGGCTGCCTGTACGCCGGGGTGCCGCACTGCTCGGTCTCGCCGCCGTACTCGGTGGTCAGCCAGGACTTCGACAAGCTGCGCCACGTGATGGCCACGCTCACGCCCGGCATGGTCTTCGCGGCCGACGCCGCGCGCTTCGGCCGCGCCATCGCGGCCACGGTCGCGCCGGACGTCGAGGTGGTGCTGGCCGATGGCGAACTGCCCGACCGCGCCACCACGCCCTTCCAGGCGCTGCTGGCGACCGAGCCGACGCCCGCGGCGGATGCCGCGCAGCGCGCCACCGGGCCGGACACCATCACCAAGTTCCTGTTCACCTCGGGCTCGACCAAGATGCCCAAGGCGGTGATCAACACGCACCGCATGTGGTGCGCCAACCAGCAGCAGCTGCGCCACTCCATTCCGGCGCTGGCCGAGGAGCCGCCGGTCCTGATCGACTGGCTGCCCTGGAACCACACCTTCGGCGGCAACCACAACGTCGGCATCGTGCTGAGCAACGGCGGCACGCTGTACATCGACGACGGCCGCCCCACGCCCCCCGGCATGGCCGAGACGCTGCGCAACCTGCGCGAGATCGCGCCGACCATCTACTTCAACGTGCCGACCGGCTTCGAGGCCATCGCCCAGGCAATGGAGACCGACGCGCAGCTGCGCCGCACGCTGCTGTCGCGCGTGCGCATGTTCTTCTATGCCGGCGCCGCCCTGCCGCAGGCGGTGTGGGACAGCCTGCACCGCACGCAGGAGACCGAGATCGGCGAGCGCATCGTGATGGGCACCGGCCTGGGCATGACCGAATCCGGCCCGTTCGCGCTGTACATCTCCGGCCCGGAGGTGACTTCGGGCGACCTCGGCCTGCCCACGCCCGGCCTGTCGCTCAAGCTGGTGGACGTGGACGGCAAGACCGAGGTGCGCTACCGCGGCCCCAACATCACGCCCGGCTACTGGCGCGATCCGCAGGCGACTGCCGAGGCCTTCGACGAGGAAGGCTACTTCCGCACCGGCGACGCCGTCGCGTGGATCGACCCGCAAGACGTGCACCGCGGCCTGCGCTTCGACGGCCGCATCGCCGAGGACTTCAAGCTCGCCACCGGCACCTTCGTCAGCGTCGGGCCGATGCGCGCGAAGATCATCGCCGCCGGCGCGCCGTACATCCAGGACGCGGTGCTCACCGGCCTGAACATGAAGGAAGTCGGCGCGCTGGTCTTTCCGACGCAGGCGGTGCGCCAGCTCGCCGGCCTGCCGGCCGATGCGCCGATGCGGCAAGTGCTCGAAAGCGCGCCGGTGCAGGCGCACTTCCAGAAGGTGCTGGACGAACTGGCCGCCGGCGCCACCGGCAGTGCCAGCCGCGTGGCGCGCATGCACCTGATGCACGAGCCGCCGTCGATCGACAAGGGCGAGGTGACCGACAAGGGTTCGATCAACCAGCGCGCCGTGCTCAAGCACCGCGCGGCACTGGTCGACGCCATGCACGCCGGCACCCTGCCCTTCACGCTGCTGCCCCTTTCTTCCAGGAGAACAACCGAATCATGAAGATCGAATCCCAAGCCGCCGTCGTGACCGGCGGCGCCTCCGGACTGGGCGAAGCCACCGCGCGGGCCCTGGCCGCCAAGGGCGCCAAGGTCGCGGTGCTCGACCGCAACGGCGAACTGGCCCGCAAGGTGGCCGGCGAGATCGGCGGCATCGCGTGCGAATGCGACATCACCGACACCGCCAGCGTCACCGCCGCGCTCGATGCAGCGCAGAAGGCGCACGGGCCGGCACGCATCCTGATGAACATCGCCGGCATCGGCAGCGCGCGGCGCATCGTCGGCAAGGACGGCACCGCCGCGCCGCTGGAAGACTTTCAGCGCGTGGTCAACGTCAACCTGATCGGCGCCTACAACATGAGCCGCCTGTTTGCCGCGGCCTGCGCACAGCAGCCGCCGCAAGAAGGCGGCGAGCGCGGCGTGATCCTGTTCACCGCCTCCGTGGCCGCCTTCGACGGCCAGGTCGGCCAGCAGGCCTACAGCGCGTCCAAGGGCGGGCTGGTCGGCATGACGCTGCCGATGGCGCGCGACCTGGCTCAGCACGGCATTCGCGTGTGCACCATCGCGCCCGGCCTGTTCGCCACGCCGCTGCTCAAGGAGCTCCCCGAGGCGGTGCAGCAGTCGCTGGCCGCCTCCATCCCGTTCCCGCCCCGCCTGGGCGAGCCCTCGGAGTTCGCCGAGCTGGCCTGCCATTTCGTCGTCAACGGCCATCTCAACGGCGAAGTCATCCGCCTCGACGGCGCCCTTCGCATGGCGCCGCGCTAGTCCCGTCAACGCCGGATTCCCTGCTTCATCAACCCGAGGAGACATCATGAAGATCAAGAAGACGATGCTCGCCAGCCTGTTCGCGCTGGCCTTTGCGGGCGCCGCCCATGCCGACCTGACGGTCGGCGTGGTGCAGCCCCTGACCGGACCGGCCTCCGGCCTGGGCATTCCGGTGAAGAACGCCATCATGATCTGGCCCAAGACCGTCGCCGGCCAGAACATCAAGCTGGTGGTGCTGGACGACGCCAGCGACCCGACCGCGGGCGTCAAGGCGGCGCAGCGACTGGTGACCGAGGACAAGGTCGACGTCATCGTCGGTTCGTCCGCCACGCCGGTGGCGATCCCGATGGCCGACGTCACGGCCGAGGCCGGTACGCCGCAGCTCGCCACCTCGCCGGCCGGCCTGCCGCCGGGCAAGGACAAGTGGTTCTTCCGCCTGCCGCAATCGAACAACGTCATGGCCTACGCCATGGTCGAGCACATGAAGAAGCAGGGCATCAAGACCATCGGCTTCCTCGGCTACACCGACGCGTACGGCGAACTGTGGCTCAAGGCCATCACCGAAGAGGCCGGCAAGAACGGCATGAAGATCGTCGGCACCGAGCGGTTCGCGCGCGCCGACACCAGCGTCACCGCGCAGGCGCTCAAGCTCACGTCGGCCAACCCCGACGCGATCCTGATCGTGGCCTCGGGCAGCGGCGCCGGCATGCCGCAGAAGGCGATCATGGAGCGCGGCTACAAGGGCAAGGTCTACCAGACCCATGCCGCGGCCACGCCTGACCTGATGCGCGTGGCCGGCAAGGATGCCGACGGCACCTTCGTCGTCTCCGGCCCGGCCATGCTGGGCCCGCAGCTGCCCGACAGCAACCCGTCGAAGAAGGCGTCGCTGACGTTCCTGGACGAGTACACCAAGGCCTACGGCGCCGCCTCGGCGAACCAGTTCGCCGGCCACGGTGCCGACGCCTACACCATCCTCGACAAGGCGGTGCCGATCGCGCTGAAGAAGGCGCAGCCGGGCACGCCGGAATTCCGCGCCGCGCTGCGCGATGCCTTCGAGACGATGGGCCGCACGGTGATCTCGCACGGCGTTCTCAACTGGACCGCCCAGGACCACTGGGGCTACACCAACGAGACCGGCGTGATGATGCAGGTGGTCGACGGGAAGTTCAAGGTCGTCCAGTAACACCCCCCGCGCCCAGGCTGGGCGCTACGCGCTTGGCCACCCCCTCCCGCCGCGCGGAGGGGGGCGCACCCGGCGGCCTGGCGAGGCCGGTTCAGCGGGTGCCCCCTTCGAATAACTTTCCGACGCACTCTTCTCGTCGCCCACCATGGACTTTTCGATTGCCAGCATCCTGATGCTGGACGGGCTCACCAACGGGGCGATCTATGCCCTGCTGGGCATGTGCATCGTGCTGGTGTTCACCGTGACCCGCGTCATCTTCATTCCGCAGGGCGAGTTCGTCGCCTACGGCGCGCTCACGCTTGCCATCTTCCAGACCGGGCAGGTGCCCGGAACGGTCTGGCTGCTGCTGATCCTCGCCGCGGTGGCGGCGTTGATGGAACTGGCCAGCGTATGGCGCCATCGCGGCCGCTTCGCCCCGGCGCTGGTGGCCGCCCTTCGCACCTTCGTGCCGCCGGCACTGGTGGCGGGCATCTCGGTCTGGGCCGCGCCGCAGGGCTTTCCAATGCTGGTTCAGGCGCTGCTGACGGTGTGCATCGTCACGGCCTTCGGGCCGCTCGTCTACCGCGTTGCCTATCAGTCGCTGGCCGGCGCGAGCACGCTGGTCCTGCTGATCGTCTCGGTCGGCGTGCATTTCGCCATGACCGGCCTGGGCCTGCTGTTCTTCGGTGCCGAGGGCTTTCGCAATCCGCCGTTCTGGGACGTGCGCATGCCGCTCGGCCCGCTCAACGTCAGCGGCCAGGCGCTGGTGATCTTCGGCATGTCGGCGCTGCTGATCGTGGTGCTGTGGCTGTTCTTCGAACGCTCGTTGTACGGCAAGGCGCTTCGGGCCACGGCCGTCAACCGGCTCGGCGCACGCCTGATGGGCATCTCGACCCAGGGCGCCGGCCAGCTCACCTTCGCGCTGGCCGCGCTGATCGGCGCGCTGTCGGGCCTGCTGATCGGCCCGACCACGACCGTGTTCTACGACTCGGGCTTCCTCATCGGCCTCAAGGGCTTCGTCGCGGCGGTGATCGCCGGGCTCGCCAGCTACCCCGGCGCGCTGATCGGCGCGCTGTCGGTCGGCGTGATCGAGGCCTTCGGCTCGTTCTGGGCCAGCGCCTTCAAGGAGGTGATCGTCTTCACCATCATCCTGCCGGTGCTGCTGTGGCGTTCGCTCGCCTCCGGCCATTCCGACGAGGAGCATTGAGCATGCCCACCCACGACTCCCGCGCGCTGGCTGCCGACGCCATCGCGCACGCCTCACCGGCCGGCGCCGACAAGGGCAGCGCCATCCGTCGCTATGGCCCGCTGGCCCTGGTCGCCGTGCTGGCCGCCCTGCCCTTCCTGCCGCTGCCTGAGTTCTGGATCATCCAGCTCAACTACATTGGCCTGTACACGTTGCCGGTGCTTGGGCTGGTCCTGCTGACCGGCGTGGCGGGGCTGACCTCCTTCGGGCAGGCGGCGTTCGTCGGCATCGGCGCGTACACCACGGCTTGGCTGACCGTGCACACGGGCATGTCGCCCTGGCTGACGCTGCTGGTGGGGCTGGCCATCACCGGCGTCAGCGCGCTGGTCATCGGCGCCATCACGCTGCGCATGTCGGGGCACTTCCTGCCGCTGGCGACCATCGCCTGGGCGCTTTCGCTCTACTACCTCATGGGCAACCTGGATGCGCTGGGCAAGTACGACGGCATTCTCGGCGTGGAGGGGCTGTCCCTGTTGGGTTTCGAGATCGGCCAGCGCCGCATCTTCTACGGGCTGGTCTGGCTGTTCGTGCTGGCGGCGTCCTTCGCGCTGCTGCGCCTGCTGGACTCGCGCTCCGGCCGCGCCATCCGCGCGCTGGCGCGCGGCCCGCAGATGGCCGAGGCGATGGGCATCGACACGCTGCGCCACAAGATCGGCATCTTCGTGCTCGCCGCCATGCTGGCGTCGGTCTCGGGCTGGCTGTTCGCGCACTTCCAGCGCACGGTCAATCCATCGCCCTTCGGCCTGAAGATGGGCATCGAGTACCTCTTCATGGCGGTGCTCGGCGGCGCCGCCTACGTCTGGGGCGCCGTTGCCGGCGCCGGCGTGGTCAAGGTGCTGGAAGACCAGCTGCAGGTGCTGCTGCCCAAGCTGATCGGCACGGCCGGCAGCTACGAGGTGATCGTCTTCGGCATCCTGCTGGTGCTGGTGCTCAAGTACCTGCCGGACGGCCTCTGGTCCTTCGTCGACAGGCGGCTGCCGCGCGCGCCGCGCAAGGTCGACTGGCAGGACGCCGCGCCGCTGCCGCTGCGCGCCAAGCCGGCGGGCGGCGACGTGCTGCTCGACGTGCAGGCCGTGCGCAAGACCTTCGGCGGCCTGGTCGCCGTCAACGACATCAGCTTCCAGACGCGGGCCGGCCAGATCGTCGGCCTGATCGGCCCGAACGGGGCCGGCAAGTCCACCACCTTCAACCTTGTCACCGGGGTACTGCGTGCCAGCGGGGGTGCCGTGCATTTCCGCGGCCAGCGCATCGACGGCCTGCCCTCGCGGCGCATCACCCGCCTGGGCCTGTCGCGCACCTTCCAGCACGTCAAGCTGGTGCCCGAGATGACCGTGCTCGAGAACGCTGCCCTGGGCGCGCACCTGCGCGGCCGGCGCGGCCCGCTGGCGGCGATGCTGCGCACCGACCGCGCCGAGGAGCGGCAACTGCTGCGCGAGGCCGAGCGCCAGCTCGTGCGCGTCGGCCTGGGCGACCTGCTGCACGAGCAGGCGGGCAACCTGGCCATGGGGCAGCAGCGCCTGCTCGAGATTGCCCGCGCACTGGCGGCCGACCCGGCGCTGCTGCTGCTGGACGAGCCCGCCGCCGGCCTGCGCCACAAGGAGAAGCAGGCCCTGGCCGACGTCCTGCGCGGCCTGCGCGCCGAGGGCATGGGCATCCTGCTGGTGGAGCACGACATGGGACTCGTGATGGACGTATGCGACCACATCGTCGTGATGGAGTTCGGCACGCACCTGATGGAAGGCACCCCGGCCGAAGTGCAGCGCAGCGAGAAGGTCCGCGCCGCCTACCTGGGAACAGAACATTGACCACGACTTCCCTCCTTTCCATTCGCGATCTGCACGCCGGCTACGGCCGGGCCGAAGTGCTCCACGGCATCGCGCTCGACGCGCCCGAAGGCAGCGTCATCACCGTGATCGGGCCGAACGGCGCCGGCAAGTCCACCTTCCTGAACGCGCTGATGGGCGTGCTGCCCGCGCGCGGCCACATCGCTTTCGACGGCCGCCCCATCGGCGGCATGACGCTGGAGGAGCGCGTGATGCTGGGCATCGCCCTGGTGCCGGAGAAGCGCGAACTGTTCGGCACGATGACGGTGGAGGACAACCTGGTGCTGGGCGCCTTCCGCCAGGTGCGCCTGCGCCGTCGCGACTGGCGCGCGCAGATCGACACCGTCTACCAGCTGTTCCCGCGCCTGCTCGAGCGCCGCACGCAACTGGCCGGAACCCTCTCGGGCGGCGAGCGCCAGATGCTGGCGGTCGGCCGCGCGCTGATGGCCCGGCCGCGCCTGCTGATGCTCGACGAACCCAGCCTGGGGCTGGCGCCGCTGGTGGTGCAGGAGATCTTCCGCACCGTCGACCAGCTGCGCGCCACCGGCGTGACCATCCTGCTGGTGGAACAGAACGCCCGCGCCGCGCTGGAGGTGGCCGACCATGGCTACGTGCTGGAAATGGGCGACATCAGCCTGCAAGGTCCGGCGCGCGAACTGGCCGGCGATGCACGCGTGATCGACACCTACCTCGGCGCGGCGCGCGGCCACTGAAATGGACTACCAACCGCATCCCGACGAACTGCGCTTCCTGCAGCAGGACGTGCTCGGCCTGCCGCAGTCGCTGCAGGCGCTCGCCCCGTTTTCCGATGTCGACGCCGACCTGATGACGCAGGTGCTGGAGCAGGCCGGCCGCTTCGTCGGCCAGGTGATCGCACCGCTCAACCGTGCCGGCGACGAGATCGGATGCCGCTTCGACCCTGCGGACGGCTCGGTGCAGACGCCGCCAGGCTTCGCGGCGGCCTACCGCGCCTTCGTCGAGGCCGGCTGGCCGGCCCTGGCCGCCGCGCCGGAAGACGGCGGCCAGGGACTGCCCGCGGTGCTGGAGGCATCTCTGTACGAATGGCTGGCGGCCGCCAATCATGGCTTCACCATGGCGCCCGGCCTGCTGCATGGCGCTTACGAATGCCTCAAGCGGCACGGCAGCGACACGCTGCGCACGCGCTACTTGCCCGAGATCGCCAGCGGCCGCTGGCTCGCCACCATGTGCCTGACCGAGCCGCAGGCGGGCTCCGACCTCGGCCTGGCGCGCACCCGCGCCACACCGCAGCCCGATGGCAGCCTGCGCGTCGCGGGCGAGAAGATCTTCATCTCCGGCGGCGAGCATGACCTGACCGACAACATCGTGCACCTGGTGCTGGTGCGCCTGCCCGACGCGCCGGCTGGTCCCAAGGGCCTGTCGCTCGCGCTAGTGCCCAGGCAATTGCCCGACGGCAGCCGCAACGCGGTGCACTGCACCCGCATCGAGGAGAAGATGGGCCTGCACGGCAGCCCCACCTGCGCCATGCGCTTCGACGACGCCACCGGCTGGCTCGTGGGGGAACCCGGCCAGGGCCTGGGCGCCATGTTCGTGATGATGAACTCGGCCCGCCTGCATGTCGCGATGCAGGGCATCGGCCTGCTCGACGCCGCCTGGCAGAAGGCCGATGCCTATGCGCGCGAGCGCCGGCAGATGCGTGCGCCGGTGCGGCCCGCATCGCGCGGCCCGCAGGACGCGGCCGACCTGATCGTCGAGCATCCGGCGATGCGGCGCATCCTCGACACCCAGCGTGCCTGGATCGACGGCGCGCGCCTGCTTGCCTACCGCACCGCCTGGCAACTCGACGCCGCCCGGCATGCCGGCGACGACAAGTCCCGCGAACAGGCCCAGCGCTGGTGCGGCTTCGTCACGCCCATCCTCAAGTCGGCCTGCACCCGCCAGGCCTTCGACGGCGCCAGCGAGTGCATGCAGGTATTCGGCGGGCACGGCTACATCCGCGAATGGGGCATCGAACAGGTGCTGCGCGACGCGCGGGTCACCATGATCTACGAAGGCACCAACGAGATCCAGGCGATCGACCTGCTGGTGCGCAAGGTGCTGCCCGATGCCGGTGCGGGCTTCGCCGCCTGCCTGCTGGCGCTGCGCGACGAGCTCGATGCCTCGCGCGACAACGAGGCCGACGTGCAGCGGCGCATGGCCCAGCTGCGCTATCTCGCCACCGCGGTGGCCATGGCGAGCCAGGCCGACCCGCAACTGCCCTACGAGGTGGCCGACGACTTCCTGCGCGTGGCAATGCTCACCCTGCTGGCGTGGGCCTGGGCGCGCATCGAACGCACGGCCCCGCCCGGCGACGCACGCTGGGCCGCGCCGGCGCGCGCGTTCCACCGCTGGGTACTGCCCGAATTCGACCTTCGCCTGGGCCTGGTCAAGCGCGCCTGCGACAACGTCCGGCAGCCTGCCGCCGCGCCCCGTCCAGCAACGAACCTGCCACGTTGACCGCCGTGCAAGACGACATGCCCGAACCCAGGAAGATGACGCGCAACACGCGCCCCCACGCCCCCGGCCCAGCGGACAGGAAGCCGGCTGCCTCGGCCGCCAAAGCCGCCTCTCGCAGCGATCGGCTCGACAGCGGCTTCCTCGAAACCCTGGTCGGCTACAACGCCAGGCGCGCCTGGTCGCAGATCAGCACCGTGTTTTCCGAGCGCATGGCGCCCTACGGCCTCAAGCAGGTCGACTTCTCCGTGCTGTCGCTGCTGGCCCACAACCCGGGCGCCACCTCGCGCCAGCTTTGCGCCACGCTGGACATCCTGCCGCCCAACCTGGTGAACCTGGTGGCGACGCTCGACAGCCGGGGATTGATCGAGCGGCGTCCCCACCCCCGGGACGGGCGCGCCGTGGGCCTGTACCTCACGCCGGCCGGCGAGCGCCTGACTGCCGATGCCGAGCGCGCGGTGACGCAAGCCGAACTCGATGCGAGCGCTCGCCTCGGCGCCAGAGAGCGCGAAACATTGATTCAGCTTCTTCAAAAACTGTATCTTTAGCGAATTAGTTCGCGCCGCATCGCCGCGATGCCACACATGTCCATTGACCCGGCGGGCACTGCATTTCTACAGTGACGGGATGATCCATCACTACCTGTGCGCCGGCGATGCGACTGCGTACGCGCGGGGCTTTGGCATCGAATTCATGCCGACTGCTTCCGGGCAGCGGATCCGCCCTGGCGAGCGCGGCGTCTTCGTCCGTCGGCCGCGCGCGGACCATCCCGGCAGCCTCCGGCCCCCGGCGCCGTTCGAGGTGGTGAGCGGCCGCTGGGGCCTGATTCCCCTGTTTTCGCAGGACGGCGCCGACCCGCTGTTCGAGGCACGCGCCGAGACCGCCTCGTCGGAGCGCAATTTCCATCAGCCGTGGAAACGCGGACATCGCTGCGTGGTGCTGGCCGACGCCCTGTTCGAGGACACCGGCGCGCCCGACCGGCTGCTGTGCCACCGCCGCGCGGATGGCCGCCCGCTGGCCATCGCCGGCCTGTGGAACGGCTGGCGCTCGCCGCAGGAGGAATGCGTCGAAAGCTTCGCCCTGCTGACCATCCGGCTCGACGGCAGCGAGCGCCGGCAGGCCGCGCTGCTGCAGGACGCCTGGCTCGAAGACTGGCTGAGCTGCCCGGTGGAAGAAACCTCCGCGTACCTGCGGCCGTACGCCCAGCGCTCCGACCTCGTCACCCAGGAAGTCGAACGCGCCTGACTGCGGCGGGCATGCCCGTCGCGTCAGTCCCTGACGTCGGCCACCGGCCTGTCACCGAAATCGGCGCGCGCCAGGTAGGCCAGCACGCGCGCCGCCGCGTCCGCAGGCGACGTGAGCTGGCCCTTGGCATGCAGTTGCGCGAAGCGTTCGCGGTCCGGGAACAGCGCCGGGTCGCCGCCGCGCAGTTCGGCCTGCATGTCGGTGTCGATCACCCCCGGCGCCAGCGAGCAGATGCGCGCGCCGTTCGCGCGACCGGCCTCTTCGAGAGCCACCGCGCGCGAGAAGTGGTCCATGCCGGCCTTGGCGGCGCAGTACGGCGCCTGGCTGGCCATGGCATTGCGCCCCAGCCCCGACGAGATGTTGAGCACGCGCCGCGCCACCTGCCACTGACGTGTGGCGCGCAAAAAGGCGGCGCAGAGCAGCATCGGCGCCTCGAGGCCGACGCGCAGGGCATGGGAAACGTCGGCGGCCGATGCTTCGTCCAGCGGCGCCGGCCGCGCGATCACGCCAGCGTTGTTGAGCAGCGTGGCGCTGGCGATGCGGGTCGAGTCCATGGCGTCGAGCCAGGACGCCAGGCGCTGGGCCGCCGACGCGGCGTCGGACAGGTCGTGCGCCCATTGCACCACCTGGCTGCCAGCGCCGTGCGGCGCCTGCTCGAGCGCCGGATCCTGGCGGCGCGAGATGCACAGCAGGCTGTGCGCAGGCTGGGCGAGCAATTGTTCGGCCATGGCGCGGCCCATGCCGCGCGACGCGCCGGTGAGGATGAACAGGTGAGAAGGAGCATCGGTCGTCATGTGTCGGTCCTTGAAGCGAGAAGACATCAGCCGTGAAAGAAGCCATCCCACACCAGCTTGATGCCGGTCAGCAGCATGCCCAGGTAGATGGCGCGGTAGAACAGTTTGGCGTCGATCCGCCGCGCGATGCGCACGCCCAGCCAGACGCCCACCGGCGCCAGCGGCAGCAGCGCCAGCGAGGTCGCCATGTTGCGCCAGTCGATCAGGCCCAGCCAGGCATAGGGAATCCACTTGCTGAGATTGACGACGAAGAAGAAGTAGGCGGTGGTGGCGGTGAATGCCAGCGGCGTCAGGCGCAGCGGAATCAGGTACGCATTGAGCGGCGGACCGCCCGCGTGCGAGATGAAGCTGGTGAAGCCGGAGGTGACCGTCAGCGCCGCGCCGATGCCGCGCCGCGGCGGCGCCGAGTCCGGCCGGGGCGGCAACAGCACGCGCTGCGCCAGGAAAAGCAGCGTGAACACGCCCACGATGCCGGCCACCGTCGACCCCGACAGCGCGCGGAACAGCAACGTGCCCACGACGGTACCGAGCAGGCCGAACGGCACCAGGAACCTGAAGAGCGCCAGGTTCACATCGCGGCGGAAGGCGGCCAGCCCCAGCAGGTCCATGACGAGCAGTAGCGGCATGAGGATCGCGGCGGCGTCCGGCACCGGCACCGCCAGCGCCATCAGCGGCACCGCGAGCGAGCCGAATCCGGCACCGAAGCCGCTCTTGCTGATGCCCAGCAGCAGGACGGCGGGAATGGCCACGGCGTAGAACCAGGGATCGGTGTGAAGGGGCAGGCCGGCAAGCAAGATGGGGCGAAGCGGGATGAAGGGCGCGCCATTGTCTCCCGGCTCGCCAACGCATGCCGGCGGGCGGTCTCTACACTTCGCCCTTGCCTGCCGCGGTCGCGGCGGCGCCCCGCTCCCCTTTCCTTCGCCCATGGACATTCTTTTTCTCGCACTGGCATTGGTCATCGTGCTGCAGTTCTTCAAGCGCCGCGAACAGCAGCAGCGCGTGTCCCTGCTCGGCAGCTACCTCGCGCCCTACCAGATCGAGCAGCAGATGGAGCGGCTGCTCGACGGCTACCTGCGCTGGCTGGGCGAGGACGACGCCGAGCGGCGCGCGCAGATCCGCGGCATGCTCGACGGCGTCGAGCAATCGCTGTCGGGGCAGTTCGCCCGCTTCGCCGCCGACGTGCAGGCCATGCCGGCGCCGCTGGCCCAGGTCAGCAAGCTGGCGTTGTGGATTCCCTTTGCCCAGCCGTTGCTGCCGGGGCGGCTGCTGTTCGACGTGCGCCGCGCGTTCGCCATCCACGCCAGCGGCATCGAGGCCATGGTCCGGCGCGAGGACACCCCGGACGCCAAGGCGCAGGCCTATGCGCTCAGCGCCGAGCTGCTGCTGATGCAGCACACCTGCCATTGGTACTGCCGGGGATGGGCCGTGGCCTCGGCCCGACTGCTGGCGCGCCACAAGACGCCGCACGCCCAGGTGCTGGCCTCGGTCTCCCCGCGCACCCGGGCGGACTACCTGGCCCTGACCGGGCGCCGCTGAGCATGCTGCACCTCGACGCTGCCACCGCGGCCGCTGCGCTGCCTTTCGTGCGGCTGGTGCCGGCACTGCGCGATGCCTTCGCCGCGCCGGCCAGCGTGCCGCCGCGCCACGTGCACACCGTCGCGCATGCCGGCCAGGCGACGGGCACGGTGCTGATCATGCCGGCCTGGAGCGACGCCGGTTTCCTGGGCATCAAGACCATCAACATCTTTCCCGGCAACGGCGTGCGCGGCCTGCCGGGCCTGCATGCCACCTACGTGCTGTACGACGCCACCACCGGCGTGCCGCTCGCGTCGATCGACGGCAACGAGATCACCGCCCGCCGCACCGCCGCCGCCGCCGCGCTCGGCGCCTCGTTCCTGGCACGGCCGGACGCACGCCGGCTGCTGGTGCTGGGCACCGGGCGCGTGGCGAGGCTGCTGCCGGCGGCATTCGCCAGCGTGCGGCCGATCGACCAGGTGCAGGTGTGGAACCATCGGCCGGAAGGCGCACGGACGCTGGCAGCCCAGTGGCGCGCGCAAGGCATCGACGCGCAGGCGGCGCCCGACCTGGAAGCGGCCGTGCGCCAGGCCGACATCGTCAGCTGCGCCACGCTGTCGGGCAAGTCGCTGGTGCAGGCGGGCTGGCTCGCCGATGGCAGCCACCTCGACCTGATCGGCAGCTTCACGCCGGCCATGCGCGAGGCGGCGCCGGGTTGCCTGGCGCGCCCGGCGCGGGTGTTCGTGGACACCGAGGAGGCCCTGCAGAAGTCCGGCGACCTGCTCGACGCCATGGCCGCCGGTACCTTCGACGCCGGGCAGCTGCAGGGCACGCTGGCCCAGCTTTGCGGCGGCGAGCGCCAGGGACGCCGCGGCGCGGGCGAACGCACGGTCTTCAAGGCGGTGGGCAGCGCGCTCGAAGACCTGGCGGCGGCCACGCTGGTGTGGCGGCACGCCGACGGCCAATCACACCGGACAGGTCCACCGCACGCCGGCTGAATGGCACACTGCCGTCTCCTCGTTGCCGCCTGCCGGCCCGCAAAGGAGACTCGATGGCCAAGTCCCGCCTCATGGCACGTCCGAGCGTGGCCGACATCGTGGCCCACGGCCAGAGCGGCGGACATCAGCTCACCCGGACCCTGGGCGCGTTCAGCATCACCGCCATCGGCGTGGGCGCCATCATCGGCGCCGGCATCTTCGTGCTGACCGGCACCGCGGCCGCACGCTACGCGGGCCCGGCGGTGATGCTGTCCTTCGTGCTCGCGGGGCTGGCATGCGCGTTCGTGGCGCTGTGCTACGCCGAACTCGCGGCGGTGATCCCGGCCAGCGGAAGCACCTACACCTACACCTACGCGACGCTGGGCGAACTCGCGGCCTGGATCATCGGATGGGACCTGGTGCTCGAGTACGCCATGGGCGCGGCGGCCGTGGCGGTCGGCTGGTCGGGCTACCTGGTCAGCCTGCTGGGGCACTTCGGCCTGCACATCCCGCCCGAGTTCGCGCATTCGCCCGGCACGCTGCAACTGGCCGACGGCCGCGTGCTGCAGACGCTGTTCAACCTGCCGGCGGCCCTGGTCGTGCTGGCGCTCACGCTGCTGCTGGTGCTGGGTACCCGGGAATCGACGCGCATCAACAACCTGATGGTGCTGGTCAAGCTGCTGGTGGTGGTGGCCTTCATCGGCTTCGGGCTGGCCTACGTCAACCGCGCCAACTGGGAGCCCTTCGTCCCACCGAACGCGGGCGCCTTCGGCGAGTTCGGATGGAGCGGCGTGCTGCGCGGGGCCTCGGTGGTGTTCTTCGCCTACATCGGCTTCGACGCGGTGTCGACCGCCGCGCAGGAGGCGCACCGGCCGCAACGGGACATGCCGCTGGGCATCCTGGCGTCGCTGGTGATCTGCACCGTGCTGTACGTGGCCGTGGCAGCCGTGCTGACCGGCCTGGTGCCCTACCAGCGGCTCAACGTGCCCGATCCGATCGCGCTGGGCATCGACGTGATCGGCCAGCAATGGCTGTCGCTGTGCGTCAAGCTGGGCGCACTGCTCGGCCTGACGACCGTAATCCTCGTGCTGCTGTACGGGCAGAGCCGCATCTTCTACACCATCGCGCGCGACGGCCTGCTGCCGCCCCTGTTCTCGCGGGTACATCCGCGCCTGAAGACGCCGCACGTGAGCCAGCTCTGCGTGGGCGCCGTGGTGGCGCTGTTCGCCGGGCTCGTGCCGATCCACCTTCTGGGCGAGATGGTCAGCATCGGCACGCTGTTCGCCTTTTCGCTGGTGTGCGCCGCCGTGCTGCACCTGCGCCGCGTCGAGCCCACCCTGGCGCGCCCCTTTCGCACCCCGTGCATGCCCTGGGTACCGCTGGCGGGCATCGCGATGTGCGCGCTGCTGATGGTGGGCCTGCCGTGGGACACCTGGCTGCGTCTGGTGGTCTGGCTGGCCGTCGGCCTGGCGATCTACTTCGGATACGGACGGCACCACTCGCGACTGCGCCACCGCAGCCATTGACGCCGTGCGCTGAAGGCCGGCGCGTCCAGCGCTTTCGGCCGAGCGTGCAGAAGTTGCAGCCTGCCGCCCTCGCTGCCCTGGCAGACGCGCCGTTCGGCGCGAACCCTGTGCTAGGGTCGCGCCGCGCGCAAGGGGCTCGATCGGAGATCGCCGAACCGTCCGCGGCGCGCAGATAAAAAATATTCAGGGAGAAGAAATGTCAGGGAGCCAATACCGGGCACGCAAGAGCGTGGCCGACATCGTGGCCGGCAGCGAAGGGGGCGGGCACCAGCTCACCCGGTCGCTCGGCGCCATCAGCATCATCGCCATCGGCGTGGGCGCCGTCATCGGGGCCGGCATCTTCGTGCTCACGGGCACGGCGGCCGCCCGGCACGCCGGGCCCGGCGTGATGCTCTCTTTCATGCTGGCGGGACTTGTGTGCGCCGTCGTGGGCCTTTGCTATGCCGAACTGGCCGCGCTCATCCCGGCCAGTGGCAGCACCTACACCTACACCTATGCCACGCTGGGCGAGCTCGCGGCCTGGATCATCGGATGGGACCTGGTGCTCGAATACGCGATGGGCGCCGCCACGGTGGCGGTCGGCTGGTCGGGCTACCTGGTCAGCCTGTTGCGCCAGTTCGGCGTGGAACTCCCGCCGGAGCTCATCCATTCACCGGGCGCGGTGCAACTGGCCGACGGCAGCACGATCCAGGCGCTGTTCAACCTTCCGGCCGCTGCCATCGTGCTTGCGCTGACCGCCATGCTGGTGGCGGGCACGAAGGAGTCGGCGCGGTTCAACAACCTGATCGTGCTGGTCAAGCTGGTCGTGGTGATCGCCTTCGTCGGCTTCGGCGTGGCTGCGGTCAATGCCGACAACTGGGTGCCGTTCATACCGGAGAACACCGGCGAGTTCGGGCAGTTCGGGGCCTCGGGCGTGCTGCGCGCGGCCTCGGTGGTGTTCTTCGCCTTCATCGGTTTCGACGCGGTATCCACCGCCGCACAGGAAGCCCGCAACCCGCAGCGCGACATGCCGCTGGGCATTCTCGGGTCGCTGCTGCTGTGCACGCTGCTGTACGTGGCGGTGGCCGCCGTGCTGACCGGCCTGGTGCCCTACACGCTGCTGAACGTGCCCGACCCCATCGCACTGGGCGTGGACGTCATCGGCAAGCCGTGGCTCTCGCTGCTGATCAAGTTCGGCGCGCTGGCGGGCCTGACCACGGTGATCCTGGTGCTCCTGTACGCGCAGAGCCGCATCTTCTTCACCGTCTCGCGCGACGGACTGCTGCCGGCCATGTTCTCGAAGGTGCATCCGCGCACCGGCACGCCCTATCTCAGCCAGATCTCGATCGGCATCGTGGTGGCCTTGATCGCCGGCCTGTTCCCGATCCACCTCCTGGGAGAGATGGTCAGCATCGGCACGCTGTTCGCGTTCACGCTGGTGTGCGGCGCGGTGATCCACCTGCGCCGGACCGAGCCGCACGTGCCGCGCCCGTTCCGGGTTCCGGGCGTGCCCGTCGTCCCGGCGATCGGCATCGGCCTGTGCCTGCTGCTCATGGGCGGCCTGCCGCTGGACACATGGCTGCGCCTGGTGATCTGGCTGGCCATCGGCATGGCGATCTACTTCATGTACGGCCGGCATCATTCGGTGCTCGGCCGCCGCCTGCCGCGGGGCTGACCCGCATCGGGCCGCCCGCGCGTGCGGCCCGGCAGGGCGGCTGCGTCAGACCCGCTCGAGGATGACCGCGATGCCCTGCCCGACGCCGATGCACATGGTGCACAGCGCGTAGCGGCCCTTCTGCTTGTGCAACTGGTTGACCGCGGTGAGCGCCAGGCGCGCGCCGCTGGCGCCGAGCGGATGGCCCAGCGCGATGGCGCCACCGTTGATGTTGACGCGAGCGTCGTCGTCCTTCAGGCCGAGCTGGCGCAGCACCGCCAGCCCTTGCGCGGCGAACGCCTCGTTCAGCTCGATCACGTCGATCTGCTCGATCTTGAGCCCGGTCAGGGCCAGCACCTTCTGGGTGGCCGGCGCCGGGCCGATGCCCATCACGCGCGGCGGCACGCCGGCAGTAGCCATGCCGACCACGCGGGCGCGCGGCGTCAGGCCATGCGCGGCGGCGGCCGCCTCGCTCGCCAGCAGCATCGCCACCGCGCCGTCATTGACGCCGCTGGCGTTGCCGGCCGTCACCGTTCCGTCGGGCCGCACCACGCCCTTGAGCCTGGCCAGCGACTCGAGGCTGGTGTCGCGCGGATGCTCGTCCTTGTTCACGACCAGCGGGTCGCCCTTTTTCTGCGGGATCGTGACCGGCACGATCTCGGCGTCGAAGAAGCCGCTCTTCTGCGCCGCCACGGCCTTCTGCTGCGACGCCAGCGCCATGCGGTCCTGCGCCTCGCGCTCGATCTTGTAGTCGGTCGCGACGTTCTCGGCCGTCTCGGGCATGGAGTCGATGCCGTACTGCGCCTTCATCAGCTTGTTGACGAAGCGCCAGCCGATGGTGGTGTCGTAGACGGCGTTGTTGCGCGAGAAGGCGCTTTCGGCCTTGGGCATGACGAAAGGCGCGCGGCTCATACTTTCGACGCCGCCGGCGATCATCAGGCCGGCCTCGCCCGCCTTGATCGCGCGTGCCGCCGAGCCGACCGCGTCCAGCCCGGAGCCGCACAGGCGGTTGATCGTGGCGCCGGGCACCTCCACCGGCAGGCCCGCCAGCAACGCGGACATGCGCGCGACGTTGCGGTTGTCCTCGCCGGCCTGGTTGGCGCAGCCGTACAGCACGTCGGCAACGGCCAGCCAGTCGACCTTGGCATTGCGTTCCATCAGCGCCTTGAGCGGCACCGCGCCGAGATCGTCGGTGCGCACGCTCGACAGGGCGCCGGCGTAGCGGCCGAAGGGGGTGCGCACGCCGTCGCAGATGAAGGCTTCGTTGATCATGTCGGGTCTCCCGTTGGATCGATGAGGGTTGAAGGTTCAGGCCGCGATCGGCAGGCCGACCAGCTTCTCGAGTTCGGCATGGTCGAGCCCGTCGACCAGGTCGATGAGCCTGAGGCCCTGCGGCGTGCATTCGAGCGTGGCCAGGTCGGAGTAGACGCGCTTGACGCAGCCGATGCCGGTGAGCGGATAGCTGCACTTCTCGACCAGCTTGCTCTGGCCCTTCTTGGTCAGCAGGTCCATCATGACCCAGGTCTGCTTGGCGCCGATCGCCAGGTCCATCGCGCCGCCGACGGCGGGAATGGCGTCCGCCTCGCCCGTGTGCCAGTTGGCCAGATCGCCGGTGGCAGAGACCTGGAAGGCGCCGAGCACGCAGATGTCGAGATGCCCGCCGCGCATCATCGCGAAGCTGTCGGCATGGTGGAAGTAGGCGCCGCCGGCCAGCAGCGTGACCGGCTGCTTGCCTGCGTTGATGAGGTCGAAGTCTTCGTCGCCGGCGGCGGGCGCGGGGCCCATGCCGAGGATGCCGTTCTCGCTGTGCAGGATGACCTCGCGGCCAGCCGGCAGGTGGTTGGCGACCAGCGTCGGCTGGCCGATGCCGAGATTGACGACGGCGCCGTCGAAAATGTCCTGGGCGACGCGCTTGGCGAGCTCGTCCTTGGTGCGGCGTGTGTAGGCCATGGTCATGCTGCTTTCTTGAAGCCGCCGGCCTGGGTGGCCACGCGGTCGATCTTGACGACTTGATGCACGAAGATGCCCGGGGTCACGATGGCCTCGGGGTCGAGCGTACCGAGTTCGGCGATCTCGTGCACGGTGGCGACGGTCTTCTTCGACGCCATGGCCATGACCGGGCCGAAGTTGCGTGCCGCCTTGCGGTACGTGAGGTTGCCCCAGCGGTCGCCGCGCTCGGCCTTGATCAGCGCCACGTCGCCGTGGATGGGAAATTCAAGCACGTACTGCTTGCCGCCGATCTCGCGCGTTTCCCGATCGCCCGCCAGCTGGGTGCCGTAGCCGGTCGGGCAGAAGAAGGCGCCGATGCCGGCGCCGGCGGCGCGGATGCGCTCGGCCAGGTTGCCCTGGGGCACCAGTTCCAGCTCGAGCTTCTTGCTGCGGTAGAGCTCGTCGAACACGAAGCTGTCTGCCTGGCGCGGAAAGCTGCAGATGATCTTGCGCACGCGGCCGGCCTTGAGCAGCGCGGCCAGGCCGGTGTCGCCGTTGCCGGCGTTGTTGTTGACCACCGTCAGGTCCTTGGCGCCCTGCGCGATCAGGCCGTCGATGAGTTCGCCCGGAATGCCGGCGGTGCCGAAGCCGCCGATGAGCACGGTGGAACCGTCGCGGACGTCGGCCAGGGCCTCGGCGATCGAGGACGCGATCTTGTCGATCATGTGGAACTGTCTCCGAAATGAGGGAGGTGGGAACAGGAACCTGCAGCCAGAGGCGCCGCAGAATGTTCGTATATCGAACATGTGTTCGTATAATGAATTCTAGACACTCACTCCCGCCATGGCAACCCAGACGACACACAGCGATACACCCCGACCGGGGGATGCCTACGTCCAGTCCTTCGCGCGGGGGCTGGAGGTGATCCGCTCCTTCCACGCTGGCGCGCCGCGCCAGACGCTGTCGGAGGTGGCGGCCGCCACCGGGCTGACGCGCGCCGGCGCACGCCGCATCCTGCTGACGCTGCAGACGCTCGGCTACGTGCGCGCGGACGCCAAGGTGTTCTCGCTCACGCCGCGCATCCTGGACCTGGGCTTCGCCTATCTCTCGTCCATGCCGATCTGGAACCGCGCCGAGCCGGTCATGGAGTCGCTGGTGAGCCAGGTGCAGGAGAGCTGCTCGGCCGCCGTGCTCGACGCCACCGACATCGTCTACGTCATGCGCGTGCCCACCCACAAGATCATGCGCATCAACCTCGGCGTCGGCTCGCGCCTGCCGGCCTGGTGCACCTCGATGGGCCGGCTGCTGCTGGCCGACCTGCCGGACGAGGAAGTGTGCGCGCGTCTGGCCGCGTCGAAGCGCGAGGCATTCACCCGCCACACGCTCACCGATGCTCAGGCCATCCTGGCCAGGGTGCAGCAGGCCCGGCGCCAGGGCTGGTGCCTGGTCAACCAGGAACTGGAGGAAGGCCTGATCTCCATCGCCGCACCGGTGACCGACCGAGCCGGGCGCATGGTGGCGGCGTTGAACATCAGCGGCCAGGCGAACCGGACCAGCGCCAAGGTCATGCAGGAAAGCATGCTGCCGGCGCTGCTGGCGGCGGGGCGCGAGATCTCGCGGCTGATCTAGATGTCTGCCGTTTGCAAATAGTCGCCTTAGAAGCGACAATCGTCGCCAAATGAGCAACGAATCAGGCTTGATGGATCTGCTTTTCCCGGCGGCACGGCAGCGCGCGTTGGCCGTGCTGCTTCTGCAGCCACAAGCGAGTTTTCATCTGCGCGAACTGGCGCGCCTGACCGGCAGCCATGCTGGCACGCTGGCGCGCGAGCTGGACAAGCTGGCGCAGGCCGGGTTGCTGAAACGCGGCAAACAGGGCAACCAAGTGCGCTACCAAGCGAGCGCCGAACACCCGCTGTTCGCTGACCTGGCGGCTTTGTTTCGCAAGACCCATGGCGTCGTTCCGGCGCTTCGTGATGCGCTGAGCCCATTGGGTGACGGCGTGCAGCTGGCCCTGGTGTTCGGGTCTATGGCGCGAGGCAGCCCATCACCCGGAAGCGACGTAGATGTGCTCGTGCTGGGCTCCGTCGGGTTTGTGGAATTGGTGCAGGCGCTGTTTCCGCTGCAGGCGTCACTGGGCCGCGAGATCAATCCGGTGCTCCACACCAAGGCGCAATTTGCCGAGCGCGTGCGAAGCGATGATGCCTTCGCCAGGAATGTCCTGGCCCAACCCAAACTGTTCGTGAAGGGAGATGCGCATGAGCTTGCAGAACTTGCAGGCGATCGGCCGCTTGCAAACTCATCAGCCTGATGCGGCGGGCATCGCCAAGCTCCTGCAGGCTGCCCACCGCAATCTGGCCGACTCCCGCCTCGCGCAGGTGAGTGCCGACAACCGTTTCGACGCGGCCTATAAATGCATCATGCAATGCGCGATGCTGGGGCTCTGGGCGAGCGGCTACCGCACGTCGACCAGTCAGCCCGGCCACCATCAGACTGCCATTCAGAGTCTTGGGTTGACCATCGGCTTGGCGCAGGCCGACATCATTGTGCTCGATGCGCTGCGTCGTCAACGCAACTTGAGTGACTACGAGGGCGATCCTGTCTCAGCACCTGCGTTGGACGCGTGCATAGAACAGGCTGCCCGCCTTCTGGAGCAAACCGGCACATGGCTTCGAGACCATCGCCCCGACCTGCTCACGATGCGTTGAGTCACTCAACAAGATTGCCGACCCATTCGACGTCCCATGCCTCCCCTTTCCTCTTCACCCGTCAGCGCGGCCATCCCCACGCCGCCTGCGCCTCTCGCCCGCCCCTCCTGGCTGCTCGGCGCCAGCCTGATCCTCATCGCCTTCAATCTGCGGCCGGTGTTCGGCAGCATCTCGGTGCTGCTGCCCGAGGTAATGAAGGACACCGGCATGGGGCCGGCGGCCGCCAGCCTGCTGACCACGCTGCCGCTGCTGTGCCTGGGCGTGTTCGCCATCCCGGCGCCGGCCCTGGCGCGGCGCTTCGGGCCTGAGCGGGTGCTGCTGGGCGCGCTGCTGCTCATCTGCATCGGCACCCTGCTGCGCGGCGCCGGCCACTTGCCGGTGCTGTTCGCGTCCACCGCCGTGGCAGGCGCCGGCATCGCCATCGGCAACGTGCTGCTGCCGGGGCTGGTCAAGCGCGATTTTCCGACGCATGCGGCCATGATGACCGGGCTCTATACCGTCTCGGTCTGCGCCGGCGCATCCAGCTCCACTGCCTTCACCGTGCCGCTGGAACGGCATGTGTTCCACGGGCAATGGGCATTGACGCTGGCCGCATGGGCGCTGCCCGCGGCCCTGGTGCTGCTGTTGTGGGCGCCGCGCGCCCTGGCGGCGCGGCCGCTGCCGGCGCACGCCCAGCCACGCGCCTCGAGCCTGTGGCGCGACGCACTGGCGTGGCAGGTGCTGGGCTTCATGGGTCTGCAGTCGGCGCTTGCCTACATCGCGATCGGGTGGCTGGCGCCGCTTCTGCGCGAGCGCGGTCTCGACGGCGCGCAGGCCGGCTACGTCGTGGCGGTCTCCATCCTGGTGCAGTTGCTGACGTGCCTCGTCACGCCCTCGATCGCGACGCGTTGCCGCGACCAGCGCGTGTTCGGCGTGAGCCTGGCGGTGCTGATCTGCGTGTCGATGCTGGCACTGATCTTCGCGCCGCTGTCGGGCCGCTGGCTGTGGGCGGTGGTGCTCGGCTGCGGCCAGGGCGGCGCTTTCGCGCTGGCGCTCACGCTGATCGTGCTGCGCTCGCCGGATGCCGGCACCACGGCGCAACTGTCAGCCATGGCGCAGGGCGGCGGCTATGTCCTGGCGTGCGGCGGCCCCCTGCTGGCCGGCTTGCTGCGCGGCTGGACCGGCAGCTTCGAATCCTCGGCGCCGCTGCTCGTGCTGCTGTCGCTGGCCATGGCGGCCTGTGGCTGGGGCGCCGGCCGACGCCGGCTCGTACGCGCACGCGCCGCCGTCTGACAAGGGGCCGCTACGCGCCGTCCTAGACTGCGCGCATGACCAGCACCCCGTCCGCCCACCCCGCTCCGACACCGGAGGATCTGCTTCGCCATCTCGACTCCGGCGCGCTCTGGCCCGCCGAGCGCAACGATGCCGCCTGGCCAGACCTGCCGACCGCCTACCAGGCGGCGCTCGCAGTGCGCGAGTTGCGCATCGCGCGCGGCGAGCGGCCGGTGGGCTACAAGATCGGCTTCACCAATCGCACGATCTGGGAACGCTACGCGGTGTTTGCGCCGATCTGGGGCACGGTGTGGGACAGCACCGTGTCGCATGCAGACGCCAGCGGCAACGGCACGCTGGACCTGAAGGCGCTGGCCCAGCCGCGCCTGGAGCCCGAAGTGGTGTTCGGCCTGCGCGCCACGCCACCGCGCAGCGCCACGCTGGAGCAGGTGTTCGACTGCGTGGACTGGCTGGCGGCAGGCTTCGAGGTCGTCCAGTCGCATTGCGCGGACTGGAAGTTCAGCGCTGCCGAGACGGTCGCCGACAGCGGCCTGCACGGTCGGCTGCTGGTGGGTCCACCAACTCCCGTGCGCGACCTGGCCGCCACCGGCGAAGCGCTGGACGAACTGCTGGCCGGCCTGGGCCTGCGCCTGTGGAACGGCACGCGCCAGGTCGACGAAGGCGTCGGCCGCAACGTCCTCGACGGCCCGCTGCATGCCCTGCTTCACTTCGTGCAGGAGATCGGGCAGTTGCCCGGCGCACCGGAACTGGCGGCGGGCGACATCGTCACCACCGGCACCTGGACCGACGCCTGGCCGGTGCAGCCCGGCCAACAGTGGCGCTCGGAGTTCGACGCGCCGCTGCAAGGCCTGCAAGTGACCTTCAGCTGACCGCTTCGAGAAGTCGGGCTCGCTCATGGTGGGTGCTGTTGACACGGGCTGCCGCCGCACCGACCATGCGACGCGAGGCGCGAGGCATGCACGCGCGAACAACACGGGCCAACGGCCCAGGGAGAAATGAAATGTGGAGGCGCGAACCGTGGGCTGGCTGCTCGGCTGGGTGATCTTCGGCGTGGCAGCCGCCCTCGATATCGGTGAACTGGCGCGCCAGAACGGCAGTCAGATGACCCAGGTGCGGGCATTGGCGTTCGGACTGGCCAGCCTGCTCGGGCTGGCGATGGTGCTGCGCCTGGCAGTGCGAGACGGACGCACCGGGCTCGCTTTCGCGCTGGCGGTCCTTTCGGCGCTGGTTGCGGGCGGCAGCCTGTGGTGGCTCTACGGGCTCGGCGCCAGCCCGGCGTGGATTTCCACCGCCCTGGCCATGGCCGCCTATTTCCTGATTTGCCTGGTGGCGGGCCTGATCGGCGCATGGGTGGCCGCCCGGCGCCGGCGTGCCAACGCGCAGCACGAGGAAAAGCTTGCGCTCGAGCGCGAGCACCATCGCCGCCTCGAACGCATTCGCGCCGAAGCTGCTACCGCCGCGGGCGGCGGGCATGCAGGCGCCGCCCTGGCGGAGGACGAATTCGGTCTGCCGCAGCGGCCGAAATGGGAAGACTGACGCGGCGCGCATGCGCGCCGCCCGAGGGCGCGGCTGCTAGGGCGCGACGTCGTAGCTGAGCGAGGGGTGCCAGTCCCGGCCACGGCCCTGGGGCGTCTTGTCCAGCAGCGTCCAAAGAGGCATGAGGTCCGGCGCACCGCGCGCGTCCTGCCCCTTGTCGGCGGTCTCCTGGCCCATCTCCTCGCCCCAGAAGTGGCGGATCAGGTTGCCTTCGCGCCGGAACACGTTCAGGCCGGCGACGTCGTCGCCTTCCGGCTCCTCGCCCACGTAGTCCTGGTTGAAAGTGCTGCCGAAGGTCGACAGCAGCGGCAGGTTGCGCCAGCCGCGTTCGATCGCGAAGTTGGCCAGGCGCGCATAGGGTGAGCGCGCCACCACGACGAAGGCCGTGCGCTGCAGCAGATCGGGGGTTTCGCCATCGAGCGCCGACAGCAGCGACGTGCACATGGGACATGGCCGCTCCGAGCGCGGGCCGAACATCCAGTGATAGACGATCAGCGTGTCGTGCATGCCGAACAGTTCGGACATCAGCACGGCGCCCTGCGGACCCATGAACACATAGTCCTGCGGCACCTCGCCGCCGGCGGGCAGCGCACGGCGCTGCGCCGCCACACGCTCGACATGGCGGCGCAACTCGATCTCCTCGGCCAGCAACGCCAGCCGTGCGTCGCGGTAGGCGGGGCTTTCGTTCGGAAAGCGCCGCGTCATGCGGCTGGCCAGCTCGAACGATGTGGGCAATGGCGCCGGGTCGGCGTGCGGAAGGGTCATGCGCGGCTCCTGTCGCTAACCCCGTCCAGACGCGGGGCCGAGCCATGTTGCATGCGCCGGGCCGGGGCGTCTGCGGGAGAAGTCCTACGACCCGCGTGGGCCGGAACGCACAGGCAGCCGCAGAGCCGCCGGCCGGCCCATGGCGCGGCGGTCAGGCGCGCTGGAACAGCAGGGCTGCGTTGGTTCCGCCGAATGCGAAGGAGCCGCTGACCGCCGCATCCAGCGCGGGCGCGTCGGTGGCGTCGGGGTACACCAGCGAAACGGCGCACGCCGGATCCTGCTGGCCGACGTGCATGTTCGGCGGCAGCCGGCGTTGCTGCAGCGCCAGCACGGTCACCAGCGCTTCGAGCGCGCCGGCGGCACCGAGCAGGTGCCCGTGCAGGGCCTTGGTGGAACTCACGCGAAGTTGCGGCAGGTCGTCGCCCCAGACCCGCGCCAGCGCCTCGCATTCGATCGGATCGCCCAGCCGGGTTGCGGTGCCGTGGGCGTTGCAATAGCCGACGTCGCGCGGCGCCAGGGCCGACATGCGCAGCGCGGCGCGCAATGCCCGCGCCTGGCCTTCGGCGTCCGGCTTGGTCAGGTGGGTGGCGTCGCAGCTGATGCCCCAGCCGGCCAGCCGGGCATGCATGGAGGCGCCGCGCGCCCGGGCACGCGGCGCCGGCTCGAGAACGAGGAAGGCGGCACCTTCGCCCAGTGCGAAACCGCTGCGATCGACACCGAAGGGGCGCACCGCGGTCGCCGCCTGCCCGGGTTCGGCGCTGGCCAGGGTCTGCATGGCCTGCCAGGCCTGCACCACGCCCGGCACGATCAGCGACTCGGTGCCGCCGGCGATGGCCAGGTCGACCTCGCCACAACGAACAGCCTTGGCCGCCTCTGCGATGGCCACTGCAGATGACGCGCACGCCACCGAATAGCTGAGCACCGGCCCGGTGATGCGGTGACGCATGGCGATGTGCGCGGCCGGCGCGTTGGGCATGAAGGCCGGCACGGTCAGCGGCGGCACCCGTCCGCTGGCGCCCATGCGATAGGCGGTCTCGAGTGCGGCCGCTCCGCCCATGCCGCAACCCACGTAGATGCCGACACGCTCGCGCGCCAGCGAGGCGTCGTCGAGCGGTGCACCGGCATCGTCCAATGCCATCGAGGCAGCGGCCACGGCGAGCTGGCTGACCCGGTCGACGCCGGCCAGCTGCAACCGGGTGAACCACTCGGCAGGGTCGAAATCCACCGTTGCCCCGATGGCCGGGCGGGCCAGCTCCGGAAAGATCGGCCCGAGCGCGGACTCGCCGCGCACGAGGGCATCGAAAACCTGCTGCGGCTGCCTTCCGTGGGGGGCCACCAGTCCCAGCCCCGTGACTGCCACCGCCGTCGTCGAATCCACACTCATCCTGCCGATCTGCCTTCTGCCGCCGTGCCGGTCGGGTCGATTAGGCCGCCGGGGCGCCGGCGCGCGCGCGGTCGACCAGCTCTGCCAACTCGGCCAGGGTGTCCATCTGCGGGTCGGGCTCGGGCAGCGAGATGCCCAGCCGATCCTCGATCTCGAACAGGAATTCGGCCAGTGCGAGCGAGTCGAAGCCCTTGTCGCGCATGGACATCTGGGGGTCGATCTCATCGGCCGTGAAACCGTACTTCTGGTGGATCAGCTCCTGTATTTCCTTCAGGGAATTCATAGATCTCAGGCTCGCTCTTGGAGTAGTTCGTAAAGCCTTCGGCGCGCGCCTTCATCCTCCACGCGCCGGGCTCACCGCTGGTCGATGATAGCCATCGCCGCGGCCGGCGGCGGCAGCGGGGCCTCTGCAGGACGCCAGCGCAGCGACGCCCAGGCGAAGGCGCCCCCCAGCAGGCCGCCGGCCAGAACGTCCAGCGCCACGTGCTGGCGCGTCGCGACCGTGGAATAGGCGATGGCCAGGAACCAGGCCAGGTTCGCCAGGCGCAGCAGCCACGGCGCACCTGCGCCGCGCAGGATCTTCTCGATCCAGCAGCAGGTGAAGATGGCGATGGCCACGTGCATCGACGGACAGGCATTGCCCGCCGCATCGATGCCCTGCAGCAGGTCGAATCCGGGGAACCCGCCGGCGTCGAAGGTCGCCGGCGGCACCCGCGTGGGCCACAGCATGAATGCGGCCAGCCCCGTCAGGCAGAGCACGCCGGACCAGAAGCCATAGGACAGCAAGGGCAGCAGTCCGCGCTGCAGGCCCGGCGCGATGCCGACGTAGACCCACAGCGAAAGGTATGGCACGAGCCAGCCCGGCTGGAACGGAATCCACTCGTCGACCGCGGTCCAGGGCATCTCGGTGACGGGGCCGAAGGGGTTGCGCAGCAGGTGGAAGTAGCCGATGAAAAACAGCCAGATCCACGCCGTGGTGCCCAGGATCTTGAGCCATTGGCGCTCGCGCAGGCGCGAGCCGATGTCGGTGACCCAGGAGGCGCGGAGAGTGACTTGCATTGGGGGAGGAAGATACTTCAAGACCCGGGGGCGGCCGCGATGCGCGCCGCAACGGAGCGCATCTTGCCCGAGTGCGCCGGCCCGGCGCCGGTGCGGTGCTACGCTCGGGGCCTGCTCCCGACAGTCCCCATGTTCAATCCGTCCCCCGAAGATGTGCGTCGCTTCTTTTGCGACGTCTATGCCAAGAGCCGTCGCGGCGAGCCGCTCGAAGCGCTGGAAAGCCTGGCCGCCGGCTGGATCGACCAGCACCCCGAGTACCACGCCGACCTGCAGGACGCCGATGCGGCCGTGGCGCGCGTCTACGACGGCAAGGACGGCCGCGAGAACCCCTTCCTGCACCTGTCGATGCACCTGTCGATCAGCGAACAATGCTCGATCGACCAGCCGCGCGGCATCCGCCAGGCGGTGGAACTGCTCGCGGCCCGCCGCGACTCCCTGCTGGCGGCCCACCACGAGGCCATGGAGTGCCTGGGCCAGATGATGTGGGAAGCCCAGCGCGCCGGCCGTCCGCCCGACGGCGAGGCCTACATCGCCTGCGTCCAGCGGCGCGCCACGCGCGACTGAGCCGGGTACGGCACCGGCCCGCAAGGCATCTTCGCGCACCGCCCGGCGGTGCGGGCCCTTCGGGGCCGCGGGACGACGGCTCAGTGCTGGCGCCGGGCGGCCTCGCGCAGCAGCCCGATCAGTGCGTCGCGCGCGACGCTGGCCGGCGCCTCGCTGCGCAACAGCAGGCCGACCGGCTCCTCGGTGCCGGAGGTGTCGATCCGCAGCCGCGCCAGGCGCCGGTCGTCCAGCGCCTGGCGTGCGGCGCCCAGCGGCGTGATCCAGACCGTGTCGGACTGCGCGACCAGGGCGCTGGCCAGCGCCACGTCGAGCGTCTGCAGTGCGTCGGCCGGCAGCGCCAGGCCGCGCGCCGACAGGAAGCTCTCGGTATGGTGGCGCGGAATGGTGCCTTCGTCATACACCACCAGCGGATAGGCGAGCGCCCTGCGCGGGCTGTCCTGGCCGCGCCGGCGCGCCGTCGCCAGAGGATGGCCGGGACGCGTGACGAACACCAGCGGCTCGCTGTGCAGCAGCTCGAAGCTCAGGCCGGCCATCAGCCGCGGGTCGCTCATGCGGCCGACCACGAGATCGAGTTCGCCGGCGCGCAGCTCATCCAGCAGCGCGGCGTTGGCACCGCTGCTCACCTGCAGCTGCAGCCCCGGGCGCTGGACGCGCAGGCGCAGCAGGCATTGCGGCAGCAGCGCCGGGGCCACGCTGGGCAGTGCGCCCACGCGCAGCCGCTCGCCGCCGGCCCCGGCGCTCGGCGCAAGCGCCTGGGCGCCGGTCTGCACCGCCTCCAGCACGCGCAGCGCGTGGGTCAGCAGGTCCTCGCCGGCGGCAGTCAGGCCCTGTACGCCGCGCCGGCCGGGCCCGCCGCGCTCGACGAGCCGGGTGCCGGCCAGTTCCTCCAGCTCGGTCAGGGTCTTGGACATCGCCGGCTGGCTCAGCGCCAGCCGCGCGGCGGCGCGCGCCAGGTGGCGCTCCTGCGCCACCGCCACGAAGCAGCGCAGGTGCCGCAACTGCACGTTCCGGGCAAAGGACTGGGCGCTCTGGCGGGTTGGATCGTTCAATTACTACTGCTTATGCAAATCGTTCAAACGTTCAATTTACATCATCAAAACCCGGTCTTACAGTGCGGCAACTCCGGCGCCCAGCGTGACGCCGCGAACCACCCCCACGCCGCATCCTCAAGGAGACGAACCCATGACCGGCCCCACGCTGCCCAAGCTCGACCCGCGCGACTGGTCCAGCCACCCCGCCTACATCTATCCCGGCTACAAGTCGACCGCCAAGCGCGGCCCGACCAAGCCGCTGGTCCCCCTCAAGGCCTCGATGGCCGAGCTGCGCCAGCCGGTCTATGGCCATGACAGCATCGGCGAACTCGACCACGACCTGACGCGCAACGCACGCCGCAACGGCGAGCCGCTGGGCGAGCGCATGATCCTCACCGGCCAGGTGCTCGACGAGCGCAAGCGGCCGGTCGCCAACACGCTGGTCGAGCTGTGGCAGGCCAATGCCGCCGGCCGCTACGTGCACAAGGTCGACCAGCACGACGCGCCGCTGGACCCGAACTTCCTGGGCGCCGGTCGCTGCCTGACCGACAGCGAGGGCCGCTACCGCTTCCTGACCATCAAGCCAGGCGCCTATCCGTGGGGCAACCATCCCAACGCCTGGCGGCCGCAGCACATCCACCTGTCGCTCTTCGGCCAGCACTACGCCAGCCGCCTGGTCACGCAGATGTACTTCCCGGGCGATCCGCTGCTGCAGTACGACCCGATGGTGACCGGCACGCCCGAGAAGTACCGCAACCGCCTGATCGCCGACTTCAGCCTCGACATCACCGAGGAAGGCTACGCGCTGGGCTACCAGTTCGACATCGTCCTGCGCGGGGCCGACGAGACGCCCTTCGAGACCCGCTGAACACGCCAGGAGACACACCATGCTGATGAGCGCACTGCAGACCAATTTCGGCCAGACCCCGTCGCAGACGGTCGGCCCCTACTTCGCCTACGGCCTGACCGCCGCCCAGTACGGCTACGACTTCGACCAGCCCTTCGACGCGCGCGTGGCGCTCGACGGCGCCAAGGGCGAACGCATCCGCCTCGAGGGCCGCGTGATCGACGGCGACGGCACGCCGATCTTCGACGCCATGGTCGAGATCTGCCAGCCGGACGGCACTGGCCACTACCCGGTATCGGTCGAGGACGCGCGCGAGCGCGGCTTCCGCGGCTTCGGCCGCGTCGGCACCGGCACCGACCCGCGCCACCGCTTCATCTTCGACACCGTCAAGCCCGGGGCCAACGCGCCCGGCGAGGCGCCTTTCATCGGCGCCATCGTCACCATGCGCGGCCTGCTGCTGCATGCCTTCACGCGCATCTACTTCGAAGACGAAGCGTCCGCCAACGCCAAGGACGACGTGCTCAACGCCGTGCCGGCCGACCGGCGCGACACCCTGATCGCCAGGCGCAGCGTCGAAGGCGGCCAGGTGACCTACCGCTTCGACATCCACATGCAGGGGCCGAAGGAAACGGTGTTCTTCGACGTCTGACACCGGCCCGGCGCGCAGTGACCCCGCTCGGCGCAGACCAGCCCTGGCAATGCCGCTGCGGGCAGTTGCGCGGCCGCCTGTGCGCCCCGGCCCCGGTGGTGCGCCTGACCTGCTACTGCCGCGATTGCCAGACCGCCGCCCATGCCCTCGGCTGCGCGCCGCAAGCGCTGGACGCGCAGGGCGGCACCGAGGTCGTGTCGACACTGCAGGCGCACCTTCGCATCGACCAGGGCGCCGGCCAACTGGCCTGCCTGTCGCTGCGGCCCGGCGGCTTGCTGCGCTGGTATGCGAGTTGTTGCCGCACGCCCCTGTTCAACACCACGCGGGACGCCCGCCTGTCGTATGTCGGCATGACGCGGCTCGCACTGGGCGCCGGCAGCCATGCGCTCGATGCCGGCTTCGGCCCGGCGCAAGGCCTGGCCGTGAACACCGGTCACGCCAAGGGCACGGTCCGCGTGCGCCGGCTCGCCACCGCATTGCAGGTGGCCGGCATCTTCGCCGCGGTGGCGCGCGCCCGGCTGGGCGGCCGCTGGAAACGCACGCCGCTGTTCCGGCAGGAAGACCGCCGCCCGGTGGCCCAGCCCAGCGTCCTTCGGCCCGACGAACTCGCCCAGGCGCAGCGCGCGGCCGACGCCTGACACGCAAGCGCGCCAGCAAGGCCGACGCGGCTAGGCTCGCCCAGGCGGACGAGCGAAGCCCTGCCTGACGCTCGCGCGGATCTCGTCGATCAACGCGCGGGCGCACGGCGATGCCAGGGCCCCGTCGCGTTGCGCGATGCCGATGGTGCGCTGGGTCGACTCCAGCGCGAAATCCAGCACCACCAGCGTGCCGGCCTCGATCTCGTAGTGCAGTTGGTGCGCCGAGATCGCGGTGAGCATGTCGCTGGCCTGCAGCAGCCCGCGCAGCAGCGCCAGGTCGCCGGTTTCCACGGCCGGCTCCGGCGCGGACTGGCCGGACTGCCCGAACGAGCGTTCGAGCAGTTCGCGCGCCGGCGCGCCACGTCGCGACAGCACCCAGCGCGCGCGCATGAGGTCGGCGAACCCGATGCGCCGGCGGCGCGTCAAGGGATGGCCGGCGCGCGCCACCAGTGCAATGCGATCCTCGAACAGCGGCTCCTGGACCAGATCGCGCACCTGCTGCGGCGGGCGCAGGGCGCCGATGATGAAGTCGACGTCGCCGCTGCGCAGCGCTGCGGCCAGCGCCTCGTAAGGGCTCTCGACCGTGCTCACGTGCACATGCGGGTGATTGCGCAGCAGCGCCGCGATGGCCTCCGGCAGCAGCCGCGTACGCGACAGCGGGAGTGCGCCGACCACCACGCTGCCCTGCACGACGCCGCGGATCGCCGCCAGGTCGGAGCCGATGGCGCGCAGCTCGGCCAGCGCACGGCGGCAGCGGAAGGCCAGTTGCGCACCGGCACGCGTCGGCTGCACGCCCTGCGCCGATCGGACGAACAGTGCACAGCCGGTGCGCGATTCCAGTTCGCGTACCAGCGCGCTCAGCGCGGGCTGCGTCACGCCGAAGCGTTGCGCCACCGTCGGCATGTGGTGGAGTTCCGCCAGCCCGGCGAACAGCGCCAGGCGGCGCGCACTGAACATGGCGCTCTGCAGCGTCCGCGCATCCAGCGGGCGCAGGCCGTCGGCGCCGGCGGGCAGCTCCTGGCATGCGCCGGCGAACTCCTGCGCCACGCGGCGCGCACGTGGCAGCACCGCTTCGCCATAGACGGTCAGCAGCATGCCACGCGCCTTGCGCTCGAACAGTTGCGCACCCAGCGCCGCCTCGAGCTCGGCAAGGGCGCGCGTGACGGCCGAAGCCACCCGGTACAGCGCCTCGGCCGCCTGGGTGACGCTGCCGGCGGCCGCCACCGCCGCGAAGGCCTGAAGGTGGCGCAGGTTGACCTGCGGCACCGCCCGCACGGCGGCATCCGGATCGATAAGTTTTTTTCTGCTGGTGCTCACGCCGTTTTTCATTTGGAAACGTGCGCCGCGGCGCGCTGCATTGTCGAAATCGATAAAAAACAGAGAACGCAGCGCAATTAGAACGCACAACCCGCGGGCACGTCCGGCGCCAGACTCGGCGCATGCGGCAGCCCTGGCCGCCAACGAGTCCTGGAGACAAGCCAAATGCAAAGACGCCCATTCCTGGCCAGCGCGGTTGCGGGTGCGCTCGGCGCGTTCGCCGCCTCGGCCTGGCCGCTGCGTGCCAGCGCGGCCGACTATCCCGACAAGCCGATCCGCCTGGTCGTGCCCTTCGGCGCCGGCGGCGTCGCCGACCTGACCGCGCGGGCCGTCGGACAGGCGCTGTCGACCCGACTCGGCCAGAGCCTGGTGGTGGACAACCGCCCCGGCGCCGGCGGCGTGGTGGCAGGCGACCTGGTTGCCAAGGCCGCGCCGGACGGCTACACGCTCCTGCTGATGAGCAACGGCACGGCGGTCAGCGAAGGCCTGTTCGCCAAGCTGCCGTTCGACGCACGCAAGGACTTCGCACCGATCTCCCTGCTGGGCGATTTCGACCTGGCGCTGGTGGTGCCGGCCAACTCTCGCTTCAAGACATTGCAGCAGATGCTCGCGGAAGCACGCGCCAAGCCCGGCACGCTCAACGTGGGCAGCATCAACGTCGGCAGCACGCAGCACCTGTCGGCCGAGTTGATCCGCATGTCGACCAAGGCGGATTTCCAGGTCGTGCCCTTCAATGGCTCGCCGGCGGTGCTCACCGCCCTGCGAGGCGGCCAGATCGACGGAGCCTGCGAGATCCTGGCGCCGCTGCTGCCGCAGGTGCGCGGCGGCGCGGTGCGCGCACTCGCGGTGCTGGGCAGGCAGCGCTCTCCCTTCCTGCCGGACGTGCCTACGCTGGCCGAAGCCGCCGGAGTGCCTTCGTTCGACGTCGCGTCCTGGAACGCCCTGGCGGCGCCCGCCGGCACGCCGCGCCCGATCATCGAGCGCCTGGCGCGCGAGACGCAGGCGGTGCTGTCCACCGACGCCCTCAAGAAGCAGCTCGCCGACCTGAGCGTGCAGGCGCGCTCGAGCACTCCGCAAGAACTGGCCGCGCTGCTCGACAGCGAGATCAAGCGCTGGGGCGACGTGATCGCGCGCGCCGGCATCCCGCGCCAATGAACGGGAGCCGGCCCATGAACATCGCCTTGCGCGGGATCTCTTCCATGGCCACGCGCGCGCTGCTCGACGCGCTCTCGCGCCTGTACGCCGACACCCGCGGCGTGCAGGTCCGGGTGGAGTCGGTCGGTGGCGTCGACGCCGCGCGCCGCATCGCCGCCGGCGAGCCGTTCGACTTCGCCGTGCTGGCCGCGGACGCCATCGACAAGCTGGCCGCGGCGGGGCACCTGGAAGCCGCCGGCCGGGTGCCGCTGGCGCGCTCGGACGTTGCCGTGGCCGTGCCCGCCGGCGCCAGGCAACCGGACATCGGCAGCGCCGACGCGGTGCGACGCGCGGTGCTCGCGGCGCCGGCCATCGGCTATTCGACCGGTCCGAGCGGAGTCGCGCTCCTCGCGCTGTTCCAGCGCTGGGGCATTGCCGGGCAGGTGCGCGACCGGCTGGTGCAGGCGCCGCCCGGCGTGCCGGTGGGTGCCCTGCTGGCCGACGGCCGCGTGGCTCTGGGCTTCCAGCAGACCAGCGAGCTGCAGGACCTGCCGGGCATCGACCTGCTCGGCCCGCTGCCCGAGGACATCCGCATCACCACCACCTTCACCGCCGCGCCGTGCCGCGGCACGGCGCAGGCCGATGCCGTGCGCGAGTTGCTGGACTGGTTCGCCTCCCCGGCCTGCGACGACATCAGGAGCCGGTCGGGGATGGCGGCCGCGCGCGAAGAACGACAGGAGCCTCCGCAGTGAACACCTTCATCAAGACACCCGGCTGGCTGGACTGGTACGCCACGCCCTCGCGCCCCCGCTTCACGCCGCCGCCCGGCAGCGTGGACGCGCATTGCCACGTGTTCGGCCCCGGGGACGAGTTCCCCTATGCGCCGGAGCGCAAGTACACGCCTTGCGATGCGTCCAAGGCACAGCTGTTCGCGCTGCGCGAACGCCTGGGCTTCGCGCGCAGCGTGATCGTGCAGGCCACCTGCCATGGCGCGGACAACCGGGCGCTCGTGGACGCGCTCGAATCCTCAGCGGGCAGCGCCCGAGGCGTGGCGACGGTGCGGCGCGAGGTGACCGACGACGAACTCGCCCGGCTGCACGCGGCCGGCGTCCGCGGCGTGCGCTTCAACTTCGTCAAGCGCCTCGTGGACTTCACCCCGCGCGAGGAACTGGTGGAGATCGCCGCGCGCGTGGCCGCGCTCGGCTGGCACGTGGTCGTGTACTTCGAGGCGGCCGACCTGCCCGAGCTTTGGGACTTCTTCTCCGGCCTGCCCACCACGGTGGTGGTGGACCACATGGGCCGGCCCGACGTGTCGCTGCCGCTGCAAGGCCCGCAGTTCCAGACCTTCGTGCGCTTCATGCGCGAGCATCCGAACGTCTGGAGCAAGGTCAGCTGTCCCGAACGCCTGTCGGTGTCGGGTCCGCCGGCGCTGGACGGCGAGCCCGAGCCCTACCGCGACGTGGTGCCCTTCGCGCGCCACCTGGTCGAACAGTTCCCGGACCGCGTGCTGTGGGGCACCGACTGGCCCCATCCCAACCTGAAGGACCACATGCCCGACGACGGGCTGCTGGTCGACGTCATTCCCCGCATCGCACCCACTGCCCAGGCGCAGCGCCGCCTGCTGGTGGACAACCCGATGCGCCTGTACTGGCCGGAAGAAGCACCGGCCCCCTGAACACCATTGCCCGGAGAGAACCCATGATCATCGACTGCCACGGCCACTACACCACGGCCCCCAAGGCGCTGGAAGACTGGCGCAACCGCCAGGTCGCCGCACTGGGCAACCCGTCGGCGACGCCCTCGCCGGCCGAGCTCAGGATCGGCGACGACGAGCTGCGCGAATCCATCGAGACCAACCAGCTCGCCAAGATGCGCGAGCGCGGCCACGACCTGACCGTGTTCAGCCCGCGCGCCAGCTTCATGGCGCACCACATCGGCGACTTCGAGACCAGTGCCGCCTGGGCCGGCATCTGCAACGAGCTGATCCACCGCGTCGCCGGCCTGTTCCCGCAGCACTTCATCGGCGCGGCCATGCTGCCGCAGTCGCCCGGCGTCGATCCGAAGACCTGCATTCCCGAGCTCGAGCGCTGCATCAGGGACTACGGCTTCGTCGCCATCAATCTCAATCCCGACCCGTCCGGCGGGCACTGGACCTCGCCGCCCCTGTCGGACCGGCAGTGGTATCCCATCTACGAGAAGATGGTGGAGTGGGACATCCCCGCGATGATCCACGTGAGCACCAGCTGCAATGCGTGCTTCCACACCACCGGCTCGCACTACCTGAACGCCGACACCACGGCCTTCATGCAGTGCCTCACCTCCGACCTGTTCAGGGACTTCCCCACGCTGCGCTTCGTCATCCCGCACGGCGGCGGCGCGGTGCCCTACCACTGGGGCCGCTTCCGCGGCCTGGCGCAGGAGATGAAGAAGCCCACGCTCGACGAGCACCTGCTGAAGAACATCTTCTTCGACACCTGCGTCTATCACCAGCCCGGCATCGATCTGCTCACCGGCGTCATACCGGTGGACAACGTCCTGTTCGCCAGCGAAATGATCGGCGCCGTGCGCGGCATCGACCCGCAGACCGGCCACCCGTACGACCACACGCGCCGCTACATCGACGCCACCCCCAACCTGAGCGACGCGCAGCGCCGCCAGGTGTTCGAAGGCAACGCGCGGCGCGTCTACCCGCGCCTGGACGCCGCGCTCAAGGCCCAGGGCCGCTGATCCCCGCAACCTCAACCGACAAGGAGCACGCACCATGCATGAACTGGGCGTTGTCTATCGCAACATCGAACGCGCCGACCGGCAGACGGCCGACGCACTGGCGCCGTTCGGCGCCGCCACGGTGCACGAGGCCATGGGCCGCGTCGGCCTGCTGCAGCCGTACATCCGCCCGATCTACGCCGGCGCGCAAGTGGCCGGCACGGCCGTGACCGTGCTGCTGCAGCCGGGCGACAACTGGATGCTGCACGTGGCGGCCGAGCAGATCCAGCCCGGCGACTTCGTCGTCGCGGCCGTCACCGCCGAGTGCGGCGACGGCTACTTCGGCGACCTGCTCGCGACCAGCTTCCAGGCCCGCGGCGCACGCGGCCTGGTGATCGACGCCGGCGTGCGCGACGTGAGGACGCTCACCGCCATGAACTTCCCGGTGTGGAGCAAGTGCATCAGCGCCAAGGGCACGATCAAGGCGACGCCGGGCTCGGTCAATATCCCTGTCGTGTGCGCCGGCATGATCGTTCACCCAGGCGACGTGATCGTGGCCGACGACGACGGTGTCGTCTGCGTGCCGCGCCATCTCGCCGCGCAGGCGCTCGACGCCGCGCGCAAGCGCGAGGCCAACGAGGGCATGAAGCGCGAGAAGCTCGCCTCCGGCGTGCTCGGCCTGGACATGTATTCGATGCGCGAGCCGCTGGCCAAGGCCGGGCTGCGCTACATCGACTGAAGGCCCGCACATGGCTCGCATCATCGGCGCGGTGGCCTGCTCGCACACGCCCACCATCGGATTCGCCTTCGACCGGAACAAGCAGCAGGACCCGGCCTGGGCGCCCATCTTCGAGGCTTTCGCGCCGGTGCGCGCCTGGCTCGAGGACAACAAGCCCGACGCGCTGTTCTTCATCTACAACGATCACGTCAGCTCGTTCTTCTTCGACCACTATTCGGCGTTCGCGCTGGGCGTGGGCGAATCGCACGCGGTGGCCGACGAAGGCGGCGGCCCGCGCGACCTGCCGCCGCTGGCCGGCCATCCGGCGCTGGCCCGGCACATCGGCGAGTCGCTGGTGGCCGACGAGTTCGACCTGTCGTTCTTCCAGGAGCGGGCGCTCGACCACGGCGTGTACTCGCCGATGTCCGTGCTGTGCGGGCACGACGGCAACGCATGGCCGGTGCCGGTGGTGCCGCTACAGGTGGGCGTGCTGCAGGCGCCGGTGCCCTCGGCGCGCCGCTGCTGGCGCCTGGGCCAGGCCCTGCGCCGGGCGATCGAGAGCTATCCCGAAGACATCAAGGTGGCCATCGTCGCCACCGGCGGCCTGTCGCACCAGGTGCACGGCGAGCGCGCCGGCTTCAACAACACCGAGTGGGATGCGCGCTTTCTCGACCTGATCGAGAACGACCCGGTGCGCCTGAGCGAAATGACGCAGGCGGAACTGGCGACGCTCGGCGGCTTCGAGGGCGCCGAGGTGATCATGTGGCTGGTGATGCGCGGCGCCCTGTCGGCCAACGTCCGCAAGCTGCACCAGGGCTACTACCTGCCGTCCATGACCGGTATCGCCACGGTGGTGTACGAGAACCTGGCGAGCGCGCCGGTGGCCGGCGAGGTCGAGCGGCACCGCCGCCACATCGCGCAGCAGACGGCTGGCGTCGAGGCGCTCGACGGCACGCATCCGTTCACGCTGGAGACCAGCGTGCGCGCCTACCGGCTCAACAAGTTCCTGCACGGCATGACGCGGCCGGCCCACCGCGCGGCGTTTCTCGCCGACGAGGAAGCCGCATTCGAGGCGGCCGCCCTGTCGCCCCGGGAGCGCGACCTGCTGCGCCGGCGCGACTGGTGCGGACTGATCCACTACGGCGTCATCTTCTTCATGCTCGAGAAGCTCGGCGCGGTGACCGGCGTGTCCAACCTTCACATCTACGCCGCCATGCGCGGGCAGTCGCTGGAGGACTTCCAGAAGACGCGCAATGCGCCCGGCGCGCTCTATTCGGTTGCCGGCAAGGACGCCGCGGCCCAGGCGTGGGACGCGGGACACAAGCCCGCGTGAAGCGCCGCCCTCAAGGCATCTCCCATAAAGGACCCGAACGATGAACATCATTTCCCGACGCCTCATGCTCGCACTGGGCAGCGTGCTGCTCGCCACCGCAGGCAGCGCCCGCGCTGCCGACGACTTTCCATCGCATCCCGTGAAGATCCTGGTCGGCTACAGCGCCGGCGGCGCGGTCGACGCGATCGCCCGCACCGTCGGCCAGCAGATGGCGCAGACGCTCGGGCAGCCGGTCGTGATCGAGAACAAGCCGGGGGCGGCGACCAACATCGCCGTCAAGGCGATGATCGGCAGCACCCCGGATGGCTACACACTGATGCTCGCGGCCAACGCGCTGTCGGTGAACCCTTCGCTGTTCCAGCCCGCGCCCTACGACCTGGCGCGCGACATCACGCCGGTGGCCCAGGTGGGCCGCGTGCCGGTGGTGTTCGCGGTGCGCGCGGAGTCGCCCATCGCCAATCTGCAGGCCATGGTGGCCGCGGCCAAGAGCAAGCCCGGCGGCGTGACCGTGGCCACGCCGGGCAACGGTGCGACGCCGCACCTGGCGATGGAGCTGTTCCAGCGCACCGCCGGCGTGCAGCTGCGCCATGTTCCCTACAAGGGCGGCGCGCAGGCAATCACCGACGTGATCGGCGGCCATGTCGACGTGGTGGCCGTCAACGCGCTCGAGGTGCTGCCGCTGGTCAAGGGCGGCAAGTTGCGCGTGCTGGCGGTGATGAGCCCGGAGCGCACCCCGGTCCTCGAAGGCGTGCCCACCGTGGCCGAATCGGGCTACCCCGGCTTCGAGGCCAGCGTCTGGTACGGCTTCATCGCGCCGGCCGGCACGCCGCAGCCAGTCGTCGACAAGCTGCACGCCGCGGTCCAGAAGGCGCTGGCATCGCACGAGGTGCAGCAACAGCTGGCCAGCGCCGGCGGCATCGCGCTGCCCGGCCCCACTTCGCAGTTCGCCCAGCTTCTCGAAAGCGAAGCCGCGCGCTACGGCAAGTTGATCCGCGAAGCCAACATCCACGCGGACTGACCTGGCCGCTGCACACCAACAACAACTGGAGACCTCATGCCATTCGTTCCCACCCGCCGCCAGGCGCTCGCGGCCGCGGCGGCCGGCGCCTGCGCGCTGCTCGGCCCATCCCGCAGCGCGTGGGCCCAGGCGTACCCGGCGCGCCCGGTGCACATCGTCGCGCCCTTCACGCCCGGCGGGTCCAGCGATCTGCTGGCGCGCGCCATCGGCCAAGCCCTCTCGCAAGCCTGGGGCAGCCAGTCCGCGGTCGTCGAGAACGTGGCCGGCGCCGGCGGCTCGGTCGGGTCCGAGAAGGTGGCCCGCGCGCCGGCCGACGGCTACACGCTGCTGATGGGCCACACCGGCACGCTGGCGGTCAATCCGTCGCTCTACCCCAGGCTCGGCTACGACCCGGTCAAGAGCTTCGCGCCGGTCGCGCTGGTGGCGCGCGTGCCGAACGTGCTGGTGGTGCACCCGTCGGTGCCGGCTCGCAACCTGGCCGAACTGGTCGCGCTGGCCAAGGCCAGGCCCGATACGCTGGCCTACGGCTCCGGCGGCAACGGCAGCGCCGCGCACATCAGTACCGAGTACCTCAAGCTCAAGACCGGCGCGGCGCTCATGCACGTGCCCTATCGCGGCACGGCACCTTCGGTGACCGACCTGCTCGCCGGCCAGGTGCAGGTGCTGTTCACCGGCGCGCCGGCCCTGCTTTCGCACATCAAGGCCGGCAAGATGCGCGCGCTGGCGGTATCGAGCCTGCAACGCCTGCCGCAACTGCCCGACGTGCCCACCGTCTCCGAGAGCGGCGTTCCCGGCACCCAGGGCTTCGAGGCAGACCAGTGGTACGGCCTGGTGGCGCCGGCCGGCACGCCGCAGGCCATCGTGGCGCAACTCAATGCCCAGGTGAATGCCGCGCTCGGCACGCCCGAGGTCAAGTCCCGCCTGAGCGCCGAAGGCGCGCTGCCCGCACCGAAGACCCCGCAGGCGTTCGCCGAGCTGATCGCGCAGGAGATCGAGCGCTGGCGCCAGGTGGTGCAGGCCGCGCATGTCACCGTCGAATAAGCCAAGGAGTACGACACGATGATGTCCGCCGCTTTCGTCCGCCGTTTCCTGGCCGTCCTGGCGCTCGCCCTGGTGGCGCCGCTGGCCCTTGCGCAAGCATCCGCGCCGCAGCAGGCGACCCCCGCGCCCGCCGGCAAGACCGAGGTGCTGTGGCTCGGCCAGTCCGCCTTTCGCATTACCACGCCGGGTGGCAAGGTGATCGTCACCGACCCGTGGCTCAAGAAGAATCCCCTGACCCCTCCTAAGTACAAGAACCTCGAGGCACTCGGCAAGGTCGACGTCCTGCTGGTCACGCACGGGCATGCGGATCACTTCGCCGACGCGCCGGAACTCGCGCAGATGAACCAGGTGCCGATGTACGCGCCGGGTGACATGAACCAGGCCGTGGGCCTGCTGGGCATCCTGCCGGCCGCGCTGGTGCCGCGCTTCAACAAGAGCGGCACGGTGGAGCCGGTGCCAGGCATCAAGGTCACGGCCGTGCATGCCGAACATTCGTCGATCCTGGTATGGCACAACCCCGCCACCGACAAGGATGAGGCGCACTACGCGGGCGAGCCCGTGGGTTACATCATCGAACTGGAGAACGGCTTTCGCATCTACCACATGGGCGACACCGGGCTGTTCACGGACATGAAGTTCATCGCGCAGTACTACAAGCCCGACCTGGTGCTGATGCCGATCGGCGGGCATTTCACGATGGGCCCGAAGGATGCTGCCTACGCCGCCCGCGAATGGCTCAAGCCACGCTACGTGATTCCGATGCACTATGGCGCCAATCCGCTGGGCAAGGGCACGCCGGCGCAGTTCACCGAGGCGCTGGGCAAGACGCGCACGCGCGTGCTGGCGCTCAAGCCGGGCGAGTCGGCGACCTTCTGACGCAAGGACATGGCATGACGATCACACTGGGCATCATCGGCCACGGCGAAGTCGGCGGCATCTTCGGACGCGGCCTGCGGGGCCAGGACGGCGTGGCGGCCGTCCACGCATGGGACCTGCGCTTCGCAGACCCCGCGGCCGGCACGGCCGCGCGCGCCGCGGCCGAGGCGGACGGCCTCATCGCGACAGGCGGCATGCAGGCGCTATGCGCGGCCTGCGACCTCCTGATCTCGGCCGTCACCGCGTCCAGCACGCTGGCGGTGGCCGAGGAGGCGGCCCGCCACGTGCGCCCGGGCACGCGCTTTCTGGACCTGAACTCGGCTTCGCCCGGCACCAAGCAGCGCGCCGCCGCCGCGCTGGAGGCAGCCGGCGCCGACTACGTGGAAGCCGGCGTGATGACCTCGGTGCCGCCCTACGGCATTCGCGTGCCGATGCTGCTCGGGGGCGCCCATGCGGCTGCGCTGGCCGACACCCTGGCCGGATGGGGCATGGATGCCCGCGCCGTGAGCGACCGGCTCGGCGTCGCCTCGGCCATCAAGATGAGCCGCAGCATCATGATCAAGGGCCTGGAGGCGCTGGTGATCGAAAGCTATGCCACCGCGCGCCGCTACGGCGTCGAGGCGCATGTGCTGCCCACGCTGGCCGAGACCTTTCCGCAGATCGACTGGGAGCGCCAGGGCGCCTACTTCTTCAGCCGCGTGGTCCAGCACGGCAAGCGCCGCGCCGAGGAAATGCGCGAGGCCGCGCGCACGGTGCGCGAAGCCGGCTTCGAGCCGTTCATGGCCTCGGCCACGGCGGACAAGCAGGCCTGGATCGCCGCGCTGGCGGCCTCGGGCGTGTTCGCCGACCTGCCGCGCGACGCGCCCTGGCAGGCCTATGCCGACCGATTGCCAGGCCAGGCGGACGGACGCGACGCGGCGGACGAACCAGGCTGACCGGCCGGCCGGCGACGGCCGCCCGCTATTTCATTTCAACGAGCAGAAGCCCACCGTGACCTTGCACGGCTCGGTTGGCAGGTGGGTGTTGCACTGCTGCACGGCCGCCTGCCGGGCCGCCGTTTCGGTCGCGGCGGTCGCGATTCCCCATTCGCCGAAGTTGCCGACGGCCATGGCGCCGCAACTGTGGTCGAACGCGGTCCGCACCTCGCAGGTACCCCGCGCGCTGCCCGGGCGTGACTTGGCCACGGCCTGCTCGCACTGTTCCCGCGCGGCCGTCTCGGCGGCGCCGCGCGTCGAATGCGAGTAGGCATAGCCGAAGCCGTCGCGGGTGGCGGCAATGGCGCCCCAGGCCGGCGCGGTCGCGGCTGCCGCGGACGGCGGCGCCGCCACGGCAAGCAACGCCAGCGTGCAGGAAAGCAGGTGGGCAGCGAAGGTCATGGGCGCGTCGTTCATCATGATCGCATCGGACTGCGCCATGGCGCGTGGGTTCCCGTCGCGGCGCGAACGGCCCACAAATGCATCGCCCTCCGGATCGTCCGTCGCCATGTCGGCGCGGGATCGCGGAGGGCGGGATGACGGGCGGGAGTCAGTCGACGCGGTGGAAGCGCGACTCCGGCACGGTCTTGACGTCGCCCGGCAGCGTGCTGATGAAGCTGGCCAGCGCCTTGATCTCGGCGCTGTCGAACTGCTTGGCCTGGCCGCCCATCACGGCATTGGAGCGGCCCACGTAGCCGTGCCCGCCGCCGCCGACCTGGTAGGCACGCAGCGCCACCGCCAGGTAGTCGGCGTGCTGGCCGGCCAGCTTGGGGACGGTGCCGTCGTTGGGGGTGTTGAAGTTGGCACCGTGGCACTTGGTGCAGGAGTTGTCCTTGTCGCGCGAGACCAGGGCCTGCACCGACTCGGGCACCTGCGCCGTCGCCGGCACCGTCTGGCCTTCCTTCATGCCCAGCTGCGCGTAGTAGGCACCGAGGTCGGCCATGTCCTGCTCGCTGAGCGAATCGGCAATCGCGTGCATGGTCGGATGCTTGCGGTCGCCGGTCTTGTACGCGGTGAGTGCCGACACGATGTAGCTGGCGCTTTGTCCGGCGATCTTGGGGACCTTGTGGATCTCCGGGAAGCTCGCCTGGTAGCCGATGATGCCGTGGCACCCCACGCACATGGCGGTCTTCTTGGCACCGTTTTCAACGCTGCCCGACACCTGCTGGGCCTGGGCGGTCTGCGCGGTCGCAAAAGCGACAGCGAGGACAAACATCGTGGACAACAACTTGTTCATTTTGCGAGCACAATCTCGTGGAGATAACAGGTTTCCCGACAAACAGCGGGCGATTATATGGGGGGCATATCCCACGCCCCGTCGGGCTTTGCCCGGGGTCACGCCCCTTTTGCCCCACGTGTTGTTTTCCGCTCCACACATGTCCACGGACTGCCTTTCATGAAATTCAAGGGTACAGACAACTACGTCGCCACACAGGACCTCATGCTGGCCGTGAATGCGGCCATCACGCTCAAGCGGCCGCTGCTGGTCAAGGGCGAGCCCGGCACCGGCAAGACGATGCTGGCCGAGGAGGTCTCCTCCGCGCTCGGCCTGCCGCTGCTGCAATGGCACATCAAGTCCACCACCAAGGCGCAGCAGGGCCTGTACGAATACGACGCCGTGAATCGCCTGCGCGACTCGCAGCTGGGCGACGCGCGGGTCAAGGACATCCAGAACTACATCGTCAAGGGCGTGCTGTGGCAGGCCTTCATGGCCGACGAGCCGGTGGCGCTGCTGATCGACGAGATCGACAAGGCCGACATCGAATTTCCGAACGACCTGCTGCGCGAACTCGACCGCATGGAGTTCTACTGCTACGAGACGCACGAACTCATCCGCGCCAAGCATCGTCCGGTGGTGTTCATCACCTCGAACAACGAGAAGGAACTGCCCGACGCATTCCTGCGCCGCTGCTTCTTCCACTACATCAAGTTCCCTGACGCCGAGACGATGAAGAGCATCGTCGACGTGCACTTCCCCGACCTCAAGAAGGAGCTGCTCGCGGCGGCGATGAAGACCTTCTACGACGTGCGCAACCTGCCTGGCCTCAAGAAGAAGCCCTCCACCTCCGAGTTGCTCGACTGGCTCAAGCTGCTGGTGGCCGAGGACATCCCGCTCGAGGCCCTGCAGAGCAAGGACGACAAGGTTGCCGTGCCGCCGCTGGTGGGCGCGCTGCTCAAGAACGAACAGGACGTGACGCTGTTCGAGAAGCTCGTCTTCATGCAGCGTCACAACCGCTGACGCCAGCGCGATGCCCGGACCGTCCGCCGACCCCACGCCCTCGACCGGCCGCCTGCTGGTGCAGGGGCTGTCGCAGGCGCTTGGCTTCTTCCTGGGCGCCCTGCTCGGCCGCTACGCCGGCCTGCTGTTCGGCTTCGACGCGTTCGAGCCCGGCACCGGCTATACCGGCCCGGCGATGGCGGGCATTGCGCTGATCGGCCTGGGCGGTGGCGGGGGCGTGCAGGCGGCACGCCTGTGGTATGCCCGCCGCTACGGCGCGCCCCGTCCCTGATCCCGAGGCAGGAGCAAGAACAGAGATGAGCAAGACATTCGTCGAACCGGTGCAGTTGGCCGACCGCGGCGTGCGACTGGTACCGCTGTCGCTGGAACACGAGGCAGGCCTGCGCGAAGCCGCGGCCGACGGCGAGCTGTGGAACCTGCGCGTGACCTCGGTCCCCGAGCCGCAGGAGACGCGCGCCTACATCGAACAGGCGCTGGCAATGCGCGAGGCAGGCAGCCGCTTCGCCTTCGCCGTGACCGACGAGGCCTCCGGCGCCGTCCTGGGCAGCACGAGCTTCCACGACATCCTGCCGGCCGTGAAGCGCGTGGAGATCGGCTACACCTGGTACGCCAGGCGCGCGCAGCGCACGCACGTCAACACCACCTGCAAGCTGCTCATGCTCGCGCATGCCTTCGACGCGCTGGGCTGCCACGTGGTCGGCTGGCGCACCGACAACTTCAACTTCGCATCGCAGGCTGCCATCGAGCGCCTGGGTGCGAAGAAGGACGGCGTGATCCGCGGCCATGCACTGCGCCGCGACGGCACCATCCGAGACACCGTCATGTACAGCCTGCGCGCCGGAGAATGGCCGGAGGTCAAGGCGCAATTGCTGTATCTGCTGGACAAGCCGCGCCCGGCTGCCAGGAGCTGACGGCGCAACGCCCGCCCGGGAGCTGACCCATGCTGATCGATTTCTTCTATTCCCTGCGCGCGGCCAAGCTGCCGGTGTCGGTCAAGGAATACCTCACGCTGCTCGAGGCCCTGCAGGCCGACGTGGTGGGCCCGAACTCCGAGGACGCGCACAGCCTCGACGACTTCTATTTCCTCTCGCGCACCGCGCTGGTCAAGGACGAGAAGCACTACGACAAGTTCGATCGCGCCTTCGCCGCCTACTTCAAGGGCATCGAGCAGATCGCCGACTTCACCAAGGAAGTGCCGCTCGACTGGCTGCGCAAGACCCTCGAGCGCGAGTTCTCGCCCGAGGAAAGGGCCAAGATCGAGAAGATGGGCTGGGACGAGCTCATGGAGACGCTCAAGAAGCGCTTCGAGGAGCAGAAGGAGCGGCACGAGGGCGGCAACAAGTGGATCGGCACCGGCGGGACCTCGCCGTTCGGCCACGGCGGCTACAACCCGCAGGGCATCCGCATCGGCGGCGCGGGCAAGAACAAGAGTGCCGTGAAGGTGTGGGAGCAGCGCGCCTACAAGGACTACGACGACACGCAGGAACTGGGCACGCGCAACATCAAGGTGGCCCTGCGCCGGCTGCGCCGCTTCGCACGCGAGGGCCACGAGGACGAGCTCGACCTGGACGGCACCATCCGCTCGACCGCGGCCAACGCCGGATGGCTCGACATCCGCATGCGGCCGGAGCGGCACAACAACGTCAAGGTGCTGCTGCTCATGGACGTGGGCGGCACCATGGACGAGCACGTGCACCGCGTCGAAGAGCTGTTCTCGGCGGTAAAGACCGAGTTCAAGCACCTGGAGTTCTACTACTTCCACAACTGCGTCTACGACTTCATGTGGAAGAACAACCGCCGGCGCTTCTCGGAAAAGTTCCCCACCTGGGACATCATCCGCAAGTACAACAAGGACTACAAGCTGGTCTTCGTCGGCGACGCGACCATGAGCCCGTACGAGATCCTCCAGCCCGGCGGCAGCGTGGAATACAACAACGAGGAACCCGGTGCCGAGTGGCTGCAACGCCTCACGCATGCCTTTCCGAAGTTCGCATGGATCAACCCGGAGCCGCAAGGCGTGTGGCAGTACCGCCAGAGCATCTCGGTCATCCAGCAGCTGATGTCGCACCGAATGTTTCCGCTGACGCTGAACGGCCTGGAAGGTGCGATGCGCCTGCTGACCCGTTAGGAATTGCCGCAAAACGTAAGGCACCCAGGGGTTTCCCGCGAGCTCTGCCGAAGCCGATGCCAGAATGCACCGATGCCTCGGGTTTTCGCCAGCGCGCCGGTCGCAAGGCCGGCGTTTTTCGTTTGTCTGCTCTTCTGCGTCGCGCTCCTGTCCGGCTGCGGCCTGCTCACGCCCAAGGCTGAGAGCGGCAGCGCTGCAAGCGGCGAAGCCGCGCCCGTCGCCAGCGGCGGCGGCAGGCGGACCGACGGCCGCGACGCCTTCACGCTCGAAGTCAAGTCGCCCAACGCGGACGTCAGCAAGTTCCTCGAGCGCAACCTCGACCTGCAACGCTATCGCCAGCTCAGCGAACTGGAGGCGACCGAAGTCTCGCGCCTGATGGTGGCGGCCGAGGCCAATGCGCGCGAGCTGCTGGGCACGCTCGGCTACTTCGGGCCGACACTCACCCTCGAACTCAAGGACACGCCCGACGACCCCAAGGCGCCGCGGCGCATCCTCATCGACGTCGACCCCGGCCCGCTGACCAAGGTCGACCGCGTGACCATCGATTTCCAGGGGCCGGTCGCGCAGGACCCGAAGGACAAGGCGCAGCGCGACGCCGTTCGCAACACCTGGCGGCTGCCGCCGGGACAGACCTTCACCCAGAGCAACTGGGACGGCGCCAAGAACGCCGGGCTGCGCCGCCTGGCCGCCAAGCGCTACCCGACCGCGAAGCTGGCCAAAAGCCAGGCCGACATCGATGCCGACAACGCCAAGGCCCGCCTGCAGGCGAGCTACGACTCCGGCCCGGCCTACCGCTTCGGCGCATTGAAGATCAACGGCGCCGACCGCTACGACAGCGACGCGGCGCGCCGCATCGCGCGGTTGCCGACCGGCGAGGACTACGACGAGCAGAAGCTGCTCGACGCGCAACTTCGCCTGGCCAGCAGCGGCTACTACGATTCGGTCTTCCTCACGATGGACACCGCCGAAGGCGTCGACCCCGACGCCGCGCCCGTCACGGCGCAGGTGCGCGAAGCACCGCTGCAGAAGGTGGTGCTCGGGCTGGGCTTCACTTCCGACAGCGGGCCACGCGTATCGGTGGACCACATCCACAACAAGATGCCGCTGCTCGGCTGGCGCGCGGTCTCGAAGTTCTCGTTCGACAAGAACACGCAGCTGGTCAACACCGAATGGAATGCCCTGCCCGACGACACCGGCTGGCGCTGGTTCGACCTGGCCGAACTCAAGCGCGACAAGAACGCCGGCACCTACACCGTCGACAGCGCCCGCGTGCGCAGCGGCCGCGCCAAGACCAGCGACCACATCGACCGCAGCCTGTTCCTGCAATACGACTATTCGGTCAGCAAGGGCGTCGAGCCGCCGCCTTCGGCCAGCGCGGTCAGCTTCAACTGGGGCTGGACCGGCCGCTACTTCGACAACGCCACCTTTCCCAGCCGTGGCAACGGGCTGGCGGTGGAGCTGGGCGCCGGCTATACGCTGCTGGGCGAGCGCCTGCCTTTCGTGCGCGCCTATGGCCGCTGGCTGGGCGTGTTCCCGATCGGCTCGGCCGAGGGCGATGCGCGTGCCGCGCGGCGACCACGCCTGGCGCTGCGCGCAGAGGGCGGCGCCGTCACGGCCAAGGACGAGGCGCAGATCCCGCAGACGCAGCTGTTCCTCACCGGCGGCGACACCACCGTGCGCGGCTACAGCTACCGGCAGATCGGCGTCGAGACGGACAACGGCCAGATCCAGGCCGGGCGCTATCTCGCGGTGGCCAGCATCGAATGGCAGCAGCCCATCGTGCACGACGACAAGCTCACCGACTTCGAGGGCGTGGCTTTCATCGATGCGGGTGGCGTCGCCGATCGGCCCGGCAACATCGAACCCAAGGTCGGCGCCGGCTTCGGCGTGCGCTGGCGCAGCCCGGTGGGCCCGGTGCAGGCCGACCTGGCCTACGGCGTCGACGTGAAGGACGTGCGGTTGCATCTGCGATTCGGCTTCACCTTCTGATGGACCTCACGCACGCATGACGGACGACCTCACGCCCGCCGACGGACCCACGCCGGACGATCGTCCGCCCGCACCTTCCCCACGCGTCCGGCGCACCCGCGGCTGGCTGCGCGGCGCGGTCTGGAGCTTCATGGCCCTGCTGCTGCTGGTGGCCGTGCTGGCCGGGGGCGCGTGGATCTGGATGGGCAGCGGCCAGTCGCTGGCCCAGACTTTGGCGCAAGCGGCGCGTCACATGCCCGAGGGCATGACGCTCGAATCCGAGGGCGTGAGCGGATCGCTGCGCAAGGGCGGCCACATCGGGCGGCTGCGCTGGCAAAGCCGGACGCTGTCGGTTGAGGTGCGCGACGCCACGCTCGGCTGGAGCCTTCCCGCACTGCTGCAGCGCAAGGTGCAGGTCGGCGAGGTCAGCATCGCACAGGTGGATATCGCGCCGATCGGCCCCCGCCCTGTGGACGACACGCCGGTCGAGCCGCTGCAGCAACTGGCACTGCCGATCGACATCGAACTGCCCTTCAAGGTCGACCTGCTGCGGTGGGCCGGTCCGCCCGAGCTGGTGGCCACCGGCCTGGCGGGCAGCTACCGCTATCAGGGGGGCGAACACCGGCTGAAGGTCGACGGCGTCGATCTTGCCGACGGCCACTACGTCGCCGACGTGAAGCTCCAGGGCGCCGCCCCGATGGCGCTGGACGCGCATATCGACGCCCGCGTGCGCGCCCCGATGGGCGACGAGCGCAGCCTGGACGTGCTGGCGGCGGCCACCGCCAAGGGCACGCTGGCTGGCGCGCAGGCCCGACTGGACGTGCAGGCGAACGTGGCGCCGGTCGAGCAGGCGCCGGACCAGCCCATGCGTGCCGATGCCCGCGCGCAGGTCGCGCCCTGGCAGAAGCAGCCGCTGGTCGAGGCCGACATCGTCCTCGCCCACTTCGACCTGGCGCGCCTGCTGCCGCAAGCACCTGTCACCGACCTCAGCGGGGAGGTGCACCTGGGTCCGGATGCAGCCGCCGGGCCGCAAGGCTGGCAAGGCAGCGTCGATCTGCGCAACGGGCAGCCCGGCCCCTGGGACAAGGCCCGCCTGCCGCTCGACCAGTTGCAGGCACAGGTGCGCTACGACGGCCAGCAGTGGCTGCTGCCGCAGGTCGTCCTGCGTCGCGGCAAGGGCCGCATCGACGCCAGCGGCAACTGGCGTCCGGGCACCGACCCCTGGGAGGCAAACCTGTCGGTCGATCAGCTGGCCCCGGGCGATCTGCACACGCAGCTGGCCGGCGCGCCCATCGACGGCAACGTGAAGGTGCAGCAGGCAAGCGGTGGACGCATCGACTTCTCCGCCGACCTGCGGGCCAAGGGCGGCGCGGGTGCCAAGGCGCGCAAGGACGACCTCATGGCCGGCCTGCAGCTGCGCCGGCTGGTAGCGCAAGGCCTGTGGCAGGACGAAGTGCTCACGCTCGGCCAACTGCGCGCAGAAGCCGCCGGCGTGCTGCTCGAGGGAAAGGGCCGCGCGACGCCGAAGGCGCAGTCCGGCGACGGGCAGCTCACGCTTCGGCTGCCCGGCCTGCAGGCGGATGTCAAGGCGGACATGGCACCCACCAAGGGCCAGGGCGAGCTCAAGGCGCAGCTGGACGACACCGCCGCACTGCAGCGCTGGATCGAGTCGCTGCCGGGTCTGTCCAAGGCCTTCGGCGGCCTGGCGCTGCAAGGCAACGCCAGGCTCGACGCAAGCTGGACCGGCGGCTGGCAGACGCTCCAGCAGCGCCTGTCGGCACCCGACAAGCCGGCCGAGCCGCGCGGCGCCGAGCCCACGCTGCGCGCGCACCTCGAAGTGCCGCGCCTGGGCACGCGCGGCAGCGCGCCACCAGCGGCCGACGCCTGGGAAGTACGCGACCTGCGCGCCGACCTGTCGGGCAGCCTGGCGGACGCAAAGCTTTCGCTGACGGGCGACGCCAATGCCGGCCCCCGGCGGCTGTCCCTGTCGCTGCAAGGCGGCGGCGGGGTGCGCGGCGCCGGCCAGTGGCAGGCGAGCCTGGCGACGCTCCAGGCCAGGCTGCAGCCCGATTCGCGCCTCAAGGACCGGCCATGGATCGTGCAGTTGCAGCAGTCACTGTCCGCCACAGTGCGCAGCCAGAAGGATTCGCTGCAGGTGGACGTCGAGGGCAGCCGCGCCCAGGTCACCGGTCCGCTGCCCGGCAGCGTCCGGCTGAGCTGGGAGGCCACCCGCCTCGCGAGCAAGGGCCCGACCGGACGCCGTGCGTTGCGCATCCAGTCGACCGGGCAGTTGCGCGGCCTGCCGCTGGGGTGGGCACGGGCATTGGGCTCGGGTTCGCTGCAGGAGCTCGGCGTCGGCGGCGACGTGGTGTTCGACGGCAACTGGGACATCGACGCCGGCGATCGCCTGCGCGCCAAGGTGCAGGTCTCGCGCGCGAGCGGCGACATCCGGGTCCAGGCCGGCGAGGCGGCCATGGTCCGACGCGTTCACAGCACCGGAACCGGCACGCCGTCCGAGATCGAGACCGACGTGGCGAACAGCGGCCCGGGCGACACCGGCAGCATCCCCGCCGGCCTGCGCAAGGCGCAGCTGGACATCGAGGCCGAAGGCGAGCAGTTGCGCGCCAGCCTGGTCTGGGACAGCGAACGTGCCGGGGTGATCAAGGCCGAGGCGTCGACCCGGCTCGCACGCGGCGCGGACGGCTGGGCCTGGCCGGCCGACGCGCCCCTGGCTGGCCAGGTGGACGCCAGCATGCCCAAGCTGGGCGTGTGGTCCATCCTGGCGCCGCCCGGGTGGCGCGTGGGGGGGACGCTCGAGGCCGCCATGACGCTGTCGGGCCGCCGCGACGATCCGCGCTGGACCGGCACGCTGTCCGGCGACGACCTGTCCTTGCGCGCGGCGGTGGAAGGGCTCGACCTGCGCGGCGGCAAGCTGCGCGCCAGGCTCGAGGGTCAACGCCTGGTCCTGGAAGAATTCAGCCTGCGCGGCGGCCCCGGAAGCACGGTGCGCATCCCCGGGCGCAGCGGCAACCTGAGCACCGGGCGCGAGCAGGAAGCAGCGGACGGCGGCAGCCTGCGCCTGTCGGGCAGCGCCGGCTGGGGCGCCGCGGCCGGCGGCGGCAGCAGCAGCGGCATCACCATGGACATGCGCGGGGAGATCCAGCACCTGCGCGTCCTGGTGCGCGCGGACCGGCAGGTCACCCTGTCCGGAGACATGCAGGCGGGGCTGGCGCAAGGCAAGCTCACGCTGCGCAGCAAGCTCACCACCGACCGCGGCGTCATCATCCTGCCCGCCTCCACCGCGCCCCAGCTGGGGGGCGACGTCAAGATCCATTCGGCCGCGCGCGACAAGGCCGCCGCCGAGGCCGCAGCCCGCGAAGCCGACCGCGACGAACGCAAGGAGAAGGCCGCGATCCGGCAGGCGCAGACCGCCAAGGCACCGGACATCCTGATCGTCCTCGACCTGGGCAAGGACTTCGCGGTGCAGGGCCACGGCATTACCACGCGGCTGGAGGGCGAACTGAACATCCGCGCAGACAGCCTGGCGGGCCTGCCCAGCGTGACCGGCGAAGTCCGGACGGTGGCCGGCATCTACCGGGCCTATGGCCAGCAACTGGACGTCGAGACCGGCCTTGCACGCTTCAATGGGCGGGCGGACAACCCGCAGCTGGACATCGTGGCGCTGCGGCCCAACATCGACCAGCGCGCCGGCGTGCGCGTGACCGGCACCGCCAGTTCGCCGCGTGTGAACCTCTATTCCGAGCCGCCGTTGCCGGACGCCGAGACGCTCTCATGGATCATGCTCGGCCGCGCCTCCGCCTCCAACGGCGGCGAAGCGGTCCTGATGCAGCAGGCCGCGCTCGCGTTGCTCGGCACGCTGGGCGCCGGCGGCGCCGGCAGCGGCGGCATCGCGCAGAACCTCGGCCTCGACGAGATCGGCTTCAAGGGGCCGGGCGAGAACGGCGAAGTGGCCGAATCCTCCGTCACGCTGGGCAAGCGGCTGAGCAAGGACTTCTACGTCACCTACGAGCGCAGCCTGGCCAGCACGATGGGCACGCTGTATCTCTTCTACGACCTGACCCAGCGCCTGACGCTGCGCGGCGAGGCCGGCCAGCAATACGGCGCCGACCTGATCTACACGATCAAGTACGACTGAACGGCGTGCCGCGCACGGCGGCACACCTGCGGTGATGCGGCCGTGCCGCCTACGTACGGCGCCGATGCGCGCCGACCCTTGCCCCGGAGCGGCTGCCTAGCATGACCTCTGCCCCGACAGACGCGCCGGGGCGCCACGCAATCGCCGCGAAGGGTCAACATGCTCGGTATCGCCATTCCTGCCCACAACGAAGAACGAAGCATCGGCCATGCCGTGGCGGCCGCCCGGCAGGCGGCCCGGCACGCCGGACTCGCCGGCGAGTCGTTCGAGATCATCGTGGCGCTCGACGCCTGCCGCGACGCCACGGGCGCCGAGGCCGTGGCGGCCGGCGCGCGGACGATCGAACTGTCGGCGCGCAACGTCGGGCACGCACGCGCTGCCGCCGCCCGCGAACTGCTCGGCCTGGGCGCACGCTGGCTGGCCTTCACGGATGCCGATTCGCGCGCCGATCCCGACTGGCTGGTTCACCAGTTGGCGCAGGACGCGCACGCCGTCTGCGGATGCGTCTCGGTGGACGACTGGTCGGCGCATGGCGCGCACGCAGCGAAGGTGAAGGCGCATTTCCTGTCCACCTATCGCGCACGCGAGGGGCATGGCCACATCCATGGCGCCAACCTCGGCGTCTCGGCCCATGCGTATGCCCGCGCGGGCGGTTTCAAGCCCCTGGCGTGCAGCGAGGACGTGGCCCTGGTGCAGGCACTGCAGAGCAGCGGTACGCGCGTGGCGTGGAGCGCCCGTCCGCGCGTTTTCACCAGCGCCCGCCGGCACGGCCGCGTCACCGGCGGATTCGCCGATGCGCTGCGCGAAGGCCCGGCCGCGGCGGCGGAGCGCGATGCCGGCGCGCATGCCAGAGGCGCGTGATGGAGGCGCCCTGGCTCGGCCTGCTGCAATGGCCGGCCTTCGTCGCTTCGCTGGCCGCCGCGTGGCTCGTGGGCGCGAAGACCCGCCCACGGCGCAATGTCGGCTTCTGGATCTTCCTGCTCAGCAACGTGCTGTGGATCGGCTGGGGCCTGCACACCGGCGCCTGGGCATTGATCGCCCTGCAGATCGGCCTGGCACTGCTCAACGTGCGCGGCCTGCGCAACACCGAGACCTGAGGCCGATCGCATGAACCCCCAGGCCCGCGTCATTTCCTACAGCAGCGCATGCGGCACGCTGACGGCCGCCGCCGCAGCAGGCACTTACTCTGATCCGGCCATGCGCACGCTCGACAACTTTCCGGACATACCGCCCCCACCCGCCGATTCGCTCGGGTGGCGGCGCGCGTTCGATGCGCTGGCAGCAAGGCACGGCACGGCGCTGACGCTTGCCGGCCTGGTCGAGGCGGGGCTCGACCGCCTTCCGCTGCCGGGGAGTGGCAACACCTTGCTGCGCTGGCAATGCCTGGCAGAAGTCGCGGCATTGGACCTGTCCCTGGTCAAGCTGTTCGAAGGCCACACCGATGCGCTGGCGATCCAGGCGGAACTGGGCGCCCGGCCGGTGCCGCCGGGCAGCCGCTGGGGCACCTGGTGCGCCGAACCGCCCCAGGCGCGCCTGCGGTTCGAGCGCTCGGACGGCGATGCGCTGCGCCTGCACGGCGTCAAGGCCTGGTGCTCGGGCGCCGCCGTCGTGACGCACGCGGTCGTCAGCGGCTGGAATGCCGCCGGCGAGCCGTGCCTGGCCACCGTGGCGCTCGACGCGCCGGGCGTACGCATCAGCGGCGATGGCTGGCAGGCCGTAGGCATGGCAGCCACCGCCAGCGTCGACGTGCATTTCGACGGCGCGCCGGCGCGCAGCCTTGGCGCCCCGGGCGACTACGTGGCCCGGCCGGGGTTCTGGCACGGCGGTGCCGGCATTGCCGCGTGCTGGTGGGGCGGCGCCGCCGGCCTGGCGCGCCTGGCGTATGCGAATGCGGGGGCCCAGCCCGACGGGCACCGCTGCGCCCACCTGGGCGCGATCGACGTCGCATTGAGCGCCGGCGCCGCCCTCCTGCGCGAGGCCGCCGCCTGGATCGACGCGCATCCGCGGGACGATGCGCACGTACTCGCCTTGCGGGCGCGCCTGGCGGTCGAGCATGCGGCCGAGACCGTCGTGCGCCATGCCGGACGTGCGCTTGGCGCGGCCCCCTTGTGCCGGGACGCGCGGTTCGCCCGCGCCATGGCCGACCTGCCGGTGTTCCTGCGCCAAAGCCATGCCGAACGCGACTTGGCCGCCCTGGGCGGCCGCGTCCTGCAAGACAAGGAGTTGTCCGCATGCCGACTGTGAAACGCCCCATGGACGTCGGCGGCCGGATGATCCGGGCCGAAGGCGGCACGCCCGAATCGCAGTGGCTGGATTCGCATCTGCTGCAGGGCGCGGCCGCGTGCACCGCCGAATCGTTGGTTCCCCCCGAGTGCCGTGCCGTGATCGTCGCCCCGCACCCGGATGACGAAGTGCTGGCGTGCGGCGGCCTGATCGCCGAACTGGCCCGCCTCGGGCGCCCCATGTGCGTGGTGGCTGTCACCGACGGCACCGCCAGCCATCCGGGCTCGACGCTGTGGCCGCGGACGCGCCTGGAGCGCGAACGGCCCCTGGAGTCGGCCCACGCCCTGGCACTGCTCACCGACCAGGCGGAAACAGATGCGCCGGCGCAAGACCCCGCCGCTCGCGGCACGCCGCTGGTGTCCATCGTGCGCCTGGGGGAGCCGGACGGCGCTCTGGCGCATTGCCACGACCGCCTGGCCGAACGCCTGCGGGAACTGCTCGATCCGCAGGACGTGGTGTTCACCACCTGGCGCCTGGACGGCCACCCCGACCACGAAGCCACCGGCCACGCCTGCGCCTGGGCCACCGCGCGCAACGGCGCGCGCCTGTTCGAGACGCCGGTGTGGGGCTGGCATTGGGCTCAGCCGGGCGATGCCCGGATCCCGTGGCAGCGCGCGCACCGGCTTCCGCTGCCGGTGTCCACGCTGAGTCGAAAGCGCGCGGCGTTGCGCGCCTTTCGCAGCCAGCTGACGCCCGACCCGTCGACCGGCAGGGGCCCTACCCTGACGCATGCGGCGCTGGCCCGCGTGGCCCGCCCGTTCGAGATCTTCTTCGGCTGAGGCCGCCATGCCGAACCCGCCCGGGCGACCCGAAGACGCACCGATGCAGGCCTACTTCGAAGGCCTGTATGGTGCGAACGACGACCCTTACGGCCTGGACGACCGCTGGTACGAACAACGCAAGCGGGCTCTGCTGCTGGCTTCGCTGCCGCGGCCGCGCTATCGCAATGCTTACGAACCGGGTTGCGGCGCCGGCGCGCTGACAGCCGAACTGGCGCCACGCTGCCAGGCGCTGCTGGCGGCCGACTTCAGCGCGCGGGCTGTGGAAGTGACGCGCACTCGTACCGCGTCACTGCCCGGGGTCCGCGTCGAGCGGCACCGCCTGCCGGACGACTGGCCCGGCGCGTCCGGTCCGTTCGACCTGATCGTGCTGAGCGAACTGGGGTATTTCCTGGATGCCGATGCGATGGCGGTGCTTGCGCAGCGTTGTGCAGGGTCGCTGGCCGCGGACGGTACGCTGCTGGCCTGCGACTGGCGAATCGATTTTCCTCAGCGGCGCCTTGCCACGCAGAGCGTTCACGCGTTGCTGGAGAACCTTGGCCTGCACCGGCTGGCGCGGCACGAGGAAGACGACTTTCTCTTGCAGGTGTGGAGCGCCGACGCCCGGTCGGTCGCCCAGCGCGAGGCCATTCGCTAGCGGAGGCGCTGGCCCGGCGGACCTAGAAGGTGGCCGTCATGCCGGTGTAGCCGGTCTGGCCGTCGCCTTCGCGCTCCGGCTCGGCCGGTGCGGGGCCGGTCGAGAACCGGAAGGCGCAGGCGAGGACCGCGAACAGCGCCAGCAGAACCCAGGCGCCGAGGAAGTAGACCAGTCCGATCGACAGGAGACCGGAGAGGAGGAGCAGGACCGCCTTGAGCATGCGCCGAGTGTGCGCTGAGTCGGCCGTTTTGGCGCAGTGAAGAAATCCACACTTACCCTGTATATCGCGGCATTTGTCGGCCGGCGGCGCCGTTAGCGGCCGAAGCACGGAACTCCGGCCGGCGCTCGCTCAGCCCAGCGTGCCGTTCACGCCTTCGATCAGCCAATCCATCTTCTCGAGGACCGGGTCGTAGTTGTCATAGCCCTTGTCCAGCACCACCTTGCCGGCGTTGCTCTTGACCGGGCCGGTCCAGATCGGCTTGCCGGCCTTGAGTTCGGCGATGGCGGCCTCGGCGGCGTTGCGCGCCTTGTCGGTCGCGCCGGCGCCGAACGCCGTGCTCGCCACCATGTCCTTGTCGTAGCCGCCGAAGAACTGGTTGGGCAGCTTCTTGCCGGCGGCGAGGTCGGCGGCGAAGGCCTTGTAGACCGTCTCCCACTTGTTCTCGGCACCGGTGATGAAGCCCTTGGGCGCCAGCCGGGCCTGCGAGGCGTTGTGCCCGCACGTCTTCACGCCGGCCTTTTCCGCCGTCTCGATCACCACCTTGGGGCTGTCCACGTGGCAGGCGATGACATCGTTGCCGGCGCTGATCAACGCGTTGGTGGCTTCGGCCTCGCGCACCGGCATCGACCATTCGCCGGTGATGACGAGTTGCACCTGGGCTGTCGGGTTCACCCGGCGCACGCCGAGCGCGAACGAATTGATGTTGCGCAGCACGATCGCGATCGGCTTGGCCGCCACGTAGCCGATCTTGCCGTTCTTGCTCGACAGGCCGGCGGCGATGCCGTTGATGTAGTGGGCCTGGTCCAGATAGCAGAAATAGCCGCCCAGGTTCATCGGGTGCTTGTCGGGCGACCACAGCGACGTCGGATGGCGGAACTCGACCTTCGGGTATTTCCTGGCCATGTCGACCATGAAAGGATCGAAGTAGCCGAAGGAGGTGCCGAACACGAGCGAGGCCCCGTCGCTGCGGATCATGCCTTCCATGGTCTTGCGCACCGCCACGGTCTCAGGAACGTTCTCTTCCTCGACCACCTTGACGCCCGGCACGGCCCGCAGCGCCTGGGCGGCGACCGCGTGGGCCTGGTTCCAGCCGAAGTCGTCGCGCGGACCCACGTAGATCAGGCCGACGGTCAGGTCGGTGCTGGCCCGCGCCGCGGTGGCGCCCAGCAGGGCCGGCGCCGCCAGGCTGCCGCCCACGGCGGAGGCGAGCGTCGTGCCGAGGAAGCGGCGGCGATTCCAGGAGGAGTTGCGTGTCATGGGACTACCTTTTTGCGAGTCGTGGTGAGGAAAGGAGAAGGAACGGAAAAAAATGCGTGGCACCGGCGCGGCGCCCGTCAGCGGCGCGATCGCGTGCGTTCGCGGGGCGCCGCCCCGGAGACGGCTGCGCCGGCGTAGCGGGCCAGGATGCCGCCCAGGTCCTCGCCCAGCGGCTTCTTCTCGGGCATCAGCGCCCGCTCCTGCACGCTGGACAGGTGCGTGGCCATGAGTCGACGGGCGGTGCTTTCGTCGCGGCGACGGAACGCCTCGATCAGGGCCTTGTGCTCGTCGATGCCGCACTGCGAGTGATGCACGTTGCCGTAGATGGCCAGGATCAGCGAGCAGCGGGACACCAGTTCCGACAGGTACCGCTCGATCACCGGGTTGCCGGCCAGCGCCGCCAGCCGGATGTGGAACTCGCCGGCCAGCCGCGCGCATACCGGTGGCAGCTGCGTTCTGGCGGCCTGTTCTTCCGTGCGCACATGCCCCTCGAGAACAGCCCCCATGGCAGGCGTCCAGCGCTCGATGACGCGGCGCACCACCTCCTGTTCGAGGCAGGCCCGCGCCTCGAACACGCTTTGAGCCTCGGCACGCGAGGGCTGCGCCACGGTCGCGGTGCGCTTGCGCCCCGCCTCCACCAAGCCTTCGGCGGCCAGCCGCGCCAGCGCTTCGCGCACCAGCGTGCGGCTGACGCCCAGGTGCGTGGCCAGCACGTCCTCGGGCAGCCGGGTGCCGGGCGTGAGCGCCTGCTCGATGACGGCGTGCTTCAGGGCAAGGTAGGCCAGTTCGGCCTTGCTCGGTTCAATAGTGGCAGCGGCGGGGGATGTCATGAAGCGTCTGTACACAGCGCAGGTATTCCTGCAGTCGACGTCGTGTATGCGAAAAACGCGCCAGGGCCCGTGCCGCCGCGAGCCCCATCGCACGCACCGTATTGGCTACGGACGTCCCGGAATCCCGACCTGTGCGCGCCACGGCGCCCCGTCGACGTGCAGCCGCCGCACCATTCCAGGTACTCCAGCAAGGCGCCATTCAGTGCCGAAGTGGCAGGCATCTTGCATACCTGATTGCACCATCACGTACACCGGAACCCCCGAAGCGCACCCATGCCCGACACGAAACTCCAATTGCGCCTGAACCAGCAGCAACACGAACTCCTGGCCCGCTGCATCGCCGCCGGCGATGCGTCCGACCTGCAGGGGCTCGCCCGCAGAGCCCTGCGCGAATTGAAGGAAGGCGTGCCCTCGGCCCTGCCGCCGGCACCGGCGAGACCCGCTCCGAGCGGCCTGTCGACCGCGCGCGAACTGCTCTGGTCGCACATCATCGAACCGGGCACCGGCAAGGCGGTCGAACTCAAGCAGGGTCAGGTGCTGCGCATCGAACAGGTCGAGGGCGGCCAATGCGCCGACTTCAACTGCTTCAACCTGCACGACTACAAGGAGTTCATGCACGTCGGCCGCACGCGCACGCTGCACGGCTTCAACCCTGGCCCGGGCGACTTCCTGTGGTCGGCGCCGCCGCGCGAGCGCGCCATGATGTACCTGCTGGCCGACACGGTACGCTGCAACGACGTCATGTTCCCGCGCTGCAGCGCCAACCTGTACGAGTCGGCCTATGGGTTCGCACGGCACACCAACTGCCACGACATCCAGTCCGAGGCGCAGCGCGAGTACGGCCTGACGCCCGACGACGTGCACGACTCGTTCAACCTGTTCATGAACACGGTGATCGAGGGCACGCGCGGCCGCATCGAGCGGCAGACCTCCAGGGCCGGCGACCATGTCGAACTGCTGGCGCTGATGGACGTGCTTGCGGTGCCCAACGTCTGCGGCGCCGACGTCATGCGAACGAGCAATTTCGCGCTCAAGCCCTTGAAGATCGAGATTTACCAGGCGTCCGAGCGCGATCTGGCCGAAGTGCCCGCCGTTCCGGAATGGGCCACGCAGCGCACGCCCGCGCAGTTCCGCCAGCCGCAGATCAAGGTCGATCGGGCACTGCGGCGCGACCCCGGCTACCGCGCCGAGTTCGTCAACGTGCCGATCGTGGAGCGGGCGCACGACGTGCTGCTCGACGGGGCCGAATGCGAAGTTCTGTCGTCTTTCGGCCTGCAGCAGTATTACGGCCAGGACCAGGCCCGCCAACTGCGCGACGTGATCTTCAGCTGGTGGGAGAAGCGCTACCTGGGCTGAGCTGGCGCCCGGGACGCGGAGGGCCGCCGCCGCAAGCTGATAAAGTCCCGTACCTGCCGTCCCTGTAGTTCAATGGATAGAACGGGGTCCTCCTAAGACTCAGATACAGGTTCGATTCCTGTCGGGGGCACCAGGCCATCCCACCCGCGCCCCGGGCCGTGCCCGGCCTCAGCCCGGCGTCAAGCCGGCAGTGACGACCGTCGGCGCGCATGGCGCGTCCGCACTGAAGTTGGCGTCGGAAGCCTGCACGCGGAATGCCTCGCGCTGCTGGAAGCGCGCGCTCGTGTCGTAGGTCCGCGCAGCGATGCGGTCGATCATCTCCTCGGCATCGGCGCGCCGTTGCGGCCCGAGCGCGAGGATCACGCAGGACATCAATGCCACTTCGCGCTCGGCCATTGGCGCGGTATGCGCCACCTGCGACAGGTCCAGCGCCAGCACATCCTGCAACGCGCGCGCCATCGACAGCGCCGCGCTGCGCATGTCGGCGTCGCGCCCGTAGCGCTGCGCGATGAAGGCATCCACATCGTCCCGCACGCCATTGCCGTCAGCGTCCCGGCCGCGCAGGTCGGCGGGCTCGCCAGCATCCCTGGCGCGCGCGGCCACGGGCGTCTGCACCGGCCCGGCCTCGGCTTGCCGTCCGGCGACGAGGGCGTGCAGCACGGGGCTCGCCATGGCCAGGAACAGCACAAGGGCGAAGGTGGTCTTGAAGGTCTTTGGCGCAGCAGGCATGACAACGTGAAAAATGCAGTTCGACTCTAGCGGCGCGCGGTGAGGGAGATGTCGGCAGACGGATTCAGGGAATGTCAGTTCAAGCCGACGGACGCGACGGGTCCGGCGCCGCGGCGCCGCCCTGGAGGCGCGCCACGACATGCGCCAGCGTCGCGCCGGCAGGGGCCTGCACCTTCAGTGCAAGCAGGTCATCGGCGCGCGTGCGGCCCATGTTGAGCGCGGCCAGCGGCAAGCCGGCAGCGGCGGCGGCCTGGGCGAACCGAAAGCCGGAATAGACCATCAGCGACGAGCCGACGACGAGCATCGCGTCAGCTTGTGCGAGCGCGGCGCGGGCGTCCGCCACCCGTTGCGGGGGCACGCTTTCGCCGAAGAACACCACGTCGGGCTTGAGCACGCCGCCGCAGCGGGCGCAGGCCGGCACCTCGACGCTGGAGAAGTCCAGCCCGTCCAGGTCGGCATCCCCGTCGGGCGCGGCGTGCGCCTGCAGCGCCGCCCAACGCGGGTTGAGCGCGAGCAGACGCTCCTGCAGCTGGGCCCTCGGCGTGCGCTGGCCGCAGGCGGTGCAGCAGACGGTGTCGATGCGGCCGTGCAGCTCGATCGGGGCGCGGCTGCCGGCGGCGCGGTGCAGGCCGTCCACGTTCTGCGTGAGCAATTGGTGCACGCGGCCCATGGCCTCGAGTTGCGCCAGCGCAAGGTGCGCCGGGCCGGGCCGGGCATTGGCCATCACCGGCCAGCCGATGAGGCTGCGCGCCCAGTAGCGCCGCCGCACGGCCTCGCTGTCCATGAAGGCCTGGTAGCGCACTGGTTCCGGCCGCTTCCAGTCACCCTGCGCATCGCGGTAGTCCGGAATGCCCGACTCGGTGCTCACCCCGGCGCCGGTCAGGACGAACAGGCGGGGATGCTGCCGGATGAAGGTCGCCAGCAGTTCGGCGCCGGATGGGTCATCGGCCACGGGCGCGTGCCGATCATTCATGGCTCGGCCAGGCCGCGCGCCGGCTCGCCCTGCGTGGTGCGGACGCGCAGTGCATCAACTTGCTCGTGCAGCGTCCCCGCCCAGGACCGGCGCTCCCGGCCGTGCGACTCCTGGATGTCGCCGAAGCACAGGTGGGCCGCCAGCGGCGGCGCGCACAGCGTGCGCCAGACCGAGGCAAGCAAGGTGTCGTCGTCGATGTAGCGCGGCGCGAAGCTGGTCTCGCCGGTGGCGCGGTCGGCGAACCGCAGCGCGGCCGGCTGGACCGGCGCGCCGGCCGAGATCGCCGCCTGCAGCAAGTTGGCATGGAAGGGCAGCAGGCCGAGCCCGTCACCCGTGGTGCCTTCGGGAAACACCGCCACGATGTCGCCCGCGCGCAGCGCGTCGGCCATGTGGTGCACCACGCGCATGGCATCGCGGCGCCGCTCGCGCTCGATGTAGAGCGTGCCCGCGCCGCTCGCGAGGGTGCCGATCACCGGCCAGCCCCGGATGTCCGACTTGGCCACGAACCGGACGTGGCGCGCCGAATGAATGACCAGGATGTCCAGCCAGGACAGGTGGTTGACCAGCAGCAGGACCGGGCCGGCGGACGGCGGCGTGCCCTGCACGATCGGCTCGACGCCGAATATCTCGAGCATGCGGCGCGACCAGCGCTCGACCTCGTCGGCGCGCTGGTCGGGCGTCTGCTTCGGGAAGCGGAAGGTGATGATGCGCCAGCCGCGCAGCGCATGGACGACCGCGCGCAGCAGGCGCCACAGGACGATGAACGGACTCAGCATTGCGGCGACGGACAGTGTCCGATGGTTTGCCTGGCGGCCCGGGCGGCACGCCAGGCGCTGGTGGTCATGCCTCGTAGACCACGCGTCCGCCGACGAGCGTCGTGCGTGCGCGCCCGCGCATCGCGTACTCGGCAAAGGGCGTGTGCTTGCCCTGGCTGCGCAGCGCCTGCGGCTGCACCTGCCATTCCGCTTGCGGATCGAAGATGCAGATGTCCGCCGCCTCGCCGGCCGCCAGCCGGCCGGTGCCGGCCTTGCCGGCGAGCAGCCGCGCAGGGGCGGCGCTGATCACCTCGAGCGCGCGGCGCAAGCCGGCGCCGCTTTGCTCGCCCCACTGCAGCGCCAGCGGCAACAGCAGCTCCAGGCCGGTGGCTCCGACCTCGCTTTCGGCGAAGGGCAGTGTCTTGGCGTCGGTTTCCACCGGCGTGTGGTCGGACACGAGGACGTCGATGGTGCCGTCGGCCAGGGCGGCGGACAAGGCATCGCGGTCGCGCTGCTGGCGCAGCGGCGGCGACAGGCGCGCGCGGCTGTCGAAATAGCCGATGTCGACGTCGGTCAGGTGCAGCGAATTGATGCTCACGTCGCAGCTCAGCGGCAGGCCTTCGGCCTTGGCCGCGCGCACCAGCGCCACGCCGGCCGCGCTGGACAGGCGGCAAAGGTGCACCCTGGCCCCGGTGGAGCGCATCAGCTCGATCAGGGTGAAGATGGCAATGGTCTCGGCGGCCACCGGAATGCCCGACAGGCCCAGCCGCGTGGCCAGCGGGCCGCTGGCCACCACGCCCTTGCCCAGGTCGCTGTCCTGCGGACGCAGCCACAGCGTGTAGCCGAAGGTGCTGGCGTACTGCAGCGCGCGCTGCAGCACCAGCGTGCTGGTCAGCGGCACCTCGGCCTGCGCGAAGCCGACGCAGCCGGCCTCGGTCAGCTCGGCCATCTCGGTCAGCACCTCGCCGGCCAGGCCGCGCGTGATGGCTCCGAGCGGGAACAGGCGGGCGAGCCTGAGCTTCTCGGCGCGGTAGGTGAGCATCTCGACCAGGCCCGGCTCGTCGAGCACCGGATCGGTGTCGGGCGGGCACACCAGGCTCGTGACGCCGCCGGCGACCGCCGCGGCCAGTTCGCTGTCGAGCATGCCTTCGTGCTCGTAGCCGGGCTCGCGCAGCCTGGCCTGGAGGTCGACGAAGCCGGGGGCGACGATGCAGCCGGCCGCGTCGAGCGTGCGCTGCGGCTGGAAGTCCGCGGGAATGTCCTTGACGCCGGCGACCAGGCCATCGGCGATGGCGACGTCGGCCTGCGCGTCGAGACCCGAGGCCGGGTCGACGACGCGGCCGTTGCGAATGAGTATGTTCATGCTTCGTTCCCGGCGACGATGCTCATCACCGCCATGCGCACCGCGATGCCGAAGGTGACCTGCGGCAGGATCACGCTCTGGCGGCCGTCGACCACCGCCGAGTCGATCTCGACGCCCCGGTTGATCGGGCCCGGGTGCATGACGATGGCATCGGGCCGGGCCAGTTGCAGCTTCTCGGGCGTGAGGCCGAATGTCTTGAAGAATTCCTGCGACGAGGGCAGCAGCGCGCCGCTCATGCGCTCGTTCTGAAGGCGCAGCATGATCACGACGTCGCAATCCTTGATGCCCTCTTCCAGCGTGTGGCACACCCGCACGCCCATGGGCGCCATGTCGGCCGGCACCAGCGTCTTGGGGCCGACCACGCGCACCTCGGCGCAGCCCAGGGTGGTCAGTGCGTGGATGTCGGAGCGGGCCACGCGCGAGTGCAGCACGTCGCCCACGATCGCCACGGTGAGATTGGAAAAGTCCTTCTTGTAGTGGCGGATGGTGAACATGTCGAGCAGGCCCTGCGTCGGGTGCGAGTGCCGCCCGTCGCCCGCGTTGACCACGTGCACGTGCGGCGCGACGTGCTGCGCGATGAGGTAGGGCGCGCCGGACTCGCTGTGGCGGACCACGAACAGGTCCGCCGCCATCGCGCTCAGGTTGGCGATGGTGTCGAGCAGCGACTCGCCCTTGGCGGTCGAGGAGCGCGCGATGTCCAGGTTGATGACGTCGGCCGACAGCCGCTTGGCCGCGATCTCGAAGGTGGTGCGGGTGCGCGTCGAGTTCTCGAAGAACAGGTTGAACACGCTCTTGCCGCGCAGCAGCGGCACCTTCTTGACCTCGCGGTCGCTCACGCTGGTGAAGCTGGCGGCCGTGTCCAGGATCTGCGTCAGGATGGCCTTGGGCAGGCCTTCGATCGACAGCAGGTGGACCAGTTCGCCGTTCTTGTTGAGCTGGGGGTTGCGCTTGTAGAGCACGGCGTCAGTCTCCCTGCGCGGATTCGATCTTGAGCGCGAAGCCGCCCTGGGCATCGCGGTCGAGGGCCAGCGACTGGCCGGGCGGCAGCGCCAGGTGCGCCGCCGCGTAGTCCGCGGCGATCGGCAGCTGGCGCCCGCCCCGGTCGACCAGCACGCCCAGCCGCACCGCGGCGGGTCGGCCGAAGTCGAACAACTCGTTGAGCACGGCGCGGATGGTACGCCCGGTGTAGAGCACGTCGTCGAGCAGCAGGATGTCGGCGCCGTCGACTTCGAACGGCAGCGCCGTCTGCACGCTGGCGGCCATGCCGCGCCGGGCGAAATCGTCGCGGTGCAAGGCCGACGAGATGATGCCGGGGGCGCCGGCCAGGCCGAGCTCGGGCTGCAGCCGCTCGGCCAGCCAGGCGCCACCCGACGCCACTCCCACCAGGCGGGTGTCGGGGCGCAGCAGCGACTTCACGCCGCGTGCCAGCTCGACATAGAGCGCTTCCGCATCGGGAACCACAGGTTTCACGCCAAACTCCTCAGGAACTGTTCCAGGATGATGCAGGCCGAGGCCGCATCGGGATCGCGCGCGCCGCCGGCCAGCGCCTCGGTGGTGCTGTAGCGCTCGTCCACCTCGTACACCGGCAGGCCGAAGCGGCCGCGCAGTTGCCGCGCGAAGCGTTCAGCCGCGCGCGTGTTGTCGTGGGGCGCCCCGTCCGGATGGCGCGGCACGCCGACGACCAGGGCGTCGGGCTGCCATTCGCGGATGCGCTCGGCCACCCGGGCGAATCGCTCGTCGCTGCCGGCCGCGGCGATCGTGGCCTGCGGCGTGGCATGGGACAGCAGCCGGTTGCCACTGGCCACGCCCGTGCGGCGAGTGCCGAAATCGAAGGCCAGGAAGGATTGCAGCCGCACCGGTACCGCGTTCGGACCGGGGGGCGCCGCGTTCACGCCTTCATGCATGGCCCGCGTCGGGCGACAGCGTCCAGGCTTGCAGGCCAAGCAGCAGCAGCGCCTTGTCGTAGCGCTGCTCCACCGGGGTATCGAAGATGACGGCCGGGTCGGCGTCCACCGTCAGCCAGCTGTTCTCGGCCAGTTCGGATTCGAGCTGGCCCTCGCCCCAGGCGGAATAGCCCAGCGAGACCAGCACCTTGCGCGGGCCGCCGCCGGCTGCCATCGCCTCGAGCACGTCCTTGGAGGTGGTGAGCTCCAGGCCGCCGGGGATGGTCATGGTCGAGGCGTAGACCGGCTCGGTGTTGTCCGGCGGGTCGGCGAACATCGGCTCGTGCAGGACGAAGCCGCGCTCGGTCTTGACCGGGCCGCCCTGGAACACCGGCGAATCGCCGATCTGGGTGCGGTCCGTGGGGAGCTCCACTTTCTCGAACAGGGCACGCAGATTGATGTCGCTGGGCTTGTTGATGACCAGACCGAGCGCGCCGCGTTCGCTGTGCTCGCACAGGTAAACGACGCTGCGGCCGAATGTCTCGTCCCGCATGCCCGGCATCGCAATCAGAAAGTGATGCGTCAGATTGATGGGGGCAGAATCGGTGGACATGCCGCCGATTTTACTGGCCGTCGACAAGACCTACCCGCGCGGGCTCATGTGGTTCCGCCGCGACCTGCGGCTGGCCGACAACGCCGCCCTCTACCACGCCCTGCGCAGCTGCCGTGCGGTGTTCTGCGCCTTCGTGTTCGACGAGGAACTGCTGGACGGCCTGCCGCGCGCCGACCGGCGGGTGGAATTCATCCACGCCAGCCTGGCCGAGCTCGATGCCGTGCTGCGCGAGCGCGGCGGCGGCCTGATCGTCCGGCATGCCGCCGCCCGCGACGAGATCGCGCGGCTGGCCCGGGCGCTGGACGTGCAGGCCGTGTTCGCCAACCGCGACGACGAGCCGCAGGCGGTCGCCCGCGACAACCACGTGCGCGGCGCGCTGGCCGACACCGGCGCAATGCTGCACCTGCACAAGGACCGCGCCATCTTCGAGCGCGACGAGGTCCTGACCCGGGCCGGCCAGCCGTTCGCCGTGTTCACCCCCTACAAGCGCGCCTGGCTGGCCAAGGTGGACGAGTTCTACCTCAAGCCCTACCCGGTCGAGCGCTACCTCGACGCGCTGGCGCCGCCGCCGGCCGACGCCGAGTCGCCCCTGCCTGCGCTGCAGGCGCTGGGCTTCGAGACGACCAACCTCGCGGCGCTCGACCTGCCCACCGGCGCCAGCGGCGGCGGCCGGCTGTTCGAGGAGTTCTTCGACCGGCACATCGACCAGTACGACCAGCTGCGCGACTACCCTGCCCGGCGCGGCCCGAGCTATCTGAGCGTGCACCTGCGCTTCGGCACCGTCTCGATCCGGGAACTGGCCGGCGTGGCGCATCGCCTGGCCCTTGCCGGCAATGCCGGGGCCGCCACGTGGCTGAGCGAGCTGATCTGGCGCGAGTTCTACTTCCAGGTGTTGTGGCACCGGCCCGACGTGGCGGATGGCAAGAGCTTCCGGCCGGAGTACGACAAGATCGCTTGGCACCACGGCAAGCACGCCGACGGCCTGTTCGCCGCCTGGTGCGAAGGCCGCACCGGCTACCCGCTGGTGGACGCGGCCATGGCGCAGATCAACCAGTCCGGCTACATGCACAACCGGTTGCGCATGGTGGTGGCCAGCTTCCTGTGCAAGGACCTGGGCCTCGACTGGCGCCGCGGCGAGGCCTACTTTGCCCAGCACCTGAACGACTACGAGCTGGCGAGCAACAACGGCGGCTGGCAATGGGCCAGTTCCAGCGGCTGCGATGCGCAGCCGTGGTTCCGCATCTTCAACCCCGTCACGCAGAGCCAGCGCTTCGATCCCGAAGGGCGCTTCATCCGCCGCTACCTGCCGCAACTGGCCAGGTTGCCCGACAACGCCATCCATGCGCCGTGGACCGCGCCGCCGGTGGAACTGGAGGCTGCAGGCCTGGTGCTCGGTCGCGACTACCCGGCCCCGATCGTCGACCATGCCCAGGCGCGCGAGCAAACGCTTCGGCGGTATGCCGTGGTGCGCTCGCAGGACAAGCAGAAAGACTGATGGGTCGCCACGGGCGCCGTGCCGCACCCGCGCCGCCAGCATCGCCCCTCGCTTACGCCGGCAGCTCCGCCTCCGCCGCGGCCGTGTAGTTGCGCACCAGCCGCAGCAGTTCCTCTTCCGAGTACGGCTTGCCAAGGTAGTGGTTCACGCCCAGCTGGGTGGCGTGGTCGCGGTGCTTCTCGGCAATGCGCGAGGTGATCATCACGATCGGCAGGTCGGCCAAGGCCTCGTCGGCGCGGATGTTGCGGGCCAGGTCGAAGCCGTCCATGCGCGGCATCTCGATGTCCGACAGGACGAGCGCGGGGCGCTCCTGCTGCAGGCGCTCCAGCGCTTGCAGGCCGTCGGCCGCGAGTGCGACGCGGTAGCCCTCGCGTTGCAGCAGGCGCTGCGTGACGCGGCGCACCGTGATCGAGTCGTCCACCACCAGCACCAGCGGCACCCGTGCCGGCGCACGTTCGGTCAGCGGTGGCGTCGGCACCTGATCGGCCTCGGGCGCACGGGTGTCCTGCGCCTTTTCAGTCGACGGCGCCGCTGCCGGCTGCTGCAAGGCCCGCGCAGCGTCGCCGTGCACGGTCGCCAGCGCCACCGGGTTGTAGATCAGCGCCACCGCGCCGGAGGCCAGCACCGAGATGCCGGCCATGCCGGGCAGCCGCGACAGTTGCGGGCCCAGGTTCTTGACCACCACTTCCTGGTTGCCGAGCACTTCGTCGACGTGCAGTGCCACGCGCTGTGCTGCGCTTCGCACGACCACCACCGAGTTGGCGCGGCCCAGCGCACGCTCGCTGCGCTTGGAAGATTGCAGCAGGGCGCCGGCCCAGTAGAAGGGAACCTCCTCGCCGCCGAAGCCGAACCGGCCGCTGGCATAGGCCTGCTCCAGTTCAGCCATGCCGACGCGCTGCACGAGTTCGACCAGGTTCGACGGGACGCCCACGGACGTCTCGCCGGCGCGCATCATGACCACGTGCGTCACCGCGGTAGTCAGCGGCAGCACGAGGTTGAAGACCGTTCCCTTTCCGGGGGTGGTCATGGTCTCGATGCGGCCGCCCAGCGCGGTCACGTCGGCGCGAACCACGTCCATGCCGATGCCGCGCCCTGCCAGTTCCGACACCTCTTCGGCGGTGGAGAAGCCCGGCTGGAAGATCAGTTCGGCCGCGCGCTCCGGCGTGACCGTCTCGCCCGCCGGCACCAGGCCCAGCGCCTGCGCCCGGCGCGCGATGCGCGCATGGTCCAGGCCGGCGCCGTCGTCGCGGAAGCTCACCGACACGTCGTTGCCGGCGTGGTGCAGGTCGATCACGATCAGGCCGGCCGGATCCTTGCCGGCAGCCTCGCGCACCCTGGCGTCCTCGATGCCGTGGGCGACGCAGTTGCGCAGCAGATGCTCGAACGCGGGCGTCATGCGCTCGAGCACGCCGCGGTCCATCTCGATGGCGCCGCCGGTGATGTCCAGCCGCACCTGCTTGCCAGTGTCCTTGGACGCCTGGCGCACCACGCGGTAGAGCCGGTCGGCGATGCCCTCGAACTCCACCATGCGCGTGCGCAGCAGGCCGCGTTGCAGCTCGCGCGTCTGGCGGGCCTGGGCGCTGAGGTCGTCTTCCGTCGCTTGGACGGTCTTCTGCAGGGCGCGCTGCACGGTGGCGACGTCGTTGACCGACTCGGCCATCATGCGGGTGAGTTCCTGCACGCGCGTGAAGCGGTCGAACTCCAGCGGGTCGAAGGACTGCTGCGAATCCTTGGCTTGCTGCAGGCGCGACTGCATCTGGCTTTCCGCCTGCACCTCGATGTCGCGCAGTTGCTGGCGCAGGCGGTCGAGGTTGCCGGTCAGGTCGGTCAGCGAGGCACGCAGTTGGCCCAGCTCGCCTTCGAGGCGCGAACGGGTGATGATGACCTCGCCGGTCTGGGCCAGCAGCCGGTCGAGCAGGTGGGTGCGAATGCGCACCACCTGGCTGGACGTCGAGCGCAGCGGCGCCAGCGGCGCATGCGCCGGCTGGGCCACCACCGGGCGTGGCGCAGGCTGCGCTTCGGGCTGAGCCGCGGCCGGGGCCGGCGATTCGGCGCCGTCCTGGACGGCGTGCTGCGCCACCTGCCTGGTCTCGGCCGGCTCGGCGGCGTCGTTGGCCGCTACGTCGGCCCCGCCTTCATCGGGGCGCGATGCCTGCACCGGCGTCGTGACGCTCGGCACGGCCGCAGTGGCCGCGGCGGCGCGCTGGGCAATCTCGGCCTGGGCAGCGCCGTCGGCATGGCGCAACTGGTCGAAGTCGGCCTGCAGCACGTCGAAGCGGCCGAACACCTGCTCGATCGCCTCGCGCGGCACCGATTCGACGCCGATCTCCTCGATCGCCGATTCCATCCGGTGCGCGCGCTCGCCCAGGCGCATGGCGCCCGCCAGGCGAGCGCTGCCCTTGAGCGTGTGCAGCGCCCGCAACGTGATGTTGCGCTGCGAGAGATCGCTCGGCGTTTCGGCCCAGGCGCGCAGGGCAGCGGCCAGTTGGGGCAGCAACTCGGCGGCCTCTTCCTCGAAGATGGGGAACAGGTCGGCGTCGACCGCATCGGCCACGTCGACGGCATCGTCGCCGTCTTCGAGCGCCACGTCGGCGCCCGTCGGCGCCACCGCGGCAAGAGGCTGCGGCTGGATGCCCGGGTCGAAAGCCTCGAGCGGCGCCGGCGTCGACACCGGGGCCGGCGCACTGGCCAGTTCCCGCAGGCCGTCCAGCGTTTCGGGTGCCGGCTCCTTGAGCACGCCGGCGGCGAACTGGTGCAGCAGGCGGCGCAGTTCCTCGGCGGCCAGCACCAGCACGGCGCCTTGCTCAGGCGTGCCGCGGCCCTGCATCTGCAGGTGCGCGAGCGCTGCCTCGAACAGGCGCGCCATCTCGGAAAGCCCATGGAAGCCCACGGTGGCCGAGCTGCCGGCCAGCGAATGCGCCATGGCGACGGTCGAGTCAAGGATCCGCGCATCCGGCTCCATGGCCCACTCGCCCACTTCGGTGGCGAGGTGGCGCGACCACTCGTCGGCCTCGTTCAGGTAGACGTTGTACAGCGCGATGCCGATGCGCAGCGGGCCGATGACCTTGACCGTGTCGTCGGCCGGCGTCTCGACGGCGGGTGGCGCCGGCTCTGCGGCAGGCGCGGCCTTGCCCTGCGCATGCGAGACGAAGGCTGCGGGCGCGGCCCAGTGGGGCGGCAATTCGGCCTCGTGCGCCGGCGCGGCCGGCGTGCCCGGCAAGTCGAGCGGGCCGGCGAGCGCCGTCGGGGCGAAGTCCAGGTCTTCGGACGGCGGGACGCTCGCCAGCAGGTCGATCGACACGCCGTCGAGCTCCAGCGACGCCGGCAGCGCGGCAGGCGCCGGCTCGGGCTCGTCGAAAATCAGGAAGTCGGTCGAGGCGAAGCCATGGTCCGGCACGTCGCCGAATGCGTCGTCGTCCTTCGACGCCGCAGGCGTGTCCGGCTGGGCTTCGAACTGCAGCAGTTCGGAAACCGGCGGGACCTCCGGCTCGGCTTCGGGCGCGGACCGGGTGGGCTCGTTGGTTTCGACCGGCTCCAGGCCAAGGTCGAAGTTCAGCGGCTCCAGCAACGCGTCGGGCGCGGATTGTTCGGCGACCGGCGCAGCGGCTGGCGCCGGCGTGTCCAGCTCGAGATCCGGCAGCTCGGGCAGCTCCGGCAGGTCAGGCAATACGGGCGGCTGCGGCGCGTGCGAAACGGCGTCGTGCGGCGCGGCCAGGCTGTCTGCCAATGCGGCCTCGTCGGCGGCGATCTGGCGCGCCGCGGCGGCCAGGACTTCAGGATCGGTGGCGGGCGCCGGCGCCGGAATGGCGATCTGGCCGCTACTCAGCGCGTGCGCCAGGTCGTTGAACGGCGCGGCCTGCCAGGAATGCGGCTCGCCCGAGGCAATGGCCTCCACCCAGGCGCCGAAGTCGCGCAGCGCCGTTCCGGCGCCGCCCAGCAGTTCGGGCGTGGCGGTCCGCTGGTCGGCCAGCCAGGTGTTGAGCACCTGCTCCATGGCCCATGCGGCGTCGCCGAAGTCGGTAAGCCCGACCATGCGCGAACTGCCCTTGAGGGTGTGGAAGGCGCGCCGCAGGATGGTGAGCTCGCCCACGTCGCTCGCGTCATGCTCGAGCTCGCCGACGGCGACCAGCCCGTTCTCGACAACTTCGCGCGCCTCGTCCAGGAAGATGTTCTGCAGGTCGTCTTCGGCCAGCTCGGTGACGAAGGTCTCGGGCAGCGCCTCGAGCGGCGCCGGGCCGGTGATCTTGGCCTTCCAGCTGTCGGCGGCGCGGCCGAAATCGTCGATGGACGAGCCGGCGGCGGCCTTGTCCTTCTTCTTGCCCTTGCCGGCCAGCTCGGCCAGCTCGGCCAGCTTGGCGGCGATCTGCGCGTCCACCTCTTCGGCGCTGAGCGGCTGCGCCGGCGTCGCCTCGACGGCTGGCTCGGCGCGCGCGGGCTCCGCCTCGGCCTGGCGGCCCATCAACGGCTTGAGTTCGCCGGCTTGCGCGTCGAACACGAAAAGGCGCTTGGCCAGGGCCGGCTGGTAGGCCAGCATGTCGATGAGGAAGCCGAGCGCGCCCAGGTTGTTGCCCAGGGTGTCGAAGGCACCGGTCTCGTCCGCCGCATCCGGATTGAGCGCCAGCGCGTCCACGTTGTCGCGCATGCGCTGCACCGCCTGCGAGGCCTGGTCCAGGCCGAGCACCGAGAACACGCCGCGCATCTGCATGAGCTGGGCGGGCACGGTGCGCAAGTGCTCCTTCTCGCCGGGATGGCGGAAGAACTGGTCCATCGATTTCTCGAGCTCGCTCAGGTGCGCGCGCAACTCGTCGACCACGGTTCCCATGGTCTGGCGGTCGCTGACGCGGCGGTACAGGTCCTCCATCCACGGCTCGAGCGGCTCGGAGCGGCCGCCTTCGCGGGCCCGCTCGATGCGGCCTGCCAGTTGCACCGTGCGGGCGGTCAGCTGGCGGTCGTTGGGGTCGAGGTCCTCGAACGCCGCTTCCAGGTACAGCACGGAGGTGGCCACCTCCATCGCCAGCTCGGTGGAAGGGGCGCGGGCGCTGCGCTGCGAGGCCTCGACCGCGTTGTTCAGCGCCTGCGCCATCGGCAGGCTGGCCGGATGGAGCTTCTGCAGCGATTCGGTCAGCTGCGCGAAGCTCTCGGTCGCCTGGCGCAGCCGGCCGATGTCGCCGCCGGACAGTGCCGACCAGCTTTCCTTGGCCGCCTCGATGCGCTTGCGCGCCTGCGCGAGCACCACCGGATCGAACCGGCCGAACTGCACGCTGGTGTAGTCGACCGGACGCTCGGCGGCAATGCCCCAGGCCTCGCGCACGGCGCGCAGCGTGGCCGCCTCGTCGCGCGGGCCGGGCGCGGCCTGTGCCACGAAGAACAGCAGGTCCTGCGCCAGCCTGTCCGACACGGCGTCCTCGCCGCGGGCAAGCGTGGTGTATTGCAGCAGCACGCGGGATGCCGCGCGCTTGACGTAGACGTCGGGCGCGGTCAGCGACAGGCCCAGCGCCTCGAAGAACGCAGCGGCCAGCGCCCAGAAGCTGCGCACGCGCACCGCCACGGCGCCGCCCGACAGGCCCACGCAGATTTCGTGCAGGCGCCGCGCGGCAGCGTCGTCGCCCGTCTTGACCACCTTGAGCAGCTCGCGGTCGAACCGGGCGCGCACGGCCGGGTCGTAGACCAGGGACGGCTTCGTGCTGGCCAGCCTGACGTCGACCCAGCGCCACGGCACCGGCCAGAGGTCGGCCGGGTGGACCCGTTCATTGCCGACCAACTCGAGCACGTCGCGGTATTGGGGAAACAGCGCGACCGGCGACACCGCCTTGCCGCCCAGCAGTGCCTGCAGGAAGCCCGTGACCGCGAAGCTGGCGCGGTCGAGCCTGGCGACGGCCTCCTCGGTGCAGCGCTGCGGATCCTGCACGAAGCTCTGCACCGCGAATTCCATGGCGCCGAGCGCCAGTGCCGGCGCCGGATGTCCCACCATCTGCAGCGCGCCCACCGCCTGGTGAAGCTGCTGGCGCACCAGGCGCAGCGGCCCGGCATCGATGTCGGGCGTGCCGGTGGCCTCTCGGGCGAACCTGCGCAGCGACTTGGACGCCGACTCGAGGGATTTCTGAATCTCTCCGAGCACCCAGGCCAATGGCCCGAGGTCTTCAGCGTCACCCGCGGCGCTCGGCGCGGCCTGGGCAGTGGGGGCGAGGGTCGACACGTTGGGGAGCTCGTCGTTCAGGCGATCTTGAAGCGGGCTACCGACTGGCGAAGCTCGTCGGCCATCTGGGACAGTTCACGCACCTGCTGGGCGGTGGTGCGGGTGCCGTCGCCGGTCTGCTCCGTCACCGCGAAGATGTGCTGGATGTTGGCCGCCACCACGTTGGCCGACTTGGCTTCGCGGGAAGCGGATTGCGAGATCTGCTCGATCAGCTCGGCAAGGCGTCGTGACACGCGGTCGATCTCCGACAGGGCGGTACCCGCATTGTCGGAGAGCTTGGCCCCTTCCACCACCCCTTGCGTGGAGCGCTCCATGGCGCCCACCGCGTCCTGGGTATCGGTCTGAATCGCCTTGACCAGCGCCGCAATCTGGCGCGTGGCGTCGGCCGAGCGTTCGGCCAGTCGCTGCACTTCCTCGGCCACCACCGAGAAGCCGCGGCCGGCTTCACCAGCGGACGCTGCCTGGATGGCGGCGTTGAGTGCCAGCACGTTGGTCTGCTCGGTAATGTCCGAGATCAGTTCGGTGATTTCGCCGATCTCCTGCGACGACTCGCCCAGGCGCTTGATGCGCTTGGAGGTCTCCTGGATCTGGTCGCGGATGGAGTTCATGCCGCCGATGGCGTTCTGCACCGCCTGCAGGCCCGACGAGGCGGCCTGCAGCGACTGGCGCGCCACCGTGGCCGACTCCTGCGCCTGCGCCGACACGCTGTTGATGCGCTCGGCCATGGTCAGCACCGACTGGCCGGTGTCGCGAATCTCGCGCAGCTGCTCGGTCGAGGCGGCCAGCAGTTCGGTCGAGGTGTTTTCAACCTGGGCCGTCGTTGCCGCCACTCGGGTGGCCGTGTTCTGCACGTTGCCCACCAGCAGCCGCAGTTCTTCCACGGTGTAGTTCACCGAGTCCGCAATGGCGCCGGTGATGTCCTCGGTCACGGTGGCTTCCTGCGTCAGGTCGCCCTCGGCCACTGCCTGCAGTTCGTTCATCAGCCGGAGAATGGCCGCCTGGTTGGCCACGTTGACGCGGGTCACTTCCTCGTGTGCGCGGTCGGATTCGACGCGCTCGCGCTCGGCCGAGGAGGCGCGTTCGCGGCCTTCCTTCACCTGCGCATAGGCAATGGCACCGGCCAGGCCGAGCGCGGCCAGCGACAGCAGGAACAGCGCGATCACGGTACCGGCGCCCAGGCCGGCCTGCTCCGAGAGCTTGTCCTGCAGCGCGCCGAGCGACAGGCGCAGCGGCTCGCTGTCGGCCAGGATGGCGGCCTGCGCTTCGCGCGCGGTCACCAGGCCCTGCAGGTTGCCCAGGATGCCGCCGGCTTGCTGGCGGGTCTGTTCATAGGTCTTGAGGATCGCCTCGAGCTGCTGGCGCGTCTGGCGGTCCTGCGTGCCCGGCAGGCGCTGCTGGGCGTTGCCGTCGAGCAGGCCGCGGGCGACGTCCTGGAAGGTGTTGAGGTCCTTGCCCAGCAGGAACACGGCGTCGGGGCTGACGCCTTCGACCGTCAGGAACTCGTTGGCCGACTTGCCGATACGCTGCGTCAGCATGACCAGCTGGCCGGCCGCGGAGATCTCGGCCACCGGCGCGTTCTGCTGCACCTTCAAGGCCGCGACGGTTTCGGTCATCTCGAGCAGGTCCGACGACTGGCGGTTGATGTCGCGCAGCGCGGCGCCCACCTGCGTCAGGATCTTCTGCTGGCCCAGCACCGACTTGGCGCTGGCCTCGGCGCGTTCGACCAGCGGGACGATCTTGCCCATGTCGGCGCCCAGGCTGCCGGACACCGGCTCGAGCTTGAGGGCGGCGTCGCCGCTGGCCAGACCGTGCACGCGCTGCGCCATGTCGGTCGCGCTGTCGCGCACTTCGGCGAAGGCCTTGACGTCGCCCACCAGGGCCTGCGACACCGACTTGGCGAGGCGCTGCGACTGCATCAGCGCCTGGCCGGTGGCACCCACCTGCTGGGCGACGCGGTCGGAGCGGATGATGGCCCAGGCGGCGATCACCAGCAGCACGAACACCACCGCGGCCAGCGCGATGAAAAGATAGCGCTGGCGGCGCTGCAGGTCCGAGCGCGGAGGCAGCGGCGACGGCCCCTCGGCCGGCTGCGGCTGGGCCGCGGGATCGGCATGCTGCAACTCGGCCCCTTCCCCGCCCTGCGGTGCAGGCTCGGCGCCAGCGGCAGCGTGGCCGTCGCGGCGCGTCACCGTGGCGCGGTCATCGAAGTCCTGCAGGGTCGAGGCGTTGTCGAGCGCGATGGCGCCCACACCATTGCCGGCTGCGAGAGTCGCGCCACCCTGTCCGGCGGGCAGTAGTTTCTTGAACTTGTCGGCGATCGAGCTCACGGCCGCTCCTTCAGGTTGAATGTGCAAGCGCGCCGCTGCCGGCGCCGATGCTGAGAAATTGGGGTTGCTGGGAAAGCGCCTGCAGGTTGACTTCCTGCCACTGAACGCCGCTGTCGTCGGTGAATGCGTAGCCCATCCAGGCGGGTGCGTCGGCGGCCGGCGGCCGGGCGTCGACAAAGGCCTCGGCGCCGCGCAGGCCGACCAGCCGGTCGATCAGCAGGGCGCAGTTGACTTCGAGCAACTCGTTGAGCGCCACCAGCCGCGCCTGCCCGCGCCCGGCATCGGGCAGCGCCGAGCCCCGGGCGACACCGGTGAACGCCGACAGCTCGACCACGCCGTACAACTCGCCGCGCAGGTTGGACACGCCGAGAAACCACGGCTCGGTGTAGGGCACGGGCTGCGGCGGCACCCAGGGAAAGATCTCGCCGGCATGCCCCAGGGGAAAGAGGTAGCGGCCCTCGCCGGCCTCTACCGCCAGCCAGGAGGCGGAAACGCCCGCGCTGCGCGCCGCCTGCAGGCGGCTGGCCAGGCGGGCCTGGAAGGCCCGGAGTGCGTCGCGATTGGCCATGGCGTTTGCGCTTGTGGGACAGCCGCGCTCAGTTGAGCGCGCTGATCTTGGCCATCAGCTCGGTCGCGTTGACCGGCTTGACGATGTAGTCGCGCGCGCCCTGGCGCATGCCCCAGACGCGGTCGGTTTCCTGGTTCTTGCTGGTGCACAGGATGATCGGCACGTTCGCGTACTGCGGATCGCGGGCGATCGCGCGGGTCAACTGGAAGCCGTTCTGGCCGGGCATGACCACGTCCATGAGGATCAGGTCGGGACGGTCTTCGCGCAGGCGGCGCATCGCGTCGTCGGCGTTCTCGGCGGTCTGGACCTTGAAGCCGTTCTTCTGGAGCAGATCGCTGAGGAACACCAGTTCCGTCTTCGAATCGTCCACCACGAGGACTTTCTGGATGGGCATTTAGAGAGTTTCCGATTGAGCAACGCCGAACTGCTCCACGGCCTGGAGCAGCTGGTCTTTGGTGAAGGGTTTGGTGAGGTATTGCTGCGAACCGACCATGCGCCCGCGCGCCTTGTCGAACACGCCGTCCTTGGACGACAGCATGACCACCGGCACGCTGGAGAAATGGCTGTTGCGCTTGATGATGGCGCAGGTCTGATAGCCGTCGAGGCGCGGCATCAGGATGTCGCAGAAGATGAGGTCCGGCTTGTGGTCGTTGACCTTGGACAGGGCGTCGAAACCGTCTTCGGCCAGCAGCACCTCATGCCCGCCCTGCTTGAGAAAGATCTCGGCGCTGCGGCGAATGGTGTTGCTGTCGTCGACGACGAGCACCTTGTAGCCGGTTCCGTTGGTGCTCATTGGCACGCTCCTCAAACATTCAGTTCGATGTCAGCGATCTTCAAATGAAGATCGCCGGAAGCGTGGCCCTATGCCATGCTTCAGATTTCGACCATTTCAAAGTCTTCCTTGCGAGCGCCGCACTCAGGACAGGTCCAGTTCATAGGCACGTCGGCCCAGGCGGTGCCGGGCGAAATGCCATCCTCTGGTACCCCGACTGATTCGTCGTAGATCCACCCGCAAATCAGACACATCCAAGTCTTGTTGTTCATCGCAGCTTACGGTCCCTGTTCATAGAATGCAACGATTGTATCGAGACGTCACAGCTAAACCCGTGATATGCGTCTCACATCTGCCACCATCCCGGCAAGCCTCTTCAGGTGCATGAAAACTTCCTTACTACCAACCGGAGAATCGGGCGTCCCGGGCGATCTTAGCGGGGCGCCAGGGCATGACGACCAGCCCGCCGAATCGTCGCAGGCGGTGCCGCCGAGCGTGCTGGTCTTCAACGCCAGCGACCCCAGCGGCGCCGGCGGACTGGCCGGCGATGCGCTGGCCATCGCCTCGGTCGGCGCCCACATGCTGCCCGTGGTGACCGGCGCCTACGTGCGCGACAGCGCCGAGATCTTCGACCACATCCCGTTCGACGAAGAGGCGGTGGCCGAGCAGGCGCGCGCCATCCTGGAGGACGTGCCGGTGCAGCTGATCAAGATCGGGTTCGCCGGCACGCCGGAGAACCTGGCGCAGATCGCGCAGACCACGAGCGACTACCCGGAGCTTCCGGTGGTGGCCTACATGCCCAACCTGTCCTGGTGGGAAGAGGACCGCATCGACGCCTACCTGGACGCCTTCCGCGAGCTCGTGCTGCCGCAGGCCACAGTGCTGGTCGGCAACCACAGCACGCTGCGGCGCTGGCTCCTGCCCGACTGGAATGGCGAGCGCGGGCCGAGCGCGCGCGACATCGCCATGGCCGCCGGCGAGCTGGGCGTGCCCTACACGCTGGTCACCGGCGTGGTGCTGCCCGAGCAGCACATCGACAACGTGCTGGCCTCGCCGCAGGCGGTGCTGGCCAGCGAGAAGTACGAGCGGCTCGAAGCCGTGTTCTCCGGCGCCGGCGACACCCTGTCGGCCGCCCTCGCCGCCCTGCTGGCCTGCGGCACCGACCTGGTGGCCGCCACCAGCGAGGCGCTGAGCTACATGGACCGCTGCCTGGACGCGGGCTTCCGCCCGGGCATGGGCCACGTGCTGCCGGACCGCCTGTTCTGGGCGCAGGCCGAGACGGACGAGGAAGACGCCGGCGAAGGCGTCGCCGAAGGCCCCAGCGATTTCGCGCTGCCGCCCCACGAAACCCGACATTGAACCCATCCATGAGCAGTCAACAAGACCCCAACGACCAGTTGTTCGAGCGCGCCCGCGCCGTCATTCCCGGCGGCGTCAATTCGCCCGTGCGCGCCTTCCGCGCCGTCGGCGGCACCCCGCGCTTCATCCGCCGCGCCCAGGGCGCCTACATGTGGGACGCGGCCGAGCGCCGCTACATCGACTACATCGGCTCGTGGGGCCCGATGATCCTGGGGCACGGCCATCCGGCGGTGACCGAGGCGGTGCAGCGCGCCGTCGGCGAGGGCCTGTCCTTCGGCGCGCCCACCGAGCGCGAGATCGAGCTGGCCGAGGCGATCCTGACGCTGATGCCGTCGATGGAGATGGTGCGGCTGGTGAGCTCGGGCACCGAGGCAGCAATGAGCGCGCTGCGCCTGGCGCGCGGCGCCACCGGGCGCAAGACGATCATCAAGTTCGAGGGCTGCTACCACGGCCACGCAGACGCACTGCTGGTCAAGGCGGGCTCGGGCCTGGCCACCTTCGGCAACCCCACCTCGGCCGGCGTGCCGCCAGAGGTGGTCCAGCACACGCTGGTGCTGCGCTACAACGACATCGCGCAGCTGGAAGAGGCCTTCGCCACCCACGGCGCCGACGTCGCCTGCCTCATGATCGAGGCGATCGCCGGGAACATGAACTTCGTGCGCGCCACGCCCCAGTTCGCCGCGCGCTGCCGCGAGTTGTGCACGCAGCACGGCGCGCTGCTGGTGTTCGACGAGGTGATGACCGGCTTCCGCGTCGGCCTGACCGGCGCGCAGGGCGTGCTGGGCATCACGCCCGACCTGACGGTGCTGGGCAAGGTGATCGGCGGCGGGATGCCGCTGGCAGCCTTCGGCGGCCCGCGCGCCATCATGGAGCAACTGGCGCCGCTGGGCCCCGTCTACCAGGCCGGCACGCTGTCGGGCAACCCGGTCGCCACGGCCTGCGGCCTGGCCACTTTGCGCGAGATCGCCAAGCCGGGCTTCTATGCCGCGCTGGCAGCAAAGACGCGCGCCCTCGCCAACGGCCTCGCGGACGCGGCGCGGGCCGAGGGCGTTCCCTTCTGCGCGGACAGCGAAGGCGGCATGTTCGGCTTCTTCCTGCTCGACGGCCTGCCGCAGGACTACGCCAGCGTCATGAAGAGCGACGGCGCGCGCTTCAACACGCTGTTCCACGGCCTGCTCGAGCGCGGCGTCTACATCGCGCCGGCCCTGTACGAAGCCGGATTCGTCTCGGCCGCGCACAGCGACGCCGACATCGCCGCGACGATCGACGCGGCGCGCGAGGTGTTCAAGGTGCTGGGCCGCGCATGACCGGCGCGGGTTCGCGGCTGCTGGCCGCGTTCGCGCTGCTGGCGCCGCTGGCCTGCCAGGCCCAGCTGCCGCTGTCGCCGCTGTCACAGGTCTGGATCAACCCGGGCTTCTATTCGTACCACTTCGACCGGAACGCGGACCTGGCAGACGCCAACCCCGGCCTGGGCATCGAGTGGCCGCTCAGCCAGACCTGGTCGCTCACCGCCGGGGGCTTTCGCAACAGCAATCGCGAACGCTCCTATTACGTCGGCGCCTACTGGATGCCCATCGAAGTGTGGGGCGTGAAGCTCGGCGCCGCGCTGGGCGCCTTCGACGGCTATCCCAACTACCGCGACGGCGGCTGGTTCCCGGCCGTGATCCCGACCGCTGCCATGGAAGGCCGCCATTTCGGGCTCAACGTCGCGATCCTGCCGGAGCTGAAGAACCGCCTGTACGGCGCCGTTACCTTCCAGCTGAAATACCGCTTCGAAGCCCCGCCGGAGCCCCCTGCACGCTGAAGGCGACCCGCGCTGGCGAATGCCTTCCCGCGCGCGGCAACATCAGTGTCGAAAGTGGCGCACCCCGGTGAAGACCATCGCCACGCCGCGCTCGTCGGCGGCATCGATCACTTCCTGGTCGCGCATCGAGCCGCCCGGCTGGATCACGCAGGTCGCGCCGTGGTCGACCACCACGTCCAGGCCGTCGCGGAATGGGAAGAACGCGTCGCTCGCCACCGCCGAGCCCGCCAGCGACAGCTTGGCATGCTCGGCCTTGATGCTGGCGATGCGGGCCGAGTCAATGCGGCTCATCTGGCCGGCACCCACGCCCAGCGTCATGCCGCCGGCGCAGAAGACGATGGCGTTGCTCTTGACGTACTTGGCCACCTTCCAGGCGAACAGCAGGTCGTCCAGCTGCTGCGGCGTGGGCTGCTTCTTCGTGACCACCTTGAGTGCATCGCGCGCCAGCTCGTGGTTGTCCGCAGTCTGCAGCAGCAGGCCGGAGCCGATGCGCTTGGCGTCCACCGCGTTGAGGCCGCGCTGCCACGCCGTCGCGCCGCCGGGAGGCAGCGCGATTTCCAGAACGCGCACGTTCGCCTTGCTCTTGAACACGGCCAGCGCCTCGGCGCTGAAGCCCGGCGCCATCAGCACTTCGACGAACTGCTTGCTCACGGCCTGCGCCGCCGCCTCGTCCACCGGGCGGTTGAAGGCGATGATGCCGCCGAAGGCCGAGGTCGGGTCGGTCTTGAACGCCTTGGCATAGGATTCGGCCGCGTCTGCGCCCACGGCCACGCCGCACGGGTTGGCATGCTTGACGATGACGCAGGCCGGCACGTCGAAGCTCTTGACGCATTCCCAGGCGGCGTCGGCGTCGGCGATGTTGTTGTACGACAGCTCCTTGCCCTGCAGTTGCCGTGCCGTGACGAGCGAGCCCGGCGCCGGATGGAGGTCGCGGTAGAACGCGGCCTGCTGATGCGGGTTCTCGCCGTAGCGCAGGTCCTGCAGCTTGACGAAGCGGCCGTTGCTCTGCCCGGGGAAGGGCTTGCGCACGGGCGACGCCTGGCCGGCACTGGCCTCGAAGTCGACGGCCGAGAGGTAGTCGCTGATGGCGCCGTCGTAGTCCGAGATGCGGTTGAAGGCGGCCACCGAGAAGGCGAACTTCGTCTTCTCGCTCAGCCGGCCCTGGGCCTTGAGCTCCTCGAGCGCCAGCGGATACTGCGACGCGTCGCTCAGCACCGCCACGTCCTTCCAGTTCTTGGCCGCGCTGCGCACCATGGCCGGGCCGCCGATGTCGATGTTCTCGATCGCGTCTTCGAGCGTGCACCCGGGCCTGGCCACGGTCGCCTCGAACGGATACAGGTTGACCACCAGCAGGTCGATGGTGGCGATGCCGTGGGTATCGAGCGAGGCCATGTGCGCGGGCACGTCGCGCCGCGCCAGCAGCCCGCCGTGGATCTTGGGGTGCAGCGTCTTGACGCGGCCGTCCAGCATCTCCGGGAAGCCGGTGTGCTCGGCCACCTCGGTGACCGGCAGCCCGGCGTCGGACAGCAACTTCGCCGTGCCGCCGGTAGACAGGAGGTTGACGCCCAGCGCGTGCAGCGCCTGTGCGAATTCGAGGACTCCGGTCTTGTCGGATACGGAGATGAGTGCGGTCAGTGCCATGTGCTTGCGTCGCCTGTTGGGTGCTATTTCAAAAGCTTGTGTTCGATCAGTTTCTTGCGCAGGGTGTTGCGGTTGAGCCCCAGCCACTGCGCGGCGCGCGACTGGTTGCCTTCGGCACGGGTCATGACCATGTCCAGCAGCGGCTTCTCCACCACGTTCACCAGCATCGCGTACATGCCGTCCGGCTCGGTGCCGCGCAGGTCACGGAAATAGCCTTCCAGAGAGCTGCGTACGCAGTCCTCGATTTGCTTCTTGCTCATGCTTTTTTCGTTCGCTCTTCTTTGCTTTTCTGATGTGCGGCCTCAGGCCGCCGCCTCTTCTTCCTCGATGTCGCTGGCCGACGACGACGGCGGCTCGGGCATGCGATCGTGCCCGAGCGCGAGTTCGTCGAAATAGGCGGCGACGGCGCGCCATTGCGCGTCGCAATCCTCGATGCGGTTCATTCGGGCACGGAAGTCCTCCGCGCCGGGCAGGCCGCGCACGTACCAGCCGATGTGCTTGCGCGCGGTGCGCACGCCGGAGAATTCGCCGTAGAGCAGGTAATGCTCCTGCAGGTGGTCGAGCAGCAGGCGCCGCACCTCGCCCACGAGCGGCGGCGCGCGGTGCGTGCCCGTGGCCAGGAAGTGCGCAATCTCGCGAAAGATCCAGGGCCTGCCCTGCGCGGCGCGGCCGATCATGAGGGCGTCGGCGCCGGTGGCGCGAAGCACCTCCAGCGCCTTGGCGGGGCTGTCGATGTCGCCGTTGGCCACGACCGGAATGCGCACCGCCGCCTTCACCGCGGCGATGGTGTCGTATTCGGCCCGGCCCTTGTAGCCTTGCTCGCGCGTGCGGCCATGCACCGTGAGCATCTGCACGCCGGCGTCCTCGAAGCGGCGCGCGAGCGTCACCGCGTTGCGATGGTCGACGCTCCAGCCGGTGCGCATCTTGAGCGTGACCGGAACGCCGTGCGGGGCCGCGGCCTGCACCACCGCCTGGGCGATCTCCAGGGCCAGCGGCTCGTCACGCATGAGCGCCGAGCCGGCCCACTTGTTGCAGACCTTCTTGGCCGGGCAGCCCATGTTGATGTCGATGATCTGCGCGCCCCGCTCGATGTTGTACTGCGCGGCCTCGGCCATCATGGCAGCGTCGGTGCCGGCGATCTGCACGGCGATCGGGCCCGGCTCGCCGGTGTGGTCGGCGCGGCGCGACGTCTTGAGCGTGTGCCACAGGTCCTTGCGCGAGGTCACCATCTCGCTGACCGCATAGCCGGCGCCCAGGCGCCGGCACAACATGCGGAACGGCCGGTCCGTCACACCCGCCATGGGGGCGACGAACAGCCGGTTCTCCAGCGCAATGCTGCCGATCTGCAGGGTCATGGAATGGTGCGGCGCAAACATCGGCTGCTGAAAAATGAGGCACGATTGTAGCGACCCGCCCGACCCGGGACTGAAACCATTTGCACTAGGGCCTGCCGGCCAGGCCGATGGCGGCGCCTTCTTATACTGCGCCCGACATGGAATACTGGTTCGACTCCCTTCTGGCGCTGCTGGCGCTGCCGAGGTTCGGACTCAGTTCGCTATTCCTCGTTGCCTTTGTTTCAGCAACCTTGCTTCCGCTGGGATCCGAACCCGCGCTGTTCGGCCTGGTGACGCTCAACCCCGATTTGCTGTGGCCCGGCATCCTCGTGGCGACCGCCGGCAACACGCTCGGCGGCGCGCTCGACTGGTGGATGGGCTACGGCGCGCACAAGGTGGCGGACAAGTACGCCCATTCCAGCCACCACCTGCGCGTGCTCGCGTGGCTGGAGCGGCTCGGCCCGAAGGCCTGCCTGCTGGCGTGGCTGCCGGTGCTGGGCGATCCGCTGTGCGCGGTGGCCGGCTGGCTGCGGCTGTCGTTCTGGCCCTGCGTCATCTACATGGCCATCGGAAAGTTCGCGCGCTACGTGACGATGACCTACGCGCTGCTGCACGTCTGGCCCAGGTAGCCGGACGCTCGCCTACCCCCAGGCGCGGGCCACGATCCTGCCGAACGGCACGGTCGGGTTGAGCGTGCCGAAGGCATGGCCCCAGTCGCCGCCCAGGCGCGAGGCGCAGAACGCATCACTCACGTCCGAAGGACTGTGGCGCAGCAGCAGCGAGGCCTGCAGCGACAGCGCGAGCTTCTCCACGATGCGCCGCGCCATCGGCTCCATCTGCGTGCGATCGGCGGTGGCACTGCGCAGCCAGTCGACGGCACGGTCCAGGTGGGCGTTCTGGCCACGCGCGAGGTCGAGTTCGGCGAATACGGGCTCGAGCACCTCGGGGTCGTGGTCGATGGCGCGCAGCACGTCCAGGCAGATCACGTTGCCGCTGCCCTCCCAGATGCTCTGCACCGGCGCCTCGCGGTAGAAGCGCGGCATGTACGAGTCCTCGATGTAGCCATAGCCGCCGTGGCATTCCAGCGCCTCGAAGGTGCTGGGACTGGCCCGCTTGGCGAGCCAGTACTTGGTGATGGCCGTGACCACGCGCGAGAAGCGCTTCTCGGCGGCGTCGCCCGCGGCGCCGCGATCCACGCTGCCGGCCAGGCGCATGAACAGCTGGGTGGCGGCTTCGGATTCGAGGGCCAGGTCGGCCAGCACGTTGCTCATCAGCGGCTTGTCGACCAGCTTGGCGCCGAAGGCCGAGCGCTGCTGCGCGTGGTGCAGCGCACGGAACAGGGTCTGGCGGATGATGCCGGTGGAGATCGACGCGCAACCCAGGCGCGTGAGGTTGACCATCTCGATGATGGTGCGGATGCCGCGGCCCTCCTCGCCCACCAGCCAGGCCAGCGTGCCGTTGTATTCGATCTCGCTCGACGGATTGGACCGGTTGCCCAGCTTGTCCTTGAGCCGCATGATCGAGAAACGATTGCGCGTGCCGTCGGGCAGCCAGAACGGCACCAGGAAGCAGGAGATGCGGCCCGGCTGGTCGGCCACCTGCGCCACGGTGAGGAAGCAGTCCGACATCGGCGCCGAATAGAACCACTTGTGGCCGGTGATGGCGTACACGCCGGCCTCGGCGGTCGGCTGCGCGATGGTGGTGTTGGCGCGCAGATCGGAGCCACCCTGCTTCTCGGTCATGGCCATGCCGATGAGCGCGGCGCCCTTCTGTGCCGACGGTTGGTAGCGCGGCTCGTAGCCGGTGGAGGTGAGCAGCGGCTCCCAGTGCGCGCTGAGCGCGGGGTTGTTGCGCAGCACAGGCACGCCGGCGTAGGTCATGTGCAGCGGGCAAAGGCTGCCGCTTTCCACCTGCGCCATCAGCATGCTCATGCCGGCGCGCGCCACGTGCGCGCCGGTGCGCGGCTCGCGCCAGGGCAGCGAATGCACTTCGTGGCGGCGGGCCAGGCGCATCAGTTCATGCCACGACGAATGCAGGTGGATCTCGTTGATGCGGTGGCCGAAGTTGTCATGCGTCTGCAGCTCTGGCACGTGGCGGTTGGCCAGGTAGCCATGGCGCAGCATGTCCGGATCGCCCAGTTCCTGCGCGAAGTCCTGCAGCCGCGGCGCGGCCCACCCGGCCTGTTCGCGCGCCAGCGCCTCGCGCAGCACCGTGTCCCGCTCGAAGAAGTTGTAGCCGCCATAGGCGGCGGGCTGGTTGAACACCTCGTGCGTCGCGCCGGCACGGGCTTGCGGTGCCGTCTCCTGCAAGTGGGATGTGGACATGCTCGAACCTCGTTGTCTCTGGTTGGGGGAAGTCCTGATTAAATCACTTGCTTTACGACGTGTAAATCACTTGACTTAGAGTTTTACGGGTTCCAGAATGGCGACGACGGACGCCGCGCAGCTGCGCGGCAAGGCCGTCACGCAAGGCCACGCACGCTAGGAGACACGCGACATGTCCAGCAACCCTGGTGTTCCAGGCAAGCTTCGGCGCCAGAGCGCCGCACCCGCCCAGCCGGCAGCGCCCGACAGCGCCGACGTGCTGCTCGCAACGGCGCAGCGCCTGTTCGCCGAGAAAGGCATCGATGGGGTGTCCATGCGCGAGATCGCCCGCGAGGCCGGCCAGCGCAACAACTCCGCGCTGCACTATCACTTCGGCTCCAAGGAGGCGCTGATCCAGGCCATCCTGCAAAGCGGCATGCGCGAGGTCAACGAGCTGCGCAACGACTACATCGACCAGCTCTTCAGCGGCGGGCGCCATGGCGATCTGCGGGCCCTGGTCGAAGCCATCGTCTGGCCGCTGGCGTCGAAGATGCTCACCGGCAGCGGCAACACCTACAACCGGTTCCTGGCCGCCGCACAGGTCCACCCCGACACCGACCTGGCCGCCTCGACGCGCGAAGAGGAAGACCGCGGCTTTCGCCGCATCTACGAGTTGCTGCAGCGCGCCTTGCCCGACATGCCCGAGCTGCTGCTGCGCCAGCGCTACCTGGCCGGCGTCAGCTTCGTCATGTTCAGCCTGGCCGACTTCGAGCGCATGGGCCCGCGCCGCAGCAAGGCACAGCGAGGGTTCGACCTGCATCGGGCCATCGAGAACCTCATCGACATGGTCAGCGGCGCGCTGGCCGCCCCGATTTCGCCGCAGGTGCGCACGCGCCTGGCCGCCCATGACATGCCGCCGGCCGAGGCCGCGCAAGCGCCGCCCGGTGTCGAAACGGCCAGGCGGCCGGCCGCGGCGGCGCGACGCAGTCGGCGCTGAATCCGCCGGCCACGAAACCCGGCGACACCGACCCAGTAAACCAAGGAGACAAGACATGAAGACTTTGAAGCTGCTCGCCACCGTCCTGGCATCGCTGGCCCTCGTGCCGATGGCGATGGCGCAGGGCGAATTTCCGAGCCGCCCGATCAAGATCGTGGTGCCCTACACGCCGGGCGGTCCGACGGACTCGGTGGCGCGCGTCGTCGGCAAGGGCTTGTCGGCCGAACTCGGCCAGCCGGTTATCGTCGAGAACAAGCCGGGCGCCTCCGCCACCATCGGCACCGGCTACGTGGTGAACCAGCCTGCCGACGGCTATACCCTTGTGCTCGTTGCAGCGCAACTGGTCACCAACAGCGCCACCGGCATCCAGAGCCCGTACGAGCCCCTGCGCGACCTGACGCCCGTGGTCAACCTGACCTGGATGCCCATCCTGGTGGCCGCCAACCCGAAGGTGCCGGCCAAGGACCTGCCCGGGCTGATCGAATGGATCCGCAACCAGAGCAACCCGGTGCTCTATTCCAGCCCGGGCGCCGGCTCGCTCACCCAACTGTGGGGCGAACTGCTGGCCCAGCACTACAAGCTGCGCCTGGCGCACGTGCCCTACAAGGGTTCCGCCGGCGCGGCGCAAGCGGTCATGGCGGGCGAGGTGCCGCTCATGTTCGACGTGGCCGGCATCACCACCACCATGATCCGCGAAGGCAAGCTCACCGGCATCGTCACGCCGGGCGCAACGCGCGCGCCCGGCCTGCCGAACCTGCCGACGGCGCGCGAGTCCGGCGTGAAGGACCTGGACGCCGCCAGCTTCCTCGGCCTGATGGCGCCGGCCCGCACGCCCAAGCCCGTGCTGGACAAGATCAATGCCGCTGCCAACCGCGTGCTCAAGAGCAAGGAAGTGATCGACGCGGTCGGAGGCCTGGGCCTGAGCCCGGCCGGCGGCAGCGCCGACGAATTCGGCACGCTGCTGGCCGGCGAGATGAAGCGCTGGACCGAGGTGGCCCACACCGCCGGCGTGAAGGCGTCGCAATGAGCATGAACGGCACGCCGGCAACTGCGCAGGACGACCGGCCGCTGGCCGGCGTGAAAGTGGTCGAGTTCGGGCAGTTCATCGCCGGGCCCGGTGCCACGCAGACGCTGGCCGACCTGGGCGCCGACGTGGTGAAGATCGAAAGCGCCCATGGCGACAACGGCCGCCACTTCGGCGTAAGCGAGGCCACCGGATGGCGCAGCGGCCTGTTCCTGGCCTACAACCGCGGCAAGCGCTCGCTGGTGCTGGACCTGCGCCGGCCCGAAGGGCTGGCCGTGGCGCGCCGCCTCGCGCTGTCGGCCGACGTGGTCCTGCAGAACGTGCGCGCCGGCGTCATGGAGGCGATCGGCCTCGACGCGGCGAGCCTGCGCGCGGAAAAGCCCGAGCTGATTCACGTCTCGATATCGGGCTTCGGCACCGACGGGCCGTCGCGCACGCGGCCGGGCCTGGATATCGCGGCGCAGGCCGAGAGCGGCATGATGTCCGTCACCGGCGAGCGCGGCGGCGGCCCGCTCAAGGCCGGCTTCCCGGTGGCGGACGCGAGCACCGCGGTGTGCACCGCCAACGCGATCCTGGCGGCTCTGGTGCGGCGCGCCCGCACCGGCCGGGGCGAGACCATCCAGACCTCGCTGCTGGCCTCGGCCATCGTCATGCAGTCGCAACTGCTGGCCGAATACCAGCTCACCGGCCGGCAGCCGCCGCGCACCGGCAACGCCCAGCAGCTGGTGGCGCCCGCAGCGGACGTCATCGGCGTGCTCGACGGCCACATCGTGCTGTCGGCCTATCTGCAGGACCATTGGCGGCGGCTGTGCCAGGCGATCGACCGGCCCCAGCTCGCAACCGATCCGCGCTTCGTCGACAACAACGCCCGCGTCAAGCACCGTACCGAGTTGATCGGCGCGCTGCAGGAGGCGCTGGGTGGCTACACCGGCGCGCAAGCGCAGGCACTCCTGGAGCGCCACCAGGTGGTGGTGGGCGTGGTGCGCGACTATGCGCAGGTCATGGCCAGCGCCGACGTGCAGGCGCTGGGGCTGTTCCAGCCCGTGGGCGACGGCATGGGCGGCGAGGTGACGTTGCCGGGCTTGCCGTTCCGCTTCTCGGACGCCGCGGGTGCGCCCCGCGCGCCGGCCGTGCCGCCGTTGGGCGCGCACACCGAAGATGTGCTGCGCGAAGCCGGTTACGCCGACGACGAGATCAACAGGCTGCGCGCCGACGGCGTCGTCGGTACGCCGCCGCAGAATCAGGCCCGCGCCTGAAAGGAACAATTGCCAATGTCTGCCGTACTCACCCATCTGCACGAAGGCTGGGCCGAACTGGTCCTGAACCGCCCGGAACGCCGCAACGCCATTGAAGGCACGTTGGCCCAGGCCATGGACGAGGCGCTGGAAGCACTCGAGCGCAATGACGACGTGCGCGCGGTCGTCCTGCGCGGGGCGAACGCCGCGTTCTGCTCCGGCCTCGACCTGAAGGCCTTCGGCGAGCAGCCCGCACCCGAGTGGGTGGCGCGCTTTCCGTCTCTGTGGGATTCCGTGCACACCCGCCTGCTGGGCAGCCGCAAGGCCTGGGTGGTGGCGCTGGAGCGCTTCGCGATCAACGGAGGCGCCGCGCTCGCACTGGCCGGCGACGTGATGGTGTGCGGCCAATCGGCCTTCCTGCAGGTCGGCGAGATCGCCATCGGCATGGCGGCGCCGCGCAACGCCGCCTGGCTCGCGCTGCGGCACTGCGAGGCGGTCGCCGCCCGCCTGTGCCTGATGGGCGAGCGGGTGCCCGCATCCGAACTGCTGCGCCTCGGCCTGGCGACCGAGGTGGTGCCCGACGACGACGTCGTCGCCCGTGCGCAGGCCATCGCCCGCACCATCGGTGGCTATCCGGCCAAGGGCGTGGCCGGCATCAAGTCGGCCATGCGCGCGGCAACGATGCAGATGCCGCCCGCGCAATGGCTGGCCGCCTGCGCCCGGCACGACCCGCTGGCCGCGCCGGCGGCCGCGATCCCGCCCGCAGCGGCGTCCGCCGGCAATCGCGGCTGATCAGCTCGCCGGCGTGGATGGCCCGCCACGCGCCTGTGCCTTGGCATAGGCCGGCCGGGCGTGAATGCGCGCCAGCCAGTCCATCAGGCGTGGCCGGGTTTCGTCCAGTCCACCGCGGGCCCGCGCCGCCTCCACCGGAAAGCTCATCTGGATGTCGGCGGCGCTGAACTCGTCGCCGGCGAACCAGGGGCCTTTCGCCAGTTCGCCTTCCATGAAGTCCAGGTGCGTGCGCAACTGCGGGCCGATGAAGCTGCTGCGGGCCTTGCCGGCAATGCCGCGCGCGATGGGCCGCACGAAGAACGGCATGGGGCCTTTTTCCACCCGGTCGAACACCAGCTTGAGCAGCAGCGGCGGCATGGCCGAGCCCTCGGCATAGTGCATCCAGTAGCGGTAGCGCGTGGCCGCGGGCGTTCCCGGCGCCGGCGCCAGCCGGCCAGCCTGGTCGAAGCCCTCGACCAGCGTCTCGAGGATCGCGCCCGATTCGGCCAGCACCCGGCCGTCGTCGAGCACCACCACCGGGGCCTTGCCCAGCGGGTGAACCGCCTTGAGCTCCGGCGGCGCGAGCATGGTGCGGGGATCGCGCTGGTAGCGCACCAGGTCGTACGGCACCTCGAGTTCCTCGAGCAGCCAGAGCACGCGCTGCGAGCGCGAGTTGTTCAGGTGGTGGACGGTGATCATTCGGGCGGTGCTTTCCGGTTGGCCGGACGCCGAAGGACGTCCGTGGCACAGACCGCTTTGTAGGCGAAGCGGCGCATCGCCGTCCGGCCATGCGACGAAATGCGCGCAGCCGGCGCCAGGCGCATGGTGCGGCCGCCAATGGCGCCGCCACCGATGCCCGGCCGCGCCCGTCGGCCAAGCGCTGCCGCCTGCGGACTCAGACGTTGAACAGGAAGTTCATGACGTCGCCGTCCTTGACGACGTATTCCTTGCCTTCGGAGCGCATCTTGCCCGCGTCCTTGGCGCCCTGCTCGCCATTGCAGGCGATGTAGTCGTCGAAGGCGATGGTCTGGGCGCGGATGAAGCCGCGCTCGAAGTCGCCGTGGATGACCCCGGCGGCCTGCGGCCCGGTGTCGCCGATGCGGATGGTCCAGGCACGCACTTCCTTGACGCCGGCGGTGAAGTAGGTCTGCAGGCCCAGCAGCTTGAAGGCGGCGCGCACCAGGCGGTTCAGGCCCGGCTCGTCCTGGCCGATCTCCGCGAGGAACATTTTCTTGTCCTCGTCGTCCATGTCGGCCATCTCGGCCTCGATCTTGGCGCAGATGGCGACCACCGGCGCGCCCTGCTTGCCGGCGAACTCGACCAGGCGGTCCAGCAGCGGGTTGTTCTCGAAGCCGTCTTCGCTCACGTTGCCCACGAACATCGCCGGCTTGGCGGTGATCAGGCCCAGCGGCTTGAGCAGCGCCAGATCGTCCTTCGACAGCCCCAGCGAGCGCACCGGCCGCGCCTCGTCCAGCGCCGCCTGCACCGGCGCCAGCAGCTTGATCATGGCGGCCGCTTCCTTGTCGTTGCCGCTCTTGGCCGCCTTGGTGTAGCGGGTCACGGCCTTCTCGACCGTGCCCAGGTCGGCCAGGCACAGCTCGGTCTGGATCACCTCGATGTCGGCGATGGGGTCGACCTTGCCGGCCACGTGGATCACGTTCGGGTCCTCGAAGCAGCGCACCACGTTGACGATGGCATCCGTCTCGCGGATGTGCGCCAGGAACTGGTTGCCCAGGCCCTCGCCCTGGCTGGCGCCGGCGACCAGGCCGGCGATGTCGACGAATTCGACGATGGCCGGCACGATCCGCTCGGGCTTGACGATTTCGGCCAGCTGCGCCAGCCGCGGGTCGGGCACCTCGACCACGCCCACGTTGGGCTCGATGGTGCAGAAGGGGTAGTTCTCCGCCGCGATGCCGGCCTTGGTCAGGGCGTTGAAGAGGGTGGACTTGCCGACGTTGGGCAGGCCGACGATGCCGCACTGCAGGCTCATGGCGGTTCTTTCAGGTGTTTCTAGGGGAAGCCCGCGATTTTAGGCGCCCTGCCCCGCCCGGCGCCGACTGCGCCTATTCGAAGCGCAGGTTCGCCCCCACCGCCTGGCCGACGGCCAGGCTGCGCTCGACGCCATCGAGCACGATCGCGTTCATGCCGAAGGTGATGGCGCCGTCGACCCGGGCGTCGGCGCGGTAGGTGCGCAGCATGTCGCCGACTTCGGGACTGCGCGTGGCGGTGGCCGGATCGATGTCGGGAATGGGACAGCGCGTGCATGGCTTGACCGGGCGCAGGCGCACCTCACCGTCCGCGTCCTGCAAGCGCAGCTCGTCCACCCGGTCCTCGTCATGCGCCTCGATGCCCGCCAGCACGATGTTGGGCCGGAAGCGCTCGATGCCCACCGCCGCGTGGCCGGCCGCCGCGAGCCGCTGGTTCAGGCCGTCCAGCGACGCCTGGCTGAGCACCAGCAACGGGTAGCCGTCGGCGAACTCGACCGGCGCCTCGGCGTCGCCGGTCCACTTGCGGCTGGCCAGCCGCTTGTGCTCCGGGTCGAAGCGCACCAGCCGCAGGCGCTGCGGCTTGCCCGGCTCCGACAGGAAGTCGCTGAACCACTGGGCCGCGACGTCGCCCATGTCGTAGGCGGCCACCTCGTCCTTCCACACGCGCACGCGCATCGGCGCCTCGACGCGGTCGAATGCGATGTGCAGCGCCAGCATGCCGGGGGCGCGCAGCACCATCTCGCTGTACTTCATGGTCGGGCGGATCAGCGCCATGCGCGGCAGATCCCGCTGCGTGACGAACTCGCCGGCCTCGTCCACCACCATCCAGGCGCGGTCGAATTCGAGACCGGACTCGATCAGCAGGCTCTCTCGCACCTCGACGCCGGCACACGACTTGATGGGATAGACGAAAAGCCGCGCAATCGTGGCCTGGAGATCGAATTCGGCAGCGTTCACGGGAGTCCTCGAGCAAAGGCTGGAGATTGTCCATGATCGCGCCCGGCGCCTGTGGCCGACTCCCTACAATGGGCCGATGGCTCTTCCCCCCGAGGTCTGCATTCGTGGCGCCGGCATCGTCGGCCACGCACTCGCGCTGCAACTGGCCGGCGCCAGGTTGCGTGTCGCCCTGGTCGCACCGCCGCCCGATCCGCAGGCCCGCGCGCGCGAGGACATTCGCGCCTACGCCCTCAACAGTGCCTCGCGCCAGCTGCTCGAATCGCTGCGCGCCTGGCCGGACAGCGCCCACGTCACCCCCGTGCGCGAGATGCAGGTTCACGGCGACGACGACGGCTGCGTGCGCTTCAGCGCGCCGCAGCAGAAAGTGCCCGCGCTGGCCTGGATCGCCGACGTGCCCGCGCTCGAGCAGCGCCTGGCCGACGCCGTGCGCTTCCAGCCGTTGGTCGACGTGGTGGCAGCCCCGGTGCCGGCGCCCCTGACCGTCGTGTGCGAGGGCCGTGCCAGCGCCACCCGCGAGGCGCTGGGCGTGCGCTACCAGGTCACCCGCTACGCGCAGCAGGCCATTGCCGCGCGCTTCGAGGCCGAGCGGCCGCACGAGGAAGTGGCGCGGCAGTGGTTCAACGACCGCGGCGAGGTGCTGGCGCTGCTGCCGCTGGGCGGCATCGGCGGGCGCGGCGTCGCGCTGGTCTGGTCGGTCGAGCAGATGCGCGCGCCGCAACTGCTGGCCCTCGACGGCCCGGCCTTCGCCGCGGCCGTGCGCGAGGCCTGCGGCGACGCGCTGGGCCAGCTCACCCCAGTGGGCGAACGCGCCGCCTGGCCGCTGCAGCGCGCCGTCGCCGACAACTGGACCGGCCAGATGCCCGGCGAGCCGCAAGACAGCTGGGTGCTCGCCGGCGACGCCGCCCACACCGTGCATCCCCTCGCCGGCCAGGGCCTGAACCTCGGACTGGCCGATGCCCGGGCGCTGGCCGACATCCTGGGCCGGCGCGAGCATTGGCGCAGCGTCGCCGACCAGCGCCTGCTGCGCCGCTACGAACGCGCCCGCCGCGGCGACGTGCTCGCCATGAGCCTGGCCACCGACGGGCTGCAGCAACTCTTCGCGCATGACGCCGACCCCCTGCCGCGCCTGCGCAACTGGGGCATGCGCAGCTTCAACCGCACCCGCCTCCTCAAGGCCTGGGTGGCCCGCCAGGCCATGGGCCTGTCGCCGGGCGCCTCCGATTCCGATCAGCAACGCTTTCCCGCCCCCTGAGAGACAAGTCATGAGAACTCCCCGATTGCTGGCCGCCGCGCTGGCCTGCGTCGCCACCTTCGCCGCCATTGCCGCCAACGCCGGCGAAGCCGAGATCCGCAAGAACCTGGGGGCACGCTTTCCGCAGTTCCAGAAGATCGACGAAGTGCGCAAGACGCCCATCGACAGCCTGTACGAGGTGCGCATCAACGGCTCCGACCTGTACTACACCGACGGCGACGGCAACTACCTGCTGCAAGGCGAGCTGATCGACACCAAGGCCAGGCGCAACCTGACACAGGAGCGCATGGACAAGCTCAACGAAGTGGCCTTCGACAAGCTGCCGCTGCAGGACGCGTTCAAGATGGTGCGCGGCAACGGCGAGCGCAAGCTGGCGGTGTTCGCCGACCCGAACTGCGGCTACTGCAAGCGGTTCGAGCAAGACCTGCAGAAGGTCGACAACCTCACCGTCTACCTGTTCCTGTACCCGGTGCTCGGGCCGGACTCGCAGGCCAAGTCGCGCGACATCTGGTGCAGCAAGGACAAGGACAAGACCTGGAACGACTGGATGCTGTCGCAGGTCAAGCCTGGCGCCGCCGCCTCCGGTTGCGACACCGCCGCGCTGGCGCGCAACGTCGCGTTCGGACGCAAGTACAACATCTCCGGCACGCCCACGCTGATCTTTGCCGACGGTTCGCGCGTGCCCGGGGCGGTGCCGGCCGACCAGGTGGAACAGAAGCTCGCCGCCATCAAGAAGTGATGGCCGCCGGCTCCGCCCCGATCGCCTACCGGGTGGCCTGCGCCGACAGGCACGCCCACCTTTTCGAAGTCACCCTGCGCGTCGCCGAACCCGCCGCGCTGCAGCGGCTGTCGCTGCCGGTGTGGATCCCCGGCAGCTACCTGGTGCGCGAGTTCGCCAAGGACCTGCAGCAGCTGCGCGCCCGGCAGGGACGCCGCGCGCTCGTTCCGGTGCAACTGGACAAAGCCACCTGGCAGGTCGGCTGCACGCCGGGCCAGCCGCTGGAGCTGAGCTGGCAAGTCTGCGCGCACGACAACTCCGTGCGCACCGCCTGGCTCGACGACGCCCGCGGCTTCTTCAACGCCACCAGCCTTTGTCTGCGCGTGGAGGGCCAGACCGACGCGCCGCATCTGCTCGAGATCGTGGCACCTGCGGCGCCTGCCGGCGGGCCGCGCTGGTCGTGCGCCACCGCGCTCACGCCCGTCAAGGTGGATCGGCAGGGCTTCGGCAGCTACAACGCGGACGGCTACGACGAATTGGCCGACAGCCCGGTCGAGATGGGCGCTTTCTGGAGCGGCACCTTCGAGGCTTGCGGGGTGCCGCATCGCTTCGTCGTGGCCGGCGCCGCGCCTACTTTCGACGGCGCGCGCCTGCTGGCCGACGCCCGCGCCATCTGCGAAGCGCAGATGCGGATGTGGCACGGCGAGCGCGTGGGCCGGCGCGGCGGGCCCAAGCCGCCGCACGACCGCTACCTGTTCCTGCTCAACGCCGTCGACGACGGCTATGGCGGGCTGGAGCACCGCCACAGCACCGCGCTGATCTGCGCCCGGCGCGACCTGCCGCGCATCGGCGAGTCGCGCACGCCCGAGGGCTACACCACCCTGCTGGGCCTGATCAGCCACGAGTATTTCCACACCTGGAACGTCAAACGCCTGCGACCGGCCGAGTTCGCGCGCTACGACTACGGCGCGGAGAACTACACGCGCCTGCTGTGGTTCTTCGAAGGCTTCACCAGCTACTACGACGACCTGCTGCTGCGCCGCGCCAACCGCATCGACGACGCCACCTACCTGCGCCTGATCGGCAAGACCATCAACCAGGTGCAGCAGACCCCCGGCCGCCACGTTCAGTCGGTGGCGCAGGCCAGCTTCGACGCGTGGGTCAAGTATTACCGCCAGGACGAGCAGACGCCCAACCTCACGGTCAGCTACTACACCAAGGGCGCGCTGGTGGCCCTGTGCCTCGACCTGACGCTCAGGGCCGAAGGCAAGGGCTCGCTCGACGACGTGATGCGCCACCTGTGGACGCAAAGCGGCAACGGCGGCCCGGTGAGCGAGGACGAGATCGCCGCGGCCCTGCGCGAGGTGGCCGGCCGCTCCTTCGCGCCGGAGTTGGCCAGGTGGGTGCACGGCACCGCCGAGCTGCCGCTCGAGAAGATACTGATCGCGCACGGCGTGGCAGCGCTGGACGAGCCGGCGCAGCGGGCCCAGCAGCTGGGTCTGCGCGTGGCAGAGGCCAACGGCATCGTGCAGGTCAAGGTGGTCCTGCGCGGCGGCGCCGCCGAGAAGGCCGGCCTTGCCGCCAACGACGAATGGCTGGGCATCGAGCTGCCGGCCGGCCGTGGGCAGCCACCGCAGGCCTGGCGCATCACGAAGCTGGATGACCTCGCGCTCTACCTCGGCGCGCAGACGAGGAAAATCACCGCGCTCGTGTCGCGCGACCGCCGGCTTCTGCGCCTGCCGCTGCAACTGCCGGCCAACGCCACCACCTGGCGCCTGGCCGTGCACGACGCCAAGCGGCTGTCGCGCTGGCTCGGCGACGCGCATCCCGCCAAGACCTGAGACCCAACCGAGAGACGCTGAAGATGAGCTACGAAACCATTGAAGTACGCACCGAAGCCGGCAAGGTCGGCATCGTCACGCTCAACCGCCCGAAGGCGCTCAACGCGCTCAACGACAAGCTCATGACCGAGCTGGGCCAGGCGCTGCTGGCCTTCGACGCCGACGAGGCCATCGGCTGCATGATCATCACCGGCAGCGAGAAGGCGTTCGCTGCCGGCGCCGACATCTCGGCCATGGCCAAGTACACCTTCCTGGATGCCTACAAGGGCAACTTCATCAGCCGCAACTGGGAAACCATCCGCCAGGTGCGCAAGCCGGTGATCGCCGCCGTGAGCGGCTTTGCGCTGGGCGGCGGCTGCGAGCTGGCGATGATGTGCGACTTCATCATCGCCGCCGACAACGCCAGGTTCGGCCAGCCCGAGATCAAGATCGGCGTGATTCCCGGCGCCGGCGGCACGCAGCGCCTGCCGCTGGCGGTGGGCAAGAGCAAGGCCATGGACATGGTGCTCACCGGCCGCATGATGGATGCGCAGGAGGCCGAGCGCGCCGGCCTGGTCAGCCGTGTGGTGCCGCTGGACAAGCTCGCCGACGAGGCATTGGGCGCGGCGCTGATGATCGCCGGCTATTCGCAGATCTCGGTCATGGCGGCCAAGGAATCGGTCAACCGCGCTTTCGAAAGCGGCCTGTCGGACGGCATTGCGTTCGAGCGGCGCCTGTTCCACGCGCTGTTCGCGACCGCCGACCAGAAGGAAGGCATGGACGCCTTCCTGAACAAGCGCGCACCCGATTTCAAGAACGCCTGAGGCGCGGCGCTACTTGCGCGGCCGCCGCGGCGGCGGCGCCTTGACCGCCTCGCGCAAGGCCACGTGCAGGGCTTCGAGCACCGCCGGCGGCGGGCTGCTCGTGACAGGCGCGCCAGCCCCCTCGGTCCAGCGCAGCTGGCTGCGTCCGACTTCCAGCACGGCCAACATCTCCCCCTTGCCTTCGAGCACCACGCGCCACTGGGGCAGTTCGCGCAGCGGATCGCTGCCCGGCGCCTGTGCCGCCGCCGTGTCGATCAGCCCACCCAGGTCGCCGACGTCCGCGCGGGGCACCACCCGGACCTGGCCGGACACGTTGGCAATGCGAATGGCCGTATAGCGCGACTGCGACGGGTAGCGCGGGGGTGCGGGCGCGGCGGGCGGGCTTCCGGCAGGCGCTGGCGGGCCTGCTGCCGCCGCGGCTGCGGCTGCGGCTGCGGCGGCCGAATCCTTTACGGTGGCCGCCGCAGCGGCGTTTTCGCTCGCCGCCGTGGCCGGCTGGGACGCGGCCGAAGGCGGCGCGGCGATCGGCGCGGGCACCGCCTCGGGCAAGGCCGCAGCGCGCGGTGGCGCCGCCATCGGCGATTGCGCCTGCGCCAGCCGCTGCATCTGCGAGGGACTGAGCGACTGGGCGTCGGACGTCGACTCGGGTGACGGCATCGGCTGAATAGACGGCCCCGGCTCGCCCGAGGGGCGCAGCGGCGATGGCGATGGCGATGGCGATGGCGATGGCGATGCTGGTGCTGGTGCTGGTGCTGGCGCTGGTGCCGGTGCCGGTGCCGGTGCTTGCGGCGACGGATGGATCGGACGCTCGCGCTCGGCGGCCGCGTCCCGCTCCGTCCTCGACCGGTCGGCATCCGGTGCCGGCTGCGGCGCGGCCGCGGGCGGTGCAGTGGCGGGTCCGGGCGGCTCGCGCGAGTCCGCCGGCGTGAACTCCGTGCGCGGCGCCTGCCGCTTGTCCTGCGGCGGGGCGCCGCGCGCTGGCGGCTCGGCGTCGAGGCGTGCGTCCGGCAGCGGCTCGCGGTTCCAAAGCAGCGTCACCAATACGCCGACGACCACCGTGGCCAGCGCCGCGCTCCACGGCATCCGACCGGCGCCCCTGCGCTTGCCGCCGCCGCCACGCCACCACGTGCCGAGCGCTTGCCAGTTGGTGCGCGTACGGCTGGCGGCCAGCAGCGCCTCCGCGTCCGACACGGCCTCGTGCGCATGGTCGAGCACGGCCTGGCGCACACGCCAGTCGGGCAGCAGGTTACGATCGGGCGCCTGGGCGAGGGCCTGCTTGAGCAGCGGGTCATACAGCTGCGGGTCGGGTCCATCGCCGTGCGGCGTGGCGTTCAGGTTCGGATCCTTCGCGGTCATGCGCCCGGCTCCATGACCTGGAGGTAGCGCGCCATGCAGACGCGCAGCTTCTTCAGGCCGTAGCGCAGCCGGCTGCGCACCGTCTCGAAGTTGACCTGCTGCGCCTGCGCGATCGCCTCCACCGGCAGGCCCTCGTCGTTGTGCAGCAGGAACGCCGCGCGCTGGTCGTCGGGCAGTTCGTCCAGGCAATGCAGCAGGCGCCGGCCGGCAGCGCGCCAGAACGCGACGTCTTCCGCGGGTGGATGGGCGGCATCGTTGCCGCGGCCTGGACGTCGAACTCGGCCAAGGCCGTGCGCAGCGCCGTCGGCGTCGTCGTCCCCGTGGCTTGCGGCATTGGCGACCTCGCGCCCGCTCGTGCGCAGCCGGTCCATTGCCAGGTTGTGGGCAATGGTGAAGGCCCAGGTGCGCCAGCGCGCGCCCTGCGGCACAAAGCTCTCGCGCGCGGCGACGATGCGAAACCAGGTCTCCTGGAACACCTCGTCCGCCTCGGCCGAGAAGCGCGCACCCAGCAGCCGCCGCACGAACCGGTAAAGCGCGCCCTCGTTGCGGCCGTACAGGACGTCGAAGGCGCGGCTGTCGCCGTCCGCGAAGGCGCGCATCAACGCCTCGTCCGGCATGGCTTCATGCAGGGCAGCGATGGCGGCGTCGGGTTCGAGCATCGATGGATTCTCACCTCAGCTGATACGGGCCGGGCCCGCGTTCGGGGTTAGTCCGGTCCCGAAAATATGCCACGCGGCGAACCCCGACGGCCCGAACGGCCCGTATCAGGAGGCATCCACAACCCAAGGAAGGCCTTGCCCATGAGAACCCGTCTTTCCCTGCGCGGCGCGCCGCGCCGCGCTGCCGTGGCGCTGCTGTTCGCCCACTGCTTGTTTGCCGTCTGCGGCGCCGCGGAGCCCATCGCGCCGGCCGGCACACGCCGGCCGGCGCCGTCGCGAGACGCTGCAGCGATGCCATGGCCCGCGCCAGGGCCGCGGCAGACAGCGCCGAACTTCGAGGCGCCATCGGCCGGCAACTGCATGCGCCCGGTGCAGGCGGTCGAAGTTCCGGGATGGGCCCCGGGCCAGTCCGCCGGCACGCCCGGCGATGCCATGCGCGACGCCGCACGCGCCGGCGACGCACCAGCCAGCGAAGCCGCCCTCGCCGCTGCCCCGCTGGTCAAGCGCGCAGCGCCGGCCTTCGCGCCCGAGCCACCACGGCCGGCGCCGCGCCAGCGACAGGAGGCAGAACAGGTCACCGCGGGGATGGTGGACGACAACGCCGACTTCTCGGCCTACCTGCAGTTTCTGCGCAAGCACGTCGAGGTGCCGCACCGCGCCCGCGACGTGCGCGAGCGCTACCTGCTGCAGGTGCGCACCCCCGCCGGGGAGGCCGTGCCTGACGCCGAGGTCGCGGTGCGCGGCGCGGGTGGGGCGGCCATGTGGGCCCGCACCGACAGCGCCGGCCGTGCCTGGCTGCATCCGCGCGCGTTCGATCCACACGGCGATGCCCGCTATCGGCTGGCGGTGCGCAAGGACGGCCGGCAGGCCGAGGGTGTTCTCGAGCTCGGCCAGAAAAGCGCGGTGGAAGTGGTGCTCGACGCCGCGCCGCAGCCGGCGCGTGCGCGGCTGGACCTGCTGTTCCTGGTCGACGCCACCGGCTCCATGGACGACGAGATCGCCAAGCTGCGCGCCAGCCTGGGCAGCATCGCCGGCGAGGTGGCGCGCCTGCCGAGCCGCCCGGACCTTTGCCTGGGCCTGGTGGCCTACCGGGACCGCGGCGACGCCTTCCTGCTGCGCCGGTACGACCTGTCGAACGACCTGGTCGGCTTCCAGGCGGCGCTGGATGCGCTTCGGGCCGATGGCGGCGGCGACTATCCCGAGGCAATGAACGAGGCCTTCCACGAAGCGGTGCACGGCATCGACTGGCGCGGCAGCGGCACGACCCGCCTGGTCGTGCTGTTGGCAGACGCGCCGCCGCACCTGGACTACGGCGGCCCGCAATACGACCAGGACATGCTCGCCGCGCTGGGCAAGGGCATAAAGGTGTTCCCCGTCGGCGCCAGTGGGCTGAACCGGCAGGGCGAATACGTGCAGCGCCAGATCGCCCAATACACCGGCGGCAGGTTCGTGTTCCTGACCTACGAGGATGCTGCCGACCCGGCCAGCGGCCCCGGGCGGGAGACGGTGCACGACGTACGCAACTACTCAATCCAGAGCCTCGACAGGCTGATCGTGCGGCTGGTGAGCGACGAGTTGGAGCAGCTGCCGCGCGGCGGCAAGGGCTGACCTGCGAGGGGCTTGCAACACCGGCCGGGCCATGCGCTATAATCTTGGGCTCGGCTCTTTAGCTCAGTCGGTTAGAGCGATGGAATCATAATCCACAGGTCCGCGGTTCGAGTCCGTGAAGAGCCACCAAAATATGAAAAGCCCCGCAGGTCAGCGACTTGCGGGGCTTTTTCTTTGGCCAGGGTTCCATCTTGGGAGTTCCATCTTGGCCGCGAGGCCCGCTCGCCTGATCAAGAACCGCTAGGGCCACCAGGTGGAGGCCGTGTGATGGCAGACCAACGCCCGGATTGACGGCCTCCTATTGAAAAGCCGTTATCATCTAGATGGCGGCCCATCCGGTGTCCGTGCCGTCGGGACACCGCTCATTCGGGCGAAAAGTTGCCGCCGCGGTGTCGCGCAAGCCTATTTCGAGCACAGCCTTGTTGTCCACGCATCGCACCACTTACTCTGCTGTCGCCCGTGCGCTTTTTTGCCTGCTGGCGTTCGCATTGTGCTTTGCATCCTCGCTCGGCCAGCTTCACCGTGCAGTGCATGGTTTGAAGGCAGGACATTCCACCCTCAGGACTGGGGCGAAGAATGACACGGGCGAGGCTCGGGAAGCCGCAAAGAAGGTTCTCCAGCAGTCGACCGGCCTGCTCGGGCACTTGTTCGACGAAGGCCACTCGGCAGGCGACTGCCTGCTTTACGACCAGCTCTCCACAGGCCCTGCAGCCTGCGGGTTTTTTGCCCTGGACTTGCCCATCCTGTTGTCCAGTGCCGCGCTGGTGCGGCGCGAGGGCCAGGCGCTTTCGCGCTGGGTGGCCCTGTTCGATGCGAGAGGTCCTCCCCTGGCTCGATGAATCCCTCCGTGAGCGCCGTGCCTGCCTGGCAGGGCTGCTCTTGTTCGTCGGTTCAAAGAGCTAGAAATGCAACCCACTTTCTCCCGCAGCGCGTTGGGCGCTGCCAAGCTTTCCCTATGGTGCGGCGCGTCCTGGGCACAATCCCAGGTGCAGCCCGTCGAAGCCGCCCCCGCCTTGCGCGAGATCATCGTCACGGGCAATCCGCTGGGCGCCTCCGATCTGATCGTTCCTACCACGTCGCTGTCCAACGACGCCCTGCTACTGCGATCAGAGTCGACGCTCGGCGAAACCTTGAACGGTCTTCCAGGCGTCAGCAGCACCTACTTCGGGCCCAACGCCAGCCGACCGACCATTCGCGGTCAAGATGGCGACCGAATCCGAATCCTCCAAAACGGCGGTGCAGCGCCCGACGCGTCCGCGTTGAGCTATGACCACTCCGTTCCGGTCGATCCACTGGTGATCGACCGCATCGAAGTCCTCCGCGGCCCATCCACACTGCAATACGGCGGAAGCGCCGTGGGTGGCGTCGTCAATCTGCTGGACAACCGCATTCCCACTGAGCCGATCGAGGGCTTCGGCGGGCGCGCGGAGGCGGGTTACGCGACGGGCAACCGCGAAAAGTCCGGCGGTGTCGTACTCGAGGGCGGCAACGGCCGCGTGGCCGTGCACGCCGACGCGTTTCGTCGTGATTCGGATGATGTATCGGTGCCCGTCGACCTTCCGTGCGACAACCCTCAGCGCCCCGGCACGGAACGCAAGATCTGCAACTCGGCCAACCAGGCCGACGGCGGAGCGTTCGGCGGCACGCTCTTCTTCGATCAAGGCTGGATCGGCGCGTCTTCCAGCACCTATCGAAGCACGTACGGCACGGTGGCCGAAGACGACGTGACCATTCGCATGAAGTCGGACCGTTACGCGCTGGAGGGTGAATGGCGTCCCAGCAGCTTGTTCAGCAGCGTGCATGTGAAAGCCAGTCGGACCGACTACGGGCATACCGAGTACGAAGGTCCCGATCAGGGCACCGTTTTCGCCCGGGATAGCAACGACTTCCGCATCGAAGCGAGACATCAGAAGATCGGCAATCTCGACGGACTGATCGGCTTTACCCGGGAGTCGGGCAACTTTTCCGCCGAAGGCGAGGAAGCTTTCATCCCATACAGCCGCACGGCCTCGAACGCGCTGTTCCTGCATGAGGAACTGGGGACGACTTGGGGGCGCTTGAGCTTTGGCGCGCGCACCGAAGAAGTGAAGGTCCGGTCGGACGGCTCCAGTGATCCGGACATCACACGATTCTTCGTGGGCGAACGCGACTTTCACCCGAGCAGCGCCGCGCTTGGGGCGTTGGTGAACCTGAACCCCCAGTGGCAGTTGACCTCGAACCTGGCGTACACCGAGCGGGCACCAAAGGACTATGAGCTCCTGGCCAATGGCCCGCACGTGGCAACAGGCACCTGGGAACTGGGCAACGCCGATCTGCAGAAGGAAAAGTCGACTGGCCTGGACATCGGCACCCAGTGGACGTCCGGCCCGAACAACGCGCGCGTCAATGCGTACATCACGCGGTTCAGCAACTACATCGGTCTGACAGCTACAGGCGATACCCGCGGCGAGGATGGCGAGATCAATCCCGTCGATGCGGACGAAACGTTGCCCGAATATGCGTACACCGGCGTGCGCGCCCGTTTCACCGGCCTGGAGGCGAGCGGCACGCTGCGTCTGCTGGGCAACGAAGGCCTCGGGCGCCCCGATGTTCCTTCAACGCTTGATCTGGAATGGCGGGGCGATCTGATTCGGGCCATGAACATCGATACCGACGAGCCCTTGCCCCGCATCTCGCCTGCGCGTGCGGGGGCGACCTTGGCGTACGGCCTGGGGGCCTGGAAGGCGCGTGTCGGGTTCGACTACTACGCCGCTCAGGACCGTGTGCCCGAAGGCGATCGGGCGACCGATGCCTATACGCTCTGGAACGCCTCTGTGACCTACAAGATGCGGGCGGGGCGGGCCAATCTGACCTGGTACGCGCGCGTCGACAACATCACCGACGAACTGGCCTACAGCGCCACATCGATCCTGACGACCACCGCTTATCCGAAAGCTCCGCTGGCGGGGCGGACATTCAAGGTCGGCTTGCGCGCCACGTTCTAAGGAGGGAGAGCAGCGGGGGCTCGGCGCGTGCCGCAATGCCGAGCTTTCGCCCAACCGGAACTTCACCGGCGCGCCCACGGGCTTGAGGGCTATGTTCGGCCTCGGCCTTGCGCTCCAGGTCTGCCAGAAGGGCCAGCACAGTCAGCACAGAGCCCATAGAGAGTCAGCTCATGGGATTCGACACGAAATCCCGGGGGCGCCAGGGCGTCAAGGTCTCCGGGGCACCCGTGAGTGTCGTACACGCGGCTGCACCCCCGGCATTGGAAATGATGATGATGGCCAAGACGCGCGGATTCGTAGCGCGGAGACTCGCCGGGCAGCTCGACCAAACGGATCTCTGCAGTTTCGGTCATCAGCTTGAGGTTGCGGTAGACCGTCGCGAGGCCGAGCGCGGCGACTTCGCGCCGCGCGAGGTCCAGAATTTCCTGGGGTAACAACGGTCTGCCCGAGGCGTCGATGACCGCCCGAATGGCCGAGCGTTGGCGCGTGCCTCGTTGGCCGACGGGCGGGGACTCGACGACGGCGTGTATAGGCCGAGGTTTCGCAGAGGAAGGCACTGAATGGATCCAGAAGTTCAAGGTTGCTTGTACAGCGCCTCCACTCTAACGGCCTGGGGGCAAGCGGCGTGCTCTTCGGGGCTTCGCTGCCGCTGACCCATGCCGGCTTGCGATGCCAATGGCCCGTGCTGCGGAGGCAACAGGCGTTCTGTCGCAAGTGGTTCTGCCTGCAACCCAGGACGGGACTTCACCGCTGGCAGCGCACAGATCAATACGCCGTGCTCGGCCCGAAGCTGCCGCCCAGCGCCAGATACAGGTTCACCCGCTGCACCAGGCGCTCGGTGCGAACGTGGATCAGCGTGGACTGCACGGCGTAGAGGGCCAGGTTCTGCTGCAGCAGCGCCCGCATGTCGCTCGACCCGACCTGGAAGCGCTTCTCGGCCAGCGTCACGGCGCGTTCGTTCTCCAGCACGCCCTGGCGCAGGATCTGGTTGCGCGCGTCCAACGCGAACACCGCCGACAAGGCGTTCTCCACCTCGCCGAAGGCGCGCGCGCCGATGCGGCCGTACTCGGCCACGGCCTGGCGCTGCTCGGCGGTGCGCAGTTCGACCTGGCCCTGCAGCTGGCCGCCCAGGAACAGCGGCGCCAGCAGCGAAGCGCCTGCGCTCCACACCGGGTTGTCGCGCTCCTTGAGCACGAACAGCTCGCTCGACACGCTGGTCACAGTGGCGCTGAGCGAAATGGCCGGCAGGCGCGCCGCCTTCGCCTGCTCCGTGCGGTACATGGCTGCGGCCACGCGGCGCTCGGCGGCCACCACGTCGGGACGTCGCTCGAGCAGCGAGGACGGCAGCCCGGCAGGGATGGGCGGCGGCTCGCGCAGCAGGTCGGACGGCACCGCCAGGCGCGCGCCGGGGTAGCGTCCGACCAGGATCTCCAGCGAGCGCTGGGACTGCTGCAGCGCCTGGTCCAGGTTCTGCACGTTGTCCTTCAGGGTGCTGAGGTTGGCCTGCGCCACGGCGCTGTCGAACTCGTCGCCCACGCCCACGCGCAGCCGGTCCCTGGCCAGCGAGCCCAGACGTTCGGAGTCGCGCACGGTGCGCTCGGCAAGCTCCTTCTGCATCCGCGCCTCGGTGGCCAGGAACCAGCCCTTGGCAACCTGCGCGACGATGGACTGATAGGCGTATTGCGCGTCCAGCGTGGCGGATGCGTACTGCGCATCGCCGGCCGCCGCGCCGGCTCGCACACGGCCCCACACGTCCAGCTCCCAGTTGACGAAGATGCCCGCGCCCTGCAGGCCGGACGGATCGCCCCCCATCTTGCCGCCGCCGCGTGCCAGCAGGCTCACTTGCGGATAGAGCAGCCCGCCGGCGACGCGCTGCGCGGCGGCCGCCTGCTCGACGCGCGACGCGGCCACCTGCAGGTCGAAGTTGTAGGCCAGCGCCTCCTGCACCAGCTGTGCCAGCTGCGGGTCGTCGAAGGCGCTCAGCCAGCCTTCGGTCACCGCACCGCCGTCTGCGCCCGGCGCCTGCCATTGCGGTGGCGGCTTGAGGTTGGGCGCCGCGGCCGCCGCCAGTTCTTCCCGTGTGGGCGGCGCCTTCAGCGCGCAGCCGCCCAGCAGCATGGTGGCGGCCAGCGCCGCCTGCATCGCGGCCAGCCGCCTGGTGGAGGAGATTCGGGGCACAGCTTCTTTTCAGTGCAGCTTGAGCACCAGGTAGTTGACGTACGAGCCCACGCGCAGGATCACCTTGCGGATGATGTGGATGTGATGGCCGTGAGTGGTGTAGATGGCGGCGTCGCCGGCGGCGCCGGCAGCCAGGAAAAGCTGCCGGTCGTCTTCGGCAATGTCGAACTTGACGGCGAAGCGCCCCGGCGGCATGGCCGCGTAGCTCGACTGCGGAATCGACCCGGACGCCTGCAGCTGCCCTTGGCCCTGGGCCCAGATCACCGAGTCGACCTTGGCCTTGATCACGCGCCCGGGAAGCGTCTTGAGCGTGAACTCGGCCTCGTTGCCCGGCTCCACCTGGTGCAGTTCGTTCTGGTTGTACAGGGCCACCACGTGGCCGTCGGCCTCCACCAGGGTCATGACGGCGTTGAGGGGCAAGCCGGCGACGAAGGCGCCCGGGCGCAACTGCAGGTTGACCACGTAGCAGTCGCACGGCGATCGGGTGGTGGTCTCGGCCAGCTGCCACTTTGCGTTCTCGAGCTGGGCGCGGATCTGCGCCACCTGTGCGTATTCGCCATTGACCTTGGCACCCAGGCGCTGCACTACCTGCTGCTCGCCGGCAGCGGCCGCGGCCTCGGCGCTGCGCGCCTGGGCCTGCAGGCTGCGCGCGGCCTGAAGGCCGCTTTCCTGCGAGCGCAGATCGGTCTCGGCGCGCTCCAGGTCGAACTTGCTGCCCGCGCCTGAGCGCACCAGCTCGCGGTACTGCTGCACGCGCTTCCTGGCCAGTTCGAAGGTGGCGTTGGCCGCGCTCACCTGGCTGGTGGCCTGCGCGATCGCGCTGCGTGCCTCGGCCACCTTGGCGCGCGAAGCCTTGAGCGATTCCTCGGTCTCGCGCTGGCCGGCCTGGGCGTTGGCCAGTTGCGCCTCGAGCACGTTGACGTCGAGCTGGTACGGCGTGGGGTCGATCCTGAACAGCACGTCACCCTTCTTGACCAGGCGATTGCCCTCCTCCACCGGCACCTCGATGACGCGCCCGCGCACTTGCGAGACGATGGGAATGGTGTACTTGTAGACGCGCACGTCCGACGACGAAGGCGCCACCACGTTCAGCGTCAGCAGCAGGATCGCCATGCCCACCACCGGGATGATGACGACGATGACCTGGCTGGTGATGTTCCACGGCAGCCACTTGAGCTTGATGAAGATCAGCCAGACGAAGAAGGAATAGATCCCCAGGATCAGGACGTCCATCAGGCGCCGCCTTTCTGGCCGGCCTGCACGTCCGCCTGTGCCTGCGCCTGGGCTTCGTACCGCAGCTGATTGAGCTCATCCTTGAGGGCGCGCAGCTGCGGCGGCAGTGCCCCCTTGGCCTCCATGGCCTCGAGGTCCTCGCGCAGGTGACGAAGGTCGTCGCGCAGCAGCGTGCCGGCGCGGTGCCGCTCGGCCATGTCCTCGTAGTAGTCCATGTGCTTGTCGGTACCGTAGGCGCTTCGGTAGCCCACCGGCTTGGTGTATGCCCACAGCCAGGCCAGGGGCCACAGGAGGCCGCCGAACACCAGCGACAGCAGGCACAGGGTGGTGATCGCGTCGCGCTGCGGATGGTGGCGCTTGTGGGCGATCTTCTCGGGCAGCACGTGGACCATCCAGAACAGCACGATGACCACGACCGGGACGACGATCAGCACGATGATGGCCATCACGTCGGCGACCTTGTCGACGAAGGAGCTTTCGGCGGCCGCGGCCGGAAACGCAGCGGCCACGCCCAGCAGGCTGGCACAGGCCCGCATGCGGGCGCACGGACGGAGCGCGCTCGAAGTCGTCATGTCCTCTCCTCGTTTGCCGATGCGCGCGAGCATAGCCATTCGCCGCGCTTGTTGCACTTGTTTTCATCGCGGCCGGCCAGGCGCCTCCACAGGACGGATGCCCGGGCAAACCCGCAGGTCGAACGGATCGCCCCGGCCGGCGTCGCCCGCCTTGATTTCCGTCAATTGACAAGCCGGCAATCCAAGCACACTGTTCGAATCTTCATCCCTGAGGAGGGACGCTCAATGGCCAAGGAAAAGAAGGTCGAGCCCGACGACGGCGACGACGCGGCGCCGACGCAGAAGCTTTCCGCCAAGGACTACGAGAAGGCGTTGCACAAGCTGCATGTGGAACTGGTCAAGCTGCAGGCCTGGGTGCAGGCTACCGGTGCCAAGGTCTGCGTCGTCTTCGAGGGCCGCGACGGTGCCGGCAAGGGCGGCACCATCAAGGCACTGACCGAGCGGACCAGCCCGCGGGTATTCCGCGTGGTCGCACTGCCGGCGCCTACCGAGCGCGAGAAGAGCCAGATGTACATGCAGCGCTACCTGCCGCACCTGCCGGCCGGTGGCGAGGTCGTCATCTTCGATCGCAGTTGGTACAACCGCGCCGGCGTCGAGCGGGTCATGGGCTTTTGCTCCGAGGAGCAGTCGCTCGACTTCCTGAACATTGCCGCGCCGCTGGTCGAGCGCGCCATCGTCGCCTCGGGCATCATCCTGCTCAAGTACTGGCTGGAAGTGAGCGAGGAAGAACAGACGCGGCGGCTGCAGGCGCGCATCAAGGACGGGCGCAAGACCTGGAAGCTCTCGCCGATGGACCTGAAAAGCTACAGCCGCTGGTACGACTACTCGCGCGCCCGCGACGACATGTTCAAGTACACCGACACGGAGTTCGCGCCCTGGATGGTGGCCGACTCGAACGACAAGCGGCGCGTGCGCCTGAACATCATCTCCGACCTGCTCAGCCGCATTCCCTACGAGGAAGTGCCGCGCGAGAAGATCGTGCTGCCCAGGCGGCAGAAGCGCGGCAACTACCGCGAGCCGGATTACCCCTACCGCTTCATCCAGACCAGGTATTGACGGGATGAGCGCGTCGCAAGCCCGCAGCATGCCGAGGGCCGGCGCGGGGCCGGCCTGAGCCATGGCCCGGTTCGCGCCCGAATGGGTGAGCGACTACCGCCAGGAGTGGCTGCGGGCCGACATCGTCGCCGGCCTCACCGCCTCGGCCGTGGTGATCCCCAAGGCCCTCGCCTATGCTACCGTCGCCGGGCTGCCGGTGCAGGCGGGGCTGTACACCGCGTTCGCGCCCATGGCCGTCTACGCCGCGCTCGGCAGCTCGCGCGTGTTGAGCGTGAGCACGACGACCACCATCGCGATCCTGACCGGCGCGGCACTCGAGCCGATGGCCGCCGCAGGCGACGCGACGGCGCTCGCGCAGGCCGCCGCCACGCTCGCGCTGCTGGTCGGCGCGATCCTGGTCCTGGCCAGGCTGCTGCGCCTGGGCTTCGTCGCCAACTTCATCTCCGAGCCGGTGCTGGTGGGCTTCAAGGCCGGCATCGGCGCGGTGATCATCCTCGACCAGTTGCCCAAGCTGCTGGGCGTCCACATCGACAAGGGCGGGTTCCTGCATAACCTGCTGGCCACCATCGGGGCCGTGCCGCAAGCCTCCCTGGCCACGGTCGCGGTGAGCGTCGCCACCATGGCCATCCTGCTTGGGCTTGCCCATCTGTCGCCGCGTTCGCCGGCCCCGCTGGTGGCGGTAGGCGTGGCCGTCGCTGCCGTGTGGCTGCTCGACATCGAGCGCTTCGGCATCTCGATCGTGGGCACGGTTCCCACCGGCCTGCCGGCGCCGATACGGCCCGACTGGCCCCTGGTGGCCCAGCTGTGGCCGGCCGCCACGGGCATCGCCTTGATGAGCTTCACCGAGACCATTGCGGCGGGCCGCGCCTTCGCCCGAGGCGATGAACCGGTGCCCGGGGCCAATCGCGAACTGCTCGCCACCGGCATCGCGACCACCGCCGGCGCCTTTCTCGGCGCCTTGCCGGCGGGCGGCGGCACGTCGCAGACGGCCGTCAACCGGGTCGCCGGCGCGCGCTCGCAACTCGCCGGCCTGGTGTGTGCGTCGGTGGCGCTGGGCACCTGCGTCTTCCTCGCCCCGCTGATCGGCCTGATGCCCAACGCCACGCTGGCGGCCGTCGTGATCGTCTATTCGGTGGGCCTGATCAAGCCGGCGGAATTCCTCGCCATCCTGCAGGTGCGCCGCACCGAGTTCATCTGGGCCCTGGTCGCGCTTGTCGGCGTGATGGCGCTCGGCACGCTGCAGGGGATCGTGGTGGCCATCATCGTGTCGCTGGTGGCGTTGGCCTACCAGGTGTCCGACCCTCCCGTGCACGTGCTCGGACGCAAGCCGGGCACCAACGTCTTCAGGCCGCTGTCCGCAGCGCACCCGGAGGACGAAAGCTTTCCGGGCCTGCTGATGCTGCGCCCCGAAGGGCGCATCTTCTTCGCCAACGCCGACCGCATCCGCGAGAAGATCCAGTTGGCGATCGCGCAGTACGAACCGCGCGTCGTCGTGCTCGACCTCAGCCGCGTCTTCGACATGGAGTACACCGCGCTGAAGATGCTGGGCGAGGCCGAGGAGCGGCAGCGCGAGCGCGGCGTCACGCTCTGGCTGGCCGGGCTGAACCCCGGCGTGCTCGATGTGGTGAAGAAGACAAGTCTCTCGCAGACGCTGGGCAACGACCGCATGATGTTCAACCTCGAGCAGGCACTCGACACCTTCAGGAGCCGAACATGAGTCGTCTATGGCTTGTGAATCTCGAACCCGGAACGACCGACGACGAGATCCGGGACTTTCTCGTCAAGTACGGCTTTCCGCCATACGACCAGATCGAGCATGAACAGGGCGACGGATCGCGCCCGGCCGTGATGCTCACGTTCGCGGGAACCGACCCGGCGGCGCTGGGCGACCTTCAGGGCCGCATCAACGGGATCCACTGGAAGAAGCGCAAGATCAGCGCCCACGTGATGCGCGACCGCTTCGCCTGAGCGCCGGCCATTCGCTGAACTTCTCCTACATCGGCCGCTGGCGGTCGAGTCGCAAGATGCGCTGTACGACAGCACGCGCAACTTTCGGCCAACGACATCATGAGCAGCAGCCCCGCCAGCACCGCAGTCCTGTATCGCATGGTGATGCCCGAGCATGTCTGCCCATGGGGCCTGAAGGCCCGTTGGCTCCTGAAGCGCAAGGGTTTCGCGGTCGAGGACCATTGGCTCAGGACGCGGGAGGAAACGGACGCGTTCATGGAGTCCCAGGGTGTCGAGACCACGCCGCAGGTCTTCATCGACGGCCAGCGCGTGGGCGGATACGACGACCTGCGCCGCCGCTTCGGGCTCGAGGTGCGCGATCCGGACGCGCAGAGCTACCGCCCGGTCGTCGCCGTGTTCATGATGGCTGCGTTGCTCGCGGTCGCCGCGGCAATCGGATCGGGTGGCGGCGCCGTGCTCGGCGCGCACACGTTCGCATGGTTCATCGCCATCAGCATGTGCATCCTGGCGTTGCTCAAGCTGCAGGACGTGGAGAGCTTCTCGACGATGTTCCTCAACTACGACCTGCTGGCGCGCAAGGTGGTGCCGTATGCCTACGTCTATCCGTTCGCCGAGGCGTTGGCGGGCCTGCTCATGGTGTCGGGCCGGCTGCCATGGCTGGCCATCGCCGTCGCCGGTTTCATCGGCACCGTCGGGGCGGTGTCGGTCATCAAGGCGGTCTACATCGACAAGCGCGAACTCAAGTGCGCGTGTGTCGGCGGCAGCAGCAAAGTGCCGCTGGGCTTCGTCTCGCTCACCGAGAACCTGATGATGGTCGCCATGGCCGTGTGGATGGCGCTGCGGCAGTTGTGACCGGAAGAGCTACAGGTCGGACGACCCGCGCCGGCATGCCGACAGCACGTCCATCGAGGCATGGTATGTCGGCGTCTTGACATCCATCAGCCCCAGTGCCGTGTGATAGAGGTTGTCGTGGCTGATCGCTTCGTCGCGCTGCGTACCGAGACAGTTCGCCGCGAGCTTTTCGCGCGCACGCATACCGTCGCTCAGCCACATCACCCAGGGCACGTGCTTCTGCACTTCGGGAGCGAAGCTGTAGGGCACGCCGTGCAGGAACAAGCCGTACTCACCGAGCGATTCGCCATGGTCGCTCATGTAGAGCATGGCCGTGTCGTACTCCGCCTGCCTACCCTTGAGCCAGTCGATGCTCCGCCCCAGGAAGTGGTCGGTGGCGACGATGGAGTTGTCATAGGCGTTGACCAGTTCGCCGTGGCTGCAGTCGGCCAGCGCGTTGTTCGTGCACTCGGGCAGGAATCGCTTGGATTCCGATGCCGATCGCTTGTAGTAGGCGGGTCCATGACTGCCCATCTGGTGCATCACCAGCACCAGGCCCTTGGCGCGGCGCTCGGCCGGCAGCGCCGCGATGCGCGCGTCGAGCCCCTGCAGCAGCACGTCGTCGCGGCACTCGTCGCCGTCGCAGAACTTCTTGCGCGTGGCCGCATCGAGATTGGCGAAGGACGATGCGTGCGGAATGCGGTCGCACACGCCCTTGCAGCCGCCGGGCTGGTTGTCGAGCCAGAACACGGCCAGGCCGGCGGCCTGCAGCACGTCCATCAGGTTCTCGTAGTCGTCGTGGCGCGACTCGAATGCCGCCTTGCCCAGCGGCGAGAACATGCAGGGCACCGAGGCCAGCGTGCTGGTGCCGCACGAGCGTGCATTGCGCCAGTTGATCACGCCGCGAGCGGCCAACTCAGGCGTCGTGTCGCGGGTATAGCCATTGAGCGAGAAATGATCGGCACGCGCAGTTTCGCCAACGACCAGCAGAAACAGCGGCGGCTTGGTCTGCGCGGCGTAGCCGGCGCCCAGCGTGGCCCCGCCCGAGACCTTGATGAGCTTCCTGCGGTGCGTCAGCAGCGGCGCCGCCCACACCTTGACGCCCGAATAAAGACTGGCCACCGGATTCATCATGTAGCGCAGGCCGACGTGATTGCGCATCAGCGGCGCCAGGCGATGATTGGCGCCTACGACCACCAGCGCAGCGAGCGCGGCGGTCGCAAGCAGCATCCCGAGATTGCGCAGAACCTGCGCGAGAGGCCGCATCGGCGTGATGCGGACCCGCCGCAGCCACCATGCGGCCGGCAGGAGCACCGCCAGAAGATTGAAGAACAACTGCCAGTTCAGCAGGTCCATCACCTCGTGGGCATCGGTCTGCACGGCGTTGGCCAGCATGGTGGGGTCCATCACGACCCTGTAGCTGAGCATGAAGTGCTGCGCCACCGCCGCCGCGGTCAACACCACCAGCGCAGCCGGCTTGATGGTGCGCGGCCAGGCGAAGAGCATCAGCACGCCGAGATTGGCGCAGAACACCAGCGCACCCATCATCAGGATCGACGGGAGATACACGCTGGGTGCGCCGCCGCCGATGCGTGCGAGCTCATGCCACAGCGGCCAGTTGGCGAACACCAGCAGGTACAGGCTCAGGCCGATGGCCACGCCGCGCGCGGAGCGCGCCTGGAACAGCCATGCGCCCAGGCGCGAGGCGGTGGTGGCTTCTTCGAAGGGTTCTTGCGCGGGGGGCGAAGGAACGGGCAGGACGCGGATCGCAGGCATGCCCCGAGGCTAGAAACCGGGCATGAAATGCGCCTGAACAGGCCGCTCAGCTTTCGTTCAGGCTTGTACCCTGTACGCGCCGCGCGATCGGGGCCGGCCCGTTGCGGCCGCGGCGCGCCGCGACTGCCCGGGCAACGCCGTCCACGGCCCAGCCCACGGTCCAGCAAATCCATGCCGTCCACAACGTGTGGCTCATGTAGTGGGCGCCGCGCATCTGCTGGGCCCAGCCGAAGACAAAGCCCAGCGCCATCGCGCCGGCCAGCCAGGCCAGCGCCGCGCGCGGTGCGGCCCGGCGCAATGCGAAATAGCCTCCCATGTAGGCGAAGGCGGCCGACGCATGGCCGCCCGGGAAGCAGCGACCCGGCCCGCCGTCGCGAACGCCCCAGGCCCAGTGGGAGACATGGTGCGCCACGCCGCCGAAATCCTGCAGGTCCCACGGGCAGCTGGTGTGGCTGGTGGTCTTGATGAGCGATACCACCACGACGCTGACCACCACCGACAGCGCCAGCTGCACACGTTCGGCCAGGCGCAGGCGGCGCAGCGGTCCGACCGGCCAGCGGATGGCCACGAACAGCAGCGCCAGCGCTATCCAGCTGGCCCTCTTGCCGCCCTCATGCACGACCTGAGTCAGGAACCAGTTGTCGTGCAGCGCAAAGCCGGCGGGTGTGCCGAACAGGCGCGCCAGCGGAAGGTCGAGGCCGCTCGCGTCCCAAAGGAGCAGCAGCACCAGGGAGCCCAGGGTCCAGGCAAGAATGCGCGCGGCCGGAAAACGGTCGTCGCGGCGGTCGGCAGGCAGAATCATCCGTCTCGATCATCGCGGTCCAGCCTGAACAGAGGCTGAAGCCCGCGCGGCTGGGATCGCAATAGACTCCCCGTTTGATCTGGACAGCTGGAAGGAACTGTGCCGTGCGCATCTTGCTGGTGGAAGACGACGCCGCCCTGGCGGACGCGGTGTGCAGCTACCTCGTGGCCAAGGCCTTCGTGGTCGACATGGCGTCCGGCCTGGCGCAGGCGCGCGCCGCGCTGGCAACCGCGCAGTACGCCGCGGTGCTGCTCGACCTGCACCTGGGCGACGGCGACGGCCTGAGCCTGCTGCCCACCATCCGCGCGCAGCCGGAACGGCCCATCGTGCTGGTGCTGACCGCCCGCGACCAGGTCAGCGACCGCATCCGCGGGCTCGACGCCGGCGCCGACGACTACATCATCAAGCCCTATGACCCGGCCGAGCTCCTGGCGCGGTTGCGCGCGGTCGAACGCCGGCGCAGCGCCAGCAGCGCCCCGGTGCTCAAGCTGGGTACGCTGGAGATCGACCTGTCGCGCGACATGGTGCGCAAAAGCGGCATTCCGGTGGCGCTGACGCAGAAGGAATGGGCACTGCTGCGCGTGATGGCCAGCCGGCCCGACCGCATCCACACGCGCGAGCTGCTGCAGGACGCGCTGTACGGCTTCGACGACGAGGCCGACAGCAACACGCTGGAGGTCTTCATCAGCCGGCTGCGGCGCAAGCTCGGCCGGGATCACATCGTCACGCTGCGCGGCCTCGGCTACCGGCTGGCCGCATCCAGCGAGCAGGCCTGATGCAGTCGTCGCGCCCGAGCGCCGCGCGGCGGCGCGGCACGCCGCAGTCGCTGGCCGGCCACCTCACGCGCACGCTGGTCATCTGGATCGGCGGCGCCTGGCTGCTGGGCGTGCTGGCGGTCGTCTGGTACGTGGACAGCGAGATCAACCACAACTTCGATTCGGAGCTCGCCGAGGTCTCGCACCGCATGTTCGACATCGCCGCCGGCGACCTCGACGACGCCGAGCGCGCGGGCGCGCCGGCTTATCCGCTGCTGGCCACGCCGCCGCTGTTCAAGGAGGACGCGGTCATCTTCCAGGTGGCCAACGGCCACGGCAAGGTGCTGATGCGCTCGGAGGACGCGCCGCTCAAGTCGTTCGACGTACCGCTGGTGCCCGGCTATGCCAATGCGGGCAAGTGGCGCATCTACACCGTCAAGCACCCCACGCGCGACCTGTACCTTCAACTGGCCGACCCGCTCGACGAAAGGCGCACCACACTCAACCGCACGCTGCTGGGGCTGATCATCCCGCTGGCCGCCGTGCTTCCGCTACTGGGGCTGCTGCTGCGCGGCATCGCACGCAACGAGCTGCGACCGCTGCAATGGCTGGCCGGGCAGATCGCGCAGCGCAGCGGTACCGACCTGCGTCCGATCACGCTGCCGGGCCTGCCGCAGGAACTGGCCACCGTGAGCGATGGCGTCAACAACCTGCTGGCGCGGCTCGAGCATTCATTGGACGTCGAGCGCGCCCTGGCCGCCAACGCCGCCCACGAGCTGCGAACGCCGCTGACGGCGGCCCGCCTGCGCCTGCAAACCGCGCTGGAGCACGACCTCAGGCGCGAGGACGTGCAGGCCGCCCTCGACGCGCTGCAGGTGCTCAGCCACCGCGCCGAGAAGCTGCTGCAGCTCTCGCGCGCCGAGTCGGGTGCCTCGCTCACCCGCGCGCGGGTCGACCTGGTGCAGCTCACCGCCGACGTGGCGCAGGAATTCTGGCGCGGCAGCGACGCGCAGGCGCGGCTGGACCTGCGCGTGCCCGACGAAGGCATCGCCCCGGCCATGGGCGACCTCGACTCGCTGGCCATCGCGCTGCGCAACCTGGTGGAAAACGCCCTGCGCTACAGCCAGGGCACCGTCGTGCTGGAGGCACAGGCGCCCTGCACCCTGGTCGTGCGCGACGCCGGCCCCGGCGTCGGTCCGGAGCAGTTGAAGTCGCTGCAGGCGCGGCACGTGCGCCACAGCTCGGACGTGGCGGGCTACGGCCTGGGCCTGTCGATCGTCAGCACGATCGTCGCCAAGCACGGCGCGACGCTGGAGCTGCTGTCGCCCCCGCCCGGCCGGACCAGCGGCCTGGAAGCACGCATCGTGCTGCGGCCAGCCGACTGATCGCGGCGCGCCGGAATCAGCCCAGCGCGTCCTGGATGCGGCGCGCGGCGGGTTCGAGCCAGCCGCGCAGCGTCGATTCGTCGTGCCGGTCGATGGCCGCGTCGGTACCGACCAGCGCCAGCGCCGCGATCATGTCGCCCTCGCCGTTGAAGACGGGCACCACCGCGGCGCCGACGCCCGGCTCCAGTTCGCCGCTCGAGCGGTAGTAGCCCTGCTTGCGTACGCGCGTCACGTAGGCGCGAAAGGCCTCCCAGGTCTCGCCCATGCCGCTGGCGGCAACCTCGTCGCGGCGCGACTCGTAGAGCTTGAGCAGCGCCGCGCGCGGCAGGCCCGACAGCAGGATCTTGGGCGCGCCCGATCGGAACAGCGGCCGCGGCCGTCCACGTCCGTAGCTCAGGTGAAGCGCAGGCTGCACGCTGGCGCGGTAGGTGTCGATTACCTTCGGGCCGCCGAACAGCACGCTGAGCACGGCGTCGAGCGCGCTGGCCGCCGCCAGCGCGTCCATCTCCGGGCGCGCGGCCAGCAGCACCGGATCGCTCTGGCGCAGCTGGTAGTCGAGCTCGATGATGCGCCCGCCCAGGGCGTACGCGCCGGCGCCGGCCTTCTGCAGGAACCCGGCCTGCACCAGGTCCTTGACGTAGCGGTAGCCGGTGGCGCGCGCATAGCCCAGCGCCTCGTTGATCTGGTCCGGCTGCCACACCGGACGGTCGTGCGTGAAAAGGTCCAGTATGGCCAGCGCGCGGGTCGGGCTCGTCATGTCGTCCTGCTGTCGCCACCGTGCGTGGCGCTCCTCGAAGTGCTGTGGTCGTTCAGGCCAGCCCCATGCGGCGGGCCATCTCAGCGCGCCATTCTGACCGAGGGCGGAAGCCCGGCAGGCTGCGCGCATGGGACTCCAGCTCGGCCATCAGCACGGCTTCGTCGCGATCCAGGTCGAACGGCACGCGCATCGGCTGCGACACGTACCACGGCAGGTCCACATACAGCTCCAGCCGGTTGCCCTCCGGGTCCGGCACGTAGATCGACACCGCATTGCCGTGCGTCACGGGTGCGATGTCCTGCGCGCCTTCGCGGCGCAGCGTGTGCAGCATCGCGCGCAGCGTCGGCAGCGAATCGGCCTTTAGCGATATCTGGTTGATCGGGTTGAAGCCGGCGGTATCGGGCCGCCCGGTGATCAGGACGATCTGGTGGTGCTCGTCCGGGTCGCGGCTGAGGAACACCAGGTCCATGCGCCCGGCAGGCCCGGGCAGCTCGCCCCGGTCGGTGACGGTGAAGTCGAGCACGCGCACGTAGAAGTCCTCCATGCGCGCGATGTCGCGGACGTACATGCCGAAGTGGCTGAAGCGAAAGCCGGGTCTCATGGTTTTCCCTTTGGAGGTTGACGGGACGCAAAAATAGTACTGCAATCTCATCTATTGAGATTTAATAGTAATCGAAAGCGACTCGACATGAAACTCCTGAGTTTTGAACGCAACGGCCAGGCGGGCTTCGGCGCGGTGGCCACAGACGGCGTGATCGACCTCGGTGCCGCCCTGCAAGGGCGCTTCGCCGACCTGAAGGCGCTGCTGGCGGCCGACGCGCTGGGCGAGGCCGCCGCGGCCCTGCGCGGTCGCAAGGCCGACTTCGCGCTCGACGGCCTGCGCCTGCTGCCCGTGATCCCCAACCCGGGCAAGATCTGGTGCTGCGGCCTGAACTACGGCGAGCACGTGCGCGAGACGAACCGCGAAGTGACCGAGCAGCCGACCTTCTTCCTGCGCTTCGCGGATTCGCAGGTCGGCCACGGCGAGGCCATCGTCCGGCCCGCCGAGTCGACGCAGCTCGACTACGAGGCCGAGATCGCGGTGGTGATCGGCAAGCCCGGCCGCCGCATCGCCGAGGCCGACGCGCTGGCGCACATCGCCGGCTACGCCTGCTACAACGATGGCAGCGTGCGCGACTGGCAACGCCATACGTCGCAGTGGGGCCCGGGCAAGAACTTCTGGCGCACGGGTGGCTTCGGCCCCTGGATGGTCACCGCCGACGAGATCCCGCCCGGTACGGTCATGACCCTCTCGGCTCGCCTCAACGGCGTCGAGATGCAGCGCGCCACCACCGAAATGATGATCCACGGCATTGCGCGCCAGATCGCCTACGCGTCCACGGTGGCGCCGCTGGAGGCCGGCGACGTCATCGTCACCGGCACGCCCGGCGGCGTCGGCGCGCGGCGCACGCCGCCGGTGTGGATGAAGGCCGGCGACGTGGTCGAGATCGAGGTCGACCGGATCGGCGTGCTGCGCAATCCCATCGCCGACGAAGCCTGAGCGACCGCGCCGGCGCGCGCCGGCCTTCTCACCCGAAAAAGCAGGAGACGACATGAGCAGCTTGCCCCATGCCGGCGCCGTCGCGCCGGATCTTCCGACGCGCCCCGCGCGGCCTGTGACCGCATCGGACATCGACGACTTCGAGCGCGACGGCGTGATCTGCCTGCGCGGCATGTTCACACCCGCGTGGTGCGAGCTGCTGCGCCAGGCCGCCGAGGAGGCCATGCAGTCCGGCGAAGGCCGCGTGCGCGAGCCGCAACTCGGCGCCGGGCAGGGGCGCTTCTACTCCAGCGTCTACCAGTCGGACCGGGATGCGCGCTTCGCGCGGCTGCGCGATGCATCGCCGGCGCCGGAGATCGCCGCCAGCCTGATGCGCGCCGACACGGTGCGCTTCTTCTACGACCAGCTGTTCATCAAGGCCCCCGGCACGGCGGCGCCCACGCCGTGGCACAACGACCTGCCCTTCTGGCCGTTCCGCGGCAATGACCTGATCTCGCTTTGGATCGCGCTGACGCCCGTGTCCAAGGCCACCAGCGGCGTGCAGTACGTGGCCGGCTCGCATCGCTGGGGCCGCATGTTCCGCGCCGTCACGCCGGACTACGACCCCCGCTTCATGGACGAGACGATGGACGTGTGCCCGGACTACGGCGCCGGCCAGGGCGATCCGGCCGCGCGGGTGCTGAGCTGGGACATGCAGCCCGGCGACGTGCTGTGCCACCACCCGCTGACCGTGCACGGCGCATCGGGCAACGCCTCGGCCACCCAGACGCGCATCGGTGTGTCGATCCGCTACCTCGGCGCGCAGGTCGAATGGGACCCGCGCCCGCACACCATGGCCCTGCGCCGCAACCCCGACGTGGCACCCGGCGCCTTTCCCGCGGACGACGTGGCGCTGCCGGTGGTCTGGCGGCGCGGCGAGGGCCTGCTGCAGGCCTGACGCCCGGCGATGCCAACCGGCGCCCCACCCTAGATCGAAGTAATGCAACAAGCCCGCCATTCCAGGAGACATTCCATGCATTCCAAGAACATCCGCCGGCGCGTCGCGCTGGCCTGCGTCGCGCTCTCGGCGCTGCTCGCCGCGCCGGCCTGGTCGGCCGATCCGGTGAAGCTCAAGTTCACCAGCTTCGAGCCGCCCATGGCCAACATCACGGCCAACGTGCTGACGCCGTTCGCCCGGGCGGCCAGTGCGGGCTCGGGCGGCACGCTGCAGATCGACATGTTTGCCGGCGGCACGCTCGGGCGCAATCCGACCCAGCAGCTCAAGCTGGTGACCGACGGCATCGCCGACATCGGCTGGGTCGTGCTGCCCTACACGCCGGGCCGCTTCGACGACACCGAAGTGGTCGGCCTGCCGTTCGTCACCGCCAACGCGACCGAGGCCAGCGTGGCCCTGCAGCGCCTGTACGCATCCGGCGCGCTGGTCGGGTTCGATGGCCTGAAGCTGCTGGCCATCGGCGCGACGCCGCCGGTGGCAATCCACGCCAACGCGCCGGTGCGCCTGCCCGGCGACCTCAAGGGCAAGCGGGTGCGCGTCTCGGGCGAACACCTCACGCACGTGGTCGAGGCATTGGGCGGCGCGCCGGTGCAACTGGGCGGCGGCCAGATCGCCGAGGCGCTCTCGCGCGGCGTGGTCGACATGACGCTCAACAACTGGGGGTTCGTCGGCGACTTCAAGGTCGACGAAGTCAGCAGGCAGCACCTGGACATCCCGCTCGGTGCGGTGGCCGTCGCCATCGTCATGCGCCAGGACCGCTATGACGCCTTGCCGCCGCAGGCCCGCAGCGCCATCGACAAGGCCAGCGGCGAAGCCCTGGCGCTCAAGCTCGGCCAGGCCTTCGACCGGCAGGAAAAGGAAGTGCGCGAGCGCGTGGCCAAGTCGGGCCGCAACACGGTGGTCGAACCGACCGAGGCGCAGCTTGCCGAATGGAAGCGCCAGATCGAACCGGTCAACCAGTCGTGGCGCCAGGCCAGGCCGCGCAACCAGCGCATCTGGGACGCCTTCTCCGAGCAGCTCAAGCGGGCCCGGGCCACCCAGTGAACGGACTCGGCACCTCCATCGCCGGTAGCGCCGCGCGGGCTGCGCGCGCCATTGCCGTCGCCGCGACACTGGGCCTCCTGCTGCTGGCCGCCGGCACCGCGGCGGACGTTTCGCTGCGCTACCTGTTCGCCACGCCCATCCCCGGCTTCATCGACGTCGCCGCGCTGGCCGGAGCGGTGCTGCTGTCGGCCTGCATGCCCTGGGTGGTGGCCTGCCGCGGCAACATCGCCGTCGAGTTCGTCGGCGACCATTTCGGCGGGGCCACGGCGCGCCACCTGGGCCGCTTCGGCGCGGCGGTCACGGCGGCGTTCTTCGCCGTGATGGCTTGGCAGTTCGCGCGCTATGCGGTCGACATGTGGCAGACACGCGAGGCGATGGCGGTGCTGCGCTGGCCGGTCTGGCCCTGGTGGTCGGCGGTAGCGGTGTTCATCGCGCTGGCCGCGCTCGCGGGATTCGCCACGCTGGTCACGCCCCCGGAGGCCGCGTCATGAACGATCCGGTGATGCTCACCGTCTACGGCCTGCTGGCCACCTTCGCGCTGATCCTGCTGCACGTGCCGGTCGGCATCGCCATGGGCATCTGCGGCGTGGTCGGCTTCGGCCTGCTGGCGGGCTTTCATCCGGCGCTGGCCATGATCGCCTCCGAGGCGTCGAACAACCTCGCGTCGCTCGACCTCGCCACCATTCCGCTGTTCGTCCTGATGGGCTCCTTCGCCAGCCTGGCGGGCCTGTCGGAAGATCTCTACCGGCTCGCCTACGCCGTGGTCGGCCACAAGCGCGGCGGGCTGGCAATGGCCACCATGGGCGGCTGCGCCGGGTTCGGCGCGGTCTGCGGCAGCTCGGTGGCGACGGCGGCGACCTTCGGCAAGGCGTCGCTGCCGTCGATGCTCTCGCGCGGCTATTCGCCCGGCTTCGCCGCCGGTACCGTCGCCTCCGGGGGCACGCTCGGCATCCTGATTCCGCCGTCGTCGATCATGGTCATCTACGCGGTGCTGTCGCAGGAGCTGATCGTCAAGCTCTACATCGCCGCGCTGGTGCCGGCGCTGATCGCCGTGGCGCTGCACCTGCTTGCCATCGCGCTGTACACGCGCTGGCGGCCTCAGGACGCGCCGGTCGGCCCCAGGGCCACGCTGGCCGAACGCTGGCATGCCGTGCGCCAGAGCTGGCAGGTGATCGTGCTGGCCGCGACGGTCATCGGCGGCATGGCAGCGGGCGTGTTCACCGCCACTGAAAGCGCGGCCGTGGGCGCGGTGCTGGCGTGCTTCTTCGCCTGGCTGCGCGGCAGCCTGCGCTGGACCGAGGTGAAGGCGTCGCTTCTCGCCACCGCTTCCACCTCGGCCATGATCTACGTGCTGATCATCGGGGCCTCGCTGTTCGGCTACTTTGCCGCCATCACGCAGGCGCCGCAAGCGCTGGTCGCGTCGGTGCAGGCCTCTGGCGTGCCGGTGTGGATGGCGGTGATCGCGCTGATGGCGATGTTCATCGTCGCCGGCGCGGTATTCGACGAGGTCGCCGCCATGGTGGTCACCATGCCGTTCGTGCTGCCGCTCGTGAAGAGCTGGGGCTTCGATCCGATCTGGTGGGGCGTGATCAACGTCGTGATCATCGAGCTGGGCATGCTGATCCCGCCGCTGGGCATGAACGTCTTCGTGGTCAAGGGCGTGGCGCCGCAGATCCCGCTGGGCGCCATCTACCGCGGCGTGGCGCCGTACGTCACGTCGAACTTCGTGCGGCTGGCCCTGCTGCTGGCCTTTCCCGCGCTCAGCCTGTGGCTGCCGGCGCACCTGAGGGGATGAACCGATGAATGCCTCCACCGACGCCGCGCCGGTGTACGACGTTGCCATCGTCGGCCTCGGCCCGGCCGGCGCGACCCTGGCCAACCTGCTGGCGCTGCGCGGGCTGCGCATCGTGGTGTTCGAGCGCGAGGCCGACATCTACCGGCTGCCGCGCGCAATCCACATCGACGGCGAATGCATGCGCGTGTTCCAGAGCGTCGGCATCGCCGACGAACTGCTGCCGCACCTGTTCGTCTCGCCCGGCATGAAGTTCGTCGATTCCGGCGGCAAGACGCTGATCGACTGGTCGCGGCCGCAGGAGGTCGGGCCCCAGGGCTGGCACCCGAGCTACCGCTTCCACCAGCCACAGGTCGAGGAACTTCTGCGGGCCCGGCTGGCCCGGCACCCGGGCGTGGACGTGCGGCTTCGTCACGACGTGTTCGCGCTGGAGCCGCACGGCGACAGGGTGGAGCTGCGCGTCGAGGAATCGGCCAGCGGTCGCCTGTACCGCTGCGCCGCGCGCTACGTGGTGGGCTGCGACGGCGCGCGGTCGCTGGTGCGCCGTGTCATGGGCACCACGCTGGACGACCTGCAGTCGCACGAGCGCTGGCTGGTGCTCGACGTGCTGCTCAAGCGCGAGCGGCCCGACCTGGGCGACCACAGCATCCAGTTCTGCGACCCCGCGCGCCCGGCCACCTACGTGCGCGGCGTCGGCGTGCGCCGCCGCTGGGAGCTGATGCTGATGCCCGGCGACGACGCGGCGACGATCACCCGGCCCGAGGCGGTCTGGCCGCTGCTGGCCAAGTGGCTGACGCCGGACGACGCCACGCTGGAGCGCCCGGCCGTCTACACCTTCCATTCGGTGGTGGCGCGCGGCTGGCGCAACGGCCGCATGCTCATCGCCGGCGACGCGGCGCACCAGACGCCGCCCTTCATGGGCCAGGGCATGTGCGCCGGCATCCGCGACGCCGCCAACCTGGCGTGGAAGCTGGCCGACGTGCTGGACGGCACGGCGCCGCCGGCGCTGCTCGACACCTACGAATCGGAGCGCTCGCCCCACGTGCGCGAGTTCATCGAGACCGCGGTGCGGCTCGGCGGCGTGATCCAGACCACCGACGTCGAGGCTGCGCGAAGGCGCGACGCCGAGATGGCCGCGCGCCCGCAGGTGTTTTCGACGCCGCAGCCGGCGCTCGGGCCCGGCGCGCACGCGGGCGGCGTCCACGGCGGCCGCATGTCGTCGCAGCCCGTGCTGGCGAACGGCGATCGCCTGGACGACCGCGTCGGCTACCGCCACGCCCTCGTGCTGCTGCCCGCACTGGCGGCGGCTGCACGCGCCGCGCTGGGCGACAGCGTGCGGGTCGTGGCGGCCGACGATGCGGCGCTGCAGGCATGGCTGGCGTCGATGGCGGCCGGCGCCGTGCTGCTGCGGCCCGACCGCTACATCGCCGCCGTCGCCACCGATGCGCAGGGGCTGCGCGCGATGGCCGGGCTGCTCGGCCCCGTGCACGGGCACGAGCACAGGTCGCTGTCCGCGGCGGTCAACCCAGCAGCGGCGTCCCTCGGATCACCCCTTCGCCAATGACGCCCTGGATCGTCGCGGCGTGCCAGAACAGCGCCACGTTGTCCAGGGTGGCGCGGGCCCGCGGGCCCAGCAGGCCGGACCAGGAGCGCGCCAGCAGGTAGGCCGCCAGCACGCCGAGGATGACCAGGTGCAGACCCTGGTAGGCCAGCAGCGTCGCGACGGTGGCGCTCCAGCCGTCGGCCTGCGGCGCCAGCCCGGCCAGCGCGTGGCCGCGCCAGGCCATGGCGAAGGCGCCGGCGGCGCAGGCCAGCGCCAGGCCGACGCGCAGGCGCAGTCCGCGCTGGCCGGCGGCACCGGCCGGCAGCGGCGCGCGAGCCGACCACGCCAGGAGAACGGAGCCCGCCAGCAGCAGCCCCGCGTTCGCCGCGCCGTACCAGCCCGATGGCAGCGCGGCGCCGGGCGGCGGGCACACGTCCAGCAGCATGGCCAGGTGGACGTGCGCGTACACCAGCGAAGCGAGCACCGCGAAATCCACCACCGCCAGCAGCGCGGTCGCCCACCACGAATGCGAGCGGCGACCGGCCGGCCGCACCGGCAGGCTCACGCCGTCGGCAACGGTGGCGCGATCGGCGGGTACCGCGCGATCCGAGCCCCACAGCCAGTGGACGATGGCACCGATCGCAAGCACGCCAAAGGCAAAGGCGGTCGCCACCCAGCCGACGGTCAGCAGCAGGAAGAAGCCCGCGGTGCCCACCGCCGCCAGCAGCGGCGACCAGCCGTCGGCCGGCAACAGCAAGAGCTGCACCGGCCGGGCATCGCGCACGCGGGTCACCAGCGTCTCGCGACCACCGAAGGCGGTGCCGGGCAGCCAGTGGCGGCCCGCCTCCACCTCCTCGGGCAGCGTGGGGCGCTCCCACAGCGGCTCGGTGCCGCGCACCTCGGGGATGCTGCGCACGCCGTACTCGCGCACCGGCAGCCATTCCAGCGAACCGGCCCGCCACGGGTTGTCGTGGTCGCGCGCGGGCCGCAGCAGCACGCGCACCGCGTCCGCCAGCCACAGCAGCACGCCCAGCGCAAAGGCGAACGCGCCGATGGTGGACAGCAAGTTCAGCAGGTTCCAGCCCAAGTCGCCCGGGTAGGTGTAGACGCGGCGCGGCATGCCGAGCAGGCCGGAGATGTGCATCGGGAAGAAGGCCAGGTTGAAACCGACGAACATCAGGCCGAACACCCAGCGGGCCAGCCGCTCGGACAGCTGCCGGCCGTTGAAGAGCGGCAGCCAGTAGTACAGCGCCGCGAACACCGGGAAGACCATCCCGCCGATCAGCACGTAGTGCAGGTGCGCCACGACGAAGTAGCTGTCGTGCGCCTGCCAGTCGAACGGCAGCACGGCCACCATCACGCCGGTCAGGCCGCCGAGCACGAAGATGAAGAAGAAGCCCAGCAGGAACAGCGTTGGCGCCGCCAGCCGCACCTGGCCGCGCCAGAAGGTGGCGATCCAGGCGAACACCTGGAGCACGCTGGGAATGGCCACCGCGAAGCTGGCCAGCGATGTCAGCACCAGCGCGGCGATGCCGACGCCGGTGGCGAACATGTGGTGGATCCACAGCAGGAAGCTCACCAGGCCCACCGCCGCCAGCGCCGCCACCACCGCCCGGTGCCCCACCAGCGGCACGCCCGCCAGGCCGGCGACCATCATCGACACCAGGCCGGCGGCGGGCAGGAAGATGATGTAGACCTCCGGATGGCCGAAAAACCAGAACAGGTGCTGCCACACCAGCGGGTCGCCCCCACGCCCGGGGATGAAGAAGGGCCAGTCGAAGGCACGCTCCAGTTCCAGCAGTGTGGTGGCCGCGATCACCGCCGGGAAGGCGAAGACGATCATTGCCGCCGTGACCAGCACCGCCCAGGCGAAGATCGGCATCTGCGACAGGCGCATGCCCGGCGCCCGCGTGAACAGCACGCCGATGATCAACTCGATCGCGCCGGCGATCGCCGAGATCTCGATGAAGCCGATGCCCAGCAGCCAGAAGTCCGCGCCGATCCCGGGCGAATACTGCTTGCCGGTCAGCGGCGGGTACATGAACCACCCACCGTCGGGCGAGGCCCCGAAGAACAGGGTGCAGAAGAAGGCCAGTCCGCCGATGGCATAGGCCCAGAAGGCGTAGGCCGACAGGCGCGGGAATGGCAGGTCGCGCGCGCCGAGCATTCCCGGCAGCAGGTAGACCGCCAGCGCCTCCACGATCGGCACGGCGAACAGGAACATCATCACCGTGCCGTGCATGGTGAACAGCTGGTTGTAGGTGCCGGCGGGCACCAGGTCGTTGTCCGGCACCGCCAGCTGCGCGCGCATCAGCAGTGCCAGCACGCCGCCGAGCAGGAAGAACAGCATGGCCGTCACGATGTAGTAGGCGCCGACGTGGCTGTTGTTGACCGCGCTCAGCCGGCGCCAGCCGCTCGGCGCGGCCCACGCGCGCTCCAGCGCCGCGCGCTCGCCCGGCGGCCGCGGCAGCGCGTTCGGGAGCCGTTCGGGTTCGCGCTGCGTCATTGCAGACCCGCCAGCCAGGCGGCAATGTCGTCGATCGCCTGAGGCGGCAGCCGCGCCTGCCCGGAGGGCATCTGCGCGCCGGGCTTGAGCGCCTGCGTGTGGGCCACCCAGTCGCGCAGCGCGCCTGCGGAATTGGGCAGGGTGGCCGCGCCGAGCGACAGCCGGCTGCCGGCATGGGTCAGGTCCGGTCCGCGCCCGCCGTCCGCGCCGGCCTGCGTCACGCCGCGCACGGCGTGGCAGGCGTCGCAGCGGTGGCGCAGGAATGCATCGCGGCCGGCCGCGCGGCGGACATCCACAGGTGCCGGCTCGGCGGCGCGTTCCTGGCGGCGCGCCCAGTCCTCGAAGTCCGCCGGCGCCAACGCCACCACGTCCAGCGCCATCCGCGCATGCTGGATGCCGCAGAACTCGGCGCACTGGCCGCGCCAGCGCCCCGGCGCGTCGGCCTGGACCTGCAGGTGCTGCAGCCGGCCGGGCACCATGTCCATCTTGCCGGCCAGCGCCGGGACCCAGAAGCTGTGAATCACGTCGGCGCTGGCCAGGGCCAGGTAGACCGGCCGGCCGGCAGGCAGGCGCAACTCGTTCGCGGTGCGGAAGTGCAGCCCGGCGCGCCGGTCTTCATAGCGCACGTCCCACCACCACATGTGGCCGGTGACGGCGACGACCAGCGCATCCGGCGGCGGCACCGGCCGCCAGGCCGGACGATGGCGCTCGCCGTAGACGAACAGCGCCGCCAGCACGCCGACCGGCAACGCCAGCCCGCCGCCCCACAGCCACCAGCGGGCGCGCACCGGCCGCGCCCTGCGCAACGACAGCGCCAGCAGCAGCATCACGCCGGCCAGCAGCACGGTGCCGCCGCCGAAGAGAACGAGCATGACCTCCCAGGCGCTGTCCGCCGCCGGGCCGGCCGGGTGCAAGGCCGACTGGGGCGGCGGAAGGAGGTCGACTTCGGCGGAACTCATCGAGCCGTTGCGCGCGTTGCGCTGCGCGCGCCCGTTCGAGCGGCCGGGCGGGGGCTCATCGCAGCGCCATCAGGTAGGCCGCCATGTCGCGCGCGTCGGCATCGGACACGCCGAGCGCCGGCATTGCGGTACCGGGCACGAGTGACTGCGGCGCGACGATCCATGCCGCCAGGCGGTCGGGCGTGTTGGCCAGGCGACCGGCGATGTAGCTGCGCCGGCCGAAGGCATCGAGCGTGCCGGCCGAGTCGCCGCGCGCACCCGCGACCCCGGGAATCGCGTGGCAGCTTCCGCACTGGTATTGCGCCAGCAGCGTGCGTCCGCGCTGGACCGCGGCCCGATCGGGCTCGTTCGCACCCTGCCCGGCCGCCGGCGCCGTGCTGCCCAGCAGCCACGCGCCGGCCAGCGCCAGCATGCCGGCGCGGCATGACGTTGGCGAAGATGCAGGCAGTGGCCTCCTCATGCCAGCCATTGTCGGAAGTGCCCCGTCGACTTTGGCCGACAGGATGGCCCGCGGGCACGTAGGACAATTTCTCGCAATGGGAACGCTGCGAACGGTGTGCCTCACGCTGGCCGGTACCGCGCTGGCCGGCGGCCTGGGCGCCGCGGCGCTCGTGTGGGGCGGCTTCTACAACGTGGCGGCGACGCAGGAGCACTGGCAGTCGGTGTACGCCGTGCTCGAGACGGCAATGCACCGTTCGGTGCGCTGGCGCGCGCGCGACGTGGAGGTGCCGCCGCTGAACGACGCGGACCTCATCGCGCATGGAGCGCGCTGCTACCAGGCCAAGTGCGTGCAGTGCCACGGCGGCCCCGGCGTTGCGCAGGGAGACATCGGCAGGAGCATGCAGCCGCTGCCGGGCCCGCTGGTCGACGCGGCGCAGCGCTGGCAGCCGCGCGAGGTGTACTGGATCACGCGCCACGGCATCCGCATGAGCGGGATGCCGGCGTGGCAGCACCGCATGACGGATGCGGACCTGTGGGCCGTGGTGGCCTTCGTCGATCATCTGCCGCAGCTCTCTCCCGCGGACTATGCGGCGATGGCGGGCACCGAATGGAAGGTGTCGTCCTCGGCAGGCGGCCCGGCCGGCGGCACGCCGGCGGCATGCGGCCCCGACATGCGTCCTGCGGCCGGGCCAGCCGACGTGCGGCGCGGCCAGGCCGCGCTGGCGCAGTACGCCTGCAGCGCCTGCCACGCCATTCCGGGGGTGGCCGGCTCGTCGCCGCAGGTCGGCCCCGGCCTGGCCACCATCGGACGGCGCACCCGCATTGCCGGCGTGCTCGACAATACGCCCGACAATATGGCCCTGTGGCTGATGCACACGCAGCGCGTCAAGCCCGGCACCGCGATGCCCGAGATGGGGGTCACGCCGCAGGACGCGCGCGACATCGCCGCCTACCTCCAGACCCTTCGCTAGGGGCCGGGCCGCGAGCCTCGCGCCCCCGCGACACATCAAACATCCGAACACACCGGAGAAAGCAATCCATGGCAGAGAAAGAAGCAACCTCCCAACCGCGCGTCGGCGTGGCCGGACTGGGCGTGATGGGCAGCGCCATCGCCCGGCGCCTGCTCGACTGCGGCAAGGCAGTGACCGTCACCAGCCGGCGCCCCGAGGCCGCGGCCGACCTGCTGGCCGCGGGCGCGCTGTGGGCCGAGTCGCCCGCCGCCCTGGCCGCCGCGTGCGACGTCATCATCGTGAGCGCCAACAACGACGCGCAGGTCGAGGACATCGCCTTTGGTGCCAACGGCATTGCCGGCGGCGGGGCCGCCACCCGCCTGACCCTCGTCGACATGTCCACCATCTCGGCGCAACAGACCGCCCGCCTGGCGGCACGCGCCGCCGGGATGAACATGGGATGGGTCGACGCGCCGCTCTCCGGCGGCGCGCCGGCGGCGCTGCAAGGCCGCATGACGCTGTTCCTCGGCGGCGAAGCGTCCGACGTGGCGACCGCCCGCACCGTGCTGTCCGACCTGTCGAACCGCATGACGCACCTGGGGCCGGCCGGCTCCGGACAAGCGGTGAAAGTGATCAACCAGGTGCTGGTGGGCATCGGCATTTTCGCGCTGTCGGAATCGGCGTCGCTGGCCAATGCCTCGGGCCTCGATCCGAAGCTGGTGGTGCAGGCGCTCACCGGCGGACGCGCGGATTCGGTGATCTTCCAGGAGTTCTTCGCCAAGTTCGCCGACCGCGACTACACGCCGACCGGCCGCATCGGCAACATGCTCAAGGACATGCAGAACGCGCAGGACCTGGGGCGCGGCGCCAACCTGGCGCTGCCGTTCATCAGCCTGAGCCTGGACCTGAACCGCTGGCTCGTCGCGCAGGGGCTGGGCGATGCCGACATCGCCGCCACCATGGAGTTCTACGGCAAGGGCAAGGGCGCCGCTCAGGGCGCCTGAGGCCCGGCCTCGCGCGGCGCACGCCACGGCGCCATGGCCAGCGCCCGCGCCAGCCGCCACGAGATCCAGAGGAACAGCAGCGGCAGCAGCACGGTCTGCAGCACGAAGATGGCGATCAGCCGCACGATGCGGTCGCTCCACTGGCCGGCCTGCTCCAGCAGCCGCTTGTAGCCGGCCTGGATCTCGTCGAACTTGCCCTGCAGCGCGCGCAGGCGGTCCATCACGCCGCCGTCGCCGCCGGGCGGCTGCGACAGGTTGCCCGGCACCTGCGCGGCCGAACTCTGCAGCGCGGCATAGGCAGCGTCGTATTCCTGGTGCAGGAAGGCGCGGTAGATCGCCTCGTTGGCCACGGCGCCGGCCGGAACGGCGAAGCGCACCAGCAGCACCAGCAGCAGCAGCGGCTGGATCCATCGGCCCGCGCGCCCGCCGGGCCCGCGCCAGGCCAGCACCAGCCACGCCAGCAGTGCCACGGTGAGGAAGGCCGACACCGCCATGTGGCCGCCGATCTGAAGCACCAGCAACTGCACGCCGAAGGCCACGCTCGCCACGAGCATGACGTCGGCGAACTTGTCGACCAGCTCGTTGATGGGCCGCAGCGCCTGCCCCGGCGCCAGCGTGACGCCGATGCCCAGCGGCTCCAGGCTCAGTTCGGTGCCTTCGGCCACGGAAAGGGCCGCGCCCAGCGCCCGCGCGCCGGCGAAGGTGGTCAGTGCGCGGCCGAGGCCGGCCTGCGTCTCGGCGCGCGCCTCGGTGTCGAGCCAGGGGGTCCAGGCGGCGACCAGGAGCGCGGCGGCCAGCAGCACCAGCGCCGCGCGGCGAAGACCGGATGGGGCTTGCATGCCGCGAGCATAGCGAAACCCGCCGCCCGCGCCACGCGTTCCCGCAGATGCCGGCGCCGGCGCGCTAGAGAATCTGCGCGCGATGCCGCGCCAGCGCCTCGGCCGCCATCGGCGTCAGGCCTTCGCCGCTTTCGTCGACGTGCGCCATGAGCTGCCGGCGCATGCGCGGCTCCCAGAACTTGCGGATGTGCTGCGCCATCTCGTCCAGCGCCGATGCGCGGTCGGGCATGGCCTCGAAGAAGGTGCCGATCTGGTTGGCCATCCGGACCAGGGATTCAGTGTGCATGGGGCATTTCCAGGGAAGGCTCGAGCGTGAGTCGGCCGCTGTCGCAATAGACGACCAGGTCGTGCTGGCGCGCAAAACCCACCAGCGTCATGCGGGCACGCTGGGCCGTGGCGACCGCGAACGAGGTCGGGGCCGACACGGCCGCCAGCAGCGGCACGCCGGCCATGGCGGTCTTCTGGACCATCTCGAAGCTGGCGCGGCTGGTCACCGCGATGAAGCCGCTGGCGGCGTCCACGTCCTGACCGGCCAGCGCGCCGATGAGCTTGTCCAGCGCGTTGTGGCGGCCGACGTCCTCACGCAGCCACATCACCTCGCCCTGGGCCGAGCACCAGGCGGCCGCATGCACCGCGCCGGTGGCCTGCTGCAGCGTCTGCAGGTCGAAGAACTGCGCCATCGCACGGCTGATGGCTTCGCGCGCAAGCGGGCGGCCCTCGCCCAGCACCGGCAGGTCGCGCGCCACGTGCGCCAGGCTTTCGGTGCCGCACAGGCCGCAGCCGGTGCGCCCGGTCATCGACCGGCGCCGCTCCTTGAGCCGGGCGAAGGCGCTCGACGCCACCTGCAGCCGCAGCGTGATGCCCTGCGGCGACGGCTCCTCCTCCACCGCATAGAGCTCGTGCGCGGCGTCGAGGATGCCCTCGCTCAGCGAGAAGCCCAGCGCGAAATCCTCCAGGTCCAGCGGCGTGGCCAACATCACGGCATGCGAGATGCCGTTGTACTCCAGCGCCACCGGCACCTCGTCGGCGACCCAGTCGTGCACGGAGAAGGAGCGGCCGGCACGCACGCCGCGCACCGGCAGCGAGCGCGCGCCCTCGCAGAAGCCGACGGCGTCGGCGATGAGCTTCGAGGCAGCGGATTGCATCGGGGTCCTACTTGGCCGGCACGGCTTCGGCGGCAACGGCGCGTTCGTCCAGCAACTGCTGCTGCACCTTGGTGAAGCGGCTGTACTCGCGCTGCCAGGCCGACGGCTGCATGACCGGCAGTACCTGCACCGCCGTCACCTTGTACTCGGGGCAGTTGGTGGCCCAGTCGGAGTTGTCGGTGGTGATCACGTTGGCGCCCGACTCCGGGAAGTGGAAGGTGGTATAGACCACGCCCGGCTGCATGCGCTCGGACACCAGCGCGCGCAGCACGGTCTCGCCGGCGCGGCTCTGGATGCCGACCCAGTCGCCATCGTCGATGCCGCGCTCTTCCGCGTCCGCGGGATGGATCTCCAGCCGGTCTTCGCTGTGCCACTGGTTGTTGTCCGTGCGCCGGGTCTGGGCGCCCACGTTGTACTGCGACAGGATGCGGCCGGTGGTCAGCAGCAGCGGGAAGCGCTTCGTGACCTTCTCGTCCGTGGCGACGAACTGGGTGATGATGAAGCGCCCCTTGCCGCGCACGAACGCGTCGATGTGCATGGTGGGCGTGCCCTCGGGCGCGCTGTCGTTGCAGGGCCACTGGACGCTGCCGAGTTCGTCCAGCTTGCGGTAGCTGACGCCGGTGAAGGAGGGTGTGAGCATGGCGATCTCGTCCATGATCTGCTCGGGGTTGTCGTAGTGCATCGGGTAGCCCAGCGCCTGCGCCAGCTTCACCGTCACCTCCCAGTCGGCATAGCCGGCCTTGGGCGGCATCACCTTGCGAACGCGCGAGATGCGGCGCTCGGCATTGGTGAAGGTGCCGTCCTTCTCCAGGAAGGACGAGCCGGGCAGGAATACGTGGGCGTACTTGGCGGTCTCGTTGAGGAACAGGTCCTGCACCACCACGCATTCCATCGCCGACAGCGCGGCGGCCACGTGCTGCGTGTTGGGGTCCGACTGGACGATGTCCTCGCCCTCGCAATAGATGCCCTTGAAGCTGCCGCCGAGCGCGGCGTCGAACATGTTGGGAATGCGCAGGCCCGGCTCGGGATTGATCTCGACGTTCCAGGCCGCCTCGAACTGGCCGCGCGTGGTGCTGTCCGAGACGTGGCGGTAGCCGGGCAGCTCGTGCGGGAACGAACCCATGTCGCACGAGCCCTGCACGTTGTTCTGGCCGCGCAGCGGGTTCACGCCCACGCCCTCGCGGCCGACGTTGCCGGTGGCCATCGCCAGGTTGGCGATGCCCATGACGGTGGTCGAGCCCTGGCTGTGCTCGGTCACGCCCAGGCCGTAGTAGATGGCGGCATTGCCGCCGGTGGCGAACAGCCGGGCGGCGGCGCGCATTTCGGCGGCCGGCACGCCGGTCAGTGCCTCGGTGGCCTCCGGCGCGTTCTCGGGGCGGGCGACGAACTCGCGCCACTGCGCGAAGGAAACGGTGTCGCAGCGCTCGGCGACGAACTGCTCGGCCACCAGCCCTTCAGTGACGATGACGTGCGCCAGCGCGTTGACCACCGCCACGTTGGTGCCGGGGCGCATCTGCAGGTGGTGCGCCGCCTTGATGTGCGGCGACTTCACCAGGTCGATGCGGCGCGGGTCGACCACGATCAGCCTGGCGCCCTGGCGCAGGCGCTTCTTCATGCGCGAGGCGAACACCGGGTGGCCATCGGTCGGGTTGGCGCCGATCACCATGATCACGTCTGCCTTTTCCACCGACTTGAAGGTCTGCGTGCCGGCCGACTCGCCGAGCGTCTGCTTCAGCCCGTAGCCGGTGGGCGAATGGCACACGCGGGCGCATGTATCGACGTTGTTGTTGCCGAATGCCGCCCGCACCAGCTTCTGCACGAGGTAGGCCTCTTCGTTGGTGCAGCGCGAAGAGGTGATGCCGCCGACGGAGTCGCGGCCGTACTTGGCCTGAAGGCGCTTGAACTCGCTGGCGGCGTGGTTGAGCGCGGTCTCCCAGCTCACTTCCTGCCACGGGTCGGTGATCTTCGCGCGGATCATCGGCTTGAGGATGCGGTCCTGGTGGGTGGCGTAGCCCCAGGCGAAGCGGCCCTTCACGCAGGAATGGCCGTCGTTGGCCTTGCCGTCCTTCCACGGCGTCATGCGCACCACCTCGTTGCCCTTCATCTCGGCCTTGAAGGCGCAGCCGACGCCGCAGTACGCGCAGGTGGTGATCACGCTGTGCTCGGGCTGTCCCAGCCAGATGACCGACTTCTCCTGCAGCGTGGCGGTCGGGCAGGCCTCGACGCAGGCGCCGCAGCTGACGCATTCCGATTCCATGAAAGGCTGGTCCTGGCCCGGCGAGACGCGCGACTCGAAGCCCCGCCCGCTGATCGTCAGGGCGAAGGTGCCCTGCGTTTCCTCGCAGGCGCGCACGCAGCGGTTGCAGACGATGCACTTGGAAGGGTCGTAGCTGAAGTACGGGTTGGACTCGTCCTTCTCGCTCTTGAGGTGGTTGGCCCCGTCGAAACCGTAGCGCACGTTGCGCAGGCCGGTCACGCCGGCCATGTCCTGCAGCTCGCAGTTGCCGTTGGCCGAGCAGGTCAGGCAGTCCAGCGGGTGGTCGGAGATGTACAACTCCATGACGCCCTTGCGCAGGTCCTGCAACGCCGGCGACTGGGTGCGCACCTTCATGCCGGGCTCGGCCGGCGTCGTGCAGGAGGCCGGATAGCCACGCCGTCCCTCGATCTCCACCAGGCACAGGCGGCACGAGCCGAACGGCTCCAGGCTGTCGGTGGCGCACAGCTTGGGCACCTGGATGCCGGCGTCCACGGCGGCGCGCATCAGCGAGGTGCCGGCCGGCACGGTGACCTCCTGGCCGTCTATCTCGAGCGTGACTTCGCGCGCGGACTCGCGCGCCGGGGTGCCGTAGTCGATTTCCTTGAGGTGATTGAGCATCGCGGTTCCTTTGTTCCTGGCGTGGGCGTGGATCAGGCGGCCTTCTTGTCGGGCACCGACACGCCGAAGTCCTGCGGGAAGTGGTTGAGCGCCGACAGCACGGGGAACGGCGTCATGCCGCCCATGGCGCACAGCGAGCCGTTGACCATCGTGTTGCACAGGTCGCGCAGAAGCGCCACCTGCTGCACCCGGTCGCGGTCGGCGCGGATGCGATCGATCACCTCGACGCCGCGGGTCGAGCCGATGCGGCACGGCGTGCACTTGCCGCAGGATTCGATGGCGCAGAACTCCATCGCGTAGCGCGCCATCTTCGACAGGTCCGCCGTGTCGTCGTGCACCACCAGGCCGCCGTGGCCGACCGTGGCGCCGACCGCGGCAAAGGCCTCGTAGTCCACCGGCAGGTCGAACTGGCTCTCGGGCATGTAGGCGCCGAGGGGGCCGCCGAACTGCACCGCCTTGACCGGGCGGCCGCTTGCCGTGCCGCCGCCAAAGTCCTCCAGCAGCTCGCGCAGTGTGACGCCGAAGGCCTTCTCGACCAGCCCGCCGTAGCGGATGTTGCCGGCCAGCTGCATCGGCAGGGTGCCGCGCGAGCGGCCGACGCCGAAGTCGCGGTAGAAGGCGCTGCCGCGCGCCAGGATGATGGGCACGCTGGCCAGCGTGATCACGTTGTTGATCAGCGTCGGCTTGCCGAACAGGCCCTCGATCGCCGGCAGCGGCGGCTTGGCGCGCACGATGCCGCGCTTGCCCTCGATGCTCTCGAGCAGGGCCGTCTCTTCGCCGCACACGTACGAACCAGCGCCCTTTCGCACTTCCAGGCGGAAGGCGTGGCCGGAATCGAGCACGCTGTCGCCCAGGTAGCCGGCCGCCTCGGCGCGGGCGATGGCGTCCTCCAGCGCGGCGATGGCATGCGGGTATTCCGACCGCACGTAGATGTAGCCGCGCGTGGCGCCCGTGGCGATGCCGGCGATGGTCATGCCCTCGATCAGCACGAAGGGGTCGCCTTCCATGGTCATGCGGTCGGAGAAGGTGCCCGAATCGCCTTCGTCGGCATTGCACACGACGTACTTCTGCGCAGCCGCCGTGCCGGCCACCGTCTTCCACTTGATGCCCGCGGGAAAGGCCGCCCCGCCGCGCCCGCGCAGTCCGGAGTCGAGTACTTCCTGCACCACCTGCTCGGGCGCGAGCCTGAGCGCGCGGCGCAGGCCGGCGAAGCCCTCATGCGTCTCGTAATCCTCGATCGACAGCGGGTCGGTGATGCCCATGCGCGCGAAGACCAGGCGCTCCTGCTTCTTCAGGTACGCAATCTCCTCGGTCGGGCCGAGCGCCAGTCGGTGCGCGCCGCCGAGGTGGAACCCCGCGTCGAACAGCCCCGGCACGTCCTCGGGCGCGACCGGTCCGTAGGCGATGCGCCCGCCGGCCGTCTGCACCTCGACCAGCGGCTCGAGCCAGAACATGCCGCGCGATCCGTTGCGCACGATGCGCATCCGGATGCCGCGCGCGCCGGCCTCCTCGGAAATGCGGCGGGCGACGCGCTCGGCGCCGGCGGCCAGTGCCGCGGAATCGCGGGGAACGTAGACGGTGACGCTCATTGCCCGCTCCGCAGTTCGGCCATCAGCGCGTCGAACCGGCGCGGCGTGACGCGGGCATGGACTTCGCCGTCCACCGTCAGGGCCGGCGAGGATGCGCAAAGGCCCAGGCAGAACACGGGCTCGAGCGTCACCTCGCCGTCGGCGGTGGTGCCGTGGCTGGGGCAGCCCAGGCGAAGTTCGGCATGGGCCATGAGCGCATCGGCGCCCATCGACTGGCAGGCCTCGGCGCGGCAGATCTGCACCACATGCCTGCCAGCCGGCCGGTCGCGGAAGTGGTGGTAGTAGGTGACGACGCCGTGCACCTCGGCACGCGAGAGGTTCAGCGCCTGGGCGATGTCCTGGACGGCCTGGGCCGGCACGTGGCCGATGCGGTCCTGCAGCTCGTGCAGGATGGGCAGCAGCGCGCCGTCATCCGCGGCGCGGCGCGCCAGCACGTCCTGCACCACCCCGGCCATGTCGGGGGTGAAGGCGGGCGGCGCGTCCGCGCGTTGTTCGTGGTGGGCCGGGGCCATGCAAGTCTCCTTTTGTCTGGTGCGCACCCGTGGGGAGGGGTGTGCGCCGGAGTCTGCGCAAGGCGTGGCGGCCGGTCCAATTTATTCGGGGAATGGGTCGATGCGCTTCGCAAATGATGCGGTGCGCACCGCGCCGTCAGCCCATGTCGCCGAGGGCGCCGGCGTGCCCGGCCACCTCGCGCAGCCAGGCCGGGTCTTCGGCAAAGGCCAGCGCCGCCTCCAGGGTGCGCGAGGGGCGGTTGGTGTCGTGCACCATGAAGGCGATGCGGATCGCCACGCCGGGCTCGACCAGCGGCAGCGCCTCGATGTCGTTGTAGCCCTGCACGTCGTCGACCAGGGCGCCGGGCATGATGCTGCACACGTTGCCGGCCCGCACGCTCAAGGCCAGCGTCAGGATGGAGTTGGTCTCGATCGCCGGCTGCGGCTGCACGCCCGCCTCGGCAAAGGCGCGATCGATGATGGTGCGGTTGTGCATCTCCTGGCTGAGCAGGCACAGCGGCAGCCGGCCGGCGTCGGCCCAACGCATGGAAGGGCCGATGCGCAGGCCGTGGTGCTCGGCGGGCGGGGCCTTGCGCAGCAGGAAGTAGTGCTCGGTGTACTGCGGAATCACGCGCACGGCCGACTGGCTCTTGTCCATGCGCTCGGTGTAGCCCAGGCCCATGTCGAGCGACAGGCTCTCCAGGCCGGTCTCGACCTCCACCGAGCTCATCGAGCGCAGCGCCGGCGTGATGCCCGGATGACGCTGCTGGAGCAGGGCCACGAAGCGAGACGCGATCGGCATGGCCGTCGGCACGGCGCCGATGAGCAGGTTGCCGCGAGGTGCCTCGTGGCTGCTGTGCAGGTCCTGCTGCAGGAGTTCGTACTCGCGCAGGATCTTGCGGCCGCTGGCCAGGATGCGCTCGCCCTCGACGGTGAAGCCGGCGAAATTGCGCCCGCGCTTGACGATCGTGGTGCCGAAGCTGACCTCGAGCGCGCGGATGGCATTGGACAGCGCCGGCTGCGTGACGCTGCAGGCGAGCGCGGCGCGGCCGAAGTGGCGATGGTCGTCCAGCGCGACCAGGTACTTGAGCGATACGAAAAGATTCATCGTGATGCGGCCTTGGAACGGCCGGGCCGGCCGTGGTTCAGGTCGCTGCAGGGTTGTCGTTGTTGTGGCGTTCCTTGGCCAGCAGGCGCCCGATCATCGAGCGCGGCGGCGCCGGTGCCGGCGCAGCCTGGGCGGCGCCAGCCTGCCGCCGCTCGGCGTAGGCCAGCCGCTCCTGCGCCAGCACTTCGGCCAGCAGTTGCGCATTGTCGGTGTTGTAGTGCCAGGCGGCGCTGACGACGAAGTGCGCGGCATGCCGCGGGTGCGGCCTGGGCGTCATCCGGATCTCGCTCGCGCCCACGCTTTGCAGCATCTGCGTGCGTGCCTCGGCCAGGCGGGCGGCCGCGCCCGCGGTGGCCTGCAGCGCATCGATGTCGGCACTGAGGGAAATGCCGAAAGTGCTGATCGAGGGAAAGCGATAGACGAAGAAGCTCAGTATTTCCACCACGACCAGGCGCGCCGTGCGCCAGGTGCCCATGCGCGAGAGGTCGGTGGTGCGGAAGTCGTCCAGCAGCAGTTCGCCGCCGGGGCTCAGGCTGACCGAGTTCAGGCGGCCCAGGTGCAGGTCCCCGTCGAGGACGTCGAGCGGCTGGCCCAGGACATAGGGGCCGGCATCGGGACCGGTGATGCGAAGGCCGGAGAAGGTCATGCAGCGGCTCGTCTGTGTCGACAAAGTCTAAGGGGACCGGCTCCGGACGGGGGATGAACCGTGCAGGCGCGGTTCAATCACCAAAAAGGTCACTGTTGTCCCGTTGCGGGGGCGCCACGCCCAGGTGGCGGTAGGCGGCCAGGGTGGCGATGCGTCCGCGCGGCGTGCGCTGGAGGTACCCCTGCTGGATCAGGTAGGGCTCGATCACGTCCTCGATGGTGCCCGACTCCTCGCCGATGCTCGCGCCGATGTTGTCCAGGCCGACCGGGCCCCCGTCGAAGCGGTGGATCACGGCCTCGAGCAGCTTGCGGTCCATGAGGTCGAAGCCCTGCGGGTCGACGTCGAGCATGGCCAGCGCCTTGTGCGCAATGGCCTCGGTGATGCGGCCGGCGCCCTTGACCTCGGCATAGTCGCGCACCCGGCGCAACAGCCGGTTGGCGATGCGTGGCGTGCCGCGCGAGCGCCGCGCGATCTCGAAGGCGCCCTCCGGATCGGCCGGCACGTTGAGCAGGCCGGCGCTGCGGGTGACGATACGGGCCAGTTCCTCGGCCGTGTAGAACTCCAGCCGTGCCACGATGCCGAAGCGGTCGCGCAGCGGGTTGGTCAGCATGCCGGCGCGGGTGGTGGCGCCGACCAGGGTGAACGGCTGCAGGTCGAGCTTGATGCTGCGCGCCGCCGGGCCCTCGCCGATCATGATGTCGATCTGGTAGTCCTCCAGCGCCGGGTAGAGGATCTCCTCGACCACCGGCGACAGGCGGTGGATCTCGTCGATGAAGAGCACGTCGTTCTTCTCGAGGTTGGTCAGCAGCGCCGCCAGGTCCTTGGGCTTTTCCAGCACCGGGCCGCTGGTCTGGCGCAGGTTCACGCCGAGCTCGGCCGCCACGATGTGCGACAGCGTGGTCTTGCCCAGTCCGGGCGGCCCGAACAGCAGGACATGGTCGAGGGCCTCGCCGCGCTTTCGCGCCGCGCCGATGAAGATCTCGAGCTGTTCGCGTACCTTGGCCTGGCCGACGTACTCGTCCAGCAGCTTCGGCCGAAGCGCGCGCTCGATCACCTCCTCGTTGGGCGAGGCCGGCGCGGCGGAAACCACCCGTGGCGCGGGGGCGAAATCGTCAGTCTGGATGCTCATGGATGGTTACTTGGCCAGCGCCTTGAGCGCCAGCTTGATGCCCTCGCTCACCGCCACGTCCTTGGGCAGGGCCTTGAGGGCGGCGGCGGCTTCCTTGTCGCTGTAGCCCAGGGCCAGCAGCGCCTGCAGGATATCCGCCTGGTCGTCGCTGGCGGCGTGGGCGGGCAGGCCGATGTCGGCACCGAGCTTGCCCTTGAGCTCCAGCAGCAGCCGCTCGGCGGTCTTCTTGCCGATGCCCGGGATCTTGACCAGGCGCCCAGCCTCCTGCGCGGTAATGGCCTGCGCCAGCTCGCCCACGCTCATGCCCGAGAGCACCCCCAGCGCGGTGCGCGGCCCGACCCCCGCGATCTTGATCAACTGGCGGAACGCCGCCCGCTCCTGCGCCGTGCCGAAGCCGAACAGCACCTGTGCGTCCTCGCGCACGATGAAGTGCGTCAGCAGCGAAACCCGCTCGCCGGCGGGCGGCAGGTTGTAGAAGGTGCTCATGGGCACATCGACCTCGTAGCCGACGCCGTTGCAGTCCACCACCACCTGCGGCGGATTGCGTTCGGCCAGCAGGCCGGTCAGTTTGCCTATCATTGGCTCCCCCCCAGCCTCGCCCACCGCATGTGGTTCGGGCACCCCCTCGAGGGGGCGACGCCTGCGGCCCGGCGCAGCCGGTTCCGCGGTGTTTCCCCACCTGGGGTGCTTCGGTTCTGGCGTCGCTGGGTTTGCATTGGGGGCCGACTGATGAAATGGATAACCGCGTGATTTTGCGTCACACCTTCTCCCCGCCCAACAACACCCGCCTGGGACACCTGTGCGGACCGCTGGACGCGCACCTGCGCCGCATCGAGGAAGCCCTGGGCGTCAAGATCGCGCACCGCCACGAGCAGTTCAAGGTCGATGGCCCCAAGCCGAAGGCCGAGCGCGCCATCGAGGTGCTGCAGGCGCTGTACGAACTGGCCAAGCGACCCATCGACGCGGCCGTCGTGCAGCTGACCCTGGCCGGCGACGCTTCGCTGGACGAGGCCGAGGACGGCGCCGTCACCCTGGCCACGCGACGCGCCGACCTGCGCGCGCGCACCCCCAACCAGGGCGTGTACCTGGACAACATCGCCAACCACGACATCACCTTCGGCATCGGCCCGGCCGGCACCGGCAAGACCTACCTGGCCGTGGCCAGCGCGGTCGACGCCCTGGAGCGCAGCAGCGTCCAGCGCATCGTGCTGACCCGCCCGGCGGTCGAGGCCGGCGAGCGCCTGGGCTTCCTGCCGGGCGACCTGTCGCAGAAGGTCGACCCCTACCTGCGTCCGCTCTACGATGCCCTGTACGACCTGATGGGGTTCGACCGCGTCACCAAGGCATTCGAGCGCAACACGCTCGAGATCGCCCCGCTGGCCTTCATGCGCGGGCGCACGCTCAACAACGCCTTCGTGATCCTGGACGAGGCGCAGAACACCACGCCCGAGCAGATGAAGATGTTCCTCACCCGCATCGGCTTCGGCGCCAAGGCGGTGGTGACCGGCGACGTCAGCCAGATCGACCTGCCCAAGGGCCAGCTGAGCGGCCTGATCGACGCCGAGCGGGTGCTGCGCCGGGTCAACGGCATTGCCATCACCCGTTTCGACAGTTCCGACGTGGTGCGCCACCCCCTGGTGGCGCGCATCGTCGATGCCTATGACGGCGCGCGCAAGCGCGAGGCCCGGGGCGCCGCTTGAGCACGACACGCCGCATGCCGATGCCCGCCCTGTCCCTGTCGCTGCAGTTCGGGCGGATCGAGCAGCTGGCGCGCCACCGCGCCGCCCTGCCGCGCCACCGCGTGGCGCGCAGCATTCGCCATGCGCTGGCGCACGACGCCGAGATCACCGTGCGCATCGTCGACGCGGCCGAAGGCCAGCAGCTCAACCGCGAGTTCCGCGGCAAGGACTACGCCACCAACGTGCTGACGTTCGACTATGCCCAGGCGCCCCTCGTGATGGCCGACCTGGTGCTGTGCGCGCCGGTGGTGGCGCGCGAGGCGCGCGAGCTGGGCAAGACGCTGGCCGCCCACTACACCCACCTGCTGGTGCACGGCACGCTGCACGCCCAGGGCTGGGACCACGAAACCGGCGAAGCGGACGCGCAGGCCATGGAGGCGCGCGAGATCGAGATCCTGGCCGGCCTGGGCGTGCGCAATCCGTATGCCTGACCGGCACCGCCGTCTTCAGCGCATGTCGATCGGAATGGTCACCGGCCCGTCGTTGACCAGGTGCACCTGCATGTCCGCGGCGAACACGCCGGTGGCCACCACCGGGTGCGCGGCCCGCGCACGTGCCACGAAGTAGTCGTACAGGCGGCGGCCGTCCTCCGGGCCCGCCGCGCCGGTGAAGCTCGGGCGGTTGCCGCCGCCCACATCGGCCGCGAGCGTGAACTGGCTGACCAGCAGCAGGCCGCCGCCCACGTCCTGGACGCTGCGGTTCATCTTGCCGGCCTCGTCCGAAAAGATGCGCAGCTTGAGCACCTTGGCCAGCAGCCGATCGGCCTGTGCCTCGGTGTCGCCGCGCTCGGCGCACACCAGCACCAGCAGGCCGGGGCCGATGGCGCCCACCACCTCCTGCGCGATTTCCACGCGCGCCTCGCGCACGCGCTGCAGCACGGCTTTCATGGCTGCTCCTCCTGCAGGCCCACGCGCGGCTCGACGTCCAGCGGCAGCAACTGGATGCTCACGCGCAGGCCGGGCACCGCCGCCACCAGCGCGCTTTCCACGTCGTCGCGCACGACGGCCGAGCGCTGCAGCGTCCAGTCGCCGGGTACGTGCATGTGCAGGTCGGCAAAGCGGCGGCGACCGGCGCTGCGGGTGACGATGTCGTCGAAGCGCAGCTTCGCGCCGTCGGGGGCCTCGGCCTGGAAGCGCGCCAGGGCCGCCTGCAACGCCGCCTGCGCGCTGGGGTCGATGGCCGCGTCCATGAGCCCCTGGGACGAGCGCCAGACCAGCCTTGCGCCCTCTCGCAGGATGTTCAGTCCGACCGCGGCCGCGATCAGCGCATCCAGCCACAGCCAGCCCGTCAGGGCGACCGCACCCACGCCGACCACCACCCCCGCGGTGGTCCACACATCGGCCATCAGGTGGCGCGCGTCGGCCTCCAGCGCGATCGATGCATGCGCACGCGAGGCACGCAGCAGCAGCCAGGCCAGGCCACCGTTGAGAACCGAGCTGAGCACGGCCAGCAGCGTGCCCCAGCCCAGTTGCGCCAGCGGCTCGGGCCGCACCAGGCGCAGCAAGGCGAACACGACGATGGCGCAGCCGGCGCCGATGATCAGGATGCCCTCGAACCCGGACGAGAAATATTCCGCCTTGTGGTGGCCGTAAGGATGCCCCGCGTCCGCAGGACGCGCCGCGATCGTGACCATGGCGAGCGCAAAACTCGCGCTCGCCAGATTCACAAAAGATTCCATCGCATCCGATATCAGGCCCATCGAATTGGTTACATATCCGGCAAAGCTTTTTAGAACGATGGTTAAAACGGCGATAGCAATGGAAAGCCGCAACAACGTCGTCGGGCTCGATATCCTGGATGCGGGCGAATCGAATTCGGTGGACACGATGAGGAATTCACCAATACTGGGTTAAAGGACTATTGTCACCACGATGAAACGCTGCACACTGTTGCTTTACTGTTTAGCATCTCGCCGTCTGAATCGAAATAGTCAAGGAGGGCGATAATGAAAAGAATGTTAATTGCATTTGTGGCGGCCGGCGGTCTCTGTGGCCACGTCCTGGCGCAAAACATTGCCGCAATGCCCGCGCCGTCCACGGTTGCAGCCGGCGCGCCCAAGGCCTCGCCCGGCGAGGAACGGGCCGGATTCGTCAAGTCGGTGGAGGGCACGGTACGCATCATCGGCAGCGCAAACAGGTCGCGAACGGCCGAGCCGGGCGATGCACTCGCGCCCAGCGACCGGCTGGAGACCGGCGAGAAAGGGGGCGCCAGCGTAGTCCTGCGCGACGGCACCTTGATGATGGTGGGACCGTCGTCGCAACTTGATTTGAAGCAGTTCAGCTTCGACTCCACGACGCACGAAGGCAATATCTTCGTTGAATTGCTACGCGGTTCCCTCCGCATGGTGACCGGGCTGATCGGCAAGAAGAATCCCGAGGCCGTTCGCGTGGACACGCAAACCGCCACCATCGGGATTCGCGGCACCGATTTCATCGTGACCGCCGATCCCGCGCCATGAACGGCCGCGACGGACTGAACCGGATCGTCGGCGTCTGCGCGCTGCTCCTCGCCGCCGGATGCAGCACGCCAGGCACGCGCGTGATCCTGCTGCCGCAGGAGGACGGCTCGGACTCGGCCGTGGTCGTGCACGCCAAGGGCGGTGACCAGCTGGTGTCGAAGCCCTTTCAGCGCGCGAGCGTGGGCGAACGTTCTGACAAGGCGCCGACGCTGGACCAGGTCGACCCCGAAAAGGTGCACCGCGACAACAAGGCGCTTTTCGATCTCGTGCCGCCCAAGCCACAGACCTTCATTCTCTATTTCAAGGTCGGGGGAACGGTGCTCACCGCGGACTCCCGCCGGGAACTCGACACCGTGGTTGCGGCGGCGCTGGCCCGATCCGGCGCAGACATCACCGTGACCGGCCACACGGACACGCCCGGCTCGACCGCGCTCAACGACGAGCTGTCGATGGCCCGCGCCACCGAGATCAAGGCACTGCTGGTCTCGCGCGGGTTCCCGGCCAACCGCATCGAGGCCATCGGCCGGGGTGAACGCGACCTGCGGGTGCCGACGGGCGGCAACGTCTACAGGCAGGACAACCGCCGGGTCGTGGTGGTCGTGCGCTGAGGCCGCCGGCGGCTCAGGCCGCCAGCGTCACCCGCGCGAACTTGCGCTTGCCGACCTGCAGCACGTAGGTGCCGGCGGCAAGCTTGAGCCCCTTGTCGCTGATCACGGACTGGTCCACCCGCACGCCGCCGCCGTCGATCAGGCGGTTGCCCTCCGACGTCGAAGCGGCCAGCCCCGCCTGCTTGAGCAGGTGGGCGATGCCGAGCGGGGCGCCCGATACGTTGACTTCGGGAATCTGGTCCGGCACGCCCCCGCGGCTACGGTTGATGAAATCCTGCTCGGCCGCCTCGGCCGCCGCCGCGCCATGGAAACGCGCGGTGATCTCCTTGGCCAGCGCCACCTTGGCGTCCTTGGGGTTGCGCCCACCCTCGACCTCGGCGCGCAGCGCCGCGATGTCCGCCTCCGTGCGGAAGCTCAGCAGCGTGTACCAGCGCCACATCAACACGTCCGAGATCGACAGGACCTTGGCGAACATCGTGTTGGCGTCTTCGCTGATGCCGATGTAGTTGTTCTTGCTCTTGGACATCTTCTCGACGCCGTCGAGCCCTTCGAGCAGGGGCATGGTCAGGATGCATTGCGCCTCCTGCCCGTATTCCTGCTGCAGGTGGCGCCCCATGAGCAGGTTGAACTTCTGGTCGGTGCCGCCGAGTTCGAGGTCCGCCTTCAGGGCCACCGAGTCGTAGCCCTGCATGAGCGGGTACAGGAATTCGTGGACCGAGATCGATTGCCCCGCCTTGAAGCGCTTGTTGAAATCGTCGCGCTCCATCATGCGGGCGACCGTGTACTTGGCCGCCAGCTGGATCATCCCGCGCGCGCCCAGCGGATCGCTCCATTCGGAGTTGTAGCGGATCTCGGTGCGGGCCGGGTCGAGCACGAGGCTGGCCTGGCGGTAGTAGGTCTGGGCGTTCGCCTCGATCTGCTCCTTGGTCAGCGGCGGCCGGGTTGAATTTCGCCCGGACGGATCACCGATGGTGCTCGTGAAATCCCCGATCAGGAAGATCACGTTGTGGCCCAGGTCTTGCAACTGCCGCATCTTGTTGAGCACCACCGTGTGGCCGATGTGGATGTCCGGCGCCGTCGGATCCAGGCCGAGCTTGATGCGCAGCGGCGTGCCGGTCGCTTCCGAGCGGGTGAGCTTGCGCACCCATTCGTCCTGCGGGAGCAGCTCGTCCGCACCGCGCAGCGACACCTGCAGGGCGTGGGTCACGTTGTCGGATGTAACAGGAGTGTTGTCGGAAGTTGCCATGCGTTGTTACCAAATGCCTTAGCCGTTTTCACTATGGCCAAAGCTATACTTGTCAGTTACCTTCGGGGCCGCCGAATTCTAGTCGGTGCCCCCTGCCAAGCCCGTCGCACGGGCATGTCGGCAGAGCCCGCCAAGCTTCGCACCGGAACGTGGTTCCGGCCGGTTTCTTCAATCTGGACAATCTCATCTTGATCAACGGTATCCTTGCCGCCGAAGAGATGCTCGCCTCTCGTGTCGCGGGCATCGTTCGGGCCTATCCGCGGCAGATCACCGCAGCCATCACCGCTGCGCTGCTGTGCGCCGGGGGCGGCGCGTTCGCCGTCGCCACGCTGCCGGGCGACAACCAGCTTCCGATTCGCCAAGTGCTGGAAGTCGTCACCCCCGACCCGATCGCCGTGCAGACCGAGGCGCTCGAATCGCACGACTTCACCCTGTTCCGCAGCGACCAGACGCGCTCGAGCGATACCGCCGAGTCGCTGCTGCGCCGCCTGGGCATCGAGGACGAAGCGGCCGAGGCATATGTGCGCTCCAACGACGTCGCCCGCGCCGCCCTGCTCGGCCAGCCCGGACGTGTCGTCACCGCCGAGGCCTCCGAGCAAAACCGCTTCGAACGCCTGAGCGCGCGCTGGATCCCGGACGGCAAGGACGGCTTCAAGCGCATCTCGATCGAGCGCGACGGCGCTGGCTTTCGCGTCGACTCCCAGTCGGAGGAACTGACCACCTCCAGCCGGATCGGCAGCGGCGTGATCCGCACGTCCTTCTTCGCCGCCACCGACGCGTCGGGCATCCCCGACGCGGTGGCCAGCCAGATGGCCGACATCTTCTCCGGCGACGTCGACTTCCGCGCGCTGCGCAAGGGCGATCGCTTCGCCGTGGTGTACGAGACCTTCGAGGCGGACGGCCAGTCGCTGCGCACCGGCCGCGTACTGTCGGCCGAGTTCGAATCCGGCGGCGAGGTACACCAGGCCCTGTGGTTCCAGGAACCGGGCCAGAAGGGCGGCTACTACCGCCCGGACGGCAACAGCCTGCGCCGCGCCTACCTGCAGTCGCCGGTGGAATACTCGCGCATCTCCAGCGGCTTCGCGATGCGCATGCATCCCATCGCCCACGCCTGGCGCCAGCACAAGGGCATCGACTTCGCAGCCGCCCGCGGCACGCCGGTGCGCACGGTCGGCGACGGCGTGGTCGACTTCGCCGGGCGCCAGTCCGGCTACGGCAACATCGTCATCGTCGAGCACCGCAACGGCCAGAGCACCGCCTACGCGCACCTCAGCCGCATCGACGTCAAGGCCGGCCAGTCGGTCAACCAGGGGCAGTTCATCGGCGCCGTGGGCGCGACGGGCTGGGCCACCGGCCCGCACCTGCACTTCGAGTTCCGGGTCAATGGCGAATACCGCGACCCGTCCACCATCGCGCAGCAGGACGGCGGCGTGCCGATCACTGCGGCATCGCGCGCGGCCTTTGCGCGCGTGGCGGACGCCTCGCGCAGAGACCTGAACGCCGCGTTCGACGTGCTGCAGGCCAGCGCCAATTGAGCAAGCGGTCTGCTGTCGTCTGATGGACCGCTGACTGCCGGGGTCCAACGCATGGCGGAGCTCTACGTCGGCCTGATGTCCGGCACCTCGCTCGACGGGGTCGACGCCGTTCTTGTCGACTTCGCCGGCGCCGGCATCAGCGTTCGGGCGCATGCCGATGCGCCGATCCAACCCGGGCTGCGCGAGCAACTTCTCGCGCTCAACACCCCGGGCGGCCAGGACGAGCTGCATCACGCCGCGCTGGCGGCCAACGCCCTGGCACGGCTCTATGCAGACGTGACACGGGACCTCCTGGCAGGCGCCGGCGTCGGGCGCGCGGCCGTGACCGCCATCGGCGCCCACGGCCAGACGGTGCGGCACCGCCCACAGGAATTCGACGGCACGGGCTACACCCTGCAACTGAACAACCCGGCCTTGCTGGCCGAACTCGGCGGTATCGACGTGGTGGCCGACTTCCGCACCCGCGACCTGGCGGCAGGCGGACAAGGCGCGCCGCTTGTTCCCGCCTTCCATCGCGCCATCTTCGGGCGGACGGACCGGGCGGTGGCGGTGCTCAACCTGGGCGGCATTTCCAACCTGAGCCTTCTGCCCGCGGGCACCGACGCGCAAGGCCGCGTGCTGGGGTTCGACTGCGGACCGGCGAACGCCTTGATGGACCACTGGGCAAGGCAGCATCTGGGCCGGCCCTTCGACGAAGGTGGCCGCTGGGCCGCGACCGGACGCGTTTTGCCCGCGCTGCTGGCCGCCATGAAGGCAGACCCTTACTTCGGGCGCCTGCCGCCAAAGAGCACGGGGCGCGACCTGTTCCATCCGGCCTGGCTTTCGGCGCATCTGACGGGCCTTCCGTCCACCCCGGCGCCCGCGAACGTGCAGGCCACCCTGGCCGAGCTCAGCGCCGGCGCCGTCGCCGACGATCTGCTGCGGCATGGCCCCGGCATCGACGAGCTGATCGTGTGCGGAGGAGGTGCGTTCAACGAGCACCTGCTCGCAAGGTTGCGCGCGCTGCTGCCTGGCGTGTCAGTACTTACTTCGTCGGAACGTGGTTTGCTACCGAACCAGGTTGAAGCCACGGCCTTCGCCTGGCTGGCCCGGGCCACGATGCGGCGCGAGCCGGGCAACCTCGCGACGGTGACCGGTGCGCAAGGCCCGCGCGTCCTGGGCGCAATCTACCCGGCGTGACGGCGCTCAGCGGTGCCGGACAATGAAAAAGCCGCCCCGTGAGCGGCTTTTTCAAGCGATACGCGGAACCGTCAGGCCGAGAAACTCGAGCCGCAGCCGCAGGTGCTGGTGGCGTTGGGGTTCTTGATCACGAACTGGGCGCCCTGCAGGTCTTCCTTGTAGTCGATTTCGGCGCCCACCAGGTACTGGTAGCTCATCGCGTCGATCAACAGGGAAACGCCGTTCTTGGTCATGGTGGTGTCGTCGTCGTTCACCACTTCATCGAAGGTAAAGCCGTACTGGAAGCCCGAGCAGCCGCCGCCCTGCACGAACACGCGCAGCTTGAGATCGGGGTTGCCTTCCTCGGCGATCAGGTCGGCCACCTTGGCGGCCGCGCTGTCCGTGAAGACGATCGGTTCGGGCATCTGGGTCTGGACGTTTTCGGCAACAGCGCTCATGAAAGAGGACTCCTGGTAAGAGGGGGACGCAACCGCTATCCGGGCGACCCATCGGTAGATGCTAGCGCAATCAACAAAAAACCGCCCGAAGGCGGTCTTTTGCGAAGCGGCTGGAATATCAGCGCTTGGAGAACTGCTTGCGGCGGCGTGCGGAGTGCAGGCCGACCTTCTTGCGTTCCACTTCGCGCGCGTCGCGGGTGACGAAACCAGCCTGGCTCAGCACCGGCTTGAGGGTCGCGTCGTAGTCGATCAGCGCACGGGTGATGCCGTGGCGGGCGGCGCCGGCCTGGCCGGATTCACCGCCGCCGTGCACGTTGACCTGAATGTCGAAAGCCTCGACGTTCTCGGTCAGCACGAGCGGCTGCTTGGCGATCATGATCGAGGTCTGGCGGCCGAAGTATTCTTCGATCGGCTTGCCGTTGACCGTGATCTTGCCGCTGCCCTTCTTCAGAAACACGCGGGCGACGCTGGACTTGCGACGGCCGGTGCCATTGTTCCATTCACCAATCATTCTCAAGGCTCCTTAGATTTCCAGCACCTTGGGCTGTTGGGCGGTGTGCGGGTGCTCCGCGCCACCATAGACCTTGAGCTTCTTGATCATGGCGTAGCCCAGGGGACCCTTGGGCAGCATGCCCTTGACCGCCTTTTCGAGGGCACGGCCGGGATGCTTGGACTGCATGTCGCGGAAGCTGGTGGCGGTGATGCCGCCCGGGTAACCCGAGTGGCGGTAGTAGATCTTGTCGGTGTTCTTGGTACCGGTCACACGCAGCTGGGCTGCGTTGATGATCACGATGAAATCACCGGTGTCGACGTGAGGCGTGTAAATGGCCTTGTGCTTGCCGCGCAGACGGAGGGCAACTTCGCTGGCTACCCGTCCGAGGACCTTGTCGGTCGCGTCAATCACAAACCACTCGTGCTTCACGTCAGCGGGCTTGGCGCTGAACGTAGACATGAGTTTCCTTCGGAAAAGCTCTGGATGAGCTGGTTTGGCGGGCCCTTTTCCACGGTCGGTGTTCCTCTAAAGGGAATCTCTTAGGTGGGGTCTGGGCTTCGCCGCGGGGCCCAAAAATCGCTGCGAAGCCCGCCATTATAGCCCGCGGGTTCATTTTGGCCAAGGCGCGTCCCGCCAGGGCCGCCGATGGCGGACAATGCGCCCCTATGTTCAGCTACCGCCACGCCTTCCATGCCGGCAACCACGCCGATGTGCTCAAGCACATCGTCCTGATCGCCGCGCTCGACCATCTCCTCGAGAAGGAGACGGCGCTGACGGTGATCGACACCCATGCCGGCGCCGGCCTCTACCGGCTGGACGGCGACTACGCCGGCAAGAGCGGCGAAGCCGCCGACGGCGTGCTGCGCCTGCTGGCGGCCAAGCCCGCTGGCGGCGAGCACGCGCCCGCCATCGCTCGGTACCTGGCGCTCCTGCGCGAGTTCAACCCGAAGGCCAAGGGACCGGACTACCGCGTCTACCCGGGCTCGCCCTTCATCGCCCAGCATCTGCTGCGCGAGCAGGACAAGTTGCGCCTGTTCGAACTGCACCCGACCGATGCCCGCACGCTCGATGCCAACATCGGGCAACTCGACGCCGGGCGGCGCGTTTCGGTGGTGCGCGACGACGGGTTCGGCTGCGTGCAGAGCCTGCTGCCACCGCCCTCGCGCCGCGCGCTGCTGCTGTGCGACCCGAGCTACGAGATCAAGACCGACTACGCGCGCGTCGCCTCCCTGATGGAACAGGCGCTCAAGCGGTTTGCCACCGGCAGCTATGCGATCTGGTACCCCATCATCCCGCGGCCGGAGGCGCATGGCCTGCCGCGCCGGCTGAAGAGCCTTGCGACCCGGGCCGGCAAGCCCTGGCTCAACGCGACCCTGACGGTGAAATCCGGTCGCGTCGAGACCTCGGACGCGGCGCTCGGCGCCGACCGCCGCCCCGGCCTGCCGGCCAGCGGCATGTTCCTGGTCAATCCGCCCTGGACGCTCAAGGAGCGGCTCGCCGCGGCGCTGCCTCAGCTGGTCGCGACGCTGGGCCAGGACAAGAGCGCCGGCTTCACGCTCGAAGCCGGCGATTGAGCAGACCGCGCACCGGCGGCATGCCGGCGCGCAGCCCTCGCCCGCCCGCTCAGAAGCGGTGGCGGATGCCGACGCCGAAGCTGTTGCCGTCGTTCAGGTCGGTAACCTCGTCGTGCATGAACATGGCATACACGTCGGTGCGCTTGGACAGGTAGTAGTCGTAGCCCACGGTCGCGGTCGTGCGGGTGCCGTTGTAGCTGCCTTCCACCTTGGTCTGGGCCACGGCGCCGCTGAGGGTGCCGGCGCCGATCGGCACGCCCACGCCGAGCGAGCCGGTCTTGGCGTCGTAGTCGGCCACGTCGGCCTTCGACTGGCCGTAGGTGCCGAACAACTTGAGCCACTTGAAGTCCCAGGCGCCGCCGACCATCCAGTCGGTGCGGGTCTCGGGCACCGACACGCCACCGACCGGGGTCGTGAGCAGGCCCGGGAACGGGTTGCCGATCTCGTCGTGCTCGTAATAGCCCACCAGCGAGAGCGGCCCGCCGAAGTACAGGAAGTTGACGCCGACGTTGCCGGCGCCCGAGTTTCCAGTGCCGCTGCTCTGCTCGCCCAGCTGGTAGTGCAGGTTGGCGCTGAAGCCGCCGAAGTTCGGCGTCGAATAGATCACCTCGTTCGACCATCCGGTATCCGCCGGCGTGGTACGCCGCGGCCAGCCGGCGGTATTGATGTTCGAGTGCAGCACCAGCGGCGCGAAGGTGAACGAGTCACCCAGCGGGTTGGCCAGGATGGTGGGCAGGAAGTTCGGCGCCAGCCCGCGGCCGAGCGTGACCTTGCCGTAGCCGCCCGACAGGTAGACGTTGGCGTCGCGCGAGTAGATCGGGTCCCCGTCGAAACGGCCGTACGAGCCGCCGTCGACGCGCAGGAAAGAAGTCAGGGCAAAGCCGGCCTGGAGTCCGCCGCCCAGGTCTTCCGTGCCTTTGAAGCCGATCCACGAGGTGGTCATGCCGCCGCTGCCCAGCACGGCGGTGCGGCCGGGGTCGCCGGCGTTCTTCATGGAGCCGACGTAGGCGTCGATCGTGCCGGAAACGGTCACGGAGGATTGGGCGAAGGCGCCGAGAGACAGGCCGGCCAGGGCCAGGCCCGCGGCCACGGACTTGAGCTTGAAGGTCATAGGGAAATCGAGGGACGTGAGTGGTTGCTATGCACCCGCGGTCGCGCTCTTGTTGTTGTGCATTCGCGCGGGCTGCGTATTCTCGCAACCTGCGTGCCAGTATTTACCGAATGTCACAAGTATTTGTACGCATGCTGCTGCGGGCTTGCGCACAAAAATGACCCATCAATGCACACAGAACGTTTGTGCACCTCGATTCCGCACCGCCGGGGGGCGCGGCGTCTTGTCGGCGCCTCTAGCGGCGCCGCTTGGATGCGGCCTGGCGCTTGGCGGCCGGTCCGTCCGGCCTGGGTGCCGCCGTCGGGGCGGGGTCGTCCGCGGCCTGCACGGTGTCCGTGGCGGTGTCCGGACCGGCCGGCTTGCCGCCGCAACGCATGCCGTCCTGGTCGATCACGGTCAGGGCCACCTGCTTGATGCCCGTGCCGATCATGTCCAGCTCTTCGGCGGCCCCCCGGCTCAGGTCGATGATGCGGCCGGGCGCGAACGGCCCCCGGTCGTTGACGCGCACCAGCACCTCGCGGCCGTTGACCAGGCTGCGCACGCACACGCGCGTGTTGAAGGGCAGCGTGCGGTGCGCCGCCGTCATGTCGTACATGTCGAAGCGCTCGCCGTTGGCCGTCTTGCGCTGGTGGAACTGGATGCCATACCAGGACGCGCCGCCGCGCTGGAATACCTCGCCAGGCACGCCGTCCTGCGGGCCTTCCTCGCCGGTGCCCGGCGTGAAGATGTCGTAGTTCACGCCAGGCACGCGCGAGCGCGGCGCCCCGGCGGGCGTTGCCGGTTGCACGACGAGCGGGCGCAGGCCGCCGCCCTCGCCGCCGCGCTGATCCTGCAGCGCGCATCCGGCCAGGACTGCGATGGTGATCAGGGTCGCTGCCGCGCGCAGCGCGCAGCGACCGCTCTTCATCGTGCCTGCCAACCCAGTTGCTGCAGCACGCCCAGCGTGGCGGCTGCCTGGTTCATCGTGTAGAAGTGCAGCGCCCTGGCGCCACCGGCCACCAGGCGTTCGCACAGCGCGGTGACAACGTCCAGTCCGAAGGCCCGGATCGACGCGGTGTCGTCGCCGAAACTCGTCAGGCGCAGCCGGATCCAGCGCGGAATCTCGGCACCGCAGGCATCCGAGAAGCGCATCAGCTGCATCGAGCTGGTGATGGGCATGATGCCGGGCACGATCGGCAGGTCGAGCCCCGCCTTGCGCGCGTCATCGACGAAGCGGAAATACGCCTCGGGGCTGAAGAAGTACTGCGTGATGGCCGAGTCGGCACCGGCGTTGACCTTGGCGGCGAAGGCCTGCAGGTCCGCCTCGGGCGAACGCGCCTGCGGGTGCACCTCGGGGTAGCAGGCCACCTCCAGATGGAAGTCGCGGTCCATCTCCTCGCGGATGAAGCGCACGAGGTCGCTCGCGTACAGGAACTCGCCGCCGATGCCGTAGCCGCTGGGCAGGTCGCCGCGCAGGGCCACGAGCCGCTTGACGCCCATCGCCTTGAGCTCGGCCAACTGCGCGCGCACGGTGTCGCGCGTGGCGCCGATGCACGAGAAATGACAGGCCGCGTCGACGCCCTCGGCGAGGATCTCCCGCACGGCGCCGAACGTGCCCTCATGCGTGGAGCCGCCGGCGCCATAGGTCACCGAGCAGAACTCGGGCCGCATCGCGTAGAGCTGCTGGCGCACGCCACGCAGCTTGACCGCGCCCTCGGGCGTCTTGGGCGGGAAGAACTCGAAGCTCAATGGAACTTGCACAAATCACCTTGTTTCGTTGCGTCCGTCCTCTCGGACGGCATGGACGAAGAATTCCCGGTTGCCGTCGCCGCCGGCAATCGGGCTGTCGAACCAACCCGCCAGCGCCAGGCCCAGGCCGGCGCAGGCATCGCGAAGCCTGGCCTCCACCTCGCGGTAGAACGCCGGGTCGCGCACGATACCGCCTTTGCCGATCTGCCCGGGTTGCAGCTCGAACTGCGGCTTGACCAGCATGAGCAGGTCGCCCTGCGGCGCCAGCCAGGGCACCAGCGCCGGCAACACCAGCGTGAGCGAGATGAAGGACAGGTCGCCCACGATCAGGCCGAACGGCCCGGCGTCGTCCCCCGCGGCCAGCAGGTCGTCCCGGCACAGCGCCCGCGCGTTGACTTTCTCGACCGGCCGCACCCTGGCGTCGGCGCGCAGCCGGGCATGCAGCTGGCCGTGGCCGACGTCGATGCCCACCACCTGCGCTGCCCCGTGCTGCAGCAGGCAGTCGGTGAAGCCGCCCGTCGACTGGCCGACGTCCAGGCAGCGCCGGCCGGCGGGGTCGACACCGCTGGCGCGCAATGCGCCCTCGAGCTTGAGGCCGCCGCGCGACACGTAGCGGGCCTCGGCCGCATCGATCAGTTCGATCTCGGCCCCAGGCGGAAGGTCTTCCCCGCTCTTGCCGACCGTGCGCCACGGCGCGTCCGCCGGGCTGCCGCCGGCGCGCCAGCGCATGCCGGCGGCCAGCAGCCTTGCCGCCTGCGAGCGGGAGGCGGCAAGGCCGCGTTCGACGAGCAGCTGATCAGCGCGCATGGCAGCCGGGACCGGTCGGGGCGCAACGGCGCACGGCGCGCGCGCACCAGCCCCTGGGCCGGGCTCAGTACCGATAAGTGTCCGGCTTGTACGGACCGTTCTTGTCGACGCCGATGTAGGCGGCCTGCTCGTCGGTCAGCACCGACAGCTGGGCGCCGAGCTTCGACAGCTGCAGGCGCGCCACCTTCTCGTCGAGCAGCTTGGGCAGCACGTACACCTTGCCGGCCTCGTAGGCGTCGGGGCGGGTGAACAGCTCGATCTGCGCGATCGTCTGGTTGGCGAACGACGAGCTCATCACGTAGCTCGGGTGGCCGGTGGCGCAGCCCAGGTTCACCAGGCGGCCCTTGGCCAGCAGGATGATGCGCTTGCCGTCCGGGAAGATGACGTGGTCGACCTGCGGCTTGATCTCTTCCCACTGGTACTTCTCGAGCGAGGCGACCTCGATCTCGTTGTCGAAGTGCCCGATGTTGCACACGATGGCCTGGTCCTTCATGGCGGCCATGTGCTCGTGGCGGATGACGTCCTTGTTGCCTGTGGTGGTCACGAAGATGTCGGCCTTGTCGGCCGCATATTCCATGGTGACCACGCGGTAGCCTTCCATGCAGGCCTGCAGGGCGTTGATCGGATCGATCTCGGTCACCCACACCTGGGCCGACAGCGCGCGCAGCGCCTGGGCCGAGCCCTTGCCGACGTCGCCGTAGCCCGCCACGACCGCCACCTTGCCGGCGATCATCACGTCGGTGGCGCGCTTGATGCCGTCCACCAGCGACTCGCGGCAGCCGTACAGGTTGTCGAACTTGCTCTTGGTGACCGAGTCGTTCACGTTGATGGCGCGGAACAGCAGCGTGCCCTTGGCCGACATCTCGTTGAGGCGGTGCACGCCGGTCGTGGTCTCTTCGGTCACGCCGATGATCTGCGCGCTCTTGCGGGTGTACCAGGTGGCGTCCTCGGCCAGCTTGGCCTTGATCGCGGCGAACAGCACGCGCTCTTCCTCGCTGGTCGCGTTGGCGATCACGCCGATGTCCTTTTCCGCCTTCTGGCCCAGGTGCATCAGCAGCGTTGCATCGCCACCGTCGTCCAGGATCATGTTCGGGCCTTCGTTCTCGCTGCCCTTGGGCGCGAAGTCGAAGATGCGGTGGGTGTAGTCCCAGTAGTCGGCCAGCGACTCGCCCTTGATGGCATACACCGGCGTGCCGGCCGCGGCGATGGCGGCCGCTGCGTGGTCCTGCGTGGAGAAGATGTTGCACGAGGCCCAGCGCACCTGCGCGCCCAGCGCCTGCAGCGTCTCGATGAGCACCGCGGTCTGGATGGTCATGTGCAGCGAGCCGGTGATGCGCGCGCCCTTGAGCGGCTGGCTCTGCGCGAATTCCTTGCGGATGGCCATCAGGCCGGGCATCTCGGTCTCGGCGATGCGGATTTCCTTGCGGCCCCAATCGGCCAGGGAAAGGTCCGCAATGGCGCTGTCGGTGGCGGAAGAAGACTTGAGTACGGCGCTCATGTGTGGCTCCTCAACGGGTTGCAGTCGATAGACACCGTCGGTTCAGGCGAGAGGAAAGGGCTCACCGCAAAACAGGCGGGCGAGCGTGGTTGCGATTGTTCAGGCGTCCGAGCCTCACGCCAGTCATGGCGCTGCAACGCTCCTCGGACAAGGTGGCGATTTTACGCAACCCGCCGTGGCGCGCCAGTTGCCTACGCTTACATGCATGCGCGGCCCGGCCGGAGCGCGGCATCCGCGCCACCTGCCTGGGCCGACCCACCTTGTCTTGCGCCCAAGAAGCCCGGCGCCGCCGGACCTTCGCCAACATCTCCCACCCCTGGCGCATCCTGCGCGACAAGGAGCCGCTTCCTTTGGATCGGACTCGATGGCGGCCAGTGCCTCGTCGCGCGCCATGGCGTAGTCGGTAGAAACCACGTCGATATCGACGGAGAGGCGCGGCATGTCCTGTACAAAGAGGTTCAGGGCCGTGCCGCCCTTCATCGCCAAGCGTGGCGACTTGAAATATCGTCGGGGCAATGTCGATCAGCAGCCGGACCGTGTCGATGTATTCCTGCTTCATGCTTTGAGGTCCAGTCGCTCGCCGTCTTTGGACACGGCGATCCACCGCGCAGCGCCGCCCTTCTTATCGCTGTAGGTTTTCGCGACCGCTGCCCAGGGCAGATCAAGCTCTTCGGCAAGGGTGCGCGCCAGGCGCACGACCTTGATGCGCGTTGTATGGGCTAGCAGGGTTTCAAGGACCGGCAGGCGAAGGCTGCGCACGCCCTCCACGAGGTCGCGCGTATCCTGCAGCGACTCCGTCTTTCCAACATCGCTCAAGTGTTCCAGCAGCGCACGCTCGGGCGTTGAGACAAGAACGTCGGGACTTCCGCCGGGTAAAGACTGGAGGGCGAAGCCCTTCGGCAGTTCGGAGTCGAACAGGCGTGTCGTCTGATATGTGCATTCGAAGCGGCTCGTCAACCATGCAGGAAGACGCACCTGTTGCTCGCCCCACAACGCGATGGTTTCCCGGAAACTCATGTGATGCCGTATGCCGCGCCAGGAAAGCGCGGTCTTGCCGCCGACATGCAGGCCTTCATGACGGCGCATGAGGTAGGCCAGGCATGCGTCTCGCGTGAGGGTGTCGCCGGGCAGCATGTATACGCCGCGCCCCAGATGTTCGAGCCAGCCCGCCTTGGCGAGGTGTGAGGCGTGGTCGGCACTGAGACCATGCTCCTTGAGGAAAGCCACGTCCAAGGGAGCCCCGCGCGGGAGAACCGCAAGAAGTTTCTTGAATGAAAATGCCTCCACAGTTGACTTCATAGATCAACTATTTCATATTTTTCATTCGACATCAAGCGAGAGATTTGAAAAATACGCCGTAACCGGTCGAGATGACCAACTAATGCATAAGATTCATTCAACGCCGCGGCCTTGTCCCCCGTCGCCGGATGCACAGGGCCGGGACACCGGAGCACCAGCCCGTAAGCGAAAATACACCCATCACCAGCGCGCTACGGTCCTCGAAGCATCGACCCGGTCTGCGTACATAGCTGCGTACATATCCAAGAAACTCTCCCAATGCAGAACGGCTCCTTCCTAGCAGAGACGCGGCGCAGACGCACTTTTGCCATCATCTCCCACCCGGACGCGGGCAAGACCACGCTGACGGAAAAGCTGCTGCTCTTCTCCGGCGCGATCCAGATCGCCGGCTCGGTCAAGGCGCGCAAGGCCTCGCGCCATGCCACCTCGGACTGGATGGAGATCGAGAAGCAGCGCGGCATCTCGGTGGCGTCGTCGGTCATGCAGATGGCCTATCGCGATCACGTCATCAACCTGCTCGACACCCCCGGCCACAAGGACTTCTCGGAAGACACGTACCGGGTGCTGACGGCCGTCGACTCGGCCCTGATGGTGATCGACGCGGCCAACGGCGTGGAAGCGCAGACGCGGCGCCTGATCGAAGTCTGCCGCCAGCGCGACACGCCGATCATCACCTTCGTCAACAAGATGGACCGCGAGGTGCGCGAGCCGCTCGAACTGCTCGACGAGATCGAGCGCGAACTGGGCATGCCCTGCGTGCCCATGACCTGGCCGGTCGGCCAGGGCAAGCGCTTCGGCGGCATCATCAACCTGCGCACCCAGGCCATGACGGTGTTCGACGCCGGCAGCGAGCGCCGGCCGCAGGACTTCGAATCGATGCCGCTGACCGACCAGGACGCGCTGCAGAAGCGCTTCGGCAGCGAGTTCGACGCCGCGCTGGAGAGCATGGAGCTGGCCGAGGGCGCCTCGCCGGCCTGGGACCATGCCGCCTTCCTGGCCGGCAAGCAGACGCCGGTGTTCTTCGGCTCCGGGGTCAACAACTTCGGCGTGATGGAAGTGCTGGACGCACTGGTCGACCTGGCGCCATCGCCGCAGCCACGCGTGAGCACCACGCTGGTCAACCGCCAGCCGGTGGTCAAGGAGATCCGCCCCGAGGACAAGGACTTCGCCGGCGTCGTGTTCAAGGTGCAGGCCAACATGGACGCGAACCACCGCGACCGCATCGCCTTCGTGCGCATGGCCTCGGGCAAGTACACGCCGGGCATGCGGCTGAAGGTGCAGCGCACCGCCAAGGAACTGCGCCCGACCAGTGTCGTGACCTTCATGAGCCAGCGCCGCGAGGCGGTGGAAGAGGCGTTCGCCGGCGACATCGTCGGCTTCACCACGCACGGCGGCGTGCAGCTGGGCGACACCATCACCGACGGCGCCAGCCTGCAGTTCACCGGCCTGCCATTCTTCGCGCCAGAGCTGTTCATGACCGTGGTGCTGAAGAACCCGCTGCGCACCAAGCAACTGCAGCAGGGCCTGGCGCAGCTGGGCGAGGAAGGCGCGATCCAGGTGTTCCGCCCCGAGATCGGCGGCCCGATGCTGCTGGGCGCCGTGGGCCAGCTGCAGTTCGAGGTGGTGCAGCACCGCCTGAAGGCCGAATACGACTGCGACGTGCGCCTGGAAAGCTGCCAGTACACGGGCGCGCGCTGGATCACCGCCGACACGCCGGCCGAGTTGCGCGCATTCACCGATGCCTATCCGCAGCGCATGGCGCTGGACGCGGCCGATACGCTGGCCTACCTCTGCACCTCGCCGTACGACGTGCGGCTGGCGCAGGAGCGCTTTCCGAAGATCCACTTCCACCCCCTGCGCGAGCATGCGGGGCTGAGCCTGCAGGCGTCCTGACGCGTCCTGCGAAGCAGACTCAGAACCCGCAACGATGCTTTCCAAGCTGTCCCTTGCGCTGGTGAACTATGCAGCGCTGGGGGTCGTGCTCGCCGCCTGCTGGGGCGCCGGCCGCCTGATGCTGCGTGCGGCCGGGGCCCGGCACGCCGCAAGCCTGCTGCACCCATTGGCCATCGCCCTGGGCCTCGGCGCCGGCATCTGCGTGCTGCAATGGCTGGCGATCGCCGGCCTGCTGACCCGCCCTGCGGTTCTGGCGGCCATCGGCGCCGGACTCGTGCTTGCGGCGCTGCAGGCACGCCATGGGGCCGGGGGCGCCAGCGAAGACGCGCCTCCGCAGCCGTGGACCGCCCCGGCGCGCTGCGCCGCGCTGATCGGGGCGCTGGTGCTCCTGAGCACGCTGCCGATGCCGCTGCGCCCGCCCATGGAGTGGGACGAGCTGGCCTATCACCTGCCGCATGCGCAGCAGTGGGCCCAGGCGCATCGGCTGCAGGTCACGGACTGGCTGCGCTACCCCTGGTTTCCGTACAACTTCGACCTGCTGTATGCCGGCGCGCTGCTGTTCGGCAACGACATCCTGCCCCACCTGCTGCACGCCGGCGCCGGCTGGCTCGTCGCCTGGATGGTCCTGCGGCTGGGGCTGCGCCACTTCGACCCGCTGACCGCCTGCGTGGCGGCCACCATCTGGCTCGTGCTGTCGCGTAGCGACTATGGGCGCGCCTACATCGACATGGGCGTCACGCTGTTCGTCCTGGCCGCGTGCGTCGCATTCGACGTCTGGCGCCGCACGTCGAGCCGGACCTGGCTCGCCCTCGCCGCCTTCGCGATCGGTGTCGCTGCCGGCTCCAAGTACCAGGTGCTGCCCTACCTGCCCCTGTTCGCGGTCGCCATCGTCTGGCTCGACCGCCGGCCGGCCACCTGGCTGGTGGCAGTGCTCGCCCTGCTGGTTCCGTGCATCTACTGGTATGCGCGCAACGCGCTGCAGACCGGCGATCCGTTCAACCCGGTGGGCGGCAAGCTGTTCGGTTTCTCGGACTGGAACCTCGGCGACTACCAGGGCCAGTTCGAAGACCTGCGCTACCACGCCGGCCTGCCGCACTGGCTGCTCTGGGCGGCGCCCCTGGCCTGGCTGCTGCCAGCCCATCGCCGCCAGCCGGCAGTGCGCGCGGCCACGCTGTTCAGCGCCTGGGTGCTGCTGGTCTGGGTCGTGACCTCGCGCTACCCGCGCTACCTGATGCCGGCCTATCCGCTGCTGGCCCTGCTGGCTGCCGCCGGATGGGTGCAGCTTGCCAGGTGGATTCCGTGGCCGGCCGGCGCGTGGCGCGCCCGCGCCGCCCGGTGGGCGCCCAGGGCGCTTGCCGCCGCGCTGCTCGTGCCGGCCTTGGTCATCGTCGGGCGCGGCGCCCGGGACATCGCGCCGACGCCCGCCGCGCGAGACGCGGTCCTGAGCCACCGCATCCCCGGCTACGGCCTGCTCGCCCAGCTGCAGCGCGAGCCGGTCGGCCGCATCTACCAACTCGGGCTCGAAGGCGCCATCTACTACGCGCCCCAGCCGATCTGGGGCGACTGGTTCGGCCCGTGGCGCTACCGCGACGTCATGAACCTCGAGCCCGCGGCGTTGCGCGAAGTGCTCGCCCACCAGCACTTCGATGCGCTCCTCATCGATACTGCGCGCTTTCCGGACATCGCCGCGCGACCTGATTTCGAACGCCATTTCAGCCTCGCCCGGACGGATGGAACGGTCCGCCTGTATCGCCTGCAACTTCACTGAATGATGATGAACGAATCGTCTGCCGCGTTACCCGTCCGGGTCGCCTTCGTGATCCCCTGCTACAACGAGGCGGCGGCCATCCCGCAGGTGATCGAGGCGTGCCGCAACGCCGTGCCCGGCGCCAGCGTCCACGTGTTCGACAACCGGTCCACGGACGACACCGCGGCCGTCGCCCGCGCCCATGGCGCGCAGGTGAGCACCGTGTCGCTGCGCGGCAAGGGCAACGTGGTGCGCCGCATGTTCGCCGACGTCGAGGCCGACGTGTACGTCATGCTCGACGGCGACGCCACCTACGACGTGTGCGAGGCCGGACAGATGATCGAGCGCCTGATCCGCGAACGTCTCGACATGGTGGTCGGCGCCCGCATCGACAAGCATGCCGACGCGGCAACCTACCGGCGCGGCCACCGCTTCGGCAACCTGATGCTCACGTCCGCCGTGCGCAGCGTCTTCGGTGGCGCGTTCACCGACATGCTCTCGGGCTACCGCGTCTTCTCGCGCCGCTACGTCAAGTCCTTCCCGGCGCTGGCCAGCGGCTTCGAGATCGAGACGGAACTGACGGTGCATGCCCTCGAGCAGCGCATGGAGTACGCGGAAGAACCGGCGCACTACCTCGAGCGCCCGGAAGGCACCGCCAGCAAGCTGTCGACCTATCGGGACGGCTGGCGCATCCTGATGACCATCGCTCGCCTGCTGCTGAGCGAGCGGCCCCTGCAGTCGTTCCTTCTCCTTGCGGCCATCCTCGCGCTGGCATCGCTGGGCATGGCCGCGCCGGTCGTGGTCGACTACCTCGAAACCGGCCTGGTGCCGCGCCTGCCCACCGCCATCCTGGCGGTCGGCGTCATGCTCGCAGCCATGCTGTCGCTGGTCTGCGGCGCGGTGCTGCACACCGTCACGCTCGGGCGCAAGGAAGCCAAGCGGCTGCTCTACCTGTCGATTCCCGCGCTGCCGCCCGAGGCACGGCTTTGAAGGACACGGCGCGCCAGCTGATCCGCTTCGCGCTGGTCGGCGTGGCGGGGCTGCTGGTCGACGTGGCCGTGCTCTACCTGCTGGCGCCGTTGTGCGGCTGGTATGCCGGCCGCGTCCTCTCGTTCATCGCCGCGGCCACCTGCACGTGGCTGCTCAATCGGACGTTCACCTTCGAGCCGACGGGCCACGCGCCGGTCTGGCGCGAATACCTGCATTACCTCGTCTCGATGCTCGGCGGCGCCGCGGTGAATTACCTCACCTACGTGCTGACGCTGCACTGGCTCGACATCGCGGCGGCACCCGCCGTGGGCGTCGCGCTGGGCAGCCTGGCGGGCATGACCGTCAACTTCACCGCGGCGCGATACTTCGTCTTTCGGCCGCGCAAGGGTTCCTGAATGATTGCGCTTCCTCCTCCTGCCCCTCCCTTCCGCCCATGCGCCGGGTACGCGCCCGCCGCGGAGGTCCGCCGGTGAGGCCCGGCGACCCGGCCCGCGCCATGGCGCCGCTGGCCGACTGGCCGGCGCCGGACCGACGCGCCCTCGTGGGCGTGTTCACCGACATCGACGACACCCTCAGCACCGATGGCGAGGTGCCTGCGCCGGTGGTCGAGGCGCTCGGCGCGCTCAAGGCGGCGGGCCTGCACGTGGTGGCCATCACCGGCCGCCCGGTGGGCTGGAGCGAGCCGTTCGCCGCGCGCTGGCCGATCGACGCGATCGTGCCGGAGAACGGTGCCATGGCGCTGGTGGCCGGCGATCCGCCGGACGCGCAGGGCCTGCGGCCGCTGCGCCGCCTGTACCAGCAGGACGCGGCCACGCGGGCGCGCAACCACGCGCGCATGCAGGAAGTGCTGTCCGATATCGAACGCGACATCGCCGGTGCCCGCCGCGCCCAGGACTCGGCCGGCCGCGAATGCGACATCGCCGTCGACCACAGCGAGTTCACCCGGCTGTCGGACGCGCAGATCGACAAGGTGGTGCTGGCGATGCGCCAGGCCGGGATGCACGCCACGGTCAGCAGCATCCACGTCAACGGGTGGTTCGGCGAGCACAACAAGCTCGAAGGCGCGCGCTGGATCGTGCACCAGCTGTGGCAGCGCGATCTCGACGCCGAGATGGACCGCTGGGCCTACGTGGGCGATTCCACCAACGACGCGCTGATGTTCCAGGCCTTTGCGCACAGCATCGGCGTGGCCAACATCGAACGCTTCGTGCCGCACCTGAGCCAGCTGCCGCGCTACGTGACCGCGAGCGAGCGCGGCGCCGGCTTCGTCGAGGTCGCCCAGGCCATTCTCGCGGCGCGCCCGGCGGAATAGCGAGTCACGGGCGGCGCGCCTATCATTGCGCTGCCATGGCCCGTCCCGCCCAGGAGATCCGCTTCTGCACCACGCAGGACGGCCTTCGCCTGGCCTACGCCAGCCTCGGGCAAGGCCGCCCGCTGGTGCGAACCGCGCACTTCCTGACGCACCTCGAATTCGACCTCGACAGCCCCGTCTGGGCGCCCTGGATCGACGACCTGCGGCGCGACCGCCGCCTGCTGCGCTACGACGCCCGCGGCTGCGGCCTGTCAGACCGCACCGAGGCGCCGCTGACGCTCGACGCCTGGGTGTCCGACCTCGAAGCCGTGGTCAGCGCCGCCGGCCTCGATCGCTTTGCGCTGCTGGGTTGCTCGCAAGGCGCCGCCGTCTCGGTGGCCTATGCGGTGCGGCATCCGCAGCGGGTGACGGCGCTGGTGCTGCTGGGTGGCTACGCGCGCGGAGCGATGCGCCGCAACCCCACGCCCGAGCAGCGGCGCGAGGCCGCCCTGCTCCTGGAGATGGTCGAACTCGGCTGGGGGCGCGACAACCCGGCCTTCCGGCAGGCCTTCACCTCGCTGTACCTGCCCGGTGGCCGGCCCGAACAGGTCGCCTGGTTCAATGAGCTGGAGCGGCTGTCGGCGAGCCCGGCGCACGCGGCCCGCACCATGGCCGCCTTTGCCCAGATCGACGTGTGCGAGCTGGCCACGCAGGTGCGCTGCCCGACGATCGTGCTGCATGCGCGCGGCGACGCCCGCGTGCCCTTCGACGAAGGCCGGCACCTGGCCGGGTTGATTCCGGGTGCCCGCTTCGTGCCGCTCGAAAGCGCCAATCACGTGCTGCTGGGCCATGAACCGGCCTTCGGCCATTGCTTCGGCGAGATCCGTGACTTCCTGGCGGCGCATGACCCCAACCCGGCGCAGGACGACGCGCGCGTGTTCGCCACCCTGACGCCGCGCGAGCGAGAACTGCTCGAATGGCTCGCGCGCGGACTGGACAACTCGCAGATCGCCGCCCACCTGGCGCTCAGCGAGAAGACCGTGCGCAACAAGGTGTCGGCCGTGTTCGACAAGCTGGAAGTCGGCACCCGCGCGCAGGCCATCGTGCGCGCGCGAAGCCGGCTTCGGCCGGGCCGCCTGAGCCGGCGCGGGACACGCGCCCCGCCGCCTGCACTCGCGCGCCACGCGATCCGGGACTTCTGCCTCGTGCGGCAAGCAGCCTCGCGCGGTGCAATGGCGCATCGGCCCCTCGGGCCCTCGGAGAAGCGCCATGACCAGCATCCTCTTTGCGCCAGCCACCCGCCGCCCGCATACGTTGCCCGACAAGGCTGCGGACAAGCCGATGCGGCGTCAGCCTGGAGACCTTCGCAGCGGCGTGCAGCGCTGGTGGCTGGCCCGTTGCGCCCGGGCCGAACAGCCCGGACGGCGCGTACCCTACTACTGAGCCGGGCGCCGCCTCAAACCGCGTCACGGGCCGCCGCGCGCCGCGGCTTCGGTGGCGGCAGGTCGCCCGGGTTGGCGCGGCCCCCACCGGGCCAGACATCCGACGGCAGCCGGGCGCCGCCGTCGGGCAGCACCGCGCAGTCGAAGGTGGGTTGGTTCACGCCGCGTTTCATCTGCCCGTGGAAGTCGCGCCAGGCGGCCACCGCGTGGCGGCGCAGCAGGAAGATGGCGCCGAGGTTGATCAACGCCATGAAGCCCATGCTGACGTCCGCCATGTCCCACACCAGCGGCACGCTGGCCACGCTGCCGAACATCACCATGACGAGCACCAGCACGCGGAAGACGTGGACCAGCGTCCGGTTGCGGCGGATGAACTCGACGTTGCCCTCGGCGTACGCGTAGTTCCCGATGATCGAGCTGAAGGCGAAGAAGAACACCGCGAACGACATGAATGTCGTGCCCGCCCGGCCGATGTGCGCGGTGACTGCCGCCTGCGTCAGGGCCGCGCCCTTCATCTCGGTGCCCGGCACCAGCACGCCCGAGAGCAGGATGATGAACGCAGTGCACGAGCAGATGACGATGGTGTCGATGAACACGCCGAGCATCTGCAGCAGGCCCTGCGACACCGGATGCGGCGTCGTCGCGGTGGCGGCCGCGTTGGGCGCGCTGCCCATGCCGGCCTCGTTGGAGAACAACCCGCGCTTGACGCCCAGTTGCAGCGCCTGCATCACGCTGTAGCCGATCACGCCGCCCACTGCCGGCTCCAGGCCGAAGGCGCTGCGCAAGATCAGCGCGAACAGGCGCGGCACCTGCTCGACGTGGGCGACGATGGCGTACACCGCCACGCACAGGTAGGCGAGCGCCATCAGCGGCACCATCCACTCGGCCACGGTGCCGATCCGGCGCAGGCCACCGAAGATGACGCCGCCGGACAGCACCACCAGCACCGCGCCGATGGCCATCTTGTCCCAGCCGTAGGCCACGTGCAGCGTGTCGCTGATCGCGTTGGCCTGGACCGCGTTGAACACCAGGCCGAAGGTGAGGATCAGCGACAGCGCGAAGGCGATGCCCCAGCCGCGCGAGCCCAGCCCGCGCTGGATGTAATAGGCCGGCCCGCCGCGGAACGTGCCGTCCGGATGCCGTTCCTTGTAGATCTGGGCCAGCGTCGATTCGGTGAAGGCGGATGCCATGCCGACCAGGGCCGTGACCCACATCCAGAACACCGCGCCCGGCCCGCCGAGCGCGATGGCCGTCGCCACGCCGGCGATGTTGCCGGTGCCCACGCGGCTGGCCAGGCCGGTGGCGAACGCCTGCATCGGCGAGATGCCGGCGTCATCGATGCGGCGGAACGAACGAAAGCTGTAGCGAAAACCGACGAACTGCACGAACCCGGTGGCGAGCGTGAGGATCAGGCCGATGCCGATCAGCACGTAGATGAGCACGTGGCTCCACAGCAGAGTGTTCAGCGGATCGACGATCACGCGGATCAAGGCTTCCATACGGCACCACCTTCCCTGGTTGTTGGTTGTGGCCGGATTCTGCCGCGCGCTAGTTGCCTTTGGCCAGCCCCAGCTTGTCGATCAGAGCCTTCTCGCGCTCGACCGTCTTTTTCGCAAACGCGGTGTAGTCGGTCGAGCTCATGTAGATCGGCACCATGTCGTAGCGGTCGAGCGCGGCGACGTAGCTCGGTTCCTCCATGGCCTTCTTGAACGCGTCGTGCAGTTTCCTGACCACCGCCGGCGGCGTGCCCTTGGGCGCCCCGATGCCGAATGGCGAGTTCTGCACGATGTCGTAGCCCAGTTCCTTGAGCGTGGGCGCGTCGGGGAACTTGTCCAGGCGCTTGTCGCCCCAGGTGTTGATCACGCGCAGCTTGCCCGACTGCACGTGCGGCGCCCAGCCGGTGCTGTCCGATGCCGCCATCAGGTGGCCGCCCAGCAGTGCCTGCATCAGGTCGGCATTGCCCTTGTAGGGCACGTGCTGCAGCTGGATGCCGGCCTGCTGCGCCAGCAGCTCGGTGGTCAGGTGCGGGCTGGTGAGGTTGCCGGTGGAGCCGTAGCTGAGCTTGCCCGGGTTGGCCTTGGCATAGGCCATGAAGTCGCTCCAGTTCTTCAGCGGGCTGTCCGCCGGCACCACCATGCCGAAGGCGTAGCCGGTCACGTTGATGATGTAGCTGATGTCCTGGATCGGGTCCCAGTTGATCTTGGTCGTGTAGCCGATGCGGAACACGCCCAGCGGGATCTGCGCGACGGTATAGCCGTCGGGCTGCGCGATCTGCAGCGCCTGCGCCGGCAGCGTGCCGCCGGCGCCGGGTTTGTTCTCGACCACGACCGGCTGGCCGAGGATCTTGCCGGCGTTGTCGGCAAGCTGGCGCATGGTGACGTCGGTCGGCCCGCCGGCCGGGAAGGCGATCACCAGCTTGATCGGCTTTTCGGGAAAGCTGGCCTGGGCCAGTGCGGCGGCAGGCAGCACGGCGGCCAGGAGGGCCGTGGCCACGGCGCTTGTGAGGGTGCGGCGAAACATCGGGTCGTCTCCGTTGGATGCGTTGAAAGGCAACTGAAAGGTGCCGGCCATTGGAGCCGCATTGGCCGGCGACGGCAATCAGGACGAGCCCGCAGCCTGTCGCCCAGGCGCCAGGGGGTCGTGGCGGCTGCGCCCGGCGCCCGACGGCGCCTCAGGCGGCGATCTGCGCGAACCCGTCGAGCACGTTGGCGACGTTCACGCCCAGCTGCGCCACCGCGTAGCCGCCTTCGAACACGAACACGGTCGGCAGGCCGGCAGCGGCGATCTCCTCGCCGGCGCGCAGGAAATCCTCGGCCACGAGCGAGAAGCCGGCCACCGGGTCCGCCTCGAAGGTGTCGACGCCCAGCGAAACCACCAGCGCTTCGGCCCTCGCGGCGGCGATGCCGGCCAGCGCCTCGCGCAATGCCGCGCGCCAGGCCTCGAAGGCGGTACCGCGCGCCAGCGGCAGGTTGTGGTTGAAGCCCAGCCCGGCCCCTTCGCCGCGCTCGTCGGCATGGCCGAGGTAGTAGGGATAGTCGGTCAGCGGGTTGCCATGCAGGCTGGCCACGTGCACGTCGGAGCGCGCGTAGAAGATGGCCTGCGTACCGTTGCCGTGGTGGTAGTCCACGTCGAGCACCGCCACGCGGGCCGCACCCGCATCGCGCAGCGTCTGCGCGGCCAGGGCCGCGTTGTTGAGGAAGCAGTAGCCGCCGTAGAAGTCGGCGCCGGCATGGTGCCCCGGCGGGCGCGTCAGCGCGAAGGCGGTGCGCTCGCCGGCAGCCACGCGCCGGGCGGCCGTCCATGCGCAGGCGGCGCCGTGTCGCGCCGCTTCCCAGGTGCCGGCCATCAGCGGCGAGCCGGCATCGAAGGCGTACAGCCCCACGCGCGCGGGGAAGCTGAGCGGCATCACGTCGCGCCGCATGCCGGGCGCGGGCCAGTACGAGGGCAGCACGTCGCGCGTCGCGTTGGCAGGATCGAGCGCCACCCAGGCGTCCCAGGCGCCGGCCAGGAACTCGAGGTAGTGCGGCGCATGGATCGCGCGCAGCAGCGCCTGGTCGAAACCGGCGTCCGGGCCGGCCAGCGCGTGGCAGCCGCGCCGCCTCAGCTCGGCCAGCACGAGCTCGACGCGCTCGGGCTTTTCAAAGCTGGGGACCAGCTCGCCGCGGAACATTTCCATGCGGCCGCGGTGCAGTGCGTGCTGCTCGTTGCAAATGATCTGCATGGCCACACTGTAGTGGCCGCGCAGCGGGTGCGCCGTCAGGACGTCATCGGCTCCCTGCTCAGGCTGCGCGCCAGCACCGGCGCCAGCGCCACGCCGGTATGCGTGCCCAGGCGCACGACGTCCTCCGGCGTCGCCGAGGCCACCACGCGGCCGCCGCCGTCGCCGCCTTCGGGGCCCAGGTCGACGATCCAGTCGGCCTCGGCGATCAGGTCCAGGTCGTGCTCGATCACCAGTACGCTGTGGCCGCCGGCCACCAGCCGGTGCAGCACGTGGATGAGCTTCTCGACGTCGGCCATGTGCAGGCCGACCGTCGGCTCGTCCAGCACGTACAGCGTGTGCGGCGCCTTGTTGCCGCGGCGGGTGACGTCGTCGCGCACCTTGCTCAGCTCGGTCACCAGCTTGATGCGCTGCGCCTCGCCGCCCGACAGCGTGGGCGAAGGCTGGCCCAGTGTCAGGTAGCCCAGCCCGACGTCCTGCAGCAGCTTGAGCGGATGGCTGATGTTGGGCATGCTGGCGAAGAACGCCACCGCCTCGTCCACCTCCATCTGCAGCACGTCGCCGATGCTCTTGCCGCGCCAGCTCACGGCCAGCGTCTCGGGGTTGAAGCGCGCGCCGTGGCAGGTTTCGCACGGCACCTTCACGTCCGGCAGGAAGTTCATCTCGATGGTGCGCACGCCCGCCCCGTCGCAGCCGGGGCAGCGGCCCTCGCCCGTGTTGAACGAGAAGCGGCCCGGGCCGTAGCCGCGCGCCTTGGCCTCGAGCGTGTCGGCGAACAGGCGCCGGATGGTGTCCCAGAAGCCGATGTACGTCGCCGGGCAACTGCGCGGCGTCTTACCGATGGGCGTCTGGTCGACCTCCAGCACGCGGTCGATGACCTCGTAGCCCTCGACCGCCTTGCAGCCGGACCAGGCCGGCCGCTTGCCGGCGGCGTCCTGGTCGCGCCCGGCCTTGGTGGTGCGCTGCTGCACGATCGCCGCCACGTTGGCCAGCAGCACGTCGCGCGCCAGCGTCGACTTGCCGGAGCCGCTGACGCCGGTCACTGCCACCAGCCGGTGCAGCGGCACCGCCACGTCGACCGACTTCAGGTTGTGCAGGTTGGCGCCGCGCACCGTGAGCCAGCTGCCCTCGGCCGGCACGCCCGGCCCTTCCGGCGCCGGCACCTCGCGCCGCGCATGCAGCGGGTGGCGCATGGCGTCGCGCAGGTAGCGGCCAGTGAGCGAATCGTCCGCGGCCTGGATGTCGGCCAGCTTGCCCTCGGCCACCACGCGGCCGCCGCGCTTGCCGGCGCCTGGGCCGATGTCGATCACGTGGTCGGCGCGGCGGATGGTGTCCTCGTCATGCTCGACCACCACCAGCGTGTTGCCCTTGTCGCCGAGCTTGTGCAGGGCGCCCAGCAGGATGCGGTTGTCGCGCGCATGCAGGCCGATGGTCGGCTCGTCCAGCACGTAGCACACGCCCTGCAGGTTGCTGCCCAGCTGCGCCGCCAGGCGGATGCGCTGCGCCTCGCCGCCGGACAAGGTGGGGGCGCCGCGATCGAGCGTGAGGTAGCCCAGGCCAACCTCTTCCAGGAACTCGAGGCGGCTCCTGATCTCGGGCACCAGGTCGCGCGCGATCTCCGCCTCGCGCCCGACCAGCTGCAGGCTGTCGAACCAGGCGCGGATCTCGGCCACGCTCATGCGCGCGATCTCGGTGATGGCGATGCCGCCGGTGCCGTCGACCGCCTCGCCCAGCTGCACGGCGCGCGCGGTGGCGTTCAGGCGCGTGCCTTCACATGTCGGGCAGACGGTGTCGCCCACGTCGTCGACCTCGGGCTCGGCAAAGGTCTGCTCGCGGCCGCGCTTGTCGTCGGCCGGCAGCGAATCGTCGTATACCTTGCGCTGCTCGCGCGTGAGCTTGACGCCGGTGCCCACGCAGTCGGGGCACCAGCCGTGCTTGCTGTTGTAGCTGAACAGGCGCGGATCGAGTTCGGCGTAGCTGGTGCTGCACACCGGACAGGCGCGCAGCGTGGAATAGACCTGCACGCGCCCGATGCCGGTGGTGGGCGCGCCGGCCATCATCGCGCCGCGCAGCCCCTCCAGCTCGCTCAGCACGTGGACCACGCCCTTGCCATGCTCCAGCGCCGTGGTCAGCGCCTCGCGCAGCCTGGCCTCGTTGGCCGGCAGCACGTCGAGGCTGGCCACCGGCAGCTCGATGCTGTGCTCCTTGAAGCGGTCCAGCCGCGGGAAACCGGCCGTCGGAAGAAAGGCGCCGTCCACCCGCAGGTGCGTGTAGCCGCGCGGCCGCGCCCAGTCTGCCAGCTCGGTATAGACGCCCTTGCGGTTGCTGACCAGGGGCGCCAGCAGGCCGACGTGCTGGCCGCGGAAGTTGCGCATCAGCTGCGCCGCGATGCTGTCCGGCGTCTGCGGCTGCACCGGCGTGCCGTCGAGCACGCAATGCTGCAGGCCGAGCTTGACGTACAGGAGGCGCAGGAAATGCCAGATCTCGGTGGTGGTGCCGACCGTGCTCTTGCGCCCGCCGCGCGACAGGCGTTGCTCGATCGCCACCGTCGGCGGAATGCCGTAGACCGCGTCCACCTCCGGCCGTCCGGCCGGCTGCACGATGGAGCGCGCGTAGGCGTTGAGCGATTCGAGGTAGCGCCGCTGCCCCTCGTTGAACAGGATGTCGAAGGCCAGCGTCGACTTGCCCGAGCCGCTGACGCCGGTCACCACGCTGAACTTGCCGCGCGGGATGTTGACCGACAGGTTCTTCAGGTTGTGCTCGCGCGCATGCACGATCTCGATGGCGTCGGCGCCCGGCGCCGCCACCGCGTGCGCGGCGTACTGGCGCAGGGTCTTCTCGGCCGCCTTGTAGGCGCCCGGGCCGATGGTCGATTCGTAGTCTGCCAACGCCGCGCCGGTGAGCGAATCGCGGTGCTCGCGCACATGCTCGGGCGTGCCCTCGGCCACGATGCGGCCGCCGCCGTCGCCGCCCTCGGGCCCGAGGTCGATCAGCCAGTCGCTGGCGCGGATCACGTCCAGGTTGTGCTCGATCACCACCAGCGAATGGCCGGCGTCGAGCAGCTTGCGCAGCGCGCGCATCAGCCGCGCGATGTCGTCGAAGTGCAGGCCGGTGGTCGGCTCGTCGAACAGGAACAGCTGGCCCTTGCGCGCCACCGGCTGGCGGCTGGCGCTGGCGCTCTTGCCGGATTCGGCCAGGAAGCCGGCGAGCTTGAGGCGCTGTGCCTCGCCGCCGCTGAGCGTCGGCACCGGCTGGCCCAGCTTCACGTAGTCCAGGCCGACGTCGACGATCGGCTGCAGCACGCGCTGCACCTCGCGGTCGGACGTAAAGGCGGCCAGCGCCTCGGCCACTGTCAGCTCCAGCACGTCGGACACGTTGAGCGTGCGCCCGCCCCGCTCCACCGTCACCTCCAGGATCTCGGGCCGGTAGCGCTTGCCGTCGCAGTCCGGGCACCGCAGGTACACATCCGACAGGAACTGCATCTCGACGTGCTCGAAGCCCGAGCCGCCGCAGTTGGGGCAGCGCCCGTCGCCGCTGTTGAAGCTGAACTTGGCGGCGGTGTAGCCACGCTGCTTCGACAGCGGCGCGGTGGCGAAGATCTCGCGGATGGCGTCCCACGCGCCGACGTAGCTGGCCGGGTTGGACCGCGCCGTCTTGCCGATCGGCGACTGGTCGACGAACACCACGCCGCTGAGGTGGTCCGCGCCGAGCAGGCGGTCGTGCGCGCCGGGCGCTTCGGTGGACTGGCCGAAGTGGCGCATCAGCGCCGGCGACAGCACGTCCTGGATGAGCGTGGACTTGCCCGAGCCGCTGACGCCGGTGACGCACACCAGCCGCTGCAGCGGAATCTCCACCGTGATGTCCTTGAGGTTGTGCTCGCGCGCGCCTTCGAGGATCAGGCGCGGCGTGGCGTCGCCGACCGGCCGCTTGAAGCCCATGCCGATGGTCTTGCGCCCGCCCAGGTAGGCCCCGGTGAGCGTGTCGGCGCTGCGCAGCGACTGCGTGTCGCCGTCGAACACGATCTGCCCGCCGCGCGCGCCCGGCCCCGGGCCCATGTCGATGATGCGGTCGGCCGCCAGCATGACGGCCGGGTCGTGCTCCACCACCACCAGCGTGTTGCCGGCGTCGCGCAGGCGCAGCATGGCCTGCGTGATCCGGTTCATGTCGCGCGGATGCAGCCCGATGCTGGGCTCGTCCAGCACGAACAGGGTGTTGACGAGCGAGGTGCCGAGCGCGGTGGTGAGGTTGATGCGCTGCACCTCGCCGCCGCTGAGCGTGCGGCTCTGCCGATCCAGCGTCAGGTAGCCGATGCCGACGTCGTGCAGGTAGCGCAGCCGGGTGGTGATCTCCTCGTGCAGCAGCTTGAGCGCCTGTGCTTCGCCGCCGCCCGCGCTGCCACCTGGCGCATGCTGCCGGTCGAAGAAGCGGCGCAGCCGCTCGATCGGCAGCAGCATCAGGTCGTGCAGGTTCAGGCCCGGCAGCGCCTCCAACTGCTCGCGCGACCACTTGGCGCCCACCGGCAGGAAACGCTGTTCGGGCGGCAGCACCGCGTCGGCGTCCTGCTTGCTGCCGATGCGCCACAGCAGGCTGTCGAGCTTGAGCCGCGCGCCGCCGCAGGCCGGGCACGGCGTGTAGCTGCGGTACTTGGACAAGAGCACGCGGATGTGCATCTTGTAGGCCTTGCTCTCCAGGTAGCCGAAGAAGCGGCGCACGCCGTACCACTGCTGGTTCCACTTGCCCTTCCAGTGCGGCGAGCCTTCGATCACCCATTCCTTCTGCTCGGCGGTGAGCTTGAACCACGGCGTGTCGCGCGGAATGCCGGCGGACTCGGCGTGGCGCATCAGGTCGTCCTGGCATTCCTTCCAGGCCGGCGTCTGGATCGGGCGGATGGCGCCGGCGCGCAGCGTGAGCTTGTCGTTCGGGATGACCAGGCCCATGTCGACGCCGATCACCCGGCCGAAGCCGCGGCAGGTCTCGCAGGCGCCAACCGCCGAGTTGAACGAGAACATCGACGGCAGCGGCTCGGCGTAGCGGATGTCGCTTTCCGGGCAGTGCAGGCCGGTGGAGAACTTCCACATCTGCCCGGCCGCGCCTCCCTCGGCCGGCAGCACATACACCGTCAGGCGCCCGCTGCCGCGCTTGAGCGCCACCTCGATCGCCTCGACCGCGCGCGCCCGATCGACGCTGCCCATGCGGAAGCGGTCCGCCACCACATCCAGGACCTTGCGCGGGCCGGAAGGCGTAGCCACCTCGCGCTCGGCCTGCACCCGCGTGAAGCCGCTGGCCGACAGCCACTGCTGGACCTCGTCGGCGCTGGTGCCTGATGGCAGCTCGACCGGGAAAGTGAGCGCCAACCGTGGGTCATCTGCACTGCTGGCCCGCGCGCGCAGCGCGTCAAAGATGCTGTCCGGCGAATCGTGGCGTACCTGCAACGCCGTCTCGCGGTCGAACAGTTGGCCGGCGCGCGCGAACAAGAGCTTGAGGTGGTCGTTCAGCTCGGTCATCGTGCCGACCGTGGAGCGCGACGACCGCACCGGGTTGGTCTGGTCGATGGCGATGGCCGGTGGCACCCCCTCGACCTTGTCCACCGCCGGCTTGTCCATGCGGTCCAGGAACTGGCGCGCATAGGCCGAGAAGGTCTCGACATAGCGCCGCTGCCCCTCGGCAAAGAGCGTGTCGAACACCAGGCTCGACTTGCCCGAGCCGCTCGGGCCGGTGACGACCGTCAGTTCACCCGTGTGGATGTCCAGGTCGAGGTTGCGAAGGTTGTGCTGGCGTGCACCGCGAATCCGGATGGAGCCCTGTGTCATGGGTGCCTTGTGGGGTGGGGCAAGCATTCTAGGGACGGCGCCGGCGCCCCGGTTGCGCAATCGATCACATGGCACACGGCCGCGCAAGGGCTTTCCCGGATGTCCAAGACGTTGCAATGGGTAACAAATGTCCTGTTTTTGTATTTGAATCCGGGACATCCCATGACCGACCTGCGCTCCCTCTGCATCGTGGCCGCCCTGGCCACCGCCTCGCTCGGCGCCTCCGCGCAACTGCTCATCGGCCAGACTGCCGGCATTTCCGGCCCGGTGGCCGACAGCGTCAACGAGACCATCGGCGGCGCCAAGCTCGTGATCGATTCGGTGAACGCGCAAGGCGGCATCTACGGCGAGCAGATCGAGGTCATCCGCATGGACGACGGCTTCGACGTCAAGCGCGCCGCCGACAACGCCCGCGTGCTGATCGAGGACCGCAAGGTGCTGGCCTTCTTCATGAGCCGGGGCACGCCACACACCCAGGCCATCATCCCGCTGCTGGACAAGAACGGCGTGGCCCTCATCGGCCCGTCCACCGGCGCCATGGTGCTGCACAAGCCGCTGCAGAAATACGTGTTCAACGTGCGGCCCACCTACCAGCGCGAGGCCGAGAAGGCCGTGCAACACCTGACCACCGTCGGCATCGACCGCATTGCCGTGGTGCACGTGACCGACTCCTTCGGCCTGGATGCGCTCGAAGGCGCGATGAACGGCTTCAAGAAAGCCAAGACCCAGCCCGCCGTAGTGGTGCCGTCGGACCGCAGCAAGCCCAACTACGCCGAGATCGTGCCGAAGCTCACCGCAGTCAACGCGCAGGCCGTCATCTGGCTCGGCTCCGGCACCGCCGTGACCGACGGCATCAAGGCGCTGCGCAAGGCCGGCTCGGCCGCGCAGGTGGTGACGCTGTCGAACAACGCGTCGGGCGGCTTCATCAAGGAACTGGGCACGGACGGCCGCGGCGTGATCGTGACCCAGGTGTTCCCGAGCGCGCGCTCCATCGCCCACCCGATGGTGGCCGAGGCGCTGGCCCTGGCCCGCGCCAAGGGCATCACCGAGATGTCACCCGTTGCGCTGGAAGGCTTCGCCTCGGCCAAAGTGCTGGTCGAGGCGCTCAAGCGCGCCGGCCCCAAGCCCACCCGCGCACGCGTGGTAGCGGCGCTGGAGAGCATCAACGGCCTCGATCTCGGCGGCGGCATGGACGTCAGCTACTCGCCGCAGGACCACTCGGGGCTGGAGTTTGCTGATCTGTCGATCATCAGTGACGGGAAGTTTCGGCGGTGAGGGCCACCCCCTCGCATGGCGTTCACAGGCCCCGGCGCAGCGCAAGCAGTTAGCGGCGGCGGCCTGAACCTCGCTGACATCGCCTCGGATTGACGACGGCGAGCGCGGCATTGCATCTTCGCAGGTTCGCGTTCATATTGCGCGTTCGCCGCATGCCCTGGTCGGACGCGTCACGGCTGCGGGATAGCCAAGTCATCCATTTCCGAGCGCCGCGCATCTGCCGTAGCGCACTTTCAGTGGCCACGCCCTCTGCGGGCGATCGACGACAAGGAGCGACAGCATGGCGAAAAGCAAGAAGCCGAACATCCTGGTGATGTGGGGCGACGACATCGGGCAATCGAACCTGAGCTGCTATACCAAAGGGATGATGGGTTACCGAACGCCCAACATCGACCGGATCGCGAAGGAGGGCATGATCTTCACCGACTGCTACGCCGAGCAAAGCTGCACGGCGGGGCGCTCGTCCTTCATTACCGGCCAGTGCGGCCTGCGCACGGGGCTGACCAAGGTGGGGCTGCCGGGCGCCGACCTGGGCCTGAAGGCCGAGGACATCACCATCGCCGAAGCGCTCAAGCCGCTGGGCTACCGCACCGGCCAGTTCGGCAAGAACCACCTGGGCGACCGCGACGAGCACCTGCCGACGATGCATGGCTTCGACGAGTTCTTCGGCAACCTGTACCACCTGAACGCCGAGGAAGAGCCCGAAGAGGTCGACTACCCGAACGAGAAGGACTTTCCCAACTTCAAGAAGAAGTTCGGCCCGCGCGGAGTGCTGCATTGCTGGGCGGACGGCAAGGGCGGCCAGAAGATCGAGAACACCGGCCCGCTAACCAAGAAGCGCATGGAAACCTGCGACGACGAATTCCTGGCAGCGGCCAAGAAGTTCATCCAGGCCGCCCACGATGCCGGCGAGCCCTTCTTCGTCTGGTTCAACACCTCGCACATGCACGCCTGGACGCACGTGAAGCCGGAGAGCCGGGGCCAGTCCGGCCGCTGGCAGTCCGAGTACCACGACGTGATGATCGACCACGACAAGAGCATCGGCGAGATGCTCGACTTCCTGGACGAACTCGGAATCGCCGACAACACTTTCGTGAAGTACAGCACCGACAACGGCCCGCACATGAACACCTGGCCGGATGCGGGCACGACACCGTTCCGCAACGAGAAGAACTCGAGCTGGGAGGGCGCGTACCGCGTGCCCTGCATGGTCCGGTTCCCCGGCCGGATCGAGGCCGGCTCGGAGTCGAACGAGATCGTCAGCCACCTGGACTGGTTCCCCACCATCCTCGCCGTCGCCGGCGAGTCCGACATCAAGGGGAAGCTGAAGAAGGGCCACAAGATCGGCAGCAAGACCTACAAGGTCCACCTCGACGGCTACAACCTGGCGCCGTACCTGACCGGCAAGGAGGCCAAGAGCCCGCGCCCCGGCTTCATCTACTTCACCGACGAAGGTGACGTCGCTGCGCTGCGATTCGACAATTGGAAGATGCTGTTCATGGAGCAGCGCGTGACCGGCACACTCAAGATCTGGCAGGAGCCCTTCGTGGTGCTGCGCACGCCCTACATCTTCAACCTGCGCATGGACCCGTACGAGCGGGCGCAGATCACGTCGAACACCTTCTACGACTGGATGTTCCGGCACATCTACCTGCTGGTGCCGGCGCAGGCGGTGGTGGCGGAATTCCTGGGCACCTTCAAGGAATTCCCGCCACGCCAGGAGGCGGCCAGCTTCAGCCTGGACCAGGTGCTCGACAAGATGGCCGAAGCGTCCGGAGGCTCCGGCCACTGAGGCCATGCTCGCGCAGGACCGCCAAGCATCCGTCGATCCGCCCCGGATGCGGCCGTAGGCTCCGTGCGGCAAGCCCTGCCGGCTCCGGAAAGCCGGCAGGGTTTCCTTCTGTCGTTCCGAAGGAAACTTAACGCCCGTCTTGCGCACGCAACATGCCAATAGCCTCAGAAATCGAAGGAGTCGTAGATGAGTCGGAGTGACGGCGAGGAGAACCGCTCGGTCGCGTTGTATTGGGATTTCGAGAACCTCCATGCCGGATTGGCGGAAGCAAAGTTTGGCGAAGGGTTCTACGGCCGCGGCGATTCGCGCTTCAAACCACAAGAGCCGCTCATCGATATTCAGGCCGTCGTGGAGTTGGCCGCGTCCTTCGGGCCGGTAGCGATCAACCGTGCGTATTGCAACTGGCAGTTCTTCGGGCGTTACCGGGACGCGCTGCTCCAGGGCGGCGTGGAACTCATCCAGCTTTTCTCCCCAGGCGCGTCCGCCAAGAATGGTGCTGATATCAAACTATGCCTCGATGCCACCGAGGACATGAGTCGATTCGACCATCTCGGGACGGTCATCATCGTGGGCGGCGACAGCGACTTCATGCCCGTCGCCCAGAAGATCAAGGCTGCAGGGCGCACGCTGGTCGGCATAGGCACAAGAAAGAACACCAACCGCCATTGGGCCAAGAGCTGCCATGAGTTCCGTTACTACGAGAACCTTGTCGAGGAAGTCGTGGAAATTCCGGCGACGTCGGCGGAGGGCGAGGCTCAACGGCCCGTTCAACCACCACCCGCACCGGTCGACCCTGCTGCCGACATACTGAAGCGCGCAGTGCGCCTGCTCGCAGAGACGAAAGGCGAGGCCTGGGTCAACAAGGCAGCCACCTGGCACATGATCAAGCGCCTCGACCCAACCTTCGACACCAAGGACCACGGCCACGGCAGCTTTGCAGAGATGGTCAAAGCACTGGACGAGATCGTCGAAACGCGAAAGGGCGAGTCCGACCATCAACTGCGGCTGCGCTAACCCTTCAAATTCTCGAAGGGTCGATGCAGGCGCGCAAAGCTGCGCAGACACAAGAAACTGAAAAGCTCCTTTGCGCAAGCAGCGCCCCCGGCGCGGGCCATAGTCGGAATACTGCGCACAGCTTTCGAGTGACGCGCCGTGAAAACATCTTCGCCCGAACCTACCGCGCTGATCACGGGCGCCGCGTCAGGCATTGGCCGCGCCACCGCGCTGCGGCTGAGCAGATCGGGCTGGCGCTGTGTCCTGGTCGATGCCGATGCGGCAGCCCTGGCTCGCCTGCAAGACGGGTGGGCAGCGACCTAAGCGCCGCCACCGCTGCCTCTCATCGCAGACCTGACAGACGCCGGACAAATCGAGCGCCTTGCGGACTCGATTCCACTACTCGACGCGTTGATCAACAACGCAGGCATGTCGGCCGGCGGCATCGATGCTCTGTCCGACAGCACAACAGGCGCGGCTGCATTCCGCTGGGCCGCATGGCCGAACCCGAGGACATGGCCGCCGCGCTGTGCTTCCTTGCCGGCTCGGGAGCCCGCATCTTGTCCGGACGGTTGCCGGTGCTCGACGATGGCTCCTCCGTATATGGCGGCAGCGAAGCCCTGCCGCCTGCGCGATATGCCGTACAGCCCTCGACCTGGCGCTGGGCCTGCATTGCATCGAGATCCATTGCGCCGCCTGGCGCACCTCGTTGGACGCCTGGGAATCATCCCGCGCGACACGCACTCGCGCGCCCAGCACGGCATACCCCGGCACGGTCGACGGGTCGGCCCTGGTCGCAACCCGCGGTCGCACGCTCGAAGCCGTACTGGAAGCGGCGCGGCGCTTTCGCGACCGACATGATGCCAATGCCAGCCATCGGCGAGCGACAGGTCCAGAGCCGACGTGTCGGGGTGCATCCCGAGGAGATCGGCAATCTCCGCAAGGACGGGCTCATGGGACGTGAATGACGAGGTCCGAACGTTCCGATCTCCGCCCGGAGCAAGGGCGTCTGATCGGCGGGTTTCAGGTGCCCACCCGGCTCCGAATGATCCGTCTACGCGGTACACCCGATGGCGAAGCGTGCCGCCGTTTCAGCGTGGCCGGCTTTGCGCCTACGCAATTACCCCGGCAACGCCCACACCGGACGTCCGTGTTTCGGTGCACATTGGGTCGTGCCAGCGCATGCTGGTTTCTTCGGAGCAGACATGAATGATTCCAACGAGCGCCTGGAGCAAGTCGCCGACGACTTGAAGCGGGTTGGTCAGAGAGCGGCCGACCACGCCAAGGACGCGGCTTTGGGCCTGAGTGGCATGGCGGACGCTGCTGGGAAGAAACTGGACAGCACCAAGGTCCAGGTCGATCAGCTTGCCAACTACCTCACCCTGTCGATCAACGCGGATCCGATCAAGGCGGTGCTTGTCACCGCGGGGGCGAGTGCTTTGCTGACGGCGCTCCTGGTGGCTGCCATGGGTGGCGGCCGCCGCCGCTGAGCGCCGAAACTGGCTTGTCAGCCTTGATGCGCGCGCTTGCCGACGTTCTTCTTGCTGCGCGTCGCCGGGCCGCGCTCGAGGCTGCGGCGCTGGCCGGTTCCGTGCCGCACCGCCGGGTAGCCTTCCAGCGGCTTCGGCTGCTTGGTGGCCTTGCGGTCTGCTTCGGTGACGATCTTGTTGCCCATTGAGTTTCCTTGGTGATGTCTATTGGAGACGCGAATTCTATCGACGCGCCTTCAGATATCGCCGCACGGCGTCCGCGGACCGCCCCACTTCCTTCACCGCCAGGCGCAATTGCTCCGGTGTGCAGCCAATGCTCCTTGACCAGGAACTGACGCTGTTAACCTGATCCACCGCGATCAGCTGCCGACTGTCCAGTGCCGCTCTGTTCGGATCTTCTTTCATGAAACTCTCCTGAAGTGCTTGCGATGTTGCGTCTGCGCCCGCGTTGCGGATGCAAGCAAAGCGCGCTTTCGCTCGCAGTCCTTCACGCCGTTCGCTTTGCGAAGGACGGCGACTCCCTTACTTGCCAGCCCCCGTCGCCGCCGGCGCATGCACATCCCCGCTGTGCTTTTCCCCGGCCATGTCGATCTTGTCGCCGGCCTTCGCAATGACGAAAAGGCACAGCGCGACGAAGGCAATGAATCCGAGTCCGATCTTCCACATATCCGGTGTTCCTTGCAAAAAGAAAGGGCCTCGCGCATGACGGCACGAGGCCCCGGGGGGAGCGGACGGCCCCAGCCGTCCGCCCGGCCGACCCGCCTGTATGGGTGGCGGATCAGTCGTTCGCGTAGATGTTGACGTCCTTGGTCTCGCGAATGAACAGCGTACCCACCACCAGCGTGATGGCAGCGATGATGATCGGATACCACAGGCCGTTGTACATGTTGCCGGTGCTGGCCACGATGGCGAAGGCGGTGGTCGGCAGCAGACCGCCGAACCAGCCGTTGCCGATGTGGTACGGCAGGCTCATCGAGGTATAGCGGATGCGGGTCGGGAACATCTCCACCAGCATCGCGGCGATGGGGCCGTAGACCATGGTCACCAGAAGCACCAGGTACGCCAGGATGACCACCATCAGCACCTTGTTCATCTTGGCGGGGTCGGCCTTGGACGGGTAGCCGGCGGACTTCAGGTCGTCGCCCACTTCCTTCTTGAAGGCGGCGATGGCCTTGACGGACGGCTCGTCGAACTTGCTGCGTGCCACCACGCCTTCGGGTGCCGTGACCTGCTTGTCGCCGATCTTCACGATCGCCTTGGAGCCAGCCGGGCCGACCACGTTGTCATAGCTCACCGAGTTCTGCACCAGGTAGCGCTTGGCAATGTCGCAGGAGCTCTTGAAGTCGATCTCGCGCGCCACCGGGTTGCCCTGGAACGAGCAGGTGGCCGGGTCGGCGGTGACGGTCACGGCGGCATTGGCCTGGGCGTGGGCCAGGTCGGGGTTGGACGCTTCGGTCAGCATCTTGAAGACCGGGAAGTACGTCACCACCGCCAGCAGGCAGCCGGCCATGATGATGGGCTTGCGGCCGATCTTGTCCGACAGGGTGCCGAAGATCACGAAGAAGGGCGTGCCGATGGCCAGGGCCGCCGCGATCAGCAAGTTGGCGGTGATCGGGTCCACCTTGAGCTGCGCGGTCAGGAAGAACAGCGCGTAGAACTGCCCGGTGTACCAGACCACGGCCTGGCCGGCGGTCAGGCCGACCAGCGCCAGGATGACGATCTTCAGGTTCTTCCACTGGCCGAACGATTCGGACAGCGGCGCCTTCGAGGTCTTGCCCTCGGCCTTCATCTTCTGGAAGGCGGGCGATTCATTGAGCGACAGGCGGATCCACACCGACACGCCCAGCAGCGCGATCGACACCAGGAATGGAATGCGCCATGCCCAGTCGGCAAAGGCCTGCTCGCCGGTGACGGTGCGCACGCCCAGGATCACCAGCAGGCTGAGGAACAGGCCCAGCGTGGCGGTGGTCTGGATCCACGAGGTGTAGGCGCCGCGCTTGCCGTGCGGCGCATGCTCGGCCACGTAGGTCGCGGCACCGCCGTACTCGCCGCCCAGCGCCAGGCCTTGCAGCATGCGCAGTGCGATCAGGATTACCGGGGCGGCCACGCCGATGGTGGCGTAGGTGGGCAGCAGGCCGACGATGAAGGTCGACAGGCCCATGATCAGGATGGTGACCAGGAAGGTGTACTTGCGGCCGATCATGTCGCCCAGGCGGCCGAACACGATGGCGCCAAACGGACGCACCAGGAAGCCGGCGGCGAAGGCCAGCAGCGCGAAGATGAAGGCGGCGCCGGCGTCCAGCCCGCTGAAGAACTGCTTGGCGATGATGGCCGCCAGCGAACCGTACAAGTAAAAGTCGTACCACTCGAATACGGTGCCGAGGGAAGAGGCGAAGATCACCTTCCTCTCCTCGGCGGACATCGGGCGTGGTGCGGTGGGCACCCCTCGGCTATCCAGTGCGGCTGTCATACGTCTCGTCTCCAGTTGAAATGCTTGGGCGCCCAATAAGGCGTACTGGCATTCTTGGAGCGGTGGCTGACCGCGACCTTGCGTGAAACTGAATGCAACCTGACGAACTCAGGTCAAACCCAAGCTTTCGATTTCAGGATGCGAAAATAAGCCTCCCCAGCGGGAGGCAGGCGCCCTAGGACTTTCCCGGGGGCTTCCATGCCGGGCGGTCGCCGGCTGTGCGCCAGGCGCTGGTGTCGAACCACCGATCGGCCTCCAGCCAGGCGCGCAACGCGGGCAGCGCGTCGAAGCCCCAGAAGTGCTGGCCATCCACTTCCAGCGTCGGCGTGCCGAAGATGCCGGCCGCGACCGCGGCGGCGGTGTTGGCGCGCAGCTGGGACTTCGCCGAGTCGCTGCCCGGCTCGCGCACCAGTGGCAGCCGGGTCGCCAGGTCGGCCAGGCGTGCCGGGTCCGAGGGATCGGCGCCGCCGCGCCAGATGTCGCGAAAGATGGTCTCGGTGACGAATCGATTGGTCTCCCCGCCTTCGGTGGTGGCCAGCGCCAGGCGCAGGTGCGCCAGCGGGTTGAAGGGATGCATCGACGGCAGGTCGAACGGCACCTGGTGCGCATGCCCCAGCCACAGCGCGTGGCGGTAGGTCGCCTCGCGCTTGTGCGGCACTTCGGCCGGACCGAGCAGGCCGTGCGCGCGCAGCAAGGCGCCCAGCAGCACCGGCCGGTAGCGCACGTGAAAGCTCAAGCCGGCCAGCGCCTGCGGCAGGTGCTCGAAGGCCAGGTAGGCAAAGGGCGAGAGAAAGTCGTAGTGGAAGGTGATGGTCTTCATGGCTTGGCCTCGGACGGCGGTGGTTCGCCAATGCCGGCCTCGCGCAGGCGCCGCGCGATGCGCACCCACACGTCGCGCCGCCCTTCATCGGTCAGCCCACTCCAGTCGGCGATCTCGTCGAGCGAGCGCAGGCAACCCTGGCACAACCCGCTGCCCGGGTCCATCAGGCACACCGAGACGCAGGGCGAGGTCACCGGGCGGCCGGCCGGCTGCGCCAGCACCGCGTCGGCCCGGCGCGCCAAGGTCGACGCGTCCACCACCGCGGCCATCATGACGCGGCCGCCTTCGGGCCGCCATGACATCCGCGCGGCCCTGCCATGCGCGGCCCGCTCACGCCGCGGACTGCACCACGTCCACGACCGGCGCGCCGGTCAGGCGCTCCAGGTCCTGCGGCCGCAACTGCACCACCGAGTGCGGATGGCCGGCGGCCGCCCACACCGTGTCGAAGCGGAACAGCTCGCGGTCGATCAGCATCACCGGCGCGTTCGCATGCCCGAACGGCGACACACCGCCGATCGAGAAGCCGGTGGACGCCTTGACGAAGTCGGCGTCCGCGCGGCCGGTCTTGCCAACCAGCGCGTCGACCTTCTTCTCGTCCACGCGGCGGTCGCCCGAGGCGACCACCAGCACCGCCACGCCGTCGGCCTTGCGCCGGAACACGATGCTCTTGGCGATCTGCCCGACGTCGATGCCCAGCGCATCGGCCGCCTGCTGCGCGGTGCGCGCAGCGTCGTCGAGCATCACCGGCGCATGCGGGTGGCCGGCGTCTTGCAGCAAGCGCGCGACGCGCTGCACGGATTCGGGAAGAGCGGTGAGTTCGGCGCCACACATGGCTGCGAGTCTCCTGTAGACAAGGGAAAGCCACGCAGTGTAGGCGCAGCAAAAATCACTTGCGCCGCCCGCGGCGCGCACCTATAGTTAGCCACATGGCTAACCATTCGCTCTCCCTCTCGCTGAGCCAGATGTTCCTGGCGCTGGGCGACCCGACCCGACGCGCCATCGTCGATCGGCTGGCCGGCGGCTCGGCATCGGTGAAGGAGCTGGCCGCGCCGTTCCGCATGGCACTGCCCTCCTTCATGAAGCACCTGGGCGTGCTCGAGCGGTGTGGCCTGGTGCGCTCACGCAAGGAGGGTCGGGTGCGCCTGTGCGAGTTGGCGCCTGAACCGATGCGCCTGGCCGAAGACTGGCTCGAACAGCAGCGACAGGTCTGGGAGGCCCGCACCGATCGTCTCGCCCGCTATGTCGAAACCCTCTATGCAAAGGAAGCACTTGCCATGTCCGACAACGCATTGAACCCGAAGCTCGACCTGGAAATCAGCCGCCTGCTGCGCGCACCGCGCGCCCTGGTCTGGAAAGCCTGGAGCGACCCCGCCCATCTCAAGGAATGGTGGTGCCCCAAGCCCTGGACCACGGAGGTGCGCACCTTCGACTTCCGCACCGGGGGCGACTTCCATACCTTCATGCGCGGCCCGGCCGGCAACGAGACCGAGGAAAGCGACAACCCGGCCGTGTTCCTCGAGGTGACGCCGATGTCGCGCATCGTCTTGACCACCTCGCTCGGCTCGGGCTGGCGCCCGCAGGAGACATGGCTGCCGATGACCGCCTTCATCACCATGTCGGACGAAGGCAGCGGCACGCGCTACGTGGCCCGTGCTCTGCACCGCGACGAGGCCATGCGCAAGCAGCACGAGGAAATGGGCTTCTTCGACGGCTGGGGCACCGTCATGACCCAGCTCGATGAATACGCCCTGAGCCTGAAGTAGCCCGCGCGTCAGCTCACAGCAGGTCGGCCAGCTGCGCGCGCAGGCGGCTGATGGCCTGGCTGTGCAGCTGGCACACCCGGCTCTGGCTCACCTCGAGCACGGCGCCGATCTCGCGCAGGTTCAGTTCTTCCTCGTAGTAGAGGTTCAGCAGCAGCTGGTCGCGCTCGGGCAGGCCCGAGATCGCCTCCACCACCTGCTGGCGCAGGCCGCTTTCCATCAGCTGCGCCAGCGGGTCGTCGCTGCGCCGTTCCCCGCCTGCGGCCGTCGCATGCTGGTCGATGAAGGAGTTCTCGGCGTCGCCGCGCGCGAAGTCCTCCACGTACAGCAGCTGGCAGCCCTGGATCTCCTGCAAGAGCGCCTGGTAGTCCTCCAGGTCCATCTTCAGCTCGCGCGCGATCTCGCCTTCGCTGGGCGGGCGGCCCAGCCGGTGCTCCAGCGCCTGGATCGCCTGCTCCACGCCGCGCGCCGACTTGCGCAGCCCGCGCGAGCCCCAGTCGCTGGCACGCAGCTCGTCGAGCATCGCCCCGCGGATGCGCTGGCTGGCGAAGGTCTCGAACTGCGCACCCTTGTTGTCCTGGTAGCGGCCCGAGGCATCCATCAGGCCGATCATCCCGGCCTGGATCAGGTCGTCCAGTTCCACGCTGGCCGGCAGTCTGGCCATCATCTGCAAGGCGATGCGGCGCACCAACGGCAGGTGCTGCTCGAGCAGGTGGCGCTTGGCGATGGTTCCCTGTGCGGTGTACACGTCCCGTCTTCCTCTCAGGCTCTCAGGCGGCCAGGCCGTACGCGGCATGCCGGGCCGGCAGCGGCGCCGCGCCGGGGCGGCGCGCCGGCGCGGGCGAACGCGACGGCCAGCGCAGCACGTCGGCCGCCAGGCGTCGCAGGTCGAGCGCGGCGGGGCTGGCCGGAAAGGCCTCGACCACCGTGCGGCCGAGGCGGCGGGCATCGTCCAGGTGCGCATCGGCGCGCACCCAGCCGGCCGCCTGCAGCGACACCGCCAGGTAGCGGCTGCCGGTGGCGGCCAGGTTGTCCATGATGGGCTGCGCCTCCCCGGCGCCGGCGACGCCGTTGACCAGGAAGCGCAGTTGCCGCAGCCCGTGCGCGTAGTGCAGCCGCTTGATGCCTGCATAAGCGGCGGTGATCGACGCCGGCTGCGGGCGCAGCACCAGCAGCAGCTCGTCGGCCTGCTGCGCCAGCGGCGACAGGCGGCCATCGGCATCGAGCGCCGCATCGACCAGCACCACGCCGCCCGGGCAATGCGCGCGCGGCGCGAACGGCTCGGCGCCGTCCGCATCCTGCCGGCCGGGCGCAAGCGCCACCACGTCGACCCCGCAGCCGGCACGCGCCGGCACCGGATCGCCAGGCGCGCCCAGGCCTTCGAGGGCCCACACCGCGCCGGCCGAGCCGGAACGCGCCGGCTGCTCGTCCACCAGCAGCACGTCCCTGCCCTGCAGCACCAGCGCCGCCGCCAGCCCCATCGCCGCGGTCGTCACGCCCTCGCCGCAGCCGACGGCCGCCAGCGCGACGACGCGCGTGGGCGCCGGCGACAGCAATCGGCGCAAACCTTCCGCCTGGTCGATCACGCGCAGCGTCATCGTCGTTCCTCCTCAGGCGTCCTGCGCGGTGGCCGCGAGTTGCTGGCGCGCCGCCGGCGGCGCCGATTCGGTGTCCAGCGCCTCGAGCAGCAGGAACAGCTTGCTCACGCCGAGGTACAGCGCATTGCCGCTCACCGGGCGCGTGCCGCGCGTGGTGCGGCCGGTCAGCTGGCCGAGCAGCGCGCGGGCGCGGTCGGCCCATTCGCCGCTGGCCTGCATCAGGCGCCACACGGTGGTGCCGGCCTGGCCGGCCACCAGCAGGCGCTTGACCATGGCGGCATCGCCCGGCTCGCCGAGTCCGCCGGCCAGCTGCACACCCTGGCGCAGCAGGCGCAGGCAGCCTTCGGCGTCGGCAGCCCAGGCGTGCCATTGCGCCAGCTGGCGCGCCTCGACCTCGCCGCCGGTGTTCGACAACAGGTAGTGCTGGGCCACGATCCTGTGGCTGCGCGGGTCCATCAGCCGCACTGCCACGCAGCGCAGCGGCTGCAGCGCTGCAGCCTCCGGGCCGGCGCGCAGCAGCACTTCGGCATGCGCCAGGCGGCGCAGCGCCGGCTTGCCGCGCCAGGTGACCGCCTGCGCTTCGCCGTAGTCGAATGCCACCCGCGCAAGCGCGCTCGACACGCCGCTCGCCGCATCGATCACGCCGGTGGTGGCGGCCCCGCGCGCCAGCCAGCGCAGGCCCTGCGCCTGCCACTGCTGCAGCACGTCGAGCGCCGGCAGGGCGGACAGCAGATGCACCATGGGCTTGCCCGGCGCCTGCGCATCCAGCCACTGGACCTGGCGCGCCTGGGCACGCCGCCGCGCCTCACTCATGCCGCGCGTGGCCACCGTCGACAGCCATTGGTTGGGCGCGGCCAGTGGCGCGCCGTTGCGGTCGGACAGCAGCAGGCTGCTGTGGCAGGCGTAGGCGTCGCCGCCTTCGCTCACGCGCAGGCCGACCCGGCCGTACACCGCCAGCACGTGGCTGCCGCATGCACCGGCCACTTCGCCGCGCGCATGGGCCGACACCGCGTCCAGTACCGCCTGCTGCGCCACCTGCGGGTCGCCCGCCTGGCGCCACAGGCGGCGCGCGACGTCGAAGCCGATGCCGGCATCCGACAGCGCGCGGGCCGTCGCGGCCAGCTCCTGTGCGTCATGCGCCATGGCGCGGATCAGGTTCTGGTAGCGCGTGCGCAGGCGGCCGGCCTCGGCCTGGGCCTGCAGCTCCGCTGCGGAAGGGCCCTCGGCCGGCGCCTGCAACTCCGGCGGCACGAACAGCGCATGGTGGCGGCGCGGCTGGAAGACGGCGTCGACCAGTTGCGCGCGGTCGGCCAGCATCAGGTTCTCCGGCACCTTCTGGCCGCTGGAAACATAGTGCACCGGCAGGCGGTGGCGGATCACCGTGTCGATCAGCGCGCCCGGGTGCGTGGCCTCGTCGACCTTCGTGAAGATGCAGCCGGCCAACTCGCCGCGGCCGCCGTGGCGGTAGGCATGCACCACCTCGTTGAGGGTGTCGCCGTGGCTGGTGCCGTTGAGCAGCAGCAGGCGCTTGACCGGCCGCTGCGCGCTGCCGAGCATGGCGATCTGGTCGGACACGGCGCGGTCGCGCTGGCTCATGCCGACGGTGTCGATCAGCACCATGTGCTTGCCCTGCAGGTCCTGCAGCACGACGTGCAGGTCGGCCGCGTCCTTGACCGCGTACACCGGCACGTTGAGGATCTGGCCGTAGATGCGCAGCTGCTCGTACGCGCCGATGCGGAAGCTGTCGGTCGTGACGAGCGCCAGCTTGTCGGCGCCGAAGCGCATCACGCAGCGCGCCGCCAGCTTGGCGGTGGTGGTGGTCTTGCCCACGCCGGTCGGGCCCATCAGGGCATAGACGCCGCCTTGCGACAGCAGCGCATCCTCGTCCGGCAGCACCGGCAAGGCACGCATCAACTCGGCGCGCGCGAAGGCCATGCCCTGCGCGTAGGTCTGGCCCGTCGGCAGCTTCTCGAGCATGGCGCGCGACAGCCCGGCGCTGAAGCCGGCGCCCAGCAGGGTGCGCAGCAGCCGGCCGCGCGCCGGGTCCTGGCGCTCCTTCTCGTTCCACTGCGCGTTGGCGAGCTGCTCCTCGAGCATGCCGCGCATCGAATGCAGTTCGTTGAGCACCGCGTCGGGCTGCGCGGCCGGCGCCACCGGCGCCGCGGCCGGGGCCGGGGCCGTCATGACGGTGGCCGCGGGCGGAACCGGCATGGCGGGCAGGCGGTCCGCCGCCTGCAGCGCGATCGGCCGGCGCATCTCGGGCAGCGCCGGCGCAGCGGGCGCGACGGGCGCCGCCGAGATCGACGGCGCGGGCGGGGCGGCCGGAGCCGCCACCTCGACAGCCTGCAGGGCCGCGCCCTCGGCCATGGCGACGATCTCGACGCCTTCGGGCAGGGCCCGGTTGCTCAACACGATGGCATCGGTGCCCAGCGCCTCGCGCACCAGGCGCAGCGCCTCGCGGCTGGTGGGGGCAAGGAATCTGCGGGCTGCGGCCCGCACGTCGGTGCTCGGGTTCAAACACGTCCTCCAAGAGTGGCGGTGACTTTGATGTGGCACGAATCAGGGATCTCCGCGTGGGAGAGCACCTTGAGCCGTGGAATGCTGCGGCGCAGGAACCGCGAGAGCAGCACGCGCAATGCGTGCTGCACGACCAGCACGGGCGCCAGGCCCAGCTGCTCCTGCCGTTCGACGGCCGCCTGCGCCTCGCGCAGCAGGTTGTCGGCCAGGCCCGGCTCGATGCCGCTGCTGCTGGTCAGCGCCTGCTGCAGCACGCGGTCGAGCGAGCCGTCCAGGCCGATCACCTGCAGTTGCGCGTCGCCCGGGAACAGGTGCTGCACGATGGCCCGGCCCAGCGCCAGGCGCGTCAGCGACGTCAACTCGGTGGCGTCCTTGACCGTCGGCGCATGCTCGGCCATCACGTCGAGGATGGTGCGCATGTCGCGGATCGAGACTTCCTCGCTCAGCAGGTTCTGCAGCACCTTGTGCAGCGTGCTCAGCGACAGCACCTTGGGCACCAGCTCCTCGGTCAGCTTCGGCGCCGTCTTGGCGATCTGGTCGAGCAGCTGCTGCACTTCCTGGCGGCCGAGCAGGTCGGCCGCATGCGTCTGGATGAGGTGATTCAGGTGCGTCGCCATCACGGTGCACGCATCCACCACGGTGTAGCCCTGGATCTGCGCCTGCTGGCGCAGGCCGCCGTCGATCCAGACGGCCGGCAGCCCGAAGGCCGGGTCCTGCGTGGGCGTGCCCGGCAGCGTGCCGCTGACCTGGCCGGGGTTGATCGCCATCCACATGTTGGGGAAGGCCTCGCCGCGGCCGATCTCCACGCCCTTGAGGCTGATCACGTAGGTGTTGGGCTTGAGCTCCAGGTTGTCGCGGATGTGCACCACCGGCACCAGGAAGCCGATCTCCTGCGCGATGCGCTTGCGGATGCTCTTGATGCGCCCGAGCAGTTCGCCCTGCTGCGACTGGTCGACCAGCGGAATGAGCCGGTAGCCGACCTCCATGCCCAGCGGATCGATGAGCGAGACGTCGTCCCAGGTGGCCTCGGCCGTGTCGGCCGACGGCGCCTGCGCCGCCTGCGCGGCCGAGGCCGCCTCGGCGGCCGCCTGCTGCGGCTTGCGCTGCGCCAGCCGCCAGCCCAGCCAGCCCAGGCCGCCGGCGATGATCAGGAACGCCAGGTTGGGCATGCCCGGGATCAGGCCCATCAGGCCGACGATGCCGGCGGTGAGGAACAGCACCTGCGGGTTGGAGAACAATTGTCCGGTCAACTGCCCGCCGACGTCCTCGTCAGTGGTGACGCGCGAGACGATCACGCCGGCGGCGGTCGAGATCACCAGCGCCGGGATCTGCGCCACCAGGCCGTCGCCGATGGCCAGCAGCGTGTAAGTGGTGCCGGCGGTGGAGAAGTCCAGCCCGTGCTGCACCATGCCCACCACCAGCCCGCCGATGATGTTGATGACCAGGATCAGCAGGCCGGCCACGGCGTCGCCGCGCACGAACTTGCTGGCACCGTCCATGGAGCCGTAGAAATCCGCCTCCTGCGCCACCTCGGTGCGGCGCTTGCGTGCCACGTCCTCGCCGATCAGGCCGGCATTGAGGTCGGCGTCGATCGCCATCTGCTTGCCCGGCATGGCGTCGAGCATGAAGCGCGCCCCCACCTCGGCGATGCGGCCCGCGCCCTTGGTGATCACCATGAAGTTGATGATCACCAGGATGATGAACACCATCACGCCGACCGCGAAGTTGCCGCCGACCAGGAAGTGGCCGAACGCCTCGATCACCTTGCCGGCCGCGTCCGGCCCGGTGTGGCCGTGCATCAGCACCACGCGGGTCGAGGCCACGTTGAGCGACAGGCGCAGCAGCGTGGTGAACAGCAGCACCGAGGGGAAGGCGGCGAAGTCCAGCGCCTTCATGGTGTACATGCTGACCAGCAGCACCATGATCGACAGCGCGATGTTGAAGGTGAACAGCAGGTCCAGCAGGAAGGCCGGCAGCGGCAGCACCATCATGCTGAGGATCAGCACTATCAGCACCGGGCCGGCCATGCCCTTGAACTGGCCTCCGCCGAAGAACTGCGCCGGGTTGCGCATCATCTGAGCCATTGCGCTCATTGGAAGCCCTCCGTGCTGCGCACTGCGGTGCGAGCGCCTTCAGGCGGCCGGGCGGCGCTCATGCCACCCCCGCCGGGTTGAAGGCCAGCGCTTCGGGTACGTGCAGCGTGGTCGGCGTGCGCGGGGCCTGGCCGCCCTCCTCGCGCCAGCGCTTGAGCTGGTAGACCCAGGCCAGCACCTCGGCCACCGCCGTGTACAGGCCGGCCGGAATCTCGTCGCCCAGGCGCGTGTGCTTGTACAGCGCCCGGGTCAGCGGCGGCGCCTCGAGCACCGCCACCTTGTGCTCGGCGGCCAGTTCGCGGATGCGCTGGGCCACCAGGTCGGTGCCCTTGGCCACCACGCGCGGCGCGCGCATCTCGCTGTCGACGTACTTGAGCGCCACCGCGAAATGGGTCGGGTTGGTCACGACGATGTCGGCTTTGGGCACCTCGGACATCATCCGGCGCCGGGCCACCGCCTGCTGCTGCCGGCGGATCGCCGCCTTGATGTGCGGATCGCCCTCGCTTTCCTTGTGTTCCTGGCGCAGGTCCTCGCGTGACATGCGCAGCTTGCGGAAGTGGCTCCACAGCTGCCAGGGCACGTCCACCAGCGCCACCAGCACCAGCGTGGCGGCAATCAGGGCGCAGTCGCGCGCGACCAGCGCCACCGCCTGCGACAGCGCCGCTTCCGGCGGCAGCGTCATCAGCTGCATCATCGCGTCGAGGTTGTGCGAGATCACCCACCAGGCCACGCCGCCGATCAGCAGCGACTTGGCCAGCGCCTTGATCAGCTCGGCCAGCGACTGGCTGGAGAACATGCGGGCGATGCCCGCCAGCGGATCGAGCTTGCTGAACTTGGGCGCGACGGCCTTGCCGGAGAAGAGCCATCCGCCCAGCAGCATCGGCGCCACCAGCGCGGCCACCGCCATCATCAGGAACAGGGGGGCGACCGCCGCCGCGACCTGGACCAGCGCCACGCCGGCCTGGGTCATCATCTGCGCGGGATCGAACGCGGCGCTGCGGTCGAAGTGCAGGCCATGGCGCAGTGCCCGGTCCATCGCGCCGCCGAGCGAGCCGGCCATGAACCACAGGCCGCCGATGGCGGTGCCCAGCATCACCAGCGTGCTCAGCTCGCGCGAGCGGGCCACGTTGCCTTCCTCGCGCGCCTTCTCAAGGCGCCGCTCGGAGGCGGGTTCCGTCTTTTCGAGATCGCTTTCCTCAGCCATTCGTGCTCCATCGAGCACGGTGGGGAATCGCCTGCTCGTGACCGATTATTCGATCCGGGGCGCCCGGCCAATCGGCCGATCAAGCAGCACTTCGCCCCTCTTTTCCGGACGCAGCGGGCTCAGAAGCCCAGGCTCTCGAGCAGGTCGTCGACCTGCGACTGGTCGGTCACCGCGTCCGCGCTGCCGGGGGCGGTCTGCGGCCCGTTGAGCAGGCTGTTGGCCGCCGGCGGCTCCGGCCGGCGGTCGACCGGAGAGTTGTCGATCAGCACCTGCAGCAGCTGCGACTCGACCTCGTTGACCACGTCCATCATCTTCTTGATGACCTGTCCGGTCAGGTCCTGGAAGTCCTGCGCCATCAGGATTTCCATGAGCTGCGCGTTGATGTCGCCGGCCCGGCCGGGTACGCCCTGCAGGTAGGCGCGCGTGTCGAGCACCAGCTCGCGCGCCTGGTTCAGCTCGATCGGGTCGGCGAACCAGGCGTCCCAGCGCCCGCTCAGGCCCTTGGCGTCGGCGGCGAGCGCGTCCTGCAGCGGCTGCGCCACGTCGATCGCGTTGAGCGTGCGGTGCGCGGCGCGCTCGGTCATCTCGGCCACGTAGTTCAGGCGCTCGCGGGTCGAGGGAATGACCTGCGCTGCGCGCTCGAACTGCTTGTCCAGGCCGAGCTCGCGCATGCCCTCGCGCAACTGGCGCGTGACCTGGGCGATGCGGCCCAGCAACTGATCGGCGCTGATGGCCTGGTCGGTGTTCATCGGGGACTCCATTTCAGTTCCTCCTTCACGCGTGCGCGCGGCCGCGGCGCAAGCGCCGGCGCCGGCCAGGCGTGGCCGGGTTCATTTCAGTCTCTCGAAGATCTTGGTGATCTTCTCTTCCAGCGTGGCGGCCGTGAACGGCTTGACCACGTAGCCGTTGGCGCCGGCCTGCGCCGCGGCGACGATGTTTTCCTTCTTGGCCTCGGCCGTCACCATGAGCACCGGCAGGCGCGCAAGGTCCGGGTCGGCGCGGATGGTCTGCAGCATCGTCAGGCCGTCCATGTTGGGCATGTTCCAGTCCGACACGACGAAGCCGAAGCTGCCGCCGCGCAGCTTTTCCAGTGCCGCGACGCCGTCCTCGGCCTCGTCCACGTTCAGGAATTCCAGTTCCTTGAGCAGGTTGCGCACGATGCGGCGCATGGTCGGGAAGTCGTCCACGACCAGGATCTTGATGCTCTTGTCCATTTCGCTCTATCTCTCCATTGCAGGGTTCTGTGTCATACGCGGTTGGCGCGCGCGCCGAAGGTGCGCAGGTGGGCCAGCACGCGCTTGCTCATTTCGGACAGGGGCGCCACCTCGTCGGCGGCGCCGAGCGCGATCGCCTCGCGGGGCATGCCGAACACCACGCAGCTGGCCTCGTCCTGCGCCAGCGTGTAGGCGCCGGCGCGCTTCATGCGCAGCAGGCCCTCGGCGCCGTCGCGGCCCATGCCGGTCAGGATGACGCCGATGGCGTTGCGGCCGGCATGCCGCGCGGCCGAGTCGAACAGCACGTCGATCGACGGGCGGTGCCGGTTCACCGGCGGCTCCTCGTCGAGGTGCGCCACGTAGTTGGCGCCGCTGCGGCCGAGCGACAGGTGGAAGGCGCCCGGGGCGATGTAGGCATGGCCCGGCAGCACGCGCTCGCCGTGCTCGGCTTCCTTGACGGTGATGCGGCACAGCCCGTCCAGCCGCTGCGCGAACGAGCGCGTGAAACCCGCCGGCATGTGCTGCGCGATGAGCACCGCCGGGCTGTCCGGCGGCAGCGGCTGCAGCACTTCGCGGATCGCCTCGGTGCCGCCGGTGGAGGCGCCGATGATGATGAGCTTCTCGGTGCTCAGCAGCGGGCTGCGCAGCAGCGCCTCCTGCGGCGCGTCGGCCGCCGGCACGGCGCCGGCGCGGCGCGCCGGCTGCAGCCGCGCGCAATGCGCCGCGCGGACTTTGCCGGCGATGAGTTCGGTGTAGTTGAGCAGGCCGTCGCGCACGCCCAGGCGCGGCTTGGTGACGAAATCGACCGCGCCCAGCTCCAGCGCACGCAGCGCGATCTCGGATCCGCGCTCGGTGAGCGACGAGACCATCACCACCGGCATCGGCCGCAGGCGCATGATCTTCTCGAGGAACTCCAGGCCGTCCATGCGCGGCATCTCGACGTCCAGCGTCAGCACGTCCGGGTTGGTCGCCTTGATCAGGTCGCGCGCCACCAGCGGGTCGGCCGCGGTGCCGACGACCGTCATGTCGGGCTGGCTGTTGATGATCTCCGTCATCACGCTGCGGATCAGCGCCGAATCGTCGACGCAAAGCACCTTGATCTTCTGGCTCACGAAATGGCTCCTGTTGCGGCCAGCGGCATGAGGCGGCGCAGCAGGGCGCCCTCCTCGCGGTGCACGTGCCCGATCTCGGCCTGGCCGCGCAGGCGGCGCACGATGGCCTTGCCGCTGTCGGGCAGGAAGCACACGCGGCGCGCGTGCGGCCCGCGCAGGTCCTGGGCGGTGACGGTGATGCGCTGCGCGCTCAGGTAGCGCAGCACGAAGTCGGCATTGCGGTCGCCGATGTTGAGCGTGGTCATGTTGGCCAGCACGGCGCCGCCGCCGAACACCTTGGCGCGCAGGCGGTCGCGCCGCGCGCCGGCGCGCAGCACCTCGCGCAGCAGCACGTCCATGGCGTAGGCGCCATAGCGCATCGACTCGGCGGCCTCGCGTACATGCCCTTCGCCGTCCTCGGCGAGCATGAAGTGGTTCATGCCGGCCACGCCGCTGTCGATGTCGATCAGGCAGGCGGCCACGCACGAGCCCAGCACCGTGGTCAGCACGGTGTCGTTGGTGGTGACGTAGTACTGCGACGGCAGCAGCTTGACCGCCATGCGCTCGAGCTCGCGGTCGTAGTAGTGGTGCCGCGCCAGCGCCTCGGCGTCCGGCATGGCCAGCGGAACGCGAACGCTCATCGGGCAACCTCGTACACGGTGTGGCCCAGCGGCTTGAACACCGGGTTGACCAGCGAGGCGTTCTCCGAATGGCCGGCGAACAGCAGGCCGTCCGCATGCAGCAGCGGCACGAAGCGGTCGAGCACGCGGCGCTGGGTCGGCTTGTCGAAGTAGATCATCACGTTGCGACAGAAGATCGCGTCCATCGGCTCCTTGACGGGCCAGGACGGGTCGAGCAGGTTCAGCCGCGCGAACCGCACCATCGACGCGACTTCCGGGCGGATGCGCACCTTGCCGGCATAGGCGCCGGTGCCCTTGTTGAAGAAGCGGCGCAGCCGCTCCGTTCCCAGGCGTGCGACCTGGTCGGCCGCGAAGACGCCCGCGGCGGCCTTCGCCAGCACGGCGGTGTCGATGTCGGTGGCGATCACCTTGGCCGAGCCGGCGCGCTCGCCCAATGCCTCGATCAGGGTGATGGCGATCGAGTAGGGCTCCTCGCCGGTGGATGCGGCCGCGCACCAGACGGTGACCGGATGCCGCGCCTTGCGCACGTGCTCGGCCAGCACCGGGAAGTGGTGCGCCTCGCGGAAGAACGACGTCAGGTTGGTGGTCAGCGCGTTGATGAACGACTGCCACTCGTCGCCCTCGGGGCGCGCCTCCAGGCTGTCGAGGTAGTCGCCGAACTGCGGCAGCCGCAATTCGCGCAGGCGGCGCGACAGGCGGCTGTAGACCATCTGCCGCTTCTGCTCTCCCAATGCGATGCCGGCACGCCGGTGGATGAGGGACCGGACTCTCGAGAAGTCGCTGTCGGTCAGGATGAATTCGGTGTTCACGGCATGCTTGTGGTGTCGCTGGTCAATGTACAGGCGGGCCCTGCCGGTCAATGGCTCGAGCAGGAGGCGAATTGCCGCGCTGCTCGCGTCCTGCCCGGCGTGGCCGCCCGTGTTTGCGCGCTAGCAGGCCCCGCTGACTTCCTGCGACCAGGCCAGCGCGTGCAGGTGCGCCGCGTTGACCTCGTCCGCGCCGACGAACAGCGCCTCGGCCAGCGCCCCGGCCTGCCGGTCGCCGTGCTCGCAGGCTTCCACCAGCGCGATGAAGGGCCCGTAGACGCCCTGGCGCGAGACGATCGCCTTCTGCACCATGTCGCTCAACTGGAGCTTGTCCATCACTTCCGCCATCGGCAGGCCGAGCAGCTGGTCGATCAGCGAGAACATGCCGGCCACGAACAGGCCGTCGGAATCGGTGTCGGGCAGCAGCCCGCGCCCCAGCAGCTCGGCGAAGCGCCCGCGCAGGATGGAGCGGCGCATCATGTACGGCGCACTGGCGCCGTTGCTGGTCGCCAGCAGCAGCGCCAGCCAGCGCAGCAGCGGCGTGTAGCCCAGCATGGTCACGGCGTGCCGCATCGAGGTGATCTGCACGCCGGCACCGACGGCCGGCGAGTTCATGTGGCGCAGCAGGCGGTACGTGATCGCGGCGTCGTGCTTGAGCGCGGTCTCGATCGCGGCCATGCGCTCGTCGCGCTTGACCATCTGCATCAGGTGCACGATCTGCGCCGCCTCCGGTTGCAGCTCGCCGTTCTTCACCTGGACCGGCGGGGCGCCATGCGCGCCGTCGGCGAACACATCGACCTGCTGCGACGCAAGCCGCGCGAAGTCGTCCCAGCCGGCCAGGCGGCTGGCCACGAACTGCGGGCCCGGGGCGCCCTCGGGCAGCTTCTCGCGCAGGGCGTCGAGCAGCGCCTGGTCGGCGGCGCCCACATCCAGGTGCGTGGCCACGCGCAGCAGTTCGCCGTCGTCCTGCAGCACCGCGGCGGCGCCGAGCATGACGCCGAAGCCCTGCTCGCGCAGGAAGCCCAGCATGGCGCGCGTGCCCTCGTCGATGGCGGGCTCCTGCGCCAGGTCCACCACGAAGCCTTGCGAAGGCAGCGTCAGCAGTTCGGGCAGGAACAGCGCCTCGACCGTCATCCCGAGGTGGACCGGCAGGCCATCGGGCTGCCAGCCGCCGGGCGCGGATTCGAACTGCCGCGCCAGGCATGCGAGCAGCGCGCGCGCGTTCGCGGCCCCCGTGGCCGCGCCGCCGGCGGCGCTCCAGCGCATGCGGTAACCGCGCACGCGCTTGTGCGCGTCGATCTGAAGTGTGCAGGCCAGCATGGTGGGTGGCTCAGGCGGTCGCCGCCGCGGCCCGCGCGGCACCCGCCAGCGCCGACGCGCTGGCTGCCTGCGCGCGCTGGATGCGCGGCATCGCGCCCACGTCGATGATGAACGCCACGCTGCCGTCGCCCAGGATGGTGGCGGCCGAGATGCCGGGCACCTTGCGGTAGTTGGTCTCGAGGTTCTTGACCACCACCTGGTGCTGGCCCAGCAGCTCGTCCACCAGCAGGGCGAAGCGGGCGTCGTCGGCCTGCACGATGACCAGGATGCCCTGCGCCGGATCGGTCTGCGCGCCGGCCACGTCGAACACGCGGTGCAGCGCGATCAGCGGCAGGTACTCGCCGCGCACCTTGATGACCTGGCCGTCGCCGGTGACCGAGTGCAGGTGCTCGGCGGACGGCTGCTGCGACTCGATCACGTAGCTCAGCGGCAGGATGTAGGCCTCGTCGCCGACCTTGACCGACATGCCGTTGAGGATGGCCAGCGTCAGCGGCAGCACGATGCGGGTGGTGGTGCCCTGCCCGCCGCGCGACTGGATCTCCACGTGCCCGCCCATCTCCTGGATGTTGCGCTTGACCACGTCCATGCCCACGCCGCGGCCCGAGATGTCGGTGACCTGCTCGGCGGTGGAGAAGCCCGGCGCGAAGATCAGCTGCCACACCTCCTCGTCGGGCATGGTCTCGCTCACCGGCAGGCCCTGCTGCATGGCCTTGGCCAGGATCTTCTCGCGGTTCAGGCCGGCGCCGTCGTCGCTGACCTCGATCACGATGTTGCCGCCGTGGTGCTGCGCCGACAGCAGCAACTGCCCGGTGGCGTCCTTGCCCTTGGCGCGGCGCACGTCGGGCGTCTCGACGCCGTGGTCGAGACTGTTGCGCACCAGGTGCGTGAGCGGATCGATGATGCGCTCGATCAGCCCCTTGTCCAGCTCGGTCTCCTTGCCGAAGGTGTCCAGCCGGACCTGCTTGCCCAGCTTGGCGCTGACGTCGCGGATTACCCGCGGGAACCGGCTGAACACGTAGTCCATCGGCATCATGCGGATCGACATGACCGATTCCTGCAGGTCGCGTGCGTTGCGCTCGAGGTGCGACAGGCCGCTGAGGAAGCGTTCGTAGACCACCGGGTCGAGGCGCGTGGCGGCCTGGGTCAGCATCGACTGCGTGATGACCAGTTCGCCCACCAGGTTGATCAGCTGGTCGACCTTCTCGACGTCCACGCGGATCGAGCTGGACTCCTTGCCGTTCGCCGCGGCGGCAGCAGCAGCGGCCGGCGCCGGCGCGGCGGCCGGGGCCGACGCTGCGGGCGCTGGCGCGGCGACGGGCGCAGGCGCAGGTGCGGGTGCGGGTGCGGCGGCTGCATGCGCGCGGGTGATGACGATCTGCGATTCGTCGATGACGAAGCAGCACACGGCGACGATGTCGTCCGGCGCGCAGGTGGTCTCGAGCGTGACGCTGAGCTGGTCGCCGCTGCCGCTGCGCGCGACCACGCGGCCGAGGTTGGCCAGCTCCTCGGCGAGCAGGTCGCCCTCGCCCTGGCCGAGTCCGCTCAGGCGGATCTCCAGCGCGCCGTCGGCAGCGGGGGTCGCCGCTGGTGCCGGGGCAGCGGGGGCCGCGGCCGGAGCCGGGGCCGCCACGGGGGCGGCAGCCGCCCCGTCCGGATCGGTCTCCAGTGCGAGTTGTTGCAACACGGCGCAGATGTGCGCCACCCGGTCAGGTTCGGGCTCCTTGCCCGCCTGGTAAGCCGCGAGTTGTTCTTGCAAGGCGTCCTTCGTTTCAAGAAAGGTGTCGATCATCGAGGCGGTCATGCGCAACTGGGCGTGGCGCGCCCGGTCCAGCAGGGTCTCGAGCAGGTGCGTGGTTTCGGTCAGGGCGACGAAGCCGAAAGTGGCGGCGCCGCCCTTGATCGAATGGGCGGCGCGGAAGATCGCGTTGAGCTGCTCGTTGTCGGGCGCGTCGACGTCGAGCTCCAGGAGCAATTGCTCCATCTGCGCCAGAAGCTCGACGGCTTCGACGAAGAATGCTTGGGAAAACTGACTGAGGTCCATCGTCTTTATCTGAGGTCGAAGCGGTCTACGGGCGGACGCCGGGAGGCGTGAAGGCGGTCGGTGTCAGCACCCGGCCGCCGGTGGCCGGGGCGGCTGCCGCAGGCAGGGTCGGCGCGGGCACGGCGGGCGCGGCAAGAGCCGGGGCGGAAGGCGCCGGCACCGGAACCGCCACCGCCGTGGGCACGGCGGTGGCGCGATCGGCCGGCAGCGCGGCGAAGCCGCTGCTGTTCTCGCGCTCGATCTGCTCCTGCGTGCGGCGGTTCAGCAGGATGATGCTGATGCGCCGGTTGATCGGGTTGCGCGGGTTGGCCTTGTCCAGGTGCATGCTGTCGGCCAGGCCGACCACGCGCATGACCTTGTTCTCGCTCATGCCGCCCATGACCAGTTCGCGGCGCGAGGCGTTGGCGCGGTCGGCCGACAGCTCCCAGTTGCCGTAGGAGCGGTCGCCGTTGGTGTAGACGATCGAATCGGTGTGGCCCGACAGCGTGATCTTGTTGGGCAGCTCCTCCAGCGTCGGCGCGATCGCCCGCAGGATGGCGCGCATGTGCGGCACCAGGCGCGCGCTGGCCAGGTCGAACATCGGGCGCTTCTCGCTGTCCACGATCTGCAGGCGCAGGCCCTCGGTGGTGATGTCGATCAGGATCTGCGACTTGAACTGGCGGAACACCGGGTTGTCCTGGATCAGGTCCTCGATGTGCTTCTTGACCGCGTCCAGCCGCGCCGCCTCGGCCTCGGCCTCGCGCTCCTGCTCGGACATCTGCTGCTCGCCTTCCACGTGCATCGGGTCGGGCCCGCCGCCGGGGATCACGCTCGAACTCAGGCTGGCCTTGTCGCCGCCGTGCATGGCCACCTTCAGCGGCATGCGGAAGTGCTCGGCAATGCCCTCGCGCTGCTTGTCGGACGAGATCGACAGCAGCCACATGACCAGGAAGAAGGCCATCATGGCCGTCATGAAGTCGGCGTAGGCGATCTTCCAGCCGCCGCCGTGATGGCCGCCCTGGCCCTTGACGACGCGCTTGACGACGATGTGCTTTCCCTCGCTCATGTCGTCGCTCCGGCTCGCATGTGTTCGCGCATGGCCTTGTTCATGTGTGTCGCGTGCCGGCGCCTCAGCGCGCCTTGACCTCGCGCACGTGGTCGTCGAGTTCGGAGAACGACGGCCGCTCGGTCGAGAACAGCACCTTGCGGCCGAACTCCACCGCCAGTTGCGGCGCGTAGCCGTTGAGGCTGGCCAGCAGCGTGACCTTGGCACACTGGTAGAGCTTCATGCCCTCTTCCACCTTGTGGTCGATCAGCGTCGCCAGCGGCGTGACGAAGCCATAGGCCAGCAGCACGCCCAGGAAGGTGCCGACCATCGCATGCGCGATCAGCGCGCCCATCTCGGACGGCGGCAGGTCGGCCGAGGCCAGCGCGTGCACCACGCCCAGCACCGCGGCCACGATGCCCAGCGCCGGCAGCGCATCGCCCACGCGCGAGAGGCAGTGCGAAGGCACCTCCGCCTCGTGCCGGATCGTTTCGAGCTCGTGGTCCATCAACGCCTCGATCTCGAAGGCGTCGGTGTTGCCGCTGATGACCAGGCGCAGGTAGTCGCGCAGGAAATCCATGATGCCCGTGTCGGCGGTGATCGCCGGATAGCGATTGAAGATCTCGCTGTCCTGCGGGTTCTCGACGTCGTTCTCGAGCTTCATCATTCCGTCGCGGCGGGCCTTGGCGAGCAATTCGTACAGCAGCGCCAGCAGGTCCATGTACAGCTGCCGGTTGTGCTTGGACGAGCGCAGCAGCCGGGGCAGTTCCTTGAGCGTCGCCTTGATCGCCTTGCCGTTGTTGCCGGCAATGAAGGCGCCCAGCGCGGAGCCGCCGATCATCAGCAGCTCGATCGGCTGGAAAAGCACGCCGAAGTGGCCGCCCATCAACCCGTAGCCGCCGAACACGGCTCCGAGGACCACCACATATCCCAACAGTACGAGCACACGAATCCCCTTCGCCCTCAGGCTTGACTCCCGGACGAATTGCGCACCGCCGACTCGTCGCCGACGCGCCAGCCGATCCCCTGTCCGGGCGCCGGCGCGCTCGTCGCACCGGCAGGATCAGCCGCTCATTGCCTTGCTTGTCTCTTCGCTATGCGGCCACGCACTCCACCTGTCGCGCCGGGCGCGCCTTGCCGGCCCGCGACGGCGGACGGCACAGCACGCACACGTAGCCGCGCTTGTTGTCGTGCGCATGCGCCACGAAATGCCCGCCGCACCGGCTGCACGGCGTCAGCTGCAGCATGTCGCTGTCGAAGAAGCGGACCATGGTGTGCGCGCGCGTGAAGTCGAGCACCAGCTCGCTGCCGCTGGCCTCGACCTGCTCCCGGTAAAGGCGGAAGCTCTTGATCAGCGCCTGCAGGGAATGCTCGTCGGCCTCCACCCGCATGAAGCGGTAGATGTTGTAGAACATCGACGAATGGATGTTGGCCCGCCACGTCATGTACCAGTCGGTGGAAAACGGCAGCAGTCCCTTGGGCGGCGACACGCCCTTGAGTTCCTTGTAGAGCTGGATCAGCCGCTCCCGGCTGAGATTCACTTCCATCTCGAGGAATTGCAGGCGTGCGCCCAGGTCGATCAATTCGATCGCCAACTGGATTTCCCTGACCTCGCCGAGAACGCTTTTCTTGCTCATTGCATTTCGCCGGATTCACGGACCTGCAATTGCCGTGCAGCCATCAGAATAGACATATGAGCCTGCTGCAATAGCGATTCCTTTTCTTCGCCGAACACCGAAAAAACCGGATGATCGTGCAAACGAAAACTGCACAGCAGGAAATTGGAAGCCGCCAGTTTCATTATTTGAGCCAGCGACATATTGGCCAGAAGATCAGCCAGTTCTCGGCTGATTCCCAGGCGGTACATCGCAGCGCCACGGTCCATTTTCACCAGCTTCTGAGCCAGCAGCATATAAGCCAGATTGAGGTCGCCGATCTCCTTGGAGATCTCCACGCCGCCCTCGTTGCCATCCCTATCGAATTCCGTTTCCACAACGCACTCCATACAGACTTGATGTCTCGGAATCCAGTATATCTGCTGGTTGTTACCAAGTGTTTTTTAGGCTGTTAACAATTACCGATCTTTGCCAACGTTATGTGTACTACCAACTTCTACAGGGTGGAACTATTTCGCATTTCCACTGTGTACTGGATTTAGTCCGTGAAGAAGAAAGTAGTAATCGCATTGATTTCTTCATCAATGAGATTTCATATAGTTTCAACATAAAGTATCAATTCGGCGTTTTGGCGTGAAGTTCTTCACGGGATTTGCGCCGGATTGCGCTGATCGTTGTTTTCGATGCCATGAACCCACGCCATGACCTCTGCAACCGCCCTGTAGAGCTGCGGCGGGATCTGCCGATCGAGCTCGACCTGCATCAGCAACCTGACCAGGTCGGGCGACGAATGGACGAACAGGCCGTGCGCGCGCGCCTCGCGCACGATCGACTCGGCCGCCACTCCATAGCCCTTGGCGACGACCCGCGGGGCGGACGCCGGGTCGGCATGCGACAGCGCCACCGCCCCGCCGCGCGTGGCGGCAGCATCCTGCGAACGTTCGGTCATGCCCGCTCCTGTGCGCGCACCTGGAACTCGCGCAGGCGCAGGCCGGCCGCCTCGAAGCGCCGCGCCAGCGCCGCGCCGTCGCTCGCCAGCCGGCCGGCGGCCTGCGCGTCGCGCGCGATCAGGCTGGCCTGCACGCCGCCCCCATCCAGCCCCAGGCGCACGTCCAGCGTGCCCAGGCTGGGCAGCGTCATCGACACGTGCGTGGTCCAGCGCCGCTCGGCGGCCGGCTCCGGCTGTTGCGCGGCGCCGCCGTCGTCCTGCCGCGCGTCGTCTTCCTGGATGGACCATTCCATCGGCACGCCGGGCCAGGCCTGCCCGCTCCAGCGGAACACCGATGTGGCCAGCAGGTCCAGTTGCTGATGCACCAGTTGCATCGATTGCGGGAGGATGGCGGTGGCCTGCGCAGCGGCACCCGCCGCCTGCGCGCCGGCCGATGGCGCGGGCGCGGCGGCTGCGCTGTCGGCCGCGCTGGACGCGGGCAACATGCCTTCGCCCAGTCGGTACGCCGCCTGCACCCGCGTGGCATCGGTACGGCCGGGCGAGTCCGCGTCAGCGGCTGACCGCGAATCGGGCGCGGCGTCCGGCTGCGCGGGCGTCGTGCCGTCGGCAGGGGCCTGCGCGGTCGACGCGACAGCCGTGCCCGCCGCACCGGGCGCCGGCGACGACGCATGCCCGAGGGCCGGTGCGGCCGAATCGGCAGGCGTCGCGCCGGCCGGTGCATTCGGCAACCCGCCGGACGCCGGGGCGGCCACATCCGTGCCGCGCGCCGGTGCCCACTGCGCCTGCGGCTCGGCATTCATCTGCGCCAGCGACCGCGCGCCGGCGGCGAACTGCGCCAGGTGCGATTCGTAGAACAGCCCGCTGGCATCCACCGTGGCGGCCAATGCGCCGGCAAACGCCGGCACCGGCGTGCCCGACGCGGACGCCCACACAGGCGCCTGGCCGCGCACCGGCCCCGCGTCGCCGCGCACCTGTCCCAGCACCGCGCTGATGATGCGTGCCGCCGCCGACAGGTCGGTCGTGGCCGAGGCCTGCGGCGCAGGCGCGCCGGCGCGCGGCTGCTGCTGCGGCGCATCGGCAGCCGCCGACGGCGCCATCCGCTCCAGCGCCGCCCTGGACGGCAGCCGCACCTCGTTCGCCACCCGCTCGGCCAGCGGCACCGCACCGGGCGCGCCGACCCGTGTCTCTGGCTTGATCGACGCGACGTCCGGCCGCGGGCCATTGGCCGCGAGCAGCGAATCGATCAGGGTGGACAGGGCGATCACGATTGCGTCCGTTCAGGCGCCGGGGCTCAGTGCGTGCCGCCGTAGGCGTCGCTGAGGTTCTTCTGCGCGTTGAGCGTTCCCATGTTCGACAGCAGCGACTGCAACTGCGGCCGCACCAGCTGCACCACGGTTTCCTGGTCGGCGCGGATGCGCTGGATCAGCACCCGCGCTTCGTCGCGCAATTGCTCTGGCAGCGTCTCGGGCGCGGGCAGGCCCTTGAGCCGCTCGATCATCACCGCGCAGTTGAGTTCCAGCTCGGGGAGCCGGCCCCAGTCCCTGGCGACGGCCAGCGCAGCCATGCTCGACGCGTACTGCGCCAGCCGGCTGTAGCAATGGAGGACTTCGCTGCCACGTGCCATTTCATCTTCCTCGTTCATCTTCGGTTCCGGGGGGAGGGTCAGGCGCCGGCGGCGCCCGGTTCGATCTCGCGCCACGCCGAGGCAATGCTCTCGAGCAGGCGCTGCGCCTCGTCGAGCGCATCGACGTCGTCGCGCAGGTTGGCCTGCAGCAGGCGTCGCACGATGTAGTCGTACAGCGCGCCCAGGTTGGCGACCAGCTGCGTGCCCGCCGGTCCGGCCGCGTCGGCATCCAGGCTGGCCTTGAGCCCGTTGGCCACGATGTCGATCGCCTTCGAGATGGCCTGGCCCTTGGCCGGCACGTCGCCGCGCTCCATGTGATGGCGCGCCATGCCGAGCGTCGTGCGCGCGCCGTCGAACAGCATGCAGATGAGCTGGTGCGGCGAGGCACTCATGGCGCTCGATTCGACGCCCACGCGCGCGTAGGCGTTGGCACCGGTCCTGAAGTGGTGGGGTGTGTACATGGTCGGCGCTTCCCGGGTCTCAGTTGCTGCTGTTGGTGGCGTTCATCGCCTCGAACTGCTGGGTGAGGTAGGTCATCGTGTTGTTCATGCTGCTGATCAACACGTCGAGCTGGGTGAACTGGGTGCGGTAGCGCTCCATCGTCGCGTCGATGCGCGCCTGCATCGCGTCGTACTGCTCGTCCAGGTCCTTGATGGTCGACGTCACGCCCTCGGAAGCCACCGTCAGGCTGCCGCCCGACTTGGTCAGGTCCTCGACCAGCGCGTCGATCTGCTTGCCGTAGCCGGCGGTGCTGCCCGTGGCGCTGGCGAACAGGCCGGACACGCCGGCCAGGTCGGTGTCCAGCGCCTTGGACAGCTTGGTCGAATCCACCGCCAGCGTGCCGTCCTTCTGGAAGGACACGCCGATCTCCGACAGCACCTTCATGTCGGTGGTGTCGCCGGCCTGCGGCGCCGTCAGCGCCTGGCGCAGCCGGGTCTGGATACTGCGCAGGGTCGAGTCGCCGACCAGCGCGGCGGCGGTGTTGGTGTCGGCGTCGTAGGTGGTCAGCGACTTGGCCGTGCTCTGCAGGCTGTTGTAGGCCTTGACGAAATCGTTGATGGCCGAGGTCACCGCGGTGGTGTTCGCCTTCATCGACAGGCCGGTGGTGCCGGTCTGCACCAGCGTCAGCGTGGTGCCCTGGATCGCCTCCTTGACCGTGTTGCTGGCGCTGGTGATGGCGATGCCGTTGACATCGAGCTTGGCGTTCTGCGCGGCGATCGTCTGCTTGAGGTTCTGCGTGCCGGCCGGGTCGTTGCCCAGCAGGTTCTGCAGCGCGGCGTCGCCGTCGACCGAGATGCGCATGCTCGACGCCTCGCCGGTCGTGGTGGAGGTCAGCACCAGGCGGTTGGGCGTGCCGCTGCCGTCGTTGACGATGCTGGCCGTGACGCCGGCACCGGCGGCGTTGATCGCGTCCCGGATGCCCGCCAGCGTGTTGTTGCCGTCGGTGATCGTGATGGTCTTGGCCTCGCGCGAGGCGTCCGCCGTGAAGCTGGCGCCGCTGTACTTGCCGGTGGCGCCGTCGAGCGTGCCGCCGGAGATGGTGCCGAAGTCGATGGTGACGGTGCCGTTGCCGATCGCCGTCGTCGTGCTGGCCTGCCCGGCCGCGATCACCGACTGCGCCTGCGCCAGCTGCGACACCGTGATGTTGTAGGTGCCGGCCGAGCTGGGGTCGGTCGACGAGGCGGCCAGGATGCCGCTGACCGTCGGCGTGCCGGTGACGGCCTGGAACAGCGCCGGGTCGCCCAGCTTCTGCGCCGCGCTCTGCAGCGACTCCAGCGCGCTCTGCACCGTGCCGTAGGCCGACAGCTTGCTGGTGTAGCTCTTGGCCTTGGTCTCCAGCGCGGTCAACGGCTGGCTCTCGGCCGTCTCGAGCTGGGTGAGCAGGCTGCTCAGGTCGAGATTGGAGCCCACGCCCACGCTGCTGATTGTTGCCATGTCGTCGATATCCTCGAATGCGTTGAGAAGGGCGGCGCCAGGCGGCCCTTGGGCCGGCCGGCGCGCACCTTGCGGGTTCGCTGTCCGCTGCGGCCGCGCCGGGTGGCATGGCCGCAGGGGACAGCGCAGGCACTCGCGGGGTCGCCGCAGGCCTGCACCATCCATCCACCGGCCCCTCCCTCGCGGAAGGGGCCGTTGCTTTCCCTAACCGATCAACGCAGCAGCGACAGGACGCCTTGCGTGGTCTGGTTGGCCTGCGCCAGCACCGAGGTACCGGCTTGCTGCAGGATCTGCGCGCGGGTCATGTTGGACACTTCCACCGCGTAGTCGGCGTCTTCGATGCGCGAGCGCGAGGACGACAGATTGGTGATGGTGGTGCCCAGGTTGGCGATCGTCGAGTCGAACCGGTTTTGCACGGCGCCCAGCGAGCTGCGCAGGTCGTCAACGATGGACAGCGCCTTGTCGATGGCGGCCAGCGGATCGGCCGTCGAGGTGTCGCCGCTACGCTCGTTGAACGTCAGCGCGGTCGTGTTCGAGGCGTCGGAATCCTTGTAGTACACGTTGCCGGCGTTGTCGCTTACGCTGCCATCGGTGTGGACGAAGACGTCCTTGGGCGCAGGCGTGTAGGTCGCGGTGGTGTTCAGGTCCGTTGCCGAAGCCGTCGAACCGTCGAGGTAGACGTCAAGTCCACCTGTCTTGACCGAGCCGTCCGCGGCGACGTCGTATGCAGCCGTGCCGCCCGCACCGTCGATGTCGATCGTGCTGGCACCGGCCTGCGCGCGGCTTGCCACGGTGGCGCTGCTCAGCGTTTCGTCCTTGTCCCAAGCGTCGACGTCGTCCGCGCCGGCCGCCACCGTGAAGGTCAGCGTGTCATCGCCGTTCTTCACGGTGATCGAGCCACCCGTACCGGTGGTTGCAGCACCGCCGGTATCGGACATGCTGGCTGTGACGTTGGCCACGGTCGCCGCGGTGGACCCGGTAGCGTTCGTCTTGGACAGGTTGCCCACGCTATCCAGGTACAGGGTGCTGCCGTCGTCGGCGGCGGTGATGTTGCCCGTGCTGTCAATCAGGACGTCCTGGCTTTCGGTCCCGATCTTGATCGTCGCCGCGGTCTGGCCGCCTCCCGCAGGAACGAGAGCCGACTGCACGCTCGTGCCGGTCTGCCCTGTCAGTTGCGCTGCCGCGAAGTTCTCGTCCGTGGCGTTGTAGGTGTAGGTCTGGCCGCCGGTGCCGACGGTGCCGCCGTTGGCCATCAGCGCGAACACATCCGAAGCCTTGGCCGCCACGTTGCTGACCGGGGCTTGATTTTGCCGCCACGTCTGGGTGCCCGTTGCAGGGTCAGTCGACTGCAGGGTGTATGCGGTCGACGCGGTCTTCAGATCATCCAGCGTGGCCTTTGCGTTGGGCGTGCCGGAATTGTTGACGTTGAAGCCGTCCAGACCCAGGGTCTTGGCGCTGATTTCCTTCAGGTCGATGTCGATGGTTTCGCCATCATTGGCGCCGACTTGCACCGTCAGCTTGCCGGCGTCGGCCGACAGCACCTTCACGCCGTTGAACTGGGTCTGCTCCGAGACGCGGTTGATTTCGTCGAGGCGTTGGGTGATTTCAGCCTGGATCGAATCCAGATCACTGGCCGAGTTCGTGCCGTTGGCGGCCTGCACCGACAGTTCGCGAACGCGCTGCAGGTTGTTGTTGACTTCCGTCAGTGCGCCTTCGGTCGTCTGGGCGATCGAGATGCCGTCGTTGGCGTTGCGGCTGGCTTGCGTCAGGCCCTTGATGTTGGCCGTGAAGCGGTTGGCGATGGCCTGACCGGCGGCGTCGTCCTTGGCGCTGTTGATGCGCATGCCGGACGACAGTCGTTCGATCGCGGTGTTCAGCGCCGATTGCGACTTGTTCAGGTTGTTCTGGGCAACCAGGGAAAGACTGTTGGTGTTGATGACTTGCGCCATTCTCGACTCCTAACTAAGAGAGGGTTGAAGCACTTGGACCGTAACGCTGGACCCGGTCTTGATAAGGGGTTTCGAATCCACCGTTGGATGGGTTATCGACAGGTGCCGTCAAACCTTTAGGGCGCGAATCAAAAAAATCCGGAACGACGCGGCGGCGGCTCAGGCCGGCAGGCTCATCACTTCCTGGTAGGCGGCCACCAGCCGGTTGCGCACCTGCAACCCGGTCTGGAAGGCGACGTTGGCTTTCTGCAGGTCGACCATCACGTCGTTCAGGGCGACGCCGGGCTTGCCCATCTCGAAGGCCTCGGCCTGTCCGTAGGCGCGGGTCTGGGCGCCGCTGATCTCGTCGAGCGAGCGGCGCAGTTCGCCGGCGAAGCCGCCGGCGGGGGCGGCGTCGGTGGTGGCTGCGGCGGGCTGGAAGCCGGCGCGCACGGCGGTGGTCCGCATCTGCTGCAGGACCGATTCGATGGCGGCAATGGACATGGATGGTTCTCCGTTCGTGTGTCTGCGGGTGGCGAAAAAAGCGCGCATGGCGCCGTCATCTTTTCAGCGTACCAAGGGAAAGCACCCATTCAAGGCGCCAACAGACGGCAAAACCCCCTCCTGTTCGGCGCTTCGATCGCACCCCCCCTGCCGAACAATCGATCGCGACACGACAAGCCCGTTGACTGGCGTCAGCGGACCTCCGGCATGAACTCTGAACAACACCAACTCGGCCGCGACACGGCCGCGACGCAGGAATGACCACGGCAGCCCCCACGGCAACGGCAACCCCGCCCGCCGCGCCCGCGGCCGGCGCGCTGGCGCCGCTGATCGAGCGCCTGCGCGCGCAGCCGCGCCTGCCGCTGATGATCGGCGCCGCCGCGCTGGCCGCGGCCGTGGCCGGCTTCGCGCTGTGGGGACAGGGCCCCGACTACAAGGTGCTCTATTCCAACGTGACCGACCGCGACGGCGGCGCGATCATCGCCTCGCTGCAGCAGATGAACGTGCCCTACAAGTTCGCCGAGGGCGGCAACGCGATCCTGGTGGCCGGGGACCGCGTGCCCGAGGTGCGCCTGCGCCTGGCGGCGCAGGGCCTGCCCAAGGCGGGCGGCGTCGGCTTCGAGCTGATGGACAACCAGAAGTTCGGCACCAGCCAGTTCGCCGAGCAGGTCAATTACCAGCGCGCGCTCGAGGGCGAGCTGGCCCGCTCGATCGAGACGATGGGCACGGTGGGGTCGGCCCGGGTGCACCTGGCGATTCCCAAGCCCACGCTGTTCGTGCGCGAGCAGAAGAAGCCGTCCGCCTCGGTCGTGCTGACGCTCGAGCATGGCCGCTCGATCGACGAAGGCCAGGTCAGCGCCATCGTGCACATGGTCTCGAGCAGCGTGCCCGAGCTCGACGCCAAGAGCGTCACGGTGGTCGACCAGCGCGGCAACCTGCTGTCGAGCGCGAGGAACGGCGCACGCGGGCTGGACGTGAGCCAGCTGCGCTACGCGCAGGAGATCGAGCAGGGCTACATCCGGCGCATCGAGGCGATCCTCCAGCCGATCCTGGGCGCGAGCAACGTGCGCGCGCAGGTGGCCGCGGACATCGACTTCTCGGTCGTCGAGCAGACCGACGAGAGCTACAAGCCCAACCAGCAGCCCGGCAGCGCCGCCGTGCGCAGCCAGCAGAGCAGCGAGTCGAGCCAGCACGGCGGGACCCCGCCCGGCGGCGTGCCCGGCGCGCTGTCGAACCAGCCGCCGGTGGCGCCGAGCGCGCCGATCACCACGCCGGCCGCGCCGGCCAGGCCGGCCAAGCCGGCGCCCGCCGGCGCCAAGGGCGCGCAGCCCAATGCGGCAGAAGCCGCCAGCAGCACGACCACCACGTCGGTCCCCACCGGCCCGGGCAGCGCCCGCAAGGACGTCACCACCAACTACGAGCTCGACCGCTCGATCCGCCACGTCCAGCAAGGCGCCGGCGCCGTGCGCCGCCTGTCGGTCGCGGTGGTGGTCAACAACAAGGACACCGCCGCCGGCGGCAAGCCCGCCATGCGCGCGCTGACGCCGGACGAACTCGACCAGGTGCGAAACCTGGTCAAGGAGGCGATGGGCTTCAACGCCGAGCGCGGCGATTCGCTCAACGTGGTCAACAGCCCGTTCGCGGACGACGGCAGCGACGCCGCCGGACCCGACCTGCCGTTCTGGCGCGACCCCGGCAACCTGCCGCTGGCATTCATGCTGGGACGCTACCTGCTGATCGCCCTGGCCGCGCTGTTCGCCTGGTTCGCGGTGCTGCGGCCCCTGCTGCGCAAGCACCTGGGTCCGCCGCCGGCAGCCGCCGCGGCGGCACCGGGGCCCGATGCGGCCGCGCCGTCCGACACCGGCCCGGCGCAGGACGAGCCGCGCGTCTCGCCCGAGGAAGCGCTGCGCCAGCGCGAAGCCGAGCGCCAGCGCGTCGACCTGGCCTATGCGCATGACACCGCCACGCGCGATCCGAAGCTGGTCGCGACCCTGATCCAACACTGGATGAACGCGCAATGATGAACGAAGCCGGAATCCGCAAGAGCGCCATCCTGCTGATGGCACTGGGCGAGGACCATGCGGCCGCCGCGCTGCGGCACCTGACCACGCCCGAGGTGCAGAACCTCGGCGCGGCCATGGCCCGGCTCAACGCGGTCTCGCGCGAGGAACTCGCCGAGGTGCTGGCCGAGTTCCGCCACGAGACCGAGCAGCTGTCGGCTCTGCACGTCGGCTCCAGCGCCTACATCCGCGCCGTGCTGAAGAAGGCGCTGGGCGACGACCGCGCCAGCAACCTGCTCGAGGACATCCTGCAGTCGGAAGAGCCGCACAGCGGCATCGAGCGCCTGAACCAGCTCGACGCGGGCGACGTGGCCGAGCTGATCCGCGACGAGCACCCGCAGATCCTGGCGACGGTGCTGATCCACCTGGACCGCCTGAAGGCGTCCGAGGTGCTCGAGAAGCTGCCGGCCCGCCTGCGCCACGACGTGATCATGCGCATTGCCACCTTCGGCGGCGTGCAGCCCTCGGCGCTCAACGAGCTGACCGAAGTGCTCACCGAGATGCTGTCCGGCCAGGGCCTCAAGCGCAGCCGCCTGGGCGGCGTGCGCACCGCCGCCGAGATCGTCAACCTGCTGGCCAGCGCGCAGGAGGAAGAAGCCATCGCCCACGTGCGCGAGGTGGACGAGGCACTGGCCCAGCGCATCGTCGACGAGATGTTCGTCTTCGAGAACCTGCTGGGCCTGGAAGACCGCAGCATCCAGCGCCTGCTCAAGGACATCGAGGCCGAGTCGCTCATCGTCGCGCTCAAGGGCGCGCCGCCGGAGCTGCGCGACAAGTTCCTCAACAACATGTCGCAGCGCGCCGCCGAGGCCCTGCGCGAGGACATGGACCTGCGTCCGCCGGTTCGCGTGTCGCAGGTCGAGACCGAGCAGAAGGCCATCCTGCAGATCGCGCGCCGCCTGGCCGAGGCCGGCGAGATCGTGATCGCCACCCCGGGCACCGATGACTTCATCTGACCACCTGTTCGCTCCAGGCGCGCATGCGCGCCTGGCCTCGGCCTACGCGCCACCCGCCCGCGCCGCAGCCACGGCAGCACCGGCCGCGCCGGCGCGGCTGGCCATGTCGGCCTGGGAGCGCTGGGAGATGGACGCCATCGATCCGGCCGCCGGCGGCGGCGCCGCCGCACAGGCGCGGCATGCCGGCCAGGCCGCATCCGCCGCGCCGCGCGCCCCCGAGCCGCCGCCGTCGCCCGCGCTCCAGCACGCCGCCGAGCTGGCCAGGCTGCGCCGCGAGGCGCGCGCCGCCGGCGAGGCCGAGGGCCGCCGCGAAGGTCATGCGCAGGGGCTCGCGCAGGGCCGGGCCGAAGGCCACGCGGAAGGCCTGGCCGCCGGGCTGGCCGGCGCCAGCGCGCACGCCGAACAGCTGCGCGCGCTTGCCGCCAGCCTGCCGGCTGCCCTGCGCCGTGCCGAAGGCGAACTGGCCGATGCGCTGGTCGCCCTGGCGCTGGACATCGCCCGCCAGGTGGTGCACCGGACGCTGCAGGCCGAGCCGGCATGGATGCTCACGCTGGTGCGCGACCTGCTGCAGGCCGAGCCGGCGCTGCAGGGCGAGCCGCGCCTGGTGCTGCACCCGGAAGACGCGGCGCTGGTGCGCCAGAGCCTGGGCGGCGAGCTCGAGGCGGCCGGCTGGCAGGTGCGCACCGACGAACACATCGGCCGCGGCGGCTGCCGCGTGCTGACCGCCAGCGGCGAGGTCGACGCGACGCTCGAATCGCGCTGGCAACGCGTTGCGACTGCGCTGCAGCGCGACGCCGACACCGACGCGGCGCAGGACTGATCCGATGGGCGCCGCACCCAATCCACACCTGCAGTCCTGGCTGCGGACGCTGTCCCAGGCCCGCGCCGACGTGGCGCACTGCCCCGCCACCGTGCAATCCGGGCGCCTGACGCGCGCCGTCGGGCTGGTGCTGGAGGCCGTCGGCCTGCAGCTGCCGGTGGGCAGCGACTGCCTGGTCGAGCTGCCACCGGGCCAGGCCCAGCGCCATGCCGAGGCCGAAGTGGTCGGCTTCGCCGGCGACCGCCTTTTCCTCATGCCGCAAAGCGAGGTCTCCGGCCTGCTGCCGGGCGCGCGCGTGACGCCGCGCGACGCCGGCGCGCCCGGCGGCGGGCAGGCCAAGCGCCTGCCGGTCGGCGAAGGAATGCTCGGGCGGGTGGTCGATGCCGTCGGGCGTCCGCTCGACGGGCTGGGGCCGCTGGATGTCAGCCGCAAGGTGCCGCTGTCGTCGCCGCCGATCAACCCGCTCACGCGCGCGCCCATCGACTCGGTGCTCGACGTCGGCGTGCGCGCCATCAACGCCATGCTCACCGTCGGCCGTGGCCAGCGAATGGGCCTGTTCGCCGGCTCGGGCGTCGGCAAGAGCGTGCTGCTGGGCATGATGGCCCGCTATACCAGCGCCGAGGTGATCGTGGTCGGCCTGATCGGCGAGCGCGGCCGCGAGGTCAAGGAATTCATCGAGCACACGTTGGGCGAGGAAGGCCTGGCGCGCTCGGTCGTGGTGGCCGCGCCGGCCGACAACTCGCCGCTGCTGCGGCTGCAGGGCGCCGCCTATGCCACCTGCCTGGCCGAGTACTTCCGCGACCAGGGCAAGGACGTGCTGCTGATCATGGATTCGCTCACCCGCTACGCCATGGCGCAGCGCGAGATCGCGCTGGCCGTGGGCGAGCCGCCGGCCACCAAGGGCTACCCGCCGTCGGTGTTCGCCAAGCTGCCGGCGCTGGTGGAGCGCGCCGGCAACGGCGCGCGCGATGCCAGCGGGCGCGGCGGCTCGATCACCGCCTTCTACACCGTGCTGTCGGAAGGCGACGACCAGCAGGACCCGATCGCCGACTCGGCGCGCGCCATCCTGGACGGCCACGTGGTGCTGTCGCGCACGCTGGCCGAGGCCGGGCACTACCCGGCGATCGACATCGAGGCGTCCATCAGCCGGGCCATGACGTCGCTCATCACGCCAGCCCAGTTCGCGCACGTGCGCCGCTTCAAGCAGATGCTGTCGCGCTACCAGCGCAACCGCGACCTGATCAGCGTCGGCGCGTACGCGCCCGGGCACGACGCGCAACTGGACCAGGCGATCGCGATGTACCCACGCATCGAGGCCTTCCTGCAGCAGGCCATGCAGGAGCGCACCGACTACGCCACCTCCATCGCCCGCATGAGCGCCCTCTTCGAGCAGGCCTGAGCGCCCGCCCGCACCCCCGACACAGGAACACCCCATGCCCGCACGACTGCCGCTCGACACCCTGGCCGACCTGGCCCGCACCAAGACCGACGACGCCGCCCGCCGCCTCGGCGAACTGCAGAACGCGCAGCTGAGCGCCAGCCAGAAGCTGGACATGCTCGTGCGCTACCGCGACGACTACTACGCGCAGCTGCAGGCGCTGACCGCCAAGGGCCTGCCCAGCGCCAAGTGGCACAACTACCAGGCCTTCCTGGCCACGCTCGACGGCGCCATCGAGCAGCAGCGCGCGATCGTGGCGCAGGCCGACGGCCGCGTCGATCGCGGCCGCGACGACTGGCGCCAGCACAAGCGCCGGCTCAACTCGTTCGACACGCTGGTCGATCGGGTGCGCCGCCAGGAACAGCTGGCGCAGGCCAAGCGCGAGCAGCGCGACAGCGACGAACGCGCCGCGCGCGGCTTCCTTGCCCGCGCCGCCAACCCCACGTTCTGACAAGGAGGAGAGATCGCCATGTCCATGCCCACCCTCGCCCTGGCCGCCGCCAACGCCGCCGCCAGCACCCGCGCCCCGGCCCAGCCCGGCGCGCGCAATGCCGACAGCCCGGATGGCCGCAGTTTCGAATCGGCCTTCGACGAGATGCGCAGCGCCCGCGCGCGGCGCGCCGAAGAGCCCTCCGCCAGTGCCGGAGCCGGCGAGCGCAGCGAAGCTGCCCGGCCCGGCACCCGCAAGGCCGGCCGCGACGACGAGCGCGAGCGCACGCTCACGCCGGCCGACGTGATGGCCATGCTGGCTCCGCTGGCGCCCTCCGCCGCGCCGGCCGCTTCCGATCCGCACCTCGCCGCCGGCGCCGCCGCCACCACCGCGGCGCTCGCCGCCCAAGGCGCGGCCGCCCTGCCGGCCACGGCCGACGGCGCGGCGCCGACCGCCGACACACCGCCCGCAGATGGCGCCGACGCCGACCGCGCGGGCCACGGCGCCAAGGCCACCGCGAAGGACGCAGCGACCCCGGCCGCGGCGGACGACACGGCCGACACGGCCGACACGCCCACGCTCGCCGGCGCGGCAGCCGCTTTCGCCGAAGCCACGGGCACGCCGGCCCTGCCAGGCAGCAACGCACCGGCGGTCCGCGCGGCGTCGCCGCGCACGGTGGCCAGGACAGGCGCAGCCGACCCGACGACACCCGCGTCAGGCGCAGCCGCCGCCGGCGATGCCGATGCCACCGCTGCGGCCAACGCCGCCCCGCGCGACGCCACCGTCGACTTCCAGGCCGCGATGGCCACAGCCAGCGCCGGCCTGGCAGGCGGGCGCGACGGCGCGGGCGAGCGCGAAGCCGGCGACGGCGACACCGCGCTGCCGGTGCAGTTCCAGCCGGCCGCCGCCGCGCCGGCGGACCGTGCCGGCGCCACGACCGGCGCGTCGTCGCCCCTGCTGACGCTCGCGCCGAAGGTGGGCGACGACGCCTGGGGCCCCGCGCTGGCCCAGCAGATGCTGCGCATGAGCGCCAGCGGCCAGCACGTGGCCCGCCTCAACCTCAACCCGTCCGAGCTCGGGCCGCTGCAGGTCACCCTGACCATGAGCGACCAGCAGACCCAGGCGATGTTCACGTCGGCGCACGAGAGCGTGCGCAAGGCGCTGGAGGCCGCCCTGCCGCAGCTGCGCACGACGCTGGCGGCGCAGGGCATCCAGCTCGGCGATGCCTCGGTGGGGTCGCAATCGCAGCAGCCTTCCGGCCAGGGCGGCGGCTTCGCCAACCAGGACGCGGCGCCGCGGCGCGGCACGCCCGACTACCCGGGCACGGCCCGTGTGCAGCCGCAGGCGGCCGCGCCCGCAGCCGCCCCCGCCAGCCGCACGCGCGCCAGCAGCAGCCTCGACACGTTCGCGTGAAATCCGCCCACCAATGAGCGGAGTTGAGCCCCTTTTCCCCGCTTGATCGAACCTTCGGCGCCATTGCCGTTGGCGAAGAATCGACCGCAACAGCGAAACAACGACCTCATGGCCACATCGACCCCCGCCGCCGGCACCGCGCCGAGCGGATCCTCCGCCTCGAAACTGCTGCTCGGCCTGATCGCCGGCATCGTCCTGGTGGCCGCCGCCGGCGGTGCCGCCTGGTTCTTCCTGGGCCGCCATGCCGAGCCCGTCGAGGCCGCCGCACCCGTTCCCGAGAAGCCCATCTTCGTCAACATCGAGCCGATCACCGTCAACCTGCAGTCCGAGGGCCGCGCCCGGTTCCTGCACCTGGGCATGACGCTGAAGGTGCGCGACGAGAAGTCGCGCGCGCAGATCGCCGAGTTCATGCCCGTGCTGCGCAGCCGCGCGCTGCTGCTGCTGTCCAACCGCAAGGGCGAGGACCTGATGACGACCGACGACAAGAGCAGGCTGGCCGACGAGATCCGCACCGAGCTCAACCGCCCGCTGGCCGAGAACCTGCCCCAGCAGGGCATCACCGGCATCGCCTTCACCACGTTCGTGGTGCAGTAAGCCAAGGCAGCCGGTCACCCATGGCCTACGAACAGGTCCTCTCGCAAGACGAGGTCGACGCGCTGCTGCAGGGCGTGACCGGCGGCGGCGCCGACCAGGCCCGCACGCCGGCGATGCCGGCGGACGGCCTGCCGGCCTACGACCTCGGCGCGCCCGACCGCGTGGTGCGCAACCGCATGCACACGCTGGAGGTCATCAACGACCGCTTCGCGCGTGCACTGCGCGGCGCGCTGCTGAACTTCATGCGGCGCAGCCCCGACATCACCGTCGGGCCGATGCAGATCCAGAAGTACAGCGAGTTCGTGCGGCACCTGCCGGTGCCCGCGAACATCAACATGCTGCACATGAAGCCGCTGCGCGGCACCGCCATCTTCGTGTTCGACCCGAAGCTGGTGTTCCTGGTGGTGGACAACCTCTTCGGCAGCGACGGCCGCTACCACGTGCGCGTGGAAGGCCGCGATTTCACGCGCACCGAGCAGCGCATCATCCGCCGCCTGCTGGACCTGTCGCTGCAGTGCTATGGCGACGCCTGGAAGCCGGTCTACCCGCTGGAATTCGACTACGTGCGCGCCGAGATGCACGGCAAGCTGGCCAACATCGTGGCGCCCAACGAGGTGGTGATCAACACCACCTTGCAGATCGAGTTCGGGCCGATCGGCGGCTTCCTGCACGTGTGCCTGCCCTACTCGATGATCGAGCCGATCCGCGACCTGCTGTCCAACCCGATCCAGGACGAGATCGAGGTGGACAAGCGCTGGGTGCGCCAGATGTCGCACCAGATGCAGGCGGCCGACGTCGAGCTGACGGCCGACTTCGTGACGATTCCCTCGACCATCGGCCAGGTGCTGCAGCTCAAGGTGGGCGACGTGCTGCCGATCGAGCTGCCGCAGCAGGCGCTGGCCAAGGTCGACGGCGTGCCGGTGATGGAGTGCGGCTACGGCACCTCCAACGGCCGCTACGCGCTGCGGGTCAACAAGATGATCAACCACGACTCCGATTCGAAGTACGAGCATGACTGACGAAACCAATTCATCCGGCGCCGAGGCGGACGACTGGGCGGCCGCGCTGGCCGAGCAGACCGCCGCGTCCGCGCCCGCGACGGCGGCGGCGCCGCCTGCCGCCGCGCCGGCCACGACGCAGGTGTTCCAGCAGATCCAGGAGACCGCGTCCGAGGCCGCCGGCGTATCGCCGGCCGACATCGCCCGCGTGATGGAAGTGCCGGTGCAGCTGACGGCCGAGATCGGCCGCACGCGCATCACCATCAAGAACCTGCTGCAGCTGTCGCAAGGCTCGGTGGTCGAGCTCGACGGCCTGGCCGGCCAGCCGCTGGACGTGCTGATCAACGGCTACCTCATCGCGCAAGGCGAAGTGGTGGTGGTCAACGACAAGTACGGCATCCGCCTGACCGACATCATCACCCCCTCCGAGCGCATGCAGAAGCTCGCCAGATCATGAACAAGCGACTCGTCTACCAGCGGCTGCGTGCCGCGCGCGTGCCGGCGGCACTGGGTGCGCTGGGCGCACTGCCGGTCCACGCCACCTTGCAGACCGTCGCGCCCGGCGCGGTGCCGCCCGCGGCCGGCGGCGGCCTGGGCCAGGCCTTCCTGGGCATGGCGGCGGTGCTGGCGCTGATCTTCGCCTGCGCCTGGGCGGCGCGCCGCCTCGGGCTGCAGCGGCTCGGCGGCGCCAGCATGGTCAAGGTGGTGTCCAGCACCGCCGTGGGCCGGCGCGAACGGGTGGTGGTGATCGAGGTGGCCGACACCTGGGTCGTGCTCGGCGTCACGGCCAGCCAGGTGCAGGCGCTGCACACCCTGCCGGCGCACGCGGGCGCGCCCGGCAGCGCGGCCGCGGTGAGCACCCCGGTGCTCGACGCGGTGGCCGAGGCCCAGGCGTCGGTGCAGGCGCCGGCCGCCTTCGCCTGTCCGGCGGTATCCGTGCCCGCGGCGCCCCCGGCACCGCCCGCGTCGTCGCCGATGGCCGACCCGGTGATCCTGTTCGCGCGCAAGCTCAACGAATCGCTGTTGCGCAACGGCCAGCTCAGCACGCAATGAACCGCCCCGCCGTGCAGCGCGGCCTGCGCTGCGCATTCCTGCTGCTGATCGCGGTGGCGCCGGCCGTGGCCTGGACGCAGGGCCTGCCCGGCATCGTCAGCACCCCGGGCCCGCGCGGCAGCCAGACCTGGTCGCTCAGCGTGCAGACGCTGGTGCTGCTGACCTCGCTGTCGTTCCTGCCGGCGCTCCTGCTGTGCATGACCAGCTTCACCCGCATCCTGATCGTGCTGGGGCTGCTGCGCACGGCCATCGGCACGCAGTCGGCGCCGCCCAACCAGATCCTGGTGGGCCTGTCGCTGTTCCTGACCTTCTTCGTGATGGCGCCGGTGTTCGACAAGGTCTACGACGAGGCCTACAAGCCCTTTTCCGAGAACAAGATCAGTCCCGAGCAGGCAATGGAACGCGGCATCGCGCCGTTCAAGACCTTCATGCTGCGCCAGACGCGCGAGACCGACCTGGCGCTGTTCGCCCGCCTGGCCAACGTGCCGCAGATGCAGGGGCCGGAGGAAGTCCCGCTGCGCATCCTGCTGCCGTCCTTCGTCATCAGCGAGCTGAAGACGGCCTTCCAGATCGGCTTCACCATCTTCATTCCGTTCCTCGTGATCGACCTGGTCGTCGCCAGCGTGCTCATGTCGATGGGGATGATGATGGTGCCGCCGGCCGGCATCGCCCTGCCGTTCAAGCTGATGCTGTTCGTGCTGGCCGATGGCTGGCAGCTGCTCATCGGCGCGCTGGCGCAGAGCTTCTACACCTAGCCCACCCACTCCCATGACACCCGAAACCATCATGACGATGGGCAGCCGCGCGATGGAAGTCTCCCTCGTGCTCGGCGCGCCGCTGCTGCTGGTGGCGCTGGTCGTCGGCCTGCTGGTCAGCATCTTCCAGGCAGCCACCCAGATCAACGAGGCCACGCTGTCCTTCATCCCCAAGCTGCTGGCGGTGTTCGTCACGCTGGTCGTCGCCGGGCCGTGGATGCTGTCGTCCGTGGTCGACTACATCCGCACCCTGTTCACCGGCATCCCGCAGCTGGTGGGCTGATGCCGCCGGTCTTCTCGGTCACTTCCGACCAGCTGATGGGCTGGCTGGTGGCATTCCTGTGGCCGTTCGTGCGCATCCTGGCGCTGCTGAGTACGGCGCCGATCACCAGCGAGTCGACCGTGCCGCGCCAGGTGCGCGTCGCGCTGGCCGTGCTGCTGGCGGTGGTGATCTCGCCCACCCTGGGGCCGATGCCGGACGTGCCGGTGGTCTCGGCCGGCGGCGTGTGGATCATCCTCAAGCAGGTGCTCGCCGGCGTCGCCATGGGCTTCGCCATGCGGCTGGTGTTCGCGGCCGTGCTGGCGGCGGGCGAGTACATCTCGCTGCAGATGGGCCTGTCGTTCGCCGCGTTCTTCGACCCGAGCAGCGGCGGCCAGACCATGGTGGTCGGGCGGCTCCTGAACATGCTCGCCATGCTGCTGTTCCTGGCCGTGGACGGCCACCTGCTCATGCTCGCCGCGCTGGCCGACAGCTTTCAGGCCCTGCCGATCTCGGACGCGCCGCTGGCGTCGCAGGGCTGGCTGGCGCTGGCGCTCCAGGGCAGCCACATCTTCACCAGCGGACTGATGCTGGCGCTGCCGCTGGTGACCGCGCTGCTGACGCTGAACCTGGCCATGGGCATCCTCAACCGCGCGTCGCCGCAGTTCAGCATCTTCGCGGTCGGCTTCCCGCTGACGCTGCTGGCCGGCATCGCGCTGATGGCCCTGCAGGTGCCGCACCTGCTGCAGATGCTCGAGCCCCGGTTCACGGCCGGGCTGGAGGCAATGGCCGGCGTGGTGCAGGCGCTGCGGCCCTGAGCCGGGCTTCCGGCTGGGCCTGGCCCATCACGCCGATGCCTATGCAGCAAGCGGCGGGCGGTTCTTCCGGTAGGAGTCCTTCAGCGCGATCCTGCCCGCCCGGAAGGTGAACAGGTCGCAGCCGTGGACCTCGACCCGGCTGCCGTCGCGCCGCGTGCCGGTGAAGGTCCATTGCGAAACGCCGCGGTCCCCGCACACGAAGTGCCTCGCGTCACCCCAGTTCGCGTCGGGGAAGTTGGTCCAGACGTCCACGAAAGCCGCGCGCACGGCCTGCGCGCCTTGGGCGCGTTCGCCGCACACATCGGCGCCGGCGGACGCATCGAAGACGCAGTCATCGGTCATGAAGGACATCAGGGCATCTGCGTCATGCGCATTCCAGGCGTCGGCGAACGCCTGCAGGAAAGCGACCGAAACCTCGACGCGGGAATCCGTCATGGGGTGCTCCTTTCGGGGAGGATCGACGCCGCAGCATGGCACTTTGCCTCGGGGCTGGCAATCGGCCTGGGCATGCGTCCTGACTGGCATCTGCGGCAGCGACCTGGTGTCGCAGGCCGGCGCATCCTTCACGCCCATTGGCAGGACAAATGCATTTCGGTGTCCGTGTCAACACCAGATTGCGTCTGGCCAGGGCGGCGCCCGCGAGAGACCCTCGCATGGCACCAATCCAGTCTCGATCGCCCGTCGGTCATCGAGGCGGCAACCGCCAGCGAGGAAAGCCAAGATGATCCATCTGCTCCGATGCCTTTGCATTTGCCTGACCGCCGCGTGCCTGGGTACCCTGGCGCGCGCACAGGCCACCCTCCCCACCACGTACGTCGGCCACGTGGCTGGCGCCCAGGATCCGACAAAGACCCGCTGGCTGGGATACTGGCACGGCCAGATCGGCGCGCTCCACGACGTCGACATGAAGATCGTCGTGCAGGAGATCTCGGAGGCCGGCCGCGCAACGCTGGCCTATTCGTGGGCGACGACGACGGACGGCCTTGTCACCAGATTGGTGGGAACCATCGAGGGCGATGCGATCAATGTCGACATGCCTTACAACAAGGAGAAGCTTCGCCTGACCATGGACCCAACGGGTCGGACGGTCAAGGTCGAGTTTGTTGGCGCGGACGGCGGGGCCACCAGGACCAGCAACTACTGGGTCAAGGGCGATCTGGCCAAGCAGCCACCACCCACCGCCGAAGAGGTGGACCGGGTCAGAAATGCCGTCATCCAGGGAAACGCCGCCCATGAGGCGACGCTCGCGCCCTCCCAGCCGCCCACGGCGGCAGAGCAAGCCCCAAAGGAGCTCGCACAGTGGGTTGGGTTGTGGCATGGCTGGACCGGCCTTCACAAGTGGGCCGACATAAAGCTGTCGATCGATCGCATCGGCGACGGAGTGCTCGACGGCAGCGATGTGGTGTTCGCCCAGTACGCCTACGCAGACAGAAAGACCGCCAAGACCTCCGAGATCAGGCTGCATCTGGTCGACGGCGCATTGGTGCGCGAACTGCGGACGGGCCAGATGACTTTTCGGATGCGCCCCTCGGGCGATGCAATCGAGCTGACCAGCGCCTACATGGACCACGGCGTGGAGTCGGGGCGGTACGGGGTGCTCTATCGCGTGCCGACTACGCAAGCCGATCCCGCGAGGCCGTAGGGCGGGCGGCCGGGCTATCCCTGCGCGAAGAACTGGCTCGGCGTCTGGCCGAACTGCTTGCGGAACATCGTCCCGAATGCGCTGGGGCTGTCGTAGCCGAGTTCGAGCGCCACGTCGATGACCTTCTCGCCGGTCGCCAGCAGTTCGAGCGCGCGCAGCAGCCGCGCCTGCTGGCGCCACTGGCCGAAGGTCATTCCGGTCTCCTTCGCGAACAGCCGCTGGATGGTCTTCACGTCGACCGCGAGCCGATGCGCCCACTCGGTCAGGGTGGTGGCGTCGTCCAGCTGGCGCTGCAGCTGTCCGCAGATGCGGCGCAGCCGCGGGTCCGCCGGCATCTGCAGGTGCAGCGGCAGGACGGGCAGCGCACGCAGCTCGTCCAGGATCAGGCGCATCAGGCGTCCGTCGCGCGACTGGGGCGAGTACGGCTGCGGCACCTCCACCGCCGCGCGGACGAGCTCGCGCAGCAGCGGCGACACGCCGACCGCCTGCGTCTGGTCCAGCAGGCGCGGCGCGGCGTCCGGCGCGACCAGCAGGCTGCGCATGTGCACTTCGCCGATGCAGCGGATCTCGTGGGTCATGCCGGCCAGCATCCAGATGGCGCGCGTGGGCGGCACCACCCAGCGGCCCGCGTCGGCCTGCACCACCATCACGCCCTGCACGGCATAGATCAGCTGGTGCTTGTTGTGCGCATGCGGCTCGATGTGCCAGCTGGCCGGATAGTCGGTGGCGCGCCCGGTGACGGGAGAAGAAGCCCCGTCGATTTCCTCGAGGGCGCGCGACAGCGGCGGCGGCGGGTGACGGGAGCGCATGTCCTTTTCGCGAGGGTTGTTGGTGAGTTGGCGCGAGACAGGGGAACGGCGGGCCGGGACAATTCTGTCACGCCGGGCATGCCGGGCGCGCCGTCAAGGCAGCGCGGGACGCTGCCTCGCGTGCAGCGCAGCCGCCCCGGCGCCTCAGTTCAACCGATCCAAGATGACTCTATCCACCGCCACCTTGCAAGGCGCCGGCGCACCTGACGGTGCCGCCGGCGCGACACCGACCGCGACCGCGCACGCGGCGAAGCCCGCCTTCGGCATCCTCGCCGCCATCAGCGGCTCGCACATGATCAACGACATGATGCAGTCGCTGATCCTGGCGATGTACCCGATCCTCAAGGGCGAGTTCGCGCTGAGCTTTGCCCAGATCGGGCTGATCACGCTGACCTACCAGCTCACGGCGTCGCTGCTCCAGCCGCTGATCGGGCTGTTCACCGATCGCCGGCCGCAGCCGTATTCGCTGCCGTTCGGGATGGCGTCCACCCTCGTCGGGTTGATGATGCTGGCGTTTGCGCCGACCTTCGGCATCGTGCTGGTGGCCGCCGCGTTCGTGGGCATCGGCTCGGCCGTGTTCCACCCGGAGTCGTCGCGCATCGCGCGGCTGGCGTCGGGCGGCAAGCATGGCCTGGCGCAGTCGGTCTTCCAGGTGGGCGGCAACACCGGCACGGCGATCGGGCCGTTGCTGGCCGCCGCGGTCATCGCGCCCTTCGGGCAGCACAGCATGGCCTGGTTCGGCCTGGCCGTGGTGGTCGGCATCGGCCTGCTGTTCCAGGTCAGCCGCTGGTACGCCGCCCACCAGGTGGCCAACGGCGGGCGCAGGAACGCGGCGGTCGCGGCGCCGTATCCGCGCAAGGTGGTGATCGGGGCGATCGCGGTGCTGCTGGTGCTGATCTTCTCCAAGTACTTCTACGTGGCCGGCATCAGCAGCTTCTACACGTTCTACCTGATCGAACGGTTCGGCCTGTCGGTGCAGAGCGCCCAGGTCCACCTGTTCATCTTCCTGTTCGCATCGGCCATCGGCACCGTGGCCGGCGGCCCGATCGGCGACCGCATCGGGCGCAAGCCGGTGATCTGGTTCTCCATTCTCGGCGTGGCCCCCTTCGCGCTGCTGCTGCCCCACGCCAACCTGTTCTGGACGACCACGCTGACCATCGTCATCGGGCTGGTGCTGTCGTCGGCGTTCTCGGCGATCCTGGTCTATGCCCAGGAACTGATGCCGGGCAAGGTCGGCATGGTGTCGGGCCTGTTCTTCGGCTTCGCCTTCGGCATGGGCGGGCTCGGCGGCGCGCTGCTCGGGCTGCTCGCGGACCACACCAGCATCACCTTCGTGTACGACGCCATCGCCTACCTGCCGCTGCTGGGCGTGGTGACCGTGCTGCTGCCGAGAAGCCCTCGGCGGCGCTGACGGCGCAGCGCCGTGGCGAGGCAGGCGGGGCGGGCGACAATGGGCCCTCACCCCGAACGAGATCGCCCATGCCTGCCGCCCAGTACCTGTTCCTTTCCCCTGCGGGCCAACAGCCGGCGCCGCGCGAGGCGCCAGACCAGGGCGGCGCGCCGGGCAGCCACGTCCGCTGCCTGAACAGCGCGGGCCGCTGGGCCGTCCGCGGCTCGCCGGCGGCGCCGCTGCTGGCCTGGCGCCCGGACCAGGCGGGCGCCGCCGATGCGGCGGCCGAACGCGCGGCCGAGGCCCGCGGCCATCCGGTGGTCGTTGTCACGCGGAGCGATCCGGCCTGGGAAGAAGGGCGCGAGATCCGGTTGTTCACCGAGGCATCCGACGCCGCCCTTCTCGGCCACGCGCCGCCGAGCGCGGCGAAGGCCAGGCGCCTGCGCAACGAGGCGGACAAGCTCGAGGCCTTCTGCGTCATCGTGCGGGCGGCTTCCGCGGCGGCGGATCATGCGGCGTTCACCGCCGTCAGCCGTGCCGCCGCCAAAGCCATGCGCACCAGGTTCGGCGGCGGCTCCATCACCTCCGCGTTCGCCTGGCTGGCCGGCCCGTCCGGGCAGCAGGCGCTGGACAGCGTGCTGGCGGGCGAGGTCGAGCTGACCGGGCCGCTCTCCCTGCAGGAGGTCGTCGAGGCGGCCGAGCTGGCGCAGCATTCGGAGCGCCTGCGCGAAGAGCTTTAGGCGCCGCGGTGCCGCTTTCCGTGCGTTTTTGCGCGCAGCCCGACCCAGGCGGGCACCACGCGGCGACCGTCGCGCCGCCAAGCTAGTAACAATGTGCTAACTATTTGACGGACCATCAGGCATGAGCAGCAAACGCATCACCGGAGTTCGCATCGCTGGATACGCCGCCCTGGGCGCGGCAATGCTGTCCTTCGGCCTCGCGCTGGTCCTGCACGAAGCGCATGACACCTGGGCGGCCGCCTGTGCCGTGGCCGGGCTGCTGCTGGTCTGGTTCGCGCATCGCGTGATCGATGGGCCCGGCCTGCGCGCCAAGCCGGCCGTCGCCGGGGCGGCCGCGGAGCCGGCGCGCTTCACGCCGTTCAACTTCGCCACCGCGCAGGACGAGGACGAGGAAGACGGCGCCCCGGACGAGGACGACGAAGCGGATGAAGCCCGCCCGGCGGCGATGCCTCCGGCCGCCGTCAAGGCCGCGGCCGCGCCGGTCGCGCCGGACCAGGCCGCCCCCGACGTGCCGCCGCCAGCAACACCGGCCGAGGAAGCTCCCGCCGCCGAGCCGCCGAACCGGCTGCGCACGCTGGAAGAGGTGCGCGCGGACATGGCGCTGCTGCGCCAGCAGGTGCGGGCGTCGCGGCCGGTGGCTGCGCAGCCGCCCGCCGTCGTTCAGCCGACACGGCCACCGGTCGCGGTGGCCGACCTCTTCGCCCGCACCGAAGTGGCGGGGCTGGAAGTGAGCTACGACGCCGAGCCGGATGCCGACGCGCCGGCCGCATCGGACGCATTCGCGCGCACCGAGGCCGCGGCGCTGGCCGGACACCCGGACAACGATTTCCCGAAGACGCGGTTCGAACGCCCGCAGTGAGCGCCCTCTACCGGACGCCTACAGGTAGTTGAACAGCGCGATCGAATTCAGCTTGGCGAAAGTCATCTGCGTCGCCTGCAGCGACGTCTGGCGCTGGTAGAACTCGGCGATCGCCGCGACGGGGTCGAGGTCGCGGATCTCCGACAGGTAGCCTTCGTCCATCAGCGTGCGCGCCGAGCCGGCGCTGTCGAGCGACTCCAGCTCGTTCATACGCGAGCCCACCGATGAAATCACCGTCAGCACGTTGTCGTGCGCATTGGTGACCTTGACGTTGGCGGTGCTCAGGGCGTTCTGCAGGCGCGCCTGCGCGGCCTCGCCGCCGCCGGCCACGGGCGTGCGCAGCGCGCTCACCAGTTCGCCGATGGCCGCGAAGATGTCGGTGCCCGCGTTCTTCGCGGTGGTCACGTCGAAGCTGTCGCCGTCGGCTGGCTGGCCGGCGATGCTGATCTGCAGCCCGCCGAAGCTGATCGGCACGCCCGCCGTGAAGGCGCCGCTGGCCGCCACCACCGGCGGCGTGTCGCCGGTGGTGACCGTGTAGTTGCCGCCTGCGAAGGCGATCTGGAAATCCTTGCCGAAGTCGGCGGCAGTGGCGTCGACCACGGTGGCCGAGCCGAACACGCCGGTGCCGGTGTTGGCCGCGCCGGCGGTGGTGACGTAGCCGGCACCGCCCTGCACCGACATGAACACGCTGCGGCCGTCGTCGGAGGTGGACATCTGGCGCGCCACGTCGACCTGCATCAGCCGCTGGCCCTGGTCGCCCACGTACTTGATGCCGCCGCCGGCCTGCGCCGCGAAGGGCGCGCTGGCGCTCTTGTAGCCGGCGAACAGGAACTGGCCGTTGCCGTCGTCCGCGTTGGCGATGCCCACCAGCTGGTCCAGGTTGCTCTGGATGGTGGTGGCGAGCGACTGGCGGTCGGCGTCCGACAGCGTGCCGTTGCCGGCCTGCACGGTCAGCGTCTTGATGTTCTGCAGCACGGTGGTGGCGCTGTCGAGCGCGGTCTCCTCGCGCGAGAGCGACAGCATGGCGCGCTGGCGGCTGGTGGCGTACTGGGACGAAAGAGACAGCGACTCGCTCACCCCGAGCGCGCGCGCGGCGCCCACTGGATCGTCGGCCGGGCTGAGGAACTTCGTGCCCGCCGACAGCTGCTGCTGCACCCGGAACAGCTTCTGCTGCTGCAGGCCCATGGCGGTGACGTTCTGCTCGTAAAAGGAACTGGTGCTGATGCGCATCATTTCTCCAAATCAGGTGGCGGTCATCACGAACGGATGCCCAGGATCGCGTCGAAGATGGTCGAGGCGGTCTGGATCACCTTGGCGTTGGCCTGGTACATCTGCTGGTACATCAGCAGGTTGGCGGTCTCTTCGTCCTGGTTGACGCCGGAGATCGACTGCTGGCTGGCCTTGATCTGCCCGGTCACGCTCTCCTGCGTGGTCAGCGCGACGTTGATCTCCATGGCGCGGTTGCCCACTTCGCTCACCAGTTGCGAGTAGGCCCCGCCGAAGGTGGTGGCGCCGCCGCCGACGATGGCCTTGCGTTGCAGCGCGCCGAGCGCCAGTGCGTTGCTGCCGTCCGAGACGCCGCCGGCGTTGCGGTCGATGCTGAAGGTGTCGCCATCGGCCGGTGCGCCGCTCAGGGTGACGGATATGCCGCCGAAGCTCACCTGGGCACCCGCGGTGAACGGCACCGGCGTGCCGCCGGCGTAGGTGGCGGTGGAGCCGTCGGGCAGCGTCACGCGGACCGGCGAGCCGGCCGGAAAACCCGACAACTCGCCGCTGGCTGCGTCGTAGCTGAGCGTGACGTTGGCGGCCAGGGGCGTGGCGAGGTAGTCCGCGTCGACGGTTGCCGCGCTGATCGCGCCGCTGCCCTGGTTGGCGGCGGCGGTGCCGGTGACGATCGGCGACGCCGCGGCCACCTTGGCCGGGTCCTTGACCAGCACGTCCATGTCGCGCGCGCCGTAGCGGGTGGGCTGCACCAGGAAGGTGTCGCCGTTCTGGGCGGCGCCGCTGGCCACGTCGAGCGTCACGCCGTCGAAGGTGATCGGCATGTCGGTGAAGCTGCCGACGCTGCTGTTGTCGGAAAGCCGGGTGACGGTGTAGCTGAGCGCACCGCCGCCGGCGTCCTTGACCTGCACCGAATAGTCGCTGGTGGTCAGCTGGCCGGCGTCGCTCACGCTGCCGGTCAGCACCATGTCGCCGTTGTTGCGGGCGTTCGAGAAGATGCCCGGGCCGGTGTTGCCGAAGAAGTCGCCGCCGAGGGCGCCGTTGAGGTCCACGCCCAGGTTGTGCTGGGCGTTGAAGGCATCGGCGATGGTCAGAGAAAGGCGGCCGATGGCGTTCTGCGTCGGGATCAGCGTCTGCGTGCGAAAGGCCATCAGGCCGCCCAGCGTGCCGCCGGTGATGGCGCTGTCCTTGAGCTCGGTGACGTTGCCGGAGATGCCGACCAGCGCCACCGCGGTGCGCGTGGGATCGGCCGCGGACGGCACCGCCTGCATCTTCGCGGCCTGGTCGCCCACGACGAGCGACTGGCCGGTGCCGATGAACACGTTGTACTTGCCGTTGTCCTGCTGCAGCACCTTGACGTCGACGATCTGGCTGAGCTCGCTGACCAGCTGGTCACGCTGGTCGAGCAGGTCGTTGGGCGGCTGGCCGCCGGCCATCGCCGTCATCATGCTGATCTGCTGGTTCAGGCCGGCGATCTTGCTGGCATAGGTGTTGACCTGCTCGACGCCGCCGCTGATCTGCTCGTTGACCGAGTCGTTGAGGTCCGACAGGTACTGGTCGGTCGAGCGGAACTTGTTGGACAGCGACTGCGCCGAGCTGATCAGCTGCTGGCGCGCGGCGGAGTCGGCCGGGGTGTTGGCCACGCCCTGCACCGCGGTGAAGAAGCTCTGCATCAGCGGGCTCAGGCCCGAGGTGGTGTCGGCCAGCAGCGAGTCGATGCGGTCGATCTGCGTGCTGTAGGCGCCCAGGGCGGCCGAGTTCGACTGCGCCGAGGCGAGCTGCGCGGTCAGGTAGCGGTCGTAGCTGCGCGTGACGGTGGTGACGCGCGCGCCGCTGCCGATGTAGCCCGAGCCGGAAGACACGGCGCCGTTGGTCGACACCTGCGCCACCTGGCGGCTGTAGCCGTCGGTGTAGACGTTGGCCGTGTTGTTGGCCGTGGTCATCAGCGCGCTGCGCGCCACCGACAGGCCGCTCAGGCCGGTGAAGAACAAGCTTCCAGACATGGGTGGGGACCTGCTTTCGGATGTGGATGGTTGTAAACGTTGGCACCGCTGTCCGGTGCCTTGCTCTTCTTATCGGCACGGCGGCTGCAAAGCTGAAGTCCGCCGAAAGTTCACTTCGACCTTCAGAACTCCGTCCAGTCGCCCCAGGCCTCGGCCGGTGCGGCCTTGCCGGCTTGCCCTGCGGCGGTGCGCCGGGCCGGCGGGGCGGCAGGCAGGTCGCCGGCGTCGGCAGCGGTGGATGCCGTGCCCCGCGGCACCTTGGCGGCCTTGGCGCCGGCCTTCGGCTTGGCCGGTGCGGCGTGCTGCGGCGCCGATTGCGGCCGGCCGGCGCTGCGTGCCTGCGCGATCACGCGCCCGGCCTCGTCGTCGCTGCCGATCCTGAACACGCTGACCGACTGCACCAGTCCGCCGGCCTGCTCCTGCAGCGAGGCGGCGGCCGCCGCGGCCTCCTCCACCAGCGCCGCGTTCTGCTGCGTGACCTGGTCCATTTGAGTGATGGCCTGGTTGATCTGCTCGATGCCGGAGGTCTGCTCCTGGCTGGCCGCCGTGATCTCGCCCATGATGTCGGTCACGCGCCTGACGCTCTCGACGATCTCTTCCATGGTCCGGCCGGCCTCCGCCACCTGGCGGCTGCCCTCCTCGACCTTGCCGACCGAGTCGTCGATCAAT